>Ga0207661_10000009_pt1 | contig 421876 bp, 391 predicted proteins | sample KBSC713LmetaG_FD_184337 | JGI IMG/M metagenome (GOLD analysis project Ga0207661, IMG submission 184337) | Corn rhizosphere microbial communities from Kellogg Biological Station, Michigan, USA - KBS C7.1-3L metaG (SPAdes) (version 2) | ecosystem: Host-associated > Plants > Roots > Rhizosphere ...
CCTGACGTTGCCGTCATCGATTTCACTCCGGCGAACGACGCGCCGATCACGGCTCCGATCGCCGACAGCTCGTCTTCCGTCTGCAGCGACGAGCCGCCGATCTTCGGCAGCCATTCGCTGAGGAAGTGGAGGATTTCGGATGACGGCGTGATCGGATAGCCGGCGAAGAAGCGGCAGCCGGCGTGAATCGCCGCGAATGCCGAGGCCTCGTTGCCGGACATCAGAAGGCGTGGTTCGGAGGAGGTGTATTCGAGTTGCTGCTTGTCGCCTTGCGGCAACGTTTCTTCCTGCATCACGCCGCGGTCGAAGGCGCGCAGATTGGCTTCGATCACCGCAGTTGTCTTTTTTGAGAAACGCCGCGAGATGGCGTGACGGGTGCGTTCGAGCGGCAATCCGTAGCGCGCGGTGAGCAGTCCGACGGCGATCACGTTCTTCGACGCCGGCGCGCCCGCTTCACGCGCCAGAGCCGCAAACGGAACGGCGTGGCAACTGCGCGATGCCATCTCATCGGGCGGCGCGTCGGCGGCTTCGTGAAAGATCACCGCATCCGGCTTGAGCAGCACTTCGTTCTGAAAGCGCGCGAAGTCGGCCCAACTGAAGACGACCAGCACGTCGACGGCATCGCCCTGCGCGTAAATCGGCTTGCTGCTCACGCGCACGGTCGCCGACGACTCTCCGCCGCGAATCTGCGGCCCATACGCCTCGGTCTTGATGACGTGCAGCCCTTCGCTGGCACAAACGCCAGCCATGATGTCGCCCGCGGTCACGGCTCCATCGCCGCCGGCGCCGACGAATGCAACGGTCAAATCGTGCATCGGTTTCCTCCTCGAATTGCGAGGCCAAGGATGGCGGGAGGGGTGCACGCTCACCGATGCCGATGATCACGAAGCCGGGTGATTGTCATCACACGATGGGTTGATCGCGCGCATCGCGATCGTCAACAGATCGGACGACGATGGCGCCGTGAGATGCCTGATCGGAGTGCTGATCCTTGCGGTCTTCGCGGCCGCGCTTCCCATCGGCGCATGCTGCGTTTCGGTCGCGCCATCGCACGCATGCTGCAAAACGGAGTGCATGCGCGCCACGACCGCGGCAGTGGTCAAGCCGGCCGTCACGCTCGCCATTTCGATCGCGCCCGTGACGATGCGCGTCGTTGCCGCCGTCACACATCAGAGCTTCGTCCCGACTGCTCCGACGCGCTCGCTCGAGTCGAACGCGCCGCTCCCGCTTCGCATTTGATACCCGTTGCGCGCGCTCACTTTCCGCGAATCTTCAACGGGAGAACATCATCATGCGAAACACACTGCGTATTGCCCTCATCACCCTGCTGCTCGCCGCTCCGATGGCGATCGCGGCGAAGTCCGACCATCACTGCACGGCTGCGAAAGATGCGACCTGCTGCACGAAGGCCGCGGACTGCTGCACGAACCACGAAGCCTGCTGCAAAGAAGGCGCGGCCTGCTGCACCAAAGAATGCAAGTCCGCCGACGGCACCGCCTGCGCGATGAACAAAGACGGCAAATCCTGCAACCACGACACCGGTTGCACGAAGAGCTGCTGCAGCGCGAAGAAGTAAAAGGGAACGGTTTCACGCGGAGACGCGGAGGAGCGGAGCCTCCGCCCCTCCGCGTTCCCCGCGTGAACCGTCTCCTTTTCCATCTCGCGCGTACGTCACATAGTCGGGTGACGATCATCACGACCCCATGTCCGACCCGCGCGTACCTTCACTGAGACCATGTCTCAGCTTGCAATCAAACAAGAATCGGACGACGACGCACGGCCGCTGCTGCTGGTCGGCAACCCCAACGTCGGCAAGTCGCTTCTCTTCACCCGCCTGACCAATCGCTACGTCACCGTTTCCAACTATCCGGGGACCACCGTCGAGATGACGACGGCCACGGCGATGATCGGCGACGAGCGGCGATCGATCATCGACACGCCCGGCATCAACAGCCTGTTGCCGCAGTCGCAGGACGAGATCGTCGCGCGCGACCTTCTGATCAGAGAGCCGAACATCGACGTCATGCAGGTCGGCGACATCGCCAACCTCCGCCGCACGCTGCTCCTCACGCTGCAGCTCAGTGAATACAACGTTCCGTTCGTCGTCGCGCTGAACATGGCCGACGAGCTGCGCTCCGTCGACGACGGTCCGGACGTCGCTGCGCTCTCGCGCGCGACCGGCGTGCCGGTCGTTTCCGTCTCCGCGCTGCGCGGATGGAACATCAGCAAACTGAAAAAGGATCTCGCCCGCGCCACGCGCGCCACGATGAGCGTGACCTATCCCGCCGCGATCGAAGCCGGCATCACCGCGATTCAGGCATTGCTGGAGCCCGAGCTCGCGTGCCGAGGAATCGCGCTGGCGATTCTGGCCGGCGACGCGACGTTGAAACCGTTCCTGACGGAGTCGTGTGCCGCCAACGTCCTCGAACAGCTCGACGACATCCGCAACCTTGCCCAGCGCGGCCTCGCCCGTCCGATCAGCGTTCTCATTTCGCACTGTCGCGTGGCCTCGGTGGACGAGCTTCTGACGTCGCTTCGTCAGTCGTCGGCATTTCGCGTGGACGGTTTCCGCGATCGCGTCGGTCGAATCTGCATGCATCCGGTCTACGGCATCCCCATCCTCCTCGGCGTGCTCGCTCTGGCCTGGCTGCTGGTCGGAAAAATCGGCGCCGGAACGCTCGTCGATCTCATGCAGCGCGTTGTCTTCGAGCGATTCATCAATCCGTGGACGATCCGAGCCATCGACGCAATCGCGCCCTTCCCGCACCAGCACGTCGTCGCCGACGGCGTAATCACCTCGGCCTACTCGGGCCACGCAGTCAGCGCCTCCGGACGCTTCGCCCAAACCGCGCACGATCTTTTCGTCGGACCGTACGGCGTCGTGACGATGGCCATCACCTACGCCATCGCCATCGTGCTGCCGGTGGTGATCACGTTCTTCACGTTCTTCGGACTGCTGGAAGACTCCGGCTATCTGCCGCGCCTGGCAGTCATCCTCAACCGCGGCTTCCGCAAGATCGGATTGAACGGCAAGGCCGTGCTGCCGATGGTGCTCGGCCTCGGCTGCGACACGATGGCCACGCTCACCACGCGCATCCTCGACTCGAAAAAAGAAGCGGCCATCGTCACGCTCCTTCTCGCGCTCGGCGTTCCCTGCTCGGCGCAACTCGGCGTGATCCTGGCCATGCTCGCGCCGCTCGGCATGTGGGCGACGCTGATCTGGCTCGGCGTCACGCTCTTCACGATCGTGCTGGCAGGATGGGCGGCCTCGCGCGTCATGCCGGGCGAGCCGGGCGACTTCGTGCTCGAGATTCCTCCGATGCGCGTACCGCGTCTGTCGAACATCGCCATCAAAGTGGCCGCGCGGACGGAGTGGTACCTGAAAGAGGCGGTGCCGCTCTTCATCGTCGGAACGCTGCTGTTGTACGTGCTCGACGCCACCGGCGCGCTGAAATTCGTGCAGCACGCGCTCGGCCCGATGATCATCGGCGGACTGGGATTGCCCGCCGAGGCCACGAACGCGTTCGTGATCGGCTTCTTGCGCCGTGACTACGGCGCGGCCGGCCTCTACGCGATGCAGCGCGCCGGACACCTCAATCCGAATCAGGTCGTCATCGCGCTCACCGTGATCACGCTCTTCATCCCGTGCATCGCGAACCTGCTGGTGATGCTGAAAGAGCGCGGCGCGCGGATGGGATGGGCGATCGCCGGTTTCATCATCGTCTACTCGTTCGGCATCGGCGCGCTGATGAACGTCACGTTCCGCTTTTTCGGAGTGTCGCTATGAAGGACGGCGACTACTTCGAGTGCCCGATGTGCGGCACCGATTTCGCCGGCGCCGGCTGCCACTCGTCATGCCCGCTGTCACGCGGATGCGAGATGACGCGTTGCCCGCGCTGCGGCTACGAATTTGTCGGCGGCGGACGGATCGCCGGATTGCTGACGAAACTGTTTCGAAGGGGGACACATGATTCACGCGGCAACGGATGAAGTGCTGGAACGCCTCTGGTACGCGGCTGAAGAAGCGCGTACGCCGGCGGCATTTGCCGATCTGCGGATGGACATCAGCGACGACGAACTGCGCGCTGCACTCGACACGCTGATCGCAAGCGGCTGCGTCGATCGCGGCGAGGGCTACAGCCTTTCGGCGTCGGGAGCGGCGCGCGCGCGCGGCATCGTTCGTCGGCATCGTCTCGCCGAGGTGCTCTTCGTCCAGGCCCTCGGCACGAACCTGCATGACGCGGAGATCTCGGCGTGCGAGATGGAACACATGCTCTCCGAGGCTGTCGTCGACCGCGTCTGCGCATTCCTCGGACATCCGCCAGCATGTCCGCACGGCAAGCCGGTTCCGGCCGGCGATTGTTGCCGCGTCTATTCGACGCGCGTCGAACCGCTCATCCGCCGCGTGACCGAGTTGCCGGTCGGAGCGACGGCCTCGATCGCCTACATCGCGCCGAAAACGCTTTCGCGCATCGATCGCCTGGCCGCCTTCGGAATCGTTCCCGGCAGCGAGATCCAGCTGGTCGCACGCAACCCCAGCTGCGTCGTCGCCTGCGGCGCAAGCTCGATCGCAATCGACGACGAAATCGGACGCGAGATTTACGTACGGACGGCGTAGTGGATTAGTCGATTAGTGGATTAGTAGATCGGTGGTGTGCCCTGCCGGCGGCGTAGCCGTCGTGAGAACCGTAGCCCACGGGTTTCACCCGTGGGTCAGCGAGCGCGCATTGATTGTGAGCCCGTTTTAACGGGCGAAAGAAAGCTTTCTCTCGCCCGCCAAGGCGGGCTCACAACATCCAACGATCTCTGGAACCCCCACGTGAACGTGGGGGCTACGGTCCTTACACCGGCTTCGCCGGCGACTTGCCTAATCCACTAATCCTCGAATCACTTATCCACCATCTCGTGACAACCATCACACTCCCGAATGACCCCAGTCATCGCTGCCGATCCATCCCGAACCTATCGTCATTTCGGGAGGCACGTCATGACCGCGAGGAAAATCGAACGCATTCTTGTTCCCACGGACTTCAGCGAAACGGCGGACCAGGCGATGCGGTATGCGAGCGGTCTCGCTCGCGCCCTGGGCGCCAAGCTCACCATCGTTTACGCGGATCCGTTCGTGCCGCCGATCGACTTCACGGCCACCGTCGGCGCGTGGGACGAGTTCTCGTTCGTCAGTCTGCAGGCGCGCGCGCAGGATCATCTTCGCAGCGATGCCGAGGCGAACGTCGACCCCGCGGTTCCGTACGACATCGCCATCCGCGTCGATCCGCCGCTCGACGGCATTCTGGCCGAGGCGCGGGCGACGGAAGCGGACCTGATCGTCATGGGGACGCATGGCCGCACCGGATTCCGGCGGCTCATCATCGGCTCCGTCACCGAGGCCGTGATGCGATACGCGAAAGTGCCGGTGATCGCGGTGCCGCCGCATGCCGCGAGCTTGTCATCGATGCGCACGATCGTCTGTCCCGTCATCGATGAAATGAGTCTCGATGCCCTCAACTTCGCGGCACGGATTGCGCCGCCTGACGCGCGGTTCATCGTCCTCCGCGCCACCGTTGCGGACGACGTCGAACAAGCAGCGGACGATCTCTTCGCGCTGCGTTCCGCGATTCCGGAAGCGCTGGCCTCCCGCTGCGAGCTGAAGCTCCTCGGCGACGAGCACGCCGACAATCAGATCGAAGGATTGGCCAAAACCGCACACGCCGATCTCATCGTCGCGTTCGAGCCGGCTGGACGTGGAACTGCTGAGGTGTTTCGCGGCACGTTCGCCGCGCGGCTCGTGCAACACAGCGAATGTCCGGTGCTGACGGTCAACGAGCTGGCCGCAAGAGCCGCAGCGCGTAGGGCCGAACAGGAAGCGCGCGTGCTGGTCAGCGCGAGGTGATCATGACGGCCTTCGAAGCGCATCCGACGGTGATGTGGGAACTGACGCGCGCGTGCGATCTGCATTGCCGGAACTGCACGATCGGCGCGACCGAATTTCGCGGCGCGAACGAGTTGTCGACGTATGAGGCGTATAAAACGATCGATCAGATTGCCGAGCTCGCGCCACGTGAATTCATCATCACCGGCGGCGATCCGCTGGAGCGCGACGACGTAGCGCAAGTCGTCAATTACGCGCGCCGCCGCGGCCTCGATCCCGCCTTCGTAGCCAGTCCGACGTCGCAACTCACCGCTGTTGCCATCGAACGGCTGGTGCGCAACGGACTGACGCGGATCATCTTCAGCATCGACGGTCCGACGCCGGAAGTGCATCAGTCGGTGCGCGGAGCGTTCGGGACGTTCGCGAAAACGCTGAGCGCGATTCGGATCGCCGAAACGGTCGGACTGAAGATCGAAATCAACACGCTCATCACGCGGCGCAACGTCGACGAGTTGAGCGCGATCGGGGATCTCATCCGCCCGATGCGCATCGCGCGCTGGAACCTCTACTTCTTCGTGCCGCTGCTCGCATCGTCGCGCGTGGAGAGCTTGAGCGCGGAACAGACGGAGGACGTATTCGCCACGATCGACGCCATTCGGGGACGGGAAACGTTCGCCGTGCGCGTCGTCGAGGCGCCGCACTACCGCCGCTTCCGCATGCAGCGCGATCTCGACGCGCGTCTCGAGAACGCCGGTTCATGGGCCGGTTTTTCAGGATACGAAAAAAGCGACAACGATCTGATGGCTTCCGCTGTCGACGGCGCGCGCGGTTTCGTCTTCATCTCGCACGCCGGCGACGTCCGCGCCAGCGAGTTTCTGCTGCTGAGCGCCGGCAACCTGCGCTATCGCCCGCTCGACGCGATCTATCGCGGCAGCGATCTCTTCGTCGCGCTGCGCGATCCCGACAACCTGCAGGGCAAGTGCGGCCGCTGCGAGTTCCGCCACATCTGCGGCGGCTCGCGCGCCCGCGCCTGGACCGTCGACGGCAACGTCTTCGCCGACGATCCGCTCTGCGCGTACGAGCCCGGGCTGGCCATGCCGCTGCCGGCCGGACTCGGAACCGCCGAGGCATAGAAAACGAGGAACGATCATGACCACGACCTTCGCAGTCCAGGAAAAGCTGATGCCGGCCGCGCACACCACGACGATGCGTGCGGCCGTGTTTCATGGCGTCGACGACATCCGCATCGAAGACGTTCCGCGGCCGCATGCCGGATTCGGCGAAGCCGTCATCCGAGTGACGATGACTACCATCTGCGGCACCGACGTCCACATCCTGCGCGGCGAATATCCGGTCAAACCGGGCCTGATCATCGGCCACGAGCCGGTCGGCGTCATCGAGGAGCTCGGACTCGGCGTGACCGGCTACAACGTCGGCGATCGCGTCCTCGTCGGCGCCATCACTCCTTGCGGCCAGTGCAATGCCTGTCTTTCCGGCAAGCTCTCGCAGTGCGGCCACGGATCGGGCTACGAGGCCATCGGCGGCTGGCGCTTCGGCAACACGATCAACGGCGCGCAGGCCGAGTACCTGCTCGTTCCGAATGCGCAGGCGAACCTGGCCAGGATCCCCGACAGCGTGCGCGACGAGGAAGTGGTCCTCCTGGCCGACATCGCGTCGACCGGCATCAGCGGCGCGGAATCGGGCGGCGTGAAAATCGGCGACACAGTCGCGGTTTTCGCGCAAGGTCCGATCGGCCTCTGCGCATCGCTCGGCGCGAAGTTGATGGGCGCGTCGATGGTCATCGGAGTCGATGGCGATGACGATCGCATCGTGATGGCGCGCAGGATGGGCGTTGATGTGGTCCTCGACTATCGGATCGTCGACGTCGTCGAAGAGATCAAGCGTCTCACCGGCGGCACCGGAGTCGACGTGGCCATCGAAGCCCTCGGCACGCAGCCAACGTTCGAAACGGCGCTGCGCGCGCTTCGGCCCGGCGGCACGCTGTCGTCACTTGGCGTCTACTCCGGCAAGCTCCAGGTTCCATACGACGCGTTCGCCGCCGGCCTCGGTGACCACCGCATCGTCACCACGCTCTGCCCCGGCGGCAAGGAACGGATGCGCCGCCTCATCGAGATGGTGCGCCGCGGCAAGCTCGATCTCCGCCCGCTGCTCACGCATCGTTTCAAACTCGCCGACATCAACGAGGCCTACCAACTTTTCGCCGAACGGCGCGACGGCGTGATGAAGGTGGCGATTACGCCTTGAAGGAGGACGCGATGCAGCCTCTTGAAATCAAACGAATCCTCGTCCCGACCGATCTCAGTCCGCAGGCGATCGTTTCGCTGCAGTACGCGCGATCGTTCGCGGAGCATTTTTCGTCGACGCTGACGTTGCTCAACGTCGATCCGATCACGTTCCCGCTGGCGGAGGCCGGCACCGACATCCAGATCTACGTCGCCACCCGGCCCGATCATCTTGCCGCGCTTCAGGACGAGGTCCGCGCCTATGCCGACGCCGCGTTGCAGGGATTTCCGTACACGATCGCAACGGTCATCGGCGATCCCGCGCCGGCCATCATTCGCGAGGAAGAAGAAGTGAACGCCGATCTGGTGATCATGGCCACGCACGGCTTGCGCGGATGGCGGCGCCTGATCCTCGGCTCGGTGACCGAAAACGTGATCCGCCGCGGCAACTGTCCCGTCCTGAGCGTGAACCGGAATGAAGGCCGCCTCCGCACTTCGGACCCGATCCGGAAGATTCTCTGCCCGATCAACTTCAGCGACGTGGCCCGCGCCTCACTCGAATACGCCTCGCAACTCGCGGCAGCGTTCGACTGCGAGCTGGACATCATCCACGTCGCCGAAGAGGGCGCGAGCGCGCTGCTGACGACGACGAACGAAAACATTCGCGGCTGGATCGACCCGGCCATTCAGAATCGCTGCACCTTCCGCCAGATCGTCCTCCGCGGCGGTGCCGCCGAACGCGTGCTCGATTGCGCCGAAGACCTCGGCGCGGATCTCATCGTCATCGGCGCGCAACACAAACGTTTTCGCGACGAGACGATCATCGGCACGACCACGGAACGCCTGGTCCGCTTCGCCCGCGTCCCGGTGCTCACCGTCCCGCGCCGCGCCGCCGCCGAAGCGCCGCACAAGGAGGCGGTTCTCGTAGGGGTTGGGTAGGGCTGGAGCGCTGGCGTCTCGCCGGCTGGCCCGGCGGCGTCCTCGCCGCCGAATGGGAGGCTTGCGCGGCTCGCGGCTATCAATCGAATGTAGAGGGTTTGCCGGTTCGGCAGCGAGGACGCAGCCGGGCCAGCCGGCGAGGACGCCAGCGTTCCACTTACCAATGCTCGATCACGACCAGAATCTCCTCCGCCGCCTCTCGAAAGAAACGTGGATCGCGATCGCGTCGATCATCGGAATCGCGGCATACCTCGTCGCCCCATTCGTCTTGCACGCAGGCTTCGGCGACTGGATCCTCATCGCCGTACTGATCGCCGGCGTTCCGCTTCTGTTCGATCTCCTGAAGAAACTGGCCGCGTTCGAAGTCGGATCCGATGCCTTAGCTGGCATCTCCATCATCACCTCCGCCATCCTCGGCGAATATCTTGCGGGCGCGATCATCGTGCTGATGCTGTCCGGCGGGACGGCGCTCGAGTTGTATGCGACGCGGCGGGCGTCGGCGGTGCTGTCGGCGTTGGCGAAGCGAGTGCCGAGCAGTGCGCATCGGTTGACGGATGCAGGGATCATCGACGTGGTGATGGACGACGTCCGGATCGATGACCGCCTCGTCGTCCTGCCGCACGAGATCTGTCCCGTCGATGGCGCCGTCGTCGAAGGACGCGGGACGATGGATGAGTCGTACCTCACCGGCGAGCCGTTCCAGATCGCCAAGGCGCCGGGATCAGACGTGCTTTCCGGCGCGGTCAACGGCGAGGCGGCGATGACGATCGTCGTCGCGAAACTCCCGATCGATTCGCGCTACGCGAAGATCGTGCAGGTCATGGAGCAGGCCGAGGCCGAGAGGCCGCGGCTGCGGAGAATCGCGGACCGGTTGGGCGGCTGGTACACGCTTCTCGCGCTGGCCATCGCCGTGGTGGGATGGATCGTCGGCGGCGAGCCGCGGCGATTTCTGGCGGTGCTCGTGATCGCTACGCCTTGTCCGTTGCTGCTGGCCATTCCTGTGGCGATCATCGGAGCGATCTCGCTCGCCGCCACGCGCGGAATCATCATCAAGAACCCGGCCATGCTCGAGCAGATCGATCGCTGCCGGACGATCATCTTCGACAAAACCGGAACGCTGACCTACGGCAAGCCGTCGCTGACCGACGTCCTCTGCGCGCCTGGCGTGACGCGAGATCTCGCGCTGCGGTTAGCCGTGAGTCTGGAGCAGTACTCGCGGCATCCGCTGGCGACGAGCATCCTCGAAGCGGCGCGTGCGGAAGGCGTAGTAGCTGCAGATGTCGCCGACATCAGCGAACTTCCGGGCGAAGGATTGCGAGGTCACATCGCTGATGACATCGTCGCGATCACCGGCCGGAAAAACGTCACGCCGCGGATTGCATCGCAACTTCCTCCGCCTGCGGCCGGCATGGAGTGCATCATCCTGCGCAACGGCGAATACGCGGCCACGCTGCGTTTTCAGGATGTGCCGCGCGAGGAAAGCCGCTCGTTCGTGCATCACCTTCTCCCGCGCCACCAGGTCGGGCGCGTGATGCTGTTGTCCGGCGATCGCGATGCCGAGGTGCAGCATCTGGCCGGGCTTGTCGGCATCGAGAACGTGCGGTCGGGAGCGAGTCCCGAGGAGAAGCTGGATATCGTTCGCGCCGAGGCCGCGAAGGGGCCGACGCTCTTCCTCGGCGACGGCATCAACGACGCGCCGGCGATGGAGGCCGCAACCGTCGGCGTCGCCTTCGGCCAGAACAGCGACATCACCGCGGAAGCAGCCGACGCGGTCATCCTCGATCCGTCGCTGGCCTCTGTCGACGAGTTGATTCACATCGGCCGCCGCATGCGCCGCATCGCCCTGCAGAGCGCCGTCGGAGGGATGACCCTGAGCATGATCGGCATGCTCGCCGCAGCCGCCGGCTGGCTCGCGCCCGTCCCCGGCGCGATCGCGCAGGAAGTCATAGACGTCCTCGCCGTCCTCAACGCGCTGCGCGTCGCCGCCGTGCGGCGTGACTTGAACGATTTGAATGGGTGATCGGATTACCGGTAGGCGTCGCGGCGATGCCGAATTGCGATGATCTGAATCGTTGCCGCACGGTCATCGATCGTGTAGATGATTCGATAGTCGCCGACGCGAACACGCCAGCTATCGTCCTCACCTTCGAGTTTTCTACAGCCGGGAGGGCGCGGGTCAGTGATCAGCACGTCGAGAGCTGCTCCAACACGCGACGCAATGGGTTTTTCCAGATTGCGAATTTCTTTTCGCGCCGAAGACGTCAGACCAATTTCATACTCACGACTCATCGAGCTTGCCGAGCGCGTGCAGTTCTCTCTTCACATCTGTCCAAGGCACCAGGTCTTCGTTTTTCCGCTGCTCGATGAGCATTCGGTCGTACATGTCTTCCCAGAGCTCGCCCCATTGCTCAATATCGATCTGGACGGCGACTGCTTTGCCATCTGAATCGGTCACGAAATGAACGCCCTTCATGGCAGTACCTCCAAGACTGAACATCTTAGGGTAGCCGAGACGCGGCAACGTGTGTAGCGCTGCCGCTACGCGCGCGCCTGCGCCACATGCCGCAGCGAGTCGTACGACGCATTCACTCCCTGGCTCAACAGCCGCAGCACGCTGAACCAGATCGCGGGACTTTCATCCAGCACGCGAAGGAACGACTCGCGTTCGATGAAGCCGAGGTCGCAGGGTGTGATCGTGCGCGCGGTTGCGTCGTTCGGACGGAGAGCGACGACTGATTCGAGTCCGAGGATGTCACCGGCCGAGGTTGTGCGCATGCGTTTCAAATCGCCGTTGCGGGCGCGCATCAGCAATTCGACGGTGCCGGAGTGTATGAGGTAGATACCGCGGGGAAGATCGCCTTCGTTGAAGAGAACGGTGCCTGCCGGCCGATGCTGCAGCAGCTCACGCTCGGTCAGGTACGCATCCGCAGACGGGCGCCGAGTGGCGAGTTCGGTAATCACAGGTCACCTCGGCATGCACAGTAGCCGGTGCATCCGAAGTGAGCTGTGATGAACGCTACGCGAAACGGTGACTCAGATCGTCACCAGCGCTTCGAGCGCCGCCGTCTGCACGAACATGCTCGAGCCTTTGACCTCGATCATCTTGCGGCGCTTGAATTCGCTGAGCAGGCGCGTGATCGTTTCGCGCGTCGTGCCGATCATCTGCGCGATCTCTTCGTGCGTCAGCAGTACCTTCAGCCGCGTTCCCTTCGCCGTTTCGTCGCCATTGCGCGAGCACCAGTCGAGAAAAAGGCGAGCCAGTTTTTCGGTCGTGCTCTGGGAAAGTCCGAGGCTGCGAATCTCGCGCTGCGCGGAGTGATACTTCTCGCTCAGCTGCTGCGCGGTGTGCATGCAAGCCTCGGGATGCGCGTTGAGGAATCCGACGAAATCTTCGCGGCGGATGAAGTTGATCTGCGACGGCTCCAGCGTCTCCGCCGAAACTTCAAACGCCGTGGCCAGGATCGTGCCGCTGAGTCCGAGCACTTCTCCCGCTTCCGCGATCTTGACGATAAGCGTCTTCCCCTCGGACGACGACGTGGTCAGTTTCACGCGGCCGCTGCAGACGATGAACACGCCGCGCGGCTGTTCCCCTTCGACGAAGAGCACGGACCCTTTCGGATAAACGGCCGTGAACTTGATCGTGTCGAGCGCCTTCACAGCCGGCGCGGCCATGTTGCAGAACTGGCGCTCCGCGCGGAACGTGCAGTTCGAGCAGTTGTTTTGAGTGTCGACGTTGTAAGGGGTTTTCATCGTTTCCTCCAGGCCGGCGAGATCGTCACGCCGTGTTGTGCGCACTATCACTTCGAACTGTGATTCGCGCCCCACCCCGCGGGGTGGGGTGGCAAACATGCCGAGGTAGGGATCTCCGGATAGCAGGGACAGTCACTGCACCTTGCCAGAGCACAGACATGAGTGTCTGTGCCACAGCATCCTGCCGTTGTTATCCGACATTGATTACCGGGAAAGCCGGTGTGGCACAGACACTCTTGTCTGTGCTGGTGATGCTCGCGAAGCCTGAGAACATCGACCAGGTGACGGTCATCACCAGCCGTCGTGATGACGTGTACGGGCGCATTCGCGACCGAGCCCTAACCTGAGCCGCATGATGACGGGAGAGGCCTCGGCGCGACGATTCCAGCGACTACGCTGGATCGCCTTCGGCGTTCCGGCCGTCTTCCTGACCGCGTTTCACGGAGCGCTGCTGGCGCATCGCGTCGCGGATGCATCGATCGCGCGTCCGATGGTGCTCGGGCGGTGGGCGTTCACGATCGCCTTGTTAGCCGCGGCGTTTTTCGCACGGCGATTGTTCTCAGGCCGCCGCGTTTTCATCACGTTCTGGCTGCTCGTCGCGGTTCTGCATCTGGCCGTTCCGGCCGCGGATCGCGTTTTCGATGCGCGCGAAAACATCGCGTTGCTCGTCGCCGTGTTGCCTGCGCTCATCATCGTCGGCGCGGCAGCGGGGACGTCCGCGAGTACGCGCTGGCCGTCGTCAACCTTACTAGCCGATATCTCCATCGGATTCCTGCCGCTGCGGCTCGACCCGTTTCGTTCCGATCGCGCTCCTCCTTCCTTCTGAGTGCTGCCTCACCTCGCGTCCACGAGTTACGAAGGAAGGATTGTCATCATGAGCTCGATCCACGATTTTCTGCTGCACCTGCCGATTGCGACCACGGTTCTCTCGGCCGTTTTCGCGACGCTGCTTTTTACCCGCTATCACCGCAAGGGCGGCGGGCCGCACCTTCTGTGGTGGGGCATCGGGATGGTCACTTACGGCATCGGAACGACCACCGAGGGATTCACGACGCTGTTCGGATGGAACCCGATCGTCTTCAAGTCGTGGTACGTCGCCGGCGCATTTCTCGGCGGCTATCCGCTTGCGCAAGGCTCCATCTATCTGCTGATGAATCGCAAGTTCGCGCGACGCTCGGCGTGGATCGCCTGCTCGGTCATCGCCATCGGCGCGATCCTCGTTTTTCTTTCGCCGCTGAACGTCGCCGTTGCGGAACCTCACCGCTTGTCGGGACGCGTGCTGCAGTGGCAGTGGCTGCGCGCCATCAGTCCGCTGCTGAATCTCTACTCGGTAACGTTCCTGGTCGGCGGCGCGGCGGTCTCTGCGATCCGCTTTCGCCGCAATCCGGCGGCATCGCACCGCTATGCCGGCAACATCGCCATCGCCGCTGGCGGACTTCTCCCGGCGTTCGGCGGAATGATGACCCGCTTCGGAGTCGTGGAAGCGTTGTACGTCACCGAACTGGCCGGCCTGCTGCTGATCTTCACCGGCTACCGCTGGTGCGTCGGCCAGCCCGCGCGCGTCAACGTTCTTCACCGCAAGCCGCTCGCCGCCGCGGCGATGCTGCTCCTTCTCCTTCCGCTGACCGCGAAAGGCGATGACACGCCGGCGAAGGCTCCCGACGCGGCCAAACCAGCCGCGGCCGATACGCCGAAAGCGGAGACGCCGATGCCGTCGTTCTTCGCGGAGACCACCGTCACCGCCACCGGCTCGAAGCGCGACGTCTTCGAGATCGCCACTCCGGTCACCGTCATCCGCGAGGAGACGATCGAGCAGAAGTCGCCGCAGAACGCGGCGGAGCTGCTGCGCGAGCAGCCCGGCGTCGACATCAACGGCGTCGGCCCGAATCAGGGACGGCCGGTCATCCGCGGCCAGCGCGGCCTGCGCGTGCTCTTCCTCGAGAATGGCCTGCGTCTCAACAATCCGCGCCGCCAGACCGACTTCGGCGAAGTCACCGGCCTGGTAGATCTCAACAGCGTCGCTACCATCGAAGTCGTGCGCGGGCCGGCTTCCGTTCTCTACGGCACCGACGCGATCGGCGGCGTGCTGAACCTGGTGAGCAAGGAGCCGTCGTTCCCGGCCAATACGAACTTCACCGGCTTCGTCGAAGGTCGATACTCGAACACAGGCAGCCTCACCAGCGGCAGCGCCGGCTTCAACGGGCGCATCGGCGCCTTGACGATGCAACTCGGCGGCACGAAACGGCAGGTCGATGATTACGACGTTCCATCCGGCACCTTCGGCGCGATTCGCCTGCAGAACAGCGCCACAGTTCTCGATTCCGGCGTCAAGGATTCGACCGTGTGGGGCAATCTGTCGTATGCCGCCAGCGATCGCGACAAGATCGGATTCCGCTTCAATCGTTATCGCGCCGGTCTGGCCGGATTCGGCTATGTGCCGGGAAATCTCTATGGCGTGACCGAAGACGCCAAGATCCGCATCACGTATCCGAGCCAGGATTTCGACCGTTACATGCTGTCGTACTTCGGTTCGCCGCTGAACCGCGCCTGGGCCGATTCCGTCAATGTTCAGGCTTACTACCAGCGCAATGCGCGGCAGCTCGCCAATGACATCGACATCGATATCGGTCCCGTCGGTCCGGGATATCCGCATTCCACCGTGCACGCCGATACGCTCAATCACTCCGACGTGCGCACGATCGGTTTCCGGTCTGATGCCGTGAAGATTTTCGGCAATGGCCGCCACATCGTCACGTATGGCATGGAAGGAACGCGCGATCACAGCGACAACACCGACTCGTCGATCACGACGACGACCATTCGCACGCCGCACGGCAATTTCGTCGACGTTTCTCCCGACACGCTGGCCAATGCGCCGAACGCCACAAATCTCAGTTACGGCGTCTTCGGGCAGGACGAAGTCTCATTGACGTCGAAATTCAAAGTGACCGCCGGCCTGCGCTATCACAACGTCAAGACAGACGCCATTGCCACTCCGGGCTGGAAAGTGGACGGACTCGGATTTTCGGACCGCAACGTCGTCGGCGCGATGACGACGACGTATCAGGTCACCGATTACATGAACCTGCTGGCGTCCTACGGCCGCGGCTTCCGCGCGCCGAACATCATCGAGCGTCTCTTCAATGGACCGACTCCGGAGGGCAGCGGCTATCAGCTCTTGAATCCCGCTCTTAAATCCGAAACGAGCAACAATTTCGACCTCGGCGTGAAATATCGCCGCTGGGACGCGTTCATGGAAGCGGTCGCATTCCGCAATGACATCAGCGGCGGCATCATCCAGGCCTATCTGTCGCCGAGCGAAATCGCGGCGCTCGATCCAGCCACACAAGCTGCAATCAAAGCCAGCGGCGCGCAATTCACAGTACAGGACCGCAATACGGAACGCCTCCGCTATCAAGGCGTCGAACTCGCCCTCGGATGGCACTCGCACCGCGGTATAACCGTCGGCGGCAATTACACCTGGATCGACGGCAACCGCATCGATTCGATCAATCCACCGACCGGCGACAGTTACTCGAACAAGATTTACGCCTATGCGCGTTACGAGCCGCAGACCGCCCGCTATTGGGCCGAATATCACGTCCGCCACAATGGCGCCGCGGACGCCAATATCGCTCCGAACGAACCGATTCCGCCGGTTGGCCGAACGCTTCCGTCCTTCACCGTGCACGGCGCCGGAGTAGGAGTGCGGCTCTTCGAAACGGCCGGCGTCTCCAATGAAGTGTCGCTCTGGGCCGAGAACCTGACGAACCAGCTCTACGCCGAGTTCTCCAACGCCACCTTCTTCCGCCCCGAGCCGGGACGGACGCTGAAGATCAGCTACCGCGTGAAGTTCTAGAAGTGTTCTCCGCGTTCTCCGCGGCTCCGCGTGACAAGCTTTTTCACGCGGAGACGCGGAGACGCGGAGGGTTTACGCCATTGCGGCCGCGCGCGAACCGTGCGGGCGGCGCTTCCAGGCGATGTAGGGGCGGGCCAGCTGGCGCAGCGCGCTGTTTTTGAGCGCGTAGAGATCGCTGGCGACGTTCGGAGAGACCAGGCCGGCCGTCTCTTCCGGCTGTACGACCAGCGACACCTCGATCGGCAGGATGCCCACCGGCAGGCCGGCGCGGCGACAGGTCTGATGGAGATGCGTGAAGATCTCCTTCATCGCATCGGGATCAGGCGGCGGAACGTTTTCCATCTCGCTGCCCACGGTCGGACGGAAGATGCAGACCGTCGGAAACGCGCCGGCGTTCACGATGCGCTCGATGCCGCGCTTGGTCGCTTCGACCGGCTCCACGCCGGCGATGATCTCGCCCGAGACGCGTCCGCGTCCCAGCTTGCGCGCGGTGTACTCGATCGCCTCGAAGAACGCGTGCTGTCCGACCGTCTTCGCTTTGCCGGGGCAAAGGCGCGCAAAGACTTCGGGATCCTCGAATTCGTAGCAGAACGAAAAGTGATCGGTGCCCGCTTCGATGAGATCGTCGTATTCGTAAAAGCTCTCCCGAGGAACGGGAACGGCCTGCACGCCGATGAATCCGCCGACGTGCGTGCGCACCGCGCGTACGAACGGCTGCGCCTGACGAAGACCGTGAATGACCTCGCGGTCTGCCTTGTCTTCGTAGTGGTAGCCGGTATTGAAGTGCGTGAAGATGCAGTTCGATTCATCGCGCGCGGCCAGCGCCACTTCGACGACGTCCGTAATTCGCTTCCGCGACTCTTCCGCGGCGCCGACGTTTTTCCCGGTCGTGCAGAACTTGCAGGCCAGCGACGGCGACCAGCTCCAATACAAACAGCGGTTGGAAATGTAGATGCCGAGGTAGTTGCCCTGGAGGACGCCGACACGGCTCATCGGAACGTCGGCGCTCGTGTTGCGCGAATACCAGGCCGGTTCGGGCGGGATCGTGACGTCGTAATCAGAGCCATCGCGGCTGTCGTTCACGAAGTAGTGCCCGGCGGAGTTCTCGAGCGTGAACGGCGAGCGGGCGGCAAACGGCTCGACCACCGGCACATTCACCCAGATCGGCTTCGGCGATGCCGGGATCACGATTTCCAATCCGGAGCCGAGTCCCGCGCGCGTGCGGCTGATGCGGCGCCCGTCTTCGCCGGTATGGCACGTCGCGCCGATGCGCATCCCGCGGCAGAAAAGTTCGATCTCGAGCTCTACGGGTTTCAGCATTCGCTGATTAAAGGCGCGCGCGAATGGGCGTCCCATGACTGGCGTCACACGAGCGTGTGATCGGGCGTCGTGTGATGAACGACACACCCTCCTGTGAGCACTCCCACGGCCTCAATCGCGCCGCTGCGCAATCCTGTCGATGGGAGGTTGCCCATGTCCCGCATATTGCCGAAACAGGAAGCCGTTCCGCGCACCGAAATGATTGCCCTGCTCCGTTCCGAGCTGGTGAAGCTGACCGACGAGGAAAACTCGATCTGCAAAGTCGCCGCGGAGCGAGGCATCTTCTGCAAAGGGTTCCATCGCAACAGCGATGGCGGTTTGCGCCGTTGCTACTCGTGGCTCGACAAGCGCCGCCCCGGCATGTCACGCGATGAGCTGGAAGACCTCGCCAACAGCTGGCAGCTCGCGCGGCAGATCGTCGACGACCTCCCGCTCGCGTGCGACGTGCAGCAGAAAGAGCACGACTCCTGCCGCGGATGGGACGACTTCTCCAACGAAGATCTCTCGAAGTTTTTTAACGAACTGTGACCGGACGTTCTCTCATCGTCGCCTGAACACACAAAACCCATGACCATCGCCGAACTGGAAGTCGCGTATCCCGTCCACCTCGAAGCCGACGTCGTCCTACGCAATGGCCGCACGCTGCGCATCCGTCCCGTGCGCGTCGACGACCGCGACCGCCTGCGCGCGTTCTTCATGACGCTCTCGCCCGAAACGCTGCACGCGCGCTTCTTCGCCATGTGCACGCCCGATCAGGCGCTGATCTACGCGCCGGCGGCGGTCGACTACGTCCACGAATTCGGCGTCGTCGGTGAAGTCGGCGATCGCATCGTCGCCGTCGCGCATTACTTCGCCTCGCCGCGCCATCCGAGCGTCGCCGAGGTCGCGTTTGCGATTGCGGATGACCAGCAGGGATGCGGGATCGGAACGCTGCTCCTCGAAAAACTCGCCGCGGCGGGGCGCATGAACCACATCGAGCGCTTCGAGGCCGAGCTCCTCGCGGAAAACGCCAGGATGCTCGACGTCTTTCTCTCCTCCGGATTCGACGTTCTGCGGCGAACCGACGAAGGAACCATTCACGTCTCCTTCGCCATCGGAGCCACGCCGACTTCGCGATCGCACACCGCGAGCCGCGCGCAGCACGCCGCGTACGAATCGATGAAGCCGATCTTCGCGCCGCACTCGATCGCCGTGATCGGCGCGGGACGCCGTCCCGGGCAGCTCGGCCACGAGATCATTTCCAACCTGCGCCACTCCGGATTCACCGGCGATCTCTTCGTCGTCAATCCGAAAGCGGCGGAGATCGACGGCGTGATCGCCTATCCGTCGTTGAAAGAAATCCCCGCCGCGGTCGATCTCGCCATCGTCGTCGTTCCTGCCGCCGAGGTTGAGAACGTCATCGACGACTGCGTCGCGAAAGGTGTGCGCGGAGCCGTCGTCATCACCGCCGGCTTCGGCGAGACCGGCCAGGCCGGACGCGACGCCGAACGGCGCCTGCTCGACAAAGTGCGCGCCGCCGGCATGCGCATGGTCGGTCCGAACTGCATGGGTGTCATCAACACCGACCCCGCCGTTCGTCTGCACGGCACGTTTGCCGCGACCTATCCGCCGGCCGGCAATGTGGCCATGTCCAGCCAGAGCGGCGCCCTCGGCGTGGCCATTCTCGATTACGCGCGCTCGCTCAACATCGGCTTTTCGACTTTTCTCTCCGTCGGCAATAAGGCCGACGTTTCCGGCAACGACCTCATTCAATACTGGGCCGAGGACAAGCGCACCGACGTCATCCTGCTGTACCTGGAGAGCTTCGGAAATCCGCGCAAGTTCGCCGAGATTGCGCGCCGCGTCGGCAAGTCGAAGCCGATCGTGCTCGTGAAAGCGGGCCGCTCCGCCTCGGGTGCGCGCGCGGCGGCGTCGCACACCGGAGCGCTGGCGTCGAGCGACGTCATCGTCGCCGATCTTCTCCGCCAGGCCGGCGTGATCCGCACCGACACGCTCGAAGAGCTGTTCGACGTCGCCTCGCTGCTCGCCAATCAGCCGCTGCCGCGCGGACGCCGCGTCGCCATTCTCACGAATGCGGGCGGTCCCGGCATCCTCGCTGCCGACGCCTGCGAGGCGCACGGCCTCACGCTCGCGCCGCTCGGCGACGCCACCGTCGAGCGCTTGCGTTCGTTCCTTCCGGCTGCGGCAAGCGTTGGCAATCCGGTGGACATGATCGCCTCGGCATCGCCCGAGCACTACCGCCGCTCGCTCGAAGCGCTCATCGACGACGACTCGATCGACGACATCCTGGTCATCTACATCCCCGTCCAACCGACCGACGCTCCCGAAGTAGCTGGCGCAATTCGCGACATCGCCACGCGCGCGAACGGCAAGACGATCCTGGCGACGTTCATGAGCGCGCATGGCGTCCCCGAGCCGCTCGCGCCGGTGCCGTCGTTCGCCTTCCCCGAGCGCGCCGTCGGCGCGTTAGCGCGCGCCGCGAATTACGCCGAATGGCGCAGGCGTCCGGAGAAGGAAAGCGCACCGCTGAGCATCGATGAAAAAACGCTCCGCGACATCGTCGAGAACGCAATCGAACGCGGCGGCGGCTGGCTCGATCCGGCCGAAGTCGATCGCCTCCTTCGCGCGGCCGGCATCAACACCGCGGGCGGCGAGATCGTCCTCGACGCCGAGGAAGCATTCGAAGCCGCGATGCGCATCGGCCAGCCGGTCGCACTCAAAGCGATCGGCCCGAACCTGCTTCACAAGAGCGATCGCGGCGGCGTACGCCTCGGACTCCAAACCGAATGCGACGCCCGCGACGCCTTCGTCGAAATGAAAACCCGCCTGGGCGACGACATGACCGCCGCCTACGTCCAGCCGATGATCACCGGCGGCGTGGAAGTGATGCTCGGCGCCACCGACGACCCCACCTTCGGCCAAGTCCTCGCCTTCGGCGCCGGCGGCACCCTCGTCGAGCTCCTCGCCGACGTCGCCTTCCGCATCCACCCCCTGACGGAAACCGACGCCGACGACATCATCCAACAAACCCGCGTCGCCAAACTCCTCACCGGCCTCCGCGGCGCCGCCCCCAGCGACGTCCCCGCCCTCCGCGAAGCGATCCTCCGCCTGTCAACGTTGATCACGATCTGCCCCGAAATCCGCGACCTCGACATCAACCCGCTGAAGGTGCTCCCCCACGGCGCCATCGCGCTTGACGCGCGAATTCGCGTGGAGCGAATCATCCATGCGCAGCCCTCGCGACGAATTGCGTATTAGGAGACCGAATCCGCAGATTGCGCAGATGTCCGCAGATTGAATCTATTTTCATCTGCGTAAATCTGCGGATGGACATTCAGCCATCGGGATGAATCGTGACGACTTTGATGGCTCTCGCCCGATGAATCGACCGGGACGGCTTCTCCGTCGTGATCAGTTCGGATGCGCCGACGGATGCCGCCGCTGCGATGTGGAGAGCGTCCAACGCCTCGACGCCGTTCGTTGATGCCTCGCGCATCGCGATGATGGTAACGTCATCGAGGTTCGTTGCCCAATGGGTCACCGTCTAAAAGAAAGCGTCATAGAAGGCTGATTCAGCGCCTCGCTTGTTGAAGACAGCTTGCGGAAGAACCTCCAGCTGCAAGAAGACGCTTGCGGCAAATTCTCTTTCGGGGTCGTCGAGGATCTCCATGGCCCGAGCCGCCTGTACGTTACCCCCTCGCGCCGCCGCGATGAGAACGCCAGCATCCACGAACGTCCGCTTCACGAGCCTTCTCGCCAGCCGCCGCGGCGAAGGGCCACTTCGGTCTCGATCTCGTCCCAACCCAGAGGAGCAATTCCCGACTTCGTGATCTCCGCTCGAAGCTCGCGCAGGTGGCGGCCGAGCCGAGTCTTCGCCTCGGCGTCGGTTTGAATCGTCACATGGACCTCGGCGTTCTCTGGCAAGTCCACCGACTCTTTGAGCTTCAGGACACCGTTTTCGTAGACCGCGTCGACGTCGATCGTCATCGCATTCGACCTCGGCCCCATCTTATCGCGGCCCCGACTCGAATGAGTTCGCCATGCGCTGCGAAAACGAGACACCAGAACCGAATACGATCAGCAGAGGACGCAGGGGACCGCCGTGCTCACCGGCTGGATGGGAGCCTTGACGATGTTGTCTTACCAGCGAGATTTGAGGACTTGGCGGTTCGGCGGTGAGACGCCGCCGATCCAGCCGGCGAGGATGCCAGCGCTCCGTCGCGAACGCGAAAAGTTCACTAGCGCGGCTTCGCCGCTGTGAAGTGCGGCTGCCAGACCCTTACCGCGTTCCCTCGCTCCCGCTGATCTTCTTCCGCAATGCGTAGCCCACCACCTCCGCGCGGCTGTGGAGGTGGAGTTTGTCGAGGATGTTGCGGACGTGGAACTTGATCGTGTTCTCGCTGAGGTCGAGGCGTTTGGCGAGGCGGCGGTTTGACGTCACCCCTTCGACCATGAGCTGGAGGACTTCGACTTCGCGGACGGTGAGGGTGTCGGGATCGGTTTCGGACGTTTTCGGCTGCTCGTGCGGCCTGGCGAATTCCTGCATCAGTTTGCGCGCGAGCAGAGGAGTGAGGGCGGGCTCGCCGGCGGCGGCGCGGTCGAGGAGGGCGAAGAAATCGTCGGCCTCGAGATTCTTGAGCAGGTAACCCTGTGCGCCCGCTTTGATCGCTTCGAAAAGCGTCTCGTCCTGATCCGAGGCCGTGAGGATGACCACCTTCACCTCGGGCATTTCCGATGTGAGCAGGCGCGTAGCCGACACGCCGTCGAGCTCGGGCATCGAAACGTCCATGAGCACGAGCTCGGGACGGAGCTGGCGCGCCAGCTCGATCGCCTCGCGTCCGTTGTGCGCCTCGCCCACGACCTCGTGACCCTGCGCCTGCAGCAGGCTGCGAAGGCCGTCGCGAAACAGCGGGTGATCGTCGGCGATGAGGATGCGCACGGGCAAAGTGTAAACGCGGTCGGCCGAGCCTTGCCGGTGGATAATAGCCGGATGAAGAAGCCCGCCGTGGCGCTCTCCATTGCGATCGCGACTGTGGTTGTACAACCGGCGCTCGCCGCCAGGTCGGTCGCGTATCAGATCAACATCGCTCACTCGGGTGTTCAGACGGATGCGAACCTGGCACCGCCGTACGCGCAGAAGTGGGCGGCGACGTTTCCGGGAACAGTGTCGTATCCGCTTATCGCTGACGGTCTCGTTTTTGTCACCGCCGACACCGAGCCGGCGCAACCGCACGTGACGTTGTACGCGCTTAACGGCCAGACCGGGCAAATCGTGTGGTCGCGCGGGGTCCCGAACACATACGATTGGGCGAACGCCGCATATGAAGACGGGCGGATTTTCGTCCTCAACTTCGACGGCATTCTGACCGCCTGCAACGCTGCGGACGGAACGCTCATCTGGAGCAAACAGTTACCCAATCAATATGCCTTTACAAGTCCGCCCACCGTATCGAACGGAATCGTCTATACGGGTGGCGCTGGCGGCGGCGGAACGGTGTACGCCGTCGATGCGGCGACCGGAAACGTGCTGGCGACGAACTTCGTCGAGAACGGCGACGATAGTTCCCCGGCGCTCTCGGCGAACTCGGTATTCGTGTCGTATGCGTGCAATCAGGCGTACGCATTTGCCCCGGTCACGCTTTCGCCGCAGTGGCATCACAACGGTCCCTGCGAAGGCGGCGGCGGCAAGACGACCGTTTATGAAAGCGGAAGACTCTTTACGCGTGACGTAGTCACGAGCAATCTCATTCTCGACGCGTCGACAGGTTCGCAACTCGGCACGTACAACGCGACCGCTGCACCAGCCGCTCGCGGCAACACGATCTGGACACTCAACGGGTCGACCCTGTCAGCGGTGAACGTAACCAATCCGGCCACGCCGGCGACTCTCTGGACCTTCAGCGGCGACGGGGGGCTCAGAAGCGCGCCGATTCTGATCTCCTCGGCGGGCGGCGATTACGTGATCGAAGGGTCAGTGAGCGGCACGGTCTACGCACTCAACGCGCTAACCGGCTCGATGGTGTGGAGCGCGAATGCCGGTTCGTCGATCAGCGGCCCTGATGAGCAGAACGCGCGGCTGCTGACCGGTTTCGGCGCCGGCGAAGGCTTGCTCGTCATCCCGGCCGGCAATCGGCTGGTTGCGTACGCAAACGTCCCCGGACAACTTCCGGCCCTCTCCTCGATCGCGCTGCTGATGCTCGCGATGGTGCTTTCGCTCGTCGCTTTCGCAGCGCTCGCAAGATCCTGACGGCGAACTCGCGGGTAGGGATTTGGTATCGTCGCGTCCCTCCTTACGGGTAGAGGGCTTCCGCACACAAATGGTGAGTTTCGCGTTGCTGCTGCTGGGCTGCTTTGCCGGCGATGTGCCGGCGGCGCAGGTGCCGGCGGTGAAACAGGAGATCGTCGTCACGGCCGATCGGGCAGAGGAGCCGCGCGATCAGGCTTCGGCGGCGGTGACGGTGCTGGAGCGGAAGGACGTCGAACGCTTGCCGGCATCGTCGCTGTCCGAGGTGCTCGGATTTGTGCCAGGCGTGACCATGATGTTCGACAGCGGCGCAAGCGGATTGCCGATGATCACGTCGCGCGGATTCTTCGGCGGCGGCGAAGTGGAGTACGTGAAGCTGCTGATCGATGGCGTGCCGGTGGCCGATGCGGAATCGGGCAACGTCGACTGGCAGCGCTTTCGCGCGGACGACGTCGATCGCATCGAGTTTCTGCATGGACCCGGGTCGGCGCTTTACGGCGACACGGCCCTCGGCGGCGTCGTGCAGGTTTTCACGCGGCAACTGGCCAAGGACGAAGAGCGCGGCGAAGTGCGGCTGCGCAGCGGCAGTTTCGGCTCGACCGATTTCGACGCCAACTACGGCACCGAGATCGGCGGAACGCGCGTCGATGCGAGCGCGGGAAGCTGGAGGACGGGCGGCTTCCGTCAGCACGCGAGTACCGACGACCGTTTCGCGCGGCTTCTGATCGAACGGCTCGGCGACCGGTCGCGGTGGAGGTTGGATGCCGAGGGAGATCGGGAGAACCGGCATCAACCGGGAGCGCTCACGTTGGGCGAGATCGCGAACGACCGCGAGCAGTCGGAGTCCATCTACCGATTCGATGGCCAGGATACGAGCCGCGGACGGGTGGCGGCGACGCACGACTCGTTCGGCGCGATTCCGTATCGCGTCACGATTTACGGATCGCAGCGCGATGACGACAACCTGCGCACGCTGCTCCTCGCTCCCGGATTTTCGAGCAGCGCCTTTCGCGCGTTGACGACGCGGAGCGGCGGCGGAACGTTCGAAGCGTCGCGCGAATCCGCGCGCGGCACGCTGCGAGTCGGAGCGGACGTCGAGCGGTCCACGCTCTCGGGCCGCTACGCCTCGGTGGCCGCGTCGGGACAGACCGGAAATACGGTGGCCTCGGAACGAGGATCGCGCGATCGCGTCGGCCTCTTCGTCACCGGCGGCTGGGCGGTAAGCGATCGCGTTCGACTCACCGCGGGACTTCGGCGCGACGACATCCGCGACGATCTGACCGCCGCGACGACCGGCGGCGTGGCGAATCGGCAGGATCTTTCGGCGTGGTCTCCGCGCGCGGGGATCAACGTGCATTTCGGGCCAGCGGTGAATCCGATCTCGTTTTTCGCGCAGGTATCGAGCGCGTTCAAGGCGCCGACGCTCGATCAGCTTTTCGATCCGCGGCCGTATCCGAACGGGTTCGGCGGCACGCTGACGATTTCGAATCCGTCGCTCCTTCCGCAGCGCGCGCACAACATCGAGGCGGGCGTGTCGCGCGGTTCGGCGTGGAGCGCGTGGTCGGTCGTCGCGTACCGCATGCGCGTGAAGGACGAGATCGATTTCGATCCGGAGACGTTCTCGTACAACAACATCGGCAGCAGCCTGCATCGCGGCGTCGAGGCGAGCCTCGACATCGCGAAGTCGGAGCGCATTTCGCCGCAGATCACGTATGCGTGGACGCGCGTGGCCGATGCCGCGACGCCCGACCGGCAACTCAAGAACATTCCGAAACAGACGGCGCAACTGCTGCTGCACGCGCGCATCACCTCCGACACGCGCGCGGATCTCGTCTACCGCTGGCGCGACTCGCTGACGCTCGACGACGAGGGGCAATTCGCGACGCCGTCGGTTTCGCGCGTCGATCTTCGCCTCAGTCACGACCTTCGCAATCTTCGTTTTCAGGCCGATCTGCTCAACGCGCTCAACGCGCACTACAACGAGCTCGGATACGTCCTCGTCGATTTCCGCGGACGGCCGACACCGTTCGAATACCCGGCGCCCGGCCGCGCTCTGCGCCTCGGCGTCACCTGGACTTTTTCGCGAAGGGGGAACGGATGATCTCCATCAGAAACGTGATCGTGATGACTGCGGCCGCCGCGGCGCTGCTCGCAACCTGCAAGGCATCGCCGCCCGAAACGGCAACGTCGTCGGCCAGTACAACGAGTTCATCGACGACGTCGACGACGGCCACCACCAGCACCGCGCCACCGCCGTTTCCGTCGATTCCGGCGGTAGTCATCAGCGGCAACATCCCGAGCGTCGTTCCCATCCCATCGAATGCGCCGCCGACGGCGCCGCCGGAGCAGTTCCGGCCATACTTCGACTGGTTCTCGTGGGAGAGTTTCATCGCTCTCAACTGGCCGTCAGGAACGGGCCGCGGAAATCCGAATCAGCCGAATTCGCCGTCGGTCTTCACCTCGATGACCAACGCCACGCCGGTGACGTGGGATACCTACAAAGCCAACTGGGAGCTGTACGACCAGTACGACAAACGCCCCACACCCTGGGACGACTACAACGCGCCGTACATGCCGTCGTTGTGTCCGCAGGCGAAACCGACTGACAAACAACTCCTGATGGTGACGAAGGGCGACAGCGAGCTGTCCGACGTCAATCAGGCCTTTTCGTTTCCGCTCGTCGACCAGGCCAGCAACTTCGTCTTCTTCGAGGTGCGCTACAACAAGCCGTACTACGACTTCGTGCGCGGCGACGATACCAAGCCGCCGACCTGGCTCTATTTCTCGAAGAACCTGCCCACCGATTACACGCAGGTTCCGCTGCCGCCGAACACCACGAACAGCGGCAACGCCATCATGATCAAGGCGGCCTGGCGGATTCTCACGCCGCTGCCGCCGGCGCAGCGCAGCCGCTACTACACGATCAACGCCTGGGTCTACAACTCGGCGACGAAGCAATGCACGCAGCAGCCGATGGGACTGGTCGGCTTCCACATCGCACAGAAGACGAGCGCGTTCACGGAGTGGATCTGGTCGACCTTCGAGCAGGTGGACAACGTGCCGCCGCAGGTCGACGGCGTGCCGTCGTCGTTCAACAACGGCACGGACAATCCGTCCACCGGAACGCAGGGCTTCGCCAACCGTCCGCAGTATCAGGCCTCGAATCCCGGCCAGCTACCGTCGAATCCGACGCCGACGCAGGTGGCGCGGCTCAATCCGATTCCGACCACGCCGGCCGGCGCGTCGACCGTCGACGTGAACAACACGTTCCACAACGCGCTGCCGAAGGACTCCGTCTGGCAGCACTACGAGCTGGTCATCACGCAGTGGCCGTCTACTCCCGATGCGCCGTACAAACCGCCGGCAAACCGAGGAATGTATCCGAAGGATTGCGGAGGCGCGTTCCCCGTGAATGGGGCGGTCAACACCACGCTCGAGACCTACTTCCAGAACCCCACGCTGGCCACCGGCGCGTTCGGCAACAGTTGCATGTCGTGTCACTACAACGCCGGCACCGGCCTGCGCGACTTCAGTTGGGGCTTCGCGCGCCGGCCGCACTCCGACCGTCCACCGCCACCGAATTCAAAAATGACGCTCGCCGCCGCGGCGAAGTGAGAGGAGATCTTCCATGTCCGATCCGGCACCCAGCACCTGGTGGATGTTTCACGGCGACCCGGCTCACACCGGTGAAGCGACCGGCAGCAACATCGACAGCACGTCGGTCAAGAACCTGACGCTGTTGCACTCGATCGAGGTGAAGGGGTCGATCCTCTCCACGCCCGCGGTCGATGACCAATTCGCCTACGTCGGCCTGGCCAACAGCCTCGAGGCGGTGATGCAGGACGGCGGTCAGTTTCTGAAGATCGAGCTGGCCACCGGCAACATCGCCGCGAAGTTCACCTGGGCCATCGATCCGAAGGACCGCGACACGCACGGCTTCTGCGGCATGGGATGCACGCCGGCGGTCATCAACGGCAAGGTCTTTTTCAGCGCGTTCGACGGCAAGCTCTATTGCCTGAATCAGTCCGACCTGACGCAGCTCTGGGTGACCGACCTTCGCTACGCGGACATGGCGCACAACCAGCCGGTGACGAACGATTTCTCGAACGGCAACGGCAACCTCAGTCTCGGCATCGGGCCGCAAGCGAAGGCGTCCGGCTGGTCTTCCCCGGTCGTCGTCGGCGACCGCGTCTACCTCGGCATGGGCGAAGGCGAGAACAGCTATCTCTACGGCTTCATCTACTGCATCGACGCGAACAGCGGCAACGTGATCTGGATGTTCTGCACCTGCCAGTACGACATCAATAAGAACAATGAGGTGAATCAGCTTCCTCTGGAGACGATCCTCCAGGAACTGCCTCCCGGTTTCACGACAGTGCCCACGCAGCCGGTGGCGAAAGGCGCCTCGGTCTGGTCGGGCATCGCTTACGACCCCGGCACGAATCTGCTTTTCGCAGCGACCGGCAATCCGCAACCCGACGGTTCGCTGCCGACCGCCGGCTACACGAACAGCATCGTCGCGCTCGACGCCACCAGCGGTGCGTTCAAAGGCTACGTGCAGATTCCGGCCACGACGCCGGACGGCTCCGCGCTGCCGAGCGGCAGCTACCGGCCGAGCGACATCGACGTCGACATCGGCGGCGCTCCGACGATCTATCAGATCGACGGCAAGACGGTCGTCGGCATCGGCTGCAAGAACGGCGTCTACATGGTCTTCGATCCGGCAGACCTTACGTCCGACGTCGTCCCGCCGCCGCCGAACGTGCCGATCACGTCGCGCCAGATGCTGCCGTACATGAACGATGGCTCGCAGATCCCGACCGTCGATCCGCACTACGTCGACACGAACCTCAATCCGCAGCCGGTCGTCCCGAACAACATCTCGAACGTGGTGCCGGCTGAGAATTTTCAGGGCACGTACAGCACGGCCGCGCTCTGCAGCGCGCAGAAGAAACTCTTCATCGGCATCGGCGGCAACAACTATCACTACATCTCGTCGGGCATCGACACGCCGAACGTGCCGTTCATCCGCGCAATGGACTGGACGACGCTCGAGGATGCCTGGCCGCTCGACGACGGCGATCCGAAGCGCTACAAGTGCGCCGCCGATCCGAACAACCCGCTTTACAAGAACGCCGGCGAGAGCGGCATCTCCGTGCCGGCCGTCGTCAACGACGTCGTCTTCATGTCCACCACGCTCGTGGCGCTCTATGCGTTCAGCTGCACGGACGGGACGCTGCTCTGGAGCGATGCGGAGAACTTCGGTCCGCAGACCGGCGGCATGAGCGGCGGCTACGGCTACTGCATGGGGCCGGCGATCGCCGGCAATTACGTGGTGGCCGGCGCACTGGTGCAGGGAGGAACGGGCGGCGTGTTGAACATCTATTCGCTGCCGAAATAGCCGATGCTGAAGATCATCCTCCTCGGCCTGCTGGCCGGATCGGACAACCTGCAGGTGGCTGCCGCCATCAGCATGGCGCCGCTGACGCGCGCGCGCCGCGCGCTCTTCGCGCTGGCGTTCTGCGCCTGCGAGATCGCCACGCCATTGCTCGGAGTGATCTTCATCCGCTTGCTGCACGCGCGCTACGGCATCTGGATTGACCGCCTCGGGCCTCTGATCGTCGTGGCCTGCGGCGTGGCGATCCTCATCCTGGCGCTGAGAGACCGCAACGAACTGGAGACGCTGATCAATCACCGCTGGACCATCGCCGCGCTGCCGTTGTCGCTCTCGCTCGACAACCTGCTGATCGGCGTGAGCCTCGGCACGATCGGCTATCCGCTGCTGACGGCGGCCGCGATCATCGGCGGCATCAGCGCTTGTATGTGTCTGTTCGGCATCGCCGGCGGGATGCGCATCCGGCGATGGATTCCGGAGCACGCCAACGTAGTGAGCGGGCTGTACCTCATCGTGATCGCGGCCATGATGTGGGCCGGCGTTCGAGGCTGATCGAGACAAGAGGAGGATTCACCGTGACATCGTTCAAGAATGACATCGCCCCGATGCTCGCTCCCTACCGCGCCAACATGATGTGGCGTTTCGACATCACCGACTACGACACCGTCAGCAAGAACGCCAAGATGATCTACGGCCGCCTGACCGGCACCACCGGCACCCAGATGCCGCCCCCGCCGCTCGATCCGCTCAACCCATCCCAAATCGCCCTCTTCGGCGAATGGATCGCCGACGGCTGCCCGGAGTAGTGACGAACCGAACCGTCACGCCACGCGCTTGAAGCGGCGGAGATAGGTCTTCCCGTCGCCGATCAAGAGCTGGTCTTTGACGAGCTTGAAGGGACGCGGCTGCGGCGTTCCGGTGTACTGCCGGAGCACGTCGGTGATGACGTTGGCGGTGACGACGCCGCCCTCGTAATCGACCGTGTACGTACCGAAGTACGCCATGTAGTTGTTGAACGACGCCAGCATGTCGTCGTTGGCCGTCTTGCCCATCGTCCACCACGCCGCGTCGACGAGCGCCAGCGGCGGATTGATCGAGATCTGCACGGAGACGTTCCCCGCCGAGTCGTAGACCCAATAGCCAAGCGGCGGATTTCCCCACGGATACGACTTGATCTGCTTTTTAGGATCGTTCGGATCCGGGTTCATGTCCCAGGCCTCGACCATCCACCACGACCCAACGATGGGACCAAAATCCGTTTTCTTCGCCATTGCTCTCGCTCCTCAGCTTAGGAGAGCGCGCACCGCCACAGTTCCCTACCCTGGAGCAGCCACGAAACTTCAGATTACGCAGATAGATGGAGATTCAGCCGACGCTATGCAGGCCGGCCAGAGTCTGACGGATGATTTCCGGGAGGTTGCGGCTGTCCGCGAGAATTTCGTTCTGCGACGGCAGCGCCTCGCGGTGCTTACTCGCCGCCTCTACGACGAGTGACTTGCCGTATTCGTAGCACTCTTTGAAGTCCGGCTTGACGTCGGCGTCGTCGCGAATCCACTCCTTACCAAAACCGATCGCGGAGCACATGTCGCGGGTCGAACCGCCGAAGCCTCCGATCAGGACTACGGGCTTGTCGCGCTCCAGCGTCAAGGCCGCCTCCTCCATGAGGCCGGGGCAGCGGCCTGAGAAGTCATTCACTTTTCCGCCGATGACGATGCGTGCATCGCAATCGTTCGAAACTCTCGTTCGCATTCCGGTCATCGACGTGATCGAGTCCGCCCGCGGGGCTTCTCCGGAAGTCATCGGTTCGCCGTAGGGATCGAGCGGAATGATGCGTGCGGCACCGGCGTACTCGCGCGCCTTCTCGTCGAGGAAGCCTGGCGGATAGACCGAATGCTTCGACCAGGTGAGGTAATTGTGCAGCGGCGGCGTGTCCGGATCGTCGCGGCGGTAGCGTCGAACGAGCTCGATGAGTTGAAGGGTAAAGCCATTTTTGCGCAGATCGCCACCATAGGCGATCTGTGCGCCCGCTCTGAGCAGGTAGCGCGCGATTTCTATAACAGCATGATCGAGGGCACGAGGACTCATGCCGAGCCGAAGCAGGTCCGTGCTCTCGGAGATCGAGAACGCGATCATCTTTCCGGTCAGGAATCGCTCCGTCATCATTACTCCACAAACAGCGACATCGGTGTAACGAACTTCACGGCAGGCGCTGCCAGTTCTAGGACCTCGATTTCGGCGTGGCCGAGCGGAGGATCGGGATAGACAACCGTCCTGGGTTTGTCCTTGCACTGCGCGATCGTAAGGAGATCGGGCGGAAGCGGCAGAACAAGAGCGCGCGGGTCACCGCTGAGTGCCTGCAGGTCTTTCGTATGGACGCGCCAGTAGAAGCTCTCGAGACAGTGCGCGAGTAGCGCGTCAACAGCATCCGAGACGCGGCTGTCGCTACCCGACGCATTCACGATGACCGGTACATTGCCGAGATAGGGAAACGATCGGGCCTCGCGCTCTTTCACGCAGTGCATGACCAACACTGGCACCCCGAATCGGCGCGCCGTCAGCACTTCACGGCGGCACCATTCGCGGGAGGCGAACGTATCGGTCTGCACTACCAGCACGATCGAGTTTTTGATGCTGTCCTCGATCACGTCGGAGAACGTCGTTCCGGGCAGAATGTCGTACGCATCGAAGAACGTCTTCAACTTCGATTGGTTGATCTGATCGCGGACTTTTTCCGCCAGTTCCGCTCCGTCAGACTTGCTATGGCTGATGAAGACTTTCATCGCCGTCGGGCTGTCGGCGCCGGCTGGCGGAGGAAACGCCGCGCCATTCTCGACAGCGGCGACCCACGGCCGAAGCAGTAGGCAGAAGCTGTGCGTCAGTTCGGCGACCAGCGCACGTATGCCGGAATCGGTGGTGTCGTAGCAGCGTATGTGCTGATGACCGTTCATCGCCGGATGGACGGGCCATGCGGTTGGAGTCAGCGCGACCGGAAAAACCATGCTCGCACCGTTGGTTTCCAACGCTCGGGAATGGAGATCGGCGATGTAGTGAAACCATGAGCCGCGGCTGAGCATTGCCATGCTCCACGGCTCGTCGGCAAGTAGCACGACCGCATCGCACCGGCTTCCGCTGAAATCGATCGGCAAAGGGCGGCTGGCCGTTGCCGACGCCGGTTCCGAACGAAAGCTGACGTCGATGCCAAGGCCCGGCGACTCGTCGCGAAACGCTCCCCCAAAGAACCGCGTCTCCAACTGCGCGGCGACGGCAGCGGCAGAGCTGCTGTCCGGATGATGTACCAGCGTGATCCGGAACTTTGGGTCGGGGAGGAGACGCGTGGCCGCTGTAGTCAAGATGTAAATACAGAATACCCGACCGAGGACGCGCCGCATATGATTTCGCTCCAGGGAGGTTTTCATGGACTACGGGAAGCGGCGCAAAACGGAATCGACGAATCTGGCCGAAGTGGAAGTGTCATTCCTCGGCTTTCTGAAAGCGAAATGGGTGGCCGACCGCGAACAGCAGATCGCAGCATGGGAGATGTATGTCGAACTGGTCACGCGCGTGTCGATGCAGCCGCTGGCTGATGATGAGGGGCTCGTTCGCGAAGCGTTAACGTCTCTCTATTCGCTGTTCGGGGAAACGCGCCGCATCCTCAAACAACATGGGCCGGGTGTGGCACGCGAGCTGAAGCGGGACTCCATCACCTTCGCGCACCTCGCTATCGCCGTGCTTAACATCATCCTTCGGCCGTTTCTCAGTAAATGGCATCCGCTGCTGCAGGAACATGAAACGCTGCGCGACGCCAGCACGTCACCCGCCTCTCACGAACGGGGGTGGGAACGCAATGCCGACGCGCGAAAGGCATTGGCGGATGTACGCGCCAACCTCACGCAATACGCGAATCTGCTCGCTGAAGCGGCCGGCATCGATCCGCTGCACGATGCCGGAAAAAGTTAAAGCGGCAGAGAAATCGTGATCGTTGTCCCTCTGATATTACAGAAGCGATATGCAACAGCACGGCCTTCGCCAGGGACTTCAGGTCATCGTTCAAGGGCCCGCCACCTGCGACGTCCAATGTGACGGCGTCTACGAGGTACCAAGTACGAACCCCGCGTACATCGCAATCGTGCCGGACGGTTCTTATCAAGCGGACACCGAAGCACGCGCGCTCCGTTTTGAGTTGCTCAAGCGTCTGGTGGCTCTACCCGGCGCACGCAGCGAAGCGACGGCGATGCCTTGCGATCGCGTACCCGCTTGCCGTTCAGGCTACGGCTGTCACGCATTCGGCGTTCCCGCATGTCGAACAGTGGTAGTGCTGATCGGCGATCCCGCGGCAGCATGGAGGTATTTCGGAGCGCCCCTGACCATAGCCCCATCCGAGATCATTCCGCTCATGCCTCCCGGTTTTACGATCGGTGCGCCCTTGCCATCTCCGCTTGACGTTCGCAATGCTCGCAACTGGTCAGTGACGCCGATAGAGTTCGTGCCGCAGATCTTCGCGGCCGCCGGCATTTCGTCGTCCGACGCTCGCATCTTTATCAGCTACCGCGTGAAGGAAGCGAGTGCGTTATGCGAACAACTCTTCGACGCTCTCAATCGAGCCGGCTTCGATGTCTTTGTCGATCGTTTCCGCATCGCGGTAGGCGCTGATTTTCAGCAACGCATACTCGAGGAGCTCGCAAGTAAAGGAATGGTCGTCTTTCTCGAGACGAACGGCATTCTCGCGTCGAAATGGACGCGTTACGAGGCGGCCGTCGCAAAGAGTGCGCGCCTCGGCCTCCTGTCGGTTCAGCCGCCAGGAGGCCGCTCGATTCCGGATGTTGACACCTCGCGCCGACTGATCGTCGATCCGATCGACTGGGACGGCAGCACCGGCACCTTGTCAGGCGGCAAGCTGACGGAAGTCATCGACCGTATCCGTCGCGATCACGCATTCTTCGACATCCGCCGTCGGCAACTGCTCCGTGACAGCATGCGGCGCGCGTTGCAACAGGCCGGAGTCACCTCACAGCAACTGTTGCCCTCCGGCGCAATCGACGTGGTGACGCCGCGCGGTGATCCGTTTGTGTTCTGGCTTCCATCGCGGCCGGCGGACCTTAGTGATTTCCACCACCTGGCAACCGCCGGCGGAACGCGCGCCGCGACCCGTGCCATCTTCGGCCCCGCGTCGCATATGGTCGGCCGCGCGCGTGAAGCGGCGCGGTGGTTGTCATCTGTGAGCAGCATCCCGTCCTTTGATGAATCGCAGATTCGCTCGAAGGCACAAACGATCGCGCGCGGGGGCTCCCTGTGAGTCTCCGTGGCCGCCGCGTACTGATCGTCGCCAATACTCCAGACGAAAATTATGTCCTCGAAGCCGAGGAGGCCCTTTCGACGATGATTCGGGCCGTGATTGCGCAGGGCGGTGCCGTTGATCTCATCGCCGATAGTTCGCTCGCACTTCTCGGAGCCGTCGTAGCGGGTGAGTACTTCGTTCCGCAGCCCGCCGAAGGCTTTCGCGGCGAGGAACGCCGCGTGGAGTCGGCGATGCGAATCTTTCCGACTCTGGGGCGGGAGGACGATGAGAACGAGGAACTTCATCACATATCGGCAAACGGTCAGGTCGACGTCTCTCAAACTTCGAGCGCGCTCGGAGCACTTGAGACTGCCGCGAACAGAAGCGCGGCGATGGTTTGCATCGGCGCTGGAGACTTCGGCGAATTCGCTTCCCGGTTTCGCAGGCAAAATCCTGCTCCGATTTTTACATTCGTATCAACCGGAGCGGACTCCGCGCATCGGATGGACGTTCGAGGCGTTTTTTCGATTGACGCCGAGCTTGATGACGAAGAGCCTCCTCGGAGCCGCAGGCGCGGCGTCGATCGCGAGCGCCGTCGCGACGGCGAATTCGAATCCAGAGATGAGCAAGGTGATAAACCCGTAGACTTCGAGTTTCAGTTTCCGCCACTCGTCCTCGCCGCCCAAATCGTGGTCGAGCGAATTGCGGAAAACGATTTGCCGAGTCCCCGGCTCGCCCGTTAGTACCCGAGGTTCCGCCAAAAGACGGCGATTCAGCCCTAGCTTCGCAATGGCCGCTCCCTACCTCGGCTTCGCCACAAAACTGCGCAGCGGCGCTTCCGCATCGAACCAATGCCGCGTGGCTACGCACATGCTGCAGACCGAGAGCATCACCGGGACTTCGACGAGGACGCCGACGACGGTGGCCAGCGCGGCGCCGGAGCCGGGTCCGTAGAGCGCGATGGCGGTGGCCACGGCCAGTTCGAAGAAGTTCGATGCGCCGATGAGCGCTCCCGGCGCGGCGACGCGGTACGGAACGCGGAAGAGTTTCATCAGGCCATACGTGAGCGAGGAGTTAAAGTAGACCTGAATCAGAATCGGAATGGCGATCAGCACGACGTGGAACCAGCGCGTGGTGATGTTCTCCGCCTGAAACGCGAAGATGAGAACGAGCGTCGCCAGCAGCGCCAGGACGGTCACCGGATGGAACCTGACCATGAAGCGATCGAACCATTCGACGCCATTGCGTCGAATCAGTATCGCCCGGCTGATCGCGCCGAGCACCAGCGGAACGACCACGAAGATCAGCACGGAGTAGAGCAGCACCCGGAACGGCACTTCCAGTCCCGCCGTACCGGAGACGAGAAACTTCACGATCGGCGCGAATACCACCAGCATGATCAGATCGTTCACCGACACCTGCACGAGCGTGTAGGCGGGATCGCCGTCCGACAGATACGACCAGACGAACACCATCGCGGTACATGGCGCGGCGGCCAGGATGATCACGCCGGCGATGTACTGGCTGGCCAGCGCTTGTCCGATGAGCGGCAGGAAGAGATGCTGGAAGAAGAGCCAGCCGAACAACGCCATCGAGAACGGTTTCACCAGCCAATTCACGAAGACGGTGATAAGAAGTCCCTTCGGCCGCTGGCCGACTCTGGCGACCGATGCGAAGTCGATCTTCAGCATCATCGGATAGATCATCAGCCAGATCAGGATGGCCATCGGAATGTTGATGTGACTTCCGGTCCCGAATTCGAGCTGCTGGAGTGCGCGCACCGAGGCCGGCAACAACCTGCCGAGGACGATGCCGGCGACCATGCAGAGCGCCACCCAGAGCGACAGGTAGCGTTCGAAAATATTCATCCGTTTCGGGATGGCGGCACTCACTGGATGGCGATTATTGCGCGGAAGCAGCGAGGCTGGCTCAGCCTCGATTTTCTATGTCAGTCAATCTTGCCGTAGACATAGAAAAGACATAGCATCCGTCCGCGCATCCCTACACCTGAATGACTGTTGTGACCCTGCCGGTGCCGTCCGCGAAGGAGGAATCCGTATGGCTGACGATACGAAACCCAAAGAATTGAATATCGGTATGACCGAGCTGCACTCGGCGATCTCGGCGCTCAACGACAAGCTCGACAAGATCGCCCAGCCGCAGTGCCAGCCCTGCATCGTCAACTTGTGTCAACCGTGTCATCCCTGTTGGCCCTGTACGCCGCAGTGCGTCTATTGCATTCAGTGCTACCACTGCCTGCCGTGCCAGCCGATGTGCGCGCTTTGCCAGCCAATGTGCGTACAGTGCCAGCCGATGTGCGCGCAGCCGATGTGCCAGCTGTGCGTCTCGAACTGCATGCAGTGCACCCGTTGCGTGGCCTGCACGAACTGCACGCCCTGCGCGACTCCGTGCGCAAACTGCACGCCGTGCACGAACTGTGTGCAGTGCACCAATTGCACTCCGTGCGCCGGCTCGTAGCCGCTTGCGCATGAGGGGTCGGGATGCGCCAACCGACGCCGGCAGGGTCCATTACAATCGAGGAGCTCGATGAAGAAGATCCGTCTCAGTCCGTCGGCGAGCATCACCACCACACAATCAGGCGTCGTGCTTCGCTCCGATCTCGGCACGTTCCAGCTTCATGGCGACGACGTCCGGCTCTTCGTCTCGCAAATAGTCCCGCTGCTCGACGGCACGCGCGATGTCGCCGCGGTCGCATCCGCGCTATCGGACTACTCCGTTGAAAGCGTCACCAATTTCCTGACGCTACTGCAGCAAAAAGGGCTCGTGGAAAACGTCCCCGAATCCGAGCGCCGTCTGGCCGAGGATCGCTTTTTTCAAACGTTTGGAAAGGGAGAGGGGACGGCGTTGCGCCAGCTCGCCGATGCGCGCGTGGCCGTGGTCGGACTGGAGCCGTGGGGCGCGGTCGCGGCCATCGAACTGGCGGCGGCAGGCGTCGGCCGGTTGCACCTGGTCGATGATCGAACGGTTACCGATGACGACGTCGTCGGCGTTCGTGCGCTTATCCCGGGCGACTCCGGCAAGCCGCGGCGTGAAGCGGTGCGCAATGTCATCGCGCGCATCGCGGAGAACGCGCAGGTCACCATCGCCGCGCAGGCGATCGGTACCGACGATCGTTTCTCGCTCGATGAACCGTTCGATCTTCTCGTCACCGGGTTGCATGGCGACGACGTCTATCAACTGCGGCGCATCGCTGCCTTCACGCACGAAAAGCGGATGCCGTCGCTTCACGGACATCTCGACGGCGTCGAGTCGTGGATCGGGCCGGCCGTCGTACCCGGCCAGACGGCTTGCTGGAACTGCTTCCGCCTTCGCCGCCTCGGCGCCGCGGATTACGTGCAGGCCGCGCATGAAATCGACGCGTCGCTTAGCGCCTCACCCGGCCAGCCGCGCGCCCGCTCGTACCTCGCGCCGATGGCAGGCATCGCCGGGCAATCGCTGGCGATGGAAGCGATCAAACTCCTGACGCACTACACGGAAACGATCATCCCGGGCCGTTTCCTGGTGCAGAACCTCGTCTCCGGCGAGAACGCGTGGCACAAAGTGCTGCGCATGCCGTGGTGCGAGGTCTGCGGCGGCGCTGCGGGTGCAAAAGCGAACAGCGGCGAACATCAGAACCTCAGCAGCGCGAAGGATGCGGACGAGCTGAAAAAAGCGCTGGAGGGAATCGTCGATCGTCACGTCGGCATCATCAAGATGCTCACCGCGGACGCCGGCGCCGCGCCGCCGTACGATTTTCCCGTCACCGCGACCGCGGTCGTCTCCACGTACACCGAGGGAGCGTTGCGGCACGCGCACGACGCGATGATCGGATCGGGCAAGGGGCTGACGAAAGTGGACGCGCTGATCGGCGCGGCCGGCGAAGCGATCGAGCGCTACTCCGCATCCCGGTATCGCGCGGCCGATCTGCTGCAGTCGCCGGCGAAGGCGATGACCGACGCGTTCGTCGATCCGCGCCGGCTCTGTCTTTACAGCGAGGAGCAATACGCGCAGCCCGATTTCCCGTGCGTGCGCTTCGACGAGAACCAGAGTATTCACTGGACGCGCGGCTGGTGGTTCGGCACGAAGGAGCCGGTGTGGGTTCCGGCGCTGCCCGCGTACTTCAATTTCGAGGCTTGCCATCACGAGTTCTTTTGTCACGTCTCATCGAACGGACTGGCCGCGGGCGCGGACGTCGAGGACGCCGCGATGCGGGCGCTGTTCGAGCTGATCGAGCGCGATGCGTTCATGCTCACGTGGCTCTGCCAGCTGCCGTCGCGGCGAATCGTGTTCGATGACTCACTCGATCCGGGCGTGGCCGAGGTCGTGCGGCAGATGAAGCAGCGCGGCGCGGAAATCGAGTTGTACTTGCTCGACGGCACCGACCTCGACATGCCCGTCGTCATGTGCCTCGCGCTCGGCGAAGGCGCGCTTCCCGCGGTGAGCGTCGCGCTTTCCTGCCACCTCGACCCGCGCGTCGCCGTCCGCAAATCGATCCTCGAACAGGCGCACGTCGGTCCGTATCTGATGCGCCAGGTCGCGGAGATGAAGGTGCCGGCCACGCCGGCGGAGGTGCAGACGCTCGACGATCACGCCGCGTACTACTTCACGCCCGAGCGGCGTCCGATCTTCGACTTCATCCGCAACACCGATCGTTCGATCGCATACGCGGATCTGCCGCAAGTCGATGACGTCTCGGTCGCCGCGTGCGCAGCCCGGCTCGAAAAAGCGGGTGTGCAGGTGGCTGTCGTCGACGTCACGTCGCCCGATCTGCTCGACTCTCCGTTCCGCGTAGCGCGCGCGATCGGACTCGACGTGCAGCCGATCCATTTCGGCGAGCGCTTCCGCCGCCTCGCCAATCCGCGCCTCGTGAAACACAGCGGCGGCCGTCCGCTGAATCCAAATCCGCATCCGCTGGCGTGAAGGAGACGACGTTGGCGGAGCTCGACATCGATGCCGGCGAGCTCTTTCACCTCAATTCGTCGCACGTCCGCGCGACGCCGGCGGAATTGCCGCCCGATCCCGAGAACAAGCCGCCCGTGCGCCGGCTCTATCCCGGCGCGCGCCGCATCGCACTCGGCGGTGCCGATCTCGATCTCCCGCTTCCCCTCGGCGCCGCCCTCGCCGCGCGGCGCTCCGTGCGCGATTTCTCCGGGACGATCCTGCCCGCCGATCTGCTCGGAAAGCTTCTCTTCACCTGCGCCGCCGCGAACGGCACGCTCGCATTCGAAGGCGTCACCCTCGGCGCGCGCACCTATCCCTCGGGCGGCGCGCTCTATCCGCTGGAGATCTATCCCGTTATCCAACGTGTCGACGGAATCGCCGACGGCATCTATCACTACGATCCGTTCGCGCACGAGCTGGCGGAAATCCGCACCGGCAACGTCCACGAGCAATTCGCGGCGATGACGTTCGGTCAGGCGACGCTCGCCAGCGCCAACGTGATTCTTTTCATCACCGCCGTCTTCGAGCGCTCGATGTGGAAGTACGGCCAGCGCGGCTATCGCTACGTCTGGATTGAAGCCGGCCACCTCGCGCAGAACTTTTATCTCGTCGCAGGAGCGCTCGGCCTGGCGTCGGTGGCCGTCGGCGGTTTCTACGACGACGAGGCCGATGCGCTGCTCGGCGTGGGCGGCGGCGAAAAAACGATTTACGCTATGTGCGTCGGGCAGGCGCGGAGCTGACGTGCGATTCCTCATCTGCGGCACGAACTACGGCGCGACGTACTTCCGCGCGCTCTACGCAAACGAGAACGGCGTGATCGCGGGAGTGCTGGCGCGCAGCGAACGCTCGCGCGCGGTGGCCGCGGAATGCGGCGTCCCGTTCTACACGAGCGTCGACGAAATCCCGTCCGGCGCGATCGATGCCGCATGCGTCGCCATCGCAGGTCCCGACGGCCACCGCATCACGTCCGCGCTCCTCGCGCGCGGCATTCACGTGCTCGCGGAGCATCCCGTCTATCCGGCCGACGTGATCGCACATCGCCAGACCGCGCGTGAACACGGCGCGGTCTACCACGTCAACGCGCACTACTCCGATCTCGAAGCAGCCGCAACGTTCATCTCCGCGTTTCAGGCGACGCGGCAACGCTCGCAACTGCTCTTCATCAACGTGATGACCAATCCTCGCGCGCTTTTCTCAGCGATCGAAATCGTCGGCCGCGCCATCGGATCCCTCCGTCCCTTCACCGTGGAGCACGTGCCGTGGGATAGCAGATCGTTCTTTCACCTCGCGCGCGCGATCGTTCCCGGCGCGCCGCTCACCTTTCAACTCCAGCGCATCAGCTCCGAGGTCGACGACGGCTCCGCCAACTGGGTCAGCCACAACATCACCGCCGGCTTCGACGACGGCATCCTCTCGCTCGGCGAAGCATTCGGACCGGCAGCCTGGATGCCGTCGCCGCCATCACTCCCGCGCCTGCAATCATCGGACGCCGCGCAACTCTGGGCCCGCCCGCTGTGGCGCGTGCTGGCCACGCCGCCTCCCACTTTTTCTGATTACGCCGGATGGGCCCGCGACCGCGCCAACCGCGTAGCCATCGCCCGCCTCGCCGCCGAAGCCGCCACCGGCACCACGCCCCCCGAACAATCCGACGCCCACCTCCTCGGCGTCACCGAACTCTGGCAAGCGATGATCGGCGCACCAATTACGGCTCCCGCACCGCTTCATCGCCGCGAAGAGTGATCGTCCCAAGAACCGGCTCGACGATCCGATCGATGTCGTCGACAAATCCCAGCGTGCGCACGAGTGCGAAGGCGACGATATGCGCGTGCGGATACGTCTCCTGCAGCCGGCTCGCCGCCGCGAGCAGCGTTGCGCCCTTGGTGATGACGTCATCGATCAGACAAAGCTCCTCGCGATCCGCGACCATTTTCACGGCGGTAATCGATTCGTAATGCTCGAGCGGTTTGGGCCGCGTTCCGGATGCGGCGAACGCAGACTTCGGAACGGCCTTTACCCGTTGCAGGCACGGAAGCACCGCCGCACCGATGCCGTTCGCAACCAGCGCTGACACGATGTTGTAGGCAGGCCAGATACCGCCCTCGACCGGACGGCTGCTTCGCGGGACCGGAACGAGCAGAGGCGCCGCTCCGAAAATCTCTTCCATGATGCGAGCCGGATGTCGCTCCGCTAGGCGACGTCCCGCGAACTGTGAAGGCGACTGTGGAGGCGCGCCGATGAACCGTTCTTCCTTGAGCGCACGGACGAACTGTTTGGCCCTGTTCGAGAGTTCACTCGTTCCGCGCGGTGCGTAGACGAGGAACGAGCCGAACGTGATTTTAGAAAGCAACTTCCTCGAGAGGCGGAAGGCCAAACGGCAGAACATCGAGGATCTGGTCGAGCTCTTCGAGGACCTGCGCGCCGTACTCCTGCATTTCACGCGGCCACGTCAAGCTGCTGTTTTCGAAAACGGACTTGAGGATGAACAGCGGCCGATTGAGCCGGAGAGCTTCCCAACCTTGCGAGAGCGTCCCGCTCGACTCTCCCGCTTCAACGATCACTGAGGCGTCGCAGAGAAGCGCCATGGTCCGGTTCCGGCGAGGAAAGTTGGAGCGCAGCGTTGGATGGCCGATCGGGAATTGCGTGACGACGAGATGCTCGGCCATGAGCCGGCGCTGAAGCGAAGCGTTCGCGGCGGGATGCACTTCATCGAGAGGCGTTCCGAGCACGGCGATCGTCCGGCCGCCCCGCTTGAGCGTCTCCTCGTGCGCCGCAGTATCGATTCCGGCAGCGAGGCCGCTCACGATTACCACGCCATGATCGACGAGACCGCTGACGAGTCTTTCGACGCGCTTGCGGCCGGGAAGCGATGCCTTTCGCGAACCGACGACCGCCACGCGCGCCGGCGCGTGGAGCAAGGCAACGTCGCCGCACGCGAAAAGTTTTTCCGGCGCATGCCGCCGCTCGTATTCGTTAAGGCCACCCATGACACGAGCGGTATCGAGCGTCACGATCTCCGTCGGTGAGATCCGCGCATTCTCAGGCGGCATTGTGAGCAGAGTTTACAACGCCGATGCCGGAGTTACCTCACGACGGCCGTCTGCGCGACGGCGTCGCCGATCGAGTCGCAGATGTGGCCGGCTCGCCGAAGTCAGGAACGAAGAGAACGATTCATCATCGGCAGCACGGCGATCTTCAGGTTGAGGCCGAGCACGCCGAAGAGGTCGGCGACCTCGCGCGAGATCGGCACTTTCGAGAAAAGGATCAGCGCGAACATATCGCCGGTGGTGATCAATCCGCCGAGTCCGATGACCGAGGCGATTCCGTACGGCTTGACGAACTCCTCCTGCGCCACGATGTGCGGGCTTCCGAGCGCCTGCGGAACATAGAAGACGTTCTGCTTGCGGCCTTCCGTGTCGAGAAGTAGACCCGGTTGCGGGTGGACCACCGTTGCCACGGAGAGGCCGAGCTGTTTGATGAGCTGCGCGATCATCGGCGCCCGTTCGACCATGTCGATGCTCGTCAACGGAATCGCGCGATGTCCGTGGGAGCGTTCGGGTGACGTCCAGGCCTGCTCGTCGCCGTCCGTTGCGAGCAACGTCAGGCAGCGCACATCGTCGTCGAGCGCAGCGGAGCCTGACGCCTTGAGGGCGAACTCCTGCTGCTCGCCGTCGAGGGCATCGAACCGTTCCGTCTTGAAAAACCGCACCAGCGCGTAGGCCGGTGCGCCACGTTCATCGACGAACTCATTGCGAAAAAAATCGACGACACGCTGGGCTGCACTCGCCATGCTTCCAGGATCGTCATCGAAGAGGCTGCGCAGACGGCTGCGGCAGGCCATCATTTCATTGACGCCGAATGTCGCGATCTCGTAGGGCATCACTCCGAAAGCTTCTTCACCATCGCGCCGAGTTGTTCGACGTCGAACGGCTTCTGGACCACGCCGCGGACGATGGAGCTGTCGAATACGGGAGTGTGGCGCGGGCCCGCCGCAGTGCAGACGATGACCGGCACCGTCCGTTTCGTCGACGCGAGATGCTCGATGACGGCGGGACCGTCGATGACCGGCATCATCAGGTCGAGAACGATGCAGCAGAGGTCATCGCGCGTATCGATGATTTCGAGCGCTTCGCCGCCGTTCGACGCGACCACCGACTCGAGGCCTGCGCGAAGCATCACGGCCGTGAGCAGGCCGCGGGTAGGTGCATCGTCGTCGATGATCAGGACCGTTTTTGCCATGGAAGGCGCGTCAGAATACAGGAGCGACGCGCTCGTATAAAGCAGCAAGATCGGCGCCGGTGCGGGCGAGCACTCATCGATCCATGTACTGACGTTTCACATTAACGCGTGACGATGGCCTCGAAGCCTTTTCCGCGAAGTTGCGCGATGGTCTTCGCCGCCGCGGCGCGCGATGCGTAGGGACCGACGCGGACGAGGATGAGCTGATCGCTCTGCACGCTCTCGGCGTGCGTGCCGGTCCGCGCCACGCGATCGATCAGTTGCGCGGCGTTTCGGGCCTCGCGGAACGCGCCGAGCTGGACGAAGAATGCGCGGACGGCGGCCGGCACGCTGACAGTCGCGCGCTGCGGCGTCTCAACTGGCGACGGCACATCGGCCAGCACGAACGCGTCGGTGTTCAGCACGACCGGCTCGAACGGAACGGTGATCGTCCGCGTCGCGACGCGTGCGCCGCGGCGAGCGGTGATCGTGAACGTACCCGCCGGGAGCGAACGGAAAACGTAGTTGCCGCCGGCGTCCGTCGTGGCCGTTAATCCGAGCGGATCGATGCGCACCTCGGCCTGGCCGCCTTCGACCGTACCGGCCACGCTGCGCAGAGCCTGAACTTCGAACGCGATGTTCTTCGGCTGGTCGGCCGGCGCGTTCACGACGCGCGTGCTCGTTCCTTTGATCGTGTAGCCGGCCGGAAGCGATTCCGCAGCGAGATCGATCGTGAATTCGCCCGCTGGTCCTGCCAGCACGAAGCCGCCCTCGGTATCGGTGGTCGTGCTCATGTCCGCGCCTTTCGTCGTTCTTGCGTTGATGACCGCGCCGGCGATGCCGAGGTTGGCGTCGCTGACGACGCGGCCGATGATGCGTGCGGGCGACCAGACCAATCCGAAATCGGCGTGGCCGGATGCGTTCAATTCCGCGGTGGACGGCGTGGTGAAGTACGCCGGCTTCGACGCGCCAAGCTTCGCCGCGACGCGATGCTTGCCCGGCGGAACGTCGCGAAATGCGTACGTGCCGTTTTTCGCGGTGCGCGTGGAGCGCGTGTCGTCGAGCATGACTACGATGCCGTCGAGCGGAGTGGTCGTCTCGTTGATGACGCCGTGCTGCTGCGGATCGAGGAAGACGATTCCTTCGATCGTGCCGGCGCGCTGCAGGAATTGCGGAAGTCCGTCGAAACGATGGCGCACGCCTGCTTCGACCGAGGAGCCATCGACCGATCGCGACGCAAAGCTCGTCCGCCAGCGTGAATACGAGGCGTAGATGTCGGTCGACGCCATCAGCCGCCGCGTGTACGAGAGCGTGGCCAGCATCGACTCCTGCGTCGATGCCACCCCTTCGCTGCGGTCGACGATGGCGTGGAGACGGAGCTGGTTGCGCGTATCGGCAGAGTTGAACGCCGCATCGATCCCGCTCTGCACGCGGCGCGGCGTCAGATTGACGGTGACGCCGTCGATGTAGCCGAGGTTGATGAGCGCGGCGTTGTCGCGAAGGACGCGCGCCAGATCCTCGGGCGTACGCACGGTGATGCCGAGGCGCAGCAGCGCCAGCTCGAGGCCGGGCGTGTCGTGGAAGATGAGGTCGAGCGACGGCGCGCGGCGCTGCCGTTCCACCCAGGCGTTGACGGTGAAGCCGCCGGTGCCCGCGCGGCCGCTCAGGCGCAGCGTGTCGCCGCGCCGGCTGGTCTGCGAGTTGTCGAGCAGGCGATACGACGCCGCGGCGCCGAAGCGCTGCGCGTCGTAGGAAACGCCAATAGGAATCCCAATAGTGCGGATCGATGCGTTCGTTCCGCTGCGCACGACGCTGCCGTCCGCGCCGGTGAGCACGGACAGATGCGGCGTCACCGCGTAGCGCACGGCGACGTTCGCAACGCCGACGGTCTGATCGAACGCCGCGATTTTCGTGCGGTCGTAGGTGGCGTACGAATCGACGTTGAGCCGCTTCGTGGCGCGACGGCTCCAATCCATTTCGCCGTGCACGCCGGGAAGATCGCTGAGTCCGAGCGTCGGAAAATCGTTCGGTTTGTAGAAGAGACGCCCGCGCAGTTGATCCCGCTCCGTCTGATGCCGCACCTCGCCCGACCCCGCCACGCCGCGGCCGACTGCCATCTCGCCGCGCGCGAAAAGCGCCTCGCCGTCGCGATACTCCGTCGCCAGCGACGCGACCGCGCCGCGCCGCGCGGCCGTTCCGCGCGGTTCGGAGAGGAATGCATATGCCGAGGGGATGATGCGGAAGCGGCCGCGATCAATGCCGTAGCCGGCGCTGGCGACCCAGCGTCTGTCGGCAGGAAGGAAGAGATCCTCGTACATCGTCGATGCGGCATATCCGGCGTGCAGTTCCAGCGGACCGTCGATGAGATGAACGCCGCGGACCTGCGTGGAACGGATCGTGAGCGGCGAGAGGTCGATGAAATCGTCGAGCAGCGTCAGCGTGCGGCGCGCCGAGGTGGTGCGGTAGTAGACCGAAGGGATCGCATTTGTCGAACGGCCGAACGATTCGGTCAGGTAATGCACGTTGAGCAGGTGAAACTGCGAGCGACGTTCGCCGTCGGTAGTGAAAACGTCGAACGCGCTTTGCACCTGGTGCGCGCCGCCGGCATAGCGAATGTCCGCGCGTCCGATCGGAGCATTCTTCGCAAGCGCGGTGGGCAACGTTTGCTGTGCGGCCGCGGAAATGGTGATCACGTAGGCCCGAGTGCCGCTGGCGGTGATGGCGATGATTTGCGTGGTGCCCGCGCTGCGGCCGGTGATCGTGACACGGCCACCCGAGGCCATGGTCACGTCGGCGATGCCGGGATCGACGGCGTAGGCGGCCGTCGCGCCGGAGATCTCGATCGTCACCGTTTCCGCCACGCGCAGCGTGACGTCTTCCGCGCAGGCCATTCGCGCGAAAAGCACGGCCACGGCGGCGATCGCGATGCGTTTCACCGGACGTCGAACTCCGCGGACGACGTGATCGGCTTCCCGTTCTGCAGGTCGTAGGTGACGAAGGCGCGGTAGTGGCCGGCGGCCAGCTCGCCGCCGTACTCGGCGTGAAGGTCGAAGTTTTCGCCGGGCAGCACGCGGCGCGCCGGCAAGGCCTGCTTCGCCACGAGCGCGCCGGCGGGATTGACGATGGCCAGAACGCCGCGCGCCAGCAGCGGCTCGGTGCCGGTGTTCACCAGTTGCTGCGACACCGCGAGATTCGCGGTCCGGCTCGGCGGCCGCACCGACAGCGGCGTGGCCGTAGCCGTGGCGTTACTGGAGAGCGCGAACGTCATCAGCATGCCCAGCGATGCGGTGGCATTCATCCCGGCGCTCTTCATCCTGGTCGTGCCGTGAAAGAGAGCGATGATGGCGCGTGACGATGGGTTCGGCGGGATGGTGACTGTCACGGTGACATTGGCGCGTTCGCCCGGCTCCACCGTCACCGACTTGCGCGAAAACACCGCCGTCGCGGCGATGCTGCCGGCCCGTTCGCCGGCGTTGACGTAGACGCGACGTCCGTCGCGGGCCACGGCGTCTTTGGCGATCATGTCGAACGTGAAGCGCTGATCGCTGCTGTTGACGATGGTCAGCGTCTGCGTCGTGCTCTGTCCCGGCGTCCCCTGCAGCATGACTACGGCCGGCGAAACGGAGAGCGAGCCCTCAGTCGCAAACAGAGGAAGAGCGAGGAACATTAATGCAATCATTACGAATTTAAAGTTCATCATACATCCTTCAGTTACTATTCACTTCCCACGCGACGGATGCGGAGAGCGGCCCCGCGGCCGCCTCGATGGGGACTTCGATGTCGAGCGTGTGGATGGTGACCGTACCGACGGCCGCGTGCGCATCGACGACGAACGGCGCTGAAGTCAGCGGCCGGCCGTCGAGTCTGTACGTCGCTCTGCCGTCCCACGACTCCAGGCGCGCCACGATGGCGGCAGTTCCCGCGGTTGCGTTGCCGGCGCGTTCGATGCGGATTCCGAATCGGCGGCGAAGCCGCGTCGTGCGTGCGTTTCCCGAATGCGTGACCGCGTTCAGATCGAGCCACGCTTCGCTGCCTGCTGCTTTCAGCGACTCGTCGCCCGATCCAACCTCGACGAAGACGATCGACAGCGTCTCTTCGGGTGGCGCGGCGGCGCGGCGGCGTTCGGCACGGACCGGCAATGCTGCCAAGGCCAGGAGAACGAGTACCGCGATCATCATCCGTTTCATGCATCACCTCGGCGGCGGTGCCGGAGCGTGTCGCCACGCTCCGGCACCGGCTGTCAATTCGATTCGCGTCAGTTGGAGGTGGCCGTGAAGTTGATCGTGTTGTCGATCGCGGCGGCTGCGGCGCTGTCGGCGACGACGATGTCCCACGAGTAGCTGCCGGTCGAGCCGTACGTTCCGGTCGACGTCAGCGTGGTCGCGGCGGAGTCGCTGAGCGTGCTGCCGTTGAGCTTCCAGGCCACGCCGGAGGCCGGAGCCGATCCGAGCTGCGCGGTGAGCGTGTAGTCGGTGCTGGTGAGGTTCGCTTTGTCGACCTGCACGCCGACGGTGGACGAGATCGTCCAGTTGGAGGCGCCGCGCGCCAGTGTGAAGCCGGTCGGCGCCGAGCCGTACTTGCTGATGCTGCCGAGGTCGCTCGTGGCGGCCGCCGTGCCGGTGCCGCTGGTCGTGCCGCCAGCCGATTCGACGGTCAGGCTGATCGAGCTTTGAACCGTGCCCGTGACGGTGAGCGTACCGCTCGAGGTATCGGCCGACGCGACCGACGCAAACGCCAACATTGCTACTGCTACAGAGACACCAAACATCTTCTTCATTGTTCTTCTCCTTAATTGTTTGACTGCTTCGGTAGGTAAGTGCCGGAGAAGGGACGAAAAAATACAGGCTCCCAAACTTTTTTCGTTTCGCGGCTAAAATTCGCGCACCGGAGGGCCCGATGAAACGACTGCTTCTGACGATTGCCGCCCTGCTGATCACCGTCAGCGCATGGGCGCAGGATTCAACGAACCCACACGCCGAACACGCGATGACCGCGGCGAACACGAGCGTGTCGCAGGATTGGGCGAAGAAGAAGGTCGACGCCTCGCCTCGCCATCACGAGTGGGTGAACCTGAAGTCAGGCACGCGCACCGTCAGCGCCTTCGTCGTCTATCCCGAGGTGAAAAAGAAGGCGGCGGCGGTGGTGGTGATTCACGAGATCTTCGGGATGAGCGACTGGGTGCAGATGCTGGCCGACGAAGTCGCGGAGGCGGGCTACGTCGCCATCGCGCCCGACCTGCTGTCCGGCATGGGTCCGAACGGCGGCGGCACGAGCAGCTTCGCCGACGGCACCGCGGTCGGTAAAGCGATCCGCGATCTTCCGCCGGACCAGATCACTGCTGACCTGAACGCCGCCGCCGATTACGTCTCCAAACTTCCCGCCGCCAGCGGCAAGGTGGCCGTGGCCGGATTCTGCTGGGGCGGCACGCAGTCGTTCCGATTCGCCACCAATCGTCCGAGCCTTTCCGCCGCGTACGTTTTCTACGGCACTGGACCGGAGTCGCCCGAAGAGATCGCGAAGATCAAAGCGCCGGTCTACGGCTTCTACGCCGGAAACGACGCCCGCGTCGGCACGACCATCCCGAAGACGGTCGAGCTGATGAAAGCCGCCGGCAAGACGTTCGAGCCGGTGACCTACGAGGGCGCCGGCCACGGCTTCATGCGCGCCGGCGAAACACCGCCGCCATCCGCCGACGCCGATCAGAAAGTCCGCGACGCCTACGCCGGCAACAAGAAAGCGCGTGACGACGCCTGGACGCGGTGGAAGGTTTTGCTCAAGAAGCTGTAATGCCTCATCGCGGCTCATCCGGGCCATCCGCGGTTGAAAAATCGCGTTTGACGCTGAAGCAACTGCGCTGGATCGCCATCGCCGCGCCGATCGTCATCGTGGCCATTCTGGAAGCCGTTCGGCTTTCGACGATCGGCGTGACCTCGGCGCAAAGCCGGCTGCTGCTCGACGGCGTCGTGGCCATCGCGCTCGCGCTCATGAGCATCGTCATGGTCACCACCGTGACGCGGATGCAGCATCGCCTCGCGCGGCACACCGAGGAGTTGCTGGCGCTGCACAGCGCCGGGATCGACGTAGCCGGCGAGTTGTCGCTCGACGCCGTGTTGAACAAGGTCGTCGAGCGCGCGCGGACGCTGGTCGGCGCGCGTTACGGTGCGCTCTCCGTCGCCAACGCCGATGGCTCGATCCAGACCTTCATCACGTCGGGCATCACTCCCGAAGTCCGCGCCGCGATCGGACCGCCGCCGGTCGGCCACGGTCTTCTCGGCGTCGTCCTGAATGAAGGCGAGCGGCTGCGCCTGCCCGACATCGGACGCGATCCGCGCTCGCACGGCTTTCCCGCCAACCATCCTGTGATGCATTCGCTGCTGGCCGTGCCGATCACGTGCAAAGGCCCGTTCGCCGGCAACCTCTATCTGAGCGAAAAACACGACGGCGCTCTGTTTACTGAAAGTGACGAAGAGACGCTGGTGCGCTTCGCCGTGCAGGCCGCGATCGCCATCGACAACGCGCATCTTCATCGCCAGGTGGCCGATCTCGCCATCGCGCAGGAGCGCCTGCGCATCGCCCACGAGATGCACGACGGCATCGCGCAAGTCCTAGGCTATGTGAACACGAAAGTTCAGGCGGCCACCGAATACCTCCGCCGCGAAAAAACGGAGGAAGGCCTCGTGCAGTTGCGCGAGCTGACGGTCGCTGCGCGCGAAGCGTATGGCGACGTCCGCGGGGCAATCGTCGATCTGCGCGCGCTGCCGGGACCGACGCGCAATTTCGAAGACGTGCTGCGCGAATACGTCGACCGCTGGGAAACGCAGAACGAGATCGACGCAACGCTGACGATCGACTCCGATCTCGTCGTGCCCAGCGGCGTGGAACTGCAGCTCATCCGCGTCATTCAGGAATCGCTGGCGAACGTTCGCAAGCATGCGAAGGCGACGGCGGTCACCGTCGAAGTGCACCGGCAGAACGGCAAGCTGCTCCTGATCGTGCGCGACAACGGCACCGGGTTCGCGCAGGCAGGGCTCGGCCGCACGGACTTCCCGCGCTTCGGCCTGTCGACGATGCGCGAGCGCGTCGAGTCGATCGGCGGCACGTTCTCGATCGATAGCACGCCGGGCGCGGGCACGATGGTCCGCGCCGAAGTGCCGCTGCCATGATTCCGCGCCGCGCGTCATCGGCGGAAATCCTTTTGACGCTCGCGGCCGCGGCCTGGGGATTCGGCGCCGGCATCACCATCGCCACGCTCTGGATCGCCGAACCGCACGCCGGACAACTGCCCGGCGCGATGCTCGCGCACGCTCTCGATGCGCGCGGTCCGTTGCGCGCCATTTTGTCGGTGATTCTTGCGCCGCTCGCGGCTGCGTTTGTGATGCGGCGATTCGCACTGCACGCTATGGCCAGTCGTTCGTGGGCGTTACGCGCGATGGCCGTGGCGCTCGCCAGCGGTCTCTGGCTCGCGCTCATCGATCCATTCGATTCGATCGCCATCCTCTTCCTGCCGTTGGCTGCGTGTGCAGCGCTGTTCCTGGTCCGGCAGATCGATGCGCGTTTCACGCGGCGCGACATCATCCTGATTCCATCCGCCATCGCGCTCTACATCACGCTCGCCGCGTTCTGGCCTGCGATGCCGCTGCCGTTGGCGATTCTGTCCGCAGCGGCAGTCATCCTCGTGCTGCGGATCGTCGTGGTGATGATGCCCGGCAGCCTCGAACCGGCATCCGCATTCGTGCTCGCGCCGCTCGGACTGCTGTTCCACGCGCGGCTCTGGTTCGGCGATTCGATCGCACTGCCGATTGCCGCATTGCTGCTGATCGTTGCGTCGCCGCTGATCCTTCGAATCGCGGTTCGCGAAATCCCGCGGCGTTTTGTCGCGTACGTCGTCTATCCAATTTTCGCCATTGCCATGGCCGCGTCGAGCGACATCGCCTCCGCCGAAGGAATGCCGCGGCTCAACGTGTTCGAGGATGGCCACTCGATGACGCCCGCCGCGGCCATGCTTCACGGCGCGCGTCCATATCGCGACGTCGTGCCGGGTCACGGCCTCATCTCCGACGGATTGCTCGATCTCGTTCTGATGAAACTTGGCGCGGCCGATGCCGGATCGATTCTGCGCATGCGCAGCGTGATGACCGCGCTGCTTCCGGCCGCTGTCTACGCCGTCGCGCTGGCTGCGACCGGATCCGCGGAGGCGGCCATCCTCGCGCTCCTCGCTGCGATGTGCATCACCATCACCGGCACGCCGTGGGTCCTGCCGGTGTCGGCGATCGAGGCGATGCCGCCACTGCGCGCGATTCCGTCGCTGTTCGCGCTCGCGTTTTGCGCGGCGTCGCTGCGATTGCGGTCGCGCCGTTCGCTGGCCATCGCGGCATGTCTCGCCGTCATCGCCGTTCTGACGTCGATCGACTTCGGTTTCTACGCCGTCGCCGCCGTCGCTATCGCAACGATCCGTTTCCACGATCGGCGCGCTTACGTCAGTGCCGCGACCGGCGCAGCAAGCGCGGCGATTCCCACCGCCTTCCTAATGCTGATCGCCGGCTGCCTCGGCGCGTTTCTGCGCGTCACGCTCTTCGAAATTCTCCCGCTCACCGACGCCTACACGATCGGTTTTTTCGACTTTCCCGCCGCGTACAACTCGATGCGCGCCTTGCCGGAGATTGCCGCGGGCCTCTTCGCCATGCGCACCGTCTGGATCGTTCTCTGGGGCGCGATCGCGGTTGCGACGTCGGCGATGCTCGCCTTCCGTCAACGCCGAACGATCGAGCCGCTCGTGATCCTCGGCGTTTGGGTGGTGGCCGTCGCACTGTCGTACGCGGAACGGACGAACGTCTACTTCATGCCTGTCGCGATCATCATCGTGATCGCCATCGCACACCTCTTGCGACGGAATCGGATCGCAATCGCCATCATGTCGATCGCGATCGTCGCCATGTGTGCGCCAACGGCTCGCCTCCTGCGCGACGGAGCGATGCGGCGCGTCCATGGAGCCGATCGCGCCTTCACGCGCTACCCCGCCGCCCCGCCTGCCGCCGGCGTCTGGATGAACGTCGACAACGCCCGGAAAGTCGCCGCCGCACAGTCGTTCATCGATACTCTTGCGCCGTCCGAGACGTTTTTCGATTTCGCCAACATGCCCATCCTCTATTACCTCTTCGATCGCCGCCTGCCGGTCCGCCAATACGAGACGCCGTTTTACGAGCCGGAGAAATTGCAGCGCGAAGTGATCGCCCGCCTCGAAAGCGATCGCTCGATCCGCGCCGCCCTGATGCAGTTTCCCAACCGCGGCGATCTCTCCATCGACGGCGTCCCCAACCCCGTCCGCGCCCCGCTAGTCTTCGCCTGGCTGCGCGCGCACTTCAAGCCCGCTTATGCGCGCGACGGTGTCGTGTTCTGGATTCGCAACGATTAACCGAGAAACTTGTAGCCGAGTCCGTGGACGGTGACGATGTACTCCGGCTTCGACGGATTCGCTTCGAGCTTTTGCCGCAGCGATGCGACGTGGACGTCGACGGTGCGCGTGACCGGCGTGGCGTCGTAGCCCCACACTTTGTCGAGCAGCTCGTCGCGCGCGAGGACGGCGCCGCGGTGTTCGACGAAGTAGCGCAACAGCTTGATCTCGAGCGTCGACAGATCGACCGGCGCGCCTTCCCGTTTCACCTCGGCGCTCCGAAAGTCGACGTGAACCGGACCGAATGCGTAAGAGTCGGAAGCGTTGGCGGCCATCGTCCGCGCGCGGCGCAGCAGCGCCTCCACGCGCGCAAGCAGCTCCATCATCTCGAACGGCTTGGTCAGATAGTCGTCGGCGCCGAGCTTGAGTCCGACCACGCGATCGACGACCTGGCCGCGTGCGGTGAGCATCAGGATCGGCGTCTGGATGCCGCGCTGGCGCAGATCGCGGCAGACGTCGAAGCCGTTCTTCTTCGGCAGCGCGACGTCGAGCACGATCAGATCGAACGGCGTGCGGGTGCCCGTCGCCAGCGCCGATTCGCCGTCGCTCTCCACTGTCACGAGGTAGCCCTCGGATTGAAAACGGTCGCGCAGCGTGAGGATGAGGCTCTCTTCGTCCTCGACGAGCAGGATGCGCCGCTGGAACTCAGACATGCTGCACAACCTCGGACGACGCAGGCAAACGCAACGTAAAAATCGCGCCGGCGTCGCGACGCTTGTCGACCGACACGCTGCCGCCATGCGCGAGCGCGATCTGTTTCACGATCGTCAGACCAAGTCCGCTGCCGCGAACGCGATCGGCGCCGCGCCCGCGGTAGAACGGCTCGAAGAGATGCGGCAGATCGCGCGCGGCGATTCCGGGACCGCGATCTTCGACCGAAATCGCGACGCTGTGATCTTCCGCGACCGCGCGAATGGCAACCCACTTTCCAGCCGCGCCGTGACGGATCGCGTTCGCGATCAGGTTCTGCACCGCGCGCGCGAGCGATGCCGCGTCGCCGTCGACGAGCGGCAGCGCGCGATCGACGTTCGTCTCGATCGCGATCGACTGCTCGTCCGCCATCCACCGGCAATTGGCAACCGCCTCGTCGATGACCTTCGCGACGTCGACCGGAACGTGCGGCAACTTCCGCCGCGACTCCATCCCGCCGTACGCGAGCACCTGCCCGATCATCTCCGTCAACCGCCGCGACTCCTTCACGATCGCCGTTCCGTATCGCGACACCTGCGACGGCTCCGTGACGATGCCGTCGGCGAGATTCTGTCCAGCCGAGGTCAGCGCGGCTACGGGAGTGTTCAGCTCGTGCGTGACGCCGGCCACAAACTCCAACTGCTGCAGCCGCAGCCGCTCCGCCGTGCGCAGCATCGTCACCAGCGCGAGCACCGTGCCCGCGAGCACCGCCAGGATTCCGCCGGTGATCAGCAGGTTATGCAGCCGCGTGTGCGCGACCATCTCTTCCATCGTGCCGCGATGATGCCGGACCATCAGGTTCCAAATCGGCGGCGGCCGCGGCGGCTCGATCATGGCGGGCATCTCCATCGGCATCCGCCGCATCGCACGCACGCTGAAAATCGGCAGGACGATGTCCGCGCGAAACGGCGCAGAGTTCCCAGCATCGGACCGATAAAGAGTTGCGCCATTTTCCGGCGAGACGATCGCAACGTCGTACTCACGGCCGTTCGGCGTATCGAAATAGCGCCGCGTCATCTCCGGCAGAAACACACGCGCGAGGTAATTGCCGTCGATCTCCACGATCGTGTAGCCGGGACATCCGCCCTCGGCCATCTTCATGTGATTCGGATGAACTTCGATCGCATGCATGGCCATCGCAGCAACGTGCTGCTCGATCATGGCCCGCCGCATTCCGCCGCACGGAATCACCAGCGCCATGACGCCCGGCACGATCGGACCCGGCACCGGCCTTCCGCCCGCCGCTTCCTCGGCGATCATCGGACGCAGCGCAGCGAGCGACGCCGGCCACGCCGCCGGACGCACGCTTCGCGTTGCGGGATCGATCAATTGAAGATGATCCGGCTCGAACGGCGGCACGAAGTAAACGGCGCGCACGATTTTCGGATCGCGCGCCGTCGCCGCCCATTCGTCATATCGCTTCAGCAGATGATCGGCCGTCGCATCCGGCATGGGCAGCTGAAACGAGATGAACATCCGCGTCAGCTCATGATCGAACTCGTCGCTGAAATGATGCGCGGCAAACTCGATTCCGGCGCGCATCCGCTGCCGCTCCGCCTTCGCGAGATCATCGATCCAGCGGTATTGCATGTGACCGAGAACGATGAGCGCCGCGGTGAGGACCGCCAGCGAGATGGACGCTGCCGTAGCGCTGCGGCTCCCCTTCATGCGATCGAGTCTAGCATCCGGAATTGCGCGAAAATCGAGCGCCCATGCGGGTTTTACGTTTCTTACAAAGCGCTTTCCTCGGGTTGATCACTCCGCGGCGTACGATGCGTACATTGCTCGACGAAAGGAAACATTGAATATGAAACGAATCGCTCTCGCACTCTGCTTCACCGCCATCGCATCGCTCGCCATCGCTCAGGAACCGCACATGATGAAAATGCGCATGGGTCCCGATCCCGGCGAGATCGCCGCCACCCTCGGCCTCAGCACCGATCAGAAAGTGCAGTGGGACAGCATCCACCAGCAGCTGCAGGCGAGCGTCGAGCCGCTGCTCCAGCAGCTTCGTTCGTCGCACGAGCAGCTCGAGTCGCTGGCGTCGTCGTCGAATCCCGACGCCACCGCCGTCGGCAAAGCCTTCCTCGCCGCACGCGCGATCGAGAAGCAGGTCAAGGCCGCGCACGAGTCCGCGCACGCGAAGCTGACGGCGATCCTGACGCCCGATCAGAAGGCAAAGTTCGACTCGCTGCATCACGAGATGGGACACGGCCCGATGGAAATGCACGTGCGCCACGCCGAGCCGGGCTCGCGCGAGTAGTTGCGCCGCGATAGCGGCTGAAGAAGGTAGCCAGGGGTGCGAGCGCTTTTTGCGAGCACCCCTGGAACCGCATGCGGATTTTGAAGTTGTGCCGCGTCAGCGGCACTAGAGTTCTCGCGCGAATGGAAATCAGCGCGAGGATTCTGGTGCCGCTGACGCGGCACGAAAAATCCGCCACACCTTTTCGAGGGGTGCTCGCAAAAAGCGCTCGCACCCCTCGCTATCCTCTGATGCCGCTTCCGCGGCAGCTTCGACGTAAAGCGCCTCACTCCCTTTTTTTGACACAATCGGCGCATGAATGAGCCGAGCATCACCGCCGAGGTCATCGCTGCGCACGGCCTGACGCCGGATGAGTATCAGCGCGTCGAACAGATCCTCGGGCGCGCGCCGAACTACACGGAGCTCGGCATCTTCAGCGTGATGTGGTCGGAGCACTGCTCCTACAAATCGTCGCGCGTCCATCTGCGCAAGTTTCCAACGACCGGGCCGCGCGTCGTGCAGGGTCCCGGCGAAAACGCCGGCGTGATCGACATCGGCGACGGCTGGGTGGCCGCGTTCAAGATGGAGTCGCACAACCATCCGTCATTCATCGAGCCGTACCAGGGCGCGGCCACCGGCGTCGGCGGAATCCTGCGCGACATTTTCACGATGGGCGCGCGCCCGATCGCCTGCCTCGACTCGCTGCGCTTCGGCGAGCTGGATGCGCCGCGCATGAAGTACCTCGTCGACGGCGTCGTGCGCGGCATCAGCGGCTACGGCAACTGCATCGGCATCCCCACCATCGGCGGCGAAACGTCGTTTCACCGCAGTTACAACGGCAACATCCTCGTCAACGTCTTCGCCCTCGGCGTCACGACGCGCGACCGCATTTTCACCGGCACCGCCAGCGGCGTCGGCAATCCGGTCATCTACGTCGGCTCGAAGACAGGACGCGACGGAATCCACGGCGCGACGATGGCCTCGGCCGAATTCGACGAAGCATCCGAGGAGAAGCGTCCGACGGTGCAGGTCGGCGATCCGTTCACGGAGAAGCTGCTTCTCGAAGCCTGTCTCGAGATCATGGAGTCGGACGCCGTGGTCGGCATTCAGGACATGGGCGCTGCGGGCCTGACGTCGTCGTCGTTCGAGATGGCCGGCCGCGCGGGCACCGGCGTGCGCATGAATCTCGATCGCGTTCCCGTCCGCGAGAGCGGCATGACGCCGTACGAAATCATGCTCAGCGAGTCGCAGGAACGGATGCTGATCGTGGCCAAGCGCGGCCGCGAGGATGAGGTCGTGCGTGTCTTCGAGAAGTGGGATCTCAACGCCGCCGTCGTCGGCGAAGTGACGGACGACGGTTTCGTGCGGCTGCTGTGGGACGGCGAAGAAGTCGCGGCGATTCCCGTCGATCCGATCTCCACCGAGGCGCCGGTGTACGAGCGTCCGATGTCTGTGCCGGATCGCGTGCTGCCACAATCGCTCGATCGTCAACATGTTGACGATATCGACCTGACCGAGGATCTGTTCCGCCTGATCGCGTCGCCGAACCTCTGCTCGAAACGCTGGATCTGGGAACAGTACGACACGACCGTGCGTACGAATACGATCGCGCCCCCCGAGCGGCGCGATGCGGCGATCGTGCGCGTGAAAGGCACCGGCCGCGCGCTGGCGATGACCAGCGACGTCAATCCGCTCTACTGCTTTCTCGATCCGTACGAAGGCGGCAAACAGGCCGTGGCCGAAGCCGCGCGCAACATCGCCGTGAGCGGTGGCAGGCCGGTCGCGATCACCGACTGCCTCAATTTCGGCTCGCCCGAGCGCCCGGAGATCATGGGTCAGTTCGCCGAGTGCATCCGCGGCATCAGCGACGCCTGCCTCGCCCTCGGCACGCCGGTGGTCAGCGGCAACGTGTCGTTCTACAACGAGACCGAGGGCCGCGCCGTGCTGCCGACACCGACGGTGGGGATGGTCGGCATCCTCGAACACGACACCGACGGCTGCGAAATCGCCTTCCCCGAGGCCGGATTGGACATCATCCTGATCGGCGAAACGCGCGACGAGCTCGGCGGATCGGAATGGCAGCAGTCCACGTTGCCGGACGCACTCGCCGCACCGCCGCGCGTCGATCTCGATCGCGAAAAAGCACTGGTCTCATTCTTCGTCGCTGCCTACGAACACCGCCTCCTCCGCAGCGCGCACGACGTTTCCAACGGCGGCCTGACCATCGCGCTCGCCGAATGCGCAATGGACGGCATCGGCTGTCACATCGAGCTCGCCGATCACGCAAACGTCGACGCCATCGCCCTCCTCTTCAGCGAATCGCAGGGCCGCGCGATCGTGTCAACCTCTCAGCCCGACGCCGTGCTCAATCTCGCGCAACAACACAACCTCCCCGCCATGCGCATCGGCCGCACGGAACTCGCCGCATTCCTCATCGAACGCCACGGCATCCCGCTGATCCGCACGACCGTCCCCGAGCTCACCCGCATCTGGCGCTCCTCCTTCGCCCTGCTGCTTGGCGGAGACAGTGTCGAAGACGTCATCCGCGGAATCGGCGAGGAAGCGCCGGAAGTGCTCGCGCACTAGGAGTGTCGGCCCTACTGCTTGCTTGCGATCCTGAGCACAGCTGCCTTCGGGCTCGGCAGCGTCGCCTTCCCCACGCGTTCGTAGAGCATGCGCGTTCCCCCTTTTGGCGGCCGCACTGTGATGAAGAAGTCGTACGTGCCAGGCGCAAGGAATTGCGGCAGCACGACCGCCCCGTCACGCCCGCTGCCGAGAAGCTGGAACATGTTCATGCCGTTCGCCTCAGCGAGGTCTTGCAAGACGCCGGAAGGAATGTAGTAACCGCCTGTTGGCGCGGCCACGATCCGGTAGAGTTTTTTCGGCGGAGCGTTGTCTTCGATCAAATACAGCGCGTTCGACGAAGGTGGCGAAAGCTTTACGACGTTATCCGTGCCGCTATCAAGATTCACGATCGACAGCGACCACCCCGCGGCAACGACATAGAACGGCGTGCCAGGGTCGGGAGGCGAGTCAAACTGGAATCGGCCGGCTGCGTCGCTTACGGTCTCAAAATGCCCCTGCATCTCCCATTCATCGTCATATCCGGCGCTGATCACCGCGTGCGGCACGGGCGCACCGGCGGGTGAAATGACGCGTCCAGCGATGGGATGGCTGCGCGCGAGCGCGACATCATGCGTTTCCGCTGCATCGCTATGAAGTGGAAACTGAACTTGCTGTGTCCGATATCCAGGCGCGGACACATCCAGCGCCGCGATGCCCTCGGGATACCCAGTGAAAATCACCCTGCCCGAATCGTCCGTTTCCGAGAGATTCATCATCTGCTTGTTGCCGTTCTCAAAGGTGAAATGTGCTTTGACTTTTGCCGCGATCGGAGCATGCGTCTCCGCATCCGCGACCACGACGGTGATCCCGCCGGCCGGCAATTCGAAATCGAGGTCATAAACGCGTTCTTCGGCCGTTGTCTGAATCTTCTTGAAGATGGCTCCCGTGCTCAATCCGCGTTTGCCGAATTCTGTGGCGTATACCGATAGTTCGCCGCTCTGAAAGGTTCTCAAAGAGTACGCGCCGGCAGCGTCCGTGCGCGCATTCGCCAGCACGAGCCGCCCGTCATGCGGATCTCCCAGGACGACCGTTGCTTTTTCCACTCCCGATCCACCCTGAACAACACGACCGTGAATTTCAACGGATAGCGGCGACAGATCGAGGACTGCAGACTCGGGTTCGACCCGAATATCGCGGTAACAAAGCCTTGTGCCCGCGGCGCTTTCCAGCCAGACGCGCTTCTCACCGAATGTGTCGATGGGAAAAGTGACTTCGCCGTCACGAATCGGTTGTTTGAATTTGGGAGTGAACCGTGCCAAACGCTCGTCCGTCCGTTCCGCAAGTACCACTCCGCCGCCATCGAACTCCTTCGCTTCAGCCGGAAGATGGATGCGAACGTGTAACACCGTACTGGGCCGGAGTTTAACGTCGCTGACCGTTGCATCCTTGCTCTCGGAAAGCTCGAAGCGACGGGTTTTCTCGACCGCGTAGCCGGCGGCTTCAATACGCCAGCGCACCGGAATGGGCGCAGGCCCAACTCTGAAAGCGACATTTCCGCGCCGATCGGTCTTTCCGCTCCATCGCCCCGCGTACATTACTTTGGCGTCTTCGGCATTGAGCGCGTCTACAGGATCCCAAACTACACTCGCTCCTTCTACCGGCATGCCGGTTTTGGCGTCGAGCACGCGGAATGACACCTTGAATGTCGGCTCACACGCAATTAATCCGAGATCGGTCGTCGCACCGGGCCTGATCACAATTCCGGAGCGCAAGCGCGTACCGCAGGAATCGCTTCCGACGAGCGCCTGATATGTACCTGCTGGCAATAGAGTCTCGAAATTGCCTGCTGATTGCGTAGGTGAAAACTTGCGCTCCCGGAGTTCCGAGCCTCCATTTGCGCGAATGACAACGACGAAGTCGCGGTCGATAGGGTGATTTCCTTCGCGAACGGCTCCGCTCAGATGCCCCAACTCGCGCAGCAGCAGCGGCCGTTGCGCTTCCAGATCCGCCTGCGTGTACAGGGTCGCCTCAAAGCGGAGCTGCGCCGTCCTCCACGGCAGCGGCAGCTCCGCAGGAACCTTTGCGATACCGTTTATCACTGCTACGGGGACCGACGTCCCATTGCTCTCCAACACGAGCGCGAGCACACGCTGCGGAGGCTCGACACGTACCGCTACATCGCGCACGTCCGCCGCGCGTGCCACGGTGGCCACCCCGATAAGCGCGGCGAAGAAGAGAACGAAGCGTGACATTCGGTATCCTCCTCAGTTAGTACATGATGCAGCCGCCGTACAGGCCAGGCCACCAGCAGTCATTGTCATCGGAGCCACCGCCGCCACCGCCGCCCGGTTGATAGTCGCCCGGACCATAAGGGCAGTTGTTGCCCTCGAGATTGCACCACGTATTTCCGTTGAACGTGTCGGTGACGTACTCGGTGCAGTCGTTGTACCCACGTTCCGCATCGAACCTGCAAAAGCCGAATTTTCCATCAGGCGATGCCTTGCAGTAGGCGCACGCGATCGCCGGACTGGGGACCATTGCCGCTATGAGCAACAATGAAACTGCTACAAGGCCCAACATCCTTCGTTGCATTATCTCCTCCTCAGATTCCTGGCGAGTGATCTGCGAATGGTGCAACCAGTGAGGAGGATCGCGCGATGCACGCTGTGCGTTTCTGCGCGGCCGGGTGAAAATGCGCGGCACAAGAGCGTGGCCGTAGACTGTAACTTCAGCGCGTTGAGGCGGCGCAGAGATACGCATCTGGTGCTTCCAAGAATCTCACGCTGTCTGGGTGGACAGAAAGCATGCCTTAAATGCTATATCTAGTCAACCACTTCAATGAGTGTTACCGAATATGATGGTAAATACGGTCCCGTCAGTTATTTTACGGCGAGACTTTTGGTTTACATATTTAGTCACTGTTCAATTTTTCGCGACCGCGATCGAATCCACGAACCGCTGCCATGCGGCGTCGTCCGCCGCGGCGCCTTTTCCGGGCGGGCGATAGTTGATGAGGATGGCGGGGGAGTCGGCGCCGGGGACGGCGAGGTAGAGCATGTAGACGTGTTGTCCGTTCATGCTACCGGTGATGCGCAGCGTCGGAATGAGGCCGATTTTCTTCGGCGTCACGACTGCGTCTCGCATGCCTTGCGCTTTCATCCCGGCCGCCCACTGCTCCTCGGTGCCCATCTCGCTCACGAATTTTTTCCTGATCGGGTCGTAGCCGGTGTTCGAAACACGACACCAGAAAACACCGCGATGAATCTGCGTGAAGTCGGGACCTTCGCGGGTGATCACGCGATCGAGATCGTCGGTTGTGCCCCAGAAGCAATTGTCGGAAGTGCCGTAGCCGCGGATGGCGTAGTCGGAGGGGATGGAGAGCGTGAGCGGTAGCGGGACGAGCTTTTTGCAGGCGGCGTCGAAGAAGCTCACGGCGCGAAATCCGCCGGCCGGCTGCGCGGCGCTGTGCGTCGTGTCGGCGATCGCGTCGTACTTGCACGGTGGATTGGGGAAGGCGAGCAGCTTGGCGTCGGGCGCGCCGGGGACGACGTGCTCGAGGTGCGATTCGTAGCTGCCGTCGCTGGCGCTGCGGCGAAGGGCGAGATCGTGAAGATCGGTGGCGCGCCATTCGGTGACGACGCTGGTGGTGGTCTTCTTGTCGTGGACGATCGTCGAGGTGATCTTCACCTTCTTCACCGGATGACGATCGATGGTCTCGCTGCCGACGATCTCTTCGCGCGTCGTGACCGCGTAGCCCTCCGGTTCGGTGGGAACCTGCACGCAAGGGAAGCCGGGACCGTAGACCCACGACAGCTTCTTGTCGTAATCGACGTACCTGCCGGTCTTGCCGTCGGCGCTCTCGCTCTTCAGAATTTTGCCGTCGCTCCAGACGTGCGTGCGGACGGTCTGGCCGCCGCCGGTGGCGACCATCTTCGCGCTGTACGCGGGCGGCCGCGTCTCCGCGGCGAAGGTGGTAGCGGCAACGGCGGCAAGAAGAACGAACGTCGAATAGCGCATGGCCGCAAAGGATGAGGCTGCTTCGTGCGAGACAACGTGCGTCAGGTCACACGACGCGGCGAATTGCTCGCAGGCGTTCGACGGCGTGCTCCATGTCGGCGTGGACGCAGATCGTGTCGAAGGGGATGGTGATGCGTGAGCCGTCGCGGGCGATGACGGCGCCTTCGTTAGCCAGCATCGCCGCTTGATTCGCTGCTTCGTCGACGCCGAGGAGGGAGCCGGGTTCGCTGCGCGCGACGAGAGAGCCGTCGGCGTTGTAGCGCCGGTCGGCGAAGGCTTCGCGGATGACGGGCGTTCCGGCGTCGCGCGCCGCGGCGGCCATTTGGGAGCGGTCGCTGCAGACGATCGGGAGCGTGTCGTCGACGAAACGGATCGATTGGATGACGACGTCTGCGAGCGCGCGATCCTTGTGCGCATCGTTGTAGAGCGCGCCGTGCGGTTTGACGTGATGCAACTTGCCTGCGACGTCGAGGAGTGCGGTGATCTGTTCGATGAGCGTCTCGCGCAACGCATCGGGGGGCATCGACATCGACTTGCGGCCGAAGTTTGCGCGATCGGGATACGACGGATGCGCGCCGATGCGGACACCGAAGTCGCGCGCGCAGTCGACGGCGTGCGTCATCGAATGGATGTCGCCGAAGTGGCCGCCGCAGGCGATGTTCGCGGAGGTGATCAGCGGCCAGATCTCCGGCTCGTCCGGAGCGCCTTCGCCGAGGTCGGCGCTGAGATCGATCACAACTCGGTTCCTTTCGTTTCGGGGAGCAGCCACACCAGCACGCCGCCGACGGCGAAAAAGAGCGCGGCGCAGGTGATGACGAGCGCGAAGTTGTGCGTCTTCGATGCCGCGCCGATCGCGAACGGTGCCGCCGCCGATGCCAGCCGTCCGCCGTTGTAGCAGAAGCCTTGCGCGCCGGCGCGGATGCGTGTGGGGAAGAGCTCCGCGAGCATGGCCCCGAAGAGGGAGAAGTAGCCGTGCGCGAAGAAGCCGAGGAGCGGGCCGAGCGTGAGCAGGAGAAACGGCGTCCGCGCGTAGAACGCGAAGAGCGGAACGAGCGCCGTGGCGGCGATCATGAACGCGGTGAAGGCGGGACGGCGACCGATTTTGTCGGCGATCCAGCCGAAGCTGATATAGCCGAAGAACGCGCCGGCCTGCAGCGCGATCAGCCAGCTTGCGGATTTCGTCACCGTCAAGCCTGCGCCGCCGTTGGCCAGCGGCGTGGCCAGGAATGCCGGCAGCCACGAGGTCACGCCCCAGAACGCGATCAGCACGCTGCTCGAAAGAAGCGTGGCGATGACGGTGCGGCGGATGAATGTCTTCGAGAACATCTCGGTCCACCGCGACGCCTCGCGCGTCCGTTCCGTCCAGACTTTTGGTTCTTCGACATTTCTGCGAATGAAATATGCAGCGATGGCCGGCAGCGCGCCGATCACGAACAGCACGCGCCAGCCGAAGCGTCCGATGATCAGCGCCGAGGCGCCCGCGGCGATCATCGCGCCGATGGCCCATCCGGATTGCATCAATCCCATCGCCTTGCCGCGATGTTCGGCCGGCCATGTTTCGGCGACGAGCACCGAGCCGCACGACCACTCGCCGCCCATCCCCAATCCGACCGCGACGCGCCACGCCACGAGCTGCCAGAGCGCGGCGCTCGTGGCCAGTCCGGCCGTGGCCGCGGAGTAGAGCAGGATCGACAGCGACAGCGCGCGTACGCGCCCGAGGCGGTCGGCGACCCGTCCGAAGACCATGCCGCCGATCGCGCTGGCGATCAGCGCCACCGACGTCAGCGCGCCCATGGTGCCGTTCGAAAGCGCGAACTCTTCGCGGATCGGAATGACCGCGAAGCTGAACAGCAGAAAGTCCATCGCGTCGAGCATCCACCCGAGCTGCGCGGCAAACAGCGCCCGCCACGCGCGGCGATCGACGGCGAGGATGGACATGAAGGGGGGAGTCTAGCGTGTGATGTCTCGCTGCGGAGTAAGATCAACCGATGAACGAGCTCATTTTCCTTGTCGAAGAAGCACCGGAAGGCGGCTTCACCGCGCGCGCGCTCGGCGAGTCGATCTTCACCGAGGCTGATGACTTCGCGGGCCTTGAAGAAAATGTCCGTGATGCTGTCCGTTGCCACTTCGACGAAGACCAGGTGCCGCGCGTCGTGCGGCTGCACTTCACGCGCGAGCAGGTCATTGTGGTGTGAGACTGCCACGCGACATCTCGGGCGAGGATCTCGCTCGACGACTCGGCAACCTCGGATATGCGGCAACGCGCCAAGCCGGTAGCCACATGCGGCTCACGAGAACGACGAAGTTGGAGCAGCATCACGTAACGATCCCGCGCCATCACGCACTGCGGCTCGGTACTTTGGCGGCGATTCTTGATGATGTCGCGACAGCCCTGAACATCAGCCGTGACGAGTTGCTGCAGCGTCTGTTCTTTTAGAACGACGACGCAGATTACGCTGCCGCGTTCGTGGCCTGATCGGAGGTAATTCGTCCGTCGTGGATCTCCACGACGCGGCTGGCGCGGCGCGCGAGCGCGGGGTCGTGGGTAATGATCACCAGCGTGCGGCCTTGCTGCCAGAGGTCGGTGAAGATGGACATGATGTCGCCGCCGGCGGAGGAGTCGAGGTTGCCGGTGGGCTCGTCGGCGAGGACGATGTCCGGCTCCATGGCCAGGGCGCGGGCGATGGCTACGCGCTGCATCTGGCCGCCGGAGAGCTCGGTCGGTTTGTGATCGAGGCGTTCGCCGAGGCCGACGCGGTCGAGGAGTTGCGACGCGCGCTCGCGGCGTTCGTGCGGCTTCACGCCGCCGAAGAGCATCGGCAGCTCGACGTTTTCGAGCGCGGTGATGTGCGGCAGAAGATTGAACGCCTGAAAAACGAATCCGACGCGGCGATTGCGAATGTCCGCCAGCTCGTCGCGCGTGACGCCGGAGACCGCCTGGCCGCCGATTTCGTAGATGCCGGACGTCGGGGTGTCGAGGCATCCGACGAGATTCATCAGCGTTGACTTGCCGGAGCCGGACGGACCGACGATGGCCACCATCTCCCCTTTTTCGATCTCGAGGTTGATGCCTTTCAGCGCTTCGACCTTCACCTTGCCGGTGTCGTAGACCTTTCGGATCTCGTTCATCCGGATGATCAGTTCATTCGTTGCCATGCGGGTCTCCTATTCGTAGCGAAGCGTCGACGCCGGATCGATGCTGGCGGCGCGGCGCGCGGGGAAGTAGCCCGCCGCCAATCCGATCATGCCGAGGATCAGCGACGTGGCCACGCCGATCTGCGGCGACAACGTGGGCCTGCCGAGGAACGACATCACGCGATTGTTTTCGATGGGAATGAAGGTCGTCAGCGACACGAGCAGCGTGGCGATGATGATGCCGAGCGCGCCGCCGATGAAGGTGTAGACGAGCGCTTCCAGGACGAACGGCGCGATGATCCAGCGCTGCTTCGCGCCGAGGGCCATCTTCACGCCGATCTCGCGCGTGCGCTCCTTGACGACGGCGTACATGATGTTGGCCACGCCAACGCCGCCGATGAGCAGCGTCAGCGCGCCGACGATGCCGAGGAAGAGCTGGATGCCGATGGTGATGTTGCCGGTGGTCTTCGAGCTCTTGACCATGTCCCAAGTCGCCAGCGCCCGGTCGTCGCTCGGATCGTAGCGATACTTGCCGCCGAGGAGCTCATTCACTTTCTTCAACGCGCCTTTCATCTCCTCGGGCGCCTGCGTTTCGATGACCATCACGTTCAGCCGATCGCGCCCGTACTGCGCTTTGAAGGTCGTGATCGGGATGACGGCGTGGTTGCCGTCGGGACCGCCGTAAACGCCCATCTGCGTTTTCTTCTGCATCACGCCGATGACGGTGTACGGGGCGTTGTTGACCAGCAGCGTTTTTCCGACCGGCTGCTCGTCGCCGAAAATGTCCTTGGCCAGGTCGTTGCCGAGGAAGATCACGCGGCGCCGCTGGATCTCGTCTTCCACAGTCAGAAATCGGCCGCCGGCCTGCGCGTAGTGCTTGCGGTCTTCGCCGAAGACGTAGTTCACGCCGAGGACCCGGCCGTTGACAGTCTTGCGTCCGTAGGTCATGGCGTTGCGTCCCGACGTCAGCTCGCCGTGCACTGCCTTCAGTTCGGGCATGCGCTCGCGGATGAAATCGACGTCGTCGACGCGCAGGCGGATCGGGCGTCCGGGCGGCATTCCCTTCCACGCCTTCGTCGTCTCGCTCGGCCACATCACGGCCAGGTTCTCGCCCGTAGCGCGGCGGTTCTTGTCGAGCTGCAGTTTCAATCCTTCGCCGAATGCGAGCAGCAGCAGGATGGCCACTGTGCCCCAGGCGATCGAGGCGATCGTCAGATAGGCGCGCTTCTTCTGCAGCCGCGACGACGTGGCGAAAAGATTGAGGATGACGTGGAGATCGTTCTTCATAGTTTCATCGCCACTACCGGATCGAGCCGGGCGGCGTCGCGCGCGGGGAAGTAGCCGGCGATGAGGCCGACGATTCCGAGCGCGAGCGACGTAAGGATTGCCACGAGCGGCGAGACCACCGGATCGCCGACGTACTGGCTCAGCCCGAGCTTCGGAAAGACGGCGCAGACGGAGAGCGCGATGGCGAATCCGATCGCGCCGCCGAGGAACGTGACCAGCATCGTCTCGATCAGGAACTGCCCGAGGATGTAGCGCTGCTTCGCGCCGAGGGCCATCTTGATGCCGATCTCGCGCGTGCGCTCTTCGACCACGACGTTCATGATGTTCGAGACGCCGATGCCGCCGACGACGAGCGTGAGCACGCCGATGATGCCGAGGAAAGCGTTGAAGGCGAGCATGAAGACGTCGAAGAATTTGAACTGTTCGGTGGTGTCCCACATCCCCAGCGCTTCTTTGTCGTCGGCGTTGAACCGCAGCCGCTTGCCGAGCGCCGCGCTTACGCGCTTCATGACCTGCTTGGTGTCGTCCGCACTCGCGGCCTGGAAGACGAAGTTGTCGACGTACTTGTTGCCGGTCAGTGCGCGGAAGGTCGTGGAAGGGATGAACATCTTCTGGTCGTCGGGACCGCTGTAGTTGGAGTCCTGATCTTTTTCCTGCAGGATTCCTACGACCAGAAAAGGTGACTGATTAACGTTGATCATTTTGCCGATGGCCGGCTCGGCACCGAAAAGATCCTTCGCCAGCCGGTTGCCGAGGAACGCCGTCCGCCGCAGGTCGTTGTAGTCGACCGCGTCGATGAATCGTCCTCCCATCTGCGGAATCATGTTGCGCATTGCCCCGAACTCCGGAACGACGCCGGAGGTGTCGACCGACAGCGTCTTCGTGCCGTAGACAACCTTCATGTTGCTCGAGTACTCGCCGGAGACGGCCTTCAAGCCCGGCACGTTGCCGCGGATGGCGGTGAGATCGTCCTCGCGGATGCGGATGCGCCGTCCCTTGCCGAGGCCTTCGTACGGGATCGACGTCAGTCCGGGCCAGGCGATGACGATGCGGTCGCCAAGGCCGGCCGTCGACTTGATGAGCTGCTTGTGCAGCCCCGTTCCGAAAGCGAGCATGAGGCTGATCGCCACCGTCCCCCAGACGATCCCGAAGATCGTGAGGAAGGTGCGCAGCTTCTCCGCTTTGAGATCGCGCGCCAGTTGTTTGAGGACGTCTTTCATGTTCGTTGCTCGGGTGTCGGGTGTCGGGTGTCGGGTGTCGGAGGATTTTTCTACGACTCCCGACTCCCTACCCCCCACTCCCTATTTACGAAATCTCTTTCGGCGGACGCTCCACCAGCTTCTGCCCCTTCGTCAATCCCGACACGACTTCGACATTCAGTCCGTCCGAGATGCCGGTCTTGATGTCGAGTTTCTTCGGATTCTTCGGATCGCTGCCCGGAACTTCTACCGTCGCTTTCTTGCCGCCGTCGCCGTACGTGACCAGGCGCTCGGGGATGATCAGGACGTCCTTCTTCTCGCGGATGATCACGTCCGCATTCGCCGAGTAGCCGGCGCGGAGCGTGATCTTGCTCGGCTCGAGCTCGACTTCGACGTCGAACAGCGTGGCGCCTTCTTTCTGCTGCGCCTGCGGTGCGATGCGCGAGACGCGTCCGGTGACGACGTCGGTCGGCAGCGCGCCGACTTTGATGCGCGTGGTCATGCCGACGGAGAGTTTGCCGACGTCGATCTCATCGACCGTGCCCTTGAAAATCAAATCGCGCATGTCGGCCACCGTGGCCATCTCCGTTCCCGGCTGATACGACGTCAGCGGAACGATCGGATCGCCGGGATTGACCGCGCGCGTGAGAATCGTTCCCGCCGCCGGCGCGCGAATGATCGACTCGGTTCCCGAAACCGTGAGCCTTCCCTTCCGCGTGAGATCGCGATTCTGCTCCGCTTTGGTCATGGCTACGCGCGCGAGGTCGTACGATTCCTTCTTGGCGTCGACGTCCGACTTCGGCAGCACGCCGTTTTTCGAAAGCTGCAACGACCGCTGATAGTCAGCCTCGGCTTTCCGGAACGACGCGGCCGCCGATTCGACCTGCCGGTCGACCTCGGTCACTTCCAGCGGCGTCGGATCCGGCGCGATCTCGAACAGCGGGTCGCCCGCGTTGACGGTGTCGCCCACCTGAACGAGCGCCCGTTTGACGATCCCCGAGATCTTCGATTTCACCGAGAACTTCTGCCTTGGCTGAATCTGTCCGACGGCGACGGCTTTCTCGACGATCGAGCCCTGTGTGACCTCGACCTCTTTGAAGCCGCCATCACCCTTTTTCCCGTTGCGCGTCCACGCGTAAACCGCGGCGCTGGCGCCCGCCAGCACGACCAGAATGAACAGCGTTTTCCATAGCTTCCGCATGCAGTTTCTCCGAGTTGCTCCTGCTTGTACGGACGATTGGACGGATGGTTAACGCCAAAGTTGGTCGGACCACGGTTCGGCCCGCCTAAATCTTTTCGATGACAATCACGTGACGAACCGGTCAAAAAGGGGTACGCTTTTTTCCATCACGAAGAGCGCGACCCTCAGGAGGTTGACGAATGACTCAGCTTGAAACCATCACGGTTATCGGTGTCGTCGTTCTGGCGATCCTGGTCTGGCTTTACTTCCGTCTGCGCAGCAAGGACCACGTCGACGAGGTGCTGGCGAAGCACAAAGCGGCCGCCCGCGTCTGCAGCCGCGCGTGCCTGCTCGAAGGGATGGAGCAGATCCCGGTCGCGCTGGCGCTGACCGCCGATTCGATCAATTACGAGAATCGCGATCTGCAGGCGTCGATCGATCTCTCGGTCATCGAGGAAGTGGAGTACGACGACGAGACGGCCACCGGCCACACGATCGCCGGCAAGGTGCTGCGCCTGCGCGCGCACAACCACGTCTTCGAGTTCACGCTCGATCTCGCCGCGGCGAAACAGTGGGAGGCGGCCCTGCCGCCGCGCCGCCTCGACCGCGCAAAAGCGGTCTGACGGAATCGCGTTCGCCGCACAACAGTTGTGGGAGTTCCTCGTCGGGGTGTGGCGCAGTCTGGTAGCGCACCTGCTTTGGGAGCAGGGGGTCGGAGGTTCGAATCCTCTCGCCCCGACCAATTCGTCTTCTGCATCTGTCCCCGTAGCTCAGTCGGATAGAGCAACAGCCTTCTAAGCTGTGGGTCGCAGGTTCGATCCCTGCCGGGGACGCCAGCGACGCGCTGGAGCGTTGGTCGGCCTAGCCTCGGCCAACAGTGTCGGATACAACGAAATCTTCGTTAGAGGCTAGGCCGGTGAATCAGCGCTGCGTCCGTCAAAAAGAGCCGCGGTTGGCGTTGTTGTCATTGCGGAAATCGTTGCCGCTTTCCGAACGCGACGACGGCGACGGATTGCGATTCGATTCCTCGAACGTGCCGCGATCGCTGCCGTGGCCGATGTAATTTTGACGCTCCGTGTCCATCGCATTGCTGCTGTTGTTGCCGCCGCCGAGGGCCGGCTGGCGCGTGCGTCCGCGGCTGTGGCCACCTTCGCGGCCGATGGCCGACATGTGGGCGCGATCGCGGCTGACTGCTTCGCCGCCTTTCCGTCCTGCTACGCGCGCTTCATCGGATGTGAATTCGTGAGCGGTCCCTTTTGCGTGCGCCGCCCGTCCGCCTTTGCTGGCAATCTCACGCTGTTTGCTCGCATCCATCGATGCAAAACCGCGCTTGCTCGTATTCGCCATGAGAGTCTCCTTCGCTTGAAAAATCGTTACCGCAAGAACTGCGTACGACCTGCGTGAGGCGAGCTAATCGGCTTCACGAACTGTGCCAGTGAACTCCGCAATAACTCGCCCCCTCGGCGAGATGACACCCTCGGGAATTGACCCTCTCCAAAGCGCATTCTGCTGCGTGCATTTGGCACCACGGTTCCGCCACGGAGAGATGGGTGAGTGGCTGAAACCAACGGTTTGCTAAACCGTCGTAGGGCCTAAAGCTCTACCGAGGGTTCGAATCCCTCTCTCTCCGCCAGCGCGCACGGCGCGGTGCGTTGGCTGGCCTAGCCTCCTTCGCGACGCGCGACTAATCGACACTCGCGCGCTTCCTCGGCTTTGGATGGTCGCTATACTCCGGCGCATGAGGCTTCGCATCACCGCCGTCCTCCTTCTCCTCGCCCCAACGACGATGTTCGCCGCGCCGCGCGTCGATCGCGCCGCCATGGCGGTCAGGGTCCGCGCCGAGTTTCTCCATTCGTGGAAGGCGTACGAGCAATACGCCTGGGGTCACGACGAGCTTCGTCCGCTCACGAAACAGCCGCGCGATTGGTACGGACAGTCGCTGCTGATGACGCCCGTCGACTCGCTCGACACCCTCATTCTGATGGGCTTTGATGCCGAGGCCGCGAAGGCGAAGACGCTGATCGTCGATCGCCTCGACTTCGACAAAGACATCGACGTGAAGGTTTTCGAAGTCACCATTCGTCTCCTCGGTGGCCTTCTCTCCGGCTATCAACTGACCGGCGACGCCCGCGTCCTCCACCTCGCCGACGACCTCGGCACGCGCCTTCTGCCCGCGTTCAATACGCCCACCGGCATGCCCTACATGTTCGTCAATCTCCGCACCGGAAAGACTTCCGGCGCGCGCTCCAACCCCGCGGAGATCGGCACGCTCATCCTCGAATTCGGAACGCTCAGCAAGCTGACGAACAAGCCGATCTACTTCGAGAAGGCGAAGCGCGCCATCGTGGAGTTGTACAAGCGGCGCTCGAAGATCGATCTCGTCGGCGAAGAGATAGACGTCGAAACCGGCGCCTGGGTCGGCAAGGCCAGTCACGTCGGCGGCGGCATCGATTCGTACTACGAGTACCTGCTGAAGTGCTCGCGCCTCTTCGGCGACCACGATTGCGAGTCGATGTGGAAGACGAGCATCGCCGCGCTGAACAAACACCTCGCCGACGAAACGCCGTCCGGCCTCTGGTACGGCGAAGTGGACATGGACTCTGGCAAGCGGACGAACTCCGAATTCGGCGCGCTGCACGCGTTCCTCCCCGCCGTGCTCGTGATGGGCGGCGACGTCAAACGCGGCCGCCGGCTGGAAGAGTCGTGCTTCCGCATGTGGACGCTGCGCGGCATCGAGCCGGAAGTGCTCGACTACCGCACGATGACGATCAAACACGCTGGCTATCAACTGAGGCCGGAGATCATCGAATCGGCCTGGTACCTCCACCGCGCCACGCAAGACCCGCGCTACCTGACGATGGGCAAGACGTTCTTCGATTCCCTCGTCGCCCACTGCCGCACCGAGGCCGGCTACACGACGCTGAAAAGCGTGGAGACGATGGAAAAGAGCGACCTGATGCCAAGCTACTTCCTCGCCGAAACAATGAAGTACCTCTACCTTCTCTTCGCGCCAGACACCGCGATCGACATGAACAAAGTGGTCTTCAACACCGAAGCGCACCCGCTCAAGCGAACGTGGTGACTTTGCACAGTGGTCCCGAGCCTCACCAGCACAGACAAGAGTGTCTGTGCCACACCATCCTGCCGTATTCGAACAAATGCCGATGCGGGCAAAAGCCGGTGTGGCACAGACACTCTTGTCTGTGCTTTCGCAAGATGCAGCGTCCGAGCATATCGACCACGAACTGAGATGCGTTACTCGCTTATCCGACGCCGCCGTCTGCGCAGTAGCGCGATCCCACCCGCGAACAGCGCGATGCCGCCGGCGATCCCGGCCGCTTTCCAGGCCAGTTTCGGAACGTCGAGCGCTGCGGCATCGTCGGGATAGCGTCGTTCAGGAAGCTCACCTGGCGCTTCGTTCTTCATCGCCATCTGCAGCACCTGCGCGAGGTGGAGCGCTTCGCGATCCGTGCCTTGCGCGATCTGTTCGCGGCAGCTGAAACCGTCGGCGACGATGATCGTGTCGGGCGATGCTTCGCGCACCGCGGGCAGCAGCACGCGTTCGCCGACGCGCATCGACAGTTCGTACTTGTCAGGCTCGAAGCCGAACGCGCCGGCCATGCCGCAGCAGCCGGAGTCGGGATGATCGACGTCCAGTCCGAGCTTCTTCAGCACTTTTTCTTCGTCGTCGAAATGGAGAATCGCTTTGTGATGGCAATGCGATTGAACGAGCGCTTTGCCTGAGAGCTTCGGCAGATCGATCTTTTCCTCGAGTAGAAACTCCGGCAGCGTCTTGACGGCTTTCGAAAGACGCTTCGCATCGTCGTGGCGCGGGAAGAGATTCGGCAGCTCGTCGCGGAAGACAGAGACGCAGCTCGGTTCGAGACCGACGATCGGGATGCCCGCGTCGAGCTCCGGCTTCAGCGCTTCCATCGTCTCGCGCAGTAGATTTTTGGCCATGCCGAGGAAGCCCCAGTCGTAGAGAGGGCGTCCGCAGCAGAGGCGCTTGCGCGGGATGATCACTTCGTAGCCGGCTGCTTCGAGAACATCGGCTGCTGCGTTCGCAGTGGCGGGATGGAAGTGATTGTTGAATGTGTCGGGCCAGAGCACGACTTTCTTCGTCTTTGAAACTGAAGGGCGTTTCCTGAACTGCTCGACGAAGGTCGTCTTCGCGAAGCGCGGCATCGATCGCTGCTTCGCCACGCCGCCGAGCGTTTTGAATAGCGGCAGCGACATCAACGCGTTCGCCAATGCCGGCGCGATCTGCGCGAGGCCGGCCCACCAGTAGATCCATCCCATCGAGTACGCCGCGACCGGCCTCAGCTTCCGCGCGTAGTAGTGCGACAGGAACTCCGCCTTGTACGTGGCCATGTCGACGTTGACGGGGCAATCGCCTTTGCACCCTTTGCAGGCCAGGCAGAGATCGAGCGAATCCTTGACCGCCTCGTTGTTCCAGCTCGCGGGGATCGCTTTCCCTTCGAACATTTCGAACAGCAGTCGCGCCCGGCCGCGCGTGGAGTGCTCCTCCTCGCGTGTGACCATGAAGCTCGGACACATCGTGCCGCCGTCCATGCGCCGGCATTTGCCCACACCCACGCACCGCATCGCCGCGCGGTCCATCCGCCCTTCGTCTTCAGGAAAATTGAAGTGCGTCTCGGGCGACCACGGCCGGAAGTCGCCGCCGAGGCGAAGGTTCTCGGTAGGGTGATACGGCCGCACCACCTTGCCGGGATTCATCTTCCAATCGGGATCCCAGAGCGATTTGAATTCGTTGAACGCCTGGATCAGCTCCGGGCCGAACATCTTCGGCAACAAATCCGCGCGCGACTGGCCGTCGCCGTGCTCGCCGGAAAGCGAGCCGTTGTACTTGATGCAGAGGTCGGCGGCTTCATCGAGATAGGAGCGGAACCTGGCGATGCCGGCGGCCGCTTCGAGATCGAAATTGTTGCGCGTGTGGACGCAGGCCTGGCCGAAGTGGCCGTACAGATCGCCGCTGTAGCCGTACTTGTCGAGAAGCGCGCGCAGCTCGCGAAGGTACTTGCCGAGGTGCTTCGGATCGACGGCCGAATCCTCCCATCCTTCCCACGTGTGGCCCTTGCCGGGAACGAACGCGGTGGCGCCGAGGCCGGACTCGCGGATGGCCCAGATGCTCTTCTCTTCTTTTTTGTCGTCGTAGAGACGGTGCGAGATTTTGAAAGGAGCGGAGGACAGCGACGCGATCATCTTCTTCGCGTAGCCGTCGGACGCTTCCTTCGTTTCGCCGCCGAATTCGACCAGCAGCCATCCCTTTCCATCCGGCAGCAGATCGATCTTGTCGACGTTGAGCCCTTTCGCTTTCATGTCGGCGATGAGGCGGTCGTCGACCCCTTCGAGGCCGATCGGTTTGAACTCGAGCAGGCGCGGCACGTCGTCGGCCGCTTCGAAAATGTCGTCGTAGCCGAGAACCACGAGCGTGCGCGACGGCGGCGAGTAGACGAGCTTGCACTTTGCTTCGAGCACGACCACGCAGGTGCTCTCACTGCCGACCAGCGCCTGCGCCACGTTGAAGCCGTTCTCGGGGAGGAGCGAATCGAGGTTGTAGCCGGAAACGCGCCGCGGGATCTTCGGATACTTCGAGCGAATGAGATCGGCGTACGTGTCGCGGATGCGCTTCAATCCCGCGTAGATTTCGCCGCGACGTCCGCCCGCAGCGATGATCGATTCCAGATCGCTGTCGCTGGTCGGACCGACGCGCATGCGCACGCCGTCGTACGTCACGATCTCCAGCTCTTCGATGTTGTCGACGGTCTTGCCCGACATCAGCGCGTGCACGCCGCAGGAGTTGTTGCCGATCATCCCGCCGAGCGTGCAGTGCGTGTGCGTGGCCGGATCGGGGCCGAAGGTGAGCGTGTGTTTTTCCGCGGCGTTGCGAAGGTCGTCGAGGATGATGCCCGGCTCGATGATGGCGAACTTTTCGTCGACGTTCAGCTCGCGGATGTTGTGCATGTACTTCGAAAAGTCCATGACCACCGCCACGTTGCAGCACTGACCGGCCAGCGACGTCCCGCCGCCGCGCGCGAGGATCGGCGCACCATGTTTTCGCGCGAGCGCGACGGTGGCGATGACGTCGTCCGCATCGCGCGGAAGAACGACGCCGATCGGAACCTGGCGATAGTTCGAGGCGTCGGTGGCGTAGAGCGCGCGCGAGCCATCGTCGAATCGCACTTCCCCTCGGATTGCGCGCTTCAACTCCGACGCGAGAATCTCCGCATCGATGTTCAACGTCTGCACGCGGTCGTGATGCTCGATATGTGGCCGCACCGCACGGTCGTGTTCGAATTCGACAGGATCGAAGCGCTTGTGTTCGTCGCGCTGCTTCGGAGAGGACGCCCCGCTGACGGCGAGGTTAACGGCGTGCGTGTGCTCAGACATCGAGATCGTCCTTTTGTGAGCGGCCTTGCGTTTCGTCGCGCGCGAAGGCGCGCTCCCCAATGCAGCCCCGCGCTCGGCGCGGGGTAAAGGAGCGCCAGCGCGCATTTGCGGCCGCGGAGGCGGCCGCAACAGGATCTCGCGCGGCATTTTGTAGTGGCCGCCTCCGCGGCCACAAACTTCCTTCACGCTCGTTACCCCCGCGCTGAGCGCGGGGCTGGATTGTCAGGCGCGCCTCCGCGCGCGGCCGATCGAGGGTGGCGTGCGTGTGCTCAGACACGGAAGCGCTCCGCATCCTGCGCTTTCAATTCGATGCCGAGGCCTGGTCGGGAGAGATCGGGGAGCAGCACGCCGCCGGCTGGGGCGGCAAATCCGTCGAAGAGCATCGATTCAATCCTCGCGTGATCGAAAAAGTATTCGAGATGGCGCAGCGGCAGGAGCGCGCAGCCGAGCGGGCGGTGCAGCGACGGCGCGCAATGCGCGGAGAGCGGCATCGAGCGTGACTCGCAGATCGCCGACGTTTTTACGAATCCGGTAATGCCGCAGCAGCGCGTGGCATCGGCCTGCAGAACGTCGACCGCTCCGGCGGCAATCATCTGATCGCAGTACATGATCTCGTAGCCGTACTCGCCCGCCGCGATCTCCATCGACGCCGGCGCGCGATCGCGAAGCAGGCGCAGACCTTCGAGATCGTCCGACGACACCGGCTCCTCGAACCAGCGGACATCGTATGCCGAAAAGATTTCGGCCTGCTCCAGCGCGAGTTTTATTGAATATGCCCCGTTGGCGTCGACGAAAAGCTCGGCGTCGCTGCCGATGGCATCGCGCGCGGCAGCGACGCGTTCGCGATCGGCGCGCGCATCGCGTCCGATCTTCATCTTCACGCGTGGGATGCCGTCGGCGACCCAGCCGGCGAGCTGATCGCGCAATTCATCGATCGAATACGAGGTGAATCCGCCGCTGCCGTACACCGGTGCTTCATTGCGAACGCTGCCGAGCAATGTCACCAGCGGGACGCCGAGGAGCTTCGCCTTTAAATCCCACAAGGCGTTGTCGACCGCGGAGATGGCCATCGCTGCGATGCCGCGGCGCCCGAGGTTGCGAACGGAGCGGATCATGGCCGCCCATGCGGCATCGATGGCGAAGGGATCGCGGCCGATGACGATGTCTTTCAACCGATCGTCGATCAGCGTGGCGGTCGACACATCCGCATACGTGTAGCCGAAGCCGGTGACGCCGCGCGCATCGACGTGCACGGTCACGAGCGTCGTCGAATTCCACTCTGCGGTGCCGTCGGATTCAGGTGTCGCGGTCGGAATCCTGTACGCCGCTACGCGGAGGTTTGTGATCGTTTCCATGGGTGTCGTTGTCATCCTGAGGCTGCCGAAGCTGCGAGCGCGGCGCGCGAGACGGCGGAGGACGCCGAAGGATCTCAAGTTGCGCAACTCCGGTTGAAACCCCGCCGGGATTCAACGCAGCTTGGGAAGCTTGAGATCCTTCGCCGTCCTTCGGCATCTTCGCCTGCGGCTCCGTGCCTACGGCAGCCTCAGGATGACAAAACCTACTTAAACGTATCCATCAACTGCTTCATCGAATCGCGGATGATCGCGCTGCGACTCGGATCGTGCAGCAGCGACGTCACGAAATTCTTCGCCTGTTCGAATGTGATGTGCGGCGGCAGCGGCGGCACCTCGGGGTCCGTCCGGAAGTCGAGCACGCACGGCCGGTCGGCTGACAACGCCTCATCCCACGCCGCGCCAACGCGCGATGCATCCTCCACGCGAATCCCCTTCAACCCGATCGATGTCGCAAAGTTCGCGTAATTGAACTCCGGCAGCTCCTGCGACGCCTTGAACTTCGGATCGCCGGCCATCACGCGCTCCTCCCACGTCACCATGTTCAGGTCGTGATTGTTGAGGACGCAGACCACGAAGCGCGGATCGCTCCACTCCTTCCAGTACTTCGCCACCGTCAGCAGCTCGCCGGTGCCGTTCATCTGCATCGCGCCGTCGCCGCAGCAGGCGATGGCTACGCGGTTCGGAAACGCGAACTTCGCCGCGATGCCGTACGGAACGCCGGGACCCATCGTGGCCAGATTGCCCGACAGCGATCCCATCATCCCTTGCCGGAATCGGAGATGCTGCCCGTACCAGCTCGCCGTCGATCCCGAATCGGCGGAGAGGATGCAGTCATCCGGCAGGCGCTTCGACAACTCGTGAAACACGCGCCGCGGATTGATGCCGTTCACCGCGTCGTCCATGGCGCGTTCGTCCATCAGCTTCCACCAGTCGCGGATCGACGCCTCCAGTTTCTCGCGCCACGTCCGGTCCGTCTTCCGCTGCAACATCGGGATCAGCGCGCGTAGCGTCTCCCTGCTGTCGCCGATGAGGTTGACCTCCATCGGATAGCGGATCGATAGCTGCCGTCCGTCGATGTCAATCTGCACCGCCCTCGCCTGCCCCTCCTCGGGGAGAAACTCCGGATACGGAAAACTCGACCCGACCATCAGCAGCGTGTCGCAGCCGGCCATCATTTCGTAACTCGGCTTCGTGCCGAGGAGGCCGATCGTGCCGGTGACGAACGGGAGCGCGTCCGGCAGCGCCGCCTTGCCGAGGAGCGCTTTGGCCACGCCGCAGCCGAGGAGGTCGGCGACGGCGACGACCTCGTCGTTCGCTCGAAAAGTGCCCGCGCCGATGAGCATCGCCACCTTCGTCCCGGCATTCAGAACGTCCGCGGCCCGCTTCAGATCCGCATCCTCGGGGACAATCCGCGGACTGGTGTAGCCGACGCCGGAGTGCACGGTAGAGTGCTTGTGCGGCGGCTCCTCGTACTTTTCTTCCTGAAGGTCGTTCGGAATGATGATGCACGTCACGCTGCGCTGCGCCCGCGCAATCCGAAAGGCGCGATCGATGAGATGCCGCAGCGCCGCCGGCGCCATCGCCGTCTGGCAGTAGTCGCTGGCGACGTCCTTGAAGAGCGATTGCAGATCGACTTCCTGCTGGTAGCTCCCGCCCATCGCCAGCCGCGACGACTGCCCGACGATGGCCACCACCGGCTGATGATCCATCTTGGCGTCGTACAGCCCGTTCAGCAGATGGATCGCCCCCGGCCCCGAGGTGGCCATGCAGACGCCGACGTCCCTCGTGAACTTGGCGTGCGCGCAAGCCATGAACGCCGCCATCTCCTCATGCCGCACCTGCACGAAGTCGATGGCCCCGTCCGCCCGCTCCAGCGCCCCCATGATCCCGTTGATGCCGTCTCCGGGATAGCCATACACGCGGTTCACGCCCCAGGCTTGGAGTCGTTCGATGAGAAAGTCCGATGTGGTTTTCGCCATAACGTGGATGACGAAGCACGATCTGTGCGCGAACTAAGCAGCAGGGCCAGATGACTTCGAGTGGGACCCCTTGAAAAGGTCGCGCCGAACGAACGGAAGCACGGTGTCAGCTCGACGAGGCGATAACGGTCTTCGCGACTGAAAATCGATCATGATTTACAACCCGATCATTCCGAAAGCGAAGAACGATTCCTGGGTAATCAGCTTGTCCGTTCGAAACCGGCTGCTGGTTATCCCCCTACCATCGAAGCGAGAATGACGAGCATCATCAGTGCAAGGACGCTGATGAACGCGAGCCGCAAAATACGGCCGCTATAATAAGCCCGACGACGAGATGCAAAATTACTACGACTTTTTCGGCGGCGTACGCGGTAACTACGCCGCTCGCTACGCGGGAGACGACGGCAGTAGTCTTACTCCAGAGATGGCCAAGGGGGTTCTAGACTCGGTCGTCGTGAACGAAGCTCGAAGGGAGCAGGGCATGACACGTAAGATTAGAAGCGACATTAAGGTCGGCACTCTTGAAAAGAAACTTGGGTTGAAGCCTGGAGCTATCAGGAACCCCGACGGCAGCGATGCGCGTTCCGACAAGCGATTGGGCACGTTGCGGAGAGAGCAGCTAAAGCGGAAGAAGTAGTACGGTGGGGCACGTGCTGAGGCTGTGCTTTCTAATTTCTCAGCCTCTATCTTGGATTCGTGGCCGATCCCAAACCGACGTCAAACACGCGGATTGCTAGCCCTTTAATGATTGACGACGGACCACCCTGCCGATGCTTGCAAGCTGACATTCATCATTGAATTCGCGCGGGCTTCGAACAGATGCTGGGGGTAGGGAAAACGGTTTGGTCGACACTCCTCCAGTGAAGGAGTATGCATGGACAGTCTGACGGCGAATGCCGAAGCAAGCCTTCTTGCTCACTTGGCGGAGTATTCTGAGCTGTCTCCCGTTCTTCTAAGCGGCATATCGTTTTCCTTAGGAATCTGGTTTGAAATGGATCGTTGGGGGATCGCCGATTCGATTGGTGCGATGCTCTGTGGCGCGGTTCTGGTTATTGGTTTGTTCACATTACGCAGTGCGGTAAAAATTCGAAATGAGTTTTCAGATTGCGCCCTTGCTGCCAGCACGATGCACTTTGATGAGCAATCTCTCTCCACCTAGCAAATATTGGTAGCGTCGCGATGAGGGCTAGGCCGCTGGACGGCATCGCCCAGATCGGAGGAGTTGTCGGCGTTGCCGGGCTTCGCCGAAGCGATGGCATGACCATCTGCGTAAAATCTGCGTCCATCTGCGGATAGAACGTCTATCCGGCAGATGGCGTAGAGGGAGGTTTAGAACTTGATGCCAAGAATCACTCGGCGCGTCGGCGAAGAGTAGCCGACGACCTCCTCGTATTTCTTGTTGGTCGCGTTTTCAATCTTTACGAACGGTGTGACGCGGGAGAGGCGGTATTGGACGTTGGCGTCGATGGTCGTGTAGGCGCGGTTGGCGGTGCGGGAGAAGGGGGCGACGGCGAGGAAGTCTTCGCGCTCGCCGGTGTGGAGGATGACGATGTTCGTGTCCATCGCGCCGCTGCGGCGGCCGAGGGCGAATGATCCGGAGTGTTTGGGGCGGCGCGTCAGGCGCAATTTCGTCGACTCGTCTTCGTTGCGGTGCAGGTAGGTGTAGCTGAGCTGCGTGTAGACGTTCGCGCTGACGTGGTTCGTGGCGCCGAGCTCGATGCCGTCGCTGCGCACGCGGCCGATGTTCTGGGAGATGAACGTGGCCGGATCGAAGGTGATCAGGTTGCGGTAGCGGGTGTTGAAGTACGTCAGCGAAAAGACTCCGTCGCGTCCCATGGCGGCGTCGTAACCGAGCTCGTAGCTGCGGTTGCTCTCCGCGCTGAGGTTCGGATTGCCGAAGAAGGGGTAGTACAGCTCGCCAAGCGACGGCGCGCGGAAACCGCGGCCGAAGGCGGCGCGCCATTTCGTGCCGTCGCGGACGATCGCAGCCGCGATGCGCGGCGAGGTCTGCGATCCGAAGACGTCGAAGTGATCGTTGCGGACGCCGGCGCTCAGCTCGAAATGCGAGCCTTGTCCGAGGTCGTGGTTATAGCGATCTTCGACGAAGAAGGAGCGGTCGTTGCGGTGCTGGTCGAGGAAGTTCGGGCCGAGGTTGGTCACGTCGCTGACGACGTCGCGAACGTACTCGCCGCCGGCGACGAGCGTGCCGATCGGTGAGGCGAAGCGCGTGGTCAGCCGTCCGCGGCGCGTCTTGGCGTCGGTCGACGTCGAGGTCGTGAAGGGATCGGCGGGATCGTGAAAGTCGTCGCGCCGGCGGTTGTCGCTGAGCGTCAGGTCGGTGACGAATCGGCCCAGGGTGAGCGTGACGGGGATGGCGAGTTGGGTCTCGGTTCCGTTCTGGCGGCGATCGAGACTCGGCACGAGCGCGGTGCCGGCTGCGTTGGTGTTGAAGGGGATGCCGAGGTTGTAGGAGGTGTGGCGGGCGGCCGCGCCGAGCGAGAACCAATCGGATAGCGACCACTTCACGTTGCCGCTGGCGCTGTTCTGGCGGAAGTCGTCGTTTGGATTGAAGCCGTCGTCGGTGCGGTGCTCGTACGTGCCGGCGGCGGCGATCGAGTCCGTCGCGATGGCGCCGTTGAGCATGGCGTTGCGCAGTCCGTGACTGCCGCTTTCGAAATCGCCATGCAGGCCGCTGTTTTTCGGAGTGGTCAACACATTGACTACTCCGGCCATCGCTTCCGATCCGTACAGCGCGGAGTACGGTCCTCGGACGACTTCGATCTGTTCGACGCCCGCAGACGAGAAGCGTCCCCAGTCGTAGCCGGAAAAGTAGGGATTGTTGAGAACGATCCCGTTCCACATCACCAGCGTCTGCGTCGACGCCGCTCCGCGGGTGAAGAGCGACGTGGCCTTGCCCGGCGACCCGCTGCGCGCGAGCACGAGGCCGGGCACTTCGCGCAGGACGTCGGCGACGTTGAGCGCGGCACGTTCGTCGATGTCCTTCCGGGTGATGACAGTGACCGCAGCCGGCGTCTCGCCCAGCGTTTCGGGCAGAGATGAGGCGGTGACGACGATCGTGACTGCGGTTTGTGGTGGTTGCGAGGTGGACTGAGCGAAGACGGGGACGGCGAGAAAAACAGCGAACAGAACTCTCTTCATGACGACTCCTTCCCTCCGAAGAAGGCCGATCAAAAGTGGGTTCCGAGCCAGCCGGTCTCCTGGCTTCCGGGTCGTTCTCGTCGCGCCGCCTTCCCGCATCGAGCGATGCAGTGGCGTGCCAATGGCTTTATCAGGGCGCGAGTCGTCGCCGGTCACAGTGGCGGGGGCCGCGCCGGCATCACACCGGCTTCCCGTTCACTGACTCAGAGGAAATTGGGAAAGAACTTCGGGAAGTCTATCTCACTCCGCGTCTCCGCGGCTCCGCGTGGGAACGGTTTCACGCGGAGCTCTCGGAGAGACGGAGAACTATGGGCGGGCTTTGAATTTCTCGTAGAGCAACGTTTGATTTGTGTCGAGCGTGATCTCTTCGCCGGCGATGTAGAGATGCTTCACGTGCGTCACGATCTCCAGCGGATCGCCGTCTGTGACGATGATGTTTGCCAGCTTGCCGGTTTCGAGCGATCCGACTTTGTCCGCCACTCCGAAAATCTGCGCAGGCGCTAGCGTGACGGAGCGCAGCGCGAGGTCTTTTGGCAGGCCGAATGCGGCGCAGGCGGCGGCGTTGTACGGCAGGTTGCGCGCGTTGTGCGCGTCCTGCGACTGGATCGCGAAGTTGATGCCGGCGTCGCTCAGCGCTTTCGCGTTCGTGTAGATCAGATCGTACGGATCGTCTTCGCGAGGCGGCATGGAGAGGATCGGCCCGAGGATGACCGGGATGTTGCGCGACTTCAGTTCGGGGATGACGCGGGCCACGTCTTCGGCGTCGGCCAGGATCACCTTCAATTTGAACTCGTCCGCGAACTTCAGCGCGGCGCGGATGTCGCGCTCCAGGTTCGCGTGCATGACTACCGGCTCGCGTCCTTCGACCACCGGGACGAGCGCTTCGAGGATGAGATCGCGGTCGACGCGTTTCACGTGTGCCGCGGACGCCTTCGAATACGCCTGGGCGTCCTTCAAAACATCGCGCAGCTTGTCGATCTGCTTCGTGTAATTCTTCGCCGCTTCCTTCGCCGCCTCTTCGTCCTGCGGCTGTTCGTCGAACGCATTCGTGCGCAGGCGCGGGAAGTGGATGTGCATCGCCAGCGGCGCCTTCAGCGTCATTTCCTGCGGCGTCCAGCCGGCCAGATTGATCATCGCCGACGATCCCGAAATGATGCCGCCTTCCGGCTCGGTGACGACGCTGGTGATGCCGTTCACCCTCGTCACCGGAATCACGTTGCTATGCGGATTCACAGCAACCTCGGCGCGCGCATTCGGATTGATGTCGCCCAGCTCGGCGGTGTCGACCGTGCCGGGAACGGCGCTGATCTCTTCGAGTCCGACATGCGAGCCGGCGTCGATGAGACCGGGATAGACGAAGAGGCCGGTGCCGTCGATGACGATGGCGTCGCTCGGAACGCTCACGTTCGCGCCGACGGCGGTGATCAGACCGTTCGAAAAGACGATCGTGCCGTAAGGGATCGGCGGCGTTGACACCGGAAAGATCGAGACGTGAACGATGGCGATCGTCGGCTTTTTGCCGGGGCTGTTGATGATGACGGATTGGGCGAATGCCGACGAAACGACGAGCATCGCCAGGAGGAACGCTCTAGTTTTCAATGGCCACCTCCGGCTTGTCCTCTTCCTTCGCCCCCGGCTTCTTCTTGTTCTTCGCTTCGTCGTCCGCTTCTTTCTTCAAGCGATCCTTTTTCTCCTGCGCCAGCTGTTTGCGCTCGGCTAAATCGCGTGTGCGATCGAAGAGGATTTCGCCGTCGACGAGCGTGGTCTCGACCCGCGAGTAGGTCGAGAACGGGTGCGCGGTCCAGATCACGAGGTCGGCGTCCTTGCCGACGTCGATCGTTCCGAGTCGGTGATCGAGCCGGAGCTGTTTCGCGCCGTTGAGCGTGCAGAGTTTCAGCGCTTCTTCTTCCGACAGACCGCCGTACTTCATCGCCTTCGCGGCGTCCTGATTGAGGTGACGCGCCAGCTCCGCGGAATCGGAGTTGACGGAGGTGAGCACGCCGGCGTTGGTCATCAGCGCGACGTTGTACGGAATCGCGTCATACGCCTCGGCTTTGAATCCCCACCAGTCGATGAACGTGCCGCCGCCGACTCCGTGCGCGGCGATTTCCTTCGCCACTTTGTAGCCCTCGAGCACGTGCTGCAGCTCGCGGATTTTGAAGCCCTGCTCGTCGGCGACGTTGAGCAGCATCATGATCTCATCGGCGCGGTAGCAGTGCGAGTGGACGTCGATCTTCCCTTTGAGGATGTCGACCATCGTCTCCATCAGAATGTCGTGGCGCGGCGGAATCGGATTCTCGCCGCGCTTCTTCTTCGCGTCGTAGTCGTCCCAGCGCGCGATGTAATCCTTCGCGTCGGTGAACGACTGGCGGATCACTTCCTCCACGCCCATGCGCGTCTGCGGATACTGCGCGGGGATGCCCGGCGGCGGGCGGAAGTTGGACGACTTCGGATTCTCGCCGAGGGCGAATTTGATCGTGCGTGGGGCATCGGAGATCGGCCATTCGGAGATCGGATGTCCCCACTTCCACTTCACGATCTGCGACTGTCCGCCGATCGGATTGGCCGATCCGTGCAGCACGAGCGCGGTGGTCGTGCCGCCGGCGAGTTGGCGATAGACGTCGATATCTTCGTTGGTCAGGACGTCGCGGATGCGCACCATGCCGGTGTTCGGCAGCGAGATCTCGTTGACGCTTCCCTCGACCGCCGAGTGGCTGTGCGTGTCGATGATGCCGGGCGTCACGAATTTGCCGAAGGCCATGATGACCTGTGCATTGGCCGGTACCGCGATCTGCGCATTCGTCCCGACCGCGGCGATCTTCCCGCCGTGGATGAGGATCGATCCATGCTCGATCTTCCCGTGCGACACGGTGAGGATGGTGGCGTCGCGGATGACGATGTCCTGCGCGAATGCGGCGTAGGCAAATGCCAGCGCCAACACTGTCATTCCGAGCCGGCGAAACCCCGGAGGGGTGTAGCGCGGCGAGGAATCCCCAGCCGATAGCCGGGGTCGGGCGGTGGTGGGGGTTAGCAGCCGGGGATTCCTCGCCGCGCTTTGCCCCTCCGGGGCGCCGCCGGGCTCGGAATGACAGATCATTTCGTTCTTCATTTCTTGCTCCCCGTGAACGGGAACGTGCCGAGAGTCGTCGACACCGTCCCTGACATATTCGAGCCGCTCACCGTGCCGTGGAAGACCCAGTCGCCCGCTTCTTCCTTGCCGCCGCCGGCGATCGAGAATTGCACTGTCGTGCCGTCGAAGGTGCCATTGCCGACGTCGCCCGCGCCGCGGTCGCCCGAGTAGGTGCCGCTGATCTGGCCGTTCTCGACGTGCAGCGTGGCGGAGATGTTCACGTCGCCCGACGTTGCCTTGACGACGAAGCTCCACGTTCCATCGACGCCGGTTCCAGTCGAAGGCGTGGCCGCCGCCGACTTCTTCTTCTCATCCTCGGTCGGCACTTTCGTCTCGCGGCCGTCCACGAAGATGTGCTTGACCTTCGATTCCTTGTCGAAGATCGGCTTGTCGGTGACGACGATGTTGGCGATCTTGCCGCGCTCGATCGATCCGAGCTGGCGGTCGATGCCGAGGATCTTCGCGGGGTTGATGGTGGTGGCGCGCAAGGCGTCGTCGGCGGAAAGGCCATTCTCGATCGCCTTGCGGATTCCGGGGAAAAAGTCGCCGGTCTTGCCTGCGCCGCTGACCAGCGCGAAGAGAACGCCGCTCTTCGCAAGCACCGCGGGAGTGGTCGGAGAGAGCTGGCGATCGCGAATGACGCGCAACGGCTGCTCTTCGCGATCTTCTTTCGATGCTGGCGCCGTCGCCCATTTCGTCGACACGAGCACCGGCGCGCCGAGCGACTTCAACTCCTCGCCCATTTTGTAGCCCTGCCGCGCGCCGGCGATGATCATTCGCACGTTGAACTCTTTCGCAATCGCCTCGGCGCGCCGCATCATCAACTCGCTGTCGGCCACGAAGACGACCGGCACGTCGCGGCGCAACACGCGGTCGAGCGCTTCGAGCGACGGACTTTCGTCCGGCCGTTTGTAGCCGGCCGGATTCTTGTCATAGATCGCGCGCGCCGCCGAGTACTGCTGCGCGTCCATGAACGTCTGGCGGATGTACGAGATCACGCCCATCAGCGAGTCGGGATACGTCCACGCCGGCCGCGGATTGAAGGAGATCTGCTGCGAGACCGGATTGCGAATCACGCGCGACTCCATCGTCCCGCCGCCGAGGTTGAGGGCGACCGACTGGCCGTTGAAGATGCCGAACGACGGCGCGGTGACGATGGTCGTCACGCCGGTGGCGCGCTTGGCGTCGACGTCGTCGTCGGACAACTTCGCCTCGCGAAAGGCGAGGAACGACGGCCCTGTCTCCGGCGGAGTCTCGGGAGGCGCCGTGCGCGCTCCGGCGGCGCCGCCGCGGCGACGCGTGGCCGTCGCGCTCGGAAATCCGAGCGACGTTTGCGCGTCGATGAGGCCGGGATAAATGTGTCCGCCCTTCACGTCGATGATGGTCGCGTCGAGCGGAATCGCCTGCGCGGAGCCGACCGATTCGATCAAGCCGTCGCGGATGATCACCGCGCCGTTCGTGATCTCCGGTCCGCTGACCGGATGAATCGTGCCGCCCGTGATGGCGTACACGCCCGGCGCATCGGCAAACGCCGGCGCGGCGAGAAAAAGAAAGGAGAAAACGGAAAACCAGAGGAAACGCCTGGACATTCGCACCTCCGCGGGGGCGACATTCTATGGGAACGACCGCGAGGCGCTTCCGTGTCGGATGCGAAAACTTCGACAGCGCGGGCACGCAAGTTTGACTCCCTCATCCCCCTTCGCTACGCTCAGCCAACTCAACTCCATGGTCCTCTTCAACTACGCCACCAAAGAGATCACCGCGAAGATCGTCTATTACGGTCCGGGACTCTGCGGCAAGACGACGAATCTGCAATTCGTTTACGACTCGCTGCCGTCGAACAACAAAAGCAAGATGCTGTCGCTGGCCACGAAGACCGACCGCACCCTTTTCTTCGACTTCCTTCCCCTCGACCTCGGCAAGATCCGCGGCATGCGCACGAAGCTGCAGCTCTACACGGTGCCGGGGCAGGTCTACTACAACTCCACGCGCCAGCTCGTGCTCAAAGGCGCGGACGGAATCGTTTTCGTCGCCGACAGCCAGGACCACGCCACCGACGCGAACATCGAGTCGCTGCAGAATCTCGAGGACAACCTCAAACGCCAGGGCGTGCGCATCCGCGAGATCCCGCTGGTGATCCAGTACAACAAACGCGATCTTCCGAACGCGCTCGGCATCCCCGACCTCGACGCCGAGATCAACAAGCTCGGCGTCCCGCATTTCGAGTCGGTGGCCACGACCGGCATCGGCGTCGAAGAAACGCTGAAAGGCGTGACGTCGCTGGTGCTTCAGCACCTGATCAAAAAGTACGGCCTGGAAGGATCCGAACCGCTCGACCGCGAAATCCAGATCCTCAATCCGACGCTCGCCGCCGAGCCGCGGCCGCACGATTCGCTCTGGGATGAAGACGATCCGTTTGCCGACCCGTCGCCGACACCGGTATCGGAATTCACGCTCGACGATGCCGGCGACGCCGACGACATCCCGCTCGTGCCGACGGAGCTAATCGGTTCCGCACCCGCCGCCGTCCCCCAGCACGTGGCCGAGGAACCGTTCGAAGATTTTCGCGACTACTTCGCAACGGACACGGAACCCGAAGCGAAGCCGCCGTCGTCCGGCATCTCCGTTCGCGGCGGAACGTCGGCGTTGTCCGCGCTGAGCGAGATGCCGATCGAGGTGCCTATGAACTCGATCGAAATCCCGCTCCCCGACGGCATCCTCGATTCGCTCCCCGACCTCAGCGCGCCGTCGTCATCGCGCACCGCCACCGCCCCCGACCGCCGCGCAAACGACGGCCTGGTAAAGGAAGTGACGGTCCCGCTGAACCTGACGATGGACGAGCTCCGCCAGCATCGCCGGCTCCGTCTGAAGATCACGCTGGACGTGAATTTACTTTCGTAGGCGAGCGTTACCGCGAATCCCGGAGGGGTGGTCGAGTGGTTTAAGGCAGCGGTCTTGAAAACCGCCGTACCGGTAACGGTACCGTGGGTTCGAATCCCACCCCCTCCGCCAGCGGCGACGCGCCGCGGCGTTAGTTGGCACAGCCTCGGCCACCATTTCTTCTTATCGGTTACATCGCGAGCGTCCTACAAAAACGCGTCGATCTGTCCGAGCGCCTTGGACGGCAGAAAATCGCGGTCCTCGTAGATGTTCTGCAGGTGCTTCAGGATGATCGGCGACGTATCGGCCGCCGGTGCGCCGCCCTCGAGCCACGCACTCTCCCAGATCATCGCCAGCGTCTTGCAGCCGTCGGCGATGACGTGCTTCGTCTTGGTGCCGAACTTGGTCCACAACGAGTTTGCCGCCGTACGCTTCTTGCCGGCCTTGAGGAGCTTGCCGTATTCGTTGACGATGTCCAGCGGCGACATGGCCTTATGGGTTCGCCTCATCAATTCCATCACCGCGAAACCAGCGGCTTGCCCGCCCGTGATGAGCGGCATTCCATGGGGCGTTTTCAACGACTGCAGATACGCGATGATCTTGTCGTATTTTGCATCGATCATGTCGTCTTCGTAGGCCATGTGCACTCCGTGCGCATAGCCTTTCGCGTGACCGAGCTTTTCGGCGGCCTTGGTGCCGTCGGGATTGCGGAACGGATCGCCATCGTCAAGATAGGAGCCATGGAGCGGCTGGCAGAAGTCGCCCACGTAGTGCGCGAGAATACCGGCCGCTGCGACGAATTCCTCAATGCTTCCGTCGCGAACGAATTGCACCATTTTCTTGTAGATCTGCCAGACGCGAAACGGAAGCAGCCCGCGCTCGGAAACTGCCGTCCAGCCGACGCGCTGGTAGAACGAACGCCACGTCGCAGGATCGAGACTCGTCACGGTCGGCGTCAGCGAGTCGAGGGTGTCGCCGTTCGGATCTTCAAAGTCGATATCCGCGTAGTGGTTCGGATTCTCCAGTCCTTTACGACCGTAAGGCGTGTCTTGTTCATTGAATGGCTTTTTCCAGACTTTGTCGGGCACGTCGGCCAGCGGCACGAAGCGGGGAACTTTGATGTCATTGACCGTCGGGTCGACCTTGGCTGGCTTGAAGCTGATGCGGTCCTGATTGTTCATCAGCAGTTCGTGCAACGTTTCGTCTTTGACCATGTCGCAGGCGAGGCTGCCGATGGTGTAGTGTCCTACGGCTCCCCAATACGGAAAGGAGTCGTCCCCGGTCCCGCCGCGGTAGAGTTCCAGGTCAAGCTCGCGGCAGACGTTACTGAGGTTCGTCGCCAGCGCGAATGGCAACGATTCGGCGTCTGACCCCAGAACCGTCCCGCCCCACTGCACCGCGATCGGCATGCGATCGTGATCGACACGGTCGTTTTCCACCACCCAAACCGTTCCGGAGTCGCCATGACGCGTCGGAAGCGGCTCCTCGGTCCGCGACCCGATGAGAAAATCGGCGATGTACTCGTATCCGCCGATTGCTTTGTAGCGGTAGAACAGCGCGGCAATGCGTCCCGCCATCCGCCCGCTCATCGCGCCGTGCGCGCGGACGGGACATCCGATCAAATTGAGCGTGATGTTGTAGATGCTCAGAGGCGCCAGCGGTCCGATCGGACCGACGCCGTAGATGCTCGTGCTCCACTTCTTGAGATCGGGAATCTCGATAAGCCCGATATCGAGGTTGATAAAGACGCGTTTACCGGGCCAGGGTTTGTAGAGCTCTTCGAAATCCCCACGGCCGAGTCCCAGTGCGGCGGTGAAGCCAATCTTCTCTGACTGCCCATTGCGCATGGTCTGCAGATGCTCGCCAGGACTTCCGGCAACGTGGCGATTGGTGAGGGCATAGACCTTGTGCCCGTCCGTCACCAGGCAGCCGATCGACGCGACGTGCTCGATGCCTTGTACCGTCGTCATTACCGGATAGCCGCCCGACAGCTGATCCTCCGGATATTCGAGCTGATCGATTGGTGCCGCCTGCGCCGCGGGAACACGCGGGGCGTAAACGACGCAGACAGGAACTGCCTTACCGTCCTCCATGTAAATCGTCTTCGGGATGTAGTTCGAAGCCGGGATCTCGCCGCCGGATCCGAAGCTCTCGTCGTCCAGCCACGTGTCGACGAAGACCAGGACGCAGGGCCACGAGTACTCGCGCACCTCAGAGTTCTCCAGGGTACGCGCCACCTTTTTCTTCTTCTTCTGTTTCGAAACCTCGGAGGGTGCCTGATCAGGCCTGGGATACGGATCGGTTTTGCGGATGAGATAGCGGCCGATCGCCGTGCCAACCACGTTCGCTTTGTGAATGAGGTGCGCGTGGAACTGATCGCGCGCATGGAGAAGATCAAGAATGGAGAGGCTGGCAAAGGGAACACCACCAACTAAGAAATCCATATGAGCTCCGATTCAAAGGAATTGGCCTGCCTGGAGGAGTGACGCACAGACACGTTTTCTGCTTCTTGTCAGACGGACAGCGATACGGCTTTCCCGTCGACTCAGTCAGCCAGGCAGTGCGTGGATAACGTTGATGGTCGCGCCCTTGAGACATCAGCCCTTTGTGTGCTCAATGAACGATCAGGCCAACCGCATCCGGATCTGGTGATCCATCGAACTTGCTCACGCCGGTTACGTGCAGGCCCGTCAGGAAGAATTTGATCGCGGCGGGGTCCATCTTCAGAGTGTCGGGGATGTCCACCAGAATCCAGCCCCACCCAGTTGACTTGGTTCCCACCGGTATCCTTCATCTCCTGAAAATTGCGATCGGCTGTCCAAGGCGCGCGTGAAGATGCAAGTGGCATCCGCGTGAGCGGCTAGAATCCGCCGATGTCTGACATCAGCGACACCATCAACGAAGCGGTTGAACATGGATCTGAATCGCGGCTGAACTCGATCATCGCGGCGCTGGTGGCGATCGCGGCGACGTTCATGGCGCTTTGCAACGTCAAGGACGGCAACATCGTCCAGGGGATGGCGCAGGCGCAGGCAAATGCGGTCGATCAGTGGTCGTACTACCAGGCCAAAGGGATGAAGCAGAACCTGGCGGAGGCCACGCTCGATCAGCTGCAGCTTCAGCGGTCGATGCTCGCCGATCCGAAGTTCGCGCCGATGCTGGATGCGAAGATCGCCGTCTACGAAAAGCAGGTCAAGAAATACGAAAAGGAAAAGATCGACATCAAGGCGAACGCGGAAGGACAGCAGAAGGAGTACGAGACGCTCAACCTTCACGACGATCAGTTCGACATGTCGGACGCCTGTCTCTCGGTTGCCATCGCTCTTTTCGGCGTTACCGCGCTGACGAGGAAGCGTTGGCTGCTGGCGCTTGCGATCGTGTTCATGTTTTTCGGCATCCTGTTCGGCCTGGCCGGATTCTTCGCGTGGGGATTGCACCCCGACTTCTTCGCGAAGTTTCTTTCGTGACCGTTCATTCGAAGCGATAGCGCACGGCATCCTTCGGCGGCGGGCTGATGTCCAGCCGGCCGTTTCGATAGGGCGGCATCAAAGTCAGGGATCGCAGCCCGTAGAGCGTTTCTCCAATCGGCGTGTTCTGTTTGGGATCGTGGTAGAGGAAGCGCAGCGTGCCGACCGAGCTGGGCGCGTTGTAGACCAGGACGTCGCGGCCGCGATTGCGGCGAAGGAAAGCATCCAATCGATCCCATCGTCCCGCGAACGCGCTCGCTTCGGGGATTTCGCGCGCGAGCTGGATGGCGCTGACGAGCGGCACGATCGCGATGAGGATAGTGGCGATCGCCAAGGCGGAACTCCATCGTTCCGGCGCCGGTAGCGACGCGCCGGCGGCAGCGACGCTGGCCACCACCAGCGCAAAAATGATGAGCCGCGCCCGTTCCGGCAACGGGGCGATGAGCGCAACTTCACCAGCGGCGAGGCTGACGGCCGCGGCACTTACGGTACAGAGCACCGCGACGACCGCGAGGCGGCGCGGCACGCGTGGCGCCCATAACGCCGCGGCCAGGAAAACGGCGAGCAGCTTCAGGCCGGCGCGGGTCAGCGTCTGCGAGAAAAAGGAGGTGGCGTCCGCGGCAGTCGCCGCGATGACGTCAACGACCGGAGGCGTGGGAGCGAGGTACGATTTTCGAATGGCGTTGCCGGGCGACATCGCGATCACGGCGAGGCAGAGAATCGATGCGAACAGGCCGGCCAGCATCGGTTTGCGCCGCCACGCCGCGAACGCCGTCGCGCAGATGACGATCTGCACCAGGACTTCTGTCTCCGAACAGCCGCCGGCGAAGAACGGAACGGCAGCGTCGAACCATCGCCATTCCGTTCGCCCCGATGCATTGCCGATCCACCATGCGAACGCCGCCAGCGGAACTGCGTACGACAGCAGCCCCGTCTCCCACAAAACGGATTGCGGTACATCGCTCGTGCCGAGGAGGACGGCCCACGACATGACGAGCGCCAAAGGCCAGTGACGCACAGAGCTGCGCATCGCCGCCACCATCGCAATCGTCATGAGCGGGGCGACGATCATCGCGGTGTGAGGTCCGATCACGGCCAGCAGCGCGTCCACGAAGTTGAACGTGAAGCGTCCGCTCCAGGCGCGATACCACTGCGTTTGCGAACGCCAGAAACCGAATTGAGCGACGCACGCCGGAATGTAAAAGTCGTCGGAGAACCAGCGCACGAATGCGCCGCGAACGCACAGCAGGACCAGTGCGCTGGCCGTCGTGAACGAAACCACGACTGCTGCCGCGCGCTCTTTCATCGGCGATGCGTCATTCCACGACGGCCGCGTCGGTAATCTCCAGTGCCCGGTCGATGATCGCGAACGACTCGCGAAGCTGCGGCTCGGTGATGCAGAGCGGCGGGTTCGTGAAGAGATTGTTCCAATTGATAAAGGCGTACATCCCCTGCTCGCGCAGGAAGGCGCCGAGTTTTTGCATCTCGGGACTGGTGCCGTTGAAGGGCGCCATCGGTTCTTTGGTCTCGCGGTTGCGGACCAGTTCCAGGACTCCGAAGAGACCGATCGAGCGGACGTCGCCGACCGAGGGATGCTTCGCTTTCATCTGCGCGTGAAGGTCGGCCAGGACGCGGCCCATCTTCTGCGTGTGTTCCATCGTGTTGTCGTCGATCATCACCTGCAGACACGCCTCCGCTGCCGCGAGGCTCATCGGATGCGCGTTGTAGGTCAGGCCGCCGAAGAACGTGTTGCGGTCGAAGTAGCTGGCGATGCGATCGCTGATCGCCACGGCGCCGAGCGGCAGATAGGCGGACGTCAATCCCTTGGCCATTGTGATCATGTCGGGGATCACGTTCCAGTGGTCGGCGGCGAACCAGCGGCCGGTTCGGCCGAGGCCGCACATCACTTCGTCGCAGACGAGGAAGATGCCGTGGCGGTCGCAGATCGCGCGCAAGCCCTGGAGATAACCATCCGGTGGAACGATCAGACCGTTCGTGCCGGTGACGGTTTCGATGAACATCGCGGCGATCGTGTGGCCGCCTTCGTACGCGATGATCTCCTCGACCTCGTCGAGACAGCGGCGAACGAACATCTCCTCACTGTCGCCCTCGCGATAGAGGTGGCTGCGGTATTTGTACGGATCGAAGAAACGGACGACGCCGGGAATGCCCGGTTCGTTGGCCCAGCGCCGCGGATCGCCGGTGAGCGAAATCGCGCCGGCCGTGGCGCCGTGGTAGCCACGATAACGGGCCATGATTTTCTGCCGGCCGCTGACCATGCGCGCGATGCGAATGGCGTTCTCGTTCGCTTCCGCACCGCCGAGGGTGAAGAAGAAACGATTGAGATCGCCGGGCGTGAGGTCGGCCAGCATCTTGCCGACGCGCGCGCGAACCGCCGTGGCCATTCCCGGCCCCGCGTACACCAGCTCCTCGGCCTGACGCTTGATGGCGTCGATGACGCGCTTATCGCCGTGGCCGATGTTGACGCACATCAACTGCGAGTTCATGTCGATGTAGCGCTTGCCCTCGGCATCCCAGAAGTAGATGCCTTCGCCGCGAACCATCGCGATCGGATTCACGCTGGCCTGCGCGGACCAGGAAAAAATCGTATGGCGCTTGGTCAGCGCGATCATCTCTTCGGCGGTCATGTCATCGACCATGGGTGCGGCTATCTCTGTCGTCGTCATAACGCGCTAGGTTATCAAACGCGTCACACCTGCACAGCGGGGGGTACGTAGCCGCAACCAAAGCATCTTTCCGGTCGAGAGTCCCTCTCCCCGAGTTTCTTCCGGGGAGAGGGAGACACGCAGCGAAGCGGAGTGCGGGTGAGGGGCGGCGCCTGAAACCGCAGGTCGCGCAAGCTCCGCCCCCTCATCCGCCTTCGGCACCTTCTCCCCCGGCAAAAAGACGCCGGGGGAGAAGGACTCTCGATGGAACGAACGCGCGAGAACCGTCAAAGAAAATCTTCGCGGCGCGCGCAGAATCTATGGGTTAGTAGTAGAGCGGGACTGACTTATAGTTTCGCCCACAAAAACTCAGGGGCTCCCCATGAACGTGCGTGCGTGCTTTCGCTTTTGTCGATTTGCGCTTTCTATTTTGGTCGCGCAGGCCGCACTCGCCGCTGCGCCGGTCAAGCTGCCGGCGGTGCCTGACAATCCGCCAGCCGCCGAGGTGCAGGAAGATCTCGAAGGGCGCATGCGCGACTACCTGATGCGCCACAGCGACAACGGGAAGATCGATCCGCAGCTGCTTCTGAAGCGAACGCGCGAAATTCATGAGCAGTTGGAGCACGACAACCGCGCGTCCAAGATCCGTGCGGCGAGCATCTCCGGAAACAACTGGGTGAGCCTCGGGCCGACCAATGGTGCGGGACGCATCCTCTCGGTGGCCACCGATCCGACAGTTCCCGGAGCGGCCATCGTCGGATCGGCGGGCGGCGGCGCGTGGAAGACCACCGACTTCGGTCAGAGCTGGACCGCGCTGACCGATACCATTCCCAATCTCGCCATCGGCGCGGTCGCGATTGCGCACTCGTCGCCATCCGTCGTCTACCTCGGCACGGGCGAAGCGGGACCGAACGGCGATCGGATTCCGGGCATCGGCATCCTTTCGTCGGACGATGGCGGCCTCACGTGGACGCTGCCGCCGTCCGTTCTGGCCACCGGGTTTCATCGCATCTCCGTTCATCCATCGAATCCGCAGGAGTTGGTCGTCGGCACGAACAACGGAGCCTTTCGCTCGACCAACGGCATTGCCGGTCCCTGGACGCAGTCGATCTCCGGCAGCACGTTCGGGCAGGTTGCGGATCTCGTTCGTGATCCTTCGAACCCGCTGCTGATCTACGCCGCGACGTGGGATGGCGCGAATTGCACGAAGAGCGGATGTTCGAGCACGACGCCGCTTCCGTTCGCGTCGCCGGCCATCCTGAAGTCGACCGACGGCGGAAAAACGTTTGTGCCGGCGAGTACGGGATTTCCCGTCTCGACGCAAGCCAGCCGGCTAAGCCGCATCTCGCTGGCCATCGCCCCGTCGAGCCCGCAGACGCTTTACGCCTCGGTGGCAATTCTCGACACGACCAGCGGCGCCGAGGTCTGCCACGTTTTCAAAACGACGAACGGCGGTGCGTCGTGGGCCGACACGGCGCTCGCGCAGAGCGCGCCGATGAACACCTATCTGACGGCGCAGGCGGGTTACGACAACACCATCGTCGTCAGTCCTTCCGATCCGAACACGGTTCTTGCGGGCGGCGTCCGCTACATCAAAACGACGGACGGAGGCCTGACATGGACGACGCCGTCGTTCGGCGGCACCGGCGTTCATTCCGACGCGCACGACATGCGTTACGACGCCGGCGGCGGACTTTTCATCGCCAACGATGGAGGCATCTGGACCTCTACTGACAATGCCGTTCATGTGACGGCGCGGAATGACGGCCTCGTAACGCGCCAGTTCTATTTCGTCACCAACGATCCGACGAACGCGAACCGGATCTTCGGAGGGCTGCAGGACAACGGCACGATCCGGCGTCCCGATGCCGGCGGTACGTCGTGGGACAGCATGGTCGGCGGCGACGGAGTCGGTTGCCTCGTCAATCCCGCTACTCCTTCGATCGTTTACGCCTCGGTGCAGAATGAGCTCCTTTTTCGGACGATCGAAGGGGGAGCGCTGGTTCCGAATTTTCGGAACATCTCGCCGATCTTCCCATCCGGCGAGCTCGTTCCCTTCCGGACGCTCGTCGTCAGCGATCCATCGAATCCCGCGGTGATCTACACGCCGTCGTACCGCCTCTGGAAATCGATGGATGCCGGCGACTCGTGGATCCCGCTCCCCACAACGACCGTCGACGGATCCACGTGGCGTACCGATCGCAGCATCTCCGCGATCGCGATATCAAAATCCAATCCTCGAATCATCATGGTGTCGCAGACCTCGGCGGCAGGAGTCTTCCGGACGACGGATGGCGGCGCGACCTGGAGGAGCGTCGTCAGCGGACTTCCGATCAAGAGTTTCACGAGCATCGCCATCGATCCCGTCGATCCGAATCGCGCGTGGCTGACGACGGCGGGGTTTGCGGTGCCCTCGGTTTACACGACCGTCGACGGCGGAGGGTCATGGACGCCGGCCGGCAACGGACTTCCAGCATTTTCCGCGCAGGTGATCCTGGTCGATCCGACCGACTCGAGCACGATCTACTGCGGTACGGACGTCGGCGTCTACCGCTCGACGGACTTTGGCGCGTCGTGGTCGCGCTTCGGCACCGGCCTGCCGGCAGTCGGCGTCGATGATCTGAAAGCGCTCGACGACGGCTCGGCATTGCGCGCCGCCACGCATGGCCGCGGGATGTGGGAACTGACCATCACCGGCGCGACGAACAATCGGCCGGTCACATCGATCAATGCACCGGCGGTACAAACCATTCAGCGCGGCACGACGATCAACTTCACCGGAACCGGCAGCGACCCCGATTCCGATCCGTTTTCGCTGGCCTGGGTCTTTCCGGATACGTCGGAGACCACTCCGGCATCGAGTGGTGTGCCGGCGTCGCACACGTTCAATCGCGCCGGAAGGTTTCCGGTCACGCTGCGAGCCATCGACGCGAAGGGAGCGATCGGAGCGTCATCGATCGAGATCGACGTCATGGACGCGGGCGATTCCTGCCAGACGCCGATCGTGATTCCTTCCTCGGGGCCATTTCCGTGGAGCGTGACCATGAACACCGAAGTTGCGTCGAGACAGACCTCGGACCCGCTGAACGGACAGCCGTGTGTTTCCTTCGGACTTCAGCGGACGATCTGGCTGAGCTTCACGCCCGCCGTCACTGGAAGCTACGACTTTTCGCTCTGCGGCTCGCGGGTCAGCGCCACGATGGTCGGCTACACCGGCGCGTCGTGCGGTCCGTACACGCCGAGCGGATTTTGCTATCAGAATCCTGCCGTCTCCGGGCAGTCGATCGACGTCGTGCCGGCCGATTGTTCGACCGGGCGCAAAAACTCCGTCACGCTCACGGCGGGAACGACGATCCGATTCCTGGTCTGGAACTTCTACGCCAACGATTTCGGACCGATCACGCTCACCGTTTCGCAAGCAGGCGCGCTCACGCCGGTGGTGACCGCGGTGTCGCCCGCGCTGGGAAGCGCGGCGGGCGGATCGAACGTCGTCATTTCAGGCGCCGGATTCGTCGCCGGAACTTCCGTCAAATTCGGCAATGCCGCCGCGACAAACGTAACCGTCTTGTCAGCCAACGTGCTCACGGCCACCGCTCCGCCCGGAACCCCGGGCACCGCGACCGTGAGCGTTCAAGTCCCGGGCGGAGCGTCGTCGACGCTGGCAAACGCGTTCGTGTATCAGCCCGCGGTGACCACTCCTCGGCATCGCGCGGCGAAGCCGTAATCAATCCCCGCCCCGTATACTCCGGCGGTCCATGAAATCGGTCCGTCCGGATGTGTACAAGTTTGGCGGTGTCGCTGTCGGCAATGCCGAGGCGATTCGGATTGCGCTCGCGCATGTGCGGCGCGCGGCGCCGAATGTAGCCGTCGTCGTTTCGGCGATGAATGGCGTGACGGATTTGCTGCTCGACGCCGGACAGGCCGCGCTGCGGCGTGATGCCGCGCGATGCGACGAAGCCGCGAACGAGTTCGAATCGCGGCATCTCGCGCTCGTCGCGGAATTGATCGCATCGAAACGCCGCGCCGAGGAATTGCGCGAAGTCATCCGCGAATCTGTGCGCGAGATGCGCTCGATGATGGAGAGCGTCGCGGTCTTCGACGAGCTGACGCCGCGCGCGCAGGATGCGCTCGTCGCACGCGGCGAGCGCGCCGTCGCGCGGATTTTCGCGGCCGCCGCGGAGGAATCGGGCATCGCCGCGGTCTATGTCGACGCCGCGGACATCATCACCACCGAACGCCGCCTCGGCGCGATCTGGCCGAATCTTTCGAAGTGTGAGCGCGCGGCGAAGAAGAACATCCTGCCGCTGCTCGCGGACGGCAAGGTCGTCGTCATCCCCGGCTACATCGCCAGCGGACCCGATGGCGCGCTGGTTACGCTCGGCCGCGGCGGCAGCGATTTTTCCGCGGCCATCATCGCCCGAAGCGTGAACGCCCGTGCGTTGACGCTCTTCAAGGAAGTCGACGGCCTCATGACCGCCGATCCGAAGAGCGTTCCGGACGCGCGCGTCATCGCCGAGTTGCATTACCGCGAAGCCGCGGAGCTGGCCTACTACGGCGCGAAAGTACTGCATCCGCGCACGATGATTCCGCTCGTCGAGCGGCGCATTCCGCTCTTCGTGCGCAACAGTTTTCGCGAGACCAGCCCCGGAACGCGCATTGCCGGCGACGTGAAGCCGGGCGCGTATCCAGTCAAAGCGCTGACGGCCATTCATCGCCAGGCGCTCGTTTCGATCGAAGGAAAAGGGATGATCGGCGTGCCGGGTGTTGCGGGCCGCGCGTTCACTGCGCTTTCGAACGCGGGACATTCCGTTTCGATGATCAGCCAGGCGTCGAGCGAATCGAGCATCTGCTTCGTCGTTCCGGAAGCCGATGCGGATCACGCGATCGCAGCGCTCGAAACTGCGTTCGACTCCGAGCGCAAACTGCAGCTCATCGATCGCATCGACGCCGAGAAGCGCGTCGCGCTCATCGCCGTCGTCGGCCTCGGCATGCGCGGAACCTCGGGCATCGCCGCGCGCACGTTTTCCGCGATCGCAGCGGCGGGCGTGAACATCGTCGCCATCGCGCAGGGATCGTCGGAGCTGAACATCACCGTTGCCGTGTCCGAGGCCGATGCCACGCGCGCGCTGCGGGCGCTGCATTCCGAATATCAACTCCACAAAATTCGTCCGCTGGCCGACACGACCGGCCGCGAGGCCAAGCTCACGCTCCTCGGACTCGGACAGATCGGACGCGAACTGGCGCGGCAACTCATCGCGCAACAGCCGCACCTCCGCCGCGATCTCGGCATCGATCTGAAAGTGGTCGCCGTCGCCGATCGATCCGGCATCCGTCTCGACGACAAAGGCTTCACGCCCGCCGCGTTGCAACGATTCGCGAAGCAGAAAGCGTCCGGCGCGCGATTGTTCGAACGCGGCTCGCCGCTGTCGCTTCGCGAGCTCGAAGCGATGATGCGCAGCGAGTTGTGGATGCTGCCGTCGTATCGGCCGGTGCTCGTCGATCTGACGTCCGAGGAGACCGCGCCGCTGCTGCAGGAAGCGCTGGAGCACGGATTTCACGTGGTCTGCGCGAACAAAAAACCGCTGGCGGGACCACAGATCGAATTCGACCGGCTGATGGAGACAGCGAAGGAACGCGGACTCTCGATCCGCTACGAAGCGACCGCCGGCGCGGGGTTGCCCGTGCTCGACACGATCGCGAAACTGCAGGAGGCCGGCGACAAAATCGAGATGATCCTCGGCTGTTTTTCGGGAACGCTCGGCTATTTGATGACGGCGCTAGAAGATGGCGTTCCGTTTTCCGAGGCCGTGCGAAAAGCGTGGGAACTCGGCTACACGGAGCCCGATCCGCGCGACGATCTCTCCGGCAAAGACGTGGCGCGCAAGGCGCTGATCCTGGCGCGAACGCTGGGATATCGCGCGGAGCCGGACGAGATCAAACTCGAGCCGCTCTTTCACGACGACGGCGCGCATGTCGACGCGCGAGCGTTCGTCGACAGCCTCGGCGCTCTCGATGACGCCTATCGCGAACGCATCGAACGCGCGCGGAAAAGCGGGAACGTGCTGCGCTACGTCGCGAAGATTCGCAGCCGCGCGATCTCCGTCGGCATCGAAGCCGTTCCGGCGACCTCGCCGCTCGCGCACCTGCGCGGCACGGACAATCAGGTCGCGATTTACTCGAAGCGCTACAAGAGCAATCCGCTCGTCGTGACCGGACCGGGCGCGGGCGCGAAGGTGACTGCGGCCGGAGTGCTCAACGACATCGTTGCGATCGCCATGGAGGAACGGCGGAGAAGTCCGCGATGAAGGCGACCGCGTTTGCTCCCGGCTCGATCGGCAACGTCGGTCCTGGCTTCGACGTCCTCGGCCTCGCCATCGAAGGACTCGGCGATCGCGTCAGCGTCGAGCTGACCGACGGCGACGCGCGCATCGATGCGATCACCGGCGTCGACGCCGCGCTCGTGCCGCTCGATCCGCAACGCAACGCCGCGGCGATCGCAGCGATCGCGTGGCTTCGCGCGCACGGCGACGCGCGCAATCCGATCATCACGATCGAGAAGGGTCTGCCGCTTGCCGGCGGACTCGGTGGAAGCGCAGCGAGCAGCGTGGCGGGTGCGTTCGCGGCCGCGCTGGCGATGCGATCAGAAACGACGCCGATCGAACTGGCTGCCGCCGCGCTGCAGGGCGAGATGACGGTGGCCGGCGAGCATCTCGACAACATCGCGCCGTCGATCCTCGGCGGCCTCGCGCTCTCGCGATCCGTGCGACCCATCGACATCGTCGCGCTCACCGTGACCGGCGACTGGCGTCTCGCGCTCGTCACGCCTGACGTCCGCATCCAGACCAAGGCCGCGCGCGAAGTGCTGCCGTCGACGTCCGGCCGCGCGGTGTGGGTGCAACAGATGGCGAACACCGCCGGCGTCGTGCACGCCTTTGCTATCGGCGACGGCGAACTGCTGCGCCGCGCGCTCGACGACCGCTACGCCGAACCGCGCCGCGCGGCGCTCATCCCGCACTTCAACGCCGTGAAGCGCGCGGCGATCGACGCCGGCGCCTTCGCCTGCACGATCAGCGGCTCTGGTCCGACGCTCGTCGCCATCTGCATTGATGATGCGGTCGCGCATAACGTCGCCGCCGCGATGCAGACCGCGTTCGAACAAGTGCCTTCGGTCGCACACGTTTCGCCGATCGCAAAAAAGGGAGTGCGCGCGCTATGAGCGAATGGCTGCAGTGCATCGGATGCGAACGCCACTTCGACGAGTCAGAGATTCGCTACACGTGCGAATGCGGCGAGCTGCTGAGCGTGGAGCGCGACGCGATGCCGGACCGCGCCATCTTCGATTCCCGACTCGCGAGCCGCAAGACGATCGACAGGAGCGGCGTCTGGCGATTCCGCGAAGCGGTGCTGAACGTCGACGAGATCGAGATCGTCACGCATCCGGAAGGATCGACGCGGCTGTACACGCGGGAGTCGGGAGTCGGGAGTCGGGAGTCGGAACGTTCGCCCGCCTTTTCCGACACCCGACACCCGACACCCGACACCCGATTTCCCATCTTCTTCAAACACGAAGGTGAAAATCCGACCGGCTCGTTCAAAGACCGCGGCATGACCGTAGCCATGACGCAGGCCAAACGCCTAGGCGCGCGCGCGGTGGCCTGCGCATCCACCGGCAATACCAGCGCGTCGCTCGCCGCCTACGCCGCGCAGGCCGGACTGCGCGCCATCGTTTTCATCCCCGCCGGAAAAGTCGCCACCGGAAAACTCGCGCAGACACTCGCGTACGGCGCAACCGCGCTGCACATCCGCGGCGATTTCGACGCGGCCATGCAACTCGTCCGCGAAGCGAGCGACCACCTCGGCATCTACCTCGTCAACTCGATCAATCCGTTCCGCATCGAAGGACAGAAGACGATCGTCTGGGAGTTGCTGCAGGACCTGGAGTGGAACGCGCCCGACTGGATCGTCGTCCCCGCCGGCAACCTCGGCAACACGAGCGCCTTCGGCAAAGCGCTGCGCGAAGCGTTCGACGCCGGCTGGATCACGAAGATGCCACGGCTGGCGTCCATTCAGGCGACCGGCGCGAATCCATTTTATCGCAGCTACGCCGACGCATTCGCGCAACGCCATCGCATCGCTGCGGAGACGATCGCCAGCGCAATCCGCATCGGCGATCCGGTCAGCCATCGCAAGGCCGTGTCCGCGATCCAGCTCACGAACGGAATCGTCGAACAGGTCACCGACGATGAGTTGATGCGCGCCAAACGCGAGATCGACGAGATGGGTATCGGCTGCGAACCGGCATCCGCAACGACGCTGGCCGGCGTGAAGAAACTTCGCGCCGCCGGCGTGATGCGCGATGGCGAACGGATCGTCTGCGTGCTGACCGGACATCTGCTCAAAGACACCGACGCCATCATGCACAACGTGCCGTCCGAACGAACGATCGAGATCGACGCGACGATGGACGCCGTAGAGAGAGCGCTGGCATAACCGCGGCTCTACTCCAGCGCCGCGTGCGCGAAACTGCCGATCACCGCCGGCTTGATGTGCCAGATGTCGCGCGCATATTCGGCGATCGTGCGATCCGACGAGAACTTCCCCATTCGCGCGATGTTCAACAGCGACTTGCGGTTCCACTGGGCGCGGTCGAGCCACGCTTCGTCGACGCGATTTTGCGTTTCGATGTACGGCGACAGATCCGCGAGATGCACGTACTCATCGCGCGCGCTGAGAAGCTTGGCCACGATCGGCCGGAAGAGATCCTTGTCGCCGCGCGAAAAATGGCCGGCGGCGATCGTGTCGACTACCCGCCGGATGCCGCGGTTCGCGCCGAGGTAGTGCTCGGGGACGTAGCCGGTTTTGAGGAGCGACGTCACCTCCTCGGCGCGCAGGCCGAAAATGAAAATGTTCTCCTCGCCCACTTCGTCGCGGATCTCGATGTTCGCGCCGTCGAGCGTGCCGATCGTCAGCGCGCCGTTGAGGGCCAGCTTCATGTTGCCGGTGCCCGAGGCTTCCTTCCCCGCCGTCGAAATCTGCTCGCTCAACTCCGCCGCCGGCATGATCGCCTCGGCTAACGTCACGCGATAGTCAGGAAGAAAAACGACGCGGAGCCAGTCGCGCGTGCGCGGATCGGCGTTCACCACCTCGCCGACCGCGTGGATCAATTTGATGATCAGCTTGGCCATGAAGTAGCCCGGCGCGGCCTTGCCGGCGAAGTAAAACGTGCGCGGCGCGAGCGGCTCCTGTTGATCCTCCACGATCTGCCAGTAGCGATCGATCACGTGCAGGATGTTGAGCAGTTGCCGCTTGTACTCGTGCATCCGCTTGACCTGCACGTCGAACATCGAATTCGGATCGACGACGATGCCGGTCAGCTCTTTCGTCAGTTGCGCGAGCGCGAGCTTGTTGCGGCTCTTGACCATCTCCAGCCGTTCGAGCAGGCCGGCGTCGTCGACGAACAACTCCAGGCGGCGCAGTTCATCGAGATTGCGAATCCAGCCGTTGCCGATGGCGCGCGTGATCAGCGACGCCAGCGGACGATTCGCGTGCAGCAACCAGCGGCGCGGCGTCACGCCGTTCGTCTTGTTGTTGAATCGTTCCGGATAGAGCTTGTGAAACTCCGGCGCGAGCGTCGTCTTCACAAGCTCCGAATGCAGAGCGGCTACTCCGTTAATCGAATGGCTGCCGGCCATGGCCAGATTGCCCATGCGCACGTTGCGGCGATCGCCGTCGTCGAAGAGCGAGACGCGTTGCTGCATGACCAGGTCGCCGGGAAACCGTCTCTCGACCTCGGCCAATAATCTCCGATTGATCTCCTGCATGATTTGCAGGTGGCGCGGAAGTAATCGTTCCAGCAGATCGAACGGCCACTTCTCCAGCGCCTCCGGCAGCAGCGTGTGATTCGTGTAGCCGCACGTTGCTACCGTCGTCGCCCACGCCTGTTCCCACGGCTGGCCGTAATCATCGATGAACAACCGCATCAGCTCGACGACCGTCAGCGCGGGATGCGTGTCGTTCATCTGGATCGCGACTTTTTCCGCGAACTCGTCGAACGAATCGTGCGTTTCGAGGTAACGCTTGACGATGTCGCGAACCGAACAGGCCACGAGGAAGTACTCCTGCAGCAGCCGCAGCTCGCGTCCTCGGTCGACCGAATCCGAGGGATAGAGGATCTTGGAGATGGCCTCGGTGTTGATCTTGTGCTGCACCGCGGCGATGTAGTCGCCGGAATTGAAAATGCCGATGTCGAATTCGTCCGACGATCGCGCCGTGAACAGCCGCAGCACGTTGACCGTGTCGCCGCCGTATCCAGCGATGGGCATGTCATACGGAACGCCGACGATCAATTTGAAATCGACCCACGACGGCTTGTAGACGCCGCTGATCGTCGTGTGCGCGATCGCGCCGTAGACCGGCACGACGATCGCCTCATCAGGCCGTTCGATGAGCCACGGCGAGCCGCCTTCGTCGAGCCAGTGGTCGGGCTTCTCGTGCTGATAGCCGTTGACGAACGTCTGCCGAAAAAGTCCGAATTCGTAGTTGATGCCGTAGCCGAATCCGGGCATGTTCTGCGACGCGAGCGAGTCGAGAAAACAGGCCGCGAGGCGTCCGAGACCGCCGTTGCCGAGGGCCGCATCGTGTTCGAGCGATTCGAGCTCTTCGAGGTCGACGCCGAGCTCCGCGATGATCGCTTTCGCCTCGTCGTACAGCTCGAGGTTCGTCAGATTGTTGCCGAGGGCGCGGCCCATGAGGAACTCCATGGAGAGGTAGTAGAGCCGCTTGGAATCCTGATCGCGATAGCGCCGCTCGGTCTCGCGCATGGCGTCGAGCATGGGACGGCGCACGGCGATCGAAAACGCGTGCAGCCGCTCGCGCATCGACGCCTCTTCCCACACGCGCCCGCGCGCAAATCGCAGAAATTCTTCTATCCCTTCGCGCAGATGCACGAAGCGGCGGGAGATGTCGCTGTCAGATGCCGAGGAGACGGGACGCATTGAGGGGATTCTATGGGGACTTTACGTGGAGATCAGGCGGCCATGCCGCCACCTCGTCCCAACGAGCAAATTCCGCCGGATCGTCGGGAGTTTGCTCGTATGCCTCGCGCTCCTGACGCTCGAGATCTGCGACGCGCAAGCTCCGAATGTGCTCCCGCAGCGGCTCACGAATCAGTGAGAAGAGATTCACGTTGTGGAGCGTACTCCACATCAACCCTGAATCGCCGGCGCCACCGTCGGTTGCGTCGTCGTCACCACGCTAGGCTGCGCCTGGGGTTGCGCCGCAACCTGCGGTTGCGACTGCACCGCCGCCTGCGGCTGCGTGCGCGTCACGGCTTTGTTGCCGAGGTAGGCGGCGTGGCTGATTCCCATCAGGGCGATCAGGTTTTCCGGCAGTTGCGGGATCAGCACGTCGCCGATCGACTTCATGTTCGTGAACATCGCGTCGGCCGTGCCGAGGAAGACCACGGCGGAGACGATCGTGAAGAAGAACATCTGCACCTTCGACAGATCGGTCGTGTGCGCGTCGGCCAGCTCGTCGCCCTGGAACATGTCGCCGACGTTGGCGTCGCTGATGTCCTTGTTCTTGTACATCACGCCCTGCGCGGCGGTGAAGTTGCCGGCGTCATCATTGAGATTCGTCTGCGCTTCGGCCACGGCGTTTGCCGGCGTCGGCTTGCCGGCCTTGTTCGCGTGCACGATCGACGTACCCACCGCGGACGCGTAGCTGATGCCCATCAGCGCGAGGAGATCGGGGCGGAGCAGATCCTTCGCGTCGACCAGCGACATCCCCTGCCACGCGCGGCCGAGGAGGATCGTGGCGTAGTCGGCCAGGATGAGCACCGTCCAGAGCACGGCCTGGAAGCGCGAGAGACTCATCACGTTGCGCTCGTTGATGAGGATGCCCCAGAAGCGCTGCGTGACGCTGACGCCGACCGCGATCATGAGCGCCGTGAGCGCAAAGACTTCGACCCAGAGAACGACGAGCGCGTTGTGCACGGCGAAACGCGGCGCGATCGCGACAATAGCTACGCAGACGAGAATCGACAAAGCAGATGACGATTTCATGGGGAGCCCCTTTTTGGCTGAAGTGCCGAAAAGGTTACTACCGCCGCGCGATGACCGCAATCGAGACGTCATCCTCGGGAGGACGGCCGCCGGTGAAGAGGTTCCATTCGCCGACCAGCGTCTCGACGAGCGTCGATGATGATGCGGAAGGATTCCAGCCGACGATCGTCTCGACGTAGGCGTCGCCGAATTCTTTCTCGCTCGCGTTGCGCGCCTCGGTCAATCCATCCGAGTGGAACAGCAGCCGCTCGCCGCGTTCGAGCGAGCCATGCAACTCCTCCCACTTCATCCCGGGCTTGACGCCGAGCGGATACGAGCCGCTGCCGATGCGGTCGATGACCTTGCCGACGGCGATCTTCGCGATCTGCGGATGGCCGGCGACCGTGGCGATGAAGGTGCCGTCACGTTCGAGCAGGAAGTAGCAGGCGGAGAAAAACGAGCGCGGACCGCCGGTGCGGCACAGGATGCGATTCAGCGAACTGATGATCGCGCCCGGCGACGGATCGACGTCGAGCTGCGTCCGCCACGCCGCGTGCGCGACCGCCATCACCAGTCCCGCCGCCATGCCGTGGCCCGAGGCATCGCCGAAGAGAACGGCCACGCGGCCGTCGGGAAGCGGAACGAAGTCGTAGATGTCGCCGCCGACGGTATTGGCGATGCGATTGAATGCTGCGATCTCGTACTCATTCGTCTGCGGCGGCGACTTTGGAATCAGATCGGCCTGCAGGTCGCGCGCGAGCTCGAGCTCATCGCGAAACTTGATCTTGTCGATCAGCTCCATCGCCAGCAGCACGACCATGATCATGAACGTTGCCGTCACCTGCATCGCGGGCCAGAACTGCGAGTGGTGAGGGCGATACTCGGAGAGCAGCGACGCAAGCGAGATGAAGAAGCCGATGAATCCGATCAGGAAAAACAGCCGGCGGTGCGGCGCGAGCCGGCGAGCCAGGCCGAGGAGCAGCGCGCTTTGCGTGCGCACCACGCGGCGCAGGCGGCGCGGATCGTTGTCGATCTTCGACTGGTAGTCGGCGATCAGCATCTTCCGCGTCTCCGGCCACTCGAGCGCGTAGAGGTCCGTCACGTCCTTCGTCTTGAGCGAAGAAATCGTGTCTTTCCCGAGCTCGACCCAGTCGTGCAGTTCGGCCACAGGCGGATTGTACGGAGAAGTGGCAGCGGGGTTCCGGCGCGGTAAACTGCGGCGATGCGTCGGTCGGTGCGGTACCTGGTGCCAGCGCTGCTCGTCTCGATCGGCCTGAGCGCGCAGGAACTTCCGTTCCGCCACTTCACGCCCAACGATCAGGTCAATCCGCTCTCCTCAGCCAGCGTCCAGAAGGTGACGCAGGACCACCTCGGATACATCTGGTTCGCGTTCTACGCGTCGGGATTGACGCGCTACGACGGCCATTCGATGGAGGAGTACGGCATCGAGGACGGCCTGCGCGATCTGACCTTGCGCGAGGTTGCCGAGGATGGGACGCATCATCTGTGGGCGGGGTCGGAATCGGGACTGGTGGTTTCCGAAAAGCCGCTCGATGCGTACGAGCCGGGCAAGCGCGTGAAGTTCGTGAACGTCATCGGCGGAGAGCGACTGCCGCAGATGCGCGCGCGGCGAAACTGTCTCGTCACCGGCATGGATGGTTGGATCTGGGCGGGCGTGCAGGACGTGCTGGTCCGCTATCGTTTTCACGGCGACGCGCTCGAACGCGGCGCCATCGACACGCTGCCGCTGACTGCCGGCATCTCCAGCATGCTCATGCGCCGCGACGGTTCGGTGCTCGTGGCGCTGAACTCCGGAACGATTCTGCAATTCGATCGCGACGGAAAGTTTCGCGGGCCGCTGGCCGGGCCGCCGGCGTGTATCGACAGCGCGCTGATGGAGGAGCGCACCGGCGCGTTGTGGGGCGGATGCACGAACGGCGAGGTGTGGCGCGGACAGGGCGATCGCTACGAGATCATCAATCACGATCTCAGCGAGCGCATCGTGTCGATGATCGAGACGTCGCGCGATGAGCTGTGGATCGCCAGCCTCGGCTCGGGCGCGGTGCGCCTCGACGAAAAGAATTTCGCCGACCGCCTGGTCGTCAATCGATCGAGCGATCTCCTCGGCGACACGCTCTGGTCGCTGTTCGAGGATCGCGAAGGCAATCTCTGGTTCGCACAGAACGGCGGCGTGTCGCGCCTTCGCAAGGACTATCGTGCGTTCGAGGCGCTGACCGGACGCTCGCATTCCGGCGAGCAGCCGGCGCTCCCCGATCCGAGCGCGTTTTCGGTGCTGCCGCGCGAAACGAACGGGAAGGGCGCGTGGGCGAACCTGATGTTCGTCGGCACAGGCGGCGGCGTTGCGGCGTTCGCACCCGATCGAACGCGGACGGTGCTGCGCATCGCCGACGGATTGCTGAGCAACTCGGTGTACTCGCTGGCGCGCGATGCCGAGGGCAGAATCTGGATCGGAACGGTCAGCGGCGTGAATTGCCTTTCGACCGCGAACGACCCGCCGCCGATGATGGCGGCGTCGACGCGCAAGAACGTCACGCTCGGCGGCGTCACCGGCGTCAACACCTCGTATCCGGTCGATACGACGTACCTCGTGCAGCCGTTCACGGTGCGCGGCGCGGAGACGATCTGGCTGGCCGGCATTCACGGCCTCAACTGCCTCGCCGCCGGCCACTGGTACCTCTTCGGAACGCAGGCGGGACTTCCGCCCGCCGGCGCAAGCGCGGTTGCGGTCGATGACCGCGGCTACGTCTGGGCCGGCACGCCGGACAGCGGATTGCTTCGCAGCATCGCTCCGTTCGATCCGGCCGCCCTGCAGCCAGGCGAGGCCGGCAAGTTCTTCGCGCCGGCGTGGTCGCACGCCACCGGCGCGCGCACCGATTCCGTGCGCACGCTGCTGTGGGCCGGCGGCAAGCTGTGGAGCGGAACCGCGGACGGCCTGGCCATCCTCGATACGCAGCCGCTCCACACCGTGGCCACACTGCCCGACGCCGCCCTCGGCGGCAGCATGGTGGCGGGGATGATGCCGTCACCCGGCGGGCAATCGGTCTGGGTGAGCCAGAACTCCGGACTGGCGGAAGTCGATCTGCGCGACTTTCACGTGCGCACGCGCGTCTCGAAGGCGGACGGGCTGATCGACGACGAAGCGTGGGCCTACGATCCGCTGGCCGTCGGCGATGACGGGCGCGTCTACTTCGCCACGCCGCGCGGCCTCTCGATTTTCAATCCGTCGTTGCGCGAGCCGAACGCCGAGCCGCCGATCGTGCGCTTTCGCGACGTCGCATTTTCCGAGGATCGACGCGGCAACAACGAGATCTCGATCGCCTACGCGGCGCTGACGTTCAGCGACGAATCGCGCGTCGTCTATCGCACGAAACTTTTCGGCTACGACAACGGCTGGTCGTCCGCGAAGCCTGACGCCAAGATCCGCTACACCAACCTCCCCGCGTATCTCTTCCCGAAGTCGTACAACTTCGCCGTGATGGCGCGCAACAGCGACGGCGTCTGGTCGCTGCCGCAGCTCTACGAATTCTCGGTGAAGCCGGCGTTGTGGCTGCGCTGGTGGGCGCTGATCGCGTATGTCGCGCTGATCGTGGCCATGGCCAGCCTGGCCAATCGCCTGCGCGTGCGCCGCCTGAGCCGCCGCAACCGCGAGCTCGAAGAAACCGTCTCGGCGCGCACCCACGAACTCGAAGCGCTCGATAAGATGGTCGAGATCATCAATCGCGAGCTCGTGCTCGAGAACGTGTTCCGCAGCCTGCTCGAGCAGGGCATGAAGCTCTTTCCGCAGGCCGGCGCTGCAGCGTTCCTGCAGTTCGATCACGAGCGGCACACCACGGCCGTCGTCGCGGAGCTCGGCTACGAGTGGGAGTCGTTCGCCGACGTCCACCTCACGCCGGAAGAAGCGACGCGCCGCTATTCGGAACGGGCGGAGCTGCTCGAAGAGGGGGTCTATCTCGTCAAGGGCGATGTGTTCCACGAGCTGGCCGGCAGCGAGCAGGTGAAGCATTTCCGCGTTCCGAAGTCGATGCTGGCCATGGAGGTCTCGCTCGGCGGCCGCATCGAAGGATTCCTGATCTTCGACAACTTCACCGATCCCGACGCCTTCGGCCGCAACGATCTGCGCAAGCTGGCGCGCGTCCGCGAGCACGCCATCTCCGCCATTTCCAAAGCGCGGATCCTGCGCGAGCTGCAGCTCAAGAACCGCGAAGCGGAGGAAGCCAATCAGGCCAAGAGCCGCTTCCTGGCCAACATGAGCCACGAATTGCGGACGCCGATGAACGCGATCATCGGCTTCTCCGAAATCCTGATCGAACGCCTCGAAGCGCAGATCGACGCGAAGTCGATCACCTTCATCCGCTCCATCCTCAGCTCGGGCAAACATCTTCTGGAGATCATCAACGACATCCTCGATCTGTCCAAGGTCGAAGCGGGCAAGATGGAGCTGCTGCCGGAAACGTTCCCGGTGCGCAGCGCGATCGAGAGCGTCTGCCAGGTGATGCGCGGGATGTCGGCGCGCAAGGCGATCACGTTTTCGGTCGAGATCGAGCCGGGCGTGACGGCCATCGAAACCGATCAGGCCAAGTTCAAGCAGATCCTCTACAACCTGCTGTCGAACGCGGTGAAGTTTTCGCCTGCCGATTCGACGGTCATCATTCACGCGCGCCGGATCCATTCGATCGACGAGCGGCCGGAGTCGCTCCGCGTCGACGTCATCGACCACGGCATCGGAATCGCCGCGGAAAATCTGGCGGTGATCTTCGAGGAGTTCCGCCAGGTCGACGGCACCCTGAACCGCCAATACGGCGGCACCGGCCTCGGGCTCTCCCTTGTGCGCAAGTTCGTGGAGCTGCAGGGCGGCACACTTACCGTGGCCAGCGAGGTCGGGAAAGGAAGCACGTTCACCTTCACGCTGCCGATCCATTTCGCCGGCACGACTATCCCCAGTCCGATCATCAACGCCGACGGCACGGTGATCCCTCCCGGCGAGCGCGTGCTGGTGGTCGAGGACGAGGATCTCGCCTATTCGACGCTCGCCACGTATCTGCAGGCGGCGGCATACGTTCCGATCCGGGCGCGCAACGCGGACGAGGCGCTGCGGCTGGCGCGCACGATCAAGCCGGTGGCCATCACGCTCGACGTCGTGCTTCCCGGCGCGCAGGGGTGGGACGTGCTGCGCGCGCTGAAAGCCGACGCGGTCACGGCAAGCCTGCCGGTGATCATCGTGTCGATGATCGACAACCGCGAGCTCGGCCTCGCCTTCGGCGCCGACGACTATTTCGTCAAGCCGGTCGACTGGACGCGGCTGATGCGCCGTCTGCGCGAGATCACCGTGCGCACCGCGGCGCCGAAGCGCCCGCGCCTTCTCCTCATCGACGACGACGTCAGCATTCACGACATGCTCGAAGCCGAGCTGACGAAGCAGGGCTACCAGCTCGAGAAAGCGTTCTCCGGCGCGGAAGGGCTGGAGCGCGCCGAGGCCGGCGCACCGGACGTGATCATCCTCGACCTGGCCATGCCGGGCATGAGCGGTTTTGAAGTAGCCACGCTGCTCAAGCAGAGCGACGTCACCGCGCGCATCCCCATCCTCGCGTTCACGGCGAAGGAGCTGACGACGTCCGACCGCGAGCAGCTGCGCAACGGCTTCAGCGCCGTCGTCGCGAAGGGCGCATCGGCTGGCGCGCGCCTGATCCACGCCATCCACGCCCTCGATGCGCGCGCGGCGACGACCCCGTAAACACAATCTCCGAAGCGGAAACCGTCAGTCGCTCGCGGCCTCGATCTTCGTCCGATAGTCCGCAACATCCTTCGTCATCTTGATGTGCGGAATCGCCGCGGTCAGCTCGCGCTTGGCATCACCGTAGTGGCGGGTTTCGTAGAGTGCGACGGCATAGGAGTAGTGATATCGCTCTTCGCCTTCGCCAATCACGCCCGCCTTCTGAAAGGCGCGCACGGCCTTTGCGAAATCGTGCGTACCGGCCAGGCCCTCGGCGAGGCGGAGCGCCGCCGTGTGATCGAGCGCCGGCTCACTCAGCAGAGCGTCGTAAATCGCGGCAGCGTGAGGGACGTCGCCGGCAGCGAGCGCACGCTCCGCATCGGCAAGCCTGGAGTCGACGTCGGAAGCGGCCGGCTTCCCGGGAGGTTCCGCGGCGTCCGCGGTTCCGGATTCGCGCGGCGCCGTCACTGCGACATTCGGCCTCTTCGACGGCGTTGGCACGACCACGGAAGGATTCGCAGCCGCCGCGGCATCCTGCATCTCACGCGTGACGCCGAGAAGCGCTGACTCCTGGCGCGGCAACAGCGCTGCCGCAAGCTTTTTGATTTCGGTGCGAACTTCGTCAGGAATCGTCACCGCTTGAAAATGCGGCTCGATTCTCTCGGCAGCAACGATGCGTAACAGCGATTCGCGCGTGTCCTCGTCGTGGCCCAGCCGGTGCGCCGCGAGGGCGACATAGACTTCCACGGTTTCGAACTTCTCGATCCGGTCTACGAATCCGAACGCTGCGCTGCGCAGCTTAATGAACGCGGGTCCATATTCGGCCGCGGCAAAGTGCGCCATCCCGCGTGTGTACAAGCGCTGATAAAAGTCTTCTCCGGTCGCGGCGGACGCCGCCATCGGCACGATCAAGAGGCACAACATCAGCATTTTGCGCAGGGTCGTCATTCCTCATCGATACATACGCATCGCGATACCCGCGGCGCGCGTCCCAAGAACGCCCGTCGGCTCACGTTTCATCCATTAAGGGGGATTTGGCTGGAGATTGTGCCACATTTCAGTCTCAGCGGGCGCCGGAATCGCGATAGCATCCGTGTCAATCGTGTCAAAGAATGTGATCATCGTCGGCGGCGGTCTGGCCGGCCTTTCCGCGGCTGTCTACCTCGCGCGCGCGGGCCGCACGGTCACGATCTTCGAGCGCCGCCGCTACCTCGGCGGACGCGCGGTCACGCATCTCCGCCACGGCTATCGCTTCAACCTCGGGCCGCACGCGTTCTACCGCAACGGCCACGGATGGAACGTCCTGCGCGAGCTCGGCATCCCCGTCCGCGGCGGCATCCCCAAACCGCGCGGCATCGCCATGCTCGGAAACGATCGCTACAAACTCCCCAGCAATCCGTGGTCGCTGCTCACGACGTCGCTCCTCGGAGTGAAAGCGAAAGCGAAAATGTCTGCGCTGATGCTGCGAATCTGGCGCATCGATCCGAAGCCGTTCGCCTCGATGACCGTTCGCGAATGGATCGACGCGAACGTCACCGACGACCGCCTGCGCACGGTGATGGAAGCGATGTTCCGCCTCGCGACCTACAGCGATCGTCCCGATCTGCAGAGTGCGAGCGCGGCGCTGGCGCATCTGCGGCTCGCTCTCCGCGGCGTCGTCTACGTCGACGAAGGGTGGCAGAAGATCGTCGACTCGCTGCACAGCGCCGCCGTCGCCGCCGGCGTCAACTTCGTGACCAGCTCGCGCGTGGTCAGCGTCGATCACGACACCGCCGTGCGCGGCGTGGAGCTGGGCGGACTGGAAGTCGACGTCCGCAACGACACGATGTCGCTGGCGATGCCCGACATGTCCGATCCCGACAAAGGAACGCGCATTCCTGCCGAGACGGTCATCCTGGCCGTCGATCCGAACACCGCCCGCGAGCTCGCTCCCGATCTCGACTGGCCGGCCACGACCGCCGTGACGGCATCGTGTCTCGACGTCGCGCTCTCCAAACTTCCCCAGCCGCGCAATCTCTTCGCCCTCGGCATCGACACGCCGCTCTACTACTCGGTCCATTCGCGATGGGCGCAACTCACGCCCAAAGGCGGCGCGCTGCTGCACGCCGCGAAATACGGCGAAGGGACGGAAGCCGAGCTCGAAGCGCTCGTCGACGAGATGCAGCCGGGCTGGCGCGACCTCGTCGTGCATCGCCGCTTCCTCCCGGCGATGACGGTGTCGAACGCGCTCGTGCAACCGGACGGCAAAGCGCCGCGCCCGCGCGCCGCGACGTCCGTCTCCGGCCTCTACGTCGCCGGCGACTGGGTCGACGAAGGCGGCATCCTCTCCGACGCCGCCTTCGCCAGCGCCCGCGCCGCCGCGAAAGCGATTCTGGCGGCGGGGTAGAAGAATCCGTAGTCAGTGTCGCGCCGGCCGGTAGCGCGCTGACGGGGGTGCTGGCGGTGGCGGTGGCGGTGGTGGCGCAACAACCTGGATGACGGCGGTCGCCGTGTTGTTTGACGGATTCGGATCAATGAGTTGTTCGCCGTCAAAAAATGATGCGGTCGCGACGTGCAGCAGCCTTCCGGTGAATACAGTAACTTTCACCCGCTCGCGGATGGTTGCGCTCTCGCCGGCCCCGAGCAAATCGATTTCGCAGAACTGCAACCCGCCCAGCCAGCAGTTGCCGGACGTCGTGCTCGCGGAAACGAAACTCGTACCGGGAGTGCGTGGAATGTTGACTTCGAACCCGCTGATCGCCGACGGACCGTTGTTCGTGAGGACCGTGTCGATCTCGATCTCCTCACTGTTGACGGCGCTCGCAGGAGCGAATGTCTGCGCCTCCAGATCCACCCGATTGTCGCCGGAGACGAAGGCGGCCACACTATCCGACGACGGCGAGGTCTCCGGACCAGACGATAGCGCGCGCCGGGTGGCAATCGCGAAGACGTTGGCCACCGGCAGATGCGAGATCTTCGCCTTCCACGGCGCAAACCCGTTCGCGTCCGTCGTCACGAACAATTTTCCGAGCGCAGGTTCCCAAACGGCCGGGCAAGGGAGCCCTGCACGGCCAAGAACGATCTCGTATTGGGTATTCGGCTGACCCTGAAGGTTGCCACTGGCTGCAAGTACCGTCGGGTCTGAGCGGGCGTATGTGATGGTGACTCTTGGCGCCCCGATCATCGGGACGACCACGAACGGACCACCGTTGCAAGCACCGGAGTTGTCCTCGAAGAACGCCGGCGCACCGAGGAACACGCCGGCAGAGCCGTTGTTCGAAATGACGGAGTTGAGCACAGTATTGTGAGCGCCGCTAATGAAGATGCCAACCCCACCGTTCGGCGACGGTTTACTGTCAATCACCTCGCCGAAACCGTCTCTTTTTATCTGGACGCCAATCGTGGCTGAGTCGACGCTGTTCTCAGCTCCCTCGATCCACAAGCCTGTGCCACCGTTTCCCAGAATGTCATCGGGGCCTGGAGGTTGAGGACCACACTCTTGACACGAATAACGCCCACCCCGGCCGATCTGGTTGTATCTGCTTTGCCGCGTAATCCAGATACCTGTGTCCGCATTCGAGAGAACGCTGGTGCCAAAGATTTGAGCCCGGCTTCCCTCGATGCGGATGCCGTTGTGGTTTCCTGACGAGACGACCCACTCGAGATAGGCGTTGTCGCCACGGATGACAACGCCGTCGCCACGGAAGTTGGCGATCTTCAAGTTATTCACCGCAACGTTGTCGCCCGTAATGACGAGCCCGTCCGTCGTGCCTGCCAGGTGGCCGTCGATCGTGTATTCGCGATATCCGCCGTCGACATAGACGTTGCTTGCGGTGATGGCTGGCAACGGCGTCTGGAGAGCAACCGTCGCCCCGTGCTCGTAGACCGAATCAAGAAAATAGATATGGGCGCCGTTAGGACTGACGTTAGCGTTCGCCTGATCGATCGCCCAGCGCAAGGAACCGACGCCCGCGTCGTTCACGTTCGCCACCGCCAATTCCTGGCCGGATGCCGCAAAGGAGAGAGCAAGCGAGGCGAAAACGAGGGCCAACCAGGGCTTCATGAGCGCCCGGATTGTATAGGACACGTCGAATCTAAGAATCTTATTTATACCAACGCCGCACGCGCGCAAATGCTACTTCTCCAGCCGGATATCTCCACCCGAACTGCGGAGGACGAGCTTCGGTCCGCCGCCGTACAACTTGCCGTTCAGCGATGAATCGTCCTGCTTGCCGAGGACGGTGACCGGAACGTCGGAGTCGACGTCGCCGCCGCTCGTGTGCGCGTCGATGTCGAGGCCTACGTTCGCGGCGATGCGGACCGTGATTCCGCCGCCCGAGGTCGACAGTCTCGATTCGCCGCGCGGCTGGCGCGAGAGGCGCGCCTTGATCGATCCGCCCGAGGTCGAGGCGTCGATCACCCCGCCGGCGTCGCCGATCTCGATCGAACCGCCGGAGGTGTGCGCCTTCAGGTCGCCTTGCGCGCGTCCGATGTCGATCGAACCGCCCGAAGTTTTCACGTTCAACGCGCCGGTGGTGTTGTCGACTTTGATGTCGCCGCCGGAGGTGGAGAGCATCGCATTCCCCTGCGAGCCGGCCATCGAAACGTCGCCGCCCGAGGTGTGCGCGTCGACCGCGCCGGCGATGTGTCCGAGAGAAACGTCGCCTCCGGAGGTGTTGACCTTCGCCTGGCCGTTGAGATCGGACACGGTGATATCGCCGCCCGAGGTCTTCAGGTCGACGTTGTACTGCGACGGAACGCTGACGACGAAGCGCACTTCGAGCTCGTTGTTCCAGTTCCAGTGGAACCAGGAATTGGGCTGGTCGTACTTCGCGCGGATGCGCACGTTGTTGCCTTCCGGCGTGAAAGTGACGTCGAGATCTTTGAAGAGATCGTTCGCTTTCGACTGGCTGGAGGTCTTCGCGCGGCGGATGACGTCGACGCCGACGTTGCTCCCGCCGGACGTGACCTTGATGTCGCCAATGTCAGTGTCGATGATGATCGTGCCGCCGGGATGAACGTTGAAGTTGCGGTGAATCGGGCTCTCGATCGCGGCATGGGCGGCAGAGATCGACGCCAACCCAAGCACGGCCGCGAGCGCTGCAGTGCGAATGCGCCTCATGGTGTGCCTCCTGTGCGAAGTAAGTACGCCCGAGAAGCACAAAGGTTAGCAACGTAGCGCCGCCGGCTCGGCGGCTGGACCGCCAGCGGCTCGCTGGCGCGTAGACTCTCGCGATGCTGACCGTTTTCGCCGCCGTTCTCATGCTCACGATTCCGCCCTCCACGCGCGTTCTCGCCCTCGGCGATTCCTACACCATCGGAGAAAGCGTCGCCGTCGCGGACCGCTGGCCGAATCAACTCCAGCGTGCGCTGCAGCAGCGCGGCTTGTACGTGGCCGATCCCGAGATCATCGCCAAAACCGGGTGGACGACGGACGAGCTCTCGTCCGCGATCGACACCGCGAAACCGAAGGGGAAATACGAGCTCGTAACGCTGCTGATCGGCGTCAACAACCAATACCGCGGCCGCGACGCGGAGCAATATCGAAAGGAGTTCTCCGCGCTCCTGCAGCGCGCCATCGGCTTCGCCGGTGGTAATGCGAAGCGCGTGGTCGTCGTCTCGATTCCGGACTGGGGCGTGACGCCCTTCGCCGCCAATCGCGACCGCGCCAAGATCGCCGCGGAGATCGATCGCTTCAACGCCATCAACGCCGAGGAGACGAAACGCGCCGGAGCGAAATACGCGGACATCACGCCGATCTCGCGCAAGAACCCGACGCTCGTCGCGCCGGACGGACTTCATCCATCAGCGGAAATGTACGCGCAGTGGGTAACCGTCATTTTGCCGCAGGCGGAGGCGGCGTTGCAGGGGCATTGATGACGATCGTGTCGAACTTCGTGTTCGCCGTCGGCATCCCCTGCGCCATGCCAGCCTCGGCGAACGGAAAGAGCAGCCCGCCCACGCGCCGGAAGTCGCTGTAGTCGACGACGAATTCGAGCGCTCCTGCCTTGCCGGTCGAGCGGAGGATGTGCGACGTCTTCGGATCGATGTTGACCGTCAGCGCCAGCGTCTCCGACAGCGGGATCTCGATGGAACGGATGCCGTCCTTCGTGCCGAGGTCTTTGAGCGTGGCGCGTTTGGTTGCGAGGAGCATCGGCAGTTCGAGCCGCGCCGCCTGCAGCTTCATCGCATCGAGCGATCCGCCGGTCACGTCCTTGCCGTTGCGCGTTCCGTGATCGCCATCGACGATGCGCACTTCGGTCTCAGTCTGATAGACGATCTCGACGTTCAGCTTGCCCGGCCCGGACCACGTCCGCGTCAGCTTGCCGTCGCCCTTGCGCATCACCGGCACGACCGTGCCCGTCTCGCGCAGCGACGTCACCTTCGTCCACGCGGCTTTCCCTCCGTACTCCTTCATCACGTTCGAAACGACGTCGTCGAGCGATTGCGCGTTCGCGGACGCGGCGATGAGAAGGGCGGCAAGGATCGTGAGTTTTCGCATGTGCGGATTGTGCCACGGGGAATTGACGCGCGGCGCGCCGATGTATACGGTCGCGCGCCATGACCACCGAAGCCCCACCGAAGCCGCGCGACTTTATCCGCGAGATCGTCGAGGAGGATCTCGCCGCCGGCAGGACCGCGCGCGTGATCACCCGCTTCCCGCCCGAGCCGAACGGACACCTGCACATCGGCCACGCCAAATCGATCTGCCTCAACTTCGGTGTGGCCGGCGAGTACGGCGGCCAGTGCAATCTCCGTTTCGACGACACGAATCCGACAAAGGAAGAGATCGAATTCGTCGAGGCCATCGAGCACGACATCGCCTGGCTCGGCTTCTCCTGGAATGACAATCTCTTTCACGCCTCGGACTACTTCGACCGGCTGTACGCATGGGCGGAGGAGCTGATTCGCGCGGGCAAGGCGTACGTTGACAGTTCGTCGCCGGACGAGATGCGCGCGATGCGCGGCACGCTGACCGAGGCGGGCACCGAGTCGTCGTATCGAAGCCGCAGCGTCGACGAAAATCTCGATCTCTTCCGGCGCATGAAAGCGGGCGAGTTCCCCGACGGAGCGCAGGTGCTGCGGGCGAGGATCGACATGGCCTCGCCCAACATCAACATGCGCGATCCGGTGCTCTACCGCATCCGGCACGCCACGCACCACCGCACCGGCGACGCGTGGTGCATCTATCCGATGTACGACTACGCGCATCCGCTGTCGGACGCGATCGAGCACATCACGCATTCGATCTGCACGATGGAGTACGAGGACCACCGCCCGCTCTACGACTGGCTGATCGAGAACGTCTCGGTGCCGTCGCGCCCGCACCAGTACGAATTCGCGCGGCTCAATCTCAACTACACGGTGATGTCGAAGCGCAAGCTGCTGCGGCTCGTCGAAGAAAAACACGTCAACGGCTGGGACGATCCGCGCATGCCGACGATTGCGGGCCTCCGCCGCCGCGGCTTCACGCCGGTGTCGATCCGCAATTTCTGCGAGCGCGTCGGCGTGGCCAAGCGCGAAAACATGATCGACGCCGGCCTGCTCGAGTTCTCCATTCGCGAAGATCTCAACACGACCGCGCCCCGGGTGATGGGCGTCCTCGATCCGCTGCGCGTCGTGATCGACAACTATCCGGAAAACGAAACGGAATGGTTCGAGACGGGATCGCGCAAGGTTCCCTTCGCAAAGACGATTTTCATCGAGCGCGACGATTTCATGGAAGAGCCGCCGCCGAAGTACTTCCGCCTCTCACCCGGCCGCGAAGTGCGCCTCCGCTCGGCCTACTTCATCACTTGCACCAAAGTGGTGAAAGATGGTGCAAACAACATCATCGAGCTGCACGCGACCTACGATCCCGCCACGCGCGGCGGCGACTCGCCCGACGGCCGCAAGCCGAAGGCGACGCTGCACTGGGTGGCCGCCGATCACGCCATCGACTGCGAAGTCCGGCTCTACGATCGTCTCTTCAAATCGGAGAACCCCGAGGAGAGCGGCAATTTTCTCGACGATCTGAATCCGTCGTCGCTGCAGATCGTGCCGCGCGCGAAGCTTGAGCCCTCCATCCGCGGCGCCGCCCCCTTCACCCACTACCAGTTCGAACGCCTCGGCTACTTCTCCGTCGATCCCGATTCGACCGAAGACACGCTCGTCTTCAACCGCACGGTGACGTTGAAGGATGCCTGGGCAAAGGTGAAGTAAAAAAAGCGGTTGAACCACAGAGACACAGAGGGCACCGAGAGGTTTTTCTCTGTGTCCTCTGTACTACTAACCCATAGATTCTGCGCGCGCCGCGAAGATTTTCTTTGACTGTTCTCGCGCGTTCGTTCCATCGAGAGTCCTTCTCCCCCGGCGTCTTTTTGCCGGGGGAGAAGGTGCCGAAGGCGGATGAGGGGGCGGAGCTTGCGCGACCTGCGGTTTCAGGCGCCGCCCCTCACCCGCACTCCGCTTCGCTGCGTGTCTCCCTCTCCCCGGAAGAAACTCGGGGAGAGGGACTCTCGACCGGAAAGATGCTTTTGGTTGCGGCTACGCCGCGCTGTGCCTCTGTGGTGAAGTGCTTTTCGCGCTACAGCAGCATGTGCATCGCGCCGGCGTAGAGGATACTGCCGGCGAGGACGCCGAGGATCGCTTGCCCCGCGGGCAGCCGCGTGCCGTAGGGCGCCGGCGCGAGGATGCGCTGCAGCGCGATGAGCAGCATCCCGAGGACGCAGAAGCCGATTGCGAACCAGACGTAGGCCGGCAGTTGGATCGGCGCGACACTCGGCCCCACGATCCACGTCAGCGCGATGATGGCCGCGCCGAAAAGGATGATTGCGAACGTCACTGCGTACAGCTCACGGCCTGACATCTTTACAGCCGGTGCTTCTGTATCGAATGGCGTCATCGCGCATCCTCCGGCGCGGGGCTATGCAGCGAAAGTGCCTACCGAACCTCATCGCCCTTCCGCACGTATGATTCCGGCATGAAGCTCCGTTTCCTCCTCATCGTTTTTCTGATCAGCCTTGCCTGCAAGCGGACCGCGGAATCGCAGACCGTCGACGCCCGCCAGCCGCGGCAGGAGCGCGCGCCGATTCCGGCCAGCGTCGGTGCGTCGCGCCGCACACCGATCGTCACCGTCGCGCACGACGTCGGACCGGCCGTCGTCAACATCCAGACCGAGTCGACCATCCGCCGGCGCGAAGTCGATCCCTTCTTCGATCCGTTCGGCGTCTTCGGCGGACGCGACCGCAGCTACACCTCGCAATCCCTCGGCTCCGGCTTCGTCTGGTCGAGCGAAGGGATCATCGTCACCAACAATCACGTCGTCGAAGGGGCATCGCGCATCACCGTCAACTTCAGCGACGGCACGCAGGTGCCCGCCAAACTCATCGGCGTCGATCCTGACAGCGACGTGGCCGTGCTGCGCGTCGACGCGAAAAATCTGCTGGCCGCGCCGATCGGAACATCGTCGGACCTCCTCATCGGCGAGACGGTCATCGCCGTCGGCAATCCGTTCGGCCTCAGCGGCACCGTCACCACCGGCGTCGTCTCAGCGCTCGGACGTTCCGTTCCGTCGAAGGAAGCCGGCCGCACGTTCACCGATTTCATCCAGACCGACGCTTCCATCAATCCCGGCAACTCCGGCGGCCCGCTGCTGAACATCGAAGGGCGCGTCATCGGCATCAACACGATGATCTACGCGAACGCGCAAGGCATCGGCTTCGCCATCCCCGTCGATCGCGCCAAGAAAGTGATTCAGGACATCCTTCGCTACGGACAGGTCCACAGCGCGTGGATCGGCGCGGTCACCGCGACGATTACGCCCGAGGAAGCGCGGCGGACGGGATTGCGCGCGTCGCGCGGAGCGCTCGTGGCGCGCGTCATCCCAGGCTCGCCGGCGCAGACGGCCGGATTGAAAGCGGGCGACATCATCACCGCCGTGGCCGGACGTCCCGTTGATTCGCGCGAAGCCTTCTCGACTTACACCGCCACCGTTCCCTCGGGCCAGCCGCTTCCGCTGACGGTCTCGCGCGACGGCGCCACACAATCAATCTCCGTCCGCCCTTCCGACGCTCCACGCGACCTCGGCCTGCGCATTCTCTGGGAGATCGCCGGACTGCGCGTCATCGACCAGAGCGGCACCGTCGTCATCGACGAAATCGCGCGCGGTTCACGCAGCGAAAACATCGGCCTCGCGCGCGGCGACGTCATCGTCGGCGTCAATGGGACGGAGATCGGCTCGGTGAAGGATCTCAATCAGGCATTGACGCAGTCCGCGGAGCGGTCATCGGTCGTGTTGCAGGTCGCGCGCGGACGATACATCTACAGCCTGACCTTCCCGATGGGGGCGTAAGCGATTGTCATCCTGAGCCGCCGAAGGCGTCGTAGCCGAAGGCGGAGCGCCGCAGGACGGCGAAGGAACTCAAGATGCGCAACTCCGGCTGAAACCCACTGGGATTCAACGCAGCTTGGGAAGCTTGAGATCCTTCGCCGTCCTCCGGCGGCTCAGGATGACAATCTAAAACAGCGCCATCTGCGGCGGGAGCGCCTTTGGCGGCGGCATCGCGATCGCGCGGCTGCGCTTGGTGCCGAGGAGGATCCAGAGGTGGCGGCGGATCCACTCCTTCGACTCGCGGTAGTAGCGGAACTTGCGCTCCTCTTTGTGGAAGCGGCGATTGTGGGCGGCGCCGAGGACGTGGTGCAGGTACTCGTGGAAGATCACCGACTGGATGAAAAACGCCGGGACTCCGGGCGCATTCAGCAGCGGATGGATGCGGATCTCGGTGGTGATGTGATTGTACGAGCCGAGGCGGATCGAGCGGCGCTTCTTGCGCGTGATCTGCTGGCCCCAGCGCACCGGCAGCGGCGGATATTTGTAGAAATACGTGCGATGGACCTCGTCCGCGAGCGAGGCCAGGCGGTAATCGCGCTGATCGGCGTTGCCGAGCGGGAGCGGGCGCGTCTCCATTGCGAGTCATTGTGCGGAGCGCACGCCCGCTTCGCAAGGGGTTTGTTAGTCGCTGTCGCCGCGGCCGGTGGCGTGCTGCATCACGCTCGCGACGTTCTGCATCGCGGCGGACGTGATCATGGCCGTGCCGGCCGCGATGACCTCGTCGCCTTTGCGCATGCCCAGCCAGACGCCGACGCCAACGCCGAGTGCGACTGCGGCGATCGGGAAGGTGCGGATGTGCTCGCGCCATGACTCCGGCAGCAGGTTCTCGATCTCCTCGAACAGCGCTTCCGGCCCGTTGTCCGCCAGCGCGTTGCCGAGCTGCGAAGCCTTCTCGCGGATCGGAAAGTCGTAGTCCATCCCGGCAGCAGCGCGTTCGTGATCGTCGTCTCGTGTGGTTGCCATTGCTAACTCCCTTTGAATCTTTGAATCTCTCGAAGCCTGAAGATTTTCGCGCGCGTGGCGGCCGAGCCTAGGGCAACCAGCGCCGCGGGCCGTGCCCGCTAGTCGTCGTCGTCGCGGCGGAGGAGGAGTCCGACCAGGAAACCGACGCCGACGGAGATCAGCAGCGCCTTTCCGGGATTCGAACGGACGTAGCTGCGGACCTGATCGGTGATCGCGCCGAAGTCGACGTCTTCCATCTTCTCTTTCGCGCGGTTGTACTGGCTGCGCGTAAAGTCCGAGGCCGCCGAATATTTTTCGTTGACGAAATCCTTGGCCTTCCCGAAGCGCGAGCCGGCATCGCCGCTATCTCCTGCGCCGCTGGTTCCGGGTCCACCGCTGGTCGTTTCTTCCATGACGTTCTCCTTCGACGCGCAGCCTATCAGAGGCGCGCGCTTCGAATTGCAGCGTTCGTGCCGCGCGTACAATCGCGCGCCATGCGCATCCGCCTCGAGCACGTCACGCACGCGTACGCGGGAAGCGACGAATCGGCAGCCGTGCAGGTTCTCGACGATGTCTCGCTCGACATTGCCTCCGGCGATTTCGCGGTGCTCATGGGCGCATCGGGCAGCGGCAAGTCGACGCTGCTGAATCTGATCGGCGCTGTTGATCGACCGATCGCCGGAACGCTGATGCTCGATGACGTCGAAACCTCCGCGCTCGACGAATCGCGCCTGACGAAGCTGCGCCGAACATCGATCGGCTACATCTTCCAGTTCTTCAACCTGATCCCGACGCTGAACGTCTTCGAGAACGTCGCCTTCCCGCTGTCGCTGGCCAAGATGCCGCGCAGCGAGATCAAAGTACGCGTTGCCGAAGTGCTGGATGAAGTCGGACTCGGATCTCGCGCGGCGCATTTTCCGAACGAGCTCTCCGGCGGCGAGATGCAGCGCGTGGCCATCGCCCGCGCCGTCATCCATCGTCCGCCGCTGATCCTGGCCGACGAGCCGACCGGCAATCTCGATTCGAAAAACGGCGAGATGATCCTCGACCTCATCCGCCGCATCCACGATTCGCGGCGCCCGACGATCGTGATGGCCACGCACTCCGAACGCGCCGCGGCCTACGGCGATTACGTGGTGGAGGTGGCGGATGGGCGGCTACGTGTCTCGTAGCTGCCGAGCATCCGCAGCACAGACAAGAGTGTCTGTGCCACACAAGAACCGAGGTTTCGAGCCCTGTGGTTCTTTTCTACGGCGAAGCCGTGTGGCACAGACACTCTTGTCTGTGCTCTGTGAATTCTCGCCCGCCGATGGGGCAAGAACGTGATCCTCAAAGCCCTCGTAATCCGCCCGATCGTCCGCGAGGTCATGCGAACGATCCTGACCATCCTCGGCATCGCCGTCGGAGTCGCGGTCGTCGTCGCCATCGCGCTGTCCAATCAAAGCGCGTTACGAGCCTTCCGGGAATCGGTCGACGCCGTCGCCGGACGCGCCAACTACATGATCGTTTCGGATGTGGGACTGAGCGAGGACGTACTTCTAAAGTTGCAACCGTTCTGGCAGAAAGGTGTCCGCTTCGCGCCGGTCATCGACGTCGAAGGGATGGCCGAGCCGTGGCAGCAACCGATCCGCCTTCTCGCCGTCGATCTCCTCTCCGATCTCCACTTCCGCGACTATCGCTACGCCAGCGTCGTTACCGACCGCAATTCGGGAACGTACCTGGCCATCCTGCAAAACGATTCCGTCATCCTTCCTGCCACGTTCGCGAAAGAGCACGGACTGAAACTCGGCTCGCCGCTGACGCTCAACATCAAAGGCATCCGCCGCACGATGATCGTCCGCGGCCTTCTCGAAGCGAGCGGACCCGCCACCGCGTTCAACGGCGCCATCGCCATCGCCGACATCGCCGCCGCACAATCGAGCTTTGGATTCGAAGGACGGCTGACACGCATCGATCTGATCGTCCCCAACGATGCCATCAAAAACGACATCCAACGAATCCTTCCGACCGGCGCGCGCATCGAACGTCCCGCCCGCCGCAACGAACGCGTCGAAAAGATGCTGCGCGCCTTCCGCGTCAACCTCTTCGCGCTGGCTGGCGTGGCGCTGCTGGTGGGCATGTTCCTCGTCTACAACACCGTGCTGATCTCGATCCTCCGCCGCCGCAAAGACGTCGGCGTCCTCAAAACCCTCGGCGCCTCCGCCACGCAGATCTTCGGCGCGTTCCTCATCGAAGGCTTCGTCTTCGGCGCCGTCGGCTCGCTGGCCGGCATCGCCCTCGGCCGCGGCCTGGCCTGGCTGATCCTTCGCGAAATCGGCCGCACCATCAACGCGCTCTACGTCAGCTCAACCCCCGAGGCCATTGTGCTGACGCCGGGGATCATCGCGGCGGGAGTGGCGGTGGGGACGATCCTTTCGCTGCTCTCCGCGATCCAGCCGTCGATCGAAGCATCGCAAGTGCGGCCGACGCTGCTGCTGTCCGGCGCGCAGCCCGCCGCGCGAAGAACACGAACGATCCCGATGATCGCCATCGCCGTCGCCTGCTTCGTCATCGCCGCGTGGCTCTCACGACTCCCCGCATGGAACGGAATCGCCGTGGCCGGATACATCGCCGTCCTCTTCATCGTGGCCGGCTTCTCCGCGCTCGCGCCGATGATCGTAACCGGCGTCTCGAACCTGCTGCGCGCGCCGTACCGCGCCATGTTCGGCGTCGTCGGCGAGCTGGCCTCGGCATCGATCCCCGCCTCGTTGCGCCGCACCTCCATCGCCTCGGCCGCGCTCTCGCTGGCCATCGGCATGATGGTGGCCGTGGCGCTGATGGTCGGCAGCTTCCGCGAAACCGTGCGCGTCTGGGTCGACCAGACCGTCAGCTCCGACCTCTGGCTCCGTCCCGCGAAAGGTCTGTCGAATGCGAACGCCGCGGCGTTCCCGAACGCGATCTCCGCGGACCTGCAAAAAGTCCCGTTCATCGCCGCCTTCGATCGCGCCAGCGGACGCGGCGTCGCCTACGGTGATGCCGTCGTCACCGTCGCCAGCGGTGACTTCGATGTCGCCGCCCGATTCGGCGACCTGCCGATGATCGCGCCGCGCAAGTCGTCCGAAGGGCTGCGAAACGCGATCGCGAAAGAGGGAGTGGTCGTGTCGGAAAGCTTCGCGCTGAAGTACAACCTGGCAACCGGCGACGACGTTGCGCTGACGACGCTGGCCGGTCCGCGCCGCTTCCCCATCACTGGCGTCTACCGCGACTACTCCAACGATCGCGGCGTCATCGCCATGGACCGCACGCTCTACGTCCGCTCCTACGGCGACGACAGCATCACCACGGTGGTCATTTACCTGAAGCGCGGCATCACCCCCGATGCCGCGCGACGCCAACTCGAAACGATGTTCGGCCCGAAATACCACGCCTTCGCCGTCACCAACGGCGAGATCCGCGGCGAAGTGATGAAGATTTTCGACCAGACCTTCCTCATCACCTACGCCCTCCTGGCCGTAGCCATCGTCGTGGCCGTCCTCGGCGTGATCAACACCCTGGCCGCCCTGATCCTCGAACGCAAACGCGAGCTGGCCCTGTTGCGAGTCCTCGGCATGTCCATCGCCGAAGTCCGCCGCATGCTGGTCCTCGAATCCTCCGTCCTCGGCCTCACCTCGACCGCCGCCGGCTTAGCGATGGGCTACGTCCTCTCCTGGATCCTCATCTACGTAATCAACAAACAATCCTTCGGCTGGACGATCGCGTTTCATACGCCAGTACGATTGATCGCGACGTCACTGGCGGTGACGTTCATCGCGTCTCTATTGGCAGGACTCGTACCGTCTCGTTTGGCGCGACGAATCGACCTGGCGAGTGCAATGAAGGCGGAGTAGATATAAGTGTACAGTTTGGTCCTATAACCGAACTCCTCGCGGAAGCCAAGGACGCAGCGTTTTCAGGTTTCCGCGACCCACGATCAACTACGAGCAGCCGTTCACAATTAGATTTACTGGACAAGAGGAGTCGCTCATGAGTTTCACGGTTGGCTTACTGGAAATATTCGCGTATCTACTGCCTGGCGGCTTGGTGCTATCAACAATCATGTATGTATCAAACCCGTCAGTGATGGAGCGAATACTGCGCAACCCTCCACTCCAACTGGCTCTTCTCGGGGGTAGCTATATTCTTGGTCATTTGCTAACGCAGGTATCCATCATACTGGCTTATGCGCGCATGGGTCTCAAATGGGCAGGCCTGATTAAGAAACGCGCCGAACGATTGTCATTCCACGAAGAGCTTCAGAAACAATTGACGGCAATTTTCGGTACCGCCATGACGAAAGAAGACGCGTACTACTATTCTCTGCGACTCGTTACAGAACAACAGCAGCGAACAAGCCAGACCATTGATAGATTATATGCGTTAACTTTGTTTTCCAGAAACACAGCAGTCGCATTTTTAGTAATAGCGATGAGCTTAGTTAACCGGCAACTTGACTGGTCAATGATTTTGATTACCATGTCCTTTTTGTTTTTCATCAGGTATGTTCAACTAGAACAATCCAATGCTGACACGGTACTACGAGCCGCCTATGTTTATCTATGTACTACAGCAAAAGAAGGAGCGGAAAACAACGGCTCCTGACCGGACACCTAACTTGCGCCTACGGCGGGCCGTAGCTAAGCTCCTCTCCGACCAAACAGGATGAACTATGAAGCGCACGTGGACGATCATCGGCGTTGGCGATGTGCATCGCAGCTGCAGGTGGTATCAGTCGCTGCTTGGTCTGCCGGAGACGGCGCCTGCCCATGACTACTTTGGTCAAATCGTCGATTCGGATGGGACGGTCCTGCTCTGTCTTCATTCGTGGGGCGATCATGACCATCCGTCGCTGACGAGTCCCGAGCGCGCGCAGCCGGGCAACGGGCTGCTCCTGTTTTTCCGCGTCGATGATTTCGACCTCGCGCTGCCACGCGCACACGCGATCGTTGACCGCTTCGAAGAGGAGCCGCATGTGAATCCGAGCACGGGAACGAAGGAGTTCTCAGTTCGCGATCCGGACGGGTACTACGTCACCATCAGCGCGCTCTCCGCGAAGTAGGTGTACGGTGTCCCGATGGCACAAGCAGAGATCTCCGGTATCTCGCCATTCTTCATCGTGCGGGACCTGGCGCTGGCGCTTTCGTTCTATCGCGACAGGCTCGGATTCGAGGTCGTCTTTCAGGCGCCGCCGGACAATCCATTCTTCGGGATCGTGCGCAGGGGCGGCGCGATGATCATGCTCAAAGCCATTGACGTCGAGCCGCGTCCGAATGCGAAGCATCATCGCGAGGCTCGCTGGGACGCGTATGTTTCCGTTCCCGATCCTGACGCGCTCGCGGCCGAATTTTCGTCGCGCGGCGTGGAGTTTTCCGAGCCGCTGAAAGACACGCACGACGGATTGCGCGGCTTCGAGCTCAGGGACGCCGACGGCTATGTCTTGTTCTTCGGCCGTCCGCGGTGAGGCGCGCGCTGTCGCCAACCGAGCCAACATCTGCCCTGCGCAGCGGCGACCGCAACCCCGCAGGCCCTTGGTTCGCACTCTACATATCTCAGCGGCCCTGGGGCCAGACCACCCGCAGAGCGTCGGGGCGCGTATCAAGCCGATCGAGGCCGGCGGACTTGGACGTAGACCGTTTCGATTTCAAGTCGCGAGAAGGCGTAATCACTCGTCGTACCCCACTCGGCATTTGCCTCGCCGAATTGGGACGCATGCACACAGCTTACTAGGCCAGCGCCGTGCGGTTTACACGTCGGATGTGGCCTTCCCAGCCATTACTAATTGAACACTCACCCTACCGACGTCCTCTTTCATAGTATGACTTATCGGTCTAATGCTCGGCCACTCAAAGTGAATTTCAAGAGTTATACAAATATTTGCGGTGGCGGGGACTTCGCGAACGAGGACTGGCTGCAACGCGGCGCCAGTAGCGGGGACATCGATATAGCTATAAAAACCACAGGGGTATTTGATTTCGCCGTCATGAACAATGATTTTCTTCACGTGGACATACGTCGCTCTATCTCCCGTATTGAGCCAGACGACGCGGACTAAGGCTGTAATCATTTCGTCCGGGTACTGAGGAAACAATTCCCTCACAGAAGGCGGCATCTTCCCAAAAGCACAGACCATTGAATGCTGGCGGTCAGCCTGATTAGCTAGCGTTACAGAAGCCCCTCTGAAGTAGAATTTGTCGCGAAAGAATGCAAAAGCGCTAATCGCTACAGCGACCAGAGCAACTGCGAGGTTCCATAAATCGAAATTGGTTGCGGCAACCATGATGTCTCAGTATACCTTGACAGTCGATCAATGCCGAGCGCGGCAGCAGCAATCCCATCACTCCACGAACCGGTAACTCGCGTGGCTGTCGTAATCGATGCCGTGCTTCGCTTTGAGCTTCTGAATGTAGTTGCGGCCGGACTTTGTGTGCGGGCCGACGCCATCGCAGTTGTGGAGGAGGATTTCTTCGAGGCAGCTGGTCACGGACATGGCTTGTGCGCGGCGAGATCACTTAGCAGCGCGGCGAGGCGCTTTTCGAGGCGGACGGGGACATCGTCCCGTTCGATCTTCGGCGGCTCTTTGGACTGCAGACGCTGGCCGAAGGTGCGGTAGTTTCCGTCGAGCTCGCGGACCGTGTATTCGTGGACGTTCCACGGCTTGTCGGAAGGCTCTTCGACAATCTCGACGCCGTTGGCGCGATGAAACTCGTAGAGCTCGTCGGCGTCTTCGATGACGAAGAAGACCACGGCTCCGTTCGGATCGGGCGTGCGTTCGCGCAGGAAGATCTGGACGGCGCCGAGGTTCACACCGGCGAAGGCGGCGGCTCGCTCCAGGTGAACGGGCACCAGAAGCCGAGCTTCTTCGTGTAGAAATCGACGGCGGCCGGGACGTCGCAGACGGCCAGGCTGGCGTGATGCTGTTCGACGTCGACGCCGGGATGCACGGAATCGACCACGATCAGCCTCCGATCGCGTACTCGCTCTGCACCAATCCGCCGCCGAACGATTTCGTGGCCACGTGCGTGAGCTGGACGTCGTGCGACAGCGGTCCGAAGAGCGGGATGCCGCTGCCGAGGAGGATGGGGATGCGCGTGATGATCAGGCGCTGGATCAGGCCCGCTTCGAGGAAGCGCTGGATGGTGATGCCGCCGTCGATGTAGACGTGATGGATTCCGCGTTCGTCCAGCCGCGCCGCGATTTCCTTCGGATCGCCGGACATGAAGTCGCAATTCGCGCCTTCCGGCGCTTTCAATTCCGAGGCGTGCGAGCTGAGGACGACCACCGGCTTCTCGCCGTAGGCCCATCCGCCGAATCCGAGGACCGTTTCGAAGGTGTTGCGGCCGATGACGATCGCGTCGACCGAGGCGATGAACTCGTCGTAGCCGTGCGGCTCGGGATTCTCAGGCAGCCAGTCGATTGCGCCGTTTTCGCGGGCGATGAATCCGTCGAGGCTCGTGGCGATGAAGACCGATGCCTTCATGACTTCGTGTCGGCGATCCAGGCGAAGATGACGCCGATGAAGAGACCGACGGTGAGGCCGCCGAAGAAGTCCGCGGCATCTTTCGAGATTCCGGCCTGCGGCACGAACCGGGCAGCGATTGCAACGAGGAACGCGATGATCGTCAGAATGAGGAAGATCGTCGTTCGGCGGCTCATCTACGACTCCACGGCGCGGAAGGCCAGGAACCACGGCTCGCGGCGTCCGAACTTCGTCGCCAGCGCGGTGCCGATTCCGAAGACCGAGGTCAGCGACCAGACGATCAGGCCGACGATCGGGATCAGGCGGATCGCGCCGAGGATCAGGACTCCGATGACGACCATGGCCAGATCGCCGCGCAGCCATTTGCGGCCGGCCAGTTGCTCGCGCGTGCGTGATCCCGCGATCAGCGTGCCGACGGCGTGGAAGACCGCGACCATGCCGTAAATCTTGGTCAGAATCGCGAACACGCCGAGCGCGAAAAGCAGCGGTATGCCGACGTGGTACGGGATGAGGTAATTCAGGACGATCGCGGTCAGCGCGAAGCTGGTCAGCGCAACGAGGCCGAGGGCGAAGCAGTGCAGCGCGCTGGCGCGCATCTCGACCGACGAGTAGCGGATCTCGCGGCCGCTGAGGAGCGTCAGCGCAACCGCGGCGATCATCCACGCCACCAGCAGCGCGGCGGAGACCGCCGTTTTCTGCAGCATCGTGGTCGCATCGGCGAACCCCTCCGGAGTATGAACGTCAGCTCCGAACGGAGCGGCCACCATCGCCGTGACCATCGATGCGGCGACGACCGTCAGCGGCAGAAACAGCCGCAGCATCCTACGCATCGATCCCCCTCGGCGCGCGCCGCAGCAGAGCGATGAGCAGTCCGTTTACGACGATGAAGGCCAATGCAAACGCGATCTGAGCTCCGAGGGAAGCAGCACGCAACGAGTTCGCGGCGCGATTCAACTGCGTGCGGATCGCTTCCATCGACGTCAACGATCCTTCGACGACGTGCAGCGGAGACATGCCGGCGGCATCGAGCAGCGCCAGTGCGACGATCACCACGACGGCCGAGGTGCCGAGGACGAGCGGCCAGGCGCGATGCGAGGAACCTTCCCACGGCGCCAGCGGCAGCGCATTCAAGTCGATCGACGGCGCCTCGACGTCTGCCTTCTCCGCCAGCGCCATCGCCTCGGCATTGCACTTCGCACACGTCCGCAGATGCGCGGCGTTCGCCTCCGGATCTTCGAGATATCGCTGGCAGTCGTCTTTGTTCATAGGGGTTCCACGAATCCTTCGAGCTCGACCTTGAGCAGGTTGCGGGCCCGAAAGAGTTTGTTCTTCACAGTGCCGAGGGGCAGCTTCTTCATCGAAGCGATCTCCTCGTAGGATAGCTCCGCGAAGTGCCGGAGTTGAATCAGCTCGCGATAATCGGACGGAAGATTCTTCACTGCCGAGTCGATGGCATCGGCGAGCTGCTTGTTGTTCATCGCGCGATACGGCGACACGCCCGTGTCGGCGAACTCGCGCTCTTTGCTGTCGTCGTCGCCCGCTTTCGGCGCGATGGAGACCTCGTTCACCGTCTTCTTGCGCAGGGCGTCGATCGCGCTGTTCTGCGCGATGCGGAAGAGCCACGTCGAGAACTGGTATTTCGGGTCGTAACGATCGAGGGCGACGTAAACCTTCACGAAGATTTCCTGGGCAAGATCGTGAGCATCTTCATAGCGATGCGTGATCCGATACACGTAGTTGATGATGCGCTTTTCGTAGCGCTTCACCAGCTCTGTGAATCGGTCTCGGTCGCCCTCGAGGATGCGCGCCACCAGGGTGCGGTCGTCGAGTTGCTCACGTTCAGCCATGCGTGGTTACGGTTTCCGCGGTCGAAAGTTGCCGGGCCGGGCCGGCACGGCCGGCGGCGTTTGTTCCCCAAGGCTCAGTCAGCAGTTTAGAAGCAATGTACAGTCTGGCGGAGTCTTCTTAACGATGATCGAGATTCGCAATCTGACCAAGAGCTATGGTGACTTCACCGCGGTGAAGGATATCTCGCTCGACGTGGCCCGCGGCGAGATCTTCGGTTTCCTCGGCCCGAACGGCGCCGGCAAGACCACCACGATCCGCATCCTGGCGGGTTTGTCGCTGCCGACCTCGGGCACGGTTCGCATCAACGGCCTCGACGTGACGACGGATGGCGTGCGCGTGAAAGCGACGACCGGCTACATCCCCGACCGGCCGTACCTGTACGAGAAACTGACCGGCCGCGAGCTGCTGCAGTTCGTGACGAATCTCTACGGCCACGAGTGGCGCGATTGCGAAGCGCGCGGAATGGAAATGCTGGCGTACTTCGGAATCGCCGATTGGGCGGACGCGCGGATCGAGAATCTGTCGCACGGGATGAAGCAGAAACTGGTCATCGCCTCGGCGCTCGTCCACGATCCGGAGCTGCTGATCATCGACGAGCCGATGGTCGGCCTCGACGCGCTGGCCCAGAAGCAGGTGAAGCTTCTCTTTCGTCGATTAGCCGAGGAGAAGAAGACGGTGTTCCTGACGACGCATACGCTGTCGGTCGCCGAAGCGGTCTGCGACCGGATCGCGATCATCAATCACGGCCGCATCGTCGCCAGCGGCACGACTGCGGAGTTGAAGAGCGAGCGCGAGCTGGAGGATGTGTTCCTGGAGCTGACGTATGCGGACGCGTGAGCGCTGTCATCCTGAGCCGCCGGAGGCGTCGGAGCGCGAAGCGCGGAACGCCGGAGGACGGTCGAAGGATCCCCGGCTGAAACCGGGCAGGGCGGGGGAAACGCGCTGTTTCACCGCTCCACCACCCTTCCTTCGTTACCAGCCGGGGATCCTTCGCCGTCCTCCGCTGCTACGGCTTCGCCTTCGCGGCTTCGGCGGCTCAGGATGACAGTCGAAACCATTGCCTCCCTGCGCGCGCGGCTGCGCAAGCTCGTCGCGAATCCGCGCGACGTCGACGTCCTTCTCGCCGATGTCACCGGACGCACACCCGCGTGGCTGTTCGCGCATGGCGACGAGCGCATCGATCCGGCGGGGATCGAGCCCCTCGTGCAACGGCGGATCGGCGGCGAGCCGCTGCAGTACATCCGCCGCAGGGCGGAGTTCTTCGGGCGGGAGTTTTTCGTCGACGATCGCGTGCTCATTCCGCGTCCGGAGACGGAGTTGCTCGTCGAAGCGGCAATCGTCCGCGCACCGAAAGCGGCGCGCGTGCTCGACGTCGGATCGGGCAGCGGATGCATCGCCATCACACTCGAGCGCGAGCGGCAGGATCTCGACGTCACGTCGATCGACGTTTCCGTCGCTGCGCTCGCGGTCGCGAAGCGCAATGCGCACGCACATGAATCGAAGGTGCGCTTCGCCGCGTCCGATGCCTTCGACGCGATTCGCGGCGGGTTCGATCTCATCGTCGCCAATCCGCCGTACATCCCTCACGCGGACTACGACAATCTCGACACCGAGGTTCGCGATCACGAGCCGCAGCTCGCGTTGACGCCCGGTCCGCGCGGGACGGAGATGATCGAGCGCATCCTCGGCGCGCGGCATGCGGAGACAGTCATGCTGGAGATCGGATTCGGCCAGCTCGCAGACCTTCGCGAAGTCGCGGATGGCTACGAAATTGTCGAAATCATCAACGATCTCGCCGGCATCGAACGCATCGTGATCCTCAGGCGATCAGCATGATCAGGCCGGCGATGAAGCACGCCACACCGATGACGATGCCGACGACGTAGCCCCATCCTTTGAACGGCAGCACGCGCAGGAACATCAATTTGAACGGCGTCAGGTCGCGGTCGCTCAATCCCCAGACGCGAAGGTAGTACGAGCCAGGCTCGGGCACGATGAAACGCCAGAGCGGAACGCCGTTCGGGCCGCGGCTGCGATTCGGCGGACGGAAGCCGACGACTTCGATGCCGCTCGCGGCCTGCAGCGTGTAGCGGAGGCCGAGGAAGACGAACGTGAACTGGCCGCCGGTATCGCCGCGGAGCACGTAGGGACCGGCGGCGTCGAGCGTCACCCACTGCCCTTCCGCCAGCGGCAAGGTGGCGGCGACCGGCCATTCGTTGAGCGGAACGAGCATGGCGATGAAGACTGCGAAGGTCGTCACGCCGCATGCGATCAGAACCGCGCCGATGGCTGTAATTGCGTCGCCGCTCATCGGCCGTCAATCGTAACGGATCGTCGTATCATCCGCGCCATGTCCGCCAATGACCGTTGCCTCTTCTGCCGCATCATCAGCGGCGAAATCCCGGCGAAGAAAGTGTTTGAAGACGACGTCGCCATCGCCTTCAACGACATCAATCCGCAGGCGCCGACGCACGTGCTGGTCATCCCGCGCACGCACATCTCGACGCTCGACGACCTCGATGAACACGAGGCGAACATCATCGGCATGACCATCGTGCGCGCGTCGCAGATCGCGCGGAATCTGCAGCTGAATGCCGACGGATATCGGCTTGTGGTGAATCACGGCGAAGCAGCGGGACAGACCGTCTTCCACATCCACTTCCATCTGCTGGGTGGCCGCAACTTCGGCTGGCCGCCCGGCTGAAGGCCTTCCTTTTTACGCCGAGGGAGGAACACGGAACCGTGTCCCGCTGAACGTGATCGAGCGCGCCGATTTTCTTCGCGCAGCCTTGCGGCGCGTCAGGAAATCTTCCTTCGCCTCGGTCAACGTACTCGGAACGTACGTCGCGCCCGCTGCGAGCGTTTTGGCGCGATCGCCGGCGAAGGCGGAGCCGCCGGCGACGATCATCAGGTCGGGGAAGCTCGCCGCCAGCAGTTGCAGCAGACCGTGGCCGGCCTGCAGGTGATCGGGATTCGTGCACGAAACGAACACCGCCTCGGGCATCACTTCGCTGAGGAATGACAGCAGCTCGGCGTCAGGCAGGTCGGTGAAGTAATCGATGGAGAAGCCTTCCTCGCGCAGCAGCTGCGTCAGCATCAGCGTGCCGAGGGAGAGGCGCTCGCCGGCGACGGAAACGGCCACGGTGTGGCGTTCCGTATCGGGAACGCCGGCGTTGCGATCGCCGTAGCGGATGATCAACTCGCGGATCACGTCCTTGATGAAGTGATCGTTCGCCGGCGTGATGCGCTTGCGGTCCAGCTCCTCCTGCGCGAAGGTCAGCGTGGGGATGAAAAGGTCGGAGAACATCTCCTCCATCGTGTCGCTCTCCGCATGGCGGTCAGCGATGGCGATGGCGCCGGTGCGGTCGCGCAACAGCAGGCGGTTGTAGAAACTGAGATACCCCTCCAGCGGATCCTCGGCGCCGAACATGATCGAGAAAATGCGGAGCGCCGGGATGAATTCGCCGCCGACGGTGAGGCAGACGGAGATCGGCGTGGCCAGCAGCAGGCCCACCGGTCCCCACAACCATCCCCAGAAAATCGCCGAGACGAGGAGCGCGATCGGTGAGACGCCGACGCGATGTCCGACCACGATCGGCTCGATGAATCCGCCGATGAGCTGATCGGTGAGGACGAATAGTCCGAGCACCGCCAACGGCACGTACCAGTTCGGAAAGACGGCGATGGAGAGGAAGGTCGGCAGCGCCGCGCTCAGCACCGCGCCGACGTACGGGACGAATCGGAAGAGTCCCGCCATCACGCCCCAAAGCGGCGCATGCGGAACTTTCAGAAGAAAGAGCCCGAAACCGATGAGAATGCCGAAGCCGAGGTTGAGCAGGGCGATGGTCAGCAGGTAACGGCTGATGCGGTCGGACGTCTCGCCGATGGCCTGCGTGGTAACGGTGAGATGCGCGCGGCCGGCCAGCCGCAGCATCTTGTCGCGCATCTGTTCTCGATCCTGCAAGAGGAAGAAGACCAGCACCACGACCAGGAACGCGGCAGCGATCAGCTCCACGGTCGGCGCGAGCGTCTTGTAGCGGCCTGCGAAATCTTTCCGGTCGGGGATGACCCGTACTTTGATGTCGGCCTTCTCCTGTTTGTCGGCCGTCGCCTCGGTGACCCGGGCAAGAGTCTTCTCGAGCCGGTCGATCGTTCCCCCGGGGTTGCGTTTCAGGAAACGGAGCTTCTGATCAATTTTTGCGCTGGTGGCGGCATCCGTGAAGTCCTTGGCCACCTCGTTGAACTGTTGGTACAGCCACCATCCGCCGAAGCCGAGTCCCGTCACGATCAATCCGAGCGACAGGACGATGGCGCCGGTGCGGCGAAGCGGCGTGCGCTCGAGCAGCGAGACGATCGGCGTCAGCAGAAACGCGAACAGAATCGCCAGCGCGATCGGAACGCAGACCGGCTTGGCCAAGTAAAGGATGGCGATGACGACGACGGTGATGAAGAGGATGCGCGACTGCGACTGTCCGCGACGATCCTGCGTAGCGCGCTTGTCCGAAAACGTAGTCACCGTCTCCGGACGGCGCATGGAGATGGTCTTGTTGAAATCGTCGGTATCTTCGTCGTCGTAGCGGGGCACGTTATTCGGCAGTTTACCCTGCGCGTAGACGCAGGGGGTTTAGTTCACCCTGCGCGTAGACGCAGGGTCTCCGGTGAGACCGCACGAATGGCGCCACCGGTCATCAACTTGAGGCGCTGCAACTTGCCAAAGCACAGACAAGAGTGTCTGTGCCACACCAGCTCTCCCTTAAACCACCATCCTTCAACTACTGCAGGATCGATGTGGCACAGACACTCCTGTCTGTGCTGGTGAGGCTCGGGACGACTGAGAAGATGGCGTGGTGCGGTTGCGGCTAACGCTTCCACCGAAGCACTGGCTGCCGCGCCGCCCTCGCTTCGTCCAGGCGCCGCACCGGCGTCGTGTGCGGCGCGCTACGCACCAGTTCGGGGCGCTCTTCGCACTCTTTGGCGATGGCGATCATAGCGTCGCAGAAGGCGTCCAGCTCTTCCTTCGGCTCGCTCTCGGTCGGTTCGATCATCAGCGCGCCGGCCACGATCAGCGGGAAGTAGATCGTCGGCGGGTGGAAGCCGTAGTCCATCAGCCGCTTGGCGATGTCGAGCGTGTGCACGTCCTTCGGCGTCTGCAGCTTGTCGCTGAAGACCACTTCGTGCAGCGACGGCGCGTCGTACGGCAGATGATACGAGCCGCGCAGCTTCGCGCGGATGTAATTGGCGTTCAGCACGGCGATCTGTGCGATGCGTCGCAGCCCGTCGGGCCCCATCGAGCGCATGTACGTCAGCGCGCGCACGAGCACGTTGAAGTTGCCGTTGAACGCGCGCACGCGGCCGATCGAATCGGGATGGCCGTGATCGAGGTAGTACGTCCCATCCTCGCGCTGCTCGACCGTCGGCGTCGGCAGGAACGGGACGAGTTTCTCCGAAACGCCGACCGGACCCGCGCCCGGACCGCCGCCGCCGTGCGGCGTCGAAAAGGTCTTGTGCAGGTTCGAGTGGATGACGTCGATGCCCATGTCGCCCGGACGGGCGATGCCGACGAAGGAGTTGAGATTCGCGCCGTCGCAATAAAGATATGCACCTTTATCGTGCAGGATTCCTGCAAACTTTTTAATGTCACTTTCGAACACGCCCAGGGTGTTCGGCACGGTAATCATCAGCGCCGCCACATCCTCGGTCACCGCCGCGGCGAGCGTGTCGACATCCACCGTCCCTCGGCTGTTCGATTTCAGCTCCCTGATCTCGTAGCCGGCGAAGGCCGCCGAGGCGGGGTTTGTGCCGTGCGCGGAATCGGGGATGAGGATGTACTTGCGCGCATTGCCCGACTTCGCCAGCGCCTTGTGCACCATCAGGATGCCGGTCAGCTCGCCATGCGCGCCGGCCACCGGCTGCAGCGTCACGCGCGGCATGCCGAAGATCTCCATCAGCGTCCGCTCGATGTGCCAGAGCAGCGCGAGGTTGCCCTGCACCTGGTGATCGGGCTGCAGCGGATGCGACAGCGCGAAGCCCGGCGTGCGCGCGATTTCCTCGTTCAGCCGCGGGTTGTGTTTCATCGTGCACGAGCCGAGCGGATAGAGGCCGGCGTCGATCGATACATTCAGCTTCGACAGCCGCGTGAAGTGACGGATGACGTCGACCTCGGAGACTTCGACTTCGTCGGCGATCTCGTCGCGCATCAGTGACGACGGCAGCTCCGTCGCCTCCGGAACATCAAGAGCCGGAAGACGATAGCCGCGGCGTCCGCGTTTGGAGTGCTCGAAGATGAGTTGCGTCGTCATCGCCGCTCCCTCGAAATCGCAGCAGTCAGCGCGGCGACGAACTGGTCGAGATTTTCGCGCGTGTGCAGCTCGGTGACGGCGACGAGGAACTCGTCGTCATGACCTTCATAGAACTGCCCCAGCGGAATGCCGCCGAGGATTTTGTGGTGCTCGAGATCGGCCAGGATTTCCGCGGCCGGGAACGGCGTGCGCACGACGAACTCGTTGTAGACCGGACCGCTGAACGGCAGGATCACCGATCCGATTTTCTGCAGTTCGCTCCGAAGATACGCGGCCTTGCTCAGGCACTGCTGCCCGACTTCGCGCAGCCCTTCCTTGCCCATCAGCGAGAGGTACATGTTCGCGGCCAGCGCGATCAGCGCCTCGTTCGTACAGATGTTCGAGGTCGCTTTGCCCCTGCGGATATGTTGCTCACGCGTGGCGAGGGTGAGCACGTATGCGCGCTTGCCGTCGACGTCGACCGTCTCGCCGACGAGGCGTCCCGGCATGTGCCGTTTGAGCGCATCCTTGACCACCATGAAGCCGACGAACGGCCCGCCGTACTGCGTCGGAACGCCCCAGGCCTGACCTTCTCCGACCGCGATGTCGAATCCGTGCGCGCCCGGCGGAGTGAGGATGCCGAGGGATGTGGCTTCGGCGATTACGGCGATTTTCACCGCGCCCGCGGCATCGGCAATCTGCGCGATCGCGTCGTAGTCTTCGATCACGCCGAGGAAATTCGGCGACTGCACCGCGACTGCGAAGACGTCGTTCGTGCACGCTGCGCGAAGCGCTTCCGTATCGATGCGGCCGTCGTTCGTCCAGCCGACTTCCACGATCTCATAGCCGAGGTTCTGGACGTACGTGCGAACGGTCTCGGTGTATTGCGGATGCACCGACTTCGCGATCACGACCTTCGTCCGCTTGCGCACCACGCGCTCGGCCAGCAGCACCGCCTCGCACAGTCCCGTCGAGCCGTCGTAAAGCGACGCGTTGGCGACGTCGAGTCCCGTCAGCAGACACTGATGCGTCTGATATTCGAAGATCGATTGCAGCGTTCCCTGCGAGACCTCGGGTTGATACGGCGTGTACGACGTCAGGAACTCCGCGCGCAGCAGAAGCTGATCGATGCACGCCGGCTGGTAGTGCAGATACGCGCCGCCGCCGAGGAACGAAACGTGATCGACGGCAGTCAGGTTCTTCGCCGCCAGCGCACGAAACCAGCGCCGCGACTCGATCTCCGACCATGGGCCGGGGATGTTCAGCAGTTCGGTGAGTTTGACGTCGGCAGGAATGGTTTCGAAGAGACGATCGATGTCATCGATACCAATGACTTCGAGCATCTCGCCGACATCCTGCGAGGCGTTGGAGATGTAGCGGTGTTGGTCGGTAAGGGGATCGGGTAGGGACATTACTGATTAGTGCGCCGACTCCTTCTCAACGTACTCCTCGTACTCCTCGGCGGTCATCATTTCGTCGACCTCTTCGGGCGTGCTGAGGCGCATCTTCATCATCCAGCCGTCGCCGTACGGATCGGTGTTGACCAGCTCCGGCTTGTCGTTGAGCGCTTCGTTGACTTCGACGACCTCGCCCGAAACCGGCGAGAAAAGCTCGGAGACGGCTTTGACCGATTCGATGCTGCCGAATTCGTCGCCCTGCTCCAGCTCCGTGCCGACCTGCGGCAACTCGACAAAGACGACGTCGCCGAGTTCCTTCTGCGCGTAATCGGTGATGCCGATGACGACCACGTCGCCTTCGGCCTCGGGATGAACGTACTCGTGGCTCTTGGCGTAGCGATTGTCTTCAGGTGTCATGGGTTGCTCCTTCGTCACTTCGCGCGCTTGTAAAAGGGCGTGGGAACGACGCGCGCCCGCGTCTCTTTTCCACGGATGAGGACCATGAATTCGGTGCCGGGCGCCGATTTGTCGAGCGGAAGATATGCGAGACCGAGCGCTTTTTTCAATGTCGGCGAATGGGTGCCGCTGGTGACGACGCCAATCTCCTCGCTGCCGTCGACCACCGGATAGCCGTGACGGCCGATGCCGCGGTCGACCATCTCGAATCCGACGAGCTTGCGGCGCGGCCCCTCGCTCTTCTCGCGCTGCAGGACGTCGCGGCCGAAAAAGTCGCCTTTGTCGACCTTCACGATCCATCCGAGATCGGCCTCGAGCGGCGTGGTGGTCTCGTCGATGTCGTTGCCGTAGAGCGCCATCTTCGCTTCGAGGCGCAACGTGTCGCGCGCGCCGAGGCCGCACGGCTTCGCGCCGGCATCGAGCAGTTTGCGCATGATCCGCGGACCTTCCGATGGAGCGACGTAGATCTCGAATCCATCCTCGCCGGTGTAGCCGGTCCGCGAAACGATGGCCGGAACGCCATCGACGTTGCCCGTGCCGAAGTGGTAGTACTTCATCGCGCCGAGGGCGACGTCGGTCATCGGCTGCAGGAGCCGCTCGGCCTCAGGACCCTGCAGCGCGAGCTGCGCGTAATCGGCGCTGACGTTGCGGACTTCGACGTCCATCCCTTTCGCGGCGTCGGCGATCCACTCGTAATCCTTGTCGGTGTTCGACGCATTGACGACGATGAAGAAGTCGTCCGGCGAGTTCTGATAGATGAGGATGTCGTCGACGAAACCCGCGGTCGGATAGAGCAGCCCGTTGTACTGCGCCCGCCCATTCTGAAGTTTCGAAACGTCGTTGCAGGTCGCGGTCTGCAACAACCGCAGCGCGTCCGGACCTTTGACCGTGAGCTCGCCCATGTGCGACACGTCGAACAGCCCGACATGCTCGCGGACCGCGGCGTGCTCTTCGAGGATCCCGGCAAACTGCACCGGCAACTCCCATCCGCCGAAGTCGACCATCTTCCCGCCGAGGTCGTGCTCGACGCCGTTCAGGGGAGTCTTTTTCAAGTTCGCAGCGTCATCGGACATTCACGGCCTCCGGGAAGGGACGGAACCTAGCACGCGCTGTGCCGCACGCGCAACGCGGGTTGACGAAGGAATCAGGAAAGCCTACCGTTGTTCTACTAAATGGTTTGGGACTGGGAACTCCCGGTCGGCAACTGGCCCTGAGCGATCGGGGCCTTTTGTTTTACGGGAAGATCTTGAACCCGTGGCGCCAGCCTGGACGCTTGAGAAACTTCTCCCGGACGATGTCGAACGCGTGGTTGCTCTTCTTCGGGTCGATGACTCGCCGGGCGATCGGGTAAGCACAGAGATCCGCGAGCTGATGGCCAAGCACGTTCGCTTTCTTGACGACGAATTTCAAATCAAACTCAACGTCCTCAAACTTCTGATAAGGCGATCCGTGCTTCAGCAGTTGAAGAAACGCGAGACGCAACGCGTCATCTTCGTTTTTTCCGCGCGCTTCCGCGAGGAGCGTGACTTCACGCTGATCCAGCTCGTCCAGGTACGCCTTGAGCCTTTCCATCCCGAACTCAAGAGCAAGGGTGTAGGGATTGCGGCTACTTCCTCCGTAGCGCTGTTTGTGCAGATTCTTTCGGATGGCGATCGCGATGAGGCTAAACGGCGCATCACGCACGAGCCGATTCAGGTCGGAGTAGAACATCTGCCGCCGCTCCGGAACTTGAAGAAACGAGAAATCGCCGAGCGCCTTCCGAATGTCCCGCGAATGCAATATTGCGCCGTCGTGTCCGAAGTGGTCAATCTTGAAGCGGCTGAACGCGGGGATGATCACATTCGTATAGTCGGTCTGCTCGCAAAGCAGGAAGACGAGAACAAAGACGGGGAAATCTTTGTCGATGGGATCGAGCGAGTGATCACCCGCCTCGTCGAGAAAGACCATCAGCGGCATGCCGAATCGTAACTTGAAGCGGCGTATCATCCACTCCGGGAGCGTGGGCGTGACGAACGAAATCGGAGACTTTCTCGACTATCTCACCTACGAGCGGAACGTCTCCGTTAACACCATCACGGCGTATCGCGATGATCTCGAATCGTTCGTCGGATTTCTCTGCAACGACTACTTCACGCTCGGACGCGATCAGCTCGATCTGAAGCGCGTCGATCACCTCGCGGTCCGTTCGTATCTTGCGCATCTCGCGCGCCGGAAACTGGCGCGCGCGTCGGCGGCGCGGCATCTGTCGGCGATGCGGTCGTTCTTCAAGTACCTGATGCGCGAAGGTGTTGTCGAAGCGAATCCGGCGCGAACCGTCGCCACGCCGAAACGCGAGAAACATCTGCCGTCCGTCCTGCAACCCTCGGACGTCGTCCTGCTGCTCGATCAGGCCGATACGTCGACGCCGCTCGGCATCCGCGACCGCGCGTATTTAGAGCTCCTCTACGCCTCGGGGTTGCGCATCAGCGAGTTGGTTGGGATCAACATCGACGACGTCGAGCTTCGCGCGCGGCTGGTGAAAGTGCGCGGCAAAGGATCGAAGGAGCGCATCGTGCCGTTCGGCTCGAAGGCGGAGGAATCGATTCGCGCATGGCTCGCCGTTCGTGGCACGTTCGTCACCGATGCCGATGAGGCCGCGCTCTTCGTCAACTATCGCGGCCAGCGCATTACGACCCGAAGCGTGCGCCGCCTCTTCGATGGCTACGTGCGCAAAGCCTCGCTGCGCGCGGGCGTTTCGCCGCACACGATGCGCCACTCGTTCGCCACGCACCTCCTCAACGCCGGCGCCGACCTCCGCGGCATCCAGGAGCTCCTCGGCCACGTCTCGCTCTCGACGACGCAAAAGTACACGCACCTCAACGACTGGCAGTTGATCGCCGTGTACAAGAAGGCGCATCCGAAGGCGTGACCGCTGCGGCATAGACTCTGAATTCATGAACCGCCTCGCCAACGAAACCTCTCCCTACCTTCTCCAGCACGCGCACAACCCGGTCGATTGGTATCCGTGGGGCGAGGAGGCGTTTGCGAAGGCGCGTACCGAGGATCGGCCGGTGTTTTTGTCGATCGGATATTCGGCGTGTCACTGGTGCCACGTCATGGAACGGGAGTCGTTCGAGAACGACGCGATCGCCGCGGTTTTGAACGAGCACTTCGTCTCGATCAAAGTCGATCGCGAGGAGCGGCCGGACGTCGATTCGATCTACATGGAAGCGGTGCAGATGATGACCGGGCATGGCGGCTGGCCGATGTCGATATTCCTCACGCCGGCGGGTGCGCCGTTTTACGCGGGCACGTACTTTCCTCCGGACGACCGGCACGGCATGCCGGGATTCCGGCGCGTGCTCGAGCACGTGGCGCACACCTATCGCGAGCGCCGCGGCGACGTCGACGCGGCCTCGGCGGAAGTGATCCGCGGCATCAGCAGCGTCAAGTTCCAAGGCGGCGGGACGCTGGAACACGATGCGCTCGACCGCGCCGCGGCGCGCATTGCGCAGAGCTACGATCCCGTCAACGGAGGTTTTGGAAACGCGCCGAAGTTTCCGCCGTCGATGACGCTCGACTTTCTGATGCAGGTGGCGTGGCGCACGAACGACCGCGCGCTGGACGAGATCATCGTCAACACATTGACCAAAATGGCGCGCGGCGGAATGTACGACCAGGTCGGTGGCGGCTTTCATCGCTACTCGACCGACGCACGATGGCTGGCGCCGCACTTCGAGAAGATGCTGTACGACAACGCGCTGCTGGCGCGGCTCTACACGCGCGCCTGGCAATGGAAGAAAGATCCCTTCTTCGCCCGCATCGCGCATGAAATCCTCGGCTACATCCAGCGGGAGATGACCTCGCCGGACGGCGCCTTTTATTCGACGCAGGATGCCGACAGCGAAGGGGAAGAGGGCAAGTTCTACGTCTGGTCGCGTGCCGAAGTCCTGTCGATTCTGGGCGAGGACGAAGGGCGGATTTTCAGTGCGCTGTACGACGTCAGCGACCGCGGAAACTGGGAGGATCACAACATCCTCAACGTTCCCCGCGATCCGGAATCGGTCGCGGCGGACCTCGGCATCACGCTCGAACAGCTCAGCGACGTCGCCGCGCGGGGCAAGTGCAAGCTGTACGGCGTTCGGTCGCAGCGCGTGTGGCCGGCGCGCGACGAAAAGGTTCTCGCGGGCTGGAACGGCTGGATGCTCGCGGCATTCGCCGAGGCGGCGGTGGCGTTCGATCGCGACAGCTATCGCGACGTCGTCCGCCGCAACGCCGACTTTCTGCTGACGCGCATCGTCGACGGCCGGCTGATGCGCACTCCGAAGATCGCCGGACTGCTGGAGGATTACAGCGGTGTGGCGTGGGGCCTCGCGCTCGCGTACGAGGCGACGCATGAACGGCGCTACCTCGATGCGTCACGTCAATTGACCGACCACATCATCGAGCGATTCCGCGATGACGCGAACGGAGGATTCTTCGACACGCCGATCGATCACGAAACGCTGATCACGCGTCCGAAGGATTTGTTTGACAACGCCACGCCGTCGGGTAACTCCGTCGCGGCCGACGTCCTACTGCGCCTGGCGTTGTTGTTTGGCGAGGAGCCATATGCCGAGGTGGCGACGAAAACGATCGCGGCAATCGCACCGCTGGCGGAGCGCTATCCGTCCGGGTTCGGACTGCTCCTCGGCGTCGCCGAGTGGCGCGCGGGACAACCGAAAGAGATCGCGATCACGGGCGACGTCGGCGACGATGGCTTCCGCGCGTTGCGGAAGGTCGTCGGCGAGGAGTATCTGCCGCATCGCGTGCTCGTCGCGGGCTCCGGGTCGGCTGACCTCCCCCTGATGGAAAACCGTCCCGCGGATCGCGTGGTTGCGTACGTCTGTCACGCATATATGTGCGCGGAACCGACGGCGGATCCGGAACGGTTGCGGGCGATTTTGTAGTGGCCGCCTCCGCGGCCACGAACTCGTTCACGCTCATTTCCACGCGCAAAGCGCGGCGCTAGGTTGTTGAGCGCGCCTTCGCGCGCGACGAGATTCGGCGCAGAATGTCCCCATGCAGCCGTGGCCGCTTGCCAAACGGATCCTCTTCCGCTTCGCGGTGCCGTTCTTCGTCCTCATCAACTTCCCGTTTCCGTTCGACTTCATCCCGTCGGAAACGCTGACTCCGCTTCTCCAGAAGATCTCGGACGTGCCGGTGCAGTTCGCCGCGCGCATGCTGCACGTGCCGGTCGACGTCCGCCCGAACGGAAGCGGCGACACGACCTGGAACTACGTCAATCTCCTCTGCGTCTTCGTCATCTCGATCGCCATCGCGATCATCTGGAGCATCCTCGACCGGCGCCGGCTTCGGTACGACAAGGGATGGATTCTCTTTCGCGCGTATCTCCGCTTCCTGCTGGCGGTGACGATGCTCACCTACGGCATCGTCAAAGTGATTCCGACACAGTTTCCGCCGCCGACGCTCGACCGCCTCATGCAGCCGTTCGGCGACGCCTCGCCGATGGGACTTCTCTGGACGTTCATGGGCGCATCGGTCGCGTACAACATTTTTTCCGGCTCGGCAGAAGTGCTTGGCGGTCTGCTGCTCACCACGCGACGCACGGCGCTTCTCGGTGCGCTGGTGTCGGCGGGCGCGATGGCCAACATCGTCATGTTGAATTACGCCTACGACGTGCCGGTCAAGCTCTATTCGACGCTATTGTTGCTCGAAGCGATCGTGATCGCGTTGCCCGATGTTCCGCGGCTCGTCGACTTTTTCATCCGGCATCGCGCGGTGACTCCGCCGCCGCTCCCGCGGCTCACGCAATCGCGCGCTTTCGAAATCAGCGGAATCGTTCTGCGCACGCTCGCCGTCGCGGCGGTGCTCTGGATGACGGTGAAAGAAGCGCGCGAAACCTACAAGATGATCGGTTCGCCGGCGCGGCGCTCGCCGCTCTATGGAATCTGGCGGGTCGATGACTTCCAGGTCGACAACCGGACCATTCCGCCCGGCAGCGATCCGTCGCGCTGGCGGCGAGTTATCTTCGAAATGAAATTCATGATGTCGGTTCAGCTCACCAACGACTCGCGCATTCGCACGAATGTAAAGCCGGACGAGAAGTCGCGAACGCTGACCGTGTCGCGCCGGAACGAACCGCAATGGGACGGACGCCTCTCCTACGCGCAGCCCGATCCGAACTCACTGATCATCGACGGCGTCCTCGGCGGCAAAAAGGTCCATGCGCTCTGTCATCGCGAGCCGATCCCGAAGTTCCTGCTCACCACGCGCGGATTTCACTGGATCAACGAAGTCCCGTTCAATCGTTGACTACCGAGTCGCTCCGAACATCACCACGATCGACTTTCCCGCGCCGCGGCGCATGGTCATGCCGTCGATGATGGCGATGCCGCAATCTTCGAAGTGCGGCGAGAGGATGTTGGCGCGGTGGCCGGGCGACTCCATCCATCCCTCCACGAGCAGTTCCGTCGTATCAAAGCCGGTGGCGAGGTTCTCGCCGGCGTAGTGGAACGTGTAGCCATTCGGCGCCATCCACGTGAAGGGCGAGCGGCCGTCGGGCGACTCGTGTGCCCAATAGCCCTGATCCTCCATGTCGCGCATGCGGCCGCCGGCGGCGGCATCGAGCCGGGCATCCTCGCGAAGCGGCGGGAGGTGATACTCCGCGCGGTACTCATTCATGGCCGCGACGACCGACGCTCGCGTGATGTCCGAGGCGAACGCCGGCGTCGCGACTAGAAGAAGCAGGAGCAGGGAGCGTTTCATGAACGATTATTTTGCCGCAGCCGCGAGCATTTGAGGAGTGGTCGCAGGCTGATTGACCAGATCCGTGTACTCGAAGAGCGGCGTCGAGAGATAGCGCTCGCCGGTGTCGGGAAGGACGACCACGACGCGCTTGCCGGCGCCGAGCTCCTTCGCGATCTCGATCGCCGCCCAGCAGATCGCGCCTGACGAGATGCCGACGAAAATCCCTTCCTCTTTCGACAGCCGCCGGGCCGTGGCCTGCGCGTCTTCCCACGTCACGTCGACGATGCGGTCGATGACGTTCGCGTCGTAGATGGCCGGAATCAGTCCCGCGCCGATGCCCTGCAGCTTGTGCGGATTGTGCGTGCCGCCTTTGAGCACCTGCGATTCGACCGGTTCGACAGCGACGATGAGCGCGTTCGGCTTCTCTTTCTTCAACACCTGCCCGACGCCCGTCACCGTTCCGCCCGTGCCGACTCCTGCCACGACCGCATCGACGTTGCCGCCGGTGTCGGTCAGGATTTCCTGCGCCGTCGTCTCGCGATGGATTTTCGTGTTGGCCGGATTGTCGAACTGCTTCGACAGCCACGCCCCTTTGTTGTTCGCTGCATACTCCTCGGCCACGCGCTGCGCTTCCTTGATGCCTTTCGGACCGGGCGTGAGAATCAGTTCCGCGCCGAGGGCCTGGGCGAGCTTGCGGCGCTCGACGGACATCGTGTCGGGCATCACCAGCGTGCACTTGTAGCCCTTGGCCGCGGCCACGAACGCCAGGCCGATGCCGGTGTTGCCGCTGGTCGCTTCGACGACGGTGTCGCCCGGCTTGATCTCGCCGGCCTTCTCCGCCTCATTCATCATCGAGATGGCCAGGCGGTCTTTGACCGACGACAGCGGGTTGAACAACTCGAGTTTGGCGACGACTTCGGCCGCGCCTTCAGGAACGATGCGATTGAGCCGCACCAGCGGCGTGCGCCCGATCAACTCCGTGATGTTGTTGTAGATCTTGCCGTGCATTTCTCCTCCTAAAAGCGAAAGACCCGAGCGGTACGCCCGGGTCTCATTCGATCCAAAGTGGCTGTAGCTGCGCGCCTACGTTCGCTCGAACGGACCTTTGTGGCGGCAGCAACAGGTTGTGTGTTTCATGTGAGCGGTGACGCTAAAACGGTTCATGGTGAAAGTCAAATTCACGCCGCGTTGCTCGCTTCACCCAAATAGCGATAGCCGATTTTCGCGACGGCGACGATGACCGCGGCGTCGGTGCCGACGGCTTTCTGCAGTTTGCGGCGCAGCCGCGTCACGTGCGTGTCGACGGTGCGGCTGTTGAGATTGAGGTCGACGCGATAGTTCCAGACGCGCGAGAGCAGCTCGTCGCGCGGCACGACACGCTCCTTGTTGCGGAAGAGGTACATGAGCAGGTCGAACTCTTTCGGCGAGAGCTTCAGCTTCTGGTCTTTCGCCGAGGCCTCGCGGGTGGAGGGATCGAGCTTGATGAGCGTGTCTTCGCAGACCGTCTTCGTGGTCAGCGACGTGGCGTCGCTGCGGCGCATCACGGCGTCGATGCGCGCGAAGAGCTCCTGCAGCCCGAACGGCTTGGTGATGTAGTCGTCGGCGCCGCCGCGCAGGCCGCGCACCTTGTCGGTCTCCTGCCCGCGCGCCGTCAAAAGGATGACCGGGATCTTCGAGAACTTGCGGATGTGATCGAGGACTTCGAAGCCGCTCTTTTTCGGCAGCATGAGGTCGAGGAGCACGAGGTCGGGCGACTCGGCGTGGAACATGCGCACCGCTTCTTCGCCGTCGCCGGCCAGCACGGTCTCGTAGTTCTCCATGCGCAGATTGATTTCCAGCCCCTGCCGCAATCCTGCTTCGTCTTCAACGATCAGTATTTTCGTCATCGCAATCTCCGGTGCTGTTTGTACGGCTCTAAGGCAGCGAGAGTTTCTTAAAGCGTCTGCGGGGTGAGCTGCGCCAGGGATGTGGTGATGTGGGATTGCGGCCGCGGGAAGAGCAGCCGGAACGTGGATCCGCTGCCCGGTTTCGATTCGACTTCGATGGTGCCGCCGTGCGAGGCGATGATCTGCTGCACGAGCGTGAGGCCAAGTCCGGCGCCGCGGCGGGTCTGCGTGTCGGAGAACTGCGCGCGGTAGTACGGCTCGAAGATGTGCGCGAGGTCGCTCGCGTCGATGCCAATTCCTCGGTCTTTGACCTCGATGACCACCGAGGTTTCCGTCTGCCGCAGGATGACGTCGATCAGTTTGTTCTCGTCGCCCGAGTACTTGATGGCGTTGTCGATCAGGTTCAGCACGGCGCGCGAAACCGCATCCCGATCCCACGACTGCTCGGCCACGGAATCCGTGATCTCCAGCTTGACGTCGAATCCGCGGCTGCGAATCCACGACTCGTACGTGGCTACGAGCGAGGTGAGAAGGTCGCGCGGATAGACGGGCGTGAACGCGAGCGCCTTGGCGCTGCTGTTCTGCATGCGCGCGACGTCGAGCACGTTTTCGACGAGATGCGAGAGATGCAACACCTCGCGCAGGATGGAGTCTTCGATCTCGTGGCGCTGCTTCTCCGGCAACCGCGCGCCGCGCTTCAGCGTCTCCGCGCCGAGGCGGATCATCGACAGCGGCGTGCGCAGCTCGTGCGAGACGTTCGCCACCAGCGCACCGCGCAGCTTCATCGTGTCGGCTTCGTGCGCGAGGCCGCGCATCGCCAGATAGGCGCCGAGCCCGAGGAGCAACAGTGCGAACGCGCTGAGCATGATGCTGATCAGCCGCGCGTTTTCCCATCCCGTCGTTCCGTATCCGGTCTCGACGAATCCGCGGATGGCGTATGACGACAGCGGCGCATTCAGCGGCGCGATGAAGGCGTAGCCGTTGCCGGTTTTCGCGGCGCCGGGAGCGGACGGATTCTCGATGAGCGAAACCTGCGCCTCCTGCTTGAGCCCTTGCGCCTGCACGAGCGGCTGACGCGCCAGCGCGGGATAGACGTGGGCCAGCAGCAGCGCCGGATCGTACGTGTAGCGGACGATGCCTTTGGGCGAGTAGAACTCGCGCGTCAGCTGTGCGCCGGCATGCGCCCTTCTCGGCAGCTCGCTGGCGTAGATCGCGCTCGAAGGATCGGCGTCAGGAAGGTAGAGCGCGGAGATGATCCAGTCGTTGTCGTGGATCCATTTCTGCAGTTCGGCGCGCGACGGCGCGTGCCGCTCTACCGCCTGCCACTGCTCAGACGCCTGCCCCTGCTCGCTGCCGACTGCGGCATCGATGCGGCTGGCGCTGATCTGCGCGGCGTAGCCGGCGTACTGCATGGCCAGCGTGTCGACGCCGCGCTCGGTGCGCTCGGAAAGGACGTACGAACGCCAGGCCAGAACGCCGAGTCCGAGGGCGACGATCAGGAACGGGACGAGGATCGAGGAGACGTGGTCGGGCCGGTCACCCGATCGCGGGCTTGATTTCCACTTCGCGAGGAAGTCTCGGACCATTCGTCGTCACTGTTGCGGCGTCGCTGCGGTGGTGCCGATGATTCCGTGCCCCTGGGCAAGGTGTTGCGCCACCATCCGGTCGATCTGCGCCTTCGTGTACGGCTCGAGCCGCACGTCGATTTTTTTGTAAGCCCCCTGGCGCAGAACCATGACCCAGAGGACGCCGGTCGCTTTCGCGCTGTAGAGGATCTGTTTGAAATCCTTGATGTTCGCCTCGATCGTCGAATGTCCGTTGACCGACATGAGGCGGTCGCCGGGCCGGAGATCGGCGCGCGCGGCAGGACCGTCTTCGATGACCGCCTTGATGATGATGCCCGGCTCCAGCTCCTTGATCTCGGCACCGAGGTAGCGGCGTCCGCTGGAAAGCTGCCGGATGGCCTTCTCGCATTCGCTCGCCGGAGCGGTGCACATCTTCCGGTCGTCCGCATGAGCCGCGGAGATGAAAAGAAGCGCTGCAAGAGAGAGATGGGAAAGTCGAACAATCATTTTTGGGAAGCGAGGTCCTTGGCCGGCGCTCAATCTAATCTGCTATCGGCGCGGTCTTGATTACAAATCAGAAAATGTAGAATGAATTCCCTGTAATACAAGAGGTTAGCTGGATTTGGCCGGCGCGAAACGAAGGGGGCCGAACGCCGCCGTGACGTGGAAGTCGGCAGGCGTTTTCAGCGCCGGCTGCCACGCGCTGAAGTCGTTCCCATGCGCGGCGCTCCGATCGATGCGGAAGAAGTTGCCGCGCCATTCGTCGCCTGCGTTCGGACGTTTTTTCAGCGCGTCGAACGGGATGCGGATGACGGCCTGCATGCGCCTTCCGTCGTCGCGCCGCAGCGCCGCAAAGAGACCGTCGCAGGTCCACGCGAGGTCGGTGGTCATCGTGGCGCGGACACCGTCGGGCGAGTCGATGCGCGCATCGAAGGTCGTCCCTAGCGGATTGACCTCGATCTCGAAGTACGGAGTCAGCCCTTCGGGAGCGAGGAAGATTTCGACGACGTCCTCCTGCCACAGCGGTTCGTCGTGTTCGAGATAGGTGGCGACGATCTCGTCGTCGTCGGCGTCAAAAAGGACGGTAAGGAAGTCGTCGTCGTAGTACGCGGTGATGTTCGTCGCAAGCCGCGGCACGCCGCCGTCGGTGGCCCGTTTCAGCGCGACCGGCGCGCACCCCTCCGGCACCGCCCACGGCTCTTCGATCGAAAACTCTCCCCTCGGCACATCGAGCACTGAGACCGGCACAGCGGAATGATACGGTGCAGTGGGCGCGGCATCACGCATGCAATGCCCGTGAGGCCCGATGATGGTGGATCTGGAACTGGATGACCTGAAGCGCGAGTTTCTCGCCGAAGCGGACGAGAAGGTGCGCGAGATTCAGGCGAAGCTCGACGGCGAGCAGTCGCCGGAATCATTGCAGCGCTTGACGTACCTCGCGCATCAACTGAAAGGCTCCGGCGGCAGCTACGGCTTCCAGCGCATCTCCACCGACGCCGCCGAGCTGGAGTCCGCGGTGGAGTCGCTGTCGGCGGAAGGGCCGCGTCCCGGCATCGACGACCGCATCCAGCAGCACGCTTTCAACCTGCGGGCCGAAGTCGACAAACGCATGCGCGAGTTCGCAGTCACCGCGACGACGTAGGCCTCAGGCGCGTGGCGGCCCAGCCGTAAGGCTTCCGATCCGATTTCCTTCAGACTGCGGCCCACCGCCGCACGTTTACGGTCGCACGTAGTGGCACGTGTACCCGTGCGGATTGCGCTGCAGGTAATCCTGGTGGAAGTCCTCGGCTTCGTAGAAATTAGTGAAGGGAACGACCTCTGTCACGATCGGACGCGGCCACTTTGGCTGCGCGCGCTGGATGGCGCGCTGCGCCGCGTCGCGCTGCGCGTCGTCGTGGTAGAAAATCGCGGAGCGGTATTGCGTGCCGATGTCGTTGCCCTGACGGTTCGCAGTGGTCGGGTCGTGCAGGCGGAAGAAGAAGTCGAGGATGTCGTCGTACGAAATCTTCGACGGATCGAAGACGATCTGCAGCGACTCGGCGTGGCCGGTGCGCCCCTTCTTCACGTCCTCGTAGCGCGGGTTGTCGAGCGTGCCGCCGGCGTAGCCGACAGTCGTGTCGACCACGCCGGGGAGTTTGCGAACGAGCTCTTCAACGCCCCAGAAACAGCCGCCGGCGAGTGTGGCCGTCTCCGTCATTTGTGCGCGTCCTTCTTGAACAGATGCAGATACTCGCCGTAGCCCTCGGCTTCGAGCTTGTCGACCGGGATGAAGCGAAGCGATGCTGAGTTCATGCAGTAGCGCTGGCCGGTTGGCGCAGGGCCGTCATCGAAGACGTGCCCGAGGTGCGAGTCGGCGTGCTTGGAACGGACCTCGGTGCGCGACATGAAGAACTTGCGGTCCGTCTTCGTCACGACGTTCGCCGGCTCGAGCGGACGGGTGAAGCTCGGCCAGCCGGTGCCGGATTCGAACTTGTCGTTCGAGCTGAAGAGCGGCTCGCCGCTGACGATGTCGACGTAGATGCCGGCGGCGTGATTGTCGGCGTACTCATTGCGGAACGGCGGCTCGGTGCCTTCGTGCTGCGTGACCTCGTACTGCATCGGCGTGAGCTTCTTCTTCAGCTCCGCATCGGACGGTTTGACGTAGTTGGCCATCCTGTCTCCTTTGCTGTGAACCTGCGGATTTCCGGGCGCAGCGACGACGGGGTGCTGCGTCACGACCGTGTAAACACCGGTGAGGATGATGGTTCCGGCGGCGATCGGCAGCCATTTCTTGAGGATTGTGCTCATGAGGTCTCCTTGTGCGAGCTACGAAAACGGCATCGCAGTCGGATTCGTTCCAACTCAATCGCGCCGGAAATGCGCTCCTCGCGAGACCGGATTGCGCAGGGCTGAATTCGCCACGATCATGGCCATCTGCTGCCCGTGGAAGAGCTCCAGGATGGCCTTGCTGATCGTCGACTCGTGGTAGTACTTCGTGAGGCGGCTGCCGAGCTCGCGCATGTCGGCCACGGCACGCTTGAGGCGCTCATACGTGCGGACGATGCCGACGTAGTTCCACATCGTGTGCTGGATCGTCGTCCAGTCCTGGAGGATGAGCGCTGGGTCCTCCATGTTCTCGTGGCCGGGCGGGCGCCAGTCGGGGATCGACAGCAATAGCGCGTCGTCGATCGATCCGATGCCGGGACGGCGCGTGCCGTACGAACGGCGGATCGCCGGCGCGTCGCCGAGGCGGGCCCGGCGGGGGACGGGACCGGTGGCGGATTCGACGGGCGTGGTGGACGACTCGTATTTTTCGCGGATGGAGACCGCGGCGAAATATCCCCAGGTCAAACCTTCGAGGAGCGACGTCGACGCCAATCGATTGCCGCCGTGAAGGCCGGTGCAGGACGTTTCGCCGATCGCGTAGAGCCGCGTCAGCGTTGTCTCGCCGACGTTGTTGGCGAGGATGCCGCCGCAGAAATAGTGCGCCGCCGGAACGACCGGAATCGGATCGCGCTCGATATCGACGCCGATGTCCGCGCACGCTTTGCGGATGTTCGGGAAGCGCTCGGCGATCGGTTCGTGGCCGTGGTAGAAGTTGGCGAGATCGAGGTAGACGAATTCGTCCTTATTCGTCGTCATCTCCTCGACGATGGCGCGGGCCACGACGTCGCGCGGGGCGAGATCCTTCAGCACCGGCGAATACTTTTCCATGAAGTACTCGCCCTTCTGATTCTTCAATCGCGCGCCTTCACCCCGCAGCGCCTCGGAGATCAGATAGTGATTGGCCTTCTTGTCCGCGAGCGCGGTCGGATGGAACTGCACGTACTCGGCGTTCATCACCCGCGCGCCGGCGCGCTGCGCCATGACCACGCCGTCGCCGATCGCGTTGCGCGTGTTCGTCGTGTGCAGGTAGATCTGGCCGATGCCGCCGGTGGCGAGGATGGTGAAATCGCTGAAGATCGTGAAGACCTCGTTCGTGCGGTTGTCGAGCAGATACGCGCCCGCGCATTCATTCGTCAGGCGGTAGCGAACCTGGATATCGGTCGGATGATGCTGCGTCGTCAAGAGATCGATCGCGGTCATCTCCGTGACGAGCGTGATGTTCGGCTCGTTCCTGACGCGATTGAGGAGCGAGGTCTCGATGGCGCGGCCGGTGGCATCGCCGGAGTGGATGATGCGCGGCAGCGAGTGCGCCCCTTCCTGCGTCAAATCGAGCTCGCCCTCTTCGCTGACGGAAAAGGGGACGTGCATTTCATCGAGCAGCAACTCCTTGACGACGCGCGGCCCTTCGACGGCGAGAAAACGCACCGCTTCTTCATTCGACAGGCCGGCACCGGCGGCGATGATGTCCTCGATCAGCTTGGCGGGCGTGTCGCCTTCTCCCTCGTAAATGATTCCGCCCTGCGCCCAAAAGGTGTTGCAGTCCTTCGGATCGGCGGCCTTGGTGACGAGGAGGACCTTGATCCCCGCGCCGGCGAGGCAAAACGACGCGGTGAGCCCGGCGATGCCGGTGCCGATGACGAGGACGGGATAGTGGTCGCGGTTCTTCAGCGCAGGCACGTTGCGCATTGTATGTGCCAGATCACGCGATCTCCCACCGCTTCGTCAACTGCCTCGCGACGATGAAGAAGACGATTCCCCATCCGACGAGCACGGCCGCCGGAAGCGCGAGCGATGACAGCGGCAGCTCGCGCCAGAAAACGTTCGTGAATCCTTCCAGCGCCCAGGAGTTGAAGAGAACGAGTCCCACTTTCTGCAGGCCGGCTGGCATCAGGAAGCGCGGAAACATCGAGCCGCCAATCGCAGACAGCGACAGCACGACCAGCGTCGACATCGCGCCGAGTTGTGCGCGCGTGCGGCAGACGGAGGCGAGCAGGAGTCCGAATGCCGAGGTGGCCAGGGAGGTGGTGATGGCCATGATCAGGAAGCCGCCGAGATGTTGCGCGAGCTGCAGGCGAAACGCGATCGCGCCCCAGATGAACATCACGCAGATTTGCACGAAGCCGAGCGTCCAGAGGTATGCGAGTTTGCCGAGAAGAAGTTGCGTCAGCGTCAGCCGCGTGGTGAGGATGCGGTCGAGCGTGCCGCTTTCGTTTTCTTCGAGCAGCGCGCCGCCGGCGTTGCTCGCGGTGAAAAGCAGGAACATGACGCCGATTCCCGCCGCATACAGCGCCGCGACCACGTTCGATTTGTTCTGACCGATGACGTCGGTCTTCTCGATTTTGATGAGCGAATCCGTCGATCGTGTGGCCGCCGGCTTCGCGCTGAACGTGCGATAGCTCTTCATGTTCTGATCGAGATTCGCTTTCTGCTGCGCCGTCAGCCCGCCGCTCCAGCGATCGACCTCGGTGACGCCCGCGTCCATCATCATCTCGGGCATCGACATCATCATGTTCTTCTGCAGCAGCCCGCCGACGACTTGATCGGCGATCGGATCGGCGGAGTCGGCCAGCAGCTTGAACGCAGGTCCATTGTTCCCGCCGGCGAACTGGATCTTCGTCGTGCCGAACCCTTTCGGAATCACCAGCGCGACCGGTGCGTCACCCGCGCGAACGGCCGCTTCGGCGGTCTGCGCATCGAACGGCGTCGCGCTCTTTTTCGGAGTGGTGACGACGTCGAGTGCAGACTCGCGTTTCAGCGCATCGATAAGACGCCGCGAGCTGTCGCTGCGATCGAGGTCCGCGATTGCCACCGTCGTCTTCGGCGTCTTCGATTTCTGCGCGCCAAAGATGCCGGCGAAAATCGAGAAGAAGACGATCGGAACGATGAAGCTGAGCATGAGGGCCGCGCGGTCGCGGCGGAGGTTGAGCCATCCGGCTCGGACGACAGAGGCGATCATTCGCGTAGACCCTTTCCGGTGAGGTGCAGGAACACTTTTTCGAGTGAAGGCGACTTCATGGTCAGGTCGCGCACGGCGCTGCCCTGCGTTTCCGCCTCGCGCATGACGCGCAACATTTCCGCGGCGTCGTCGATGAGGTGCGTGACGCGCGTTCCGTCGGCGAATTCGACGACGACTTCGCGCTTGGTACCGATGGTGTTTCGCACCAGCTCGTCCTTCGTGCCGGTGGCGATGACGCGGCCGGAGTCGATGACGGCGATGCGGTCGCAGAGGCGCTCTGCCTCTTCCATGTAGTGCGTGGTGTAGATGATCGAAACGCCGTCGGCGCGAAGCGATTCGATCATCTGATAGATGCGCTCGCGCGACTGCGGATCGACGCCGACGGTCGGTTCATCGAGCAGCAGCACGCGCGGCCGATGCAGCACGCCGACCGCCATGTTGAGGCGCCGCTTCATGCCGCCGGAGAAGGACTTGACCGGCTCCGATTTGCGGTCCGACAACGCGGCCCAGTCGAGCGCGCGCGTCATGGCGTCATCGAGCGCCTTGCCGCCGAGCCCGAGGTAGCGGCCGAAGACGGTGAGGTTCTCGTGTGACGAGAGATTCGGATACAGCGCGATCTCCTGCGGCACCACGCCCACCTCGGCACGCGAATTCGTATCGCCGGCGAGCGCCGGTTTGCCGAAAATCGTGACGGAGCCGCTATCCGGCTGCACGCGTCCCATGATGGTCCGCACGAGCGTCGATTTCCCCGCGCCGTTCGGACCGAGCAATCCCAGCACCTCGGAGGGCCGCAGCTCGAGCGACGCGCCATCGAGCGCGCGGCGGGATGCGAACGTCTTCACGACGTTCTCGATTTGTAGTGGATTCATGCCGCCAATGTACGGCGCGCGCGGCGATCCGCCCCGTGTCGAAAGTCATGACGGCGGGATGACAAATGTAAGGATAATCGGCACATGCGCTATGCCCTCGTTCTCGCTCTCATCGCTTCATCGGTGGTTGCACAGGAGCCGCCGAAAGTCGCCGCGGCGCCCGCCGATAAGACCCTGCACAGCACGCTGCTGCTGCCGAAGGACATGAGCAAGCCGATGCCGGTCGTGCTGCTTCTTTCCGGTTCCGGCGCCACGGACCGCGACGGAAATTCGCCGGCTTCGAAGGGGAAGAACAACTCGTTGCGGATGCTGGCGGAAGGGCTGGCATCGAACGGCATCGCCTCGCTGCGCTACGACAAGCGCGGCGTCGGCGAGAGCGCCGGCGCGATGGTGGCGGAAGCGGACCTCAGTCTGGACACGTACGTCGACGACGCGATGGCGTGGTGCGAGCAGCTCCGCAAGGACAAGCGCTTCTCCGCCGTCATCATCGCCGGCCACAGCGAAGGCTCTCTCATCGGTATGCTGGCTGCGAAGCGCTGCAACGCGGACGGCTTCATCTCCATCTCCGGCGCCGGCCGCTCCGCCGCCGACGTCCTCCGTACGCAACTGGCCGGCAAACTTCCGCCCGGGCTCGCGGCGCAGAGCGAGGCGATCCTCAAGAATCTCGAAGCCGGCAAGAGGACGGAGAATCCGCCGCCGGAGCTCGACGCGATCTATCGTCCGAGCGTGCAGCCGTACCTGATCTCCTGGTTCCGCTACGACCCCGCCAAATGGATCGCCGCGCTGACCGTCCCGGTGCTCATCATCCAGGGAACGACCGATATCCAGGTCACCGTCGACGACGCCAAACGCCTCGCCGCCGCGAATCCGAAAGCGAAGTTGCTCATCATCGAAGGAATGAACCACGTCCTCAAGGAAGTCCCCGCCGATCGCGACAAACAGATCGCTTCCTACAGCAACCCCGATCTCCGCCTCGCCCCGGAGTTTTTAGTCGGGATTGTGGATTTTGTGCGGAAGGTGGGGAAGTAGGAGAATGCAGACATGGCACCGACCGAAACCGATGAAGCTTGGAACCGCTATTTTGCGAAGCAGTTGAGTCCCGAAGCCAAGGCTGAATCACGCCAGCGGATGTTGGCGGATTTGCAGCGGGCAAAGGAAGAGGGCGTGTTTCGCAACATGGAGAAGCTACGCGGAAAGATCAAGTGGTCCATCTCTCTCGAAGAATTACGCAAGGATGATGATTGATCGCCGCTGACACCAGCTCGTTCAGACGTTACCTTGATGGCACGCGAGGGTTTGACGTCAGTCGCGTAGCAACGGCCATTGATGAAGACGATCTCCTCTTGCCGCCGGTTGTCGTCGCCGAAATTCTCAGCGATCCAGCGCTGTCGCCGTCTCACGCCGTTGCGATTTCTGAGATGCGGATGTTGGAGTTGAGGGCTGGGTATTGGGTGCGGAGCGGCGACCTGCGCGCGAACACGCTGCGTGCAGGCTTCAAGGCCAAACTCGCTGACGTCCTCATCGCGCAATCGTGCATCGATCACGATGTTCCGCTCATCACCTACGACGCCGACTTCCGTCACTTCACGCGCGCTGGTCTGAAGCTCGCGTAGCGGCGCGCTTCTGCATCCAGACCATGATCGCGTAGAGGATCGCCACGGCGACGCCGAAGCCGACCAGCCACATCGATTTCGATGAGAGCGCGTGTCGAAGCGCGTCGGGGTCTTTCATCAGCGCCGGTTGATCGCCGAGGACCTTCATGCCGAACCACGCCAGCGCGCCGTTGAAGAGGCCCGCGCCGAGGATCGTCATGAGCGAGAAGCGGCCGAACGGCATCCGGAAGAGGCCTGCGGGGATCGAGATCACGTGGCGGATTCCGGGGAGCAGGCGGGCCACGAAAATCCCGCCGGAGCCGTAGGTTTCGAACCAGTGATCCGCCGCTTCGATCTTCGATGGCGACATCAGTACGAAGCGGCCGTAACGGCTCACGAGCGGGCGTCCGAGTTTGTACGCGATCCAGTAGCTGGCGGCCGAGCCGGCCCACGAACCAGCGGTCGCGGCGACGATCACCATCGCCAGATTGAAGTGGCCTTGCGACGCCCAATACGCGGCGGGCGGCATGACGATTTCGGCGGGAATCGGCAGTGCCGTCGACTCGAACGCCATCATGATGAAGATGCCGAGGTAGCCCCAATCGAGGATGAACTGCATCCAGGTCAGGAAGAAGTGATGGAACCAGGTCATAGGGCGCGCAATCCTACTCGAAAGGCAGATGTTACGATCCGTCGATGCAGCCCGATCGCTACGACGTGATCATCCTCGGCGGCGCCTTCAGCGGCGCGTCGACGGCGATCCTGCTGCGCCGCGATCATCCGCAACTGCGCGTGCTCATCGTCGAGAAATCGGAGGCGTTTGACGCCAAAGTCGGCGAGGCCACGACCGAGATGTCGGCCATGTTCCTGACGCGCCGTCTCGCCATGTGGCATCACCTCGAGGCCGAACAGCTGCCGAAAGAGGGGCTGCGTTACTGGTTCACGAACGACAAAGTGACCGGCCACGCCAACGCCACAGAAGGCGGCGGATTTCTTCGCAGTGCCGTGCCGGCGTTTCAACTTCGGCGCGACGCTTTGGACGAATATCTGCTCAAGACTGCCGTCGACGAAGGCGCGGAGTTGTTGCGTCCCGCGAAAGCGCGCGACGTCGAGTTGAACGACTTCGACAACAAGTTGACCATCGAGATCGGCGATGAAGTCCGCGAACTTCGCTGCCGCTGGCTCCTCGACGCCACAGGCCGCGTGAACTTCCTCGGCCGGCGTCTGAATCTCATCGAGCGCAACGACGAGCATCCGGTCGCCGCGATCTGGTGCCGCTGGAACGGCGTGCGGCACATCGACGACGTCGCGGCGCGTTCCGGCGATCTCGCCGCGCGCAATATCAGCTCGCGCCGGCTGGCGACGAATCACTACACCGGATTCGGTTACTGGATCTGGGTCATTCCGCTCGGCAACGGCGAGACCTCGATCGGCGTCGTCTTCGACAAGCGGCTCGTCGATCTGCATCACAGCAAAGACCGCGCGACGGATTTCATCGCCTTCCTGAAGGCGATTCCTTCGCTGGCGGAATTGCTGGACGGCGCCTCACCGCGTCTCGACGATCTCCGTTTCTACTCGCATCTTCCCTACATTTCGAAGCAGTACATGGGCAACGGATGGGCGCTCCTCGGCGACGCCGCGGCGTTCCTCGATCCGTACTACTCGCCGGGGCTCGATCACGCATCGTTCACTGCTGAGGCGACGGCGGAGATCGTCGGAATGGACGCGAAGGGCGAGGATGTCGCCGCGCGCATCGTCGAGCACAACGAAGCGTTCGCGCGTTCGTACGTCCGATTCTTTCGTTCGATTTACAAGGACAAGTACTACTACATGGGCGAGGCCGACCTGCTGACTGCGGCGATGATCCTCGACACTGCGCACTACTACATCTTCGTAGTCATTCCGGCGTATCGCTTCGCGAAAAAGTTTCTGTGGATGCCAGTCCTAGGGCCGAAGCCGGCCTTCTTCAGTTACCACTTCATCAAGTTCTACCACCGCCGTTTCAAGTCGATCGCGCTGGCGCGGCGCGCCGCGGGCGAAGCGGGCGCGCGCAACAACGGGCGGCGCATCAAGGCGTACTTCAACCTCAACCTCTCGCCGATGCACATGTTTCTGCGCGGCGTGAAGTTGTGGATGTTCGCCGAGGCGGACAACGTACGGCTGCAGTTGAAGCGCCCGTTTCGCCGCCGCGCCGCCGCAACTCCAACTCCAGCCGAGGGCGCCGAAGCACGCGGATGAGCCGGCGTGTGGCCATCGTGTTCGACGCCGATTTCGGCGATCGCCTCGCACCGCTGGCGATGCGTACGCCGGTGTGGATCGTCGAGAGCGCCGCAAACCGGAGCGCGGTCGCCGAGGCGATGAATCGCGCAACCGAGTGGCCGCACATCAGCGTGACGGTGTTTCGTCCAACGGATAATTTGAAGCATCTCCTCTCGCAGATCGGGCATCCGCAGCGGGTGGATGTCATCGGATTGCGCCTAAGCGATGACGTACGCGACGCGATGCGCGATGGCGGTTTTGCGAACGTCGTCGCGACTTCCGACGGTTTTCGTGCGACGTGAATGATTGAAGTTACATAGATGAGTTACCGGCAGCACCTCAAGAAAGAAGCCGGCCGATGTCATCGATCGCCTTCGCCACCTGGCGTTCGCGCTTTTCGATTTTCTTGCAGCGCCCGATGACGTCTTCGATCAGCGCCCAGGTCACGTTCGATGGCTGGTAGCGGTCGGGATTCGATTCGGAGACGTGGCGGCCGAGCGCGCCGAGGGCGGTGTGGAACGGGAGCGGCGTGGCGGGCGCGCCGTGCGAGAGCTCGTCGATGTAACGCGCCACGAGCAGACCGACGGCGGACGACTCCACGTAGCCTTCGACGCCGGTGATCTGTCCGGCGAAGAAAATGCAGTCGTCCTTCTTCGTCTGAAACGTCGCGCGCAGATGCCGCGGTCCGTTGATGAACGTGTTGCGGTGCATCGATCCGAAGCGCGCGAATACGGCGTTCTCCAGACCGGGAATCATGGCCAGGATGCGCTTCTGCTCCGGCACTTTCATCTTGGTCTGGAAGCCGACGATGTTGAAGTAATCGTCGGAGAGGTCTTCCTTGCGCAGTTGCACAACCGCGTGCGGACGCTCGCCGGTGACAGGATGTTCGAGTCCGACCGGCTTGAGCGGCCCGAAGCGAAGCGTGTCGATGCCGCGCGAGGCGATCTCCTCGACCGGAAGGCAACCTTCAAAGTGCGCGGCCTTTTCGAAATCGTGCGGTGCGAAAATTTCGGCCGACAGCAGCGCGGCCACGAACTCCTCGTACTGCTGCTGCGTCATCGGTGCGTTGAGGTAGTCGGTGGCGGAGCCTTTGCCATAGCGCGATTTCCAATACAGCTTCGACATGTCGAGCGAATCGGCGGCGAGGATCGGCGCGATGGCGTCGTAGAAATACAGACCGTCGCGTCCGAGGAAATCGTTGATCGCATCGAAGAGCGGCTGCGATGTCAGCGGACCGGTAGCGATGACCAGGAAATCGTAATCGCCACGATCGAGCGACGTCACCTCATCGCGATGCAGCGTGATGTTCGGCTGGCTCGCGATCTCCGCCGTGATCGACGCCGCGAAACGATCGCGATCGACCGCGAATGCATCACCCGCCGGAACACGCGCGTCGGTGCCGCAGCGGATGACCAGCGAATCGAGCATCGCCATCTCCGCCTTCAGCAAACCGACCGCATTCGTGATCGCTGACGAGCGGAAGGAATTCGAGCAGACCAGTTCCGCAAGATTCGACGTCTGGTGCGCCGCGGTCGATTTCACCGGCCGCATTTCGAAGAGATCGACGTGATGTCCGCGGCGGGCCAGGCCGAATGCGCATTCGGATCCGGCCAGGCCGGCGCCGATGATCTTGATGCGCGACACGGTCAATTGGACGGTTCGTTCGAATTCGAGGAGAACACCGAGGCGCCGTCGATGCGGATCTCGCCAAACTTCTGCTCGAAGATCGAAATGTTCTGCGCCAGCGCTTCGAGCAGTTGCTTGGCGTGCAGCGGCGTCATGATCACGCGGCTGTAGACCTTCACGTCCTGCCGTCCGGGAACGATGCGCCCGAGGTCGATCACGAATTCACTCGGCGAATGAATGATGTTCGCGAAGTTGATGTACTCCCCCTGCGCGACGGCGTCGTCCAGGGTGATGCGGATGGTGGGCTGTACTTGCTCTTCCATGGCGCGACGATACCGCAGGGGCAGGAGTGAAATTCCCCGATACGCAGACGCGCCGGCGTCAGGTGCGATGACGCCGGCGCGTAAACGTCAAAACAGCTTCTTGAGGGGCGTGAAGATGTGGCTGACGATGGCTGCCTGATTTGTGGAATGGCAGTCAAGGCAGCTTGCGCCGGTGCCGACCAGCGTATTGCCTTGCTGATACGTCTCCATCGTGCTGTTGGCGAGCTGGCTCGTGCCGACTTCGTTGCCGCTCGGGAAAGGACCGGTCCCGCCGCTTCCGTTGGTGGTCCACGTCGAGCCGGTCATGTAGTAATTCTTGCGGATATCGGCACCGATCAGCTGTCCGATAACACTGTTGTTGATGGCGATGATCTCTGTGTTCGATTGCGCCGTGTTCACCAGGGGGTTCGGGTTCGCATTCGTGGCCGCGCCGAACGGCTTTTGGCGCAACGTGTTGCTCGGCGAAATCGTGAACGGCGAGACGGACTCGATGTTCGGCGCGCTCGCGAAGTCCGCGTGCAGAGAGTTGAACGGAGGGCCGGCGTTGTTCGCGCAGAAGAGCCACGTGCCTGCCGTGTTCTGATTGACGGCGGTCGTCACATTCCCATTCGTGATGTACGAATACGTGGCATTCGGCGCGTTTCCGAAGTGCTCGAACGTGGCCCAGATCATCTCCGGATGCAATCTGGTGCTGCCGACGACGTGGATGCCGGTCATCGCCAGGAGCACGGTCTTCTTGCCGTTGTTGACCCAAAGGTTCGGATTGGTCTTGTTGTACGACGGTACGGTGGCGGTCATCGTGATGTAGCTGGCGAGGTTCGGCAGTCCTGCCGCTTCGACCCACGACGTCTTGACCTCGATGGCGAGCGCATTGGCGTCTGGGAAGGTCTTGCCGTGCGCGGAAGCAAATGCGATGACCTTGTTGAGCTCCGCCAGCGTCGTCGGGAACTGCGTCGGCGTCGGGTTGATCCCGCCGCTTCCTGGCGGCGTCTTCGTGCCGGTAAGAAAATAGGCGTAAACGTCGTTGACCATCGTCGCGTAGTAAACGAGCGATCCGTTCTGCGCCACGAGGACGCCGTCGCCGCCGGCCTGTCCCTGTTCGACGTCCACCACACCACCTGACGAATTGAGGATGATGGGTGTGTTGCCGATGAAGAAACGTTGCGCGAGTCGCGGCGCCGGGAGTTGTTCCAGTGCCTTCGTCCGAGCTATCGGCGGCGCCTGCGCAACGCGGAGTTGCACAGGCAACTGCTCCATTCGAAGAATCGGCTTCGGCTGCTCGATCGCCTTTCCGCCGGTGTCGATGAACAGCGGCTTCTTATCGGTGCCGATTCGGATCTCCTTGACTTCGATTTCTTTGCCGAGGCGGTTCAGGATCAGAGGCCTGCCGGCGGGGGAAAGTTTCGGTTTCTGAATCTCGAACATCTTTCCGGCCTTGTCGAAGACGATCGGCAGGCCGTGCGGACCCACCTGCGCTGCGCGCACGGTGAGGTCCTTGATGATGCCGCGAGTATGAGGAAGGAACGTCCGGTCCCCATTCGCATCGGGCGGTGAAACGTCATAGAAGGCGCCGGAGTCGAAGACGCGGCCGCTGCCGTACTGGACCGGCGCTTTCGAGGTGAGCCAGAGATACATCTGCTCGGACCAGAGGTAGAAACTGCAATTCGGCGTGGTGGGCGTGGTGAGGCTGTTCGCCGGATTCACGACGCCGTCGAGCGCCGGAGTTCCCGACTGGAACCAGCTCGCAAAAACCGGCGCCGGCACTGTGCAGGTTGGCTTTGCATTGGCGGGCAACGCTTGTGCGCGGCTACGAGCCGCGGCCAGGCAGACGATCACGATCAACAGCAATGCTCTTTTCATCTCGATTCCTCCTTCTGTTCGATTGTGGACAGAAGATAGTGACGGAATAGCCGAGATCGTTACATCTATCCCGTCAGGACGGCCTCCATGGCAGCCCGAGGATGTTTGTATGATCGCCGCGGTGACACGCCGGCGCTGGTTGGCCCTTCTGACGCTTCTGATCGTTTTGACGGCGGCGCGCGTGGCGACGACGTATCGCGTCTTCAGCCAGACGAACGATGAGCCGTTTCACCTCGCCGGCGGCTATGACTTTCTTCTGACCGGCCGGCAACTTTCCGATCCACAGCATCCGCCGCTGGCTCGGATCTTCTTCGCGCTTCCGTTTCTGCGGACGCCGCCGCCGGCGACGACCGATGGCCTCGCGCGCGGCAACGCGCTCCTCCTGCGCGACGACCGCTACACGCAGAACCTCGGCCGCGCGCGCATCGGCAATCTCATCTTTCTGGTGATCGGAATCGCCGCCGTGGCGCTCTGGGCGCGCGATCTGATTTCGCCGTTAGCAGGCCTGATCGCCGCACTTCTCTTCGCATCGACGCCGGCGGTTCTCGCCCACGCCGGACTCGCTACGACGGACATGGCCGTCGCGGCGATGATCCCTGCTGCGCTCTACGCGCTGACACGTTTTCTCGATCGTCCCTCGACGCCGCGCACGATCATCCTCGGTATCGCCATCGCGCTCGGACTGCTGTCGAAGTATTCGTTCATCGTCTACTTTCCCGTCGCAGCGCTCGTTCTGATCGTCGTCCGGCGCCGGTTTCCGTTGCTGAAACTGATGGCCGCTTGTGCGATCGCGGCGTTGCTGGTCTGGGCGACATTTCGCTTCACGTTCACGACGCTGCAGACCGCCGATCCGCGCGCCGCCGATATGTGCGCGGAAGTCCTCCACGCGCCGAACCTGGCCAGCGTTCGTCTTCCCGCGCCGGATTACATCAACGGATTCATCGAAGTGGCGCGCCACGATCACCGCGGACATCGCGCCTTCCTCCTCGGCGAAATGAAAGACGGCCGCGGCTGGTGGTACTACTTTCCGGTCGCGCTCTTTTTCAAGACGCCGATTCCGTTGATCGCTCTTTTTCTGACAGGAATCGTGATCCTCATCGCCCGCAGAAAGTTCGAAGTTCCGCTGATCGCGATGGCGATCCTGGCCGTGGCGATGACGGGCCACATCAACATCGGCATCCGCCACCTGCTGCCGATCTACGCGCCGCTCGCCATCGCCGCCGCGTACGCCGTCGTCGAACTCAAACGTTTTCTGCCGATTTCAGGCGCGCTCATCGCCTGGCTCGTCATCGGAGTCGGCATCGCGCATCCCGACTACATCCCGTGGTTCAACGCCTTCGCCGGATCGCATCCCGAGCAAATCCTGAACGACAGCAACCTCGATTGGGGCCAGGACGTCCTCCGCCTCGCGCGCACCGCGCGAACGCTGAAGATCGCGCACCTGACCACCTCCCTGGCCACCACCGCCGACCTCGATCGCATCGGACTTCCGCCGCACACGAATCTTGAAGCGATGGCCCAAGTGCACGGCTACCTCGCCATCAGCGAAATGATGCTCGCGCAGGGAAACGCCTACAGCCCCGCCGTGCACGATTGGCTCACTCGGCTGGTCGGCGACAAACCGTACCGGCGAGTGGGGAAATCGATCCGGCTTTACGAGCTGCCATAGCGCATCCGCAAGTTTCGCTAGGTCAAACCCCCGGTAACAGTTCAGGCATTTGCTTGTTGCCGTTTGTTGGGATGGACGTAACAAACTACTGCCGTCCTTCAGCGTATATCTCTCAGCGTTTCCAAACGCGGCAGATCCTGCATCGGACGGGGGACCAGTGGACGGAGTAGTGGGGACTCGTGTGTCTGACGAAGTGCCGGGTGGCTGTACGCGGCCGGTCTTCCGCATTCCGCCGGGAAGTGGAGCGGCGCAGATCGGCAACATCAGGAATCACACCGCGGCCGTGCTGGTGTTCGGGCCGAATGCTTCCGCGGACGAAGTCACGGCGACGCTGGAGGGACTGCCGGAAACCGCCTGCAGCGCGATCGTTTTCGCGGCGCGCGAATCGCTCGCCGATTTTCAACCACTCATCGACGACGATCGTCTTTTCTACCTCGCTTGCGGCGAGCTTCCGGCACGCGAGGTTGATGCACTGATCGACAGCGCGCTCGGCGAACGCAAACCGATGGCGACACTCGACCGCTACGTCACCGCCGCCACTCTGCGCCGGATCGCACTCGTGCAAAGCATCGTCGAGCTCACCAACGCGCTGCGGGCGGCAGCAGCGATTGCAGTCACCGCCGAGCGCACCCGCTGTGTCGTCTTCGACGGCGAGCGCGGAACGCTGTGGGTTCCCGGCGAATCGACTGCGGAGAGTACGGCGGCGGGACTGGCCGGCTTCATTTTCCGGACGGGCCTCTCGGTCTGTCTCCCCCATCTCGACGGCGACGCACGCTTCGATCGTGATCTCGACAACCCCGAGGGCGATGCGTCGGATCGGTTCCTCGGCGTGCCGGTCTGCTCCGGCGGGAAAGTCGTGGCGGTGCTCGCCGCGATGCGTTCCGCCCACGAATTGCCGTTCGAGCCTCTCGACGTCGCGGCGATGGAAGCGCTCGCCGCACACGCCAGTCCGTACGCGGCGGCGTGGCTCGACGATTCGCGCGACGCGGGCGGGCCGTTCCGCCTTCGCGCATTGCGCGCGGCGGAGCACACGTCGGGCTCCGCATCGGAGCCGCTGCAACTCGAATCGGTGTGGATGCACCGCGCGACCTGGCTCTTCTTCGCATCACTCCTCACGCTGCTCATCGCGTTCGTCGTGCTGAAAGGTTGGCTCGGATGAGCAAGCGCATTCGCTTCGTGCCGCAGACCGCCGCCGCCGATTGCGGCTCCGCGTGTCTGGCCATGACCCTCGGCCTGTACGGCAGGCAGGTCGCGCTGGAGGATGTGCGGCGCGTGACCGGTCTTTCGCGCCACGGCCTCGACGCCCAGCATCTCGTCGCGGCCGCGGAGCACTTCGGGCTGCGCGCGCGCGGCGTGCAGTTGCGCGCTCCGGAAGATCTCGCCTTTCTCGATCCCGGCAGCATTCTTCACTGGGAGTTCCGTCATTTCGTCGTCTTCGAGCGCGCCGAGAAAAAGGGCGCGTGGGTGCTCGATCCCGCCAATGGCCGCACCTTCGTATCGCGTGCGGAGCTCGACCGCGCGCTCACAGGCGTGGCGCTGGTGTTCGAGCCGGGACCAGATTTCGAGCGCGGCAGAGGAGACGTTCGCGGCGCATCGCTGCTCGGCCGGTACGTCAAGCGCGTGCTGCAACACGACGCGGCCCTCGTCCGCGTCCTGCTGCTCTCGGTTCTGCTGCAACTGTTCTCGCTCGCGGTGCCGGTGCTGACCGGAGTCCTGATCGATCGCGTGTTGCCGAAGGGCGATCACCAGCTCTACTGGATCCTGGCCGCGGGCGCCGCGACGCTCATCGCGTTTTTCGCGCTGGCGAACTTCATCCGCGCGCACATCCTGCTCTCGCTGCGCACGCGCCTCGACGCGCAACTGACGACCGACTTTCTCGAGCACCTCGTGCACCTGCCGTTTTCGTTCTTTCAGCAGCGCTCCACGGGCGACCTGATGATGCGCGTCAACAGCAACGCCACGATTCGCGAGACGCTCACGTCGTCCGTCCTTTCCGCGGGGTTGGACGGGTTGATGGTGGCGACGTATCTCGTCCTGCTGCTCGTGGTCGACGTGCATCTCGGTCTCGTCGTTGCCGGACTGGCCGTGCTGCGCGTGGCCATCCTCGCCGGCGCGATGCGTGGGCGGAAGCGGCTCACGGCGGAGTCGCTGCAGGCGCAGGCGGCGGCGCAGAGCTACGAACTGCAACTGCTCTACGGCATCGAAGTGTTGAAAGCCTGCGGCGCGGAGCGGCGTGCGGTCGGTGTCTGGTCGAATCTCTTCGTGCATCAGCTCAACGTCGCGCTGGCGCGCGGGCGGCTCGATGCGTTGGTCAACGCGCTGCTCGACGCGCTCGCGGTGGCGTCGCCGGTGACCGTGCTGCTGTACGGCGGCGCGCGCGTGATGAGCGGCGACCTCACCCTCGGCATGATGCTCGCGCTGGCCGCGCTGGCCGCCGGATTCCTCGCGCCGCTTTCGCAGCTCGTCGGCAACGCCGCGCAGTTCCAGCTGATCGGCAGCTATCTCGAGCGTCTCGAGGACGTGCTGGCCGCACCGATCGAACCGCAGGGACGCGATCTGCCGCGTCCGGAATCGTTCGCCGGACGCCTGTCGCTCAACGACGTGACCTTCCGCTACGGTCCGCTCGTTCCACCGGCGCTCGCGAATGCGTCGTTCGACGTCGAGCCGGGATCGCTGATCGCCATCGTCGGTCCGTCGGGCTCCGGCAAGTCGACGCTCACCGCCATCGCCGCCGGTCTGCTCGATGCGGAATCGGGAAGCGTCGCGTACGACGGCCGCGCGCTCACCGAGGTTCCGCGCGAGTGGCTGCGCTCGCGGATTGCGTACGTTCCGCAGCACTCGTTCCTCTTCGGCACGACCATCCGCGCCAACATCGCGCTGCAGGATCCGGACGTCGCCTTCGAGCGCATCGTCGAAGCGGCGAAGCTCGCTGAGATCCATGACGAGATCGAAGCGATGCCGATGGGCTACGACACGCTCCTCGCCGATTCGGGATCGTCGATCTCCGGCGGCCAGCGCCAGCGCATTGCCCTCGCGCGCGCGCTCGTGAATCGTCCAACGATGCTGATCCTCGACGAAGCGACGAGCGCGCTCGACGCCGTCACCGAGCAGAAGATCCAGCGCAATCTCCTCGCATTGCGAGCGACGCGCCTCGTCGCCGCGCACCGTCTGAGCACGATCCGCAATGCGGATCTCATAGTGGTCCTCGACCACGGGCACACCGTCGAAATGGGTACGCACGCCGAGCTGCTGGCCCGCGACGGTCTTTATCGCCAACTGGTTTCCGCGCAACTCGAGAGCGCGGATGAGGTGACCCCGTCAACCCGCGCGCGCATCACGCCTTACATGGGGGTCGAGGCGAGGCTCGCACGCATTAACGCTGTCAGAGGAGACATGTCATGAAGAAGCAGTTCACCAGCAAACTCCACCTGAACAAGGAAACGCTGCGCAACCTCTCCGACCGCGATCTGAAGAGCGCCATCGGCGGCGCGACCTTCAATTGCGTGGAAACCGGCTTGTCGTACTGCGTCACCTGTCCGACCGAGGGAAGCTGTATCTCGTACGGCAGTAGCTGCACGACCGGCAACCCCCGCTGCTGTTGCTGACGCTCACACCCGAGGCGGCCGGGGTGCGCACCCTGGCCGCCTCATTTCGGAGAACGCTGCCATGTGGCAATCGATCGCCAGTGCGGACACGCGCCGCGAATGCTGGAGCACCATCGAAGAAATCGAGCAGGGACTGGCCGGATATCTGGCCAATGACGACGGAACGCTCGATGACGTGACGGGCGGCTACGCCGGCGCCGCGTTGTTCTACGCGTACCTGCACGCCACGGCCGGCAACGCGGGCGCGGCCGATCGCGCCTTCGAAGCGCTCGAACGGAGCACGAGCGCGCTCGCCGAGCGGCAGATGCTGCCTGCGCTCTACTCCGGCTTCCTCGGCGTCGGCTGGGTCGTCACGCACCTCACGCGCGATCTGTTCGAGGGCGACGCCGATCTCGCCAGTGAGATCGACGACGCGCTGCGCCAGCTCCTGACGAACGTCGAAGATCGATTGACGTTCGAATTGATCTATGGCCTGGCGGGATACGGTACCTATCTCGTCGAGCGCCTTCCCGATCCCGGCGCTGCCGCGATGCTCGACCGCGTGCTCGATCTGCTCGAAGAGTCGCGCGATGCGTCCGGCGTGTGGCACACCGATCCCGGCTGGATGTCGCCATGGCAACGCGAGCAGATGCCGCGCGGCTGCTACAACCTCGGCGTCGCACACGGGATCCCGGGCGTGATCGGTTTCGTCGCCGCCGCGAATCGCGAAGGTTTCGTCGATCCGCGTCTGACGCGTCTCGCCGAGGACGCCGTGCAATGGACGCTGGCCCGCAAATGGGATCGCCCCTCCTCGCTCTTTCCGGCGTTCATTCCGGTCGGCGGTGAGCCTTATCCGACGCGCACTGCGTGGTGTTACGGAGATCTCGGCGTCGCCGCGATGCTGCTCTCCGCGGCGCAGAGTTTCGGACGCGACGACTGGAAACGCGAGGCGCTGGCGATTGCCCGCGTCGCGGCGCGCCGTTCGCGCGAGGACACGCAAGTGAAGGACGCGGGCCTCTGTCACGGCTCGACCGGCATCGCCCATCTTTTCAATCGAATGGCGCAAGCCAGCGGCGACGACGAGCTTTGCGACGCCGCGGAGCGCTGGTATCGCGTCGCCCTCGACATGCGCCGCCCCGGCGAAGGGCTCGCCGGACTCCTGAGCTGGGTCGACGTGATGGAGAACGGGAAATTCGTCGGCGGAGAGTGGAAGACGGAGCCTGGCTTTCTTTCCGGCGTCGCCGGCACCGGCCTCGCCCTTCTCGCCGCCGTCACCGACTTCGAGCCGCTGTGGGATCGCGTACTGCTCGTTGCCATCCCGCCAAACGGCAGCGAAAGCGAGAGCAAGGGAGCCGCGGCATGAACAAAGACATCGTTCCTTCCGGACTCGTGGTGATGCGTACGCCGCTCCTTCCGATGGAGGAGATCGAGGCCTGGCGCTCGGGACTGCGTACGCCGCAAGCCACCGACGATACGCTCGAAGAAGATCTCGCGCACGATCGCGCGCTGCTTCGCGAGCGTCTGCGGAAAATCGTCGACAGGCCGGAGATCGCGGAAGCGCTCTTCGTCGCGTCGCCCGATCTTTTCGACACGCTGGAGCAATGGAAGCGCGATCCCGAATCGAAGAAGGGCAAGAGGACGGAGCAGGCGCTGGTCCGCTACTTCCTGCGCATGGCGTCACGTCCGACGCCGTTCGGCCTCTTCTCGGGCTGCACGGCGGGACGCGTCGGAGATCACACGCGGCTCATGCTCGCCGAGCGCAGTTCGTATCGCCGCTACAGCCGGCTGGACATGGACTATCTGTTCGCGTTGTGCGAGCACCTGGTGCGCGATCCGGAGCTTCGCGCGGAGCTGCGCTTCCGGCCGAACTCGAGTCTTTACGAGACCTCGGGACGCCTGCGATTCGCGGAATCGCGCGTACAGGGACGCGTGCGAACGGTCCACCTCGTGGCCGTCGACGCCTTCGACGCGCTGCGCGACACGCTTCGCCGCGCGGCCGATGGTGCGCGTTTGCAGGATCTCGCGGCGGCGCTCGTGGCCAGCGATCCCGATGGCGAAATCACGCCGGATGACGCCGACGCGTTTCTTCAGGAGCTCGTCGACAACCAGCTTCTGGTGCCGGACTTCGCGCTGCCGGTAACGGGCGAAGAGAGCGCCGCGGGCCTGATCAGGCAACTCGACGCCGTGTGCGTCGCCAGCGACGTCCGTGAACGTCTGGCGGAGACGAATCGCGCGTTGCACGACATCGATGCCGCGGGCCTCGGCTCCTCGCCGGACGTCTATCGCCGGCTCGCTTCTGACCTCGAACCCCTCGGCGTACCGGTGTCGCGGCCGTTTCAGGTCGATTTGACGAAGCCGTCGCAAGACGTCGTGATCGGCGCCAACGTCATCGAGGAAATCGTGCGCGGGATCGAGATCCTGCAACGCTTCTCGCGCCTCCAGAACGAACGGTCGCTGCAAGACTTTCGCGCTGCGTTCCTCGATCGCTACGGTTCGGATCGCGAAGTGCCGCTCGTCGACGTGCTCGATGAGGAGAGCGGTATCGGTTTCGAGCGCGCCAACAGAGCGGGAGCGGAGGCTTCGCCCCTTCTCGCCGGTCTTCCGCTGCAGCGCCTCGGCGAATCGTCGGGCTTCATGTGGAAGAACGAGGACGCCGCGCTCATGGATCTCGTCGTGCGCGCCGTTGCCGAAGGGCGCAGCGAGATCGAGATCGGCGACGACGACCTCCCGCAGCTGGAAAAATCCGCACGCCCGCCGATGCCCGAGGCCTTTCACGCCATGGCCGTGCTCTGCGCGAAATCGGCCGAGGCAGTCGAACGCGGCGAATTTCGCGTGCTTCTCTACGGCGGGCAGGGACCGTCGGGCGGCCGCATGCTTGGCCGTTTCTGCCACAGCGATCCCGCGATCGACGAGGGCGTGCGGAAACACCTCGCCGACGAGGAGGCGCTTCATCCCGATGCGATCTTCGCGGAGATCGTGCACCTGCCGGCCGGGCGGATCGGCAACGTCCTCGCCCGCCCCGTTCTGCGCGGCCACGAGATCGCGTTCCTCGGCCGCTCCGGCGCGCCGCAGGACCGGCAGATCCCGGTTCAGGATCTGATGGTCACCGTATCGGGCGACCGCATTCGCCTTCGCTCGCGCAGTCTCGATCGCGAGATCATTCCGCGGATCACTTCCGCGCACAACACGTCCTCCGAAAGCCTCGGCGTCTACCGTTTTCTCGCGGCGATTCAGCCTCCGGTCGGCATGCAATGGGATTGGGGAGCGATGGACCTCGCGCCGTTCCTGCCGCGCGTCACCCGCGGCCGCCTGGTTCTGGCGCGCGCACGCTGGCGTATCACCGCCGCCGAAATTCGTCCGATCGCCGATGCCGCCGGCGCGGAGCGCTATCGTCTGGCGAAGCGCCTCCGCGAAACGCGGCGGATGCCGCGCTACCTGAGTCTCGCGGAAGGCGACAACGAGCTGTTCATCGATTTCGAGAACGCGCTCACGCTCGACTCCGTGATCGAGCTCGTACGCAATCGACCTGAAGTGATGATGACCGAGTTCTTTCCGTCGCCGGACGAGCTCTGCGCGGAAGGGCCGGAAGGACGCTTCTTTCACGAGCTGGTCGTCCCGTTCACGCGCCGCGCCGCGGAATCGCCGATGCCGCTCGAATCGCGAACGGCACCGTCGCTCCTCGTGCGCCGTACGTTTCCGCCCGGATCGGAGTGGCTGTTCGCGAAGCTCTACACCGGCACGGCGACGGTGGACCGGATCCTGTCCGAGGACGTCGCGCCGCTGGCGCAGGAAGCCGTGGCCAGCGGCGCTGCGCGGCGATGGTTCTTCATCCGCTACGGCGATCCCTCATGGCATCTGCGCATCCGATTCCAGGGCGATCCGCGAGTGTTGCGAGAGCGCGTGCAACCCGCGCTCGAATCGATGGCGCAACGCCTCATCGACAGCGGCGCCGCATGGAAGCTGCAGTTCGACACCTACGAGCGCGAAGTCGAGCGCTACGGCGGCCCCGAAGCCATCGAGCTCGCCGAAGAGATCTTCCACCGCGACAGCGAAGCCGTCGCAGCCCTTCTGCCGCTGTGTGCCGGCGATGCCGGCGCCGACCTCCGCTGGCAATTCATGCTCGCCGGCATCGACCGCCTCTACACCGACTTCAACCTCGACCTCCCCACGCGCCTCCGCCTAGCCGAACGCGCCCGCGACGCCTTCACGCAACAGTTCCACTTCGACTCCCTGCGCGACCACCTCTCCACTCGCTTCCGCACGCACCGCGCCTCGCTCCAGCAACTCCTCGACACCCCCATCCCCGCCCTCGACCGCCGATCCGCCGCGATCGCCCCCATCACCCGCGACCTCCTCACCCGCCGCCTTCACATCCCGATCGAAGCCATCCTCCCCAGCATCATCACATGTTCGTCAATCGCCTGGCCCGCTCCGCCGGCCCCGAACACGAGCTAGTCCTCTACGACTATCTCGTGCAGCTGTACCGGTCCTGTCTTGCGCGAGAAAGGAAAGGAGAACGCGGGAGGGTGGCGGTGGGGTGAGTGTTTTCCCCTTCCGTAGCAGGCTGTGCTGAAAATAGTCACGCCGCGGAGGTAGGGATTCGTTTTTACGCTGACACTCCTCTCATACAACCACAAGGGAGGATTCAATGCAGAAAGCTGCCGATTCAGGGAGTTTCTCCATTCCAGGTGCGACGTCGCCGTTCACCGCCGCCGTTACCCCCGATCCGTTCGATGCACGCGACCTGTACTATCGGCCGCGCCTGCAACTCCTCGATGACCGCGTCGATCGCCGCATCGACGCCACCGTCCTCACCCAGGTTGGCTCGTCCTGCACCGGCCACGCGGTCGCGACGATGATCAATACCGTTTTCACGCAAAAGGCCGGAAAGGCTCTCGAGGATCGCGTCAGTCCCTACATGCTGTACTACCTCGCGCGGCGCTACGACGAATTTGCTGGCGAGGATGATGCCGGCAGCAGTCTCCGCGGTGTGTTGAAAGGATGGTGGCGCCACGGAGTCGCTCTGGAAAAAGAGTGGCCGGAGCTCGAAACCCATCTCGACTTCGACGATGCGAAGATCGTTGCGTCGTGCAGAAGGCGCCCACTAGGCGCGTATTACCGCGTTGACACGCAGCGCCTCGACGATATGCAGTCGGCGATCACCGAACTCCATGCGATCGTCGCTTCCGGCATGATTCACAGCGGCTGGCGCACTCCATCTCCCGAAGAAGGTCCGGACGGAAAGGCGAACCTCATCATCAGGAAGAGGCCCGATTCGGCTCCCATCGGCGGCCATGCCTTCGCGCTGGTCGGCTACAACGAAATCGGCTTTCTCGTGCAGAACTCCTGGGGCACGACGTGGGGCAAGGACGGATTCGCAACGCTTCCGTACGAGGATTGGCTCGACTGCGCGTATGACGCGTGGGTGGCGCGGCCGGGAGTGCCGCAAACGCCGTTTCAGGGAGTGGAGCGGCGCGTCTCGGAGCGTGGCACGCTCGGCGTCAGCGCGGCGCCCTCCGCCGAGGTGGTCCGCCAGCACGTATTGAATCTCGGCAATGACGGCAAGCTGTCGAAGAAGGGGCAGGCGACGAGCAGCCCCGCGCAACTTCGCGAATTGATCGCGTCAATGCAGGCCGCCCACGCGAAGTGGGGTAGCAGCGACACGGTCATCTACATCCACGGCGGTCTCGTCGCGGAATCGTCGGGACTCAATCAGGTGCGTGAGCAGCACCAGTGGTGGATGAACAACCATGTGTATCCGATCTTCATCGTGTGGGAGTCCGGACCGATCGAGACGTTGCTCGATCAGCTCAGCGACACCATCGGCAAAACGTTGCCGTTCGGCGCGGGGCTGAACTTCGAGGAGGCGGTCGACCGGCTCATCGAGAAGACCGCATCGAGCGCGATCGCCTTCGCATGGGCGCAGATGAAGCAGAACGCGATGGCGGCATCAGGGCCGCTCGCAACCGTGCCGGCAAACGACACTGACTGGTTCGACGTGCCCGGCGCCAGTCTTCTTCTTCTGCTCCTCAAAGCCGCGGCCGGGATACGCCTCCACGTGGTCGGTCACAGCGCGGGAGCGGTTTTCGTCAACGGCCTGCTGCCGCGCCTGAAAGCCTACGGGATGCCGGTCGAGTCGCTGACGTTGATGGCCGCGGCCTCGACCGTCGAGTCGTTCGGGACGAACGTCGTACCGCACCTCGGCTCGCTCGTGAAGCGCTTCACCAGCTTCACCATGAACGACACGCTCGAGCTCAACGACACGTGCGCGAAGATCTACCACAAGTCGCTGCTCTATCTCGTTTCGCGCGGTTTCGAAAAACCGAAGAATCGGGAAGTGCCTCTCGTCGGGATGCAGCGCTTCTTCACGACGCAGATCGGCGGACAAACGCTGGCCCAAACGATCGCCGCCCACGCCGGCCAGTTCGTCGTCTCGTCGAATCCGATCGCCACCGGCGTTGCCGACGATTTCCTGAGTAATGCCCAGCATCATGGCGACTTCCACGACGATCCGTTCACGATGACGGCCGTTCTCCTTCGCATCGCCGGCCAGCATTCCGTCACCGATAAAGCACGGCAGACGTATGTACCCAACTCGCCGGAAATGCCGACCATGGCGGCGGGAGTGGCAATGAACATCTCCGGCCGACTCCGCAAGCCGGTCAGTCCCGTCGTCGGCGCCGCGGAACGCTTCTCAGGTACCGCCGTTTCGAACGCGGCCGAACGCCGCGCCCGACCCCGGAAGGTTGGCAAAAGGCAACAGCCCGCGGCAAAGCCCAAGCAGAAGCGGTCGTGAGGGGTTGGGGGGAGGAGTTTTGGTCGGGCAGGGGGGATTTGAACCCCCGACCACCTGAACCCCATTCAGGTACGCTACCAGGCTGCGCTACTGCCCGACTCGGGTTCGCATCCTAACACGGCGACCGAGGCGGTATTCCGAGACGAAAGGGTCGCGCCACCGCCTGTTTGCGCTCATCTGTCGGCGGAGCCTTGGGCAACTAGCGCTGCCGGCCGTGCCGGTCAGAGGCCGGCGGCCCAGAGGATCAGGTACTTCGTGATCTCGATGTTTTTCGCGGTTGGGGTCACGGCGATTTCTTCGATCTCGCGGGCCTTCGACTCCAGATCCTCGCGGATTACCTGGAGCTCTTTTTCCCAGGCGCGCTGGATCTGGCGGATGCGGGAGAGGTAGTCGTCTTCGCGCACCGAGTGCGACGGCTCGGAGACGGCGGCGGGCTTGCCGCTGGTGATGTTGTAGAGGGCCTGGCCCCAGGCCACGTTGACGTCCGAGGGGCGTTCCATCGGTTGGGTGTCGTCGTTATCGAGCTCGCGCGTGTCGCGTTCGGAGCGTTCCTTGACCTGATCGATGCGGCGGCGGAACGTGCCTTCGAGGCGTTCCTGCTCGTTGCTGATGCGGCGCTTCGCTTCTTCGTTGCAGCGCGTCAGGAAGTCCTTGCGCGACTCGCCCTGCTGCGAATACATCGCGAATTCCGGATTGTGGAAGACCGTCAGCCGCGCCGTGCCGGCCACGTACTGCCGGAACGCATCCTCGGATTGCAGCGCGCCCTGCATCAGCGTCTCCGGTTTGAGCGAGTCGTCGACGTCGTGATTCGGATCGGGGACGGCGCGGATGTCGAGCGACTCCGGATCGATCGGACGCGCCTCGCTCCATTGCACGGTGCCGTCGCCGGCGCGCACCGGCGCGACGAAGGCTTTGACGGTGGCCACGTGCACGCCGCTTCGCGGCTCGTTCTGCGTGACGATCGCTTCGGCCAGCAGATGCGGACGATAGGCGCCGCTGCCGCCGAAGACATAAAGCTGTTCGAGCGACGGCGAGCTGCGCATCGTGAAGCGCGGACGGCGCGTGGCCGGAGCGTCGTCCGCGCGTTCGACGGTGAGGCCGTGGGAGACCGGCTGCGCGTCGATGACCTCGCCCGGCACGTTCGCCAGCGCCGCGCGGACGGCGTCGCGGCGATCGGGCGGCATGAGGAAAACGATGCATCCGCCGCCGCCGGCGCCGCAGACTTTTCCGGCCCACGCGCCCGCGCCAATCGCGGCCGTGATCGCCGACTCGATCTCCGGCGTGGAGATGCCGTCGATGAGCGCCTTGCGGTTCTGCCATTCGTGGTTCAGAGCCACGCCGGCCGCTTCCATGTCGCCGCTTTCCAGCGCCTTCTCCATCTCGATGGCGCTTTCGGCGATCTTGTCGAGGCCCTTGTGCACCTTCTTCTTGCCGTCGATCTGGCGTTTGTAGATGTCCCAGTTGTTCGTGCCGGAGAAATGCGCGACGCCGGTGTAATGAAGGAGCATGTGTTCGGCGAGGCGGTCGACCGGCAGCGCGATCTGGTGGCGGATGACGGCGCCAGGGTTGAGATGGATCGCCATCAGGCCGCCGTAGACCGGCGGGTAGTAATCCTGGATTCCGGCGGGAACGCGGATGAGGCGCGTTTCGAGGTCGCGGACGAGGGCGATGAGATCGTCGCCCTGCACCGGCTCGCCGGCCAGTTCCGACAGCGCGCGGACGAGCGTGATGGTCAGCGCTGAGGAGCCGCCGAGGCCGGAACCGCGAGGGGCGTCGGTGCGGGTGGTGATGCGGATGCCGGGAAGATGGAAGTGCTCGAGCGCGCGATGAATCAGCGCTGCTTTTGGATCGGCGGCCAGCTCGTTGAGCGACGCGTAGCGATGTTCGTAATTCTGATCGGTGAGATGGATTTCGATGGCGTCATCGCCGGTCTCGGCCACTTCCGATTCGGCGTGGTAGGAAATGGCCACGTTGACCGTGCGCGAGCCGGGATGGAAGAGGTAGAGGGGCCAGAGGTCGAGAGTACCGCCAGCGAGATCGGCGCGCACCGGCGCGCGGACAGTGACCTTTTTCATGATCGGGTTGGGCTGCTTCAGCCTGGACGCCTGACTGCTAGAAGAGTGCCCGCCGTTTTGACGCGAAGACGGCCAGTTGCTGCGCCGGCGTCGCCAGTTTCGGTCCGAAGCCTTCCACGCTGCTGCGGAACGCCGCCAGCGACGCGCCGCGAAGCGGATCGGGAGTGATGGACTTCAGTTTCAGCGGATCGAGCCACGTACCGTTGTCGGAGACGCGGTAATCGAGGTGCGGACCGGTGGCCAGGCCGGTCATGCCGACGTAGCCGATGACTTCGCCCTGCACCACGCGGCGCCCCGGCTTAATGCCTTTCGCGAAGCGCGAGAGATGCAGATATGACGTTTCGATGCGCGACGTGTGGCGGATGCGGATGAAGTTGCCTTCGCCGTGGTTGTACGTCGCGGCCGCGACGACGCCGTCGGCGGTCGTCATCACCGGCGTCCCGGTCGGCGCGCCGTAATCGACGCCGTGGTGCGGGCGGAAGTAGTGCAGCAGCGGATGGAAGCGGCTCACGGAAAACTTCGAGGTGATGCGGCTGAATTGCAGCGGCGCGCGCAGGAACTGTTTGCGAAGCGGGCTGCCGTTGCGCGCGTAGTAGCCGGAGTGGCCGTCAGCTTCGCAGCGGAACGCTTCGAATGTCTGGCCGTTGTGCGTGAAGCGCGCGGCCATGATCGGGCCGTAGCCGGTGACGTCGGGTCCTGCAAATTTCTTCTTCACGACGAGGCTGAAAGAATCGCCTTTCTGGAGGGCGAAGAAGTCGATGTCCCACTGGAAGACGTCGACGAGCTCCTGGACGAGTTGCGGCGTTTCGCCGGCCCCGCGCAGCGCTTCCCATAGCGACGAATCGATCTCGGCGGAGACGGTCGTGTCGATTTCGGTCTGCGTCGCCTGGCGCGGCGTGATGGTGAATCCGGTTGCTTCGCGGACGGCGTCGATCTCGCCCCATCCGTTCACCTTCATCTCCACACTGTCGACGGTTCCGGCGGCGTCGTAGTGGAAACGAAGAAGGTGACCCGGGCGGAGGCGGCGCAGGTCGACGGTCTTGCCGAACTCGTTGTTCAGCGTGGCCGCGTCGCTGCGTCCGAGGCCGCCGGCGGTGAGGACGGAGTCGAGGGTGTCGCCTTCGTCGAGCGTCAGGACGACGGAATGTTCGGGAAGGGACGCGGCGGCTGGCGCGGTCAGCTCAGCGTAGCGGAGCGGCGTGATCATCGCGGCGCGGGAAAGCGGCGCCGATGCCGGCTGCGTAACGGCGGCGTCGTTGGTGACCGAGGCGAGGATGAAGGGGATGGCGAGCGGAAGGGCGACGGCGAAATACAGCCGCGGCCGCCTGGCCAGTCGTCGCAGAAATCCCTCGCGTGCGAACTGTCTTCTCATCGATTTGGAACCGGTACCGCGGACGAATCGGCCGGATCGTACCATGTGCGCCACCCTCCCTGCCGCCCTAGTGGATTAGTAGATTAGTGGGTTAGTCGATTAGGGAGTGTGGTCTGCTAGTGACCGGACCTACCGACGTCTAATCTACGAATCCACTAATCGACTAATCCACTGAAACTACTGCTTTTCCGCCGGCTCCATCGACAGCACCTGCACCGGCTGCTTCTGCGTGTCGTCCTGAACCGGACCGGCTTTGTGGTAGGTCACCGGGACCACGAACGTGGCCGCGCCGACCGTCGCCGTCGGCTGGATCGACGTCACCAGCAGCTCGCGGGTCTGCGTCACGGTGCGGTTCATGTGCAACTCCGACGCGGTGTTGCTGGCCTGGTTGTTGATCGTCGTCACATTCACGACCTGCTTGAGCGGAAAGCCTTTGATGCCGGTGTTCTCGGCCGTCATCAGGTCGTCGAGGTCCTTGTTTCCGGTGTGGAGCGCGCCGCTGGCGAGGAAGGTGTCGCCGACGTCGCCGAAGGCGTTGGTGGTCCACTTGTCGATGGTCGTCCGGACCGACTGCGTGAGCGGCATCGTGCCGAAGTTGACCGTGATGTCGTAGCTCATCACCATCCGGTAATGCTCCGTCGGGAAGCCGGCGATGCTGACCTGGTCGGGCATCTTGGTGACGTCGATCTTTTTGTTGGCGATGGAGATCTTCCGCGAGCCGATGGAGTTGGTCACGCTGGCGGCGTTGATTTCGACGAAGGTCTTTTTCGACGGATCGACGAAGGTCATGGTGCGCGAGCCGTTGGTGGCGATCACGTACGTTCCGGCCGGATAGGCGTTGCCGGTCATGAACTCGACGCGAGAGCGATCGCCGTCGATGATGGCACGGCCGGCGCAATCGGTGGAGGGGATGGTTTCGAGGTCCGACGAGGTCGTCTGGCGGAACTCGTACTGGATGGCGGCGGGTGCGGATGAGGCGGTTACGACGAACAGAAGTAGTGCAATCAGCGGCAAGTTCTTTTTCATCAATAACCTCGGTTTTCACTGAGTATAACCCGCTCCTTCGGAAATACGATTTTGGAAGGAGGCGTTGGGGCAGCCCATGTCGCAGTCCACATTCGTGAGGAAGTTTTTCGTCGCAGCGCTCGGCTTGGCCGCGCTGGCCATGCCCGCCGTCGCCGCGAAGGCGCCGAAAGCCGATTCGCTCGATGAAGTGATCCGCAAGGTGCAGGCCGCCCAGAACAAGACCAACACGCTGCAGGCCGACTTCCGCCAGGAGAAGACGCTGGCGTTGATGGCCAAGCCGGAAGTCTCCACCGGCCGCTTCATCTACTCGAAGCCGAACAACGTCCTCTGGACTTACGACGCCCCGAAACGCGTGACGATGCTGATCGCCAACGGGATGCTGACCACCTACTACCCCGACCTGAACAAGGCCGAGCGGATCGAGGTGAAGCGCTACCAGGACCGCATTTTCAAGTACATGGGCGCGAGCGGCGCGATCGAAGAGCTGGGCGCCTGGTTCAACTTTACGTTCACCAATACGTCCGACAAGGCCTACTACACGCTCGATCTCGATCCGAAGAGTAAGTCGATCGCGAAGCGCGTCCGCCACATCCGCATCTACATCGACAAGACGTCGTATCTGACCACGCAGTTCGAGTACACGGAAGGTGACGGCGACAAGACGCGCTACGAGTTCACGAACGTGAAGGTCAACGCCCCGGTCGAGCAGAGCCGCTTCACGCTGCAGCTTCCGAGCAGCGTCCGCGTCGAGCAGATGAAGCTGCAATAGACTGCGCGGCCACCGCGAACATCTGCGTCATCTGCGGATAAAACTTCATCCGCAGATTTCGCAGATTTACGCAGATGGATCGCATGAGCAGACTCTCCTTCCGAATCCTCGCCACCGACGGCGCCGCACGGCGCGGCGAAATCGTCACGCGCCATGGGACGATTCAGACGCCGGTGTTCATGCCGGTGGGGACGCTGGCTTCCGTCAAGTCGCTGACCACGGACCAATTGCAGCAGCTCGGTCCGGAGGTCATCCTCAACAACACCTACCACCTGATGCTGCGGCCGGGCGTCGATCTGCTCGAAAAACTGGGCGGCGTGCATCGGTTCATGAACTGGGATCGGGCCGTCCTCTCCGACTCCGGCGGATTCCAGGTCTTCTCGCTGGCTTCGATCCGCAAGGTTCGCGAGGAGGGGGTCGAGTTCCGAAGCCACATCGACGGGTCGGCGCACTTTCTGTCGCCGGAGACGTCGATCGGCATCCAGCAGCGGATGGGCGTCGACATCGCCATGGCCTTCGACGAATGCCCGGCGTACGGGATTGCGCATGCGGAGGTCGAACGCTCGATGGAGTTGACCCATCGGTGGGCGCGACGGTCGCTTGCGGCGCGGACCGGGGAATCCGCTCTGTTCGGGATCGTGCAGGGTGGGATTCATCACGACCTTCGAAAACGGAGCGCCGAGGAGATCGGGGCGATTGAGTTTGACGGAGTGGCGATTGGAGGGGTGTCAGTCGGCGAGCCGAAAGAGGAGATGCTCGACGTCATGCGCTTCACGGCGCCGCTGCTTCCCGCGGACAAGCCGCGCTACCTGATGGGCGTGGGGACGCCCGAGGATCTGCTCGACGGCGTTGCGGCAGGGATCGACATGTTCGACTGCGTGATGCCGACCCGCAACGCCCGGAACGGCTCGCTCTTCACGAGCCTCGGCAAGGTCGCGATCAAGAACGCGCGCTACGCGGCGGACCAGGGTCCGCTCGACCCGAACTGCTCGTGCGTGACCTGCCGCACCGTCTCGCGCGCCTATCTCCGCCACCTATACGTGACCGGCGAGATCGCGGCCATGGTGTACAACACCATCCACAACGTCTCGTTTTACCTTGACTTGATGCGGGGGATTCGGCAAGCTGTCGCGTCCAACTCTTTGCAGGCTTTTCGCGATGCGTTTCTCTCGCGGGTAACGGGCGGCGAAGTTGACGCCTGAACCTTGACGCCTGAAAGCAGCATAAAGAGCTCCCGAAAGCGAACCGAGAAAAGATATGACAGCGATTGCTCTGCTTCAGACTGCCGGCGGCACGTCCGCCTTTCTCATCAACATCCTTCCGATCGCCGCGATCTTTCTCGTTTTCTACTTCCTGGTGATCGCTCCCGCCAACAAGCAGCGGCGCAAAACGGCCGAAATGCTCAGCACGCTGAAAAAGGGCGATCGCGTCCTCACTTCGGGCGGGATTTACGGGACGGTTCAGGGTGTTGAGGCCGAAGTTGTCTACCTGAAGATCGCCGAGAATGTGAAGGTCAAGGTTGCACGTTCAGCGATCACCGGAATCACCACGGGCGATGCGGCGGAGTAACCCGCTCCCTTTTTCCTGGAGGAAACTTGACTAGAGGTTTGCTGTGGAAAGTCATCATTATCCTGGCTGTCCTCGTCGGCTTCGCCGCCGCGATGATACCGACCAACGACAACCCTGAGCCGATCCGCCGCGGCCTCGACCTGAAGGGCGGTACGCATCTGGTCATGCGCGTGAACGTCGGCGACGCCGTCCGCCTCGAAACCGATCAGGGCGCGGAAATGCTGAAGGGTCAGGCGAAGAAGTCGAATTTGCCGATCCCGGCCACGCGCCGCGTCAACGACACGACCTTCATCGCCGCGCTTCCCGCCGATACGCCGACCACCGAGTACGAGAAAATCGCCAAGGACTACCTCGGCTCGTTCGACGTCAGCCGCACTCCCGAAGGCGCGCTTCAGTTCAAGCTGAAGCCGGCCGGGCAGACGGCCCTCGAGCGCGACACGATCGCGCACACGGTCGAGACGATCGACAACCGCGTCAACGCCCTCGGCGTCACCGAGCCGTACATCGCTACGGAAGGCGCGAACCGCATCGTCATCGAGCTTCCCGGCGTCGACGATCCGGCCCGCGTCAAAGACATCATCAAGACCACCGCGCAGCTCCAGTTCCGCCTCGTCGAAGGCGATCCGGGATCGACTCCCGACGCGGCCATGACGAACGTTCCGGCCAACATGAAAACGGAAGTGGACGTCCTCCCCGGCACCCGGGAAGACGCCCTCGGCCGCGCGGCCGGAGTCGAGTACTACGCGGTGCGCAAGACGGTTCCGGTCACCGGCACCGATCTGAAGAACGCGCGTGTCACCAAGGGGCAGATGGGGCAGCCGAACGTCGGCTTCTCCTGGAATCCGGAAGGCGCGCGCAAGTTCGGCGACCTGACGGGGCAGAACATCAAGCGCCGCCTGGCCATCGTCCTCGACAACAAAGTCGTCTCGGCTCCGGTCATCAACAGCCAGATCAACGAGTCGGGCGTCATCGAAGGCAACTTCACGCCGCAGCAGGCCGCCGATCTGGCGCTGGTGCTGCGCAGCGGTTCGCTTCCGGCATCGCTGACGACGCTGGAAGAGCGCACCGTTGGACCGTCGCTCGGCCGCGACTCGATCCGCCAGGGCGTCCTGGCGTCGGTGGTCGGCTTCATCGCACTCATCCTGGCCGTGCTGCTCTTCTACAAGGGCGCCGGAATCAACGCAGTGCTGGCGCTGCTCCTGAACCTCGTCATCCTCCTCGGCATGATGGCGCTCTTCCACGCCACGCTGACGCTGCCCGGCATCGCCGGCATCATCCTCACGCTCGGTATGGCCATCGACTCGAACGTGCTCGTCTTCGAGCGCATCCGCGAGGAGCTGCGCGACGGCAAGATGGTCCGCGCGGCGATCGAGAACGGCTTCTCCCGCGCCTTCGGAACCATCATCGATACGCACATGACCACGATCATCTCGGCGCTCTTCCTCTTCCAGTTCGGAACGGGCCCGATCAAAGGATTCGCGGTCACGCTGCTGATCGGTCTCTTCGCGTCGGTCTTCACCGCGTTCTTCGTCTCGCGCGTGATCTTCGACGTCATGTACAAACCGCAGGATCGCCCGACCGAGATGAGCATCTAAGGAAGGCGAGGAGAATTAGCCATGCAGATTTTCGTCAACTCAAAATACGATTTCGTGAAATGGCGTTTTTACGCCGTTTCGTTCTCCGTCATCTTCATGTTGATCGGCCTTGCCGCGTACCTGAAGCATGGCATCAACTGGGGCATCGACTTCGCCGGCGGCGCAACGATCACGCTGCGGTTCAAAGACGCCGTCCCGATGGACCGCCTTCGTGCCGACCTGGCCGCCGCCTCGATCCAGCAATACGGCAAGGCCGGCGACAACGCCGTCCTGATCCGCCTCCCGGAGCTGAGCAAAGAGACCGACTACGCCGGCCAGGTCGTGGCCAAGATCAATAACGATCTGAACCCGCAGACCACGACGAAGCTCGACATCAACTTCCACGGAAAGGATCGCCTGACGGAGCTTCTCGCTTCCGCCGATCCCGACGGCAAGGGAAGTTCTCCGGCGGCGCGCGATTACTACAAGAACATCGCCCAGAACATCGTCACCCGCCGCTCCGAGCTCGGCGTCTTCACGAACATGAGCCAGGCCACTTCGGCTCCGGGCGTGACGACGCGCATCGCCGGTTTCCTGAACGACAAATGCTTCCTCGGCGCGTTCAACCTCCTCAATCAGGAAACGGTCGGACCGCAGGTCGGTCACGATCTGCAGCAGAAAGCGATCTGGGCCGTCGTCCTTTCGACGCTGGCCATGGGCGTCTACCTGTGGCTCCGCTTCGACCTGATGTTCGGAGCGTCGGCCATCGTCTGCATCATCCACGACGTGCTGATGTCGCTGGCCTTCCTGATGATGATCAATGGCGAGTTCTCGCTGAACATCGTCGCCGCGCTGCTGCTCATCGTCGGTTTCTCGATCAATGACACCGTCGTCATGTACGACCGCGTCCGCGAGAACCGCCGCAAGCTGAAGACGCGCATGTCGCTCGAAGAGCAGCTCAACCTGGCCATGAACCAGACGCTGTCGCGAACGATCCTGACCTCGGGCTCGGTGGTCATCGTCCTCATCGCCCTGATCCTCCTCGGCGGCAAGGTGATCCACGAATTCGCCTGGATCCTCCTCATCGGCGTCCTGGCCGGCACGTACTCGACGGTCACGATCGTCCCCGCCGTCGCCATCGCCTGGAACAACCTGACCGGCCGCAAACACGACCTCTCCGGCCCCGTCAAAGGCCCGGTCCGCGTCGAAACCAAACCGCCGGTTGTCCCCCCCGCCCAGCGCAAACGCAAAGCCGGCTAAGCCTCACAACGCGATCACCCCAAAACGCCGCCGATCTTCGGCGGCGTTTTTGTTTTGGGCGCTACAACGTGCGCAGTACCGCGCGCACGGGACTGGCGTCCGCGCCTTTGATGCGCAGCGGAAGGGCGATGAGCTCGTACTCCCCTTCTTCGACGCCGGACAACACCAGGCCTTCGAGGATGGCCATGTCGTTTTTGGCGATTGCGTTGTGGGCTTCGAGCGCTTTGGAGTCGAAGGGATCGACCGAGGGGGTGTCGATGCCGATGAGGCGAACGCCGTGGTGGTAGAGATCGTCGACGAGCTCGGGTGAGAGGCTGGCAAAATCATTGTTCCAGCGGCGGTGATCGGGGAAGGTGCCGGTGCGAAACAGGATGCGCGGCGCGCAGAGCGTTTCGATTTTGTCGGCGACGTGGTCGGGCATGATGCGCTCGCCGCGCGCGACGTCGACCTCCACCACGATGCAGCGGCCGAGGTAGAGATCGAGGCGGCGCACGGAGATGTCGTCGCCGTCCGCGACGTAGTGATTCGGCGCATCGGCATGCGCGCCGACGTGCAGCGAAACGCGCATGTCGCTGAGCGTCAGGTTCGCGCCGGCGTTCATGTCCGCGTTGATGGTGCGCACGAACGGTGTGTCGCCCGGCCAGACGTTGATGGCGGCGTCGATGACGGGCGAGATGTCGATAAGTGCCATCAGGCGGCTGCGATGATTTTCATCTCGACGGAAATCGGAGTCGGCAGCGAGTCGACGCCGACGGTGGTACGCGTCGGCTGGATTTTGCCCAGCACTTCTGCGTAGACGCGATTGAATCGATCGAAGTCACCCTTCATGTCAGTCAAATAGACAGTCACGTCGAGGATTTTCTCCAGCGAACTGCCGGCGGCTTCGAGAATGGCTTTGACGTTGTCGACCGTGGCCCGCGTCTGCGCCTCGATCCCGATCGGGATTTCGTTCGTGACCGGACGCCGCGGACCGATGCCCGAAAGGAACAGCAGATCGCCGACGCGACGCGCGTGCGGATACGGTCCGACCGGCGAAGCAGCGTTGGTGGCCGTGATCGGAGCAGCGTTCGGGCTGCGATCCTCCGGCCACTCTTCCTGCGACGACATCTCGCTGGCGCGTCCGACGTCGGGGCCGCCTTCGAGCACGTTGTGCGACTCCAGTCCCGTTCCCGACTCCACCGGCCCCTCATCGAACTCTTTCTCGAAATCGAGCTCCTTGTTCGGATTCGGCGTCAGTTCGACGATGCCGTTGCCGGTGCCCCAGACCGGCTGGTAGTCCCACACCTTGCCGTCGTACTTGTTGTTTTCGCCGGCCAGCGCGGCCAGCCACCAGATGGCCTTGAAGCCCATGTCGGCGTTGGCCTCGCGGCCGAATTCGCGCGCGACCTGCGCAACATCTTCCAGCCGCCCTTCGCCGAGCATCTCCAGAATTTTGCGATTCCACTCATCGTCCTTCGACGAGGAGATGTGATCGTTGGCGATGTCGATTTCGCCGACTTCGTAGCGATTCGAAAGGTTCGTGACCACGACCACGATCGTCTTCTTGCCGTAGCGATCGATCGCAGTTCGCGCGGCGCGGCCGAGGGCGCGCGTCTCGTCGCGCTCCGCGTAGATGTTGCACGACACCATCGACGCCGGAATGGCGTTGTTCGGATTGAGCAGCTTCAGCGCGACGACGGTTCCCGTGTCGATCGGAAAGCCGTGATAGTCGACGGTCGCGGTCTGCATGCCGAGGTCCTTGCAGACGGACGCGTACAGCTTGCCGAACTCCGGATCGATGCGGAACGAGTACGGGATCTCGCCGAACTGGTACCAGTTCTGATCGACGAGCGTCCACTGCGGATTCGGCGCGGTCTGAAAAAGATGCCCGATGACCGAGAACCACTGCGTCGAATAGAGCAGCATCAGTTCCGCGCCGGAACGCTCGATCTCGCGTCCGATGGCCTCGTAACTCTGCTTCAGCGACGCCCAACCGGCGTTGCGGTCCGGCGCGAGCAGAATGTGCGGCTGGCCCGGAACGAGATAGGCCTTGTGGATCGATCCGCTCACGTCAGTGCACGTACGAGTCTGCGGTGATGGCAACGTTGCGCGACTGGATGATCGACGTCGCCAGCAGCGCGCGGCGGCCGATCTCTTCCCACTGTTCGGTGTTCACGAGATCGGGCACGGCGAGGGAAGCGCCGAGGTTAACGGCCATGCATCCGGCGTCGAGGTAACTCTCGATCGTGTCGAGCGGCACCGGCCCTCCGGCGAGCATCGGCACGTCGCGGATCGGACCGCGCAGCGTGCGGATGTAATCGGGCCCGCCGAGGTAGAGCGCGGGAAACACTTTGACGATGTCGCAGCCGGCCTCCCACGCGCGGATGATCTCCGTGGCGGTACCGGCGCCGGCGACGCAGAGCAGGTCATGCTCGTTCGCGTATTCGATGACGCTGACGTCGCTGTGCGGCGAGACGATGATCTGCGCTCCGGCGCGGCGCGCCTGCGCGGCATCGTTCGTACTGCGCGTGGTTCCGGCGGCGATGACCACTCCCATCGGCTCGAACTTCTGCGCGAATCGTTCGATGAGTCCGAACGCCTCGGGGGTCGTCAACGTGACTTCGAGGATTCGGATCCCATTCGCTGCGAACGCCTCGGCCACCGACTCCGCGGCCACGACGCTGTTCTCGCGCACGACGCCGATGATCTGCTCCATGGCAACTTTTTCGAACAGTTCTTTGCGGGACATGGTGCGAAGGATATCGGAGTCGAGCTCTTAGCTGTTAGCTCTTAGCTCTGAGGGGAAACGGTCGACACTCTTCGTTCCCCTAACAGCTAACAGCTAACAGCTAACAGCTTTGCTAAGCTACCCCCCATTCATGGTCCTCATCAACAAAGCGATCAACGAGGTCACGGTCAAGCTCGTGTACTACGGGCCTGGGCTGTGCGGGAAGACGACGAACCTCGAGAAGATCTACGGCAATCCGAAGCTCGACAACAAGGGCAAGATGATCTCGATGTCGACGGAGACGGACCGCACGCTCTTCTTCGACTTCATGCCGATGGAGTTGGGCACGATTGCCGGGCAGAAGGTTCGCGTGCAGCTCTACACCGTTCCCGGCCAGGTCTTCTACGACGCCACGCGCAAGCTCGTCCTTCGCGGCGCGGACGGCGTTGTGTTCGTGGCCGACTCTCAATCGTCGATGCGCGATTCGAACCTCGACAGCCTGGAGAATCTGAAAACGAATCTGCGCCTCAACCGCATCGATCCGCAGAAGGTGGCGCTCGTCTATCAATACAACAAGCGCGACCTGCCGAACGTCGATTCGGTCGAGACGATGAACGGTTACATGAACCCCGACGGCTCGCCGGTCGTCGAAGCGTCCGCGATCACCGGCACCGGCGTGACGGCCACGCTCCGTGCCGCCGTCGCGCGCATCCTCGACAATCTCAAGAACAACGTCGATACGACGCTGCACGAGGAGCCGGAGCTGGAAGCGCCGGACATGTCAGCGAAGTCAGGCGCGACGCAGATGTCGGCCGGGACACCGAAGTTGTCGATGAAGTCGACGCCGAAGTTCGACGCCGAGGAGACGATGACGGTCTCGCCGTTCGAGGTGGAACCGGCCGATGTGTCCGTCGAAGACGAGAATCCGTTCGGGGTCATGGTCGCCGACGAAGCACCCGCGGAGGATCCATTCGCCGCGCGCGATACAAATGCGGATTTGCTCGCCTCGGCGCAAGAAGTCGTCCGCTCGCTCGAAGCCGCGCTCGAGCGCGCCCGCGCACACGAAGCCGCGTTGCGCGCGAAGATGTAGGTGTGGCACAGACACTCCTGTCTGTGCTGGTGAGGCTCGGGAGATCTGAAAACTTCAGCCGCGGAACCTTGCCAAAGCACAGACAAGAGTGTCTGTGCCACATCACTCCCCGTACGGAACGCAGTACGGGTCATCGGTATCGCAGCTTGCGAATTCGAACTGGATAGTGGTGTGCGCGATGCCGTATTCGTGCTCGAGCATCCCGTTCACGCGCGCGAGGAGGTTGCCGGTGGAACGAACCGGGATGTCGCCGACCATCAGGTGACACGACAGCGCCGGACGCGATGCGCCGAGGGCCCAGATGTGGAGGTGGTGAACGCCATCGACGCCATCGAGTGCCGCGATCGCGCGCGTCACGGCCTCGGGATCAATCCCTTCCGGCGTCCCTTCGAGCAGCAGATTGATGGCCTCGCGCAGGATGCCCCAACTGCTCCAGAGAATCAGCACGCCGATGGCGATCGAGACCGCCGGATCCCAGAACAGCGCGCCGGTGCGGCGGATCAGCAGCGCCGCGGCGATGATGCCGGCCGAGGAGATGGCGTCGCCGAGCATGTGCAGGACGGCGCCGCGGATGTTGAGATCGTGACGCCCTTCGCCGCGCAGCCAGAGCGTGATCGCGCCGTTGAGCACGAGCGCCGCGGCGGCGGTGATGAGCATGGCGGTGCTGTTGACCGCCGCCGGCGCGCGCAGCCGCTCGGCCGCTTCGACGAAAACGAAAATCGTGAATGCCACCAGCGTTGCGGCATTGATGAACGCGGCCAGCACGCCGGCGCGATGCCATCCGTAGGACTTCGCGCTCGTGGCCGGACGCCGCGCCACGCGCACGGCGAAGAGCGCGAGAAGGAGCGCCAGCGCGTCGGTGACGTTGTGCAACGCATCGCCGATGAGCGCGAGCGAATTCGCGCGAATGCCGGCGACGATCTCGATGACGACGAAAACCGCGGTGGCGATCGAGGCGACGAGAAGTTTGCGGGAGGCTGTCGCGCCGTGCTCTGCGTGATGATGATGAGACATCAGTGGATCAGTAGATTAGTGGATTAGTAGGTTTGAGGCGTTCAGCACCGCCGATTTACTAATCCACTAATCGACTAATCTACTAATCCACTACCTCGTCGACTTCTCCACCTTCTTCGACTTCGCCGCCACTCCCTCGGCCATCGAGACGCGCTGCTCGCGCAGCCGTGTCGCAAGCGCGGCATCGGACAACGCGATGATCTGCGCGGCCAGCACGCCCGCGTTGCGCGCGCCGCCGATGGCCACCGTCGCCACCGGAATTCCGGGCGGCATCTGAACGACTGCATACAACGCATCGACGCCTTGCAGCGCGCTGCCGCTGAGCGGAACGCCGATGACCGGCTTCGTCGTCAGCGACGCCACGACGCCCGGCAGATGCGCGGCCATCCCCGCTCCGGCGATGTAAACGCCCGCGCCATCGCGCTCGGCGTCGGTCACGATCTGCTTCGTCCGATCCGGACTGCGATGCGCGGACGCGACTTTCATTTCGTACGCGACACCCACTTCATCGAGTGCCGCACAAGCCTGCCCCATGACCTCGGCGTCGGAATCACTTCCCATGATGATGCATACCCACATGGCGGCGAATCTTAGCAAGTCGCGCAAAAAGAAGTTCGAAACGGCAATGGTGGCGGAGCCTTGGGCAACCAACGCTGCCGGCCGTGCCGGCTTAGCAGGCCGGAACTTCGGCTTCGCCGTTTGCCGTCGTCGCGCTGCGCAAGCTCGGCAGCGGCAAACAGCTCCGCACCAGCGCGCTGAGCGCGCCGATGTCGAACGGCTTCGGCAGAAATGCGCAGATTCCTTTGTCGACCGCGGTGGCAACCTCGGGGGCGCGATTCGCGCTGATAACGATCACCGGAATCTGTCGCAGCGCCGGCTCCAGCTCGCGCGCCTGCAGGACGTCCCACCCGGAAAGGATCGGCATCATCAGATCGAGCACGACCACGTTCGGATGTTCCTTGCGCATCAGGTCGAGCGCTTCCTTCCCGTTCGGCGCCTCGAAGAAAACGTAGCCGTCGCGCTTGAGCGCCGCAACGATCATTTTGCGGATGCTCGGATCGTCGTCGACGACCAGCACGCAATGCGCACGTTTGTCGGGAAGTTCTTCGCCTGTCTGGACCACGCGCTTTCAGGCATGCACAACAGGTGCCTTTGCGGAATTTCGTCTCTGCGCAAGGCGCTTCTCGGAGGGCCGTGAAAGTCGCCGTTGCCATGTCGGGCGGGGTCGATTCGTCGACCGCCGCGTACATCCTCAAGTCCGCCGGACACGAGGTGGTCGGTCTGTCGATGCAGATGTACGACAACCTCACCAATGCCGATACGACCTACGGCGGATGCTGCACCATCGACGATCTCACCGACGCGCGCCGCGTGGCGTGGAAGCTCGACATCCCGCACTTCACGCTCAACCTCGAGCAGAATTTTCACGAGAAGGTGATCGCGCCGTTCGTGCAGTCGTACCTGAGCGGCCTGACGCCAAGTCCGTGCGTGCTGTGCAATACGCACGTGAAGTTCGATCTCTTTCACGAGAAGGCGCGCGCCATCGGCGCGGAAAAAATCGCGACCGGCCACTACGCGCGCATCACGCGCAGTGACGATGGCCGCTTCGAGTTGCGCAAGGCGCTGCACCTGGCGAAGGATCAGTCGTACTTCCTCTTCGAGCTGACGCAGGAGCAGCTCAGCGGAGCCCTCTTCCCGCTCGGCGAAATGACCAAGCCCGAGGTAAGGGATGTGGCCGAAGAGGCAGGGCTGAACGTGGCGCGGAAGAAGGAGTCCTACGAGATCTGCTTCGTGCCGCAGACCGACAGCTACGCAAAAATCGTGGAGCGCGAAGCCGCGATCGCGCCCGGCGACGGCGCCGGCGAGATCGTCGACGTCTCCGGCAAGGTGATCGGAACGCACGACGGCTACTACCACTTCACCATCGGCCAGCGCCGCGGCCTCGACATCGGCGGCACGTCCGAGCGGATGTACGTCGTCGACGTGAACCCCTTCACGAAGCGTGTAGTGGTCGGCGAAGCCTCGGATCTCGAGCGCGACGAGCTATTCGCCGAGCGCGTGCACTGGATCAGCGGCATCGCCCCATCCGGACCGATTGAAGTGCAGGCCCGCGTCCGCTCCCGCTCCGCCGACGCCGCCGCAACCGTCACTCCGCTCCCCAACGGCCGCGCGCGCGTTCAGTTCGCGCAGAAGCTACGCGCCGTTGCTCCGGGACAGGCAGTCGTCTTCTACGATGGCGATCTCTGTTTGGGCGGCGGCTGGATCACGCGCTAGCGCATGCTGGGGTGGTACATTTGCTCGACATGAGCAATGAAGCATCGGGCGTCTGTATTGTCGAGGGTGTGATCGTCGATGCGACGACGAAAGCGGCCATACCGTTCGCCGCCGTCGTCATGAAAATCAACGGCGTCAATGCCGGCGGTGCGGCGACCACCGATTTCAACGGCAGGTACAGGATCGACCCCCCTCCCGGCGTTCCGATCCATGCGACGCTGACGGTGACGTACACCGGCTACGAGCCGGCACACGCAACCGTCGAGCTGCAGGCGGGCGTCGTGACGCGGAACTTCGACCTTGTGTGGCGACGCGACTGACTCGTTTGGAGTCAGAACAGCCGCTTACCCGCCAGCCGCGCTTCGTGGTCGAGCAGCCAGCGCTTCACCGGCAGGCCGCCGCCGAAGCCGGTGAGCCCGCCCGACGCGCCGATCACGCGGTGGCAGGGGATGACGATCGGGATCGGATTGGCGCCGTTCGCGGCGCCGACGGCGCGGACGGCGGCTGGGCGTCCGATGCGTTCGGCGATCGTGGAGTAGGTCGTGGTCTCGCCGTACGGGATTTTTTGAAGCGCGCTCCAGACGGACTGTTGGAACTCCGTTCCGCGTGGCGCGAGCGGGAGATCGAACGTTTGCCGTTCGCCGGCGAAGTAAGCGCGCAGCTGACTTGCGGCTTCGCGAAGTGCGGCGGGGTGGCGCGTCCAATCGGGTTGCGGCTCGGCGCCGGCGAAGTGGATTTCAACGATCGCGTTCTCATCGCCGGCGATCAGGATTGCGCCGATGGGAGTGTCGATGTAGGTGTAGATCATCCGAGGCTCTTCCACAGGAGCATCGTCGCATAGGAGCGGTACGGTCTCCACGCTTCCGATTTCGCGAGAAGCTCGCGGTCGCTGATCATGCCGGCGGCTTTGCGGATGCCGAGGTCGGTGTGGGGGAAGGCGTCGGGCTCGCGGAGGGCGCGCATGGCGATGTAGTGCGCGGTCCAGGGGCCGATGCCGGGGAGGGCGGTGAGGCGGGCGATCGATTCGTCGAGTGTGGCGCCGCGTGCGAAGGTCACCTCGCCGCGAGCGACGGCTCGCGCTAATCCGCGGATCGTGTTCCAGCGCGTCTGCGGCATGCCGGGATTCGTTCGCGCGCGCATGAGCGACTGCGGCGTGACGCCGTGCCGCGAGGCGATGCGCGCCATCAGCGTCGTCGCGCCGGCGACGCTGATCTGCTGGCCGACGATGGCGCGGATCGCCATCTCGAATGCGTCCCATGTTCCCGGAACGCGAGTTCCCCGAAATCGTCGCACCAGCGGACCGAGTACTTTGTCGCGCGCGAAATGCTTCTCGATGGTGGCGACGTCGGCGTCGACGTCGAACATGGTGCGGACGCGCGCCGCTTCGGATGCATCGTTCACGACGACGGCATCGCCGCCGTTCGTTACCCGCACGCCTTCGCGTTCATACGCGTCCTCGGTCACCGTCTCCACGCCCGCGATCGCGCGCGGACGGAGGAAGTTGAGGATGCCGGCCCAGTCGTAGGAAAGCGTGTAGTGAAGGTGAACCATCGATAGCAAGTTCGGACACTGCACTTTGCCAAAGCACAGACAAGAGTGTCTGTGCCACACCGGCCGTGCCGGCTCACTCCACCGTCACGCTCTTGGCCAGATTGCGTGGCTGATCGACGTCGCAGCCGCGGCGCAGGGCGATGTAGTACGCCAGGAGCTGCGTCGGGATCACCGACAGAATCGGCTGCAGCGGCTCCGTCGTCCACGGAATCTCGATCACGTCGTCGGCGAATTTTTTCATCGCCTCGTCGCCTTCGTCGCAGATCACGATCAGCTTGCCATCGCGCGCTTTCACTTCCTGCAGGTTGGAGACAACCTTGTCGTAGACCGGCGTGTGCGTAGCGATGGCCACGACCGGAAGGTTCTCGTCGATCAGCGCGATCGGCCCATGTTTCATCTCGCCCGCCGGATAGCCCTCGGCGTGGATGTACGAAATCTCCTTGAGCTTGAGCGCTCCTTCGAGCGCGATCGGGTAGTGCACGCCGCGGCCGAGGAAGAGGAAGTCCTGCGACTTCGAATATTTGTGCGCCAGCTCTTCGATGTGCTTCTCCTGTTTGGAGAGAATGTCTTCGATCTTGTGCGGAATCACGCGCATCTCGTGCATGGCGTAGCGGCGGTCGTCGAGGTCGTCGCCGCGAAGCTGGCGGATGTAGAGCGCGAGCAGGTAGAAGGCGGTGAGCTGCGTGGTGAAGGCCTTCGTCGACGCCACGCCGATCTCCGGACCGGCGTTGGTGTAGATCACACCGTCGGACATGCGCGTGGCCGCGGCGCCGATCACGTTGCAGATGGTGATGAGTTTCGCGCCCTTCTTCTTCGCCTCCTGCATGCCGGCGATGGTGTCGGCCGTCTCGCCTGACTGCGTGACGCCGATGACCAGCGTGCCGTCATCGATGATCGGATTGCGGTAGCGGTACTCGGAGCCGTAGTCCACTTCGATCGGAATGCGCGCGGCATCCTCGAGCAGGAACTTGCCGACCAGTCCCGAGTGCCACGACGTACCGCAGGCGATGATGTGGACCTTTTTGATCTTCGACCAATCGTCGGACGTGAGCTGCAGGTCGTTGAAGAAAATCTCGCCTGACTCCTCGAACATGCGGCCGGTAAAGGTGTCGCGTACGGCGCGCGGCTGCTCGTGAATCTCCTTGAGCATGTAGTGCCGGTAGCCTTCCTTCTCGGCCATCACGGCATCCCACAGGATCTTCTTCGGCTCGCGCTCGATCTTCTGATCTTTCTGATCGTAAAGAACCGCGTTCTTCTGATCGACGACGGCGTACTCGCCATCCTCCAGATAGATGATGTTGCGCGTGTAGGCGAGGAGCGGCGCGACGTCCGAGGCGACGATGTTTTCGTTCTCGCCAAGGCCGACGACGAGGGGTGGACCCTGCTTGGCGGCGACGATCGTTCCCGGCTCGTTGCCGTCGAACATCACCAGCGCGTAATGGCCTTCGAGCTCCTTGAGCGTCTTGCGGACGGCGTCGACGAACTTCGTCCCGTCCTTCATGTTTTCTTCGACGAGATGCGCGACGACCTCGGTGTCCGTCTCGGTCTTGAACTCGTGACCGATCTTCTGCAGCTTCTGTTTGATCGGCAGGAAGTTTTCGATGATGCCGTTGTGGATGACCACGATCTTGCCGGTGCAGTCGCGGTGCGGATGGGCGTTGTTCTCGTTCGGCTTGCCGTGCGTGGCCCAACGCGTGTGGCCCATGCCGAACGTGCCTTTGAGCGGCGCGGCATCCAGCTTTGTTTCGAGATTCGACAGCTTCCCCTCGGCGCGCACGACTTCGACGCCGTTGCCGTCCACGACGGCGATTCCGGCGCTGTCGTAACCGCGATATTCGAGTTTTTTCAGTCCGCCGATGAGAACCGGCACCACGTCACGACTGCCGGCGTATCCGATGATTCCGCACATGAGGCTTCCCGTCCGTTAGAATTCCGCGCCGGTGAGAAAACTTGCGGCGCTGTTCCTGTTCGCTGTCGTTGTTGCATGCGGCAAACGCGGCGATCCGCATCCGCCTGTCCCGATCATTCCGAAGGCCACGACCGATCTTCTTGTAGCACAGCGTGGTCCCAAAGTTCTCCTGTCGTGGAGCTACCCGTCGATGACGACGGCCGGCAAGACGATGACCGGCATCCGGCGGGTCGTAGTCTGGCGTTCGGTCGAAGAGCTGCCGGTGTCGCAGCCGCCTCGCGATCCCGGCGACGTCGACCCCACGCGTCCAACATCCATTCAACTTTTCTCGAAGATTCCGACGCTCGCTCCCGCTCAGTTTCTGAAGCTCCGGAACCGGGTAGACAGCATAGAAGGCGCCAACTTGCCGGCCGCCACGACCGGCGCGCGTCTGACGTACGAGGACACGCCGCCGTTCCACACCACCGACGGCCGCCCCATTCGCGTGACGTACGCGGTGGTGACCGAGGGGACGACGGCGAACGGTGATCTATCGAATCTCGTGACGATCGTGCCGCTGGAAGTGCCGATGGCGCCGACCGCGCTGGCCGCGGTGCCGCGACGCGAAGGAGTCGTCCTGACCTGGACGGCGCCCGACACGGCCATCAGCGGCGCGAAGAAGCCGCCCATCGCCGGATACGACGTCTATCGATTCCCACACAACCAACCCGCAGATGAATTTGCGACGCCGGTCAACACGGCGCCGGTGACGTCAACGACATTCACCGACAATCCGCCCTACGGTCCGCACGACTACTTCGTGACCGCCCTCGCCGCGACCGGTCCGCCGCGCATCGAGAGCGATCCATCCTCGGCCGTTAATGTCACGTTCAAGGACCTCGTTCCTCCCCCGCCGCCCACCGGCCTGACCGCGCTCGTCGAAACGGCCGGTGTGCGCCTGGTCTGGGATCCAGTCGAAGCACCGGACATGGCCGGCTACAAGGTCTATCGCACCGAGGGAACCGGGATCGAGCAACTGCGCCCGGTCGGAACGATTCCGCTGACGCCGATCCAACTCGTCACCGCCACCAACTACCGCGACACGAGCGTCAACCGCGGCATCTCCTACTACTACGAGGTGGTGTCGGTCGATAAGACGGGCAACGAGAGCGCAAGAGTGAAGACGGATTGGGTGCTGGTTCCGAAGACGCCGTAGAATTGCTCCATGACTGCCGCCGCCGAACATGTCGTCGAAGATTTCGAGGCTCTTCCTGAAACGGAGAAACGCCAGGCGCTCGCGAAAATCCTCCAGATCGCCAGCCAGATGGATTACGGTCCGATTACTGATGAGGAGCTGGAGTCAATGACGGACGCCGTATTTGTAATGTACGACGCCGAGGAACGCTCTGAGTGAGTTTCCCGCATCGCGGCGAGGTTTGGCTCGTCGACATGGGCATGGAGGGGAAAATCCGTCCAGGCGTCGTTCTCAGTGTCCTCGCTGGTGACTCCGACCGCGCTCTCTTTTCAATTGTTCCGCACACAACGGCACTTCGGGGATCTCGTTTCGAATGCGCGGGAAATGTGCCCTTTCTAAAACGAGGGGCATTCGATGCACAAGCAATCGGTCCCGTGACGAGGCCGCGCTTCATCCGCCGTCTCGGCACGCTGAATTCGTCGGAATTGCAAGAGGTCGAAACCGCAGTGGCAGACTGGCTCGGTCTCAAATTCCTTTCGGTCAGCTAAATCTTCACGCAGACATTCTTCGCTTCGGTGAAGAAGTTGAGCGACTCGAAGCCGCCTTCCCGTCCTACTCCGCTTTCTTTCATGCCGCCGAAGGGGACTCGCAGATCGCGGAGAAGCCAGCAGTTGATCCAGATGGTGCCGGCGTCGAGGGATGCGGCGACGCGATGAGCGCGTGACAGATCGCGTGTCCAGATGGTGGCGGAGAGGCCGTAGCGGGTGGAGTTGGCGAAGGCGACCGCTTCGTCTTCGTTGTCGAAGGGCGTGATGGTGACGACCGGGCCGAAGATCTCCTCCTGGAGGACGCGGCAGTCGCATCCGAGTCCGGTGATGATGGTCGGCTCGACAAAGTAGCCGGGTCGTTCGACGCGGCGGCCGCCGGCGACGATGGTGCCGCCTTCCTTCGTGGCCAGATCGATGTAGCCCATCACCTTCTGCAGATGCGCGTCGCTGATGAGAGCGCCGACGTCAGTCGATTCGTCGAGCGGATCGCCGATGCGGAGTTTCTTCGCGGCGTCGGCGAAACGCGTGACGAATTCGTCGTGGATGGAGCGCTCGACGAAGATGCGCGATCCGCAGAGGCAGATCTCGCCCTGGTTCCAGAAGCTGGAACGGATCGACGTGGCGATGGCGTCATCAAGGTCGGCGTCGGCGAAGATGAGATTGGGATTCTTGCCGCCGAGCTCCAGCGACAGTTTCTTGAAACGCGGCGCGGCGTTGGCTGCCACCGCGGAGCCGGTGACGGTACCGCCGGTGAAGGAGATGGCGGCGACGTCGTCGTGGCAGGTCAGCGCGCGGCCGGCTTTGTTGCCGTAGCCGTGCACGATGTTGATGACGCCGGGCGGGATGCCGGCTTCGAGCGACAGTTCGGCCAGGCGATTGGCGGTCAGCGGCGTCAGTTCGCTCGGTTTGGCGACGCAGGTGTTCCCCGCGGCGATGGCGGGCGCGATCTTCCACGACAGCAGATACAGCGGCAGGTTCCACGGCGAGATCAGACCGACCACGCCGAGCGGCTGGCGCAGCGTGTAGTTGAGCGCTGCGGCGTCCATGGCGTGCGCGTCGCTGGACTGGTGGAGGATGGCCGTGGCGAAGAAGCGGAAGTTGGCGACGGCGCGCGGGATGTCCAGCCGCTTGGCCAGCGAAATCGTTTTGCCGTTGTCGATCGACTCGGTGCGCGCCAGCTCGTCGAGATTTTTCTCGATCAGATCGGCGAGTTTGAGAAGGAGGTTGCTTCGTTCGGCGGCTGTTCTTCGCGACCAGGCGGGAAACGCTGCTTTGGCCGCGCGGACGGCGTCGTCGACATCGCGCTCATCGCTATCGGGAATCGTGGCGATGACTTCGGCGGTGGCGGGATTGACGTCGTCAAAGTAGGCGTCCGAACGCGGCGGGACGAATTTGCCGTTGATGAAATTGGCGAGTTGCATGGGAATCGGAGTGTATCGCTGGCTGTCATCCTGAGGCTGCCGGAGCCGCAGAGCCGAAGGCGAAGACGCCGGAGGACCGCCGAAGGATCTCAAGCTTCCCAAGCTGCGTTGAATCCAAGTGGTTTCAGCCGGAGATGCGCATCTTGAGATCCTTCACCGTCCTACGGCGTTCCGCGCTTCGCGCTCCAACGCCTTCGGCGGTTCAGGATGACAATGCCTTCCAGATCTTTTTCAAATCGGCGGTGAACCTGCGCATCTCCTCGTGCCGCGCGTCGTCGCTTGGCGCGCGAAGGATCGATGATGGATGTACTGTCGCCGTCACGAATGGTGCGAGCGTCGAATCGACGAACTGCGCGCGCTGGATCGACACGCGGAACTTCGGTCCGATCACTGCTTGCGCGGCGGTCGAGCCGAGGCAAATGATTGCGCGCGGCTTGATCACGGCCACCTCAGCTTCCAGCCACGGCCGGCAGGCGGTGATCTCGGCGCCGTTCGGCTTCTTGTGGATGCGGCGCTTGCCGCGCGGCTCCCATTTGAAGTGCTTGACGACGTTGGTGACGTAGACGGTCTTGCGATCGATGCCCGCTTCGGCGAGGGCTTTGTCGAGGAGCGCGCCAGCCGGACCAACGAAGGGATGTCCGCTCAGGTCTTCCTTATCGCCGGGCTGCTCGCCGACGAACATCACCGTCGATGACGGCTTTCCTTCGCCGAAAACGGTCTGCGTGCCGATCTTCCAGAGGTGGCAGGCCTGACAACCGGCGGCCACGACCTGCAGCTTCTTCAGCGTCGGGCGCGGCGGGATCAGCGGCGCGGCGGTTTCAACGTCCCTCACGACTCCGGTGAGAGTGCAATCGATGATCCCACCCAGGTGAACTGCTTGTTGAAATCGACGCCGAGCATTTTGCCGCGCGAGAGGCGGACCAGGTTCTGCGCGAGGACCGGTTTCGCTTCATCGTCGGGGCGCAGGAACATCATGCGAATCTCGATTTTTGCGCCGCCGCCGTCGGCCGCCTGTAGCGCCGGCTCGTATTCGATTTTTTCCTGCACACACCAGGTGTGGCGGTCGGCGGCGGGAATGGCATCGAGGTCGGCCGCGGTCGGCTCGACGTTGACGCCGCCACCGGCGAAGGAGAAGAGCGGCTTGAGAACGTAGCGGGCCGTGAAATCGTCAGGGACGCGATCGAGATCGGAGACGAATGTCGCGCGCGGCACGGACGGGTGATCGAGAAACGGCAGCGAATACTTCGACCAGGCCCAGTACCAGTTCGGGTGCGGCGCCCACTCGACGTCGAGCTCTTCGCGGTAGTCGAACGGGATCTCGATCTTCTTCGCGATCAGCTCATCGAAAACGACGCGGTTGTAGATGCGGCGGACGCGCGTATTGCCGAGGAAGAGCTGCTTGCCGCGTTTGGTGAGCGCGCGCGGATCGACGGCGTCGACGCCGGTGAGCAGCTTCGTGGCGGCGAAGTCGGGATACGTTTTCTGCTTCGGCGGATCGATGTCCATGAGGATCACTTCGGCCGGATCGTGATCGCCGGTGATCGTGCGTTTGGCGAGCTCGATGAAGGAATCGCGATCGAGGCCGGAGAACCAGCACGACCATTCGCGATCGAGTCCGTCCATCGATCGCATCGTGTCGCGCCAGGCGTCGCGCTGCGTGACCTGCAGGCAAGTCAGCGACGGAAAGCCCTGCAGCTCGATCAGCTTCGGGACGAGCGCTCCGTTTTTGTCGCGGACGACGGCAAAGTCGACCTGCGTGAAGCTCGGCAGCGCGTCCATGCCCGGCGTGTCCCATCGCGCCGGAATGGCGCGCTTCATCTGTTCGATGCGCGACGGCGCGGAGAGTTGCGCGACGATGGCTTTCGCCGCGTCGACGATGGAGCGCTTGAAATCGTCCGGCAGAAAAAGCGGCGACTCGGCCAGACGAAATTCGAACGTGCAGTCGAGACGCGACGACAGCTCGCGCACGTACCACTCGTAACGCTCCGGCGTGATCTGCGCGTTGAACAAACCACGAAAGCGCGGATCCATGGCCTTACGCGGTCGCCACTTCGCAGCGTTCGGCGATGAGCGCGCCGAGGTGATGGCGAATGGGCCCGAGGAGCGAATACTCCGAGGTCAGGCGGCTTTCGCGTTCGAGATGAGCGAAGAGATCGCGCATCGTTTCGACGCGCTCGCGGTACCACGGCTCGGAGACTTCGCCGTGCGCGCGCTTCTCTTCGAGCACGGCCATGATGTGCTCGCGGTCGATGATCTCGGGGTGGTGATTGACGCCGAGAATGCGCGGCAGGCCGTCATCGGTCCGCGCGAACTCGATCATCGTCACGCCGTCGCTCGCTTCGTCTTCGCGCGCGATGATCGTGGCCGAGGAGTTTTCGGCGATCAGGTCGAAGAGACGATTGTCGACGACGCGAAAGTGGCGGCGATCGGGAAGTTGCTGCGCGAAATCGCCGAACCACGGATGCGTGGCGGCGTCGGGCGTCAACACGTTCTCCGGCATCCCGCTGCTTTTTTCGGCGCGCAATTCGGGACGCGCGGCGCCGGACCAGCGGCACATCAGGCCGAAGCTGTGGCAAACGCCGAGGAGCGCGGCCGTTGGATGCGCGGCGACGTCGTCGAAGAGGCGGAACAGCGGCGCTTCCCACGCCGGATTCTCGGCGATGCCCTGGCTCTCTTCGCGGATTCCGTCGTTCATGCGCGGATCGAGATGGCCGGGGCCGCCGGTGCCGACGTAGAGCCGGAAGCGGCCGTTCGGCGATTGCGGGATCTGCAGCGAGCGGCGCACGTCGTACGAAATCACGCGCACCTTCGCCTCAGCGGCGACGAGCGCATCGCGATGCGGTTCGGTGGATTCGAGCACGGCGTGGACCAGCGAGTCGTGGCCGACGTTCGGCCAGGCGTGGTTCATGTCGAGAATGGCCACGTCGATGCGGTCGCGGTGCGGCGGCGGCTCGGAATCCGTCGCGCGGACGTATTCGAAGAAATCGTAGTTCTCGTGGATGTCGCGCCGTGGCATGTCAGATGACGCCGTGTTCCGTCTCGGCGATGATGTAGTCGACCACCGAGCGAAGGTCTTTCGTCTCTTCGTACTTTTGCAATTGCCGGTCCGCGCCGGTGCCGCGGGCCACGATCGTGCGGGCGTAGTAGACCGCCTCGCGCGATCCGAGGTCGTCGACGACGTCATCGACGAAGGCGAGCAACTCCTCGAGCAGCTCGGTATACGGCACTTCTTCTCCGCGGCTGAAGTCGATCAGCTTGCCCTGGATTCCGAAGCGCGCGGCGCGGGCTTTGTTCTCGTTGAGGAGCATGCGCCGGTAGAGGCGCCATCCCATGTTGCGGCGGTAGAGCGTCCACAGTTTGTAGGTGATGGCCTGGAAGAGCGCGGCGATGCAGATGGTCTCTTCGACGCGCATCGGGACGTCGCAGATGCGGTATTCGAGCGTCGGGAAGAACGGATGCGGGCGCATGTCCCACCAGATCTTCTTCGCGTTATCGATGCTGTTCGTCTTGATCAGGAACTGCACGTACTCCTCGAACTCGCTGTTGGAGCGGAACGAGTCAGGGATGCCGGTGCGCGGAAAGCGCTCGAAGACTTTGGCGCGGTAGCTTTTCCAACCAGTGTTCTGCCCGCACCAGAACGGCGAGTTCACCGACAGCGCGAAAACGTGCGGCAGGAAGTAGCGGGCCGCGTTCATCACCTGGATGCGCGTCTCCAGATCTTCGATGGCCACGTGCACGTGCAGGCCGAAGATCAGATTCGCGCGCGCCACCATCTGCAGGTCGTAGACGATCTGGTCGTAGCGTTCGTTCGACGTGATCGGCACGCTGGCCCAGTGCGAGATCGGATGCGTGCCGGAAGCGGCGATGCGCAATCCGCTTTCGCGGCAGAGGTTGATGATCTCGCGCCGCAGCCGCGTCACTTCGCGGCGTGCATGCTCGACGTCGGTGCAGATCGGCGTGCCGACCTCGATGACCGCCTCGTGCATCTCGCGCTTGATCTCGTCCTTGAGGCGCTTCTCCCCTTCCGCGAACATCTCCGAGATGTGCGACCGCAGCTCGCGCGTCTCGGGATCGACGACCTGAAACTCCTCCTCGATGCCGAGGGTGAAGGAAGGTTGTGGAGGCATGGACGGAGTCTACCAGTGGATTAGTCGATTAGTGGATTAGGAAGGCAGTCTCCCCAAAGCAACTTCTAATCCACGATTTTGTCATCCTGAGCCGCCGAAGGCGTTGGAGCGCGAAGCGCGGAACGCCGTAGGACGGTGAAGGATCTCAAGCTTCCCAAGCTGCGTTGAATCGCAGTGGGTTCCAGCCGGAGTTGCGCATCTTGAGATCCTTCGGCGCGCTCCGGCATCTTCGCCTGCGGCTCAATGCCTCCGCCAGCCTCAGGATGACAGCCGCTCGGCTTCGGCGATCCTCACAGACCACTCAAATCGCCGTTTCCACGTCCTTGCTCGTATTCAATGTCTGCGGCCACGTGCCGGTCAGCTCGAGCTTTCTTCCGCTGGTGACGATCTCGATCAGCGCTTCGGCCATGTTCGAGACCACCCATTTGAAGTTCTCTTCGCCGACCGAGGCCAGGTCGGCGTCGGGAGCGCAGTTCATGAAATCGATGGCGATGGGGACGCCGTCGCGCACCGCGAATTCGACGGTGTTCATGTCGTAGCCGAGGGCGTCGCACAACGCGATGGCATCGCGGCGGATGCGCGCCTCGAACTCCGGCTCCATCGGCGGCGGATTCTTCACGTAGCGCAGGTGGTGCGGCTGCTTCGGGTCGTAATGCATGATGTGCACGCGGCTGCGGCCGAGGACGTAGCAGCGGTAGTAGCGGTCGAAGTCGATCGCTTCCTGCGCCATCATGGCCAGGTCGCGGGTCTGGTCATACGCGGCGAAAAACTCCTGCTGGTTGTCGCACTTGTACACGTCTTTCCAGCCGCCGCCGTACGCCGGCTTCATGAAGATGGGGAAGCCGAGGTAGGCGAAGACCTCGTCCCAGTTTACCCAGCGCATGTTGCGGAACGACTTGGCCTCCGTGCTCGGCGGATAGTCCTTGTGCGGCAGGAGCACGGTCTTCGGAACGGCGACGTTGACGGACTTGGCGACGAGGTTGTCGAAGAACTTGTCGTCGGCCGACCACCAGATCGGGTTGTTGACGATCTGCACGCCCGACGCCGCGGCGCACTTCAGGTACGTGCGGTAGAACGGGATCTCGTGGCTGATGCGGTCGAGGATCAGATCGTACGGAAAGACGCCGTCGTCTTTGAGGTACGAGATCTCCGCGGGCATGGCTTCGACCTCATCGCCGCCGCGGGAGTTGATGGCGTCGATCAACGCCCAGGGGAAGGTGTCTTCCATGCCGAACACGAGTGCAATTCGCTTTTTACGCATCAGATTCTCCGGGCGGCGGATCGTATAGAATCGCCCGCCCCGCCGCAAACGGAGGAAAAGCGGAATGTGAAATGTTGAATGTTGAATGCTAAATGTTGAATGAAAAACGAAACAGCTTTTCGTCATCATTTAACATTCAACATTGAACATTCACCATTCAACATTGCGCTTTTAGGACGGCCCCATGTACACCGAACATGTTCAATGGCACAGCAACGCCCTCGGCCGTCCGATGGAGTTTCTCTGGTACGGCAAGTTCGGGCGGCCGGTGATGCTCTTCCCGACCTCGGCCGGACGCTACTCCGAGAATGCCGACCGCGGCATCCCCGACTCGCTGGCCGACAAAGTCGACGGCGGCGAGATCCAGCTCGTGCTGGTCGACACGGTGAATGAAGAGAGCTGGTACAACCGCGGCGTCCATCCCGCCGTCCGCGCCGCGCGCCATGCGCAGTACGACAACTACCTTCGCCATGAGCTGACGCCGTACATTTTCAACCGCGCCCAGCGCGGCGATCTGGCGGTCTACGGCGCGAGTTTCGGCGCATATCACGCCGCGAATTTCGCGGCGCGCTATCCCGACGTCGTCAGCCGCGCCATCTGCTTCTCCGGCATCTACGACATCCACGCGCAGCTCGACGGTTACTGGGACGAGAACTGCTACTTCCACTGTCCGACCGCGTACATCCCGAACATGGATGGCGAATGGGTGGGCAAGCTCTCGCGCGTCGACTGGATCATCGCCACCGGCGAGTACGACACGATCGTCGACAAGAACCGCGAGTTTTCGGCGCTGCTCTGGTCGAAAGGGATCCCGAATCATCTGGAGATCTGGGGCGGCGTCTTCGGCCACGACTGGCCGTGGTGGAAAGAGAACCTGCGCCGGTTTCTCTGATTCCGTGCGGGAAATATCGCCCGCCGCCTGAGGCTTGAAGCCGTCCTACACGCACGCACTTTGCAAGCCCGGGAGACCTCATGCGCCAATTCGCGGTAGCTGTCGCCGTCGTAGCCATTGCTGTTTCCGCCTCGGCGCAACTCACCGCTGATTCGCAGTTTCATGCGGAACGCGCGGACGGAACGGAAGTGGTCTTTCCGTCGCAGTCGGAACCGGCCAGCGGATTCATCGTCGAATTCGTCGCGCCTCCCGCGGCGGCGAATATCGCGGGAAAGACGGCCGTCGATTACCAGGCCACCTTTACCCGCTTCCGCAACGACCTGGCCACGATCCTGAACGCCCAGCGAAGCAGTAAGACTACGGTAAGCGGCAAGACGGCGATCGACGCCGAAGTGCGGCGCGAGTTCTCCGTCGTCTTCAACGGCGTGGCCGTCGACGTGCCTCGCGAGATTGCCAATCAGCTTCGGACGCTGCCCTACGTGAAGCGCGTCGTATCCGACACGCCGATGCACGCGCTTGCCGAGGGCGCCAACATCACGCTGATCAACGCTCCGAAAGTGTGGACGTCGCTCGGATCGCGCGGCAGCGGCGTGACCGTGGCCATCATCGACACGGGCATCGACTACCGGCATTCCGCGCTGGGCAGCGGCTTCGGACCGGGATTCAAGGTGAAGGGCGGCTGGGACTTCGTCAACAACGACGCCGATCCGCTCGACGACAACGGTCACGGCACGCACGTCGCCGGCATCGTGGCGGGACAGTCGGACGTCATCACCGGCGTGGCGCCGGATGTGTCGCTCATCGCCTACAAAGTTCTCGGCTCGACCGGCAGCGGCAGCGAGTCGAACGTGATGGCGGCCATCGAGCGCGCCGCCGATCCGAATCAGGACGGCAACACCGCCGATCACGTCGATGTCGCCAACCTCAGCCTCGGCGGCACCGGCAATCCCGACGATCCCGGCTCCGTGGCCATCGACAACGCTACTGCCGCCGGCGTGACGTTCGCCATCGCCGCCGGAAACAGCGGCAGCAGCTTTCACACGATTTCGAGCCCGGGCACGTCGCGCAACGCGATCACCGTCGGCGCGAGCGATCTCGGCGACACCATCGCCTCGTTTTCGTCGCGCGGCCCGAATATGAAAAATCTGGCCGTGAAGCCGGATGTCGTCGCGCCCGGATTGTTGATCCTATCGTCCTACCTCGGCGACAGCTACGCGACGCTGAGCGGCACGTCGATGGCCACGCCGCACGTGGCCGGCGCGGCGGCGCTGCTGAAAGCGCTGCATCACGATTGGACGCCGGCGCAAATCAAGCTGGCGCTGATGAACAACGCCACTTTCCTGCACCAGGAGATCATGGCCGGCGGCGCCGGACGCATCGACGTTTTCGCCGCGGCAAACGGCACGATCCGCATCGATCCGCCGGCCCTCAGCCTCGGCCTGGCGCCGATCGAGTTGACCAACTGGACGGCTACGCGTTCGCTGCACCTGACGAACAGCGGCACGCAAGCGGTGACCTTCACGGTGAAGTCTAACGTCCTGATCGGTGAAACGGTGACGCCGTCGTCGCCGACCGTGACCGTCCCGGCCGGTGGCGCGGCGGACGTCACGCTGAATTTTGCGATCGACAATCTGAACACGATCGCCAGCGCGGCCTCGTTCACCGGCGGAGGGCAGATCGTTCTCACGAACTCCGCGTCGCCGTCGGACGTGCACAACATCCAGTTCGCGTTCACGAAGGCGGCGCGGGCCACGGTGACGTTCGACCGCGCTTATCCCGACGCGGTGTGGATCAACAATGCGCACACGAGCGTCATCAGCGCCGCGCACCTCGATGACAACACCTCCGAGATCCTGATGATCCCGGGCACGTGGGACATGCTGATCTACACGCACGAATTCGATTCGACCGGCGCGCTGACCGGCGTCGATTTCATCGCCCGCGAGGCGCTTTCCGTGCAAAAGGACACGACGATCGCGCTGACGGCGGCGGACGTTCCGCACACGGTCACCTTCGCGGGACGCCGCGAGACCGGCGCGCTGCTGAGCGGCGGCGGCTACGCTAGCAGCGGCCGCATTCTCCTCGGCGGCACGTCCGGCATCACGTCGCTCTCGTTTCCGTGGAGCAGCGTGCACTCGATGCACGTCTCCGATCTGTCGGCGTCGAAATCGCTGCTCTTCTACGAGACGATGCTCGACGCGCCGACGAACAACTACTACATGATTCAGCATCCGCCGCTGGCCGGCGTGAATGCGGACGCGACGCTGACGACCGGCGGCTCCGTCCTGCGCGGCGGAGCGGTGCAACTGGCCATTCCTGCGGCGTCGCGCGGCGACCGCCGCCTCGGCGTGAGCGCGACCAGCCTGACCGGCGGCGGCGTTTCGCTGATCAACATCGTCGATGCGCCGATCATCAATGCGCACGTCTTCGTCTCGCCCGACGTCCATCCGAGTTTTTCCTACGGCATCTCCTTCGGTGCGATCACGGACGGCGCCACGCAATACAGCACGCCGCTGCTGCGCGTCGTGAATGACAAGCTGGTCGGCCTCACCACGCCCGGTCTTCTCCCCTGGACCTACAGCGGCTCGACCTACCAATTCGGCCTCGGGCCGCGCTTTGCGGCGTCGCAGATCACCTCCACCGGAAATCTGCGTTTTCTCTGGACGACCGACCTCTTCGGTCCCCTCGGCGAGGTGCGCGTCGCCGATCGCACCGGCACGACCACGCAGTTCGTCGACAGCACCGGCTTCCGGTCGGCGATCGCCGGCTATTCGAACTCTGTCGACGTCAGCGCCAAAGGCCCATTCCACCTCGAGGCAACGAACCAGGGCACGCTGTATCCCGGCGTGAACAAGACGACGACGATCTCGATGGATATCGATTCGACGCGCGCCGACTACATCCCGCCAACGCTGACGACGATGATGATGCTCGACGGCACGGGCACGATCGCCACGCGGCTCGATCCGCACGCCAGCGGCTCGCTGCTCTTCTCCGCCGCCGATTTTTCGTTGAATGGAACGCTGCGGATCTATCAACAGATCCGGCCCGATGCCACCGCCGTGTCGTATCGTTACAGCGGCGAAACGGCCTGGCGTCCGCTGGCCGCAACGCAGCTGAACGAAGACACGCTCAACTCCGCCGGCATCCTCTACCGCGTCGACCTCGCGCCGGTCGCGAACGTCGCCGGCGGATTCGTCGAGCTGAAATTCGACCTCGCGGACGTGGCCGGCAACACGACCACCGTCACGCTCGCGCCGGCGTTTTCCATCGGCCCGGAGCTGGGACCGCGGCGTCGCGCAGAACGGTAGGGCTGTCATCCTGAGGCGCCGGAGGCACGGAGCCGAAGGCGAAGATGCCGGAGGACGCCGAAGGAACTCAAACTTCCCAATCTGCCTTGAATCCCATGGGTTTCAGCCGAAGTTGCGCATCTTGAGATCCTTCACCGTCCTTCGCCGCTCCGCGCTTCGCGCTCCGACGGCTGCGGCGGTTCAGGATGACAGCATCGCCGCGACCTCGTGCAGCGTCGCGCACACGCGGGTGGCCATCGACGCGATCTCGTCGGACGGCGGAACGAGATCAGGGACAATGATCACATCCATCCCCGCGGCGCGGGCGGCGCGGACGCCGGCTTCGGAGTCTTCGAGCACGAGGCAGTCCGCCGGTGCGATGCCGAGGCGCTGCGCGGCGAGGAGGAAGAGATCGGGCGCAGGCTTCGCGTGCGAAACCTCATCGCCGAATGCGAGCGCTGCGAAGCGCGAGGCGAGATCGCCGAGGCAGCGAAGCGCGAGGATTCGCGGGGATGAGGTGGCAAGAGCTTTCGGGATTCCTCCGAGCGCGTCGAGCAACTCGATCGCTCCCGGCTTTCGCGCAATCGTCGAGACGCGTTCGTCGAAATCGCGGCTCCAAAGCGAATGAAACTCGTCGAGCGGAAAGGCCTCCCCGAAATGTTCGCGAAGAATCAGCTCCGACTCGGCGTTGCCGCGGCCAACGAACCGTTCGTAGAGCACATCGTCGATTGGATAGCCGAGCGACGACGCGGCCGCCTTCCACGTCGCGCGATACAACGGCTCGCTGTCGAGCAGCAGACCGTCCATGTCGAAGATGACCGCGCGCGGATTCAAACCCATGCCCGCGGCACGAAGAGGCGCTCGTAAAGATTGATCGCGTAGCGGTCGGTCATGCCGGCGATGAAGTCGATGGCCAGCCGCTCGACCGGCTCGTCGCGCGACGTATCGAGAAACTCCTCGGGATGCGCGATGACGTGCTCGAAAAGCGCCGTCAGCGTCCGCTGCGCTTTCACGAATTCGCCGCGCACGGTCGGCGTGAGATACATGTTCTGAAACATATACGTCCGCAACTCTTCCAGCGCCTCGAGCACCTCGGCGGACATCGAGATCTGCTGGTAATCGCAGGCCAGCGTCGAATCGATCACGTCGCGCACCATCCGGTCAATGCGGTCGCCCCCTTTGTTGCCGAGGGCCTTGCGAATGTCTTTCGGGATGTCATCCTCGGTCAGCACGCCCGCGCGAATGCCGTCGTCGATGTCGTGATTGACGTAGGCGATGATGTCGGAGATGCGTACGATGTCGCCTTCCAGCGTGAGCGCGCGCGACTTCGGACGGCGCCGCAGCAGCTCGCCCTTTTCGCCCTTCGAATGTTTGAGGATGCCGTCGCGCACTTCGACGGTGAGATTCAATCCGCGTCCGTCGTTCTCCAACACTTCGACGACGCGCACCGATTGCCGGTAGTGATCGAAGCCGCCCTTCACGAGTTTGTTGAGCGCCGCTTCGCCCGCATGTCCGAACGCGGAATGCCCGAGGTCGTGACCGAGTCCGATGGCCTCGGTGAGAACTTCGTTCAGCCGCAGCGACTTCGCGATCGTACGCGCGATCTGCGTCACCTCCAACACATGCGTGAGCCGCGTGCGATAGTGATCGCCCTCGGGCGCGAGAAACACCTGCGTCTTGTGCTTCAGCCGCCGAAACGCCTTGCAATGAATGATGCGATCGCGATCGCGCTGATACGACGGCCGGATGTCGTCCTCCGCCTCCTCGCGATCGCGCCCGCGCGTCTCCGCGCTCAACGCCGCGCGCGCAACGAGCGTGTCGCGCTCGATGTTCTCCAGCATCTCGCGGATGGTCGTCATCGCGCCGCACTTTATCAGCGAGCGATTGGATTCAAACTTTCCCCGCGGGGATGTTTTCGCCGTGCTCGAGGCGATCAGCGAACACGCGAACCGCTAGCACTCTCGCCTTCGAAACCGCCTCGTTGCGGGATCGACCGTAGGCCAGAACGCCCGGGAGATCGACGACTTCTCCGATCCACCGGCCGTCGTCCTCGCGACCTAGTTCTACGGTGAAGTCAGTCATAGTGGTCGTCAGAACGGCTTCTCCAGCGACTCCGATTGTGGGGTGAAGAGTTTGGCGCCGTCGGGGGTGACGTACATGTCGTCTTCGAGGCGGACGCCGAATTCGCCGGGGATGTAGATGCCGGGTTCGTCGCTGAAGGTCATGCCGGATTGCGCGCGGAGCGATTTCGCCCAGCCGTACATGTTGTTCTTCACCAGGTACGGCCATTCGTGGCCGTCCATGCCGATGCCGTGGCCGAGGCGGTGGGAAAAGTACTTGAAGCCGGGGCCATAGCCGGCGGCGACGATGACGTCGCGGGCGGCGGCATCGATCGATTCGAGCGGCGCGCCGGGCTTCGCCGCTTTCAGCGCGGCGCTTTGCGCGCGCTTCACGATTTCGAAGACCTTGTTCATCTTGTCCGTCGCTTTGCCGAGGACGAACGTGCGCGTGATGTCGGACTGATAGCCTTCGACGCTGCAGCCGTCGTCGACCATGATGATCGTCCCTTCGCGAATCACCTGGGGAGTCGACGAGCCGTGCGGCAGCGCGGTCCATTGCGCGGTCTGCACGCTCGCTTCGCCGTTGAATCCGACGCGCTTGTATGCCTGCGAAATCAGCTCGGAGACGTCGCGCTGCGTCATGCCCGGCTGCAGCGCTTCGTACACGGCTTTGTAGACCTTGAGCGTGGCCGTGTTCGCGAGCTGCATCAGCGCCAGCTCGTGCGCGTCCTTGACCATGCGGCAGCCGGCGGTGATGACCGTGCCGAGGATCACTTTCGACTGCGGCGCGGCGGCGGCGATGCCTTCGCTCCAGACCAGTTTCGTCGTCTCCTCGATGCCGATCGTCGCCGTGCCGAGGCCGCGATCCCTGAGGCCGTGCGCGACGAGAGCGTAGGGGCTTTCATCCTCGTTCCAGGTGCGAACATCGGCGTGATCGGGGCCGAACGGACCGACGGCGATCTGTTCGCGGGCGCGATCCTCTTCGAATGCGGGGCAGACGAAGAACGGCTCGCCTTTGACCGGAATGACGCATGCGAAGAGCCGCTCGCCGCCGCCCCAGCGCATGCCGGCGAAATAGACCAGCGACGTGCCGCCGGTGAGGATCAGCGCGCCGATCTTGTGCTCGGCCATGAGCCGCTTCGCCTTCTCGATGCGAGCGCGGCGTTCATCGTTGGTGATCGGCTTGGCCTGATCGCGCATCGACGTCAGCGCGGCGATGGAGGGCGGCAATTTGCCGCCCTCCGCTTGCGCGAAGAGCGATGGCGTGCGCCAAAGTGCGGTGAGAGCTGCGGATGCGCCAATGAATTTGCGGCGGTTCATTGCCGCGATTCTATCGTCCTCCGAAGAACACCGGATCGCCGGACGCGTTGTCGACGATCGAGCCGTAGGCGAACAGGTTCGCCGGTCCGTCCGCGTGCGCGAGGAGCGTCAGCGTTCCGGCGCGCGGGGTGTTGGCGGCGGGGAAGAGCGCGCCGACGCCGTACTGAACCTGCGAGCGCGGCGACAGACCGATCTGCGTCGTGCCAAGGACGGCGCCGGTGTCGGAGAGCAGGGTCGCAGTCACCGTCAGTTGCGTGTCGCCGCCGTTGACGAAGCCGACGTTCGAGCGGAACAGCGAGTCGGAGCGGAGGCCGGGCACGAACGAGTCGTTGCCGAACGACGTCACGGGATCGATCGATTGGCCGTACGTGCCGCCGTTGTCCGTGGTGATGTACGTGCGGCTGGTGACGATCGGGCCGGAGGCCGTCGTCCACGACACCAGCAGCGCGCCGCTGCCGGAGGAAACGCCGAGCGCTTGCGCGACGTCGGCGATGACGACGGTGCGCGACGGCGGAACGGTGACGTTGTGCGATGCGGCGCCGCGATTGTCCTGGCCGGCGGCGAGGTAGCGCAGCGACACGTTCATCGTCGTCAGTCCAGGATTGAAGAGCGTGACGTCGCTGCGCCAGAACGTTCCGTTGACGCCCGGCGCGCGGCCGACGGCGGGGATGGTCAGCTCCGAACCGGTCGGAGCGGGGATGGCTTGGACGTAAACCGGATCCTGCGTGCGGTTGTCGACGACCGACCCGTACGCGCTGACGGCGTTCGGCGTGGCGGAGTCGACGCGCATCGAGAGCGCGCTGAAGGAACGGCCGTTCACGGCCGGAAAGAATGTGCCGAGGGACGACTGCTGGAAGTTTTTCTCGGGCACGGTGACGGTGGTCGTGGCCACGACGCTGCCGTTCGCGTCGTACAGCGTCAGGCCGGCGTTGACCGGCAGGGCGGTGCGGTTCACGAGGCCGATGTTCGTGCGGAAATTCGCATCGGACTCGAGGCCGGTCAGAAGCAGTGTGGAAGTCTGATCGTCGCCGCTGACGTTCGGGACCGACTGGCCGTACGTGCCGACCGAGCCGGTCGTGAACGTGCGGCTGGTCACGCGGATGGCGGGCGTCGTCGTCGCGCTCGACGCTTCGATCGCGATCGCGCCGGCGCCGTTGGAGAGGCCGAAGAGATCATTCAGCGCGTTTGCGAACGTGATCGACTGATTCACGCCGAGGAAAAGGCTGCGGGTGAGGACGGGCGCGCCGCCGCCGGGGATGAACGTGAACTGGCCGCTGGCCGGCTCGCTGCCGCCGTTGAAGAGCGTCAGCTCCGTGCGCCAGACCGAGCCGCCCACGCCGTTGGTCTGCGCCGCCGCGGGCACGAGCGAGCGGTAGGCGGTCGGCGGAAGGATGGTGACGACGTGCGAGGCCGTCGATGATGAGGTTGCGTTGGAAACGGTCAGCGAGACGCCGTACGAACCTTGCGCCGCGTAGGCGTGCGTCGGATTTTGTAGATTCGACGTCGCGCCGTCGCCGAAGCTCCACTGCCACGACGTCGGTGAGCCGGTCGATTGATCGGTGAAGGCGACGTTCGCGCGGACGGCGGCCGTCGACGGCGAAATCGCGAAGGCGGCCGAAACCGGCGGCGTCGCCGGCGTGGCGGTCGTGACGGTTACTGAGTGCGAGTTGATCGACTGCAGGCCGGTGGACGTCGACACGGTCAACGTCACGGGGTAGTTGCCGCCGATGGTGTAGCGCTTGACCGGATTCTGCAGCGTCGACGAGGTGCCGTCGCCGAAGTTCCAGAACCACGACGTAATGTTGCCCGCGGAACGGTCGGTGAACGTGATGTTCGTCTGCGTGGTCGGATTCGACGGCGAGAAGCTGAAGTCGGAGGCGACGCCGGAGCTGACCGAAACGACGTGCGACGCGAACGCCTGTCCATTCGCGGTGAGCTGGATCGTGTACGTGCCGGGCGTGTTGTAGATGTGCGTCGGATTCTGCAGCGTCGACGTCCCGCCGTCGCCGAAGTTCCACGACCACGACGTCGCGCCGGTCGATGTATCGCTGCAGACGAAGGTGGTCACGCCCGCGACACCAACCGAGGGGCTGACGTTGAATGACGCAGTAACCGATGACCCGATCGTGACGCTGGCCGTATTCGAAGCCGCCGATTCGCCGGCGCTGTTGAACGCGACGACATAGAAGCGGAACGTGCCGGTGGCGAGGCTGGAGACCGTCGCACCGCGGCTGCCGGCGGCGAGATCGGGCGACAGTCGATTGAATGCGCCGTTGCCGGTGGCGAGGTAAACGCGATAGCCGGTTTCGTTCGTGGCGTTGTCGTTCCACTGCAGGTTGGCGTTCGAGCCGGACGGCGTCGCGGTCAGTCCTGTCGGTGCCGCAGGCGTCGTGGCCGGCGGCGGAGGCGTGACCGATCCGTTCGGATAGAGCCAGCGTGCGGCGACCTGATCGTCGGCGCGCAGCGACGGCCCGAGGCCGGTGACCGAGGGGAACATGAGCGCGGTGTTGTCGGTGCTGTGGCCGAAGCCGAGCGTGTGTCCGAACTCGTGCGCGACGATCTCCGCGAGCGTGTTGCTGGAGATGCCCGCGCTCGGCATCACGCCGTCCTGAATAGTCAGATTCCCCTCGGTGATGATGAACGCGTGATACGTCTGCGACGTGTGCGCTCCATCGGCGTCGAACGGCCCGGTCCAGTTCATCGAGCCGGAAACACCGTTGAATCCGCCCTCTCCGACGATGCCACCGGTGGAAGGATTGAACGTGCCGCTGATCTCCCCCTTCGGATCGTTGAAGAGAATTTCGTTGACGCCATTCGGACCGGCAAGGCCGCCCAGCGTGGCCGTCGTACCGGAGTAGGCGTAGCTGATTTTCGCGGCGCTGTAGCTGTTCCACGCATTCATCGCCGTCTGGATTTCATTCACGCCGCCGCCGGTGTATCCCGACTGCGTTCCGTTGCTGAACCACTTGGCGTTTCCGCCGTTGTCGAACGCGGCCCAGCGATAGACCGTCCCTTCCTGGATGAGCGTGAACTCCGGCTTGACGATGCGGCTGCCCATCGCCGAGGCGGTGAGGTCGCGCGCGAGGACGGGGTTGGCGACGCCGTAACTCTTCACGCCGTCGCGGCCGGCCACGCGGTCGGTGACATACGACTCGAACGCGGTGGCGTCGCGCTGGATGTTCTTCGTCTCGATCGGCTGCAGCGACGAATCGAGCAGTTGCACGTCGCCGGCGTTGTCGTCGCGGATGAGGAAGCGGCGCCCGTTCGCGGCGCGTTGTTCGCTGAACTTGCCGACAAAGAGATCGATGGTCTGGTAATCGCCGCGCGGCGTCGGCGTCAGAAACGCCATCACGCGCTCGCCCGGCTCGTAGACCGGCGATCCGAAAATTTTGGTGATGCGGCCGTCGATCTCGCCGCCGACTTCGCGGATGGTCAGCTCGCCGGTCACGTCGCCTTTGAGCGTGCGGTCGACCGAGAGCTTCGTCTCCGTCCAGATCCCCTCGCCGCGAAGCACGGGCGTGGAGCTGATGACGATTCCTTCGACGATGACCGGCGACTTGCGAATGAGCTGATCGTCATTCGGCAGAACGATGGTGGTCCCCGACGCGGCGAACGCGCTAAGCATCAAGACACACGCCGGCCAGTACACCCTGAAGTGCTTCAGCATTGGATGAGTCTCCTAGTGGTTGAGGCGGACTACTCCCTGCGTACGCCGGCGTAAATCCGGGAGGGGAGCGGGTCGGATCATTCGGGACTTGGGACGAAGTTATTCGGCCTTAACGCGAGGCCGCGCTGCTACCATTCCAGGAATCCCAATGTTGCAGCCTGACGCCATGCTCGGTCCCTATCGGATCGTGAGCCTTCTCGGCGAAGGCGGCATGGGAGCCGTCTATCGCGCCAAGGACACGCGCCTCGGACGCGACGTGGCCATCAAGATCCTGACCGCGCTTACGCTCAGCGATCAGGAACGCGTGCAGCGCTTCGAGCAGGAAGCGCGCGCCACCGGGATGCTCAATCATCCCAACCTGCTGACGATCTACGACGTCGGCAACGAGGGCGGGACGGCGTACATCGTCAGCGAGCTGCTCGAAGGCGCGACGCTGCGCGAGCGGCTGGAGCGCGGTCCGCTGCCTCCGCGACGCGCCGTCGATGCCGCGCTGCAGGTCGCGAACGGACTGGCCGCGGCGCACGAGAAGGGGATCATTCATCGCGATCTGAAGCCGGACAACATCTTCCTCACGCGCGACGGCCGCGCCAAGATCCTCGATTTCGGCATCGCCAAACTGAGCGCGAAATCCGACGACGGCGGCGTCTTTCAACAAGCCGCCACGGAGCCGGGCATGGTTCTCGGCACGGTCGGTTACATGTCACCCGAGCAGGTGCGCGGCGAAACGGTCGACACGCGCTCCGACATCTTCGCCTTCGGCGCCATCCTCTACGAGATGCTGACCGGCGTGCGCGCCTTCAAACGCGGCTCGTCGATCGAGACGCTGAGCGCGATTCTGAAAGAGGATCCGCCCGATATCGCCGACTCGCTGCCGAATGTCCCGCCCGCGCTGGAGCGGCTGACGCGGCGTTGTTTGGAAAAGGATCGCGAGCTCCGTTTCCAATCGGCGCGCGATCTGGCCTTTAACCTCGAAACGATGTCGACCCTGTCGATGCCAGGTACGCTGACACCCGGCACGTTGTCGAACGTCGCCAACCCGGCGCAATCCGCGACGATGCGCGTTCAGCCCGACGCGCCGCGGCGCACCTCGGCCACGGCAGTCCGTCCGGCCACGTCCGCGATGCCGGCAACCATCCGCACCGCCGCGCGGCCGGCGACGATGGCGCAGCCGATGCCGCGTCGCGTGTCGCCGATCCTCCTCGCGCTGCTCTTCCTCGTGGCCATCGCCGGCGCGGCATGGGGCGGCTGGTACTTCGCCACGAATCGGATGAAAGCCGAGGCGCCGCCGGAGGTGGTGTTTCATCGGATGACGTTCCGGCGAGGAGAAGTTCGTTCGGCGCGCTTCGGACCGGACGGCGATTCGATCGTCTACAGCGCGGCGTGGGACGGCAATCCGTCCGAGATTTTCGTCGCCAACCGCCAAAGCCCGGAGGCGCGGCCGCTCGGCGTGAAAGATGCCGACATCCTGGCGATCTCGAAATCGACGGAACTCGCAGTCCTCCTCCGCCGCGATCGCCTGACCGGCCTCGGCACGCTGGCGCGCGTCCCGCTCGCCGGCGGCACGCCGCGCGAAGTGGCCGAGCAGGTGCTGCAGGCCGACTGGTCGCCCGACGGCGCGAATCTCACGGCCATCCTCGGCGGCAACGGCACGTTCCGCATCGAGTCGCCGCTCGGCCACGTTCGCTACGAATCGCCGCACGCGCTGCGCGACGTTCGCGTCGCGTCCGATGGACGCATCGCCTTCATCGAAACGTACACCGGCAAGAGCGACGTGGCCATCCTCGACGCGAAATCGGCCAAGCCGGTCTCGATCGCGCGCGGCTGGAGCCACGGCGTAAGCGGGTTGGCGTGGGCGCCGGGCAATCAGGAAATCTGGATCACGGCCACCGACACCGGCGCACCGCCGGCGCTGTACGCAGTGAACGTCGATACCGGCGACACGCGCCTCATCAACCGGCTGACCGGATCGATGCGTCTGTACGACATCGCCCCCGCCGGACATGTGCTGTTGTCAAACGGGATGTGGCGCGCGGCGCTGGAAGTGCAGGCGCCGGGCGAGACGGCCGAGCGCGATCTGTCGTGGCTGGACTGGTCGATCCTCGCCGACCTTTCGCGCGACGGCCACACGATTCTCTTCAATGAGCCGCGCGAGGGCGGCGGCGCCGCGAGCGCGATGTACGTGCGCCACCTCGACGCGCCGACGCCTGTCCGCATCGCCGACGGCTACGGCGACGCGATCTCTCCCGACGGCAAATACGTTCTCGGCCACAGCGGCGCGAAGCTGGTAGTCGTCCCGACCGGCAGCGGCGAGGCGCGCGAGTTGAAAACCGACGGCGCCTTCGACCTCGGCGCGGCCTGGTTGCCCGACGGACGCCGCGTCGTGATCGCCGGCGCGCTGCCGAAGAAGGGCTATCAACTGATGGTTATCGACACGCTCGACGAGTCGGTGAAGCCGATCTCGCCTGAAGGCATCTGGGGCGAGGCCTATCGTCCGTTCGCTGTTTCGCCCGACGGTCATTACGCGGCCGGGATGACGAAGCAGCAGACCATCGCGCTCTATCCGATCGATGCCGCTGCGGAGCCGTCGATCGTTCCCGCCATCGAACCGGGCGAAATCCCGATCGCCTGGTCCGCCGACGGCGCATCGCTCTTCGTCCATCGTCCAACCGCGTTGCCCGCGCAAGTGACGCGCGTGACGCTCGCCACCGGCGCGCGCGAGCCATGGAAGCAGTTCTCCCCAACCGATCCCGCCGGCGTCTACAAGATCGCCCCGATCTGCATCACCCCTGACGGCACAGCCTACGCCTACGACGCGCTGCGCATGCTCGGCGATCTCTACGTCGCCGACGGATTGCGGTAATCAGCCGCCCGCAAACGCGACCACGATCTCGACCTCATCGCCATCCTTCAGCGCGACGTCGTTCTCCCCATGCAGCACGAGATCGCCATTCACCGCGAAGTTGAACAACTCATCGCGATCGTCGCCGAGATCGAGGTTGGCGATGATGTCGCCGAGAGAGGCGGCGTTCATGGTGATGACCTCATCCCGCCCCTCGCGAAGCGGTTCGGGGAGGCGGACGGTGACTCTGGTTTGGGGTATCAATTCATGGGGAACGGTTTCACGCGGAGGACGCGGAGGGGCGGAGCGCGCGGAGGGAGTTTGGTCTTCTCTCAAAATCTGCCGGGCCTCACCATTGATCCTGCCGCATCCGCAAATGCTGCTACGTCGGAAAGCCAGTGTGGCACAGACACTCTTGTCTGTGCTTGAGCAAGCTGCAATGTCTGCTGTTGCATCACGACGTCAACACCGTCTCTAACTCTTCTCGCCACTCCGGCGTCGGCACGCCTTCCTCGGTCAGATTCGAGATGGCGTAGAAACGGGAGAGCATTTTGTCGAACTCGCCGCGGTCGATTTTTTCGCCTTTGTAGGCGCCGACGCCGATGGCTTCTTCGAACCAGCGTTTGGGGAGGGTGTCGTCGGCGCGGGTGATGCCGAGTTTGGCGTTGATCAGGCGTTCGACGCCCATCACGTTCAGGCCGATGTGGTCGATCGCTTCGTTCGTCAGCTCGATTCCGGTCACGTTCGCCACCTGGTCCGCGAACTCTTCGTATCCCGGAAGCGATGGTGAGTTGAAGAGCTTCGTGGTGAAGCGGCACATGCCGACCGAATCGCCGACCGCGTAAATGTTCTCGCAGCGGCGGACGGCGGTCTCTTTTCCTTCGTAGCTGTTCGGCTCGGCGGAAACGGGACCGCCGTACAGCTCCGCTTTGAACTCGGGGGAGTCGTTGATCTTCGCGTTGATTTCGAGCGTGACGCGATTGCGGAGATGATCCATGCCGCGCGTGGCGACAGCGAGGCCGAGGGCGAACGCTTTCAGGATGCGGGCATCGTGCGGATCGCTTTGCGTGAGGCCTTTCACGGCCATCAGGTAGTCGAGCGATTGGCTCGGATACTTACCCGTGGCAACGGCCTGCGATGAATCGGCGATCACGTCGCCGAATCCTTCCCGCTTCGCGGTCATGAAGAGAAGCCGCTCGATCGTTTCGTAATTGCCCCATTCGAGGTCGATCTGCGTTTGCTCGCGCGTGATGATTCCGCGCTGGTAGAGCTCCATCGCCCACGAAATCGCGGAACCGGTCGACGCTGTATCGAGCCCGAGGTCGTTGCAGATGTTGTTCAGCCGCAGAACCTGCGTCACCTCGGTGATGCCGACGTTCGGACCGAACTTGCCGAGCGTCACGTATTCGGGACCGTCGCCCTTCACGTACTTGTCGTGATGGACATTCATGTCATTCGACATGTCGTTCAACGGCCGGCAATTCACGGGGCAGGCGAAACATCCCTCCATGCCGGGGCGGTACGGATCGATATTCTCGGCGTCGAGCTTGTCGGTCCATGTCGTTTCCTGATTGTTCTTCGTCCCCATCGCGCCAAGCATGCGCGACGGCTTGTAGAGGAACGGCGTGCCGCGTTTCTTCAGCGCATTCTTGACCACGGACGTGCCGAGGAGCTTGACGGCCACGTCGCGGTTGCGGAGTTTGTGCGGACGGGCGGTGGCCAGATCGGCGCTGCGACCCTGGATCAGGATCGCCTTCAGATTGAGCGCGCCCATCTTCGCGCCGGGACCGCCGCGGGCGTAGATCGCTTTCGGGCCGGCCATGATGCCGGAGCAGAGGACGAGGTTCTCGCCGGCGGTCGTGATCGCCGCGAGGCCGTAATCCTTCCCTTCGACACCATTGAAATCGCTGGCGATCTTCGCGCGCAAATCGATGTTGTCGAGTCCGACGAATGGCGCGGCATCGACGAACTTCGGCTGATCGCCTTCGAAATGGAGCAGCGTCCACTTCGGCGCTTTTCCGTAGAGCACGAGGTGATCGATGCCGTTGAGTTTCATGAACGACGGGAAGTAGTCGCCGGCGTTCGAGTCCATCAGCACGCGCGATTCCGGCGACCACGAAGTCACATTGCCGCGCGAGGCCGACGGCACCATCGACGTCAAGATCCCCGTTCCGAAAATCAGCGGCACCTCGGGATGGATCGGCTCGAGCGTTTCGTCGAGCAGGTTGTGCAGCAGGAACATGTTCACGCCGCGCCCGCCGAGGAGTTGCGTCACGACGCGATACGGAATCCAGGCGCGGCGCACTTCCTGACGCTCCAGATCGACGAAAATCGTCTGACCTTGCGTCGGAAATTGCTGCTCGGAAGCGAGCCGCGGGAAAAGCGCGTCGATGCGCGCTCTAATTGACATGAGCGGATCTTAGAACATCGCGTAAATGGCACGCTGTTCCGGGACCGCATATCATCGCGCAGGCAAGGCAAGGTCATGCAGAGAGAGGAGAAGTCGGAGCGCAGCCGGCGGCAGGTGCTCGACGCCGCGCTGCAATTGTTCTCGCATCAGGGATATCGCGCCACCACGGTGCGCGACATCGCCGAGAGCGCCCGCGTTTCGACCGGCAACGTCTATCACCACTTTCCCGACAAGGAAGCGATCTTCCGCTCGCTGCTCGACGAGTTCTGGCGCATCACCGAGACGCGCCGCTATCCCTTCACGCGCGCGCTCTCGATCGGAACGTTTCCCGACAACATCGAGCAGCTCGGCCTGGCTGCGCGCGAATCCATCCGCGAATTCAAGCCATACTTCGCGCTGATCTTCGTCGACGTCATCGAATTCGAAGGGACGCACATCCGCAAGTTCTACAGCGAGCTTGGCAAACGCTACGGCGCCTTCGTCGGCGAAGAAGCGCTCGGTGCGATGCGGCAACGCCTTCGCCCCTCGGTGTCCGTCATCGACGCTCTGCTCATCACCGCCCGCGTCTTCTTCAACTACTTCACCATCGAGATCCTCTTCAATGTCCCGGAACCGTTCGGCAAGGACGCCGCGCACGTCATCAAAGAACTGTCCGACATTGTGCGCAATGGGATATTGATGAACGATCAACGTTAGGAGATTGATTGAAACGTTTCGCACTCCTCATCCTTCTCGCCACGACCGCCTTTTCCCAACAACAGAACGACGCCGACTACACGCGGCAGATCAAGCAGTTCACCACGGGGCCGCAGTTCATCACCGAGATGGTCGATCACCTGCCGGCGTCCGCGAAGGTTCCGACACCGCTGAAGTTCTTCGGCTACATCGCCGGCGCCGAAGGGCATCTGACGTACTCGGAAGACGTGAATCGCTACATGCGCGCGCTGGAAGCAGCGTCTCCTCGGGTGAAAGTTTTCTCGATCGGCAAGAGCGAAGAAGGACGCGAGATGATCGCCGTCGCGGTCGGCGCTGACGAATCAATTGCCCATCTCGACCGCTATCGCGACATCACCAAACGCCTCGCCGATCCGCGTTCGCTGGCCGACGCGGACGCAGAGAAGTTGATCGCCGCCGGCAAGCCGATTTACTACATCACCGGCTCGATCCATTCGCCGGAAACCGGCAGTCCCGAAATGTTGATGGAGCTGGCCTATCGGCTGGCCGTCGAAGAATCGCCGCTGGTCCGCAAAATCCGCGACAACGCGATCGTGCTCATCACGCCCGTGGTCGAAGTCGACGGACGCGATCGCCAGCTCGATCTCTCCCGCTGGCGCGACGCCAATCCGAATCGTCCCGTGCCGCCGCTCGTCTACTGGGGCCACTACGTTGCCCACGACAACAATCGCGACAACCTCGGCCTCGCGCTCGCGCTGAGCCGCAACGTGCTGCATACGTTCTTCGACTTTCATCCGCAGGTTCTGCACGACCTGCACGAGTCGGTGCCGTTCATGTACATCTCCACCGGCACCGGTCCGTACAACCCGTCGATCGATCCATTGGTGGTCGACGAGTGGCAGCGCATGGCGTGGCACGAGGTGCAGGAGCTGACCAAACGCGGCCTGCCCGGCGTCTGGACCTACGGTTTCTACGACGGCTGGGCGCCGAATTACATGATGTGGGCCGGCCAGGGGCACAACGCCATTGGCCGTTTCTACGAGACGTTCGGCAACCGCTTCCCGATGACCGCCGACCGCGTCGTGCGAGGTCAGAGCGATCGCGCCTGGTTCCGTCCCAATCCACCGCTGCCGGCGGTGAAATGGTCGCTGCGCAACAACATTAATTATCAGCAGAGCGGAATCCTGCTCGCGCTGTCCGACTTCGCCGACCGCCGCCAGCACTTTCTCGAGCAGTTCTATCTGTTAGGTAAACGTTCGATTGCGAAGGCCGCAAACGAAGGTCCCTCGGCATGGGTCTTCGACGGCGCGCAGAAACGTCAGGGACAGCTCAACGATCTGATGAACCTTCTGCGCACACACGGCATCGAAGTGCAGCAATCCGACGCGCCTTTCAGCGTCGCCGTCGATTGGCCGCCGTCGGCGAAAAAAGAGAAAACCGATTTCGCCAAGGGCAGCTTCATCATCCGCATGGATCAGCCCTACTCGCGCCTCGCCGATGCCATGCTGGACGTGCAGTACGTGCGCAGCGACGAGAAGGTGTACGACGACACTGGCTGGACGCTCGGCTACCTGAAGAATGTCGACTTCAAGCGCGTCGCGAATCCCGATGTGCTCAAAGTGCCGACGCACGAGTGGAAATCGGGCGGTATGGTCATGGCGTCGAACTACCTGGAGAACAACGCCGACACGCTCCTGCCGCGAATCGTCTGGACCGATCGCAATACGACGCGCGTCGTCGCCGATGAGCCGTTCACGGTCGATGGGAAAAAGTACGCTGCGGGTACGATCGTCGCCAAGTCGTCCGCACCATCGGCAAAGACGCACGACCTCCACCTCCCGCGCGTGGCCATCCTCCACACCTGGCTGCGCACGCAGGACGAAGGGTGGTTCCGTCTGGCGCTGGAGTCGCTGAACATTCCGTACAGCTACATTTCGACGCAGGAAGTCGCGCGCACGCCGAATCTTCGCGACAAATTCGACGTCATCCTGTTCGCGCCGACCGGCGGCAGCAATTCGTCCGCCGAAATCGTGAACGGACTTCCGCCCGGCCCACCGCTTCCGTGGCGCAAAACATCGATCACGCCGAATTTAGGAGGGATAGATGAGACCGACGACATGCGTCCCGGCCTCGGCCTAACCGGCGTCGACAGCCTCACCCGTTTCGTCGAAGACGGTGGCCTCCTCATCACCGCGCGCGACACTTCCATCTGGGCCGTGCAGTACGGCCTGGCGCGCTGGGTGCGCGTCATCGAGCCGCAGAAACTGCGCGCGCCCGGCACGATCCTTCTGGCCAGCGTCACCGACAAGAAGAGTCCCATCGCCGCCGGCTACGACGACACGCTGCCGATCTACTACGCCGGCGCGCCGATCTTCCAGGTCGGCTTGACGCCGCCCTCCGCGCCGGATTCGCGTCCCAGTGGCCGCGGCGGCAAGAACGACCCCGACGTACCGCAAGGCCGCCCGTTCGTCGCGCTGCCGGAGCGTCCGAAAGCCGCGCCGGGGGAGGAAGGATTCCAGACACCCGAGGACGCGCCGTGGAATGCGGACTACGCGTTGCCGCGTCCCGAAGATCGCCCGCGCGTGATCGTTTCGTTCGCCAAAGAAGCCGGCAACCTGCTCCTCTCCGGCATGCTCGAAGCGGGCGAAGAGATTGCCGGCAAACCGGTCGTGATCGACGCGCCGCGCGGCAAAGGACACATCCTCCTCTTCGCCAACAATCCGATGTGGCGCCAGAACACGCAAGGCAGCTACGCGCTGGTGACGAACGCGATCATGAATTGGGATCACCTGCGTTGAGCTGGGACGTCGATCAATACGAGCGTTTCAAGAACGAGCGCGCGCAGCCGTTCCGCGACCTCGCCGCGCTGATCGAGCCGCGCCCGAACATGCGCGTCATCGACCTCGGCTGCGGCACCGGCGAGCTGACGCGCGAGCTGCACGAGCAGCTCGCCGCATCCGAAACGCTCGGCATCGACAGTTCCGAGTCGATGCTGCAGAAAGCATCGCCGTCCCGCACGCTGCACTTCCAACTCGGCGACATCAAGTCATTCGTATCTGATCGCCCCTTCGACCTCGTCTTCTCCAACGCCGCGCTGCACTGGATTCCCAATCACGAATGGCTCTTCACGCACTTCATGCTCCTGCTCGCGCCGAACGGACAGCTCGCCGTGCAGATGCCGGCCAACCACGACCACGCATCGCACCGAATCGCCGCCGAAGTCGCGACGTCGTTCGGGATCAAGCCGCGAACCGTCAACATCCTCGCCCCCGAGTCCTACGCCGACCTCCTCCACCGCCTCGGATTCAAACGCCAACACGTCCGTCTCCAGGTCTACGGCCACGTCCTCCCCTCCACACGCGACGTCGTCGAATGGACGAAAGGCTCCACGCTCACGCCATACCGCGAGGCGCTATCGGCCGAACGTTACGAAGAGTTCCTCGCCGAATACACCGATCGCCTCGTAGCCACCCTCGGCGATTCGCGTCCGTACTTTTACACGTTCAAACGCGTGCTGATTTGGGCAGTGAGGTAGGGAACTCGGCCGTTCACGGCTCTCCTCGGATATGAGCGAAGAGCACGTTCCCCATTGGTGGCAGCCGTTCAAGGACTTCTATCTCATCTACCTGCCGTTGCGTTTCAACGTCTTCGTGGTGGGACTATTGGCGTTCCTGTTTCTGAAGTTTCCACAGGGCCACGACATCGTCGCCCGTATGGCTGGTAAATCCGATCCAGGCGCTCCGATCGCATTCGACATCTTCGTTCTGCTCCTCGCTCTGCAAATCTGGTTCTGGTCGCGACAGTTGCTTTACCTCGTCCCGAAGAATCCGCCGGCCTCACGTTTTCCGATTTGGACACGCTGGATTCCTCGAGTGCTGGGCATCTGTGTTTTCGGAATCGCGTTCGGTGCATTGATTCGCGTCGATGCAAGTTCTGGAAAGCAGATCCGGCCTTTGTTCGGTCTGCTCGTCGCAGAGTTCGTGGTTTTTCTGATTTTCGTAATCGGCCGCCGATTGGCGATGAAAACTCCGGCGGATACTCCGAAGCCGCGCGTGAGCGATCTTTCTTCGCAGGCCAGAGTAATCTTCGTAGTCAGCATCGTCGGCTTCGTCATTTTCCTGGCATTGAGTTGCTCGACGAAGATCATGGCGGGACTCACTTCTGGCGTGATTCTTTTCGGAGTCGGCGCCGTATGGGTAGCGACAGGCTCACTATTCGTTTACCTGGGACACCGTTGGGGTATGCCATTGATGACATTTGCCTTGCTGCTGGCATTTGTTCTCAGTCCGTGGACCGACAATCATGTGATTGCGACGCAGCCCACGCCGGCGATGCAGCGGGACAACCCCGAAGAGGCCTTTAAGAAATGGATGGCGACGCGCCAGACAGCCAGCAATGGCACGTATCCCGTATTTTTCGTCGTCACTGAGGGAGGCGGCATTCGCGCGGCCTATTGGACTGCCGCCGTATTGGCGCGGCTGCACAATGACACTCACGGCAAATTCACCGAGCACACGTTCGCCATCAGCAGCGTCTCCGGAGGTTCCCTTGGCGCGATCGTTTTTGATACGACGCTGGCAACGGGCACAAACGCATTCGTTTATCACGACGTGCTCAAATACGACGCGCTCGCGCCGACCGTGGCGTCGGCAATGGGTCCCGACCTCCTGCAACGTTTTTTCCTGCCGCCGATTCTGCGGGATCGCGCACGCGCACTCGAGCTTGGGTGGGAGGAAGGATGGCGGAGCTCCGGCGCACCGTTAAAAGAAGCATTGTCGGGTAATTTCCTGGACATGTTCGCGAAGCATGGTCAGTCGCTCCCATCGCTCTTTCTCAATGGCACGATCGTCGAGACGGGCGAGCGGATCGTTACCAGCAATTGCCACATCGAATGGAGCGATGCCTTCGACGGCTTCGACGAAGTCGGCGGCGATCTCAAACTGACGACTGCGTCAGGCATGAGCAGCCGTTTCCCTTACATCTCTCCGGCTGGAACGATCATCAAGACAGCGCAGTCGAAGAAGGACTCGCGCCTCGACTGCGCCGTCGGCGAACGCTGCGCGCACGTCGTTGACGGTGGCTACTTCGAAAGTTCGGCGGCGGCGACTGCCATCCAGCTCATCCTGACCGTGCAGAACGCTCCGGCCTGGAAAGCCAAGAACGTCAGACCGTACATCGTAGTGATCCGATACGTCGACCCCGGCAACAAGCCGAAATCTGTTCGCCTTGCACCCGAAGTAACGATTCCGCCCCGGGCTCTCTTGAGCACCCTCGGCTCGCGCGCCGAATTCAGCGTCAACCGCCTCAACGCGGTCGGTACAACGGCGTCATTCGTCCTGAATCCAAACAAACCTGCATTGCCTCTCGGCTGGCTTCTCTCCGATCAGTCCATGGAGTGGATGGATGCGCAGGCCAAGAACGGCGAAAACGGAAGATGCGTGGCCACAATCAACACGCTTCTCAACGGCGCAGGCGCGGTGCCTGCCGGACCTGAGCTTTGCAGCGGGCAACCGGCGCCGTCACCGATGACGAACTGATGAGGACGAGATAGACGATGTTCACGACTCATCCAATGCAACCGACGACGCCTCTCGACCTGATCCCTTCCGCCGCCGTTCGACCGATGTTCATCGCACTCATCGCCGGCACCGTGATCATCGCAGCCGTCATGCGCTTCGCGTACGCGACCGAGCCGCGGGTCGTGGCCCTCCAAATGGCACGGACGCCGGAGAACGCAACGCGGATCATCGGACGCTGGAATGGTGAAGCACTCCACAAAGCGCGGATGAACATGTGCTGGGACTATCTCTTCATCCCGTTCTATTCGACCCTCGCCGCAATGACCTGCTTTGCCATTGCCCGGCATCGCGTCCAAGGTAACTGGCATGAAGCGGCGATCGTCTTCGGCTGGATTTCGTGGATCGCCGGCGCGTGCGATTTGGTTGAAGACCTCGCACTCGAATCTGTCTGGCGGCATCAAGGACCGTTCGCAACCGGAATCGCCGCTGCATGCTCCTACACGAAGTCGGGGCTGCTCATCGCGATCATCCTATTCGCGATCGTCGCTTCACTCTTTCGATAAGAGCGGACGGCAAGCCCTGCTGCCGGAATCCGCTACGACACCATCATCACCGGCTGGGCCGCCGCCATCTCGGTCTTGAAGGCGTTGAAGGCGCGGACGGTGTATTGGATCGTTTTGCCGGAGGCCGATGGCTGCGCGGGGCCGGAGAGCTGGCGGTGCGGGCGGGCGGCGCCGGGGCGGCGGGAGCGGAAGATCGTGGTCGGAAAGGGCGACGGCTTGGCGAACTCGATGATCATTTCTTCGATGACCACGTCGGCGCCGCCGAGGTAGCGGAAGTCCCATTCGATGCCCTCGCCAACCTTGAGGGTCGTGTCGTTCGGATTGATGGTCAGGTAGATGCGGCCGCCGTTCGATTCGATGTCGATGCGGACGGGAACGGTGCGGACGACGAACTCGGTGAGCTCATGCGATCCGACCAGGCGATCGGACGACGCCGGGGGCGCTGCGACGAGCGACGGCGCCTCGGCGCGCGGCGGCGCGGGGATAAACGACGACGAACGCGGGCGGTCGCCCTGCGAGAACCACGCGGCGGTGGCTGGTCCGCTGGACGTCACGCGCGGACGCGAACGGCGGCGCTTCTTGTCGTCCGCGGGCGGAACGGCGCGCGCCACGGCGGCGCCAATCGCGGCTCCGGCGGCAACTTTCGCGACCGTCTTCACCGCCGATTTCACTTTCGATTCGGCAGGCTTTTCGGCCTTCTTCGGAGCTGGTTTGGGCGCCGGTTTCGACGCCGGTTTGGCGGCAGGTTTCGCGGCTTTCTTCGGCGACGGCTTTGGCGCCGCTTTCTTCGCAGCAGCTTTTTTCGCCGGCGCTTTCTTCGGCGCGGCAGCTTTCTTGGCCGCAAGCTTCTTCGACGGCGCCGGCTTCTTCTTCGCAGGCGCGGGCTTGGCAGCCTTCTTTTTCAGAGCCGGTTTCGGCTTCGCGGCAGGTTTTTTCGGGGCCGGTTTCTTGCTGCTTTTCGGGCGCGCTGCTGTCTTCGCGGCTGCCTTTTTTTTCGCACTGGTAGCCGCTTTTTTACCCTGGACCTTCGCCATTCGAACCTGCTCTCCCCGGATGCCCTGAAAATTGGATGGCGCAGTATAGCGACGACCTCATGGTTTGCATAGCACGGTTCCGAGAGCGGATAAACTGGCGCCAATGGCCACCTTTCAGCCGTCGCGGCACAACGAGCGGATGATTCCGGTCGAAGAGGCTCAGGAGCGCGTTCTCGCCGAAGTCGAAGTTCTCGGGACGGAGCAGGCCGCGTTCACCGAGGCGCATGGCCGCGTGCTGCGCGAAGACGTTCATGCGCGCTACGACGTGCCGCATGGCGACAACACGGCTATGGATGGCTACGCCGTCCGCGCGGACGACATCGCGGCCGCGCCGGTGACGTTGCGCGTCATCGAAAATCTGCCGGCCGGAACGGTGGCCACGAAGCGGCTGGAGCCTGGAACGGCCATCCGCATCATGACCGGCGCGCTGATGCCCGAGGGCGCGGATACGGTCGCGCACGTCGAGATTACTGATGCCGGATCGGACGACGTGCAGGTGCTCGAACCGCTACGCCGCGGAACGAATGTACGCAAGCGCGGCGAGGACATGCGCGCGGGCGACGTCGTGCTCGCGAACGGCACGCCGCTTCACGCCGCCGAGATCGGCGTGCTGGCCGGCGTTCAGAAGCCGGTGGTGCGCGTCGGACGCCGGCCGACCGTGGCCATCCTCTCCACCGGCGACGAGATCATCGACGTCGGCGATGCCATGTCGCCCGGCAAGGTCCTCAACTCGAATTCGTATTCGCTGGCCGCGCTGGTGCGCGAGGCGGGAGCGATCCCGCGCATGATCGGCATCGTTCCGGACACGAAGGAAGCGACGATCGCCGCGATCGAATCAGCGCTGGAATCGGACTTCGTCATCTCGTCCGGCGGCGTCTCCGTCGGCGCCTACGATTTCGTCAAAGACGCGCTCGACGCCCTCGGCGCGGAGACGAAGTTCTGGCAGGTGGCGATGAAACCGGGCAAACCGGTGGTGCTCTCGCGCGTGCGCGGCCGGCTCTACTTCGGCCTGCCGGGAAATCCGGTGTCATGCATGGTCTCGTTCCTCCTCTTCATCGCGCCGGCCATCCGCAAGGCGATGGGACAGACGTCGAACCTGCTGCCGCCAATTGTTCAAACACGGATCAACGCCGCGCTGAAATCGCGCGGCGACCGCCGCAATTACCTGCGCGTCCGCGTCGTCGCCCGCGATGGCGAGCTGGTGTCGATGCCGATGAGCTCGCAGGGATCGGGAGTGTCGACGTCGATGGTGCAGGCGAACGGATTGGTGATCGTCGAGACCGGCATCACCGCCGTCGAAGCGGGTTCGATCGTGCCGACGGTGCTCGTGGGGCCGGTGCAGTCGTAACGCGATCTTCAACGAACTTCCCTTCTTTGGCGTACATCCCGCAGCTAGGATTGGTGACATGCGTTCGGTAGGAATCGTTTGCGGTTATGACTTGAATGACGGTCTGCACGACTACGTCAAATCGGTTGCGCCGCTGATCGAACGCGAGAATCTCGACTTCGTCATCCTCTCCGGCGGGCGCACCTCGCCGCGCTCGCATCATTCCGAGGCGTGGGTGATGGCCGGGCACCTGCGGAAGCTTCTGGCGGGGGCGGAGCTCGTGCTGGAAGAGCACGCCATGACTACGCTGGAGAACCTCATCTTCGCGCGCGGACTGGCCGAACATCACGCCGGCGTCGTGGCGCGCTTCGTCGTATTCTGCGACCGCGTCCATCGCCGCAAGGTCGCCGCGCTGGCGAAGCTGATCCTGGGCGCGCGCGCCATCGTGCACAGCGTCGACCACGACGTCGCGCATCGCGTGCGGCTGTTCGAGCCGGTATCGCATGTCATCGAAGCGGTCGTCGCGCACTTTCCGCCGTTGCGCAAGTACCTTCGCGCCGCGGCCATCCGCCTGAAAGGCGTCAGCGGGACGCCGCCGGCGGCTGCGAGGCCGGCGATTGCGGCGGACGATGAGCCGCATCACCGGCGCGCAAACCGGTAATCCAGATCCCCTTGTCGTCGGTGACGTGAAGCGTGGCCGAGATCGCGGTCCCGTTCGGCGGCAGCGCATCCACCTTCGCGCCGCGGACGATGTAATCCATCGTCATCGCTTCCATGTATCCGGGGATGGCTTCGTGATCGATGGTCAGCGAATTCTCGGCGGCGTCGCGTCCGACGATCTTCCCATTCAACGCGTAGAGCTTTTCGCCCGGCACGGACAGCGGCTTGTCGGCGTTGGAAATCTTCGCCTTGCCGCAAGCGAGCGCAAGAATCAGCGCGAATGTGAGAGTCTTCATCCGTTGAAAACCTCCACCACCGCCAAACTCGCCGTCGCCGCCGTCGTCCTCCTGCTCTTCGGCGGCTTCGCGCTTCGCGCCGCGATGCGGCTGGTCAGTACGGCCACGCACTCGCTGTTCTTCGGAGTGCTGCTGCTGGTCATGGTGGTCTGGATCTTCTCGAAGCGAAGTTAAGCCGCCGGCTGCGCGAACCCCGTGATCACGTATGACCCGCTCTTCACGTCCTTCTTGATCTTGATGATGTCGTTCTTCTGGGCATCCTCGAGCAGATCGCTGAACGTGTTGTAGCCGTAGTATTCCTCGTTGAAGGTCGGCTTCTTGCGCTGCATGGTCTGCTTGATCATCGAGCCCCAGAGGATCTCTTTGTTCTCGCGCATCAGCGCCTTGATCGAATCGATCAGGAGCTTGAAGACCTCGCCCTGCTTCTTGTCCTTGAAGTTGACGTTCGGCGCTTTCTGCGTGCCGCGCACGAGGTCCTCGTAGAAGATGAACTCGTCGCAGTTGTCGATCAGCAGATCGCTCGACGAATTCTTCACGCCGACGCCGATGACGTACTTGTCGTTCTCTTTCAGCTTCGAAACGAGCGGCGAAAAGTCGGAATCGCCCGACGCGACCACGAAGATGTTGATGTGATCCTTCGACCAGGCCATGTCCATGGCGTCGACGACCATGCGGATGTCGGCGGAGTTCTTGCCCGAATAGACGCGGCCGGGAATCTCGATCAGCTCGATGGCGGCCTCGTGCAGCTCGCGCTTGTAGTCGGGGAACTTGTCCCAGTCGGAGTAGGCGCGTTTGACGACGATCTTCCCCTTCTCCAGCAGGCGCTCGAGGAGGAGGGCCACTTCGAATTTCTTGTACTTGGCGTCGGTGACGCCGATGGCGATATTTTCGAAATCGATGAAAAGGGCGATTTTGCTTTCGTTCATGCTGCTTCTCGATGGCGGCGATCCGACGTTCCCGTCGTCCTCGGCCGCATCGTTGTCGAAGTTAGGTTTGCGGCTCATCGTTGAGTGGCTCAGGGATTAGCCCCGGCAGCCTAACACCGAACGGTTACAGCAATTCCCTCTGTCATCCAGAGCCGCCGGAGCCGTGCAGCGCGAAGCGCGAAAGGCGAAGGACGGCGAAGGATCCCCGGCTGATAACCCGGGTTGGGCGGTGGATTGAAAGAAGCAACCGCCGCCCGTCCCCGGGTAGCAGCCGGGGATCGTTCGCCGTCCTTCGCCGCTCCGCCCATGGCTACGCGGCTTCGGCGGCTCTCGATGACAGGTCTACTTCTTCGCTCCCACGATCCGTTCGATCAACTTCGCGTCGTCCGGAAGCAAGCCCGCGTGCGGTAACCGCGGCGTCAGTTCGCGCCAGCCGGGCTCCATGTCGAAGGCGCGGGCGAAGAGCGGGAGCGATTCGTCGACGCGCTTCATATTGACGAGCGCGACGGCGTGCCAGTAGATCATCTCGGCGTAGCGGCTCTGTGGGACGCCGGTGGTCGTCGACGCGATCTTCTCGGCGGCGCTGTATTCGCGCAGCGCGCCTTCGTTGTCGTTGTGTTCCGTGGCCAGGTCGCCGGCGTTCATGTGGTTGTAGGCGCGCTGCAACGCCACGAGGCGGCGAAGCTCGACCAGCGGCGCCGGATTGTCGTCTACGCGAAGATTGAAGACTTCATCTTGCCAGCGTTTGCCGGTCGACTTGCCGCTGACGACGATCAACGCCGCCGACTGTTTGCCGCGAATATCGCCGCCGACCGACTACGCGGCATCAAGCGCGGCCAGAAGGCGATCGGCGAGATCGCCGGTCGATTCCGAATACGCCTTCGCCATCGCCGGCCACACCTTGTCGTTCGCCATCAGATTCGCCTGCGCGGAGAAATCCTTGCCGATCGACAGCATCCCGCCCGCCGTTCCGCAGCCGAGCTGTTTGCCCGCCGCGGCGCCGCCCGCCACGCCGCCCGCGGCCTGGATGTCGTGCGCGCCGGTGAACGTGGCCACGTTGCCGTTCGGATCGATCATCGCCACTTGGCGCACTTCGCAGGACGGATCGGCGCCGAGGAGGCCGCGAAGCGCGTCGGGGGCGGACTTGCCGGTGCGGAGAAGATCGAGTCCGAGCTGGCCGTACGACGGATCGACGAAACTCTGCGTCGCCACCGCGCCGACGCCCGCCTCCGCCCACGGCACGATCTGACCTACCGCGAACCAGTGCGACTGCACCGCCACGCCGATCTGTCCCGTCAGAGGATCGCGCGCCACGATCGAGAACGTATTGACGGGGCGATGCTGCGCGACGAGCGGCTGCGCGCAGAGGAGGAGCATCCAGGCGAATTTCTTCATAGCGCGAGATTGTAGTGCGCCGTCGCTGTTCACCGGCTTCACACCACCGTTCGCCGGTAGGCCGCAGACGAGACGAAGATCCCTCCGTATCTTGCGGCCATGAACGACATCGCTATCGAACAGCAACCGAGATTGAGCGGCGTAAGGTTTCTCGCCGGCGTCTTCTTCACGCTCCTGGGCATCCTGCTCACCCTCGACAACCTCAATCTCATCGACGCCGACCGGTTTCTCGAGTGGTGGCCGCTCTTCCTGATCGCCGTCGGCCTCATGAAGTTGCCGAAGCGCGACAGCAGAGCTCCCGCGATTATCGCCATCGTCATCGGCGCGCTGCTGCTGCCGGACGTGTTCCGCTTCTCGATCTTCAACTTGTGGCCGGTCGCGCTGATCGTCGCCGGACTGGTCATGGTCGCGCACGCATTCGGTTTTCACGCTTCGACGATCTTCAAGGGATCGGATTCGACTACCTTGTGCATCCTCGGCGTCCGCAAGGAAAAGGTGACGTCGCGCAACTATCGCGGCGGACGCATCATCGCCTTCATGGGCGGATGTGAGCTCGACCTCACGCAGGCGGACATGGAGAGCGGTCCCGCCGAGCTCGAGATCGTGGCCATTTGGGGCGGCGTCGAAATCAAAGTACCCGAGGGGTGGGAAGTGATCGGGAACATGCTGCCGATCATGGGCGGCGCCGACATCCGAACCAAAGCCGCGCCGGGCGGACGGAAGCTCGTCGTCAACGGCGTCGTGATCATGGCCGGCGTCGACGTCAAGAGCAAAACCGCGGAGGCGCTATGAGCAAGAAACATCCGAGCGACAAAAGCGATCAGATCTTCTGGGGACTTCTCTTCGTCGCCGCCGGCACGATCCTCCTCCTGCAACGCCTCGGCATCACCGACTTCGGCTGGTCGATTCGCCACTTCTGGCCGGTGATCGTCATCGTCATCGGCGCGTCGAAGCTCGTTCATCGCGACACGATCTGGGCGGGCCTCTGGCTGATGTCGCTCGGCGCGTGGCTGCAGATGGTCGCGCTGCACGTTTACGGCTTCACCTACCAATCGTCGTGGCCGCTCCTGCTGGTGATCCTCGGCGGCGGAATGATCCTGCGGACGATCGCCGGCGCGATGCAGCGGCGCGACGCCGAGGAAGGAGAGCGCCATGTCTGACGATCGAGACCGCAACGCAGAAAGACGCGAACGACGTGAACTGCGCCGCCGCGAACGCGAACGCACACGTGGCGACAATCCGTGGACGCGTCTCGTTTGGGGCTGCGCGATTCTCGCCGCCGGAATCATCGGCTGGCTCGATCACACCGGCCAGCTCAACGCCTCGGACTACTTCCGCTGGTGGCCGCTTATCCTGATCGCGCTCGGCCTCGCGCATCTGCCGCAACGGCAGTGGGTCTCTACGATCGTGTTGTGCGTGATCGGCATCCTGTTTCTGCCGGAGCTGCCGTTTCTGCCGCACATGCACCTCTCGATGATCCTCGGCGTGTGGCCGCTGCTGATCAGCGCGGGCGGTGTGACGCTGATCCGTCAGTCATTCGGGCCGCAATCGCAGGGCGACAACTCGTTCCATTCCGTCGCGGTCATGGGCGGCGTCGGACGCAGCGTAGCGTCGAGCGACTTCGCCGGCGGCGATGCCGTCGCGGTCATGGGCGGATGCGAGATCAACCTCGCCAACGCGAAGATTGCGTCCGAGGCGGTCATCGACGTGCTGGCGTTCTGGGGTGGCATCGACATCAAAGTGCCACGCGGCTGGCGCATCGAAAATCACGTTGTGGCGATCCTCGGCGGCGTCACCGACAAAACCGACGGCAACACTCCCGCCGGCGCGCCGACGCTCGTCCTTCGCGGCAGCGCGATCATGGGCGGCGTCGAAATCAAACACCCGAAGGGAGAGTGAGATGGCCACGACGCGAACTGCATTGAGCCGCGCAACTCTGGCCCTTTACGGAATGGCGGCGGTGACGCTCGCCGCAACGGCCAGCTCCGCATTTTTCCTCTGGGCGCGCCACGCCTCGCCCGGAATGGCCGTGGCCGCGGCGCTGCCGCCGTCGCTGGTGCTCGGCGTGATTGCGCTGGCCTCGCGATTCCTCTGCAACGCGTTGCCGTTGCGGAGCGCGTCGCGATCGTCGATCGCCATCGGCCACGCCGGCTCCGCCGCCGCGGCCAGTGGCCTGTGGGTGCTGACGTGGAAATCGTGGGTCCCGGCGCTCAACGCGCAGATCGCGACGCAGCACCTCGACCCCGACTACTCGCTCCTCTTCGCCCTCGGCGTGATGCTCTACGTCGCCGCCGTCGCCGTGCACTACCTCGTGCTGGAAATCGAGGCGCTGCGCGAGGCGGAGGACGAAGTGCTGCGCTACCGCGTTCTGGCCCGCGAAGCGGAGCTGCGCGCGTTCAAGGCGCAGGTCGATCCGCACTTTCTCTTCAACAGTCTCAACGCCGTCGCGTCGATGTGCGGCTCGCGTCCGCTGGAAGCGCGCGAGATGGCGCAGCGCCTCGCCGATTTTTTTCGCCTGATCCTCCGCCTCGGCGCGCTCGAGCGCATCACGCTGGCGGAGGAGATCGACCTCGTGCAGCGTTATCTGGCCATTGAAAAAGTGCGCTTCGGCGATCGCCTGACGACACATATCGACGTCGATGACGGCGCTGCGGCCTGCATGGTCCCGCCGCTGCTGCTCCAGCCGCTGGTGGAAAATGCAGTCCGCCACGGCGTGGCCTCGATGGTCGAAGGCGGCACGATCGACATCAAAGCCACGCTCGAAGATCACATGCTGCGCATCGTCGTCGACAACCCCGCCGATCCCGACCGCACCGACGCGCGCGGCGAAGGCATCGGCATCGAAAACGCGCGCGGCCGCCTCAGCGCCGTCTCCGAAGGGCGGGCCATGCTGCAAGCCGCCGAGGCGGAAGGACAGTTCCGCGTGGTGATCGAGTTGCCGCGATGATCCGCGTCATGATCGTCGACGACGAACTCCCCGCACGCGAACTGCTGCGCGAGTTCCTGGCTGCCGATGAGGATTGCGAGATCGTGGCCGAGTGCGCGAATGGCTTCGAGGCCGTGAAAGCAGTCGCTCAGCACGATCCCGACCTTCTCCTGCTCGACATCCAGATGCCGAAGCTCGACGGCTTCGAAGTGCTGGAGCTCCTCGACCGCTCGCCCATCGTCGTCTTCGTCACCGCGCACGACGAGCACGCCTTGCGCGCGTTCGAAGTGCACGCCCTCGACTACCTGCTCAAACCGCTCTCCCACGAACGCTTCCAACAAGTGATGGAACGTGTCAAACGCGCCGCCGGCCACGATCGACAACCGGTGTCCGGCCTCGCAACCTCGCTCCGCGCCAAACCGCTGCAACGGATCGTCGTCCGCGGCGAAGACGGCGCCATCCAGGTCGTCCTCGTCTCCCGCCTCGACTACATCGAAGCCGCCGACGACGCCATCCTCCTCGCGACGTCGGGCAACAAACTCCGCAAACAACAACCAATCAGCGAAATCGCCGCCCAACTCGACCCCGACCGCTTCGTCCGCATCCACCGCGCCTATGTCGTCAACCTCGAACGCATCGAAAAAATCGAGTTCTACGCAAAAGACAGCCGCGTAGCGATCCTTCGCGACGGAACGCGGTTACCCGTTAGCCGAAGTGGATATCAGCGGTTGAAGGAGTTGTTGTAGCAGCCACTGTGTTTTTCATGAATTCCGTACTAAACTGACTGCTCCAAATTCACGACAATCGAGGCCCAGCTTGCGGCATGTTCTAGCCTGGTTTATCGCTGCCGCTGCATTCGGCGCCCGCGGAAACATCTACATCACGCCGGTCGCGACATCTAACGTGGACGGACGCGCCTACGTCACGACGACGGCGCTTCAGAACAGCGGACAGACGCGCGTGACGTGTGTGGCGACGTATGCCATTGCCGAAGATTTGCGCGGGCGGGGCGTTCGCGGACAGATTGCAGTAGAGGCCGGGTCCACTCATATGGAGCAATCGACTCTGAGTGAGGCGGGGTCGTTCGGCACAATTCGCTTCGACTGTTCTGGGAAAATGCTGATCGCGGCACGTATCCGCATGTCCGCGGATGGCGGAAAGACCTTCAGCAAAAACTTCGTCTTTCAGGCAGCCAGTCTGGAGAACCCGATCACGCGGGCTCGACCAAGAACGCTGGAAGCGCGGACGGATCTTCTGCTCATGGAGGCAAACGGACGACCGGCGCGCGCAAACGTGATCTTGAAGCGACGCGATGGGCGGACGATCGCCGAGAAAAATTATGACCTCCAGGCATTCGCGCAGCAGCTGATCGATGTCTCCTCAATTCTTCGCTTCGAACCGTTGCCGCTCGTCGAGATCTCAGTAACCGGCGAGGGTGCGCTTGTCGTTACACGAGATTCGCACGACGCCGCGTTGACGGCGCTCGTGACGACGGCCGAGACCGTGCGCGGTTCCGCTCCCACGACGGCTACCAGTCCCATCGAAGACCTGCTTGGTATCGCGTCATTCAAAGCTGCGCCATTTCGCGATCCGATGACAGGTCTCGTCTACATGCGCGACCGTTGGTACGATCCGCATACCGGTAACTTCCTATCTCCCGATCCGGAGCGCTACTCCGATAGTGCGAACCTCTATTCGTACTGCCATGGTGATCCAGTCAACTGCACTGACGCGACCGGCCGCATGGACGGAAGCGACGTTCGCGAGGATTTTCGCCAGAAGGAACACGCCGAACGCGCGCGCCGGGCGGCGCAGTGGTGCCGCGAGAATCCAGTCGAGTGCCGGAAGCGGGACATCCGAGGCGAAGCCATTCTCAAGGGAATCAGCGCTGCCGGACAGACCGTCGCCGGAGTCAGCACCTTCGCTTCAACGGGGCCATTGCCCGAGCCGCTTACGAAAACAGTAGGTGCTGTTACGACGGCACGCGGCCTTGAAAACCTGGGCACAGCGGCCTCCGAACTTTGGACCGGTGAGCATCGCGGGACGCCGAGCGGCCAGGCGCTGTACCTCGCTCTTCGGAAAGCTGGGAAAAGTCCAACAGAAGCCGCGCGGATTTCAGGCTTGACGGAAACCGGTGTCGATGTAGGAACGACGCTCGCGTCCGGAACTCTATCTGCGGTGAATAGCCGTCTGGCGGCGGCTGCGCCGCGTACTCTTCCCGGCCTCACGGGACTTCGGTTTGGGAGCAACGATTTGGTTTACGGACCATCGGCCGGTGGTTATCTGCGCGCGCTGCGGCAAGAGGCCGGAGGCGTCATCCTTGATGACATGTTGAAACCCAAGACTCTATCGTGGGAAGAGTTCACGACACAGACGCTAGACAGCGCCGCCGCAAATGGACGTATGGTTCGCTTCGATTTGACCCACGTAGAGGATCTTCCCGGAGTGCTGAACAACAGCGGCGAGTGGGCGAATACCGTCACCGGACACGAGTTACGGTACTTGCAATCCAACTGGTCGCGATTCAGAAATGTCACGCACTTCTATAAGAATGGGCTGGAGGTCGCAGCGCCGTGGCTGAAGTGATCACATTTCCTGCCGGAAGGCACGCAACGCTCGTTCTAGAACAACGTCTCGGCATCGCTTGGTTCGCATGCACGCTGAAGGTCGGCGACGTCGAGACTGAGCTAGGCGCCAACGATCGTACGTACCTGCTTTCACATCTTCGTCAAGTCATCGAAGGGAGTGACACGCTGGCGGGGGAAATCCAAGGCCAGCCCGTGCGTTGGATTCTTTCCCTGGCCGAAAAGCACCACGTTTTGTATGTCTACGACGGACCAGGCGACGCGAAGACTCTCCACTGGCAGGACCCGCACGCACACGTAATCTGGACGGATCAACTATCCACGGATCAGCTTTCGGAGTGGCGAAGAATCATAGACGTCTCGCTTGGCGGAAGACCGCGCCGCGCGTAGGTTGGACCAGCCGAAATGCTAAAAATGATGAACGTGCGAGTGATCCAAACCGGCGTCGCGCTCATCATGATCAGCCTGTCCGGTTCGGCACTCGCCGGCACGGTGTGGGCGCCAACGGCTCCCACGGCCGACACCCTCCGGCGGCTGATGCGCACCTCACAAGCGGTGGTTACGGGACGGCTCACCGACGTGCATGTAGAAGAGCGTTACGAGGCGGTCGTGGCCCGCATCACCGATGGCCAAATAGAACAACGCCTGGCGAAAGTTCGGTCCGGCTCCGGCCGGATCGCGGTTGAACAGCTGGTTTTCGGGATTCATGCACTTCCCACGATTTCGTGGTCTGACCGAACGGACATCACACCTCCAAGCCTGAGGTTCGACCGGTTCAACGGTCGTCTCGGCGTCTGGTTCATTCACGTCGACAGATGGGGCGTTTTCGACAGTCGGACATCAGTCTTCTGGGACTTCGACCTGGTCAATCGACTACTTTCCGAGATCGAGCAAACCGAGCGGCTTTCCCCCGACTTGCAACGTCTCAAGCGCGCGATCGAGTTGAGTAGTCAAGCGCCCGACACTCCGGCGACGCCGCGATAATCGGTCTCCCTACAACGACCGCAAAAACGCCGTGAGCTGCGCTTTCGCGTTCGCCGTCAGAGCGTTGTAGCGATCCCTCGCCGCGCTGCCCTGGCCGTCGTGCGCGGTGATCGCTTCCTCGAGCGTTGTGGCGCGGCCGTCGTGGAGGTAGCGGGTGACGAATCGAAGGCCCCAGAGCGGTTCGGTTCGCATTTCCGCGCCGGTGGAGCTGGCCATCTCCAGACCGTCGCCGAGCGCGCCCATGTCGTGGAGGAGAAAATCGGAGTAGGGATGGTAGGTCTGATGATCGAGTGCAGCGATGGCATTCGATCCGGTCGTCAGCGTACCGACATGGCACTCGCTGCAACCGATCGACTCGAAGATCTGCTCGCCGGCGATCGAGTCCGCGGTGGAAGGTCCGCGGTTCGGCGCGGCCAGCAGCATCATGTAGTTCGTGATCGTCGTCACGGCGTTGCCGCTGTCGTTGACGCCGGACACCGCGCTGAATACCAGCTCCCCGCAGTTGCCTTGCGGGCAGTTCTCGCTCGGGAAATCGGGCGTGGTGATGCCCAGCTCGTTCAGGAGTGCGTCGCCGGAAAACTGGACGAGCGTCGGGACCTGCGCCTTCCAGCCGAAACGGCCGACCGTCTTCGTGCCGGCCCGAAGGTTGTCGGTCATATTGACGCGCCCCGCCACGCCGTCGCCGCGCGCTGCCTGTAGTGCCGCCATCGTGACGAACACCGAATCGGGTGTGGCGTCGACCAGGCCGAGACCGAAAAGGGGAGTGGTACGGCGTTGTACGACGATCGTCGCTTGCGGAGGCACATGCTCCGGCAGGAAGGTGTGCTGTGTCCCCGGCCCCGTATTGCCGATGGCGTGATCCTGCATTAGCGAGCCGCCGAGGGACGTGAGGGGATCGAAGACTCCGCCGGTGCGGGTAGCGAAACGCGTCACGTTTCGCGTGCTGCCGCCGCCGGCCGCGGGAGCGTTATGGCAGTCGGTGCACGCCCGCTCATTGAACACTGGCCCGAGGCCGTCGAGGTTGTTCCAAACGCGAAAGAACTGGCCGCGGCCCGCGTTGAACGAACTGGCCTGCGGCGCGGTGAGGCCGGCGAACGGGGTGCCAGGGAACTGCGGCACGGTTTGCGTAACGCCCGCGTTCCCGTCGACCGCGCGGCGCCGTACCTGCGCATAGGAAACGAGCGCGATGGAAATGCAAGCAACGACGATGATGAAACGCCTCATAGGTTGACTCCTCGATCAAATGTACGGCCGATCATTAGAAGCGCTGTGCCATGCATGCTCTCACACAACTTCGCCAAAAATGCGTCATATCGCCGCGGAGGGGAGTCGAATCGACGCCGTGGGTTGGGTACGATCATGCGAATCCTGGGTATCGACGCTTCGCGACGGAGCGCTGGCGGGACGCCAACGCTCCGGTCGTTACTGCCGCGTCGCGTTTCGATCGCGTCGCCTCGCCCCAATCCTCATCCGCAGATTCGCGAACTTCGTCTTCTGCTCGGGCGTGAGGACCGTCTCGATTTCCGCGTTGGTCGCGTCGAGCTCCTGGCGGACTTGCGGGCGGACGGACGCCATCGTCGCGTCGATTTTGGCGCGGTGGCGTTCGATGATTTGCTGGACTTGCGTCTTCTGTTGCGGCGAGAGGTCGAGCTCCTTGGTGAGGCGCTCGGCCATGCGGTCGGATGCGAAGCGGGATGTGTGGCGGGGAGCAAGGCGTCCCGACTTGATCAGGTAGAGATGGTCGCCGGCCACGCCGACAAGGATGCCGGCGATGAACGCGACGACGACGACCGCGACGGCCGCGGTGCGGGTGTTACTCGACACTGAACGTATCCCCTCCGACTGAGATGTCGACTGTCTGTGTACTCGTCATCGTATCGAGTGATGCGGCTGCGTCGTGCGATTGTTCGGCCCACTGGATGCCGAGGGTTGCCACGAGCGCGAGCGTGGCCAGCGAGGCCACGACCGGACGGAACCAGCGCGCCAGCACGAGCGCGATGCCGGATTGCGATTCGGCGGCGATCCGTTCGCGGACGCGCGCCGCGATGCGGATGGACATCATCTCGTCCGGCTCGTAGCGCAGTTGCCGCGCGTTCGTGCGCAGGCGATCGAAGAAGTCGTCGTTGTCAGTCATTGCTGCCTCCGTGCAGGTCGGCCAGTTTTTCTTTCAGTTTGCCTCGGGCGAGCGACAGATGCGAGCGCACCGTCCCTTCGCTCAATCCAGTCATCTTCGCGATTTCGGCGTGCCCGAATTCCTCGACGAGGAAGAGCCGCGCCACGATGCGTTGCATTTCCGGCAGCGACTCGATGCCGCGATCGATCCGTTCCGCGAGTTCATTCGAGATCGCCGGAAGGTCGGCGCGGTCGCCGCGCGCGGCGGGTGCGGAGTCGGTGATCTCTTCGTGCCGGAAGCGCTTGCGATGTTTCATCACGTCCAGGCCGAGGTTTGTGACGATGCGATAGATCCACGGCCCGAACGGTTCGCCGGTTTTGAACCGGCCGATGTTCTCGAACGCTTTGACGAACGCCTCCTGCGCCAGATCCTCGGCATCGGCCGCATTGCGGACGACGCCCCACGCGATCGAGACCACCCGTTTCATGTACTTCGAGACGAGGTAGTCGTATGCACCGGCGTCGCCGGCTTTGACGGCGGCGATTGCTCGCGCCTCGATCGGGTCTTCGTTTGCCGCGCTTCTCGTCCGCGCCTTCTCCACGCCGAAAACCAGCCGATCGAAGCCGAGGGAACCGGCGCCGGCTCCCTCGAACATCGGCAAGGAAGTCATCATCTTCCTACTTATCTACCTGAATCGCCATGCTGTTTCGCCATCCGCTGCTGCAGGAATGCCGAGGCCTTGGCGCGCTGGTCGGGAGTGAGCACGTTGAGTGCCTTCGATGCGGCGACGAGCGCGTTGTGTTTCATCTGGCGCTCGGCGTCGAGCTGTTTGTCGAGCAGCGCTTGCGCGCCGGCGACGTCATTTGGATTGGCGAGCAGAACCTGCGCGATGGCCTGACGGCCGCCGCGCATCGACGTCCGCAGCGGTTCGTTCTGCGTGCGGAGGTCCGCGAAAATCTGCTTGATGTCGGCGGACTGCTGATCGGAAAGTCCGAGCGCGGCTTTGGCGCGCTGCAGACCGAACATCATGCCGCCGTGGCCGTGACGATGTCCGCGCATGTGCTGCGCCATCGCGAACGGCACCGCGGCCAGCACGATGACGAGCGCGGCGGCGGAGAAAATGAGTGTGCGTTTCTTCATGGAAGTCTCCTTGTTTCGACTGGAGGAGTTACGACGGCGGCGAGGGAACGTTGAACGTATAATCGCGCCGGTCGATCCGCTTCTATGCGTGCCCTTTTCGTTGCTACGGCTCTCATCGCGGCGGGCCTCAGCCCCGCTCTCGCGCAGCCGCTCCTCTGCCCTCCCGTCGCCTCAGCTGCCGGTAAACCGTGCGAAACGTTTCACTTCCACGTACAACTCTTCCGGCCGGAAGCGCGCGATTTCGTCGAGCTGTACGGGATCAATCAGTTCGCGTCGATGGCCTCGTGCGAACGCGCGCGCGATGCCGCGTTCAAGCGCAACATGAGCGTCGTCGAGTTCATGCACACGCAGCGGCGTGACTGGTGGCAGGCCGACAAATTCGGACCGTGTCATTGCGACATGACGGTCGAGAAGGCCAGTCCGAATTTTCTGTCCGAGGGGACGCGGACACAGCAACTGCGCGACGCGGAGGAGATCCGGCAACGCGTGCGCGAGCGGTTGATCGACGCGAAGGCGTTGCCCGATTCCGAAGTGATGCGCAACATCGCGCCGCCGCTGAGCGCGACGCCGCTGATCGGCGGACCGAAATTTGTATCGATGCCGGCGCCGGCCGCCGCGGCGGCGACGCCGAATTCGCCCGACGATCTGCAGATCACGAAGGCGGTCGATACGGCGCCGTCGTCCGCGACGTCGCTCGATCTGCCGCTTGTCGATATCCCGCTGCCCGGGATCACGCCGCCCGCGGAGGTTTCGGCTGCTGCGCCTGTGCCCGTGGCTCCCGCGCCGGCAGCCGCCGAGCCGCCCAAACCGGCTCCGGCGCCGTTGCCGCAGCAGACCGTTCAGGTTACGGCAGAACCGGCCACGGTCGTGGCGGACGAACCTGATCTTCCGGCGCCTGAAGATGTCGCGGACGCATTCGTGAGCTACGAGTCGCAGCGGATCCAGAACGTGTTGAAAGTCAGCAGCGAGATCGGAGACGAAACGCTCAAAGCGAAGGTGCTCGACGCCTGCACGCAGCGCATCCAGCTTCTGTCGAACCTGCGCTCGATCATCGTCGGCTCGGGCGCGAAAAGCCGGCTCGTGGCCGCGGCCAGCGCGGCGAAGAAGGAGAGCGAACGCGTCGCCGTCGCCGCGAAACTCTTCGGCAGCGACATCCCGCCGCATTGGGCGCCGAAGGATGCCGCGAACGTGATCTTCGACCCCGGCGTCGCCGAGCCGGAGCGCGTACTTCGCGACGCCTCGGCATCCGATGAGCAGAAACGCCACGCGCTCTATGCACTGCTGGCGACGTCGTCACCGACCGAACAGCAGCAGATGTGGCTCAGCATCGTGATCGAGGGATTGCTGAAATGATCGCTTTCTTTTTCGCTGTGGCGCTGGCGCAGCAAACGTCCGCACCGGCCTCGACGCCGGCGCCCGCGCCGCAACCAGTCGCCGCGACCGCGGCCATGCCGCCGAGCGAGGAGTTCGTCAAGGCGGTCTATTTCGGGAAAAAGTTCGCCGACCGCAAGGACTACGCGGCCGCGTACACGCACTATGCGAAGGCGGACTCGCTGCAGCCGGACGTCCCCGGCGTTCTGTACAACATGGGCGTCCTGCTCGCGCGCGCGGGACGGTTCTCCGAGGCGCAGGCGAAGGTCGACCGGTACAACCAGTTGTTTCCGAACGGCGCGGAAAAAGCGCTCGTGACCCAGTTGCAGCTCGACCTGGAGTTCGAGCGCGAGCTGCAGAAAAAACGGCAGGCGGACGAGGAGTACACCGGTCTTTTCACCCGCGGCCGTTTTCTCTTCGGCAAAGGCGACCTCGAAGCGGCGCTGAAACTCTTCCAGGACGCCGAGCAGCAACGTCCCACCGATCCCGCCGCCGTCTTCGACCAGGCCGTCGTCTACGAGCACCTCGGCAATCTGGCCAAGGCCTCGGAACGCTTCCACCGCTACGAGGAGCTGGAGCCGGACGCGAACGCCAAGTCCTCCGCCGACCAGCGCATCCTCGGCATCGAGAGCGAGATGTCGGACATGAAGACGAAGATCGTCTGCCCGTTCTGCGGCTGGCGCCTTCCGATCGGTGCGATCTGGTGTCCGCACTGCTGGCACGGTCCGTATCTGACGTCGCAGTCGCCGTGGAACTCGCGGCCCTGCAACGACGGCGCGACGGCAACGCGCGCGACCTACTACGCCGACAACCGTTTCGCGAAGAACGATTCGCTGCCGTGCCTCTTCCCCGGCTCGATGCTCGAAGCGCTTCGCTACACGCCGGCGCGCCAGCGTCAGGTGCAGGAGGCTCGCAAGGCGGAAGGATGGACGTACAGCGGCGACGTGATTCAGGGATGGCGCGACCGTCAGGGCAACGAAATCCGCTACGTGCAGGGACCCGATTATCTGGAAAAGATCGTCTCGCCGACCGGCGGCGACATGCTTCTCTTCGATGCCCATCGTGCGGGCGACATCTGGCTGCTCGATCGCGAAGACCAGGTCATCGACGGGCAAAAGTACACGTCGCATTACACGTTCGACGGGCAAAACCGGATCACCGGCCAGCAGGTGGTCTACCAGAACGCCGCGGGATGCAATGACGTGATCACGATGACGGCGGCGCCGTCGTACGCAAACGATCAGATCTCCACGCTGAAAATCCTCGGCACGTACACCGGCGCGACGGTGCAAGGCTCGCCGCATGCGGAGTGGGAAGCGAACGTAACCTACGCCTACGACCCGAACGCGCGCCTGACGAAAGAAGAGCTGGCGGTGACGTCGATGACGAAGGTCTATCAGGAGAAGGCGTACGGCGTCCAGCGCCAGGAAATCGCAACGCTTTATCCCGAGATGCGCGTTCGCAAGCCGGTCGAACACTTCCTCGCCACCGGCGACCGCTGCGGCCTCTCCGGCGGCACCATCCTCAGCAATGCCATCGATCTCCGTCCGTTCTACGTTTTCAGCCCGAACCTGGCGATGACGCTGCCTCCGGGCGTTACGCGGGCGGCGGTCACCTTTACATATTGACCGTGTGGCACAGACACTTTGTCTGTGCTTCCAGCCATCGCGGATGCACCAGCACAGACAGGAGTGTCTGTGCCACGCCGACTCCCTCCCCTCGTCCCTCGTCCCTGCCTCACCTCCCTGCCGTTCCGGCCCACCGTTTGCTTACTCACCTCAGCAGTAGCTGCACAAATCCACAATCAAAGTTGGAACCCGTTCGCATGCCCGGAACGCCAGATTCAAAATCACAGAGCGTCGTCGACAAGCTCCTGCAGAGGACCCGGCTGGAGATGCCGGCCATCGGGATGGAATCGGAATTCAACGTCTGGATCGACGAGATCGAAGTCGATCCGCGCGAGTACTGGGGGCATCCGGGAGCTTTCATCGACCGGCCGCTGCTGCCGCGCGAAAAGTCGTCGCTGCAGCTGCCGACCGGCGGCGCGGTGTACTTCGACCGAGGAGTGATCGAGGTCGTGACGCCGGTCATCGAGCTGGCGCCGCACTCTACCGCCCGCATGGTGCGCAACCTGTGGGAGCAGATCGGCTTCGTCCGCGATCAGTTGACGAAGTGGGAGAAGGCGAACGGGCACACCGTCCGGCTGAAAGCCTACAGCAGCCACTACAACATCTCGTACGAAATGCCGAAGCGCGAGCAGAGCGCGAAGCGCAACGAGAAAGCGCTGGCGCTGCTGCTGGCGTACATCCTTCCCGTGCCGGTGATGCTGGTGGCATCGAACCGGCGCTCCACCGGCGTCGGCGTCCGGCCGCGCGGCGGCAGGATCGAAGTGACGGTCGATTTCACGCCCGACCCGGGCCTGATGGTGGCCGCGGCCACGCTGATCGTCGGCATCGTCCGCGAGGTCATGAGCTGGCCGACGTACGACCTGTCGGTGCTCAGCAAGCTGCCCATCCCGATCGTCGACGGCGTTGTCCCGGGCAAGCACACCACGCGCAAGGGATGGCTGACGAAGGACTTTCACTACCCAAGCAGCCCGTACATCGCGGACGTGAACGCGCGCATCTGGAAGACGCAGTTCGGCGAGACGATTTCGCTGCGCACGATGGCGGCGCGGACGGCGTGGTACTTCCGCCACTCGATCCGCAAGTACTCCGATCCATTCAGCATGCGCTTGCTCTTCGCCATCCTTTCCGGCCGCGCGCCGTCGCTGCTGGAACTGATCGACCGCCCCGCTGCGTACGACGACGTCGGCCACCTTTGCCGCTGGGGCCAAGTCATTCACGAGCTGAAAAACTACGAGTCCGAACTGCGCCTGATGCAGTCGAAGCGGCAGGCGTGGGAACGGCAGTCGATCGACGAGTACGTGGTCGACCGGGCCAAGGCGCGCGACATCCATCTCACTGAGATGGAGACGGTGGCCGATGCAAAGGTTCCCGCGCCGCCTCCTGCCCGCCGGCCGTCACGCGTCAGCGCGAACACGCAGCGGCGTCCGTCGAATGGCCGGTCGCGAAGCCGGGCAGCGCTGTCGCGCCGCCGCAACGACACGCCCGGAAAACTTCTGCCGCCGCGCCCGTCGCAATATCTCGACCGCCGCGCAACGTCGCTGATGCCCGAGTCGCCGAATCGCGAACGCCGCCGCGCCAACGAGCGCCGCCGGAAGAGCTACAACATCCCCTTCCCCGACCGCCGCCTGACCCGCTCCGCGTACGAGCAGGTTTTCCTCAAGCTGGTCTCCGGCGGCAAGCTGCGTGTCGGCGATGATCTCTACAGCCCGATCGGAATGAAGGGGTGGTACCACGCCATCTTCCGCCGCGACTCCGACGGCGCGGAACGGTTGTTGACCATCGATCAGCTGCTGCAGAAGATGAACGACTGGCAGTGAAGCTAGTCGATTAGTAGATCAGTGGATTAGTAGATTAGGAAATCGGCGGTCGCTCGGCCTTCCTCTAATCGACTAATCTACTAATCACTAATCCACTGCTTTTCGCCGTTCCAAATCCTCTTTGATCGCCATCCCTGGCGAGCGATTCTCGAGGCGTGGGCGTTCGAGGATGCTGGCCAGCAGGTCAGCCAGGCCCCACGAGAGAAACGTCGTCGCGGCGATCGTGAAGAACTCGGACGGCGTGTGCAGGCCGAGGAGGAAAAAGATCGTGGCGGGGACGGCGATCCCCATCACGATGATGCCGACGATCAAGCGAGGCCCTGACATGGGCCGGTATTGTAAGCGGCTCTACTGCGTTGCCCCGACCGCGTCGCCCGCGCCGTCGACGCGCGCGCCGAGGTCCTGCTGGAAGCTTTGCACGCGCTGCACATAGTTGCGCGTCTCCTTGAACGGCGGCACGCCGTGGAAGCGGCGCACGTTGCCCTCGCCTGCGTTGTATGCGGCAATCGCTTTCTGCTGATCGCCCGAGAAACGGTCGGTGAGGTAACGGAGGTACTTGGCGCCCGCCTGGATGTTCTGCGCCGGGTCGTTCAGATTGCTCGCGCCCAGCCAGCGGCCGGTCTTCGGGACGAGCTGCATCAGTCCAACCGCGCCGCGATTCGAGCGCGCCGTCGGGACGAACTTCGACTCGGTATGGACGACTGCGGCCACGAGCTCCGGCGGAAGATCGTTCTTCTTTGCCTCGTCGTAGATGATTCCGCCGAATGGAACTTCCTTCTTGAAGAACTGCTGCTTCACCGTCTCCGCGACGTTGGCGATGGCGGTCGGCGCCTGCGCGACCTGAGCCGGAGCGGCAGTTACCGTCTTGGCGACATCCTGAACGGCTCCCGTGACGCCGCTGGTGATGCCCCCGGCGACCTGATCCGCGATCTGCTTGGCCGTGGCGAGGTCGCCCGAAATCTGGGCACCGGCATCGGCTTGAGTAGCCGGCTGGACAGGCTGCTCGATCGGCTGCGGCGCCCGCCGCGCATTCGCGTCAGCGGACTGGAGCATGTTGCCCATCTTCATCGGGATTCCGATCCCGCCGAGGGCCAGCGACGCACCCAAGGCCCAGCCGGCGTACTTGCGGCGCAGGCCGCTGAGCTTCCGCGGTTTGACTTTCTGCACCTCCTGGCGCAGCTGCGATCGGTCGAAGCCGTCGAGGAATCGCTCCTGAAAGGGCCTGCTGGTTTTCGGTTCAATCATCGGCTACCTCCGTCTCCGTGAAACAGTTATTTTGCAAGTTAGAAGCCACTTGCAGTGAATTGAAATAATTGACCTGATTGGAGTTAGCTCTGCCGTACGCTGGAATGGCTCACGCATTGAATTCATGGGGTAAGATGACGAACTGCTGTATGAGTAATTCACTGAATAACTTGATGTTGGGAGTCGTAGTGGCCGGCGCTCTGGCGCTGGCGCAGCCCGCACGCGCGCAGTCGTATATGTGCGAGGACGCGTTCAAGCTCGACGACGCCACGATGCAGGCTTACCGCTTCGGTCCGGAAGTCCCGCCGCCGCCCGCCCCGGTCGTGGAAGCGGAGCCGAATCCGCTCAAACTGCGCATCCTGAAGTACGCCTCGCTGGCTATCAGGCATCGCCTATCCGGCCTCGCCAGCTACTACTCGACGTCACTCGACGGCACGCTCACCGCCAACGGCGAGCGCTACCACAACAAGCAGATGTCCGCCGCGCACCTCACCCTCCCCCTCGGCTCATGGGTTGAGATCACGGCGCGCGCCACCGGCAAGAAGCTGCGCCTGCGCGTGAACGACCGCGGCCCGTACGTGAACAAGTTCGCAATCGATCTCTCCCAGGCCGCCGCCCGCTTCCTCGGCGTCGACGTCGCGGAGGATCGTTTCGTCAGCATCCGCGTCATCGGCCTGCCCGGCGAGGAACCGCTGCCGCAGGATGTGGTCGACGGTCCGAAAGCGCCGGTGACGGAAGAGACCGCGGCGCTGACGCCGTCCGCGAAGTAGCGTCTACCCCTGCGGAATCGTCAGGCAGACCGTGCTGCCCTCATCGGGCACCGAGTCGACGCTGATCGAGCCGCCGTGGCTCTCGACGATGCGTTTCGCGAGATAAAGCCCGTAGCCGGGACCGCCGCCGCGCGATTTGTCGAGTTTGAGGCCAAGGTCGAAGATCTGACTCGTGTAGCGCGGATCGATGCCGATGCCGTTGTCCCGCACGCACAGCCGGTAGCCGTCCGGATCGACATTGCATTCGATGGCAATCGTCCGCTCGCCTTTGGGGCGGTCGTTGAAAAACAGCGCATTGTGAAAAAGCGCGCCGATCGCTTCACGCATTTTTTCCGGATCGACGTTGACGGTGGGGAGATCGTCGGGGATGTCGATCTTCACGCCGCCTTCCTCGATCTGGTAGTTGCACTTGAGGATGACCTCTTCGACGATCTCGCGGAGCGGCGTCGGACGCGGCACGTTCGGGCGCGCCAGCAGCTTGACGAGGTGCGACATCTCGTCGAGCACCTTCTTCATCTGCTGCGCGCTGGAGCGGATGCGGCGAAGGAAGTCCTGCCCCTCCTCATCCAGCTTGTCGGTGTAATCGCCGAGGAGAAGATCGCTGAAGCCGTCGATGGAGAAGATGGGCGATTTCAGATCGTGCGAGAGCACGCTGAAAAGGCGCGTCAGCTCCTCGATCGTGAGCGGCTGAGCGGGCGTGGTTTGCGTTTCCAGCGTAGTAATGTTCAACCTCCGAAACAGGCGCGACGGTGCAACTAGCGGGCCTGCGCTTTGCGGAATGCGGCCACGTTGCCGCCGCCGATGATTTCCGTTGCGCCATCCGCGCGGATGGCCAACGCTGTTCCCGCCGGAATGCCGATGCCGAGGTGCGTCTCAGGGACCGACATGAGCCGGCGCAGATTCGAATCGTTGTCAGGATCGAACGCCGTATCGACGACGGTGTTCGCGAGCCATCCGAGTCCCGGTAGCGACGCCGCGATGCCGTGCATGTCGCGCGCGGCGATGCCGAAGCACGACGCCGCCGCGCCGATGGCCGCGATGACCGTGCCGTTCGCCGCCGCGTCGCGCATGGCTACGTCCGCCGCCGATTCGCGCAGCACGGCCAGGAGGTTGTTCGTCACGCCGCCGCCGAGGTAGACCATGCCGGCGGATTGGATCGCGTTCAAATTCTTCTGCCGACGGCTGTCGCGTCCGCGGTAGATCGGGACATTGACCGTCTCGATGGTCGGATCGATTCCCTGCAGGTACTTGCCGAAGTGTCCCGCATACTCCGCAGACCCCGACGCTGCCGGGATGAACGCGATCGTCCGCCGATCGGCCGGCATGCTGCGCAGAAGAAACTCGTCGATCTCGCGCGTCTCGCCGAAAGAAAACTCACCGCCGCCGATGAGGACGAGCAGTTGTGCGGAAACGGCGAGGTCGACGCGAAGGGCGGGCATTGCTACCGGCGACGAGCAGGATCTGACACGCGGTGTGCTGCGATATGGCGCGGCAAGCGAGCATCCTCGCGGCGCCACAGAATGCGCGTACGCGGAAGTGGAACCTCGCGGAGGAGGGCAGCCAGGAACGCCGAAGCGTCGGCCGATTCAGGGATGCGCAGGGTGAGCTGATTCGAAATCTCGCCGTAGTAGAGAACGAAGTATCCGCCGTCATCGAGCTTGACCAGGGCCGCCTTCGACGGTTCAGGCGCTTCCTGCGGATCGTCGATGTGCTGAAAGGCGACAGGAAACCACTTCGGCAACTCCGCTTCCGAAACACGCGCGGTGAGAACCGGAAGGGCGTGTGTCTTCAATTCATTCGGTTTGGCGGTTCGCATAGTCACTCGGCGTAGTGCCTGATGGTAACAACAACCGGAATTGCCACCAACTCATCCCGCTCCAGAACGATGACTCCAGGTCTGTCCTGCGTCCACTCGGGCCAGCCCGGCACCGACGATGGATCGGGTGCGACATCCGTGTAGAACTCCACGCCCACCACGCCTTCCGGAAGCGGCCCTTCCCACGCTTTCACTGCCGGAATCAATCCCGCGAAAAAGTTCTGGCGGCGCCGCCCCCAGATTTGATTCGAGGCGCAGATCGCATCGACTTCCTCCGGATGAGCAAATGATCGCCGATGGAATGGTCCGAAACGGCCATGCGCATTCATCCTCCAACGATCATAGCGAAAGGCAGAACGCCGGCCTCGCGGCCGGCGTTCGAATCAATCGTGCTTGTTCGCATCCTACGGCGTCAGCGCCTCGGTGCTCCTCGGCATCAGCAGCACTTCGTTCGCGTTCATCGTGAAGTCGATCCACTCGGGCATCGACTCCTTGTGACGGATGAGAAACTCCGACAGTTCGTCTTCGATGTAGCGCTGGATGGCGCGGCGCAGCGGACGCGCTCCGGAGTTCGATTCCTCCTCCGCACGCGACAGCAGCCAGTCGATGACCGAATCGTCGATCGCGATCTGGACGCCCTTCTGAACAAGCGCGATGTTGACGTCGTCGACCAGCAGCCGGCAGATCGCGCGCAGCTCGTTCTGCGTCAGCGGATTGAAGATGATGATGTCGTCGATGCGGTTGATGAACTCGGGGCTGAACTCCTTCTTCAGCTCCTGATGGATCATTGCCTCGGCGGACTTCTGATCGGCCTCGCTCGACTTCTCGCGGAAGCCCATGTGGCCCTTCGTGGTCAGGAAGCGCGTGCCGAGGTTGCTGGTCATGATGATCAGCGTGTTGCGGAAGTCGACCTGATTGCCGAGCGAGTCAGTCAGCAGGCCGTCCTCGAGAATCTGCAGCAGGATGTTGGCGATGTCGGGATGCGCCTTCTCGATTTCGTCGAGCAGCACGACCGAGTACGGATTGCGGCGAACGCGTTCGGTGAGTTGTCCGCCTTCCTCGTGGCCGACGTATCCCGGCGGCGAGCCGATGAGCTTCGAGACCGCGTGCTTTTCCATGTACTCGGACATGTCGAAGCGGATCAGATGGCGCTGCGATCCGAATAGGAACTCGGCCAGCCGTCGCGCGACTTCCGTTTTTCCCACGCCTGACGATCCGAGGAAGATGAACGATCCCATCGGACGGTTCGGAGAGGCCACGCCGAGGCGCGAGCGGCGGATGGCGCGCGAGATCGCGCGAATCGCTTTGTCCTGCCCGACCACGCGCCGCATCAGCGAGTCTTCCATGTTGATCAGCTTCGCCGCTTCGTCGGCTTCGATCGACGTGACCGGGATGTCGGTCCAGGAGCTGATGATCTCCTCGACGTCCTTCTTGGTCACTTCCATCAGCTCTTCGCCGACCGCCTCGCGCTCCTGCTTGAAGCGTTCGACCTCTTCCTTCAGCTCGATCTCGCGCTCGCGCAGGAAAACGGCCTTCTCGAAATCCTTGTCCGAGATCGCCTTCTTCATCTCTTTGACGATGGAGCGGATCTCCGACTCCAGCCGGCGCAGGTTCTGCGTGTCGGCCACGCGGCGCAGCTTCACCTTCGCGCCGGCCTCGTCGATGATGTCGATCGCTTTATCGGGAAAGAAGCGGTCGGTGATGTAGCGGTTCGATTGGTAGACGGCGCTGCGGATGGCGGTATCGCTGTACTTCACCTTGTGGAAGTTCTCGTAGCGTTCTTTGACGCCCTCGAGGATCTGCAGCGTCTCGACTTCATTGGGCGGCGCGACGTTGATGGCCTGGAAGCGGCGCAGCAGCGAGCGATCCTTTTCGATGTAGCGGCGATATTCGCGGATCGTCGTCGCGCCGATGCAGGAGATTTCGCCGCGCGACAGCGCCGGCTTCAGGATGTTCGCGGCATCGAGCGAGCCTTCCGCCGATCCGGCGCCGATCAACGAGTGGATCTCGTCGATGAAGATGATGATGTCGGTGTTTTCCTTCAGCTCTTTGATGATGCCTTTGAGCCGCTCCTCGAACTGGCCGCGGTACTTGGTGCCGGCCACGATGAGCGACAGGTCGAGCGAGAGGATGCGTTTGTTGGCGATGAAGAGCGGGACGTTGCCGTCGACGATGCGCTGCGCCAGCCCTTCCACGATAGCCGTCTTGCCCACGCCAGGCTCGCCGAGGAGGATCGGATTGTTTTTCGTGCGGCGCGAGAGGATCTGGATGATGCGTTCGACTTCCTTCTCGCGTCCGATCAGCGGATCGAACTGCGCGGAGTGCGCCATCGCCGTCAGATCGCGCGCGTACTCGGCCAGGAACGGCAGCTCTTTCTTCTGCTTGTCGGCCTCGCGCTCTTTGAGAATCGAGATCGTCTCCTCGCGCACGCCATAGACGTTGAGGCCCTTGGCGGTGAGGATGCGCGCGGCCGTCGACGACTCGACGCGCAGGATTCCGATCAGCAGATGTTCGGTGCCGACGTACTGATGCAGCATCGACTCCGCTTCATGCGCCGCGTACGCGAGGATCTTTTTCGACTCCTCGGAGAGCGGCAATTCGGCCGACGAGGAGATGCGGTCGACGAAGAGCCGGTCGCCTTCCACTTCGCGGCGAATCTGCTCAGGCTTCACGTTGAAGCGCGAGAAGATCTCTTTGATGATTTCTTCCCCCTCGCGCAGAACGCCGAGGAGGATGTGTTCGGACTCGATGACGCGGGAGCCGAGCTTCGAGGCTTCATATCGGGCAAAGAAAAGTGCGCGGCGTGCTTTCTCGTTGTATTTTTCGAACATGGGCGTTGGACGTAGTTTAACCCCGGCTGCCAATGCTCATCTCAAAGACGCGGTCGCAGCGAGCAGCCAGATCACGATTGTGTGTGACGATCACCGACGTTAGCCCGCGCTTTCCGTGACATTCCCGCATCAGATCAAAGACGCGCTCGCTGGTTTCGAGATCGAGATTGCCGGTCGGCTCATCGGCCAAAAATAAGAGCGGATCCGCAAGCAACGCGCGCGCGATAGCCACGCGCTGCTGTTCGCCGCCGGAGAGCTGATTCGGGAAGTGACGCGCGCGGGTTTCCAGCCCCAGCTCGCCCAATAGTGAAGACGCCTTCTTCAGCGCTTCATCTTTGTCGAACCTTCCAATCCATCCCGGCATGGCCACGTTCTCCGTCGCGGTGAACTCCGGCAACAGATGATGAAACTGAAAGACGAACCCGACGTTGCGATTACGAAATCGCGCCAGTTCGTCATTCGACATCGACGAAACCTCAGCATCGCCAACGCGAATGGTCCCGCTGTCCGGCCGATCGAGTCCGCCGAGGAGATGCAGCAGCGTCGATTTTCCAATGCCCGAAGGACCAACGATGGCCAGCATCTCGCCGCGTTCGACCGCGAGATCGAGATCGCTCAACACCGGAACGGGAACTTCCGCGTTGCGATACGTCTTCGACAGCGACCGCGCCTCGAGAAAGGGCATGAGCGCGCGATTATGCCTTGCCGCGGGCCGTTGGCGCGCGTCCTGAAATGCCCCGCGCGGGAGATAGAACGATGAAACGACTGGCTATTTCGATGTTGCTCGCATTGACGCTCGCCGCCGCTTCGATGCAGGCCGCGGCGAAAACGTATCAGGTCACCGGCCCCGTGCTGGAACTTCGCGCGGACGCCATCGTCGTGCAGAAGGGAAACGATCGTTGGGAGATCGCCAGAGACGGCGCGACAAAGATCGTCGGCGATCTCAAAGTCGGCTCGAAGGTCACCATTGAATATCGGATGACCGCGACGGTAGTTACGGTGAAGGCCGCGCCGGCGAAGAAGTAAGAAGTTCGATCAGTGTCTCGTCGACGTCGACTGAAGCGCCGGCGCTGCGGCGACACCGACAGTTCCGCTCACCGCGAAGACCGGCATCTTCTGCTGCAAGCCCTTCAGCGCGAACTCGCCGAGTGACTCCGTTTCGAAGCTGCCGATGATGCGGTCGAGCGTGTTCTGCGAGATGACCACCTGCCCCGGCTTGGCCACGCCGCTTTCGAGGCGCGAGGCGATGTTCACCGACGATCCGAGCACCGTGTAATCGACGCGCTTCTCCGTCCCGACGTTGCCGACCACCGCCAGTCCGCTGTTGATGCCGACGCGCACCTTCACCGGCGGCAGGTTCGTTTTTGCGCGCTCTTCGTTCCACTCGGTTACCAGTCGTTGCAGCATCAGTCCGGTCAGGACGGCGCGGTCGGCGTGATCGTCCTGCGGCAGCGGCGCGCCGAAGAAGGCCATCACCGCGTCACCGATGAATTTGTCGAGCGTGCCGCCGTACGCGAAGATCGACTCCACCGCGTACGAAAAAAAGTGCGACAGGAACTCCGCCACTTCCTCCGGCTTCTTGTTCTCCGACAGCGGCGTAAACCCGCTGATATCGGCAAACAGGATCGACACGTCGGTGCTCCTGACCTCCGATTCGGCGGTGATCGAGCCCTTGACGATCTCGTCGACGACCGCCGGCGAGTGGTAGCGCTCCATGCGCGAGCGGATCTTCTTTTCTTCCTCGATCTTCTCCGCCAGCTGCGCGCGCTCGATGGCCACAGCCGCAAAGTTCGCCAACGCCGTGAGCAGGTCGAGGTCCTCTTCCGTGAAGCTGCCGATGTGGATCGGCGAATCGACCTGCACCGCGCCGATCACGCGCTGCCGGTTCCACAGCGGCACGCACATGGCCGAGCGGATGCCGTGAATGGCGATCGATTTCCCGCCGAGGAGCCGCGCGTCTTCAAGCGCGTTCGAGGTCATCAGCGCCACCTGCTGCTGCGCCACCATCTTCAGAATCGTCCGCGAGATAGGGATGTCCTGCTGCTCCGCGCCGTCGATGAACTTCGTCAGCTTCGGAACGGGATTCCCTTCTTCGTCAAAGAGGATGATCAGCCCGCGCTCCACCGGCAGGTAGCGGAAGATGATGTCCATCACCGTCGTCAACACGACCTGCAGCTCCTCGGACGCCAGCAGCGCCTTGGCCACTTGCACCAGGACCTGGAAGATCTTCTCGCGCGACACCGCCGGCTCGCGGATCCCCGGCTGCGACGGCGGCCGCGTCGGCGCCTTGTTGTCGAGCGCCTCGGAGATGTCGAGCCCGAACTCCGAATTGAAGTCAGAGATGCGCCGGATCACGGTGCCCGAGGGGTTGTCGAACATCGAGTCGGCATTGAAGTCGACCGACGGCATGGCCCGCGCATCGAGCAGCACCGACCCCACCGACAGCTTGTCCCCCGCCCCCACCTGCGCCTCGGTGACGAGGTTCCCGTTCAACTTCACCCCATTCGTCGACTTCAGATCGACGATCCACCAGTTCTCGCCGCGCAGCTCGAACCGCGCATGCTTCCGCGACACCGATGGATGGTTGAGGATCAGGTCGTTCCCCTCGGTGCGCCCAACCGAAAGCTCATGCTTCAGGTCCATGACCCGCGGCACACCCAAATCAACGTAGTGAAGTTGGAGCTGCTCCATCAGAGAGGATGGATTATAGCTGGGTGGCCGAAAGCCCTATCCGCAGATGACGCAGATGAAGAGACCGTGCGCCTTCAATCTGCGTCCATCTGCGGATGAAGTAAGTGGCCACTACGGTTTCGCGATTAGACCCGTCAGCTTGCTCGCGTTGGCTTCGAAAAACGAAAGGCCGATCGAGACAAACATCCCTTGACTCGTCTTTTTTGGCAACGAATCTAGTGCCGTCGACTCAGTCGTGAATTTGCCGACGGTAAGATTGTTCGGCAGCCTATCGCGCGGTCCAGCCGTGATGCCGCCCGTGAGGAATGCGCGGGTGCCAAAGCGGAGCGTGGTGCCGACGAAATACTGCACCTCGTTGTCCTGCAAACCGACTCCGAAGGAGATCGGCGCCCAGCTCACACCCCAGAGTCCTGCCTGCGATCGGTAAAGGTGCGCCATTGCTGCCATCCCGAAACGCACGCGGTCTTGACCTGCGCCATTCTTGCGAACGAAAAAGCCGTCGATGCTCTTGGTCGAATCTTTTGGATCGGGAGTTTTTCCCGCCTCAAGGAAGTACTCAGGCTTCGTCAGCGTGTCACCGGTAATCGCTCCGCTCATGGCGAACCGCCAGACCGTACGGACCGGGATGGTCCACGAGCGGTTCGCCAACTTTGACGCATCGCACGTGCTCTTGTCGGCGCTTGCGATCTCGGCATCTGATTTCCTGACGACATCGATCTGATACGTTGCTGTGTCCTCATCGTGAATGATGGTCGAGAACGTAAAGACCGTAGGATCTTGGCGCGCCAGTGCCATCTCGGCCCCGTTGACAACGTTCGTCAACTCCTTGGCGTTGTATTTAAAGCAGCGCCAGTCGGTGTTGATGACGCGAAATTGTATTTGTTGGCCAGGTGAGACTCTGATACCAGGCAGCTGTCCGTCATCAGTGTTGCCGTGATTGATCTCATACCGCACTGGATCCGTCGGCCCCGCGGTCGCAAGGGGGACGATCATAAAGCACGGTAGCAGAATCGCGAATATGGACTTCCTCATAAGCACCTCCACCGTATCCAGACGGACGAACGGAACGGATTCCGTAGGTGTAGCTGTGCTTTTCCCGCAGTTGAGGTTGGGCAGCCGAGGAGCGTCCATACCCGGGAGCGCAGTAGTCCCCGGATGCATGTGATCGCGATCGCATCCATCCGAGGGGGTAATCACTCAGCTGCGGCTTGGTACCGGCGAAATCACAACTCGCGCGGATTTACTGCAGGAAATCGAGGCGGTGTTGTGGCGTCGCTGACAAATCTGCGTTCTTCTCCCAAGTCATCGACGGGTTCCCGCAGAAGGCTGTAGCGTGGGCTCCGAGCAATTGTTCGTAGCCGGACGTCTTGATCGTCGCGAAAGGCTTCCACTGAGGCGCACCCTGCGTCTGCGCCGGCAGGAACTGGCAACAGAGCATGTACTTCTTTGTTCCGTCGGCATTCAGAAGGTGGCCAAGCCGAACGTTTCGAAAGCGCACGGGATCGGAAGGACGGTGGGCGTGAAAATCGGTGGTGGCTGAGTCAAGTAAGAATTGCAGTGGCTAATCGATCGACCGCGCGGCATTGGATTCATTGCTTGACGTTGAAGTCGTGCTGCACGCTGCGTGCGCGAAAGTGACAAGAAGGATTGCAAGAAATCGCATGGTTTCCTCCACAAACGCAGCGTCACAGGTTACCCGATCGCCATCCCCTCGATATCCAGCTCGTGGATCGGCATGCCGAGGGTGTTTAGGGGCTCGCGGATTTGGGAGGCGTTGCCGACGATGACGATGATCACTTTTTCGGGGTCGATGTACTTTTCGGCTACGTGCTCGACGTCGTGTTTGGAGATCGAGGCGATATTTTCGCGGTAGCGGTCGAAGTAGTTGGTGGGGAGGTCGTAGAGCTCCATGTCGACGAGGCGGCCGGCGACGTCGCTGGCGGTTTGCACCGTCGAAGGGAAAGATCCCATCAGGTAGTTTTTCGTGTCTTCGAGCTCCTGCGTTTCGACGTCGCCGGTGCGGATTCTTCGCAGTTCGGCCAGCACCTCGGTCACCGACTCGCGGGTGACTTCGTTGCGGACCGGGGCGCTGACGACGAAGGGGCCGGGCTGGCGGCGGAAGGCGAACATCGAGCGGGCGCCGTAGGTGTAGCCGTGTTTTTCGCGCAGATTCAAATTGATGCGCGAGTTGAAGACGCCGCCGAGGAGGGCGTTCATCACGGAAAGGGCGAAGTAGTCCTCGGTGCTGCGGGCGATGCCGAGGTGGCCAATGCGGATTTCGGACTGGACGGCGGTGGGGCGATCGATGAGGTAGATGCGGCTGGAGTCGAATGATTGCGGCGTGATCTGCGGACGCGTCGGAAGGTCGACGGTGGGCCAGTCGGAGAAGAGGCGCGAGGCGGCATCGAGCGCGACATTGGCGTCGACGTCGCCGGCGATCACGATCGAGCCGTTGTTCGGCGCGTAGTGCTCGGCGTAGTAGCGGCGAACGTCTTCGATCGTGATCCGCGCGGTCGACTCGGGATTGCCGATGACCGTGTTGCCGTACGTGCCCTTGCCGTAGATGAGATTCGAAAAACGTTTGCCCGCGATTGCGCCTGCTTCGTCGCGCTGCTGCAGCAACTCCATCAGGCGCTCGGCGCGAACGCGTTCGAGCGAGGATTGCGGAAGCGTCGGGCGGCGATTCACGTCCGCGAAAATCGCGAAGGCCTCGGCGAACGTGCGCGAGAGCGTGTCGACGGATATATACGACGCGTCCCAATCGGCGCCACTGCCCAGCGATGCGCCGAGGAGGCCGAGGTCCTCGGCTAGTTTCACGGCATCGCGATCGCCGGCGCCTTCGTCGAGCAGCTCGCCGGTGAGCGAGGCCAGGCCGGCAAGTTCGGGCGTGTCGTAGTCGGCGCCGGAGCGGATCAGCGTGCGCACGGAGACGAGCGGCGCGTTGTGATTCTCGGCCACGAGGAGGCGCAGGCCGTTGTCGAGCGTGCGGCGGGCCACGTGCGGGAAGTGATACGGCCGCGGCGGTCCCGGCTGCGGGGCAATCGTGCGATCGATGGTCATGCGTTCTCCGGGACGAACGTGCTGGTCACGCGATTTTCGGGAACGAGGTACTGCCGCGCCACGCGCTGCAGATCGTCGCCGGTCGCGGCGCGGTAGGGATCGAGCCACGTCTGCACGAGGCTTGGATCGTTGAAGTAGGTCGACATCATTCCGATGAGGTCCGCGCGCGCGTCGTAGTTTTCGAGTTGATGCGCGTACTCAACCTCGGCGCGATTCTTCGCGCGCGTCAGCTCATCGGCAGTAACGCCGTCGCTGACCACGCGCGCGACCTCGGCGTCGATGGCGCGCTCGATGTCGTCGATCGAGACGCCTTCATTCGCCGTGGCCTGCATCATGAGAATGCCGGTGGCCTCGGTGGGGAGCACGTACGCGGCGACGTCGGTGGCGATCTGCTGTTCGAGCACGAGCGCCTTCTCCAGCCGGCTGGCTTTGTCGCCGCTGAGGACGGAGCTGAGCAGGTCGGCGGCGATCCAATCGGGGTGACCCATTTTCGGGAAGTGATAGAGGCGATGGAGGCGCGGAAGCTGGACGGGCGACGCGAAAACTTCGCGGCGTTCGCCATTCAGCGGACGGCGTTCGAGATCGAAGTGAGGGAACGAACCGCCGGCCGGAATCGGCGAAAAGTATTGATCGACGAGCCGCTTCGCTTCATCGGGAACGAAGTCGCCGATCAACGTCAGCGTGGCGTTGTCGGGGCGATACCAGGTGGCGAAAAACTCGCGGATGTCGTCGAGCGACGCCGCGCCGAGGTCCTCCATGGAGCCGATGGTGGGCCAGTGGTAGGAGTAGTCGGGATCGTAGGCGAGATGCAGCAGCCGCTCGAACGCAGTTCCGTACGGAACGTTGTCGTAGCGCTGGCGGCGCTCTTCCTTGACGACCTCGCGTTGGATGTCGAGCTTCTCCTGCGTGAGCGCCGGCAGGAAGTAGCCCATGCGATCGGATTCGAGCCAGAGTCCGAGGGCGAGGTAATTGGAGGGCAGCGTTTCGAAGTAATTCGTGCGGTCGAAGAACGTCGTCCCGTTGAGATTGCCGCCGACCGACTGCACGTAGCGGAAATGCTCGTTGTTGCCGACGTGCTCCGAGCCGGAGAAGAGCATGTGCTCGAAGAGATGGGCGAAACCGGTGCGGCCGGGCCGCTCATTTTTCGAGCCGACGTGGTACCAGAGGTTGACGGCGACGAGCGGCGCGGAATGGTCTTCGTTGAGAACGACGCGGAGGCCGTTGTCGAGTGTGTAGGTTTCGAGTTGGAGCATCGGGCCGCGGTTGTATCACAGGGCAGGGAGGCGAGGCAGGGACGAGGGAGATGAAGCAGGGACGAAGGAGAACGTCCCTCCTCCCTGCCTCATCCCCCTCGTCCCTCGTCCCTGAATCACTTATCCTTCGCACCGTGCCGCAGCTTCCGTTCCGTCATATCGCCATCGAAGGACCGATCGGCGTCGGGAAAACTTCGCTGGTCAACCTGCTGGCGAAGCGGTTCCGCGGGACGAAAATCCTCGAAGACGTCGACAATCCGTTCCTCGCGGAGTTCTACAAAGACAAGCGCGGCGCGGCCTTCCGCTGCCAGCTCTTTTTCCTGCTGTCGCGCTACGACCAGCAGCGGACGATCGGGCAGCGCGACCTCTTCACCGAGCTGATCCTGGCTGACTACTCGTTCCCGAAGGACAAGATCTTCGCGTACATGACGCTCGAAGATTCGGAGCTGATGATCTACAACCGGCTCTACGAGATGCTGCGCGAGAGCGTGCCGAAGCCGGACCTGGTCATCTACCTGCAGGCGTCGCTTGATACACTGCTCAAACGCGTGAAGAAGCGCGGACGGGCGTACGAGAAGTCGATCTCGCCACAATATTTGCAAGAGCTCAGCGAGGCGTACTCGCACTACTTTTACCGGTACGACGAGACGCCATTGCTGGTGGTGAACACGAACGAGATCGATTTCGTCAACACGCCCGAGCATTTCGATCAGCTCATCGAGCAGATCGCCAATGCGAAAAAGGGAACGCAGTATTACGTACCGCTTGGATCCTGAGTAAAGGGACCGAGACGGGAAGCGTGAAGCAGTGGATTAGTAGGTTAGTGATTAGTAGATTAGAGATGATTTCCTAATCGACTAATCAACTAATCCACTAATCTACTAGTCACTCTCCTCGCCCGGTCGTGGAGGAGAGATGGAAAAACGGATCACCGTCCCCGCCGTCCGCGCCATGAAAGGCGTGAAGCGCATCGGGATGATCACCGCGTACGACTACCCGAGCGCGAAGGTGGCCGACGCCGCCGGCAGCGACATCCTCCTGGTCGGCGATTCCCTCGGCATGGTCGTTCTCGGCTATCCCGACACACTCAGCGTCACCGTCGACGACATGCTCCACCACACGCGCGCCGCCGTTCGCGGCGCCTCGCACGCGCTCGTGGTCGGCGACATGCCGTATCTGTCCTACCACGTGTCCGTCGAGGAGTCGGTGCGCAACGCCGGACGCTTCATCCAGGCCGGCGCGCACGCGGTGAAGGTCGAAGGCGGCAAGCCTTCGCGCATCCGCGTGATCGAAGCTATCCTCGATGCGGAGATTCCGGTGATGGGCCACATCGGACTCACTCCTCAATCCGTCAACGCCCTCGGCGGATTCAAGCTGCAGGGAAAAAACCTCGACGACGCGCATCGCCTTGTCGACGAAGCGCAGGCACTCGACCAAACCGGCTGTTTCGCCATCGTGCTGGAGTGCGTACCGTCCGAGCTGGCGGCGATGATCACCGAACGGGTGTCGGTACCGACCATCGGCATTGGCGCCGGTCCGGCCTGCGACGGACAGGTCCTGGTCTTCCACGATCTCCTCGGCCTCTACGACGGCCACACGCCGAAGTTCGTCCGCCGCTACGCGAACATCGCGGACGAGATGCGCAACGCGATCGAGCGCTACCTCGCGGACGTTCGCGACGGCTCGTTCCCCGACGACGCGAAGGAGTCGTTCCACGCCGCCAGCGCCGATGAACTGCGCGCGTTGTACGGCGAAGGCGTGGTCATCGAGATGCCGAAGGCGCAATGAGGATTTGCGTGTCTAGCGATACGTCCGCGCGATTGCACCGGCACAGACAAGAGTGTCTGTGCCACACAGGCGCCCTCAAGCATCTGCAAATCCCTCGGAGCTCAATGTGGCACAGACACTCTTGTCTGTGCTCAGCGGCGCAGCCGCGCGTATCCCCCGAGGCCGCGCGATGATCATCGCCACGACCATTGAAGAAGTCCGTGCTGCGAGAAGCCGCGCCGCGACCATCGGCTTCATCCCCACCATGGGTTTTCTCCACGAAGGCCATATCTCGCTGATCGACGCCGCGCGCGAGGCCGGGGCGAACTTCATCGCCGTTTCGATCTTCGTCAACCCGAAGCAATTCGGACCGAATGAAGACCTGGCCAGCTATCCGCGCGACGAGGCGCGCGACAAAGCGTTGCTGGAGGCGAAGAATGTCGACCTTCTTTTTCTGCCGACGGTCGACGTCATGTATCCGCCCGGCGCGCAGACCACGGTCTCCGCTGGCGCCGTCGCCAAACCGCTGGAAGGGGAGCGCAGGCCGAGACATTTCGACGGCGTGGCCACCGTGGTCCTGAAACTCTTCAACATCATCCAGCCCGACATCGCCGTCTTCGGACGCAAAGACGCGCAGCAGTGCGCCGTCATCGATCGCATGGTTCGCGATCTCGATGTCCCGGTGAGGCTTGTCTTCGCCGACACCGCGCGCGAGCACGACGGACTGGCCATGTCGTCGCGCAACAGCTACCTGTCCGCCGATGAACGAACGATCGCGCCGGCGCTGCATCGGGCGCTGCGCGCGGGGGAGGAAGCGATCACCCATGGCGTTCACGACGTCGACGCCGTCGAAACGGTGATGCGGAGGATGATTTCCGAAACGCCGGGCATCGACGTCGACTACCTCGCCGTCGTCGATCCGGAGACGTTTCTGGCGCCGATCGATTTCCGTCGCGAGGTGCTCGTCGCGGGTGCGGTACGCATCGGACGAACGCGGCTGATCGACAACATTCGCATCCGATAGAAAAGCTTTTAGACTTCCGCAACTTGCGCACTCTCCTCCACGCAGTCATCCAGAACGCCGTCGTCACCAGCGCGGCCACGCTGTGGCCAGTCGCCTTGCGCGTCGATGCGTTCGTTCTGCGCGCGGCCGAGGTCTTGCCGTTCGAGGAAGTGAACGTAATTAATGTGGCGACCGGCGAGCGGTTCTGGACGTGGATCGAGCCGGCGGCGGAGGGGAGCGGCGAGGTGGCGGTGCACTCCGGCACGCGCTCGCCGGTGCGCACGGGCGACACCATCAGCATCCTCGCCTTCGCCACGTTTCACGAAGGGCAGACGCTGGCGCACAAGCCGCGCATCGTCACGCTCGGCGCGAACAATCAGGTGACGTCGGTCGGCGAAGGATGAGCGGGCGCCGGTTGACGCGCATCGCCGCCGCGCTGCTGTTCGTCTCACTCGCCGCATCGACGCTGCCGCGCCTCATCGCGCTCGTCAACGACGCGCGCACGCTGCTGCCGCTGCCGTACGAAGCGCGGCGCGAGCGGCAGATGGGGCCGTGGTACGTGTCCATCGAGAAACTGCGCCGCGACCTGCGGCCGAACGAGCCGGTCGCGCTGATCACGTCACGGCGCGACATCGACTCGGCAGTCTTTGCGAACTACTACCTCTTTCCGATTCACACGCGGCTCTACCTGGGACGGAATGCGTATCGCAACGCGGCGCCCGATCCGGCGCGGCCAGCGGTCCTCGTCGCCGTGAATCCCTCTCATGCGGAGCGGACTGAGTACGACATCCTTCGCGACCGCGATCTTGCCGCGGGACGGCGCATCGTCGCGGCGCCGGAACTGAGCACGCCGATGACGACCTTCGTCCTGCCGTTGGCGGCGTCGCTCGACGGTCCGCCGCCGGGGACGTTCGTGATCGAAGCGACGCTCGTCAATCCGAATCCCGTACCCGCGGAAGTTCGCATGACGTTCTGGCCGAAAGGGTTGACGCGGACGATCGTCATTCCAGCGCGTACGACAAAAACGTATTACGACCTCGTCTACCAGCTTTACGGGATCATGAACGCCGGCTGGATGCGCGTCGAATCGTCGCAGCCGTTGCGCGCCGCGTTCTACTTCGCCAATCGCGGACGCGGAGACGCGACGCTGATGCCGAATGCAGCCGCGGACGCCACGCGGATCGCGCCCGCGCTGCTGCATCGCGACACGAAACTGTTTGTGATCAATCCGAAAGACTCGCGGGCTACCGCGATTCTGAACGGCGAATCGATTCCGCTCGATCCCCATGCATTCATCTCGCGCCCGATCGAAACATTGCCGGCAGTCAGCGGCAACGTCTACGCCTTCGTCACCACGCGCGAGCTGAACGGCAGGACCGACTTTCTATGGCCGCAATGATCGGACTCGCCGTCACACTCATCCTTTTCCCCCTCGCCGGCTGGAGCCTCGGGCGGCGAAGCATCGGCGAAGCGTTCCTCTTCGGCGCCGGGTTGACCGGTTCGGTCCTGTTCCTCGCCGGCGTGGTTCACGTGCCGCTCGTGATCGCGCTCGCGTTGATTGGGGCGTGGAGTGTGGGGTGTGGAGTGTGGGAACTGAGGCGCCGTCGCCGCGGTATGCCGTCAGATCACCCACTCCCCACTCCCTACTCCCCACTCCCCACAATCCTCACGTGCATCCCGTTCATCGCGCTCACCTTCGCGGCCGCCATCACTCCGCTCAATGACTTCGATGGCCGCGCGTTCTGGGTTTTGAAAGCGAAGGAGATCGCGCGCGAGCGCGCCATCGATGGACCATCGTTCAAAGCGGTCACGCTCGATCCGCGCAAGAATCACTATCCGATCCTGATTCCTCTCGACGGCGCAGTCATCCTCGGCATCGCGCACGACTTCGATGACCGCCAGCTTCGCTGGTTCTACCTCGGCGTTCTCGCGGCACTGGCACTGCTCGTCCGCGAACGGATCGGCCGTCTGGTCTCGCCTTCCGCCGGCGCCTGGTGCGCCGCGCTTCTCGTCTGGATCCCCCAGTTTTCCGTCGAAGCGGAAGGCGGCGCGCTGTCGGCCTACAACGACCTGGCAATCGCCGCATTCGCCGCGGGCGCGTTCTTCGAGCTGGCGGAGGAGGTCGCGAAGTCCGCGGCACCGAAGCGTCGTGACTTCGGAGCAATCCGCTTCGGACTCTGGCTGGCGTTTCTCATTCTGACTAAGAGCGAAGGACTGCCGTTCGCGATCGTGTTTCTGGCGGTTGGCGCGTTCGTCTTCCGGAAACGGATCACGAGCTCCGCGATCGTGGCCGGCATCGCGGCGGTCGCGCTCTTCGTCTGGCGAACACGAATCCCTCCCGGCGATGAGGAGGACATCATCCGCCTGCTGCCGACGATTCCACAGAAGCTGCACAACGTCCGCGCGGCGCTGGCTGCCTTCCCGCGGCACATGCTGCTCATGCCGCATTGGGGTCTCTTCTGGATCGCCGTCATCATCGCGGCAGTGCTCGCGCTGCGCAATGACCGCCGCAACGCCACGCTGGCCATCAGCGTCATCGCGGCGATGCTCGCGGTTTACGTGCTGGTCTACGTCGCCACCGCGTGGGTGGTGTCCGACCTGATCGCCGTCACCGCCGACCGGCTGCTCATGCACGTCATCGCGCCATCGCTGTTCCTGCTGGCAATGGCAGCTCGGCGCTTCCGATCCTTGAATCCCGAATCTGTTGACTAAGCCGAAGGCAACCAACGCCGTCGGCCGTGCCGACCGACTACCGAACGAAGTCGATGAAGCCGCGCTCCACGTTCACGTCGACCAGTTTCACATTCACCTTGTCGCCGACGTCGACGCCGTGGCCGCCGTGGATGACTTTGCCTTCGACCGGCGGATGGAAAACGCGGACCCACGTGCCCTTTTCCGAAGCGCCGGTGACGATGCCGTCGAAACGCTGGCCGACGCGCGGCTCGAGGATGCAGGCCGCGGCCGACTTGCGCACCTGACGCTCCACCTTGTTCGCCGCATCCTCAGCCTCGGTGCAATGCGTGGCCAGTGCGTTCAGCTCGTCGTTCGAGTACGGCGGCTTCGCGCCAGCCAGCGCGGCTTTGATCAGGCGATGGGTAATGAGATCGGGGAAGCGGCGGTTGGGCGCCGTCGAATGCGTGTAGTCCTTGACCGCCAGTCCGAAGTGTCCGATCGACTCCTGGCCCGGCTGCTCCACGACGTACTCGCCCGCGCCCATCGCCTTCACGATGGCGAGCGAGAGATCGGGAAAGCGCATCGGATCGGCTTTGCGGCGGCGGACCAGGAACTCCTCGAGCGCCTGCGAATCGGGATCGGACGGCAGCTTCTCGCCGAACTTCGCCGCGATCGCTTCGATGCGGTCCCAGCGCTCCGGCGAGCGGACCACGCGGCGCAGACTGGCGAAACCTTTCGCCGCCAGGAAGCGCGCGCTGACGCCGTTCGCGGCGATCATGAAGTCTTCGATCAGATTCTTGGCGTTGTTGCGCGCCTCGGCCTCGAGATCGACGACGTGTCCGTCCTTCATCACCGCGCGCGCTTCGATCGTTTCGAGATCGAGCGCGCCGTGCTCGTGACGCAGCTCGCGCATTTTGTCGGCCACACGATCCTGAAGCTTCAGATTCTCGGCAAGGCCCGACACGCCCTTGATCTTCTCCGGCATCTCGCCCTTGCCCTCGAGCCACATGCCGACGGCGTTGTACGCAAGCTGCGCCTTGTTGTGGACGCGCGCGCGATAGACGTCGCCTTTCGTGATCGAGCCGTCGGAAGCGACGACCATGTCCATCACCACCGCGATGCGTTCCTCGTTCTCGTTGAGCGACGTCAGGCCGGTCGACAGCTTCTCCGGCAGCATCGGGAAAATCCGCGCGGCCGTGTAGACCGAGGTCGTGTTCTGGCGCGCATGATCGTCGATCGGCGTCCCTTTTTTGACGAGCGCATCGACGTCCGCCACCGCCACCATCGCGCGGACGTTGCCGCCGCCGAGGTCCTCGGCCACCGTGAGCTGGTCGAGATCGCGCGAATCGTCGTTGTCGATCGAGCACCAGATCAGCTCGCGCAGATCTTTGATCGACGCGTCGCTATCGTTCGCCGGGCCGGAGATCGACTCCGCCTGTTTTTCCGCGGCGTCCGAAAAATCGGGCGCGAGGCCGCGGTCGATCATGGCCTGATGCGCGATGTCTTTGAGGATCGAGCTGTGATTGCAGCTTGCGGTGTGCGTGTGGTCGTTCATGGTGGAGCGGCACGTTACCATCAGCCGATATGCAGCCGAAAGTGACGCGCGCGGGCGACCGCGGACTGCTGGCGGACTTCGGACCGGATGGGTCCGCCGCCGAGTTGCACGCGCGTGCAGTGGCGTTGCGGACGCGCGCGAACGTAGTTGCCTGCATCGTCGGGCAGCAATCGTTGTACGTCGTTTGCGACGGCGAGCCGTCGATCGATTTCGATGACGTGCCGCCCTCCGCATTCACGCCGCGCATGCACGTCATCGACGTCGATTTCTCCGGTCCCGATCTCGATGAGTTTCTTGCGCACGCTCGCATCACGCGCGAGGCGTTTCTGCAGAGCGTTCCGTCGCTGCGCCTGACCGCGCGCTACCTCGGATTTCGCGCCGGCTTCGCCTACCTCGAAGGTTGGCCCGAGGAGTGGCGGATGCCGCGCCGGACGCGCTCGCGCAATCTCGTTCCGCGCGGGAGTTTCGCGATCGCCGGAGTGATGGCCGGTTTTTATCCCGCCGATTCGCCCGGCGGCTGGAACCTTCTCGGGCGGACGAACGCGATGTTGTGGAATCCCGATGCGGAGCCGCCGAATCGTTTTGCTCCCGGCGATGTGATCGAGATTCGTCCGACTTCTATCGCGCAGTTTGATGTGCAACCGGCGTTTCGTCACGAATCGACCGGCGACGTCATAGCCGAGGTCATCGCGCCCGGCCAGCTCACGACCATCGTCGGCGCTCGCGATTGGAAGCGCGCCGAATACGGCGTTTCGCCGGGCGGGCCGTTCGACGCGTTCGCCGCTGCGCTCGCAAATCGCGCGGTCGGCAATGCCGACCACGCGCCGCTGTTCGAATGTGTGCTCGTCGCGCCGCGGCTGCGGTTCACGATCGCTCGCCGCGTCGCGTTTTGCGACGGCAGCGGAAACGTGCAGACGTTCATGCTCCTCCCCGGCGAGGAGCTCAACCTCGGGCGCTTTCACGGCGGTTTGCGCGGATATCTCGCCATCGAAGGCGGCATCGACGAGATGCGCTCGCGGTATGCCGAGGCGCCGGCGGTGGTGAAAGCAGGGATGTCGTTGCGAGAGCCTGGGAGCGCGGACGTCTCGTCCGCTGTCAAACGCGATTCGGCCGAGGATGGCGGGCGAGACGCCCGCGCTCCCAGGGAGATCCGCATCATCACCGGACCGCACGATGCGCCGCCGCTGCCCGAGGAGTGGGAAGTGACGGCGGAGTTGAATCGCGTCGGCATTCGCTTCCGCAGCGTTGGCGATGGCGTCGCCGAGCCGCCGCGCGAGCTGCCGTCGTGCGGGATGCAATTCGGAACGCTGCAGTGGCATACCGACGGAACACTGGTGGCGATGGGGCCGGACCATCCCGTCACCGGCGGCTACCTTCAACCGGCGACTGTGGTCTCCGAGGATTTGTGGAAGCTCGCCCAACTTTCGCCGGGCGAGCGCGTGCGGTTCAAAGCGTAGTGCAGACGTCCCCGTCTGCATCCGGCGGGCGTCTCGCCCGACGGTGGTTTCTGCGAATTTTCAAGGCTTGCGATTGAATCCCGGAAACCCCCGCCGGGCGAGACGCCACGTCGGATGCAGGCGAGACGCCCGCACTACGCTTTACTCCCCGTACGAATACCCCGACCTTGCGCTCACTTTGAACTCCGGATTGCGCAACGCGACGTCCACCTTCTGGAAGCCGTGTTCGCCGGGGCGTTTCTTCGTGTAGTAGCTGATCAGGTAATAGCCGGCGGTCTTCTTCTCGATCTGTTTCAGCGGCGCGGTGTAGCTCGTGTGCAGGCGGAAGTACTCGCCGTTCGTATCGCTGGCCATCGACGACAGGTTCTGGTGCACGAACTCCGGCACGTCGATGCCGCTCTGCAGCGAGATCGGGTAGAGCGTCACGTCGGCGCTGTTGAGCGACTCGATCATCGGATCGTAGTAACGGCTGCGGCTCATCACCACGCCGCTGCGCACTTCCTCGTCCGGACCGACGATGCCGTTCGAGAAAAGGATCACGTCCTTGCGCGCGCGAATCGGGCGAAGCGCGTCGCCGAGGAGGTCGAGCGCCTCGTAGACGTACCCGGTGTGATTGATCATCCGGTCGATGTCCATGTTGCGCATGAGCGACGGACCTGTGCTCGCCGTATTTTTCGTGCGGATGCCAACGCCGTACATCGTGGCGTCGTTCATCGCGCGACGAATCTGCGCCTTGTCGGACGTGAAATCGGTGTAGACCTTGAGCCGCACGTCGTGGCCGACGACGGCGACGCGATCTTCGGCGCGAAGGTGATCGTCGAGGTAGCGCATGGCGTCACTGCGGGCGCGGATCATCTCGCCCTGCGATCCGGCGTCCGAGGTCACTTTGTCGAAGAAGAAAATGATGTAGCGGTCGTCGTGCAAACGCTCGACTTTGAACTTCGCGGCGGCCTCCGGCTCCGTGATGAGGCGGCGATTGGTGAAGTAATCGACGGTATCAATCGTCTGCGGCTGGCCGTTTTCGCGGACGATGAAGTCGTCTTTGCCGAGGCCGAGCATCTGATTGCCGCGCGAATCGGTCACGATCGCGTCGAGCTGCACGAGGTTGACGTCGACCTTCTCGCCGAATGGCTGTGAATTCTGCTGCGGCTGCTGCGCGAGGAGCGGCGCCGCGGCAAGCATGAGTAACGTCAGGAAACGCTTGGACATTGAAGTCCCCCTTCCCGGCTGCAAACGAGCCCGCGGGCGGCGCGGATTCCGTCCGCCGGCGCGGGCGCACGCTTCTTGCTCGGTTGTCACCGCTATGTACAAGCTGACGATCGCGCTTCTCGCTCTGCTCGCCGCCGCGCCGCTGATGGCGCAACGGAGGATTGACCTGCTCATCGACGCCGAGGGGGCCCGGCGCACGGGACACAACGAGGCGTTCACGCCCGGCTTCCGCTTCGAGCCGCAATTCGGAACGGGAGGCGGCGCCGGCGTCGGTCTCAATTTCTTTCTGAGCGATCGCGTGTCGATCGAAGCGAAAGCGGCGGCGCTGGAATCGCAGCTTCGCGTGCGCATCGTCGGGACCGATTTCATCGCCACGGCCAACCTCGGGCACGCGCAGATTTTCCCGGTCTCCGCGGTGCTGCAATGGCATCTCTCCGAGCACGGCACGATCCGCCCGTACCTCGGCGCAGGAGTGGCGCACGTGATCCTGCACGATGTGAATCGCTCCGTGGGCCCGTCGGCGACCGGCATTCACTTCAAGGATCCGACCGGGTTCGTGGTCGATGGCGGCCTCGAATTCAATCTGTCGAAACGCTTCGGCATCTATGGCGACGCGCGCTACATCCCGGTGGAAACGAAGTCGACGGCGAGCTTCACCGGGACGACGTCGTCGGTGAAGATGAACGTGCGGCCGCTGATCGTTTCGGCCGGAATCGCGTGGCGGTTCTGACGGAATGAACCCGTGGGAGTGCCGGTTTGACCCGGCTGCGCGGTTCCCCTAGAATCGCCGCTCTTTTTTGCGCCATTCGGCGCGTCCACCCTCGGGGCATAGCTCAGCCTGGTTAGAGCGCACGGTTCGGGACCGTGAGGTCGGAGGTTCAAATCCTCTTGCCCCGACCATGGGATTTGCGGCTCCGCGAACGCGGGGCCGTTTTCGTTTGAAGATGCGCCGACTACTTCTGATTCTCCTTCTCGCTTTCCCCGCCGCGAACGCCTTCGCCTGGGGCCAGGCGGGACATCTGATGTCGAACGAGGCGGCCACGATCGGGCTGCCGAACGACATGCCGCAGTTTTTCTATCGGCAGTTTCCGCAGCTGACGTGGCTGGGACCGGATCCCGATCGGTGGCGCAACGGCGGGCCGGCGCTGGAAGCGTCCAATTCGCCCGATCACGTGATGAACTACGAGTACATCGAGTCGCTGAAACTGCCGCGCGACCGCTATTCGTTCATCGCGTTGCTGACGACTTCCGGAACGCTGCGGCGCTACGGCATCCGCAACACCGATCCGGGATTTCTGCCGTGGCGCATCGCGGAGATGAGCGAGCAGCTCACTGTCGAATGGCGGCTGTGGCGCGCCGCCGCTCCCGGTTCGCCCGATCGCGCCTTCATCGAGCGCGACATCGTCCGCGACTCCGGCGTTCTCGGGCACTTCGTCGCCGACGCCGCGAATCCGTTGCATGACACGATCAGCTACAACGGCTGGATCGCGCCGAATCCGAACGGCTACGCGAACGATTGCCAGATCCACGCGCGCTTCGAGACGGATTTCGTCACGCACTCGATCACGACCAACGACATCGTGGCGAAAATGCCCGCCACGCAGTTGCGTGCCGACTACTTCGAAACGGCGATCGGCTTCATCCGCCAATCGAACGCGCTGGTGGAACGCGTCTACCAGATCGACAAGAGCGGCGGCTTCGACATGTTCCGCGCGCCGTCCCCGGAAGCGAAGGCGTTCACCGCCGAGCGCCTCGCCGCGGGCGCGTCACTGCTGCGCGACCTGTGGTGGTCGGCGTGGCGAAACTCAGCGGTGCCGATGCGTCGCGGCAACGCGGATTAGCGTAGTGCAGGCGTCCCCGCCTGCATCCGGCGGGCGTCTCGCCCGACGGGGGTTTCTGCGAAGTTGCGCAGATTGCGATTGAATCCCAGAAACCACCGCCGGGCGAGGACGCCCGGCGGATGCAGACGAGACGTCCGCGCTACATCGTCCCTGCCGGTTTCGAGGGCAGCGGCTTCCAGCAGACGCTTTCGTCGAGCGGATCGGCCGAGTTGCCCGGCATGTGCTCGAACGGAACGAACGCCGCCGGATGCGCCGATTGTTTGCGCACCATTGCGCCGTAGTCGGCCAGCGCCTTGTTCATCGCGGTCAGACGCGCGTGCGAATCGGGCAGCTGCAGCGGCCGCGTCACCACGCCCGACTGATATACCTCGGCGCGGCTGTACGCCGTGCCCTGCACGATCGTGCCGACCAGCGTCGCCTTGAGATCGGCCGCGCTCTGACCCTGCGCGCTCTTGCCGCCGACGACGTCCGGAGGCAGCAGTTCGGGATTGGCGATCCATCCATGCGCCAGCGCCACGTTGTTGCCGAACTCGATCAACTCATCGACCGTGTTGTTGAGCGCGACGTAATCGCGCAGAGGTAGCGGCTGGTCGCCGGTGCCCGTTTCCTGAATGTGGCCGGCGAGGTGGGGACTGGTGGCGCATGAGTTTCCGAACGACAGCAGGTACTGGTTGCCCGATTGGTACATGTACGTGCCGGGATCTCCGCCGCCCGGCGGGGTCGGTGCGTCATCGCCGCAGTAGGTCGAATGCGACGACGTGTCCTGCAGCACGTGCAGATAGATGCCGATGCGCGCGAGCTGCACCGGGACGGGCGTCGGCACCGGCGACTTCCACAGCGTGCCGGTCGTGCGCGTTTTGTCATCGAGCCATGACTTCAATTCCGTGTAGGGCGTCGCGACGCTATTCGCGTCGATGTTGAGCACCTGCGGGCCGGTAGCGATGTTGGGTATCTGCACCGGCGCGTTAGCCATATTCGCGCCGGCCGCCCCGTTCTGAGGCAACAGCATCGGCACGATGCCGAAGATCGTCGCGCCGTGGACGCAGTGCCGTCCGCTTGGACCGGTGAGACCGACCGTGCAGAGCACACCGGGATCCTCTGACTTCAGCATCCCCCATCCGCGCAGATTGGCCAGCGTCTTCTGATACGTATCATCGATATGTACCGGATAGCCCGGCGTCGGATAGTGCAGGGGATAGAGAGCCTGCACGCCGCCGGCGCCATGCGCGTCGGTGCCCTGCCCGTTCGGCGAAAACGGCACCGTGTAGTGATAGAGCGGACCGCCGGTGGCCGTATTCGTGCGCTGGAAGCCGTTGAAGTTCGCAGTGATGTAGTCGCGTCCCGTGTTCGGCGACGTCTGCAGCGTCTTCTGCGCCGCGATCGCGTTCTGATTCGCGGCCTGCCTGCCGCACTGGTCGATCGGAACGTACTGCGCGTAGTCGGTGACCTCGTTGTACGCGGCGATCCAGTAGGCGACGTCGCTGCGGTAGCCGAGGGCCAGGGCGATGAAGTAGGTGGAATCGGCGTGGATCATGCTGCGGCCGGGCATCACCGTCCCGAAGTCGGCGATCTGCTGCGGACAGGCCCGATTCGGCTGCGGCGGCTGCGCGCAGGTCGGATTCAGACACCACGACAGCTTCCCTTTCACGTTTTGGCGCGGCAGGCAGAGGTCTTCGTAAAACGCGCTGGCGGATTGCGTCGTCGTGAAGGCGATGAGCAGACAGACAGCGACAAAACTGGAACGGGATCGCATTCGGATTCCTCCCTCTTTGCCTAGGAGAGGAAAAAGAAACGTGAATCCCTACCTCGAAGTTTTTCTTGACAAATGAGAGTCGCGGACGTATTTAACCATCCTGTTAATTAACTGATTGGTTTAACACGTCATGCCGGCCGACAAACTCAGCGTCACTTTCGCCGCCCTCGCCGATCCGACCCGGCGCGCCATCCTGGCCCGCCTCTCCACCGGCGCGGCCTCGGTGACGGAGCTCGCCGAGCCGTTCGACATGAGCCTTCCCGCCATCTCCAAACACCTCAAAGTCCTCGAGCGCGCCGGCCTCATCGCGCGCAGCCGCGACGCGCAGTGGCGTCCCTGCAGTCTCGAGGGCGCGCGGCTCAAAGAGGTCTCCGAGTGGCTCGATCACTACCGCCGTTTCTGGGAGCAGAGCTTCGACCGGCTGGACGAATACCTGCGCGAATTGAAAAAAACGAAGGAGAAGAAACATGAACGCCACACTCGAAAGAAATAGCACTGCGGACCGCGAGATCGCCACGACGCGCGTGTTCGACGCGCCGCGCGACCTCGTGTTCGACGCATGGACGTCGCCGGAACACGTCGCGCAATGGTGGGGGCCGAACGGATTCACGACCACGACGCAGACGATGGACGTCCGCCCCGGCGGCGACTGGATTTTCATCATGCACGGCCCCGACGGCACCGATTACAAGAATCACATCGTCTATCGCGAGGTGGTGCGGCCGGAGAGCCTCGCCTACGACCACGTCAGCGGTCCGCTCTTTCACGCGACGGTGATCTTCGAGGCGGAGGGAGACAAAACCCGCATCCGCATGCAGATGCTGTTCGAGACCGCCGAGCTGCGGAATCGCGTGGCTGAGGAGTTTGGAGCGGTGCAGGGGCTGGAGCAGACGCTCGATCACCTCGGCGAGCACGTTGCGAAGATGTCCGCCGAGGAGTTTGTGATCACGCGCGAGTTCGACGCGCCGCGCGATCTTGTCTTTGCAGCATGGACCGAGCCGGAGCGCCTCGCGCAGTGGTGGGGGCCGAAGGGATTCACGGTCAAAGTCGCCAACGTCGACCTTCGTCCCGGCGGGATGTTCCACTACGGGATGGTCGGGCCGGACGGCAGCGAGATGTGGGGGAAGTTCGTCTACCGCGAGATCGCGCCGCCGGAGCGGATGGTGTTCACCGTCTCCTTCTCCGACGAAAACGCTGGCACCACACGCCATCCGATGGCGCCGACCTGGCCGAGGGAGATGCTCAATGTCGTCACATTCACGGCGCATGGCGACAAGACGACGATCACGCTTCGCAGCAGCGCGTACAACGCGACGGACGAAGAGCGGGCCACGTTCAAGGCCGGCCACGCCAGCATGCAGGGCGGCTTCACCGGCACGTTCAATCAGCTGGCCGAGTACCTGGCCACGGTGAAGTCATGAACGCCATCGATCGATTTCACGCACAGGCACCGAGAATTCTCAGCGTCTTTCGATTCCTGGCCGGAGTGCTCTTCGCCTGCCACGGCGCGCAGAAACTGTTCAACGTCTTCGGCGGGATGCCGCCCGGCGTTCCGAAAGCTCTGATCTACACCGCCGGCCCGATCGAGTTCTTCGGCGGCATCCTGATCGCCATCGGCCTCTTCACGCGAAGCGCGGCGTTCCTCTGCAGCGGATTGATGGCGGTCGCGTATTTCACAGGACACGCTCCCAACGGTTTCTGGCCGACAATGAACGGCGGCGAGCTGGCGTTGCTGTTCTGCTGGCTCTTCCTCTACATCGCCGCGCAGGGACCGGGCGCGTGGGCGGTGGATAACGTGCTGCACAAGCGAGATTGAATAGGGAGACAGTTCACGCGGAGACGCGGGGACGCGGAGAAAAAAATCTCTGCGATCTCCGCGGCTCCGCGTGAAATTGGTTCCCCGTCCTCACAACGAATTCAAAAACGCGATCAGCTTTGACTTCGGATCCGTCGCCAACGCCGCGTATTGGTCCCTCGCGCTGCGCGCCTGGCCGTCGTGCGCGAGGATGGCCTGGTCGAGCGTGCGCGCGCGGCCGTCGTGCAGGTACGTGTTGATGAATCGCAGTCCCCACAACGGCGCGGTGCGCATTTCCCGCCCGGTGGAATTGCCCATCTCCAGACCGTCGCCGAGCGCGCCCATGTCGTGGAGCAGGAAGTCCGAGTACGGGTGATACGTCTTGCGGTCGAGCGCCGCGATCGGATTCGATCCCGTGCGCTGCGTGGCCGTATGGCAGGCCGTGCATCCGATGCGCTCGAACGTCGCCTCGCCGGCGGTGACGTCGCCGGTAATCGTCCCGCGCGGCGGTGCGGCCAGCAGCGACATGAAATTCGTCAGCGCGATCGGACCGGAACCGTCGTCGTTGATCCCCGGCGCCGGATTGAACGCCAGCTCCGCGCAGTTGCCCTGCGGGCAGCTCTCGTTCGGAAAATCGGCCGTGGTGATGCCCATCTCGTTCAGGTACGCATCGCCGGAGAACTGGAAGAGCGACGGCACCTGCGCTTTCCATCCGAACTTGCCGACAGTCTTCATGCCGGCGCGGATGTTGTCGACCATGTTCACGCGTCCGGCCACGCCGCCGCCGCGCGCTTGTTGCGCTGCCGCGGCGATGAAGTCGGGGTCGGGCGTGGCGTCGACGAGGCCCAGCCCGAACAGAGGTGTGGTCCTCCGTCGAACGGTGATCGTCGCGGCCGCGGGCACGATCTCCGGCCGAAAATTGTGCGCGACGCCATCCTGAGGACCGATGGCGTGATCCTGCACCAGCGATCCGCCGAGCGACGCCAGCGCGTCGAAGAGGCCGTTGATGCGCGTGGCGAAGCGCGTGACCAGGCGGTTGCTGCCGCCGCCGATCGCCGGAACGCTGTGACACGCCGCGCACGATCGCTCGTTGAACACCGGCCCGAGTCCGTCGGTAACGTCCTCGACTTCGGTGAAGTCGCCGAGGCCGTCCGCGAAGTCGGCGCGTTGCGATGCGGTCAGTCCTGCCAACGCCTCGCCCGCCACCGGATCGGGCGCCTGCGACTGCCTTCCACTCCCACTCCTCCGCTGCGCGCTGACGTTCGCCGCGAGGATCACCAACAACACCCCAACCATGAGCCGTTTCATTTGCGCCTCCTTTACTGATGAGCGCGGATTAGAGAAACGGACGTGCCACCGCAACGCAGAGAGAGCCCGTTGCGTAGATGGTGCGAAATGACGCATGCCGAGGGAAAATCGACGCGGTTCCAGATGTTTTATGTCGCACCCGAAAAGGAGTTGCTTTCAATTTCAAGCGTCAGCTGAGGCGTCTCATTCGCAGAATTCGCGGGCACTTTCGCCGCAAACGCCGATTGCGCCCCTTCTCCGAAGTGTTCGACGAATTCAATCGTCGCGTGGATCGCTGTGAAGACATCGACCCGGACGAAGTCTTTCGCGACGTGAGGTCGAAGGATCCAGGTCGCGACTTCAATTTCTAGCTCGCCGCTGTATCCTCCGCGCGTGTCTGCAGGCAGCGATCGTTTGACGCGAATCGTTCGGTCGCTACCCCTCTTTTTCGCCATCCTCATCGTCCTCGCCGTCTACGCCTTCTTTGCGGGCGACGGAAAGTTCGATTTCCGGCGGCTGGGAACGTGGCAGGAGTCAAACTACGCCAGCCTCGCGCGCGGATTTTTTCGGGGACAGCTCAATCTCGATCGCTGGGTCAATCCGCAGCTGGTCGCGCTGCCGTATCCGTATGACCCGAAGGCGCGCGAAGGCATTCACTACGAGTGGGACGTCAGCTATCTCAACGGAAAGTACTATCTCTATTCGTCGCCGCTGCCGGCGATTCTCGGCTACATGCCGCTGGAGATTTTGCGGCGCGGCTATCCTCCCGATTCCTTCGTCGCGCTCTTCTTCTGCGCGTGGGCGTTTCTCGCCTCCGTTGCATTTGCACGGCAAGCGTTGAAACCTCCAACGAACATCGCCTTTCCCCTCTGGGTACTCTTCATCGGCCTCGGCAACGTCATCGCGTTCGTTCTCGTGACGGTGCACATGTACGAAGTGGCCATCGTCTGCGGCATGGCCATGACGGCGATGTGGGCGCTGGCGCTGCTGCGCCATAACGAATCGCCGACGCCGGGCCGCGCGGCGTGGCTCGGCCTCTGGCTCGCGCTCTCCATCGCTGCGCGCCCCAACCTCGGCGTGCTGTTGCTCGTGACCGCGTTCGCCGTCAAGCGCACGCGGAAAACGATCGTGGCCTTCCTCGCGCCGCTGGCCATCGTGGCCATGGCCATGCTCGGGTACAACGCCGCGCGCTTCGGCGATCCGTTCGAATTCGGGATCCGCTACCAGCTCACTGGAGTCGACATGATCGGGCGGAAAGTCTGCAGCCTCTGCACCTTTCCCGAGCTGGCGCGCTTCGGCAACAGCATCCAGCACTATCTCTACTGGCCGCTGCACATACACAGCGCGTTTCCATTCGTCGACGCGATGCCGGCGCGCGTCGATCCCGCCACCTCCTGGCCGACGCCGAACCACATGACCGAACAGATCATCGGCATCGCACCGATCGCGCCGTTGATGATGATCGGAACGCTCATCGCCATCCTCCTGGCGTTGACGCGCAGTCCCAAAGACGTCATCACGCGCACCGCGCTCCAGGTGATGGCCGGCGCGTGGCTGATCGTCTTCGGCCTCTCGACCTGCTGGTGGATCGTGGCCCGCTACTCCCTCGATTTCATGATGCTGATGAGCGTGGCCACGGTGGTGTGCGTCGAGAAAATCGCGACGTCGCTCCGCGAGACGACGATCCGCATCGCGCCGCTGCGTGCATTCGTCATCGCACTGGCCTGCTACTCGATCGTCACCGCCATCCTCCTCGGCTTCGCCGGACCCGGCGACGGATTCAAGCGCGCCAATCCGGCGATGTTCGAGAGGGTATCGGGATGGTTTCGGTAGGCCGTTACCGCACGCCGTCGGGCCGCACGCGGAGGAAGAACGTGCAGGCCTTGCCCGTCTTCGACTCCACCCACACCGAGCCCGCGTGCGAGACGGCGAACTCGCGGACTTTGAACAGGCTGCGGCCGGTGCGCTCGGTGGATTGCGGGTTCCAGACGAAGCCCGGCTCGAAGATCGCCTGGCGCTGCGGCTCGGGCACGACCGGGCCGTTGTCCATCACGAAAAAGAGCAGCAGCGGCTTGCCCTTGTGCTCCATCCAGCGCACGCCGACCACCACCTGTCCACCGGGCGGAACGTAGTGCAGCGAGTTGTCCATCAGGATGCCGAGGGCGTCGACGAGCTGGTCGTGGTCCTTGAAGCGCTCTTCGAGCTCGGGGACGTCGATCTGCAGCTGGATATTTTTCAGATCGGCGAACGGGCCGAAACGGTTCGCGACGGAATGAATGAGATCGACTACGCGCGGCGTGCGCGCGGCCGGCGGCGCTTCTTCGACTTCCGGCGCCATCTCCAGCGACGACAGAATCTGATCGATCGTACCCGCCCAATCTTCGAGCAGCGGATCGCGTTGCCGCGTGCGCGACGCCGCCAGCACCGACTCGCGCAACGAACGGAGCGGCGTGAAGATCGTCTCGCGGACGAACGACACGAACGACGCGTGGGCCGGATTCATCGGATCGGCTTCGCGGAACATCAGCACCGCGCCCATCGCGCCGCCGGAGATCGGGACGAGCGTATAGAGAATGTTGCGGTTGCGGATGCGCAGCGCCATCGAGGTCGGAACGGAAAGCTCGCCGATGCGCGCGCCGCACTCCATCTCGATCTGCTTGACCGTGGCCAGGTCGGATTGCGGAACTCCGAACAACTTCTTCGCTTCCTCGGTGACGAACTTCACCGTGCGGTCGGCGCCGAGGACGATCGCCGGGGCGCCCGCGGCCATGATCACGTTCGCGACGCTGGTGATCGCCGGCGACGCCGACTCCACCGGAAACGGCAGCAGCGGCGCCTTCGGAAACGGCTCCGGCTCGGGTGCCGGCGCGGCGGCGGTCGCGGCTCCGCCCGATCGCCGCGTGGCCGTGTTTTCGCCAACTGGTTTTGAAACGACAGGCGGCGGAGGTGGTGGAGGCGGGGCGGCGGGAGGCGGCGGTTCCGGCGGTGGTGCGGCTTCCGTTTTCGCTGCTGACTGCTTCGGTTTACGCGGCTTGTCGCACTTCTCGCAGAGGATTCCCCGCGCAATCGCCGCACCGCACATGAAGCATTTCTGGGCCATTCACCGAACTCTGGACTGGCGATCTTACGCTGCCTTCTTGCGTCGCTGCAACGTGATAGCCTCCCGGCCGTTTTGGAGGCCCCATGAAACACATCGTCGTCATCGGCGCCGGCACGATGGGAAACGGCATCGCGCACACCGCCGCGGCGTCCGGCTTTGACGTCACCCTCATCGACGTCGCCGAGGCATTTCTGGAGCGCGGCATGTCGACGATTTCGTCGAATCTGCAGCGCGGCGTCGACAAGGGAAAGATGACCGCCGACGACAAGCAGCAGATCCTCGGCCGCATCCGTCCGACCAGCGACGTGAACGCTGCCGCGAACGCCGACATCGTCATCGAAGCGATCATCGAAAACCTCGCCGCGAAAACGGAGCTGTTCGCGAAGCTCGATTCCATTACCGGCGCCGACTGCATCCTGGCGTCGAATACGTCCTCGATCTCCATCACCAAAATCGCCGCCGCCACCAAGCGGCCCGGCAAAGTCATCGGCATGCACTTCATGAATCCCGTGCCGGTGATGACGCTCGTCGAAGTCATCCGCGGCATCGCCACCAGCGACGAAACCTACGCGCGCGTGGCCGAACTATCGAAGCAACTGGGCAAGACCGCCATCGAGGTCAACGATTATCCCGGCTTCATCTCCAACCGCGTGTTGATGCCGATGATCAACGAGGCCATCTTCGCGCTCTTCGAAGGAGTGGCGACGCCCGAGTCGATCGACGGCGTGATGAAGCTCGGCATGAACCATCCCATGGGACCGCTCACGCTCGCCGACTTCATCGGCCTCGACGTCTGCCTGGCCATTCTTCGCGTGCTCGAAGAAGGATTCGGCGATCCGAAATACCGTCCCTGTCCGCTGCTCGTGAAGATGGTCGACGCCGGTTGGCTCGGGCGCAAAAGCGGACGTGGTTTTTACGACTACCGCAAAGCGTAAAACCGGGGGGATGACGGAGAGCCTTCACGGTGTTCTAATCGCGCACACATGCTCTGTCAGACCTGTAGTGCGTTGAATGACGACGAGCGCGAGTATTGCTTCCGCTGCCAGGCGAAGCTGCTCGTGCTGTCGGGCGTGAGCTCGTTCGAAGAGGACGAAGTCGAAGAGTACGACGAAGAAGGCGACGTATCGCTCGACGAGCATCTGCTCGAGCGCGTCTCCGGACTCGAGGAAATCGTCAAGCGCAGCGCCGAGACCATCCGCAGCGTCGTCGACGCCGTGCAGAAGCACGAGCGGGCCATCTTCATCAATCAAACCGGTCTGCTCTCCGTCAAAGAACTGCTCGAACGGAAGAACGTCGTATCTGCCGACGAGCTGGTTGAACTGTGGGAATCGAAGATGGGCGAGCAGATGCTCGCACTCGAAAAGAAGCAGCGCTTCACCGAGCGCAAAGACCGGATCATGTCGCTCTTCCGCGGCGAGCGGCGCGAGCGCTTCCTGCAGTTGCTGGCCGAGGCCGAGTCGGCGATCGACGCATTCGACCCTGATCGCGGCATCAAGGCGCTCGAAGAAGCCTTCAAACTCGATCGCGACAATTACGAGCTCTCGTTCTTCCTCGGCGAGATGTTTTTCAACGACGGCAATCTCGATCGCGCCAAGCACTACCTCGAGCGCACGCTCGAAGTGCAGCCCGATCACTTCGACGCCGCCGTTTTCTACGGCGTGCTGCTGCACGAGCGTCAGGATCTCAAAGGCGCCGAACGCTGGCTGCGTCGCGCCATCCAGATTTCGCAGGAGTCGTTTCTCCCGTACTTTTCCCTCGGCGCGATCTACGCGCGCAAAGGCAAGTTGCTCCGCGCGCAGAAGTTCCTCGAGAAAGCGATCCAGATCGAGCAACTCCCGCAGGCCTACTACCTGCTCGGCACGATCTTCTACGACAAGGGGCAGCTCGAACGCGCCATCAAAGCCTTCCAGTCGGCGCTGAAACTCGATCCCGAATACGAAGAGGCGATCTACCACCTCGGCCTCTGCTACCTCGACCGCAACTGGAACCGCAAAGCGATCGACTGCTTCCAGGAAGCGCTGGAGCTCAATCCGAACAAGATCGAGTACCAGCAGGCCGTGAAGATTTACGAAGGCATCTCCGGCCACATTCCGCTGGAAGGTCCCGCCGCCGAGGAGTTCAAGCACGCCGAGGGGTTGGCGACGTCCGGCAACTACATCGAGGCGCTCGATCACTACCGCCGCGCCTCGGCCGTCGATCCCGAGAACATCAGCATCCTCATGCCGTACGCGCTGCTCTGCTCGCACCTGGAGATGAACACCGAGGCGATTGCGGCCGCGCGCCGCGTGCTGCGTCAGCGTCCGACGGACGTCGTCGCCGCGGCGGCGTACACCACGCTCGTCGAAGCGCTTCGCGCGGAAGGCAACTTCAAGGACGCCAATCGCGCGCTCGAAGAAATGCTGCACGACTACACCTCCAACTACGCGAAATCGATCGCGTATTACGAGAAGGCCTACAACCTGGCGGAGATGGAAGAGAACCTCGACGAGGCGCTCGAATCGGCGCAGCTCGCGCTTCGCTACTCGCCGAAAGAGCTCAAGCAGTTCCCGCTGGCCGCACTGGGATGGGTCTACTTCAAACGCCGCGATTTCACGAACGCCGTCGATTTCCTGACGAAGTCCGCCGACCTCGGACCGACCGCCACGAACCTCATGCACCTCGGCATGGCGCTTCTCGAAAGCGGCCAGAAGGATCGAGCCCGCGTCGTCTTCCGCAAAGCGAAGAGCTTCAAAGGAAAAGGCGCCGGGTTGGAGGAGAAGATCCTCGAACAGATCCGCTCGACGACGAAACTCATCGACCGCCTGCACGCAAAACGCCGGCGCACGGCGGGCACGAAGTCTTGAGGCTCAATCCTGCGCGTAGACGCAGGATCTCCGGTAATACCGCGCGGATTTTGCTTCTGGTGCCGCACGCACGCTCGAACGAATCAATGTGGCACAGACACTCCTGTCTGTGTTTGGGAGGATCGCGCTTCTCTCGCAAGTTTCGCGATTGCAAAAGCACAGACAAGAGTGTCTGTGCCACACGGTCTGCGCTTGTGCCGACATTCGCGCGGTCTTACCGGAGACCCTGCGTCTACGCGCAGGGTGAAAATCTCAAGGCTTCACCCCAATCTCCCCCGCCACCGCCCGCGCGTCGAAGATCTTCCCGTCCTTGATCACCGTCACCACGCGCCGAAGGTCGCTGATGTTCGTCGCAGGATCGCCGTCGATGATGTCGAGATCGGCCAGCTTGCCGGGCACGATCGATCCGAGTTGATCGTCGTGCTTCATGACGCTCGCGGCGCCGAGGGTCGCAATGCGCAGCACCTCGGCCGGCGGAATCCCGGCTTCGACATACAACTCCAGCTCGCGATGCAGTGAGAAACCGGCCATCGCGTCCGTGCCGGCCACGATCGGGATTTGGTTGTCGTGCAGCGCCTTCACCATCGCCAGCACGTTGCGGAACGAGTCGCGATACGTTTGATCCTTGCCGTCGGGAACAGGAAGTCCGCCGGTGAGGAAACCGCGCCGAACCTGCGGCGGAAGACGATCCGCGATCATCGCGTAACTCGGCGACATCGTTCCGCGCCGTGACGTGAACATCCCTTCGAAGATCGAGACGGTCGGATCGATGACCGTCTTTTTCTCGCGCAGCAGATCGAGAAATGCCTGGACTTGGGCCGACTTTAGATCGAGCGCGGCTGCGCGTTCCGCGACCGCGGTGAAGCGCACCGGCGTGCGCGTGTCCGCCACGTCCGGCCAGAAATTGAGAAAGAGAAAGTTCGTGTGCTGGATCTCGTCGTATCCCGCCCGCACCGCCTCCTCGGCGCGCATGAACGCCGGTATGTGCCCGCTCACGCGCAGGCCGTGATCGTGCGCAGCGCGCGTGATCACCGGCACCAGCTCCGGCTTGACCGAGCTGTAGATCTTGATCTGCTCGTAGCCGAGCTTCGCGTAATTGTCGACCGCGGCGCGCGCCTGCGCTTCGTCATCGACAAGCACTTTCGTCGGACCGGCGAATTTCCCCGGCCCGTCGATGATGCCGGCCATCACCACGCGCGGGCCGATCGCGGCGCCGCTGTCCCACTTCTTCCGAAGATCGATCAGAAAATCGGTGTCATTGGCCATGTCGCGCACCGACGTCACGCCGTTGGCGATGTCGAGCATCCCGTCGTCGTCGGAGTTGTGCGTGTGCATATCCCAAAGTCCGGGGATGACCGTGCGGCCCTGCGCGTCGATGCGCTCGAAGCCGTCGGGCGCATTGCCGCCGATACTTTCGATGCGATTGCCGCGGATGACGATCGTCGTGCCGGGTGTCGTCATCATCGTGACGGGATCGAACAGCCGCGCGTTGGCGATAACGATTCCGCCGCCCGCCGGCGCGTGCGTGAGGCGTGTTGCCGCGCGCGAAACGGCTTCATCGCGCCACTTGTCCTGCGCCTGCAGCAGTTGCGGGATCACGGAATCCCAGCCGTCCGCGATCACCGACGACCACGATGACGCCGACGCGAACATCTCGTGCTGATCATCGAGCCACACCGGCGACGGAGTGAATCCGAGGCCGCCGATTTCGTAGCAGGTGACGTGCTGCGTTTTGCCGCCCGCGGATACATTCAAGTCGCCCGCGCGCCGGATCGACGCCTCGCCCGCTGGCAGCAGCGCCAGCTTCTGATTCGGCGCGGCCAGCAGCGCCCGCGCCAGCACCGCCGTCTCCTCGGGCGGCCCGTACATCGAGACGTAAAACGCATTCGACGCCGCGCTCCCTTTTTCCGCGCCGTTCGACCACGCGCCATTCGCGAACGACTCATTCACCGGAACCTTGAAGTAATCGTTCCCTTCCGTCTTCAGCGACGTCGTGACCGACTTCGCGTCGGTCGTCAGCACCGTATGCGTCTTCGGCCCGCGCCCTCGGTCGTTGTATTCGAAATCGACCGTGCGCGTGCCGCCGTTCGTCGTCACCGTCTCCTGCCCGGCGCGATGCCCGCCGAGGATGAACACGCGCGTTTGGGGAGGCGTGGTGTGCGCGCAGGCGGCGAGCGTGGCGGCGAGAAGAGCGAGAACGCGAATTCGCATTCGCGAAGTTTACGATTTCCCGACGACGCCGCCTCCGAGACCGCGTTCGGTGAGCAAGCGGCGGGACTGTTCTGCGTGTTCTGTGGCAACCTCGAAGAGCAATCCCTGCAGACAAACGTTCGACGCCGGCTGCTGCAGAAACGCCTCCGGCGTGATCTCGAACTCGACTCCCTCGGCTTCGAGCAGCCGCTCGACGATGTTGGCTTCGGCCACATTCGCGGCGATGAAGATCGCTTCCCTCATCCGCGTATCGTAGACCGCTACAATCCGCCTCCATGCCGCGCACTCCGGTCACGGTGCTCATTCACACGCTCGACGAGATCGAGAACATCGAGGCGTGCATCCGCAGCGTCGAGTGGGCCGACGAGATCTACCTGCTCGATTCGTTTTCCAAAGACGGAACGATCGAGCTGGTTCGCGACAAGTTCCCGCGCGTCCGCATCGAACAGCGCGAGTACCTCGGCGCGGCGTCGCAGAAAAACTACGGCATCGACCGCGCCACGCACGACTGGATTTTCGTCATCGATGCCGACGAGCGCGTCACGCCGAAGCTGCGCGACGAGATGCTGCGCACGCTCGAAGGTCCGCTCGATTTCTGGGCTTACTCCGTCGGCCGCCTCAACTTCATGCTCGGCAAGCCGGTGCGCTTCTCCGGCCTGCAGCGCGACCGCGTCACGCGCCTCTTCCACAAACTTCACGCCCGCTACCCGAACAAACGCGTTCACGCCGACCTGCTCGTCGACGGCGCCACCGGCCGCCTGAACGCGAAGATGGACCACTACTACATCCGCACCTTCGACCACATGATCGCCAAGATGACGCGCTACGCGAACTGGGGCGCCGCGCAGATGTACATCGACGGCAAGACCACCAACCTCTTCGGCATCCTCGGCCACCCCATCGCCAAATTCATCCGCGACTTCCTCATCAACCTCGGCTTCCTCGACGGCACCCGCGGCCTGATCTCCGTCGGCATGCACGTCTACTACACGTTCCTAAAGTACGCGAAGCTCTGGGAACTGACGCAGCTCAAACGCCAGGGCAAAGTCGTTCCACTGCCGAAGTTGGATGAGGGCGAAGGGCGGTGGGAGCTGCCGTGGGTAGCGAAATCGTAATCTCAAAAACCTTTTCACGCGGTGACTCAGCGCGTTCGTTTCGGTTTCCGCGCCGCCCTCATCGCCTCGGCGACTTCGATCGGGACGTTGCGTTGTTCGAGATCGATTTCGTTGAAGGAGATGCCGCCTTCGAATTTCCAGGTGTGCTTGGGGCGGTAGACGCCGATGTCGTGGACTCTCGATCCGACCACGAAGCGGATGGCGCCGCAGCGGTAGTCGAAGGCGCGGCCGTTGCGGGTGTGGATGGCGGCGTCGATGCGGTAGGTGCCGGCCACGAGGTCGAGGGCCGGCATGATGAAGCGGACGCGCCCGTTCGTTTCGATCCGTTCCGGCATCAGGCCTTCGAGGTCGGTGTTCGTACCGTACACGCAGGCGCCGTCGGCGTGGTAGATGCCGATGCCGAAGACGAAATCGTCCTGCGGCACGCGGACCGTGACGTCCATCTCAATGGCCACCGGAGTTCCGGGCCCGAGGGCGACGAGCTCGTTGCCGCGGTTATCGACGAGAGCCACGCGCGAGAGCACCACTTCGCCGGAGCCCCAGCGTTCTTCTTCGTTCGGGTCGTCGCGCGGAGCTTCGGGCGCGGGCACGGCCGTTCGCGGCGCGGCGGTTTGCGTTGACGACACGGCTTGCAGGTAGGCGTCGACGACGCGGACCGGATCGCCGATCGTCTCCGGCTCGCCGTGGTCGAGCCAGAGCGCGCGGTCGCAGAGATTGCGGACCTGGTCGAGCTGGTGCGTGACGAAGACCAGCGTCACGCCGCGATACTTCATCTCCTGAATCTTGGCGACGCACTTCGCGGAGAACTCCTCGTCGCCGACGGAGAGCACTTCGTCGATGAGCAGCACGTCGGGATCGACGTGGACAGCCACGGCAAATCCGAGCCGGACGTACATCCCCGAGGAGTAGGTCTTGACCGGCTGGTCGATGAACTCGGGGATGCCGGAGAAGGCGACGATCTGATCGAAACGGGCGTCGATCTCTTTGCGCGAGAGGCCGAGCATGATGCCGTTGATGTAGATGTTTTCGCGGCCGGTGATCTCGGGATGGAAGCCGGCGCCGAGCTCGATGAGCGCGGCAACGCGGCCGTTCACGCGCACGCTGCCGGTGGTCGGCTTGAGAATGCCGGAGATGAGCTTGAGCAGCGTCGATTTGCCGGAGCCGTTGCGGCCGATGATGCCGAACGCTTCGCCGCGGTCGACGGCGAAGGAGACGTCGCGGACGGCTTCCACGCTCGTCTCCGGCGTCAGCGCCAGATCGCGTTTCAGCAGCGCGCTTTTCAGCGTTGCGAATTGCGAGCCGCGTCCCCACAGCCGGTACGACTTGCAGACGTTCGTCAACGCGATGGCGTAGTCGGTCATCGCTAGATCGCCTCCGCCAGCGTGTCGCGCAGCCTGCCGAAAACCGCGATTCCCATCGCCACCGACACGAACGCGTACGCGATCATCAGCAGCGTGTCGGCGAGGCCCGGGACGTGGCCGAAAAAGAGCACGTCCTGGTACGAAACGACGAACGGCGTCATCGGATTCAATCGCAGCAGCGCGCGGCCCGGGCGCGATGCGACCTTGTCGATCAGGTAGAGGATCGGCGTGACGAAGAAGCCGAGCTGCATGAGATTCGTGAGGATGTCGCGCAGGTCGCGGAAGAGGACGGATGCCGAGGCCACGGTCATGGCGATGCCGGCCACGAAAAGTGTTTGCAGGATCATCAGAAACGGCACGAGGAGAATCGTCGCGCTCATGGTGATGTCGCCGTGCAGCGCGAATCCGATCGTGGCGATGAGCAGGATTGGCATTGCCAGCGCGAAGTGGACCAGATGCGAGGCCACCGTCACCAGCGGCAGCGCTTCGGCGGGGAACATCACTTTTTTGATGAGGCCCGCGTTCGATGAAATCGCCGTCGTCGATTCGAGAACGGCGGCGGCGAAGAAGGTCCACGGCAGAATTCCGGCGAAAAGGAACAGTGGATAGGGCCGGATCACGTTCGACGGAAAGAAGAACGTGAAGACGACGGTGTAGACGGTGAGCAAGAGCAGCGGATTGGCGAGCGACCAGAAAAATCCGAGGATGGAGCCGCGGTAACGCGCCTTCAGATCGCGCGCCGTGAGCGCCGCGATGAGCTGGCGATATCGATAGAGGTTGCGGAGCTCGTCCACTGTTGTCGCAGTGTAACTTGCGCCGCGTTACGTCGTTTCGAGCGATGCGGCAGCGGGCGGCGCCTGCGCAATGACCGTGGGACGGTTGATCCGCAGATGCCGCGCCGTGCACTCGGCGAAGCCTTCGCAGCGGATGCAGTAGCGGTCGGAGTGTTCCGGCTTGTAGTCGGCCGGCTCGCAGATGTTCACACCGGCCACTTTCTCGCGGTCGGCGAGATCGATGAGGCGGTCGATGTCCGAGGCCGAGCCGGTGGTCAACGCCTTCTTGACTGCGGCCACGCGCGTCATGTTCCGCGTCGCGGCCACGACCGCGGCGTCGGCGGCATCGAGGTGTTGTGGCAAGTCCTCCGCCGCGATCGCCAGCACGCGCACGCGCTGCGACCAGTAGTACGCGAATCCCGCTGCCGCTCCCGCCAGCGCCGCGAGGTTGGCCTTGCTGCCGAAGAAGACGCCCGTCAGAAGCGCCGCCAGCGCCATCCACGCCAGGAAGGTCACGCGAATCGGCAGGATCGTGGAGAGATAAAACGTCTGATCGCGATTCAGCGCCGCGTAGACGAAGAGCAGCGTGAAGTTGATGAAGAACGATCCCATCAGCGGCGTGCTGTACCAGGCCGCGACGAGCGCCGTGGCCAGCGTCGAGATCAGGTAGAAGCGGAGGAAGTTGCCTGTGCCCCATTCCTCTTCGACCGCGAATCCCATCAGCGACAGCAGGACGAGGTTGAGGAAGAGCGTCAGGATCGGCGGGAAGTTGATCAGGCCGACGTGGCCGGCCTGCGTGAATTGATACGTGAAGAGGCGCCAGACCTGTCCGGCGGCGACGGCGTTGCGGTCGAAGCCGAAGAGGCGCGCGAACTTTGCGCCGTCCTGGTACTGCAGCATGAAAAACGCGACGTTCAGGAAAATGAGGATGTACGTCGAGCGCAGATTTTCACCGCGGCTGCGGAACATGACGGTGCGAACGTAGCCTCGCGATTGAATAATTCAACACTCCCGGCGCGGATTGAGTACGGATGTGACGCGCCAGGCGTTGAATTCGTTTGCAGGAGATCGTTTACCGCACCACGACCGAATCCATCCCCTCGAACCGCAGCACATCGCCATCTTTCAGGTGATGCTTCGCCGCGACGCCCGCTGCGAGCTCCAGCACCGAGGACGCCTTCGCGTTCGGCGGGTAATTCGGACACGGATCGGCCTTGCACGGCGGCACGTCGTGCGCGATGTGCACGATGCGGTGATCGGCGTCCATCCAGATCATGTCCAGCGGGATGAGCGTGTTCTTCATCCAGAACGGGTATTCGCCGGCTTGCGGGAAGAGAAAAATCATCCCGCGATCCTCGGCCATGTGATCGCGGTACATCAGGCCCTGTTCGCGCGTCGGATCGTCCGAGGCCACTTCGACGAGGATCGCGGAATGGTCGGGCAGGACGATGCGCGGCGCGGCGGCGTCGGGCGTCGCCGTTGCGGTCGTGGCCGGCGCCGGAGCGCTCCGTTGCGTGCATGCGAATGCGAGCATCAGCACCAGACTAAATTTCATTCTCCACCTCCACCGCCTCTTCCTGCCGCGACTCGCGCGAGATCAGCTCGTATTTTTTCGCGTAGTAGCGGAAGGAGCGGAACGACATGCGCAGCAGCTCCGCGGCCTGCGTCTGCACGCCGCCGGTGCGCTCCAGCGCCTTGAGCATGAAAATCTTCCCGATCCCTTCCAGGTGATCCTGCAGCGAAATCCCCTCGGGCGGCAGATCGAAGGCCATGTCCGGAATGGAGCCGCCGAGGAGAACGTGCTCGGGAAGGGATTTCGTGGTGAGGACGTCGGACGGCTCGAGCGCGATCATCCGCTCGATCACGTTCTCCAGCTCGCGCACGTTGCCCGGCCAGTGGTACTTCTCGATCGAGCGCATGGCGTCGGACGAAATCCGCTTCTGCGGCACGCCCATCGACTTCGAATACTTGGCGATGAAGTGCTCGACGAGCAGCGCGATGTCCTCTCGCCGCTGGCGCAGCGGCGGCAGCGCAATCGGGATGACGTTGATGCGGTAGAAGAGATCTTCGCGAAACGTTCCCGCCTTGATTGACTCGGCCAGGTCGCGGTTCGTGGCGGCGATGACGCGCACTTCCACCTGATTCTCGACGTTCGATCCGACGCGGCGAACGACGTGATCCTGCAGCACGCGCAGCAGTTTGATCTGCATGGCCGTGGAGGTCTCACCGATCTCGTCGAGGAAGATCGTGCCGCGATCGGCCTCGTGAAAGAGTCCACGCTTCTCGCGGATCGCGCCGGTGAACGCGCCGCGCTCGTGGCCGAACAGCTCCGATTCCAGCAGCGTCTCCGGCAGTGCGCCGCAGTTGATCGAAACGAACTTGCCGCGGCGTCCGGAGTTGTAGTGAATGGCGCGCGCGATCAACTCCTTGCCCGTGCCGGAGTCGCCGGAGATGAGCACCGTCGAATTCGTTTTGGCGATGCGCTGAACCACTGAAAAGATTTCCTGCATACGCGTGCTGCGGCCGATGATGTTCGAGAAGGTGAAGCGCTCCTCGAGCGCGGTGCGGAGGTGAAGATTTTCGTCCTCGAGCTCTTTCCGCTCGACGGCATTGCGGACGATGATCTTCAGCTCGTCGATGTCGAACGGTTTGGCGATGTAATCGAATGCGCCCGCTTTGAGCGCCTCGACGGCCGACTTGGTCGAGGTATGCGCGGTGATCATGACCACGGCCACCGACGGCGATGCCGTTTTCACGTCGCGAAGCAGGTCGATGCCGGAGCCGTCGGGGAGCATGAGATCGCAGAGGATGAGGTCCGGTTCGTTCTTGGCCACCGCCGCGCGCGCTTCGGCCACGGACCCCGCGGTCTCGACGCGCCATCCTTCATCCTCAAAGACGATGGAGAGGAAATCGCGCAGCGACGCCTCATCGTCAACGATCAGCAGATTCACAGTGCGCGAACGTTATCGCCGTTTCTCAAGCATGCCAAGCCTCACCAGCACAGACAAGAGTGTCTGTGCCACACCGGCGCCGCCGGTAAAGAGCGTGAATCGATGGCGCAAGCCTTGTGGCACAGACACTCTTGTCTGTGCTTTCGCAAAATTCCGTGCCGGATATTTTTGGAGAATGCCCGGTCTACTCGCGCGTGGCGACGACGGCTGCCGCGGCGATGACCTGTCCGATCAACAGCAGCGACGACATGCCGTGCAGCATCCCGAACTGACGCCGCAGCGGATCGTCCTGCGAAAGGCTGCTGATCGGCGCGGCTGAGCGGTCGCGGATCATGCGGATGCGCGTGTCGAGCAGCCCTTGAAACGACGCGAAAAGGACGGCCACGAAGAGAATGACCAGCATGACCGGCCGGCTGCGTCGCCACTCCAGAAACATCAGCAGCAACGGTGCGAGCAGCGCGATGTAGTGCCAGCGTACGAGCACCGCACCGACGACGTTCGCGGCGTCGGTGGTGTTGCTCGCGGCGTTGAATGCGGCAGATGCCGTGAGCATCAGAAAGACGCCGCTGCCGAGCCAGAGCGCCTGGATCAATCGCGTGACTGTCATTCCGAGCCGCCGGCGCCCCGGAGGGGCAGAGGACGGCGAGGAATCCCCGGCTAAAGACGCGGACGAGACATTCGCGGTTGCAGCCGGGGATTCCTCGCCGCGCTCTGCCCCATCCGGGGCGCCGGCGGGCTCGGAATGACAATGCGCGATTTCGATCGGTTCTTCGGTCACGCGAATACCCTCCGGATCGAATCGTCGTACGGTTTCCGCAGCACGCCCTGGTCAGTGATGATCGCGCTGATCAGCCGCGCCGGCGTGACGTCGAAGGCCGGATGGCGAACGCCGATCCCTTCCGGCGCGATCGACACGCCATTCATCGACGTCACCTCGGCCGCGCTCCGCTCCTCGATCGGGATCGACGCGCCGTTCGGACAATTCACGTCGATCGTCGACAGCGGCGCGGCGATATAAAACGGCACGCCGTGCGCGTTCGCGAGCACCGCCACCGTGTACGTGCCGATCTTGTTGGCCGTGTCACCGTTCGCGGCGATGCGGTCCGCGCCGACGATGACCGCGTCGAACTTTCCCTGCTGGAAAAAGTGCCCGGCCATGCTGTCGGTGATCAGCGTGACGTCGATATTTTCCTGCTTCAGCTCCCACGCCGTCAGCCGCGCGCCTTGCAGATACGGCCGCGTCTCGTCGGCGAACACCGCCACGCGTTTGCCCGCTTCGACTGCGGCGCGGATCACGCCGAGCGCGGTTCCGTAGCCCGCGGTGGCAAGCGCGCCGGCGTTGCAATGCGTGAGGATGGTGGGGGATTCGCCGAGGAGCATGGCGCCGTGGCGGCCGATGCGCTTGTTCGCCTCCACGTCCTCTTCGAACATCGCCACGGCCTCGGCGGTCAGATCGCCGCCAGCGTCGCGAGCGCGCAGCATGCGGTCGATCGCCCACGCCAGATTGATCGCGGTCGGACGCGACGCGCGCAACTCGGCGGCAGCGGCATCGACGTCATCGCCGCGCTGCGCCGCCAGCGCGATGCCGAACGCGGCCGAGACGCCGATGGCCGGCGCGCCGCGCACGATCATGTCGCGAATGGCGACGGCGACTTCATGCGCATCGCGGCAGGCAACGTACACAACCTCGCGCGGAAGTAATCGCTGATCGAGAAGCTCCAGCGCCTCGCCGCGCCATCGAATAGGTTCAACCTGCATGGGGTTCCGTGTGAAAGCCGCTCGTTATACTACGAGCCGTTTCCGGAGGACCAATGGTCAGGGTTGGAATCAATGGTTTTGGGCGCATCGGACGCAACGTGCTCCGCGCCGCGCTCGAACGCAGTTCCGGCGTCGAATTCGTCGCCGTCAACGATCTCACCGATGCAGCCACGCTCGCGTATCTGCTGAAGTACGACTCGGTGCATCACACGATCCCGAACAACGTCGGCCATACGGACGACGGCATCACCATCGACGGCAAACCGCTGAAGGTTTTCTCTTTTCCCGATCCGAACGACATCCCGTGGAGCGACCTCGGCGTGGAGATCGTGGTGGAGTCGTCGGGACGTTTTACGAGCAAAGCGAAGGCTTCGCGGCATTTAAGAAAGAGCGTCGAGCACGTGATCATCTCCGCGCCGTCGAAGGACGCCGACGTCACCGTCTGCATCGGCGTGAACGAGAAGGATTTCGATCCTTCGAAGCATCGCATCATCTCGAACGCCTCGTGCACCACCAACTGTCTGGCGCCGGTGGCCAAGGTTCTGCACGAACGCTTCGGCATCGAGATGGGGATCATGACCACGGTGCACTCGTACACGAACGATCAGGAAATCCTCGACCTGCCGCACAAAGACGTGCGCCGCGGCCGCGCGGCGGCGATGTCGATGATCCCGACGACGACCGGCGCCGCGACCGCGGTCGGCCTCGTGCTGCCGGAGCTGAAAGGGAAGTTCGACGGAATCTCCATCCGCGTACCGACGCCGAACGTGTCGATCGTCGATCTGACCTTCCGTACTTCAAAACCGACGAGTGCGGATGAAATCAACGACGTGCTTCGCCAAGCATCGTCCGGCGCTCTGGACGGAATCCTGACGTACTCCGACGAACAGCTGGTCTCGGTTGATTTCAACCATAACGCGCACTCGGCCATCGTCGATACGACCTTTACCCGTTCGGTGGACCCGCACATGCACAAGGTGCTGGCGTGGTACGACAACGAGTGGGGCTACTCGAACCGGATCCTCGATCTGATCGCGTACGTGGCGAAGGTGAAGAAGGAATCGCTGCAACTGTCATCGTGAGGATTTGCAGGCCATGCATCTTGCAAAAGCACAGACAAGAGTGTCTGTGCCACACTGGCTCTCGCGACTAGCAGCATCCCGAATATGGCAGGATCAATGTGGCACAGACACTCTTGTCTGTGCTTGTGAGGCTCGGGACACCGCAGAAGCTCCGACGCACGATCAATGATCAAAATTCGCACTCTCGACGACTTGAACCTTACGCACGGCGCGCGCGTCTTCTACCGCGTCGATTACAACGTGCCGCTCGATGGCGCGCGCATCACCGACGCCACGCGCATCGAGGAGACGCTGCCGACGATCCGCCGGCTGCGCGACGCCGGCGCCGCCATCGTCATCGCCAGCCACCTCGGACGGCCGAAAGGCGAGCACAAAGCGAAATACTCGCTCGAACCGATCCGCGAAAAACTGGCGGAGCTGCTCGGAGTCAATGTCGAGTGGTCGAACGATTGCGTCGGCGCGGATTCGGAAGCGAAAGCGAATGCTCTGAAGCCTGGCCAGTTGCTGCTGCTCGAAAATCTGCGCTTCCACGCCGGCGAGGAAAAGAACGACCGCGGATTCGCCGAACAGCTCCGCAAGCTGGCGGACTACTACGTCAACGATGCCTTCGGCGCCTGCCACCGCGCGCATGCGTCGATCGACGCGCTGCCGCGCCTGTTCGACGGCGACCGCATCGCCGGCGGTCTGCTGCTGGCGAAGGAGATCGAGTTCCTGCAGAAGATCACCAACGTCTCCGACCGCCCCTTCGTCGCGCTCCTCGGCGGGGCCAAGATCGCCGGCAAGATCGAGCCGCTCGAAGCGCTCGTCAAACTCGCCGACACGGTCCTTGTCGGCGGCGGCATGGCCAACACCTTCCTGGCCGCGCGCGGCGTGGCCATGGGCGGCTCGCTCGTCGACAACGATTCGATGGAGATCGCCAAACGCATCACGAACGTGACGCTTCCGGTCGACGTCGTCGTAGGCGACGATCTCGAAAATCCCACGAAGATCGAAACCGTCGACGTCTCCAACGGATTGAACGCTGCGCAGAAAGCATTCGACATCGGACCGAAAACGATCGCCGCCTACGACGCCGCTCTGAAAAACGCGAAGACGATTTTCTGGAACGGGCCGATGGGCGTTTTCGAAAAAGAAGCGTTCGCGAAGGGAACGATGGCCATGGCCAGATCGGTGGCCGAAGCCGACGCCATCACGGTCGTCGGCGGCGGCGAATCGGTCGAAGCGGTGAACGCCTCCGGCTACGCGAACCGCATCAGCCACATCTCGACGGGCGGCGGGGCGTCGCTGGAATTCATCTCGGGCAAGACGCTCCCCGGCGTGGAGGTCCTGCGCAACTGATGCCCCAGGAGATCGAAGTCAAGTTCGCCCTCAAGGACCGCAACGAGCTCGTTCGCAAGCTGCACGACATCGGCGGCCAGCGGCTCTATCCCGAAACGTTCGAGGACAACATCGTCCTCGACCGCCGCGGCGAGCTGCGCACGAAAGGCTCGCTGCTGCGCGTACGCAAGTTCGGCAAGTACTCGATCGCGACGTACAAGGGGCCGATGTCGATCGAAGGCGGCGTGAAGTCGCGCGAAGAAGTGCAGACGGGCGTCGAGAGCTTCGAGCGCGCCATCCAGCTATTCGATGCGCTCGGCTACAAGCCGGTCTTCCGCTACCAGAAGTTCCGCGAAGTGTGGCGCATCAAAGAGGTCGAAGTCGTTCTCGACCGCACGCCCATCGGCGACTACTTCGAAATCGAAGGTCCGATGGATGTGATCCGCGGCATCGCCTCCGACCTCGGCATGAACATGGATCAGGCAATCCGCCAGACATACGCCGATTTGTATCGCGTAGCGCGCCGCACACGCCCCGACCTCGGCGAAAACATGATCTTCCCGCCGGAGCAACTCTGACCACATGAAAGCAATGATCCTCGCCGCGGGCTACGGCACGCGCCTGCGGCCGGTGACGTACACGATGCCGAAACCGATCGTGCCGCTGGCGGGACGTCCGCTGATGGGATGGGCGGTCGAGGCGCTGCTCGCCGCCGGCATCAGCGACTTCGTCGTCAATCTGCATCATTTGCCCGAGGCCATCGAGCGCTATCTGCGCGATCGCTATGCCGGACGGGCACGATTCGAGTTTTCGTTCGAGCCGGAAATCCTCGGCACCGGCGGCGGCGTGCGCAAAGTTCGGCCGCTGCTGGAAAATGAATCCGAATTTTTCCTCGTCAACGGCGACACGGTCCAGTTCCCGCCGTACGACGCCCTGCGCGCCGCGCGAAACGAACACGATGCGCTGGCCGCGCTCACGCTCCGCCATCCGCCGCAAGGCGATCGCTTCACTCCTGTCTATTTCGAAAACGGCACGATCACCGGATTCGGCAACGGCACGGGCGAGGCGCTGATGTTCTCCGGCACGCACCTGATTTCGAACCGCATCTTCGATTACTTGCCGGACAAAGATTTCTCCGGCATCGTCGACGAGGTCTATCAACCGCTCATCGACAGCGGCCGCGAACGAATCGCCGGCGTCGTCGACGACGGACTCTGGTTCGACATCGGCACGCCGCAGCGCTATATGACCGCGTCGCGCGCGCTGCTCGACCTGATGGTGCGCGGACAGCTCGCGCCGTCCGAAACGGCCATCGCCGGCGACTCGCTCATCCACGACTCCGCAATGGTGACCGGCACGATCTCGCGCAGCATCATCGGCGAGCGCAGCGTCATCGAAGGCGCGATCACGGACACGGTGGTCTGGGACGATTGCCGCATCGCGCCAGGCGCGAAACTTGACGGCTGCATCCTCGCGCACGGCGTCGAGATCGCGAGCAACGTCGAGCTGCGCAACGTCCTCATCTGCCGCGACGACCCCGCCATCCCCCGCGACGGCGAGCATCGCTTCGAGCACGGTCTCCTGCTTCGCGACATCTGACGAGGTCATTCGCGCAGCCCGACCCCCGCTGCACCGCATAGAATTCGCACCTATGCACGCCACCGTCATCGTCGAGCTCAAGCCGTCCGTCCTCGACCCGCAGGGGAAAGCGATTCAGCATTCGATCAGCACGCTCGGCTTTGAAGGCGTGGAAGATGTGCGCGCCGGGAAGCTGTTCCGGATCACGCTTGCGGACACAGGCCAGCCTCGGGAAGAGATCGAACGTCAGCTCCGGCAGATCTGTGAGCGGCTCCTCGCCAACACGGTCATCGAGAAGTTTTCCTTCACGATCGATGACTAAGTTCGGCGCGATCGCGCTGTTGGCGATCGGAGCTTCGATCAACGCCCAGCCTCTCACTCCGGTTGCCACCAAGGATCAGAAAATCATCAAGCGCTGGGAGCTTCCCGGCGATCCGCACGGCGTCGCGGTCGGCGCCGACGGCACCATTTACGCCGGTCTGGCCAAGCCGCAGGCGGTGGTGGCCATCGATCCGAAGAGCGGCGCGATCAAGAACAAGATCGTTCTCGATTCCGCCGAGATCGCGTCGACCAAAGAACTCGTCACGATGCGCACCAACCGCGCCGGCACGCGGCTCTACATCGCCAACGGCAGCGACGAGAGCGCCACGATCATGTCCATCCCCGATCTCGCCGTCCTGCGCGAGATCACCATGGAAGGGGAAGCGATCCGCGACGCCGTTCCCGATCCGAAGGGCCGCTACCTCTACCTCCTCGGCCGCCACGTTCACGTCTTCGACATCAATGGCGAGAAGGAGTTGCGCACGATCAGCATCGACGATCCGATGGCCATCGCGCCGAGTGCGAACGGTTCGCTGCTGGCCGTCATCGCCACCGAGGATTTCGGCAACACGAAGGCGACCTCGGTCGCATTCTTCGACGCCACGAATTTCGCCGAGGCCGCGCGCGAGCCGCTGCAGACCGACAAAGTCATCGAGGCCGCGCTCTTCGGCGCCAACGATCAGGCATTGATCGCGCTCAGCCGCGACGCGCTGTTCGAGAAACCGCTGTCGGTGACCAAACCTGTAACCAAGCAGATGACCTCTGAGTCGAATGGCAAGATGCGCATGGCCATCAACTTCGGCGATCTGACCAGCAGCGAAACGATCTGCCTGCCCGAAGGCAGCGGCGCGCAGATCGCGGCGCTGGCCTCGCCCGAGCTGCTCGTTTTCGCCGAGCGTCGCTGCAGCGGCGGCGGCAGCTTCGTCGGCTCCGAGCGGCGCGTGAGCGCGACGTCGCTCTACGGCATCGCCGCTTATGCCGTCGCCTTCGATCGCAACACACTCATCGTCACCGACCGCGCGGGGTTCCTGACGATTTACAAAGCGCCGCGTCCAGGGGCGAAATAGCGCGGGCGGTCTCCGTGCTACCATCGCCGGTCGGTCCTAATAATTTTACAGTCCGGAGAGTCCATGCACTTCGTTCCTCGCCTTCGTGTCGCCGTTTTTGCGGCGATGGTCAGCCTTTGCGGCAGCGTTCTGTTCGCGTCCGATCCGTGGGATGCGCCGCCATTTGCTTCGGATCCGAAGGAATTGATCGCGGCGGCGGAGAAGGTGCCGAGCGATGCGGGATTCGTCGTCCTGCTCGATGAGGCGCACTACTCGTTCGAGGCGGACGGCAAATCGCACACGACGCAGCGCCACATGTTCCGCGTCATCGACGACTCGGCGGTCGACGGCCTCGGCACGATCGAAGTTCCGTGGGCGCCCTGGTACAACGACCGGCCGACGGTGCAGGCGCGCGTCGTGTCGAAGGACGGAACGGTCCACACGCTCGACGCCAAAGCGATCACCGAGGCGCCGGCGCGCGAGGATCTCGACATCTTCAGCGACAACCGCGTGCTGCGCGCGCCGCTGCCCGGCGTCGCGGTCGGCTCGGTCATCGAATACGTCATCGACTTCAACGGCAACAATCCGATCGCCGACGCGGGCGCGTCCGACATGTTCCTCTTCGGCGGTTACGCGCCGACGCAGCGCTCGCGGATGATCATCGAAGGTCCGATCTCGCTCGAACCGAAGCTCGTCAACAAGACCGACCTGCAGGCGAAAACCGAAGAGAAAAACGGTCGCCGCATCATGACGTTCGAAAGCGGCCGCATCGAAGGGCGCAAAGATTTCGAAGGCTTCCTGCCGTTCGACGTCGTGCCGCTACCTTACATCGCTTTCTCCACCGGATCGTCGTGGCGCAACCTGGCCACGCGCTACAGCGAGATCGTCGACAAGCAGATTGCCGGGAACGACCTGAAGAAATTCACGCACGACGCCGTCGGCAACGCCACCGACCGGCGCGAAATCATCGCGCGATCGCTGGCAGCAGTTGAAAAGAACGTTCGCTATGCCGGCGTCGAAGTCGGCGAGTCGTCGATCATCCCTCGCCCGCCGCACACGGTCCTCGGCAACAAATACGGCGACTGCAAAGACAAGGCGACGCTGCTCGTGGCCATGCTGCGCGAGTCGGGCATCGCCGCGCACGTGGCGCTGCTGCGCGCCGGAGTCGACTTCGACGTCCATTCCGAACTTCCCGGCATGGGGCGCTTCAATCACGCCATCGTTCGCGTCGACGCCACGGCGAAGGATCCGGCCATGTGGGTCGATCCCACCGACGACTTCGCGCACGCGGGCGACCTGCCGTCGCAGGACCAGGGACGCCTCGCGCTCATCGCCGCCGGCGATACGACCAGTCTGACGAAGACGCCGGAGACGCCTTCGACCGCGAATAAATATTCGGAGACGCGCATCTACACGCTCCCCGAGGATGGCAAGGCGCACGTCACGGAGATCAGCGAGACCGTGACCGGTTCCGAGGATTCGTTCCAGCGCCATTACTACGCCGAGAGCGATCACACCAAGTATCGCGAGCAGATCGAGACATACGTGAAGTCGTACTACTCGGCAAAGAAGCTGGAGAAGGTCGAAGCGACCGATCCGCACGATTTGACCAAGCCGTTCCGCGTCACGATCGAGGCAGCTGAAGCAGAAACCGGAGTCACGCGCGACGGCGATGCGGCCGTGGCGTTTCATCCCGCCAACCTGCTGAACTGGCTGCCGTATCCGATCCGCAATTACGGCGACGATCACGCCGAGGAATCGCGCAAGAAGCGCGTCGGCGAGTTTGTGTTTCCGTCGCCCGGCGTGCGCGAGTGGACGTATCGCATCGTGCCGCCTCCGGGCTTCACGGTGCGCACGCTGCCGCCGAACGAAACGACGAAGCTCGGCACGACCACGCTGACGAAAGAGTTCACGTCGCAACCGGACGGCGTGGTCCTCGCGGTCCTGCGCTTTGACAGCGGCCCGCGTCGCATCACCGCGTCGGAGTTCGAAGAGACGCGCGCGGCGATGAAGAAAATCTTCGAGACGAAAGCGACCATCATCGGCTTCGACTCCATCGGGCAGGCCAAGCTGAACGCCGGCGACGTCACCGCCGCGCTGGCGGAGTTCCGCAAGCTGGCTGCGCTGCATCCGAAAGAGGCGCAGCATCACATCGAAATCGCCCGCGCGCTTCTCGTCGGCGGCCTTGGCGACGCCGCGCGCGACGAGATCCATCGCGCGGTGGCACTCGAGCCGACGAATGCGCGCGCGCAGTCCGGACTGGCCGGCATCCTCGAGTACGACCTCCTCGGCCGTCTTCTTCGTAAGGGCTGCGACATCGACGGCGCCATCGCCGCGTTGCGCAAGGCGAAGGAGCTCGATCCGAAGACCGCCGAGTATCGCGGCGGGCTGGCGAAACTGCTGACGTACGGCACCGATGGTTCCGAGTACGGTCCGGGCGCGAAGCTGGACGAGTCCATCGCCGAGTACCGCGCGATTGCCAAAGACATCGGCGAAAAGGAAGCGAAGCAGTACGACGCCGATCTGATGACGACGCTGGCGCACGCGAACCGCTTCGCCGACATGAAGGATCTCGCCAAAACGATTCAGGACACGCAGCTTCGCGAGACGGGCCGTATCACGGCAGTCGCGGCCACGGACGGTTCCGGCGCGGCGGTGCGCGAGCTGGGCGCATTCGACGCGAACACGCGCCGCCAGTACGCGCAGACGATCGGCCAGATGCTCCTGAATCTGCGCCTCTATCCGCAGGCGACGGAGATGTACGACCTCTCCACGCAAGGCGCACCGAATGCGTCGACCGCGCGGCCGTTCATCGAGGCGCTACGCAAAACGAAACGGATCGAAGAGCTACCGCTCGACGAGAAAGACCCGAAGGCGGTCGTGCAGAAAATGATCATGGCCATGGTCCGCAACGACATGCCCACGCTGAAGAAACTCTTCGCCTTCGATCTCAAGCCTGCCGCGGACGAAGAAGACGACGACGATCCGCTCACCGTGATGCGCGGCCTGACCACCGGCGCGAGCATGCCGCCGGCGGTGATCGGCGATCTTTCGTTCGCGACGTTGCGCGTGCAGAGCGACGGCAACGACAAGAGCGGTTACCGCCTGCGCATTCGCAGCGAGAACGGCGTCAACATGCCGGCGCTGTTCGTCATCAAGCAGAACGGCCAGTACGTGATCCGCGCCTCGACGTCGACGGTCGACACGATCGGCGCGGCGGTGCTCGCATTCGCCGACGCCGGCGATCTCGAGTCGGCACGCACGTGGCTGAACTGGGTTCGCGAAGACGTTCAGGCGGGCGGCGGAGACGATCCGCTGCGCGGCCTGCCGTTCGCCGCGCTCTGGCCGAAAGACAATGCCGCGTCGAACGCGGACGAGATTCGCACCGCCGCGGCGTCGCTGATGTTGCGGAAGAACGAAGAGCGCAGTCTGCCGCTGCTCATCGCGCAGCGCGAGAAGGCCAACGATCACGCGAAGACGTGGATCGACGTCGCGCTCGCGAACGCGTACACGGCGCGCAAGGATTGGAAGAGCGTCGTCCCCATCGCGGAGCGGCTCAACACTGCCTATCCCGATTCCGACAGCGCCTTCAGCATGCACGTCTTTTCGCTGTCGCTGAGCGGCAAAACCGCGGAAGCCGAGGAGCTGGCGAAGAAACGGCTGGCCAAAAAGCCGAAGGATGACGAAGCGCTGCGCGCGCTGTCATCCAACGCCGCCAAAGCGAAGGACTACGCCGCCGCCGCGAAATACGCGGAGCAGCTGGTCGACGAGCTCTCGCCGACGCAGAACGATTACAACAACGCGGCTTGGTTCGAGCTCTTTGCCGGCAACGTGACGCACGCGATGGAAAACGCGCGCCGCGCCACCGCCGAGGAGTCGCAAACGTCGGCCGCCGCGCTCCACACGCTGGCGACGCTGTACGCGGAAACCGGCAAGAACATCGAAGCCCGCGACGCGCTCCTGCGCACGCTCGACAAGAGCCGCCGCGATCAACCCGACAGCAGCGACTGGTACGTCCTCGGCCGCATGGCCGAAAACTACGGCGTCCGCGACGCCGCCCTCGCCGCCTACAAACGCGTCGATAAAAAAGAAAACGACGGCGCCTCGGTCTGGGAGCTCGCGCAGCGAAGACTGGCGGCGATGGGAAAGAACTAGGCTCAGCACGCAATCAGCGGCAACGGCTGTGGCGCGGTTGTTTACAGGCATTTTCATAGATGCAAGTGCGCTCCGCCGGCGGAGCCGTCGTAAGAACCGTAGCCCCCGGCTTCGAGCCGGGGGAAACTGGATCGATTAGGAATCGTGAGCCCGCTTAAGCGGGCGAAAGATCACGTCCACAGGTATTTCTCATTGATCGCAATCCCGTGCCGTCGCAGAAGCTCCAGAAATTCATCATGGAACGACTGTTTCTTATGATGTTGCTTCTGCCCTTCAATGTACTGGGCCACCGCCGCTACCTTCGACTTGCTGACACTGAACGCCGCATATCCGCGTTGCCATGCGAATGCAGCTTGCTCAGGAAATGACTGATGGATCCAGTATGTCGAGCTGCCTTTGATCTTTCCGATGGCTTCGGCGACGGCAATCGTCGGAGGTAATTCGGCGAGCAGGTGGACGTGATCGTCGACTCCGTTGACGATGTATAGCTTCCCGTCGAGTTGTCGAATGATCCTGCCGAGATAGGGGAAGAGCCGTGCTTCAAGCGTGGCGTCGATGAATGGACGGCGGCTTTTCGTCGAGAAGACGATGTGCGTGAGGATGTTGCTGTAACTATGAGGCATGGCGAGTTCGCCATGCGGAAGTCCCGTCCCCGATCCTACCTCGGAAATCTTTCTTTCGCCCGCTTAAGCGGGCTCACGAGATTGTCGCGACCTGTTTACCCCCACGTGAACGTGGGGGCTACGGTTCTTAGGTCGGCTACGCCGACGACTCATCGCATCGTTACGATCTCGCGTCCCATATTTCGCGCAGTGTGATCGCCGCGCCGCGAGCTCAGCGTCCATCTGCGTCAACGGATGGACGCCGTCGTGGTCGGCGCCGGCACGGTCGTGTACTCGAGGGCGATGGCAGGCGTACCGACTTCTTTTCCGTTCGACTCGGCGTGGGGATAGATGAAGTAGTTGAGCGGTTCGGCGGTGGGCGGCGTCAGGACGAGGTCGCGGCCCATCGTGAACTGGACGCGGTCGGAATCGAGATTGCCGAACAGGTACGCGCGCCGCGCCGCATCGGCACTCTTCGACGCCTCGGAGGGATCGACCGGAATCCAGCCTTTGCCCTTCACGTAAAACTCCGCCCAGCAGTGGTAACCGGTGACGGTGCCTTTGTCGGACGTCATCGGGAAGCCGATCACGAAGCGGGCCGGAATCCCTTTCGCGCGCGCCATCGACATGAAGAGCGAATGGAAATCGGTGCAGTTGCCGGCCTTGATGTCGCACGCGCGCTCGGTGTCGCCGTGGCCCCAGCCGGGGATGGTCTTGTCGTACTTCATCGTGGCCAGCAGGTAATCGTAGATCGCGTGCGCCTGGGCGATCGTTCCGGTTTTTCCGGCGGTAACTTCGTTCGCCAGCTTCTTCACGCGCGGCGACAGCGTCACTAGCTTGTCCGCTTTCAGCGCGCGGGCGAGCTGCGCTTTTGAAGCGCGCGTCTCCGGCAGCTTTGCGGTCGTGACCTCGCTGCGCGTTCCGCGGAAGTGAACTTTGACCATGAAATCGCCGGCCGGCGGATGGGAAATCTTCGTGTACGCGTAGCGGTCGCCGAATGTCCCTTCCGAGGTCTGCATCCATTTGAGAGGTGAATCGATGCGGACGTCGCTGATGGTCTGTCCGCCGCGGCTCACCGGCAGCGGAATCCACACCGTCATCGACTTCAGTCCTGCGGGAACGTCTTTGATGGTGGCGACGTAGGTGGCCTGGAACGTTTTGTCCGAGGCGAAAAGGGGAAAGGCGGCGGCAGCGAGGAGAAGGAAAAGGAGCTTGCGCATGACGCGGCGCAGTTTACCCGAGGTAAACATTTGCAAGCAGCCTCTTGACAATCGGAGTATTGGACTCCAATGTTTCGTTTCCACGCTTCATCAGGAGCCAAGCCATCATTTCCGTAGACCAGCTTCCCGACAGCCGCCGCGCCATCCTGCTCGCTCTCAAGCGGCAGGGACCATCCACGATCGCACAGCTCGCCTATCAGTTGCAGCTCACGGGCGAGGCGGTGCGGCAGCAGCTTCTGCAGCTCCAGCGCGAGGGATGGATCGAATCGCGCGTGGCTCGCGGCGACGAGCGGGGACGCACCGGACGCCCTGCCACGCGCTACAACCTCACCGAGGCCGGCGATCACCTCTTTCCGAAGAGCTACGACCTGCTCAACGTCGCCGTCATCGACGCCGTCGCCGAGGAGCTCGGGCCCGACGCGGCCGTACGCGTGCTGAAGCGCGTTTGCGACGATCGCGTCGCGGTCGAAGGGAAGACGCTGCAGGGGATGCCGCTGGAGAACAAGGTCGAGGCGCTCAAGGGCCTCTACGCGTCCGCTGATCCGTACATGACGAGCGAGAAGGTCGACGACGGCTTCCTGCTCGTCGAACGCAATTGCCCGTTCTTCAACACGGCCATGCGCCGCCCGGCGCTATGCAGCGTTTCCGTCAATGCACTGACGCGTCTTCTCGGCGTCCGCGTCGAGCGTGACGAGACGTTCCAGGCCGGCGCCGGACGCTGCGTCTTCCACATCTACGCGGATGAGCCGATCGACGCGGCGAAGTGGGAGTTCCAGCTCGAGAGCGAGCTGCCGCACCATTCGGTCGAGTAGCCACGCGCGAGAGCGGCGGAGCTCAGAGGTCTTCGATGCCTTGCGGAAGGTTGACCGTAATGGTCTTCGCCTCGAGATCGATCCTGGTGCAGATATCAGCCGCGAACGGCACGTCAAACTTTCCGCGTCGTCCCGCAATCACCAGCAGCACGCCGCCGCCCGTTTCCTCGATCTCGATCACCTTCCCGCGCTCGATCCCTTCGGCATCGACGAGACGCAATCCGACGAGGTCGTGGAGAAAGTATTCATCCTCATCCAGCTTTCGCGCCTGGGATGACGGAACTTCCACAGTCCAGTTCTGAAGCAACTGCACTTCCTCGGGGGATTCGATTCCGGCGAATTTCACCAGCGCGCGGCCGGCGTGAATGCGGACGCTTTCAATCGCCGCATCGCGCGTCGACGACTCATCCGGCGATACGAGCGTTACCGCGGAAACCTCGGTGAACCGCTCCGGCGAGTCGGACCACGCTTCGACGCTCGCTTCACCGCGGACACCGTGCGCCTTGCGGATGATGCCGAGGGCGATGCGGTCCTCGGACATCGCGTCAGTCGACGATGTCGAGGGTGTAGCGGCGGCGCGACTTGTGGCCGGCGGCGGAGAGCAGCGTGCGCATCGCGCGCGCCGTCCGGCCCTGGCGGCCGATCACTTTGCCGAGGTCGGCTTGGGCGACTTCGAGCTCGACCACGGTCTGATCGCCGCGGTTGTAGACATGCGTGTTCACCGCCTCGGCGTCATCGACGAGCGACTTGGCGACGAACTCGATCAGCTCTTCCATGGGAGGAAGTTACGCGACTTTGTTCTTCTTGAGAAGCGACTTCACGGTCGGCGAAAGCTGGGCGCCCTTGCTGACCCAGTAATCGACGCGGGCGGTGTCGATCTTGACGTCGGCCGGGTTCTTCTTCGGATCGTAGTGGCCGATCTGCTCGACCGTGGCGTTGCTCGGCGTCTTGAGCGAGTCGGAAACGACGACGCGGTAAAACGGCGAGTGGGTAGCGCCCTGGCGGCGCAGGCGAATCTTCAACATGTCGTGTGATGCTCCTTGATGTGAATCGGGCCGGCAATCCTACCGAACCGGGGCGTGAAACCGCAACCGGGGCGGGGTCATTCCGCACTGTCATCCTGAGCCGCCGGAGGCGCTGGAGCGCGAAGCGCGGAACGCCGAAGGACGGTCGAAGGATCTCAAGTTACGCGACTTGCGCTGAGAACCTGGTTTCAGCAAATGCAGCGCATCTTGAGATCCTTCACCGTCCTCCGGCGCTCCGCCTTCGGCTACGACGCCTTCGGCGGTTCAGGATGACAGCGTCCTACCCCATCAAGCCCGGCGGCATCCCCTTCATCATCTTGCCGAACTTTCTGGCGCCGAAGCCTTTGGAGAACGTCCGCATCATCTTTTTCATCTGCAGGTACTGCTTCAGAAGCTGATTGATCTGCTGCACCGAGGTGCCGGAGCCTTTGGCGATGCGCTTCTTGCGTTTGCCGTCGATGAGCTGCGGAAACTCGCGCTCCTTCTTCGTCATCGAGTCGAGGATGGCCTGCATGCGCACGATCGCTTTCTCGTCGATGTCCTCTTCGCTGATCTTGCCGGCGCCGGGGAGCATGTTCACGAGCGACGACAGCGGACCCATTTTCTTGACCTGCTGGAGCTGCGAACGGAGGTCTTCGAGCGTGAACTTGTCCTTGGCAACGCGTTGCGCGAGACGCTCGGCTTCCTTGCGGTCGATGTCCGATTCGACCTTCTCGATGAGCGAGAGTACGTCGCCCATGCCGAGGATGCGCGAGGCCATCCGGTCGGGATGGAAGACGTCGAGGTCCGCATACTTTTCGCCGACGCCTACCAGCTTGATCGGGCGATTCACTACCGACTTGATCGAGAGAGCCGCACCGCCGCGGGCGTCGCCGTCGAGTTTCGTCAGGACGATGCCGGTGACGCCGAGGCGGTCGTCGAATTCTTTGGCTGACTTGACCGCGTCCTGTCCGGTCATGGCGTCGGCGACGAAGAGGATTTCGCTCGGACGCGTATCGCGCTTGATCGTGTCGAGCTCTGCCATCAGCTCGGCGTCGATGTGCAGACGCCCGGCGGTGTCGAGGATGACGGTGTCGTAGAGCAGCGTGCGCGCATCGGCAGTGGCGCGACGCGCGATCGAAAGCGGATCGCGATCGTCGCCGATCTCGAAGAAGGGAACGCCGACGCCCTTAGCGACGATGCGCAGCTGCTCGATAGCGGCGGGGCGATAGACGTCGCACGGCACGAGCAGCGGACGGCGTCCGCGATTCTTGAGGTGCAGCGCCAGCTTGCCCGAGGTGGTCGTCTTACCGGAGCCCTGGAGGCCGACCATCATCACCACGGCCGGCGATCCGACCAGTGCCAGGCCGACCTCGTTCCCACCGAGGAGCTCCTGGAGCTCGTCGCGGACGACCTTGGTGACCTGTTGCGCCGGCGAGAAGGCCGTGAGGACGTCCTGGCCGACCGCTTTCTCGCGAACGCGGTTGGTGAACTCTTTGACCGTCTTGAAATGAACGTCGGCCTCGAGCAGCGCGACGCGGATTTCCTTCAGCGCGTTGTCGATGTGCCACTCATTGAGAGCCGCCTCGCCGCGCAGGGTCTTGAAGACCCGATCCATCTTGTCCTGCAGGTTGTCGAACATGCGCGACTAGAAACGCGAAGGAAGCGCCGTCATTCCGAGCGTTCAGTCGTCGCTGACGATGCCGAGCCGCTTCAACCGAGCGACGTATTCTTCGAAAGTCAACGGGCAATCGACGAAGCGGCCGAAGTCGGCGTTGGTCTCCAACCGCATTTGCGCGCGCATTCGCCTGCTCAAGCCCGGTCCGATTTCTTTTTCGCCATGCGAGATCTTGGTCGAAACGCCGACGTCGTAGCCGCGGTATTTGAAGTGGTAGTAGGCGTGGTCGCCGTGCCTCTTGACGAAGCCTTTTCGCAGCAGAGCGGCATCGACCTCGCGCGCTGGAAACGGCTTCATTCAGGCCTTACAAGTCCTTCGTAGATTCGCTTCAGATCAACGCCCTCTCCCGCAACTTCATCATCCCGAAGAGAGTTGTAGTAGCGCCAGTAGTAAGCGAGATCGGCAGCAAACGCTTCGACAGCTCCCTCGATCGAAGCCGCCTTTGCAAAAAGATGCAGCGGTTCGTTCTCGACAAAATACGCGCCGTCCTCGACAGAGATCTGAAGCGGCAACGGCTTCGTTAGCCATAGCGTGCGACCCTCGTCGACGAAGGACGTCAGAGGAAGGGTTTCGGCACGAAGCGACTCTGCTGCCTGGGTCATGAGGTCCACATGATGCCACAACGCATGCTCGAAATTGCCCTTGGCGGATCATCGTTTCGAACCCCGTGGCCGAGCTGGCGAAGAGGCTTCCCGAGAACGTTCCCGGCGATTTTTACGTCGATTCCACCTGCATCGATTGCGATGCCTGCCGCATCTTCGCGCCGACTGTTTTCAGCGATTCGGGCGATCAATCGTCTGTCTTTCACCAGCCTGCGAATGATGACGAGCTCCTCGCGGCGCAGAAGGCGCTGATCTCGTGTCCGACCGCGTCGATTGGATCGATCGCCAGGCACGACATGCGTCCGGCGCTGGCGTCGCTGCCGGAGTTGGTTGATGGCGACGTTTACCGCTGCGGCTATGCATCGGAGTCATCGTTCGGCGCGATCAGCTATCTCGTTCGGCGGCCGCAGGGCAACATCCTGATCGACTCGCCGCGCTTTTCGGGGCCGCTGGTGAAGAACATCGCGGCGATGGGCGGCGCGTCGTGGATGCTGCTCACGCATCAGGACGACGTCGCCGATCACGCCCGTTTCGCTCAGCGCTTCGGATGCGAGCGCGTGCTGCATCGGGACGATGTTCACGCGCGCACGGCATCGATCGAGCTGCAACCCGCCGGACGCGATCCGATCGACCTCGGCGGCGGCATGCTGATGATTCCGACGCCCGGCCACACGAAGGGCCACGCGGTTTTTCTGTACCGCGACACCTACCTCTTCACCGGCGATCACCTCGCCTGGAGCGAGCAACGCGGCCATCTCTACGCCTTCCGCAGCGCCTGCTGGTATTCGTGGAAGGAGCAGATTCGTTCGATGGAGCGCCTGCTCGACTATCGCTTCGAATGGGTGCTGCCCGGCCACGGCCGGCCGATCCATCTCGACGCCGCGGCGATGCACGAGAGCCTGGAACGCTGCGTGGCGTGGATGAACGAGCGGTAAACCGGCATCCTCCGTGCTCTGATTCGCGGCCATGCTGTTCGTCGCGTTCGCCGTCACCTTCCTGATTCTCTGGGCGGTCGTCTATGCCGCGCTGCCGGCCATCCGTCACCTCGGGCGACTGCTGGCGCGCCTGATCGCGCGCAACGCACGCGTGACGCGCTTCGTGTCGACGACGCGCGATCGTTTCAAGAACTACCTGCCGGTCGCGGCGATCCTCATCGGCGGCGTGCTTTTTACGGCCTGGGCGGGCGACGCATTCATCGATCTCGCCGAAAAGGTGCACGGCAACAACGCGGCGCTGCAGAAGATCGACCTTTCGATTCACGACTGGGCAGTGCACGAGCGCACTGCCGGCGCGACGACGTTCTTCACAATGATGACCATCATCGGCGGTCCTTTCGGCCTGGCGGTGCTGCTGGCGATCATCGCAGTCATCCTGGCTGTCCAGCGCCGCTGGCGCTGGCTGATCTACCTCGCCGTCACCGCCGGCGGCGGCGCTCTGCTGAACCTGGAGTTGAAACGCTACTTCGCACGCGCCCGCCCCATTGCCGCCGAGATGCTGCGCCGCGCGAACGGCTACTCGTTTCCGAGCGGCCATGCCATGGGTTCGGCCGTCGCCTTCGGCGCGCTAGCCTATCTCGCCTTCCGCGTCGTTCGCAGCTGGCCGGCCAAAGCGGCGGCCATCGCATTTCTCTACACCCTCGTCGCTTCCGTCGCCCTCTCCCGCGTCTACCTCGGCGTCCACTGGATCTCAGACGTGCTGGCCGGCGTCACCGTCGGAACGGTTTGGGTGACGACGACGACCGTCGCATACGAAACGCTGCGCAGAATCCGCCGAATGCGCGCGATGCGGAGAGAAACTCAGGTCAGCGGGTGAACAGGCACGTCGCCCGCCGGCGCATCGCTGGCGCGCGATGGTGCGCGCTCGCCGTACAGCTCGCGCACGAGCTGGCCGATCGTATGGTGATCGAGCGCGTTGTTCAGGCACGTGCTGAGCTTCGTGAAGAGATCGCCGATCACCGTCCGCTCGTTGTCTTCCATGTGAATCTCGGGGACGTCGCGCTTTAACCCTTCCACCTGCGACACCACCTCCTCGATTGTGATGCGATCGGGATCGCAGCCTGGGACGAAGCCGGCCCAGTCGCCGCCGATCTCCTTCACCAGCTGCGCGTCTTCGAGCTTGCGAAGGATGCGCAGCATCTGCGAGTCGGTCGTCCCGAACTGTTCGGCCAGCCGGTACGACGACGGCGCTTCCTCGCGCCGGTCGAAGCGACGGGCGATCTCGATGAGCGCGCGCAGGCCGAAATAGAGATCGAAGCGCGGCTCGTCCTGCACCTGCTGCTCGCTCGCGCGCAGCAATCCGTAGAGATTCTGATAGACGAAACTGATCTCCACGCCGAGGAGGATGACCACCCAGAGGATCTGGATGGCGATGAGAAAGATGATCGCCAATCCGAGCGCGCCGTAGATCAAATTGAAGCGTCCGTGGAAAAGGTGGTCGGCGTAAATGCCGAAGCCGAAACGGACCAGCGTGAAGAGCGACGTCGTCACGATCGCGCCGACGGCGGCGGAACTGAAGCGCACGCGCGTCGACGGCACCAGCCAGAACAGCATCGTGAAGGCGATGAACAGCACCGCGATCGGCGCGATGTGAAAAATGATGTCGCGTTTGAACAGAATGCGAAGGTAGCGGTTCTTCTCCAGCGTGTTCGTGGTGGTGAACGAGATTGCCATCAGCACCGGCCCCCAGAAAAAGAGCATCGTGAAGGCGATGAGCTTCTGCCGGTAGCCGCGCACGCTGCGCACCTTCCAGATCTGATTGATGGTTGTCTCGACGGCCAGGAAGAGTCGGAAGGTGATGACGATGAAGATGATCACGCCGAACGTCGACGCCGCCTGCGCGTTCTCGGCGAATTTCGCGATGTGGTACGAGATGACCGGCGACTGATACGGAATGACGTTGTTGAGGATGTTGTCGATCTGCGCCTGCGAGTTCGGGAAGAGGTTGCGGAAGTAGCGCTGCAGCGCCTGCGTGAACGCGACCAGCAGCGGGATGAGCGAGAGCAGCGTGGTGTAGGCGAGCGAGGCCGCGCGCGAGGTCCCTTCGATGTCGTAGAACTCGCGCGTCACCTCGCGCAGAAAGAGGAAAAACTCGACGGTCGTGACTCGGGCGCGTTTGCGTCCGTGCGCTTCGCGCCGGTAGAGCAGGACGGCCGGATCGGTCAGCCAGCTCCAGACGATCTGGCGCGTCTCTGCGAACCTCGTTTTGAATTTCGCGCGCCGTTCGCCTTCCCGGCGGATTTCGGTCATGGCTCAACTATAAAGGCAAGGAGTGAGCCCGCGCCGCCGGATGCGATAACGTTATGCGATGGAAATCCGCCCGCCCGCCGTCGCCGGCACGTTCTACGAGGGAACGCCGGAGCGGCTTGCGGCTCAAGTCTCGGAGTGCATCGCCGAGAATCCCGAGCCGGAATCGAAGGAGCGTTTCATCGGCGCGGTCGTTCCGCACGCGGGACTGATGTACAGCGGACACGTGGCCGCGGCCTTCTATTCGTCTGCCGATCTACCGCGCCGTTTCATCATCCTCTGTCCCAATCACACGGGATTCGGCCACTTTGCGGCGATCAATCGCGACGGCGCCTGGCGCACGCCACTCGGCAGCGTTTCCATCGATACGCCGTTGGCCGACGCGCTGATGCAGCAGTCGCAACTGCTCGCCGAAGATTCGCGGGCGCATGCGCGGGAGCATTCGCTGGAGGTTCAGCTCCCGTTTCTCCAACAACTTCTCGGCGATTTCACCTTTGTCCCGATCTGCCTCGGCGCGAATCGCTACGACTACTGCGAAGAGATCGGCCATGCCATCGCTAGTGTCGTCGCCGCGGCCGGCGAGCCGGTGGGAATCCTGGCCAGCTCCGATCTCAATCACTACGAAGATCAGAAGACGACGCTGCGCAAAGACCAGCTGGCGATCGACGAGGTGCTGAAGCTCGATCCGCGCGCGCTGTGGCGCGTCGTCGACGAGGCCGACATCTCCATGTGCGGCTTCATCCCCACGACGACGATGCTCATCGCCGCGAAACAACTGGGCGCGAAACAAGCAACGCTGCTCAAGCACGCCACCAGCGGCGACATCAACGGCGACTACGCGCACGTGGTCGGGTACGCCGCGATCGTGGTGGAGTAGCCGATGGTTTCAATCTGCGTACATCTGCGTAATCTGCGGATGAAGCTTTATCCGCAGATGGACGCAGATTTACGCAGATGACGGCAGGATAGAGTTCGCTTAATGAAAGTCCTTTTCGCAACCGCCGAGGTTTCGCCCATCGCCAAGACGGGCGGATTGGGCGATGTCTGCGGATCGCTGCCGAAGGCGCTGGCGAAGCTGGGGCATGACGTCGCCATCTTCATGCCCTACTACCGGCAGGCGCGCGATTGGTTTTCTCAAAACGGGATTGCGCTCGAAGAGGCGCTGCCGGCGACGCTTGTGGCGTGGGCCGATTGGGTAGCCGAGGCGAATTACCTGCGGACGACGCTGCCGGGAACGGACATCCCGCTCATCCTCGTCGCCAACGAGTACTACTTTCACCGTCCGCACATCTACTCGCCGCGTTTCGACGGATACGACGACGGCATTGAGCGCTACACCTTCTTCTGCCGCGCCGTCGTCCGTGGATGCGAGCTCCTCGGCATCGAGCCGGACATCGTTCACGCGCACGACTGGCACACGGCGCTCCTACCGGTCTATCTCCATTCGGGGCTGCGAGGCAGCGATGCGTTCGGACGCGCACGGTCGGTCTATACGATTCACAATCTCAACTACCAGGGCATCAGCGGGACGGAGCACTTCACCAGCCTCGGGTTGCACAGCCGCTACTGGGCGCCCGACGCGCTCGAGCATTTCGGCAACATCAATCTGATGAAGGGCGGCATCATCCTGGCCGATCAGGTCACGACCGTTTCGCCGACCTACGCGCGCGAGATGCAGACGCACGAACATGGCGCCGGGCTGGACGGAATCGTGCGCAGCCTCTCGTTCAAGCTGCAGGGAATCGTCAACGGCATCGACGTCGACGAATGGGATCCGGAGACCGATCCGAACATTCGCTCGCATTTTTCAGCGCAGCGGCTGGCGGGAAAGAACCTGTCGAAACGGGCGCTGCTGCGCGAGTTGAAATTGCCGTTGAAGGCGAAGACGCCGCTGCTGTCCTTCATCTCGCGCCTCGTCGATCAGAAGGGGATCGATCTCCTGATCGCCGCGCTGCCGCACATGCTCGCTGCCGGCGCGCAGGCGGTCATCCTCGGATCTGGCGAACCGCGCTACGAGAACGCGCTGCAGCAGATCGCGGCGCAATATCCCGATTCCTGCCGCGTCGTCATCGGGTTCGACAACGCGCTCGCGCATCGCATCTACGCCGGCGCCGACATCCTGCTCATGCCGTCGATGTACGAGCCGTGCGGCCTCAACCAGATGTACGCGCTGCGCTACGGCACGGTACCGGTGGTTCGGCTCACCGGCGGACTGGCCGACACGGTCATCCCGTTTTACGGCGCGAATATCGACGCAGCGAACGGCTTCGGATTTCTGTCGACGAATGCCGCCGACTTTTTCACCGCAACGTGGCTGGCCATGCTCAACTACCGCGAACCGAAGACGTGGCGCCGGCTGCAGGCGAACGGTATGGCCGCCGATTTTTCGTGGGAACGCTCGGCGCGCGAATACGAGTCGGTCTACCATCGCGCGCTCAACGCATGAAAGACGCTGCCTACGAAGAATGCTTCGACGCCATCGCCGCCATCTGGCGCGATGAAGGCGGCCAATCGCTCGACGACATCGCGCTCATGGCGACGATCAACTCCGTCCTGTCGCACAAGTTTCCGCACTTTTACTGGACCGGCTTCTATCGCGTTTGCGGCGATCGTCTGATCGTCGGTCCGTACATCGGCACGGTCGGCTGTCTGCAAATCGAATTCGGCAAAGGCGTTTGCGGAACGGCAGCGGCGAAGCGCGAGACCGTCATCGTCCCGGACGTGAACCAGTTTCCCGGCCACATCGCCTGCGATCCGAACTCGAAATCGGAGATCGTCGTGCCGGTTTTCGGTCCTGACGGTGAGTTGATCGCCGTGCTCGACGTCGACTCCGACCAGCTCGACTCATTCGACAACGAAGATCAGCGCGGATTGGAAAAAATCATCGCGCTCTTTCGCGAACAGTAGGGCCGCCGTTTCCGGCGGCCCCACGAGCAACTACGCGGTAGCAAATTGCGAGGAGCGCGAATCGCCAAAGCCGAGGATCGGCCAGAAGATGAACGGCAGCAGCCAGAGGCCGATGCCGAACCCGGCGCCTTTGCCGAAGTTCGCCGCGATGGCCAGACATACAAACAGCCACACGATGAAGTTAACGCCCGGGATCAGCATCAGGATGACCCACCACATCGGCTTGCCGGCGATCTCCAGCGCAACGATGATGTTGTAGATCGGGATGATGGCCGCCCAACCCGGCTTCCCGGCTTTGGTGAACACCTTCCACATGCCAATGACCATGAGAAGGATGACTGCTAGATAGCAGATCATCACTCCCATCCCGAGGCCGGCGGCGAGCGGCGAAACTCCAGTAGTGGTCGTCGATTCCTGTAAAAACGCGAGGGTGAACAGAGGGGTCATATCCTTCTCCTTATTCCTTCCCGGTTTGTGGACGAGCAACGACGGTACACCGGACTCAGCCGCAGCGCAATGACGGTTAACCGGCGATCACATCCAGCTCGTCGGCGACGTCGCACAGCGAGTGAAGGCGCGTCGATTCCGGCTCCGCGATCAACGCGTTCAACGCCGGTGTTGCGAAGCCGGCGGCGAGGAGTTGCCGCGCAATCGGGATCGCTTCATCGCGCAGCGCTTCCGGCGGATGCGGCAGCTCTTCGGCGGGACCTTCGACGAACGTCTGGCGCTCGATCGCCTTCATGCGCTCGCGCAGTTTTGCCTGAAACGCGCGGATTTGCGTGATGACGGCGGGATCGAGCGCGGTAGCGGCAGTCAGCGCTTCGATATCGCGGCGAAGCGTGGCCATGATCGGCGCGAGTTGATCGGCATCGGCTTGCGGCAGCTCGTCGACCGCGGCGCTCAGATCGTTGAACGCGAATTCGATGTCGCTGGCGACCGAGGCGTTCACGCCATCGCGTCCCGAGGCGATCGCATTCGCCAGGACGTTGACGCAGAGCGCGAGCTGCGGCGCAACGTCGCGATCGATGTCGCTCGTCGCGGCGCGCAGTTGAAACAGCGCCGCCTCGAGCATCACTACGTCCGTCATTCTTTGTTCAGCACCTTCGCCAGTCCCGCGATGATGTCGATCGGGAGCGGGAAGACGATGGTCGTATTTTTCTCCACGCCGATTTCCGTCAGCGTCTGCAGGTAGCGCAACTGCAGGGTCGACGGTTGCGTGGCCAGCACCTGCGCCGCATCCGCGAGCCGTTGCGACGCCGCGAACTCGCCCTCGGCATGGATCAACTTCGCCCGCTTCTCGCGCTCGGCCTCGGCCTGCTTGGCCATCGCGCGCAGCATCGACTCCGGCAGGTCGACCTGCTTGACCTCCACGTTCGTCACCTTCACGCCCCAGGGCTCGGTGTGCTGATCGAGGATCGTCTGAATCCGCGCGTTGAGCGTGTCGCGATGCGCGAGCAGCTCGTCGAGCTCCACCTCGCCGAGGACTGAGCGGAGCGTCGTCTGGGCAAACTGCGAGGTCTGGTAGCGATAGTCGAACACTTCGACGACGGCTCGCCGCGGCTCGATCACGCGCAGGAAGACGACCGCGTTCACCTTCAGCGTCACGTTGTCGCGCGTGATGATGTCCTGCGGCGGCACTTCGAACGCCTCCTGCCGCAGCGATACGCGAACGATGCGATCAATCGGCGCGAAGACGAGGAAGATGCCGGGCCCTTTGGCCTCGTTGAGCAAACGGCCGAGGCGGAAGATCACGCCGCGCTCGTACTCGGGGAGGATTTTGATCGAGCTGAGAAGGTAGAGGCCGACGATGATGACGATGACGAGCAGACCGAGATTCATGAAACCCTCCGCGCGGACGCGTGAATTGTATGGCTACTCGGCGGGCTCGACCACGAGATGCAGCCCGTTGATCGCCGCCACGCGCACCCGCGCTCCCTCGGCGATGGCATTGCTGGCCACCGCGTTCCACAGCTCGCCGTGAACGAACACTTTGCCGTCCGCTCCCACCGGCGTCCGCGCGATTCCGATCTGGCCGATCATCCCTTCGCTGCCCGTGGCGACTTTCCCTCGGCGCGCTCTGAGAACGAGCGTGGTCAGAAAGACCGCGATCAACCCGATCGGAATGCTCGCCGCCGTCGCCGTGACGATGTTCACGCGCATCTGCGGAATCGGTCCGTCGACGAGAAACAGCGCGCCGATGATCATGCTCACGATGCCGCCGATGGCCAGGACGCCATGCGACGCGAATTTCGCCTCGAGCGCGAAGAGCGCGAACGCCACCAGCAGCAGCGCCAGCGCGGCAAAGCGCGTCGGCAGGAAGTTGAGCGCGAAAAGTGCCAGCACGATCGCGATCACGCCGACTACGCCCGGAACGACCGCGCCGGGATGGTTGAACTCCGCGAAGATCGCCAGCCCGCCGAGGACCAGCAGCAGGAAGGCGATGTTCGGATCCATCAGTGCCGACATCAGCCGCTGCCGCACCGTCATCTCGATCGTATTGATCTGCGCGTTGGCGACGTGCAGCGTCACGTTCGAGCCGTCGTAACGCTTGAACGTACGGCCGTCGATCGAGCGCAGGAGCGCCTGTTCGTTCGGCGCGATCACGTCGATCAGTTTCTGCTGCAGCGCCTCCTGCTCGGTGAACGATTTCGATTCGCGCACGGCGCTCTCGGCCACGGCGACGTTGCGTCCGCGCTTGTTCGCGATCGTGCGCATGAAGGCGGCGGCATCGTTCTCCATCTTCGTCTTCATGATCTCGTCCATCTTTTCGCCGAGGAGGACGGGATGCGCGGCTCCGGTATTCGTGCCGGGCGCCATCGCCGCGACGTCGGCCGATTCGAGGATGAAGAACCCAGCCGACGCCGCGCGGCTGCCGGCCGGCGCAACGTAAACGATCACCGGAACGCGCGAGGTCATGATCTTCTCGACGATCGATCGCGTGGAGTCGAGCAGTCCGCCCGGCGTAGTGAGCTCGATGATGACGGCGTCATCGTGTTCGCGCTGCGCCTGATCGATCGCGCGGCCGATGAACTCGTCGCTGATCGGTTGAATCGTGTCGTTGATGTTCAACCGCAACACGCTGGCGTGAACCGGAACGGCGGCGGCGAGTAACGCGGCGAGGAGAAGAGCGCGTCTCATGGCGAAGATCGTACACTTCCGCCATGCCGGCGGCGCAATCGTTCGTGGAAGGCCGCGGCCGAGCCGTCCTCCTCGGCTGCATCGGTCTCTTCCTGCTGCCGTTCGCGGGCGCCGGAATCAGCGTCCTCTCCCTTGGCATCCGCGCGCTGGAGAAGCACGAAGCGAACGCCATCGCACCGCTGCTGGCCGGCTTCTTCTTCACAGCCTTCAGCGTCTCGTTTTTCGCGATCATCTTCGTCGCCACCCGCAACGCCGCTCGCGCCGCGGCGCTGCGAGCCGGCGCGCCCGATCAGCCCTGGCTCTGGCGTCCGGAGTGGAGCGCGCGCCGCATCCCGGATCAACGCCGCAGCGCCGCGTTTCTCTGGATCTTTGCGATCTTCTGGAACGCGGTCACGATCCCGGTGTCGTTCCTCGTCGTGCGCGAGTGGACGAAGCAGCAGAATCCGCTCCTGCTCATCGCGCTCATCTTTCCGGCGATCGGCCTCGGCCTGATCATCGCCGCGACGTACACCGGTCTGCGCCGCCTGAAGTTCGGAGCCTCGGTATGCACCATCGACACGGTGCCGATCCATCGCGGCCACAGTTTTCACGGCGAGATCGAAATGCGCGGCGACGCCGTCCCCGAGGATGGCTACCGGCTGCGGCTCGTCTGCGTGCGCCGCGTCGTTCACGGCAGCGGCAAGAGCCAGTCGATCCAGGAGACGCCGCTCACGCAGCAGGAAACGCGCGTCAGCGCCGCGAGTGTGATGCGATCGCCGGCCGGCGGTGTGCGCATCCCGTTTTCGATGACCGCGCCCACCGAGGGACACGCCTGCGACATTCGCAATCCGCGCGATCAGGTCCTCTGGCGTCTCGAAGCCGTCGCGGAGATGCCCGGCATCGATTACGCCGCGACGTTCGAGCTGCCGGTGTTCGATTGAACGCAGCGGTTATTGCGGCGCGTAATCCGGCGTCGGCTCGTAGTTGAAGAATTTGGTGATGTCGTTTCGGAAGACGAGTTTGAAGTCGCCGATCGGACCGTTGCGCTGTTTGCCGATGATGATCTCGGCAATCCCTTTCTCCTCGGTGTCCTTGTTGTAGACCTCATCGCGGTAGATGAAGCAGACGACGTCGGCGTCCTGCTCGATGGAGCCCGATTCGCGAAGATCGGAAAGCTGCGGACGGTGATCGCCGGTGCGCTGCTCCGGACGACGCGAAAGCTGCGAGAGCGAGATCAGCGGAACATTCAGCTCCTTTGCGATCGCCTTGAGGCCGCGCGAGATCTGCGAGATTTCCTGGTTGCGCGATTCGACTTTCCCTTTCACCGACATGAGCTGGAGGTAGTCGACCATGATCATGTCCAGCCCGGCCTCCATCTTGAGCCGCCGCGCCTTGGCGCGCATTTCCATGATGTCGATGCCGGGCGTGTCGTCGATGAAGATCTTCGCCTTTGCCAGGCGCGCCGAGGCGTCGGCGAGATCGCGCCAGTTCCGCTCGCTGAGCATGCCTGCGCGAATGAGGTGATTGGATACGCCCGATTCGGACGAGAGAATGCGCAGTCCAATCTGCTCCTTCGACATTTCCAGCGAAAAAACGCCGACCGCATACAACCGCTGCGACGGCGCGCGCGGCTCGCCGGAACGATCGGGGATGGCGATGGATTCAGCAATATTCATCATAAAGCTGGTCTTTCCCATAGATGGTCTTGCTGCAATAATGATTAAATCCTGCGGCTGGAATCCCGAGGTGAATTCGTTGAAGCGGTCGTAACCGGTGGGGATACCGGTGATCAGTTTTCCGGCGTGCTGCAACTGCTCGATCGCGGTCATGTTCGATCGCGTGATGCGGTCCAGCGCAACGAATCCTTTCTCGATCGATCCTTCGGCGATTTCGTAGATCGACTTTTCGGCGATGTTGAGCACGTCCGCCGGCTCGCCTGGCGAGTCGAGCGCAGCGCGCATCACGGAGTTGCCCATCACGATCAGCCGCCGCAACGTCGACTTCTCCTTGACGATGTGCGCGTACCGCTCGACGTTGGCGATGTCCGGAATGCCGTCGATGAGCGACGCGACGTACGCCGTTCCGCCGACCTGCTCGAGCTGCGCGTTCTTGGCCAGCTCCTCGCGCAATGTCAAGAGATCGATCTCGCGGCTCTGCTCGGCGAGACGCCGCATGGTTGCGAAGATGGTCCGATGTGCGTCGCGGAAAAAGTCCTCGGTGTTGATCGTGCTGACCACGCGATAGAACGCATGATTGTTGATCAGAATCGATCCGAGAACCGCACGCTCCGCATCGGGAGACTGCGGTAACGGACGATCGAGTGCGACGTCAAGTTGCGCTACGGACATTGGATGAAGTGTGCGCACTCTAAGTGCGATTTGTCACCACTCATGAATGCCCGCAACCGCTGCACAAACCCTCCACATGATTTCCACAGGGGGTAGCCCGAAGAGGCTGCGGAAAAGTGAAGATTCTTCTTGACAGCGCAAGCCAAAATCTACGACTCGTAGATCGCTGACTACGCCTGGTAGACGATCCCAATCCCTCCGCCCCGCCGCGTCCTCCGCGTGACCGGAATGCTCTCCTCCGGTAACCCTGTTGGTCAGCGCGTCGTCTGAAACCCGTTGGAGGATTTGATTTGATCAAGCGAACACTCATTCCGCTGCTGCTGCTGGCTTCGGCCGCAGTCGCGCAGCAGGCGCCGCCGGCGAAGACCGCGCCGGCTCCGCAGTCGACGGCTGCTGCTGCGGCCGATGATTCCAAGCGTCCGGTGGCCGTCATCAACGGCGAAACCATCACGGTCGAAAAGCTCAACCGCATGTACGCGAACCTCAACACGCAGATGCGTACGAACTACGACCAGAACGGCGGCAAGGGCGCCTTTCTCGAGAACTACATCCGCAAGCGTCTCATGCTTCAGGAGGCGTTCAAGACGGGGTTCGACAAGAAGCCGGAAGTCGTAGCCACCCTCGAGACGGCGCGCGAATCGGCGCTCTTCGACCGCTACGTCCGCGACGTCGTCGCGGCCGGCATCGTGACCGAGAAAGACGTCCGCGACTACTACGACGCGCATCCTGACGACTTCGCCACGCCGGAAAAGGTTCACGTGCGGCACATCGTCGTCGCCGTCACGAATGCCGGACCTGCTCCGAAGACCGACAGCCAGGCACTCGAAGAGATCAGCCATATCGCCGCCGAGCTTCGCGCCGCGGACGTTTCCTCCGCGATGGGGAAGCCTGACGATGCGACGATGACCAAGCTGCGCCTCGCGCATTTCGAAGACGCGGCGAAGAAGTATTCCGAAGACAGCTCCGCCGAGAGCGGCGGCGACCTCGGATGGATGTCGAAGGGGCAGCTCGACCCCACATTCGAAGCGGCTGCATGGGGTCTGAAGCCGGGAGTCATCAGCGGCGTCGTGCATTCGAAATTCGGCTATCACCTCATCTATGTCGAAGGGAAGGAGCCGGCGGGCGTCGAGCCGTTCGACGCCGTGAAGAGCGGCATCCGCGAGTACCTGCTGACGCAGAAAGCGACCGACGTCGTCAACGCCGTGGCGCGGCTGACGAACGAGCTGAAGGCGAACAGCCGCATCAGCGTTTTCCCCGAGAACATCAAGTAGCGAATGGTTCGCTGAACATGAAAACGCCCGCGACGCGGGCGTTTTCGTGTGGCAGGGACACTTGTCTGTGTTTACGACGCTGCGCTGGCTGCGGCGCGCGCGCCGTGTGCGGCTTCCCACTCGTCGGCTTCGGTCGAGAAGAGATTGATACGCGCCTTCTTGTACTCGCGCGTCGGATAGAGCGCCTGCTTCTCGTCGACGCCGGTGTCGATGGCGATGTCGTTGATGATCGACTCGCACTCATCGACCGAGCGGCCGTGCACGATCGTGTAGAGGTTGTACGGCCAGTCGTCGTAGACCGGGCGGAGGTAGCAGTGCGAGACGGCTTTGTTCTGCGACATCTTCACGCCGACGGAATCGACGTCATCGCCTTTGACCACCCACACGCCCATCGCGCTCGCGCCGAATCCGGTTTTGCGCGCCTGCACGACGGCGCCGTAGCGGCGGATGTAGCCGCGTTTCAGCAGCGACTTCGCCGCCGCGAGCAGCTCGTCGGCCGCGACGCCGTTCGTACGCGCCATCGCTTCGAACGGACGCGGCTGAAGCGGAAGATCGCGTTGCAGCAGGCGAACGGATTCGATCTCCACCGCGGTCAACGGCGCGAGCTCGTGATCGCCGTGCGATTCGTCCGCGTCGTTGGTGCCTTTGAATTGCTTGAGCGTCGGCAGCGGGCGAACGGCGTCGCATCCCGCTTCGTCGCCGAGCATTTCCACCGTCTTGTCGAGGCCCAGGATGGACGTCGGCGCGACGGCGATGGTGAACCAGAGATTGAAGTCGTTGTTGCGGCGGTAGTTCTGCGTCACGCCGGGATGCGCATTGATCGCCGTGGCGGCGTCATCGATCCGTTCGGGATCGACTTTCGCGGCCACGAGGCACGATCGGTAGCCGAGTGCGCGCGCGTCGAACTGCGCGGCAAGCTGGCGGACGAGTCCGTCGCGCTTCAAGCGCTCGATGCGCTTGATGACTTCCTTTTCCGACATGTCGATCGCCTGTCCGATCAGTGCGAACGGCGTTGAAACCAGGGGAATCTCACTTTGCAGGGCACCCAGCAGCTCACGGTCCCGTTGATCGATTTCCTGCATTTGGATCCTCGGCTACGTTGGTGGCGTTCGGTGGTGGGGATGCGCCCGATTGTATGAGATCGGACGCCGCTTCACCAGTGTTCAAATGGCGGAATTGGCGAATCGTCAGTAGGGATGTGTGGAAATTCATCGCGATCGAGACGCTTGTCTGTCGCACCTTGCACAAGAAGCGTTGCAACCCACTCTCTGTGACGCCTGGCGGCCTCTTCGACCGAGGTCCGGTCGATCCCGCAAAAACGTTTCGGAAAGTCGGCCAGCTTCTCCAGCGCCGCGTCGAAAAGGCGCAGGCCGCCGGGATACGTGCCGCGTTTTACGTGGTGATATGCGGCGGCGAGCTGGATGAGGCCCTGAAGAAAACGATGGACGTCCGACTCCGCTTCGAGCCAGATCGTCTCCCACGACTCGTGCGCATCCCAGAACTCGGCCGCATTGAAATGATCGAGGCCGGCGCGGAAGTACGTCACGAAGTCGGGCTTGCTCAGTCGTCCGACCTCGTGCCGCGCCGCAGCGTCTCGCACATTGCCGTCGTGAAATCGGCGGTCGTGCCGGTGCCGCCGATGTCGCGCGTGCGATGTTCGGGGCCGGAGTCGAGCACCTTCACGATGGCGTCGTCGATCCGTTTGGCCGCGCCCATTTCGCCGAGGTGCTGCAGCATGAGGACGGCGGACTTGAGGAGAGCCAACGGATTGGCCTTGTTCTGACCGGCGATATCGGGCGCGCTGCCGTGGACCGCTTCGAACACCGCGCCGGCTTCGCCGATGTTCGCGCCGGCCACGACGCCGAGCCCGCCAACGAGTCCCGCCGCGAGATCGGAGACGATGTCGCCGTACAGATTTTCGAGCAGCAGGATGTCGAACTGCTGCGGATTCATCACCATCTGCATGCAGAGGTTGTCGACGATTTTGTCGTCCGCTTCAATGTTCGGATACTCCTTCGCCACGTTGCGGAAGCACTGCAGGAAAAGGCCGTCCGACAACTTCATGATGTTGGCCTTGTGCACGGCGGTCACGCGCTTGCGTCCGTGCGTGCGCGCGTACTCGAAGGCGAATTTGGCGATGCGCGTGGAAGCCTTCTCGGTGATGATCTTGATCGACTCGACCACGCCCGGGATGACCTCGTGTTCCAGCCCGCTATACAGATCCTCGGTGTTCTCGCGCACGACGATGATGTCGACGTTTTCGAACCGCGTGATGATGTTCGGCATCGACTTGACCGGCCGCAGATTCGCGTAGAGGTCGAGCGTTTTGCGGAGCCGGACGTTGATCGACGAGAAGCCTGTACCGATCGGCGTGGTGACCGGACCTTTCAGCGCGACCTTGTTGCGGAGAATCGATTCGAGGACTTCGGGCGGCAGCGGATCGCCGAAGCGCGAAATGGCCTCGGCGCCGACGAAGTACTTTTCCCATTCGACGTCGACGCCGGCGCATTCGATGATCGACACCACCGAGGCGGTAACCTCGGGGCCGATGCCGTCACCGGGGAGCAGCGTGATCTTGTGTTGAGCCATCATGAATCCTTTCCGCTCGCTCACGCGCCTCGGCGACGGAGAAGTCCTTCGGCAGCAGCGACGTCAGCGCGCCGTATTCGGGCAGCTCGTCGATACAGCGATGGACGCTCTCCAGCGTCGGAGGGATGAAGTCGAGGTACCCCATGCGGCCGCGAACGAGCGGCTGCTTCGAAAACGTTCCTAAGATTTTGAGCGAGCGCTGCAGAAGAGTCTCGAAATAGCGGCGGCGCATCGATCGCCGTTCGCCCTGCGGCAGCTCGGAGCGCGCCGGCAAGCCGTGCACGCGCCACTCCGCATAATAGTCGACGAGTTCCAGCTCCGTCTCGTCGCCCAGGATGCGCGCCACGCCGCGGTCGCGGAGAAGCGAGGCGACGTCATACGTGTCAGGACCCATTCTCAGATCCTGATAATCGATCAGGTAAAGTTTCTCGTTAAAGATATGAATATTCTGTCCATGATAATCGCGATGACATAGCACATATGGATGTCGCGAGATGTTATCGGCCAGCTTTCGAAGCAGCGGCTGCAACGCCAGCGTGTCGTCCGGCGACACGTTCATCAGCTTTTCGAGAAAGAACTCCCGCGTCATCTCCAGCTCGTTGAAGAAGAAGTCGCCGGTGAAGGGCGGGTTGATGTCGACTGCGCCCGCTTTCTGAAAGTAGACCAGCAGCGTGATCGCCTTCCGGTACCAGCGGATCCCTTCTTCGCGGTCGCGATGCAACAAGTCGAAGAGCGTCTCGTCTCCGACGTCCTGCTGCAGCATGGCCGTCTCGCTGTTGTTGATCAGTCCGGGAAGGTAGGCGTGCTTCGACGCCGCGTAATACGCTGACAGCACGCGCGCCAGATCGCGCCGCACTTCCTCGGGGTACCAGGCCAGCATGCGCGTGCCGCCGTCCGGCAGGCTCACGCGAAAGTAGCGGCGGACGGAAGCGTCGCCGTTCAGCGCCCGCGCCGACCACCCCTCCCCGACACACTCGGTGAGAAACGCCGCGGCGTCGTCGGGGAGGGATACGTCGGTCATCGGTTACCGCAGTGCAAGAACCGGGTGCTATTTCGGAGTCGGCCCCTGTTCTTCCGGCTTGGCGTCGCGAATCACGATCTTGTCGATGGTGGTCGGGTTGTTCGGACGATCCGACGCATCGCGCGGCGCGCCGACGATTGTGTCGGCCACGTTCATCCCCTTCGTCACCTGTCCGAAGACCGTGTACTGCTTGTCGAGGAACGTCGAATCGCTGGTGACGATGAAGAACTGCGACGAGGCGCTGTTCGGATCGTTGGAACGGGCCATCGAGACGATGCCGCGCTTGTGCGAGACCGAATTGAACTCGGCGGCGACGTTCTTGCCGGAACCGCCGGTGCCCCAGGTCGAAGGCGAGCCGGAGATGGTGTTCGGATCGCCGCCCTGGATCATGAAGCCGGGGATCACGCGGTGGAACTTCGAGCCGTTGTAGAAGCCCTTCTCGGCGAGGTCGATGAAGTTCTTCACGTGATTCGGAGCGACGTCGGGAAAGAAGCGAATGTCGATCTCGCCGGCGCTGGTGTGGATTTCGGCGACTTTGTTCTCGTACTGGCTCATCGGTTTGTTCTCCTCTGCCGCAGCGCTCGACGTCGTGGCCGGCGGCATGGTGGCCTCGGTCGCGGTCGCGCTGCTGGTCGTGTTGGTTTCCGTTGCGGCGGTAGTCTCGTTGTTGGCGGTACTTGCGGGCGTGCACGAGGCGACGGCCACCGCCAGCAGCGCGTAAATGACGTTCTTCAAGAGCAATCCTCCTCGCGTAGTCTCGGGCGCGAATCCTACTACGCGAAGGCTAGGGTCTGCGGCGGCCGCGATCGGAGAATTGCGGACGCGAATTGACCGCGGTCCGTCCGTTGCCGCCCGACGGGCGGGACGGCGCGGCCGGACGCGAGCTCGCGTACGTGCTCGGGCGCGGCGGACGCGGCGCCGCGTTGCGCACCTGCGGGCGCGACGGACGCCACGACGTCAGCGGCGGCGCGACCGCTTTGTACGCGCTCGCATCGAATCCCTCGGCCACCTTGCGCGGGATGCCGCGGGAGATGAAGTGCTCGAGGTCGCGCAGGTTGCCGCGGTCGTCGGCGGTGACGAAGCTGATGGCGTCGCCGACCGCTTTCGCGCGTCCGGTGCGGCCGATGCGGTGGACGTAGTCCTCAGGCTGTGGCGGAAAATCGAAGTTGACGACGTGCGAGATGCCTTCGACATCGATGCCGCGCGCGGCGATGTCGGTGGCCACGAGCACGCGAACCGTTCCGGCCTTGAACGCCTTCAGCGCGGCGATGCGCTGGCTCTGGCTGCGGTTCGAGTGCAGCGTGGCCGTGTTGATGCCGGACGACGCCAGCTTGCGCGCGATCTTGTCGGCGCCATGTTTGGTGCGCGAGAAGACCAGGACGGAATCGAGATTCGCATCGCGAAGGAGATGAAGCAGCAGCGGCAGCTTGGCCTCTTTCGTCGTCTCGTAGACGAACTGCGTAACGGTCTCCGCGGGATTGGCGCGGCGTCCGACCTGAACGGTTTCGGCGTTTGCGAGAAACTCGTTCGTCAGCGTCTCGATCTCTTTCGAGAGCGTTGCCGAGAACATCATCGTCTGGCGCTGTTTCGGCAGCGCTTTGACGATGCGGCGCATGGCGGGGAGAAAGCCCATGTCCAGCATGCGATCGGCCTCATCGAGCACGGCTACTTCGAGACCGGAGAAGTCGACGTGGCCCTGATCCATGAGATCGATGAGGCGGCCGGGCGTAGCGATGACGATTTCGGTTCCGGCGCGGAGAGCCTGAATCTGCGGCCGCTCGCCGACGCCGCCGTAAACGGTGGCGATGCGCAGATGGAGATGGCGCGCGTACTTGCGCACGTTCTCTTCGATCTGCACGACCAGCTCGCGCGTCGGAGCGATGACCAGCGCGCGCATGCAGCGGCGATTGGTGGCCGAGCCGCGCGTCGAAAGGCGCTGCAGAATCGGCAGCACGAAGGCGGCGGTCTTGCCGGTACCGGTCTGTGCGATTCCGATGACGTCGGATCCGCGCAGCACGAGCGGGATGGCTTTGGTTTGGATGGGAGTGGGTTCGGTGTAGCCGGCTTCGCGCACGGCTTTGGCGATTTTCGGGTCGAGCCCGAGTGCTTCAAAAGGCATTGGTGAGTCCGTTCCTGTCAGAGTATTTGTTCAGCTCTGACGCTCGGACAGAGGTGAAGCAGTGTGCGATGCAACTCGAAGAGGACGGAAAAAATTGCCCTAACGCTTGAAGACGAACGGTTTACTGATCGCGTTGCCGTCGCCGTCGTAGAAGCGAATGGTCATCGAAAGCGCGTCGAGTTCGACCGTCGCGAAGCCGAGTTGGCGCGTGGCTTCGGATGGATAGAGCGTGTGTTTGTGCGGGACGAGCGGCGGGACGGGATCGGAGCCGGCGCCGCTGATGAGAAGGCGCGGCTGGGCGGCGATCAGCTCGAGGTGATGATCGTGGCCGCAGATGTAGAGGTCCACCTTGCCGCGCAGCATCAGCGGATGGAGCGTGATCATGCGCAGGTGCTGGTCGCGCGGAAAGTGGCCGTGATAGCCGGACGAGATGATCGGATGATGGCCCACGGCGATGCGCCACGGCATCGTCTTCTTCGCGGCGAATGTGTGGCGCAACGCGTCGGCAGCCTCGTCGTTGCGCCCAGCGGCGTACGGCGTCGTGTCGAGCATCAGCAGTTCCGCGAGTTTCGAATCGACGACGTACTGCCGGGCCGGGAACTGCCAATGCGGAACGACCGTCGCGCCGATCTGCGCGGCCGGCTGCGACTTGCCGCAGAAATCGTGATTGCCGAGGACGGGGAAGAGCGGCACGCCCACGCGGCTGAGTGCGCGAACGCGATTCCATTGCGGATCGGACGCGGACGACGGACCGCACGGATAGAACGCATCGCCGGTGATGACGACCGCGTCGAGCGGCGATCGCGCGTTCAATTTCGCGATGCCGTTGGCGACGCGATCCGATCCTTCGCCGGTGTCGCCGACCACGGCGATGCGCAACGTCGCCGCGTGCGGCGCGAGCGACACGTGCGGAAGCGGCGCGCCGAGGGTGAGCGCCGCGAGAAGCAGATAGACTGTTGCAATCATGCCGCTGGTAAAAATTTACGCGCCAAAAAGAAGCAAATCCGCCCGGCAACTACGAAAGATCTCCGATGCCATTCAGGAAGCGCTGGTCGCCCACGCGAACGTTCCGCCGAACAGCCGCTTCTATCTCTTCATTCGTCTCGAACGTGACGAGATCGTTGCAGACCCATCGTATGGCGGCGTGACGCGATCCAGGAACGCGATTTTCATCGAGATCACGCTCAACGCGGGCCGGACGCTCGAAGTCAAGAAGGCGTTGTACGCCGGAATTGCCTCGCGGCTGGAGGCGCTCGGCGTCAGGCCGGACGACGTCGTGATCCTGCTGGTCGAGGTAACGAAGGAAAACTGGTCCTTCGGCGGCGGCCGGGCCACGTACGTCTGAAGACAGCATAGTGCGGACGTCTCGTCTGCATCCGGCGGGCGTCTCGCCCGACGGTGGTTTCCGGGATTCAATTCCGGAACGCGCAATGACTCAAGAACCTCCCGGCGGGCGAGACGCCACGCCGGATGCAGGCGGGACGCCCGCTCTACGTCCACTTTGCTAGAATGCGCCGCCGCTTGGGTCTGTTGTGGGCGCCCGCGTGACCTGTGTCCGGGTTCGCACGTCAATAGGTCGACAGGTTGCAACCGCCCCGGAACGTGCCGACTGAGCTCAGTCCGTCACCGCCTCACCAGACAAACTATGAATCGAACCTTTTCGCTCTGCCTAACGGCCGTCCTCTTCGCCGGGAGCGCCCTTGCGCAGACCGCCCAACCGGCTCCGCAGCCGCCGCCGAAACCGAAAGCCGGCACGATCATCGACCGGCCTGACTCGGGACGGATCACCACCGAGCCGACGACGACTCCAGCGCCAGCCCCTGTCACTCCGCGCCCTGGCGCGGTCCAGACCGGACAGCGCATCGAGCGCTTCGAAGCGGTCGGCAACACCAGCGTCGCCAGCGACACGATCCGCGTCTACCTCGGCGTGAATCCCGGCGATCCGTACGATCCCGCCGCGCTGGAGCGCAACTTCCTCAACCTCTGGCAGACCGGCCTTTTCGATGACATCCGCATCGAGACCGACAACGCGCCGAACGGCGGCGTCATCGTCCGGGCCGTCGTCAAAGAGCGGCCGCGCATCGGCGCCGTCGAATACCGCGGCAACAAAGAGCTGAACGCCGCCAAGATCACCGAGCAGCTCGACAAGGACAAGATCGATCTCCACGTCGGCAACACGCTCGAGCAGACGTTGGTCCGCCGCGCCGCCGAATCGATCAAGAAGGCGTACTCCGAGGGCGGATTCGAAGGCGTCACCGTCGACACCACGCTGGAGGACATGAGCGAAGGCGACAAGAAGATCGTCTTCAACGTCAGCGAAGGCATCAAAGCCACCGTGGCCCGCATCGTCTTCACCGGCAACCAGCACTTCTCTTCTCGTCGTCTGAAAAAGCAGATGAAGGAAGTGAAGGAAAACAACGTCGTCACCTGGATCCGCAAGAAGAACCTCTACATCCCGTCGAAGCTGGACGAGGATCTCGAGCACATCAAGAACTACTACCAGGACTACGGCTACACGAACGTCGCGTTCGGCGAGCCGCAGCTGACGACGATTGGGTCGGCGAAAAAGCCGCGCGTCCGGATCACCATCCCGATCAAAGAAGGAACGATCCATCGCCTCGGCGACGTCACCGTGACCGGCACGACCGTCTTCAAGCCGGAAGCGTTCACCGGCAACTTCCCGGTCAAGAAGGGCGACATCATCCGGCGCAAGCCGATTCAGGACCGCCTCGACGCGCTCGATGAGCTGTACCGCATGCGCGGCTACATCTACTCGTACATCAATCCGGAGTACGTCGAGCGCGAGAACAACATCGTCGACATCCACATCACCGTCTTCGAAGGCGATCAGTTCCGTCTCGGAAGGCTGGAGTTCCAGGGCAACACCACCACGAAAGACAAAGTCCTGCGCCGCGAAATCTTCCTCGAAGAGGGAGAGATCATGGACATGGAGACCTTCAAGCAATCGATCTACAAACTCGGCCAGCTCGGCTACTTCAAGGTCAACGACAACCCCGACTTCAAGGTCAACCAGGAGAAGAAGACGGTCGACGTGACCGTGAAGGGAAGCGAAGAGGGGAAGAACGACGTGCAGTTCGGCGGCGGCTACTCCGAAGGCACCGGCTTCTTCGTGCAGACGCAGTTCTCGACGCGCAACTTCCTCGGCGAGGGCGAGAACCTCGGCCTCAGCTTCCAGCGCGGCAACCGTCAGAATTTCTACTCGCTGTCATACGCCGATCCCTGGTTCATGGATACGCCGAACAGCCTCGGCATCTCGCTGTTCAACCGCAATACCGACTTCCCGCTCTCGGTCGGCTACCAGGAGCGCAGCAAAGGCGGATCGATCGCCTACGGCTACCGCCTGCATCGCTTCGACAGCCTCTCGTTCGTCTACGGCCTCGAGCACGTGAAGACGCATGAAGAGTCGAACCTGCAGCCGGATACAAACGGCAACGTTCCGATCTCCGACATCTCCGACCTGACCTACACCTCGTCATCGATCGGACCGTCGTACTCCTTCGATTCGCGCGACAATCCGTTCGATACGACGCGCGGCGGCCGCGTGAGCATGGGGCTGACGTTTTCGGGCGGCCCGCTCGGCGGAACGATCCACGCCTTCCGGCCGACGTTTGCGGCGACGAAGTTCTTCAAGCTGTCGCGCAAGTCGTCCTTCAGCCTCAACGTCGACCTCGGCTATCTCCGTCCGCTCGATTACGGCAAAGGCTGCGCGCTGACGTACGACGATTACGTCGATCAGAACAGCAAACTCTGCGTGCCCAAAGGGCAACGCTTCTTCGTCGGCGGCGAGTATTCGGTGCGCGGATTCGAGTACGGAACGCTCGGTCCGCTGGAGAAGTTCGGCGGCGTCGAGCAGATCGCCGGCGGATACAAACAGGTCTTCTTCAACTCCGAATACATCTACCGTCTGAACGATCCGCTGCGCCTCGTTTTCTTCGCAGACGGCGGCTGGGCCTACGGTTACAACGACAAACTCGACCTCAGCAAGATCCGCTACTCGACGGGCGCCGAGCTTCGCATTTTCCTGCCCGTCTTCCAGTTCCCGATCCGCTTCATCTACGCCATCAATCCGATGTCGAAGCCGGGCGATAAGTTCAAGACGTTCAACTTCACCATCGGGAATACCTACTAAACAGCGGGCGATTTAGGCCATGTCCACGCCCCATCACTTAAGGAGATTTTGATGAAGAAGGTACTCATTTCGCTCGCGGTAGCAGCGCTCGCGGCTCCGATGTTTGCGCAGAGCGCGCCGGCTCGCGTCGCGGTCGTCGACGTCAACAAGGTTCTCATGAGCTCACCGCCTGGAAAAGCGGCGTATGAGCGCCTGAAGAAGATGCAGGACGATCGCATCGCCAAGGTTCAGGCCATGAACGATGAGATTGCAAAGCTCGACAACGACATCAACACCAAGAAGATGTCGCTCAGCGAAGACAAGCTGGCCGACATGGCCAAGCAGCTCTCCGACAAGAAGATCGCTGCCCAGCGCTACGCGCAGGACGCCGATCGCGAAGTCGGCGAAGCGCGCGACAAGACGCTGCTCGACCTCGAGAACAAGATCAAGCCGGTCATCGACTCAGTCGGCAAAGAGATGGGTCTCGCAGCCATCTTCAACAAGTTCGAGTCCGGTCTGGTCTACGCCTCGGACGCGATCGACATCACCGACACGGTGATCAAGAAGTTCAGCGAGGCAGCTCCGGCCGCCGCGCCCAAGAAGCCGTAACCTCGATCACGACGCTCATTCGAAAGCCTCCCGCACGGGAGGCTTTTTTCGTTGAGAGCGACATACAATGCGCGCCCGAATGCCCGCGGTCCCGATCTCCGAAATTGTCGCGTACACAGGCGGCCGCTATGACGGTCCGGCCGATCGGATGATCGAAGGCGTGGCGCCGCTGGCCGAGGCGGACGAAGCGCAACTGGCCTTCCTGTCCAATCCGAAATACGCGCCGCAGCTCGCATCGACGAAAGCCGCGGCGATCCTCGTTCCGCAACAGACCGCCGGCGATGATGACCGCTTCATCCGCGTCGCCGATCCGTACTTTGCGGTCGCACAGGTGTTGGCGAAGTTTTTCGCGTCGCGCCCGGTCCCGGACGGCATTTCGCCGCGCGCTTCGATCGCGCAGAGCGCGAAGATCGGCGACGGCGTATCGGTCGGCCCGTTCACCACGATCGCGGACAACGTCACGCTCGGCGACGGCGTCATCGTCTACCAGAACGTCTCGATCGAGGCGGGATCGGTGATCGGAGACGGCAGCATCATCTATCCCCAGGTTTCGATTTACGAACGCTCCATCATCGGCAAGCGTTGCATCATTCACAGCGGCACGGTCATTGGCGCGGACGGCTACGGTTTCGCCACGCACGGCGGCCGCCATCACAAGATCCCGCAGGTCGGCATCGTGCGCATCGGCGACGACGTCGAGATCGGTGCCGGTTGCACGATCGACCGCGCCGCGCTCGGCGAGACGTCGATCGGCGACGGGACCAAGATCGACGACCAGGTCATGATTGCCCACAACGTCAAGGTCGGGAAGCATTGCCTGCTCGTCGCGCAGGTCGGCATCGCCGGCTCGACGCAGCTCGGCGACTACGTCGTCGTGGCCGGACAATCGGGTTTCGCTGGTCACCTCACCATCGGCAACCGCGTCCAGGTAGCCGCGAAGAGCGCGGTGCTGGGCGACGTCGCAGACGGCGCGAAAGTGATGGGCATTCCTGCGGTACCGTTCCGCCAGTTCGCGCGCCGGGAAGCGATCATGCGCCGGATGACACGGCGCAACACGGAGAACAAATGAGCATCCTCACCATCACCGAAATCATGAAACTGCTGCCGCATCGCTATCCGATGCTGCTGGTCGACCGCGTCCTCGAGATCGAAGACGGCAAGCGCATCGTCGGCCTGAAAAACGTTTCGGCCAACGAGCAGTTCTTCCAGGGCCATTTCCCCGGCGCGCCGGTCATGCCGGGCGTCCTCATCGTCGAGGCGATGGCGCAATGCGCCGCCATCCTCGGGCTGCGCGACATGCCCGACCGCGAGAAAAAACTCTTCCTCTTCGGCGGCGTCGACAAAGCGCGATTCCGGCGGCCGGTCGTTCCCGGCGATCAGCTGCAGCTCGAATGCATCGTCCTGCACCGCCGCTCCACGTCGGTCAAAATCCACGGCAAGGCCACCGTCGACGGCCAACTGGTCGCCGAGGCCGAGCTGTTCAGCGTCCTGATCGACAGACCCGAGTGATGACGATGGCCGAAATCGACTCCACAGCAATCGTCAGCCCCAACGCGCTCCTCGCGCCCGGCGTCGTCGTCGGCGCCTACGCCGTCATCGGTCCGAACGTCACCATTGGCAGCGGCTGTGTCATCGGCGCGTTCACGCGCGTCGAAGGGCCGACCACGATCGGCGAGCGCAACCAGTTCTACGGTCACGCATCGATCGGCGGGCCGCCGCAGGACCTCAAGTACAAGGGCGAGCACACCGAGCTGGCCATCGGCAACGACAACATCTTCCGCGAGTTCGTCACCATCAATCGCGGCACCACGGGCGGCGGCGGCAAGACCACGATCGGCAACGAAAATTTCTTCATGGCCTACTCGCACGTCGCGCACGATTGCCATGTCGGTTCGCACACGATCTTTGCGAACAACGCCACGCTGGCCGGTCACGTGGAGATCGCCGACTACGCCACCATCGGCGCGTTCAGCGCGGTGCATCAGTTCTGCCGCGTCGGCGAACACGCCTTCGTCGGCGGCGGCTCGATGATCACGCAGGACGTGATGCCATACGCGAAGACGGTGGCCAGCCGCGACAACCGTTCCTACGGCATCAACACCATCGGCCTGGAGCGCAAAGGCTTTTCGAAGGAAACCGTCGAAGCGCTGCAGCGCGCTTACAAAATCCTGATCCGGTCGAAACTGCGCGCCGACGAAGCGCTGCAGAAGATCGAGGACGAGCTCGGCCTCTTCCCGGAAGCTCGGTACCTCGTCGAATTCGTACGCACCTCGAAGCGAGGAATCATCCGTTGAGGATCGGCGTCGTCGGTACCGGCTACCTCGGCCGGTTGCACGCGCGCATCCTCACGGAGATGCCGGAAGCAAACGTCATCGGCTTCGTTGAGACGGATGACGCCATCGCCGCGGACATCATCGCCACGCTGAAGTTGAAGCGATTCGATTCGGTCGCTTCGCTCGCGCGCGAGATCGACTGCGCCGTCGTGGCCACGCCGACCACGACGCACTTTGACGTCTCCCGCGAGCTGCTCGAAGCCGGTTGCGATGTCATGGTCGAGAAGCCGATTACGGCCACGGTCGAAGAAGCGCGCCGGCTCATCGACATCGCAAACGCGAACAATCGAATCGTGCAGGTCGGCCACGTCGAGCGCTACAACCCGGCCATCACCGCCGTCGCGCCGATCCTGAAAAACGTTCTCTACATCGAAGCGGAACGCCTCGGCGTTTTCGTCGGCCGCTCGCTCGACATCGACGTGCTGCTCGACCTGATGATTCACGACCTCAACCTCGTCCTCTCCTTCCTCGGCCAGCGCGTCGTGGATGTTCGCGCCGTCGGCGTCGCGGTGATGACGGAGAAAGTCGACATCACCAACGTCCGCATCGAATTCGAAAACGGCGCCGTGGCCAACCTCACCGCCAGCCGCGTCTCGCAGGACCGCGTCCGCAAAATCCGCTTCTTCAGCCGCGAGGCCTACATCTCCGTCGACACGAAAGAGCAGGAAGTGAAGGGCTACCGCCTGGCCGGAAAAACGGTGCTGCCGATCGAAGTCACCGTGACCAGACAGGAGCCGCTCCGCGCCGAGCTCGAAGCCTTCATCGAATGCGTCCGCACGCGCACGCGCCCGCTGGTCAGCGGCGAAGATGGACTGGCGGCGGTGGAGTTGGCGATCCGCGTCGCGACGGCGATCGATGAATCGCTGCGGCGGTTTTCTCTCTCTTAATCCTGCGGGGCGCGCAGCGGTGCTACAGGCTACGAAAAATCGACGTCCCCGCGAACACCGCCGCGTCGCCGAGGTCCTCTTCGATTCGTAGCAACTGGTTGTACTTCGCGATTCGCTCGCTGCGCGAGAGTGATCCCGTTTTGATCTGTCCCGCGTTCGTCGCCACCGCCAGATCGGCGATCGTCGAATCCTCGGTTTCGCCGGAGCGGTGCGAAATCACCGATCGATAGCCGGCGCGCTTAGCCATCTCGATCGCGTCGAGCGTTTCGGTGAGCGTTCCGATCTGATTGACCTTGATCAGGATCGCGTTGCCGACACCCTGCGCGATTCCCTTGGAAAGAATGGCGGGATTGGTCACGAAGACGTCGTCGCCGACGAGCTGCGTGTTTGCGCCCATCGCCTTCGTCAGCGCGGTCCAGCCGTCCCAATCGCCCTCGGACATCCCATCTTCGATCGAGATGATCGGGTACTTCGCGCGAAGGTCCTGGTAGTACGCGACCATCTCCGCGCTGCTGCGTTTCGCCCCTTCGAAGTTGTACGAGCCCTTCTCGAAAAACTCGGACGCCGCGACGTCGAGCCCGAGGAAGATCTGCTCGCCGGCGCGATAGCCGGCTTTTCCGACGGCGGACAAGATCAGATCGAGCGCCTCGGCATTCGATTTCAGATCGGGCGCGAAGCCGCCCTCGTCGCCGACCGCCGTCGTCAGCTTGCGATCGTGAAGGATGTTTTTCAGATGATGGAACGTCTCCGCGCCGGCGCGCAGCGCATCGCTGAACGTCTCGAAGCCGGCCGGGATGATCATGAACTCCTGCACGTCGAGGTTGTTGTCGGCGTGGGCGCCGCCGTTGATGACGTTCATCATCGGAACCGGCAGCGTGCGCGCGCCCGGACCGCCGAGGTATTGAAACAGCGGCAGTCCCGACGCCTCGGAAGCCGCGCGCGCGACGGAGAGCGACACGCCGAGAATCGCGTTCGCGCCGAGGTTGCCTTTGTTCTCGGTGCCATCGATTTGCTTCATGAGCAGGTCGATCATGGCCTGCTCGCGTGCGTCCATCCCTTCCACTTCCTTGGCGATGATGTCGACGTTGTCGATGGCGTTGCGAACGCCCTTGCCGAGGTAGCGCTTCTTGTCGCCATCGCGAAGCTCGAGCGCCTCGCGCGAACCGGTCGACGCGCCCGACGGCACGGCCGCACGTCCGAGCGCGCCCGACTCCAGCAGGCAGTCCACTTCGATGGTCGGATTGCCCCGCGAATCGAGGATCTCACGCGCGAAAAGCTCTTCAATCTTGAACATGCGCGCGATTATCTTCGAAGTGATTAGTGGATTAGTAGATCAGTGGATTAGTGGAGATCATCGCCTTCCTGATCTACTGATCCACTAATCTACTAATCTACTTGTTCGACCACTACCGCACGCTCGCCGCGCCCTCCGAGTTCCGGCAGAAGATCGATCGCTCGGAGTTCCTCGGCATCGCGTTTCCAGTCGAGACTGAGGATGCGTTTTTCGCGGAGCTCGCCGCGCTGACGAAACGGCACTACGACGCGACGCATCTCTGTTGGGCGTTCCGGCTCTTCGCGAGCGGCGAGATTCGCGCACGCAGCGCGGACGCCGGCGAGCCGTCGGGCACGGCCGGAAAACCGATCCTCAGCGCGATTGAAGGAGCGGACTTGTACGACGTCGCGGTCATCGTCGTCCGCTGGTACGGCGGCGTGAAGCTCGGTACCGGGGGACTTTCGCGCGCGTATCGCGACACGGCCGCCGAGGGTTTGCGCGCCGCGGCGATCGAGGATCGCTATCTCTACCAACGATTCCGGATCACCGTTCCGTTCGATCAGCTCGGCGTCGTTTACCGGCTCATCGACGCGCCGCACGTGATCCTCGCAGCCGAGCATTTTGGCGAGACGAACGAGTTCGATTTCGATGTGCGGCTTTCACGAGCCGACGAGTTTGCAAGGGCCCTCATCGAAAAGCGTCTGGCGTGAACGTTTTCGCTAGAATCCGCCCACCATGTCGAACGAGATCGATGCCCTGCTCCAGGAAACGCGCAGTTTTCCGCCGTCTGACGACTTCCGCCGCAACGCCAACGCGAATGATGAATCGGTTTACGACGTCGCCGATCGCGAGGCGTATTGGGCGTCTTGGGCGGAGCAGCTCGACTGGCAGACGAAGTGGCACACGGTGCTGGAGTGGAACGCGCCCTACGCGAAGTGGTTCGTCGGCGGAAAACTCAACGCCTCGGCCAATTGTCTCGACCGTCACCTCGCCACGCGCGGCGAGAAGCAGGCGCTGATCTGGGAAGGCGAACCGGGCGATGTGCGCACGTTCACGTATCGCGAGCTGCACGCCGAGGTTTCGAAATTCGCGAGCGTCCTGAAATCGCTCGGCGTCGTCCTCGGCGATCGCGTCGCCATCTACATGCCGCTGGTGCCGGAGGCGGTCATCGCCATGCTCGCGTGCGCGCGTATCGGCGCCGCGCACTCGGTCGTCTTCGGCGGTTTTTCGTCCGAGGCGTTGCGCGATCGCATTCAGGACGCCGAGGCCAAGGTGCTCATCACCGCCACGGCCGGATATCGGCGCGGCAATCTCGTTCCTCTCAAGAAACTCGCCGACGCTGCCGCGGATGATTGCCCATCCATCGAGCATGTCGTCGTCGTAATGCGCCGCTCGGTCACGGAAGAGTTGGACGACACGGTCACGATGAAGCCCGACCGCGATTGCTGGTATCACGAGTTGATGCGGGAGGCTTCGGCCGACTGCGAGCCCGAGTGGGTCGACTCGGAGCAGATGCTCTACACGCTCTACACGAGCGGCACGACCGGCAAGCCGAAGGGCATCGTGCATACGACGGGCGGCTATCTGACCGAGGCGTACGCGACGTGCAAATGGGTTTTCGATCTGAAGGAAGACGACGTCTACTGGTGCACCGCCGACATCGGCTGGGTCACCGGACATTCGTATGTCGTCTACGGTCCGCTCGCCGCGGGAGCAACGGTTTTCGTTTACGAAGGCGCGCCCGACTGGCCGAAACAGGATCGTTTCTGGTCGCTCATCGAGAAGCACAAGGTCTCGATTTTCTACACGGCGCCGACGGCCATTCGCGCGTTCATGAAGTGGGGCCATCAGCTTCCCGAGGCGCACGATCTATCGTCGCTGCGGCTCCTCGGCTCGGTCGGCGAACCGATCAATCCCGAGGCGTGGATGTGGTACCACAAGTGGATCGGCGGCGAGCGCTGCCCGATCGTCGACACGTGGTGGCAAACCGAGACCGGCTCGATCATGATCACGCCGCTGCCCGGCCTCGTCGCGACGAAGCCCGGTTCCGCTACGCGCGCGTTTCCCGGCATCGACGCGAAGATCCTCGACGAAAGCGGCCGCGAGGTGGAGGTCGGCGGCGGCTACCTGGCCATCACCACTCCCTGGCCGTCGATGCTGCGCGGCATCTGGCGCGATCCCGAACGCTTCGAGAAGCAGTACTGGGCGAAGTGGCCGGGCATTTACTTCACCGGCGACGGCGCCAAGCGTGACGAGGACGGCTATTTCTGGCTCCTCGGCCGCGTCGACGACGTCATCAATGTTGCCGGCCACCGCATCGGCACGATGGAGGTGGAGTCGGCGCTCGTCGATCACCAGGCTATCGCCGAGGCAGCGGTCGTCGGCATCAATCACGACATCAAAGGGACTGCCATTGCGGCATTCGTAATTGTGAAGTCGTCGCGCGCCGAGGAAGCGAAACTCGATCCGGCCAAGTTCGAGAAAGAGCTGAAGGATCACGTGTCGTCGAAGATCGGCGCGATCGCCCGTCCCGAAAAAATCCTCGTCACCGCCGATCTTCCGAAGACGCGCAGCGGCAAGATCATGCGCCGTCTCCTTCGCGACATTGCCGAAGGCCGCGCCCTCGGCGACGTGACGACGCTCGCCGATCCGACGGTGGTGGCGTCGCTGAAGGACAAGTACGAGGAAGAGACGTAAGCGCTGATGCCGACTGTACTCGTGACGGGCGGCGCCCGCGGCATCGGACGCGCCGTCGTGGAGCGGCTCGCGCGCGACGGCTGGAACGTCGCTTTCACGTACGCAACGTCGACCGATCTCCCGGATGGCCTCGCGCTGCAGGGCGACGTTCGCGACGCGGCGCGCAACGCGGCGATCGTCGACGAAGTCATCGCGAAATTCGGCTCACTCGACGCGCTCGTGAACAATGCCGGCATCCGCCGCGATGCGCTGCTCTACAACATGAGCGATGCCGACTGGCGCGACGTCCTGCAAACGAATCTCGACGGTGCGATGTCGATGACGAAGTCCGCGCTGACGCCGATGATGAAGCAGCGCCGCGGCGCGATCGTGAACGTCGCTTCGCTCAGCGGACTGCACGGCGTGGTCGGTCAGACCAACTACGCCGCCGCGAAAGGCGCGCTGATCGCGATGACGAAATCGCTGGCGCGCGAAGTGGCGCGCAGCGGCATCCGCGTCAACTGCGTCGCCCCCGGCCTCGTCGACACGGACATGGTGGCCACGCTCGACACCGAGGTGAAGAAAGAGATGATCCGCGCCATCCCGATGCGGCGTGCGGTGAAGCCGTCCGAGGTGGCGGCAGCGATCGCGTTCCTGCTGGGCGATGACGCGAGTGCGATCACGGGTCAGGTCATTTGCGTGGACGGCGGCGCGTCGGCATAGCAGTCCGCTGTAGAATCCGCGCCATGGGTGAGCTACTTCAAAGGGCTGTTGCTGAAGCCTCGAAATTGCCGGAGGCGGAGCAGGAAGTCGTTGGTGCATGGCTGCTCGCGGAGCTCGAATCGGAACGCCGGTGGGACGACTTGTTCGCGAAGTCGCAGGACATGCTGCTGGCGATGGCCGCGGATGCGATTCGTGAGGATGAAGCCGGCCTCACGGAACCACTCGATCCGGACGACTTTTGAAGTCACGAAGGAATCGAGCGTTCCGAAAGATGCTCGCCGCTCTTCCGCACGAGGTGCGCGAGCAGGCAAAGACCGCATACGATCTTTTCCGATCGAATCCTCGGCATCCGAGCCTTCATTTCAAGCGCGTCTTCGCGAGTGGTCCAGTTGTTTCCGTTCGCGTCGGCCGGGATTACCGCGCGGTGGGCGTGGAACGCGAAGCGGGCGCGATTTTGTGGTTCTGGATTGGCCCGCACGAAGCCTACGAGACGCTTCTCGCAAATCGCAACCGCTGAATCCGGTTCACTCCAACTTGGCCCCGCGCTTGCGATACATCCCTTCAGCAACACAAGAAAGGGAGACCCTAAATGATCAATCCAAAGGTTTTAGCCCGCAATCTCGCACTCGCAGGAGCGCTGCCGCTCCTCGTCGCATCGTCTGCTTTTGCGCAATATGGAAGCTATCCGGGGACATACCGCGCCGCCAGCCGCGGCTATGCGAATCGCACCGTCGAAGGGACGGTCGCGTCCGTCGCGGTAGCCCGCAATGGAGGCGAACACGTCCGTCTCACGAACGGTATGGACGTGGTCGTTCCGCCGTCGATCACCAGCATGTATCAGAACCGCCGCTATCAAGCCGCCATGCTTGTACCCGGCGACGTCGTTCGCCTGAACGTCTACAGCCGCGAAGGTGATGGACGCGACGCGCAGGTTCGATCGATGGAAATTCTGTCGCGCTATGACAACGGCAACAACGGATACCGCAACGGCTACAACGATCGTCTGATCAGCGGAACCATCGTTTCGTACGACCGCCGCAGCAACCTGGCAGTCGTGCAGACCGACGGCGGCCGCACGGTCAACGTCGACGTCAACGTGTACGGTGGCCGCAATCGATTCCACCGCGGCGACCGTGTGAACATCTCGGGCCGCATGAACCGCGGGACGTTCGTCGCTGACGGCGTCCGCGTTCAGTAATCATTCTCTTTTCGCAACTCGAAACGCCGGAAGGTTCGCCCCTTCCGGCGTTTTGTTTTTGACGCGAAACCTTCACGTTCACGACACGTTTAGGGAGGGATCATCGTCGCCTGACGGAGTGGCAGCAGACGTGCAGCACTTCCGTCACAAAATCGACGCGCGAAAAAGAGGATCGATGAGCTCCGTATCCACCCTGACCCCACCGCCGCCCGCTGCCACCTCCACGAAATCCCTTCGCATCGGCGTCCTGGCGGCCATCGGAACCATGGACCCGCGCGATTCCGGCGACACCATCACCGGATTGATGCTCGGACAGGTGTTCGAGATGGCGTATTCGATGACCGAGGCCGGCACGCTGGAGCCGTGCCTCTTCGCTGAGTTTTTGCGCAAGGATCGCGATGGCGTGCAGCCGGTCTACTCCGCGCCGGTGCGCAAAGGGATTTTCTTCTCCGATGGAACGGAACTGACGGCGGAGATCGCCGCGGCGTCGCTGGCGAATGCGGGCGCGTTGCGCGGGCGAGCCACCGTTTCCGCGCGAGACGGGCGGGTGATCTTCACGATGAGCGGGCCGAGTCCGCGATTCGAGAACGTCCTCTGCCAGTGGAACACCGGAATCGTTCTCGACCGGCAGGGCACGTTCTACGGCACAGGACCGTATCGGCTGGCCGCGGGCACGACGATGCAGTCGATGCGCGATTCCGGGTTGGCGAAGCTGGAGAAGAATCCGAAGTATCGCGGAAACGCCGTCAGCGACGAACTGCTCTTCGTCGTCTATCCCACCGACATCGACGGCACGCCGAACCGCCTGATCGACGCCGCCAAGCGCGGCGAGATCGATCTCACGCTCAATCTCTCCGTGAATGACATCGTGCGCTACGGCATCAACGGGTACCAACCGATGATGCAGCCCGGCAACTCGACCGGCATCCTTTTCTTCAACAACGAGCGGCCGGTCTTTCGCGACGTCACCTTGCGGCGCGCCATTCAAAACGCCATCAATCCCATTCCGATCGCCGAGATCTGCTACGAGAAAAATCACTTCGCGTTCCTGGCGGGCGATCTCATTCCGCCGCTCATGGGAAAGGTCAGCGGCTCGACCGAGATGCGCGACCGCGAGCTGTTGCGAAAACATCCCGCGAAGCCTGCCAGCCTGACGCTGCTCGTCCCGTGGATTCCGCGTCCGTATCTGCCGAAGCCGATTCCGGCGGCGCAGGAAATCGCGCGGCAGCTCGGCACATACGGCATCCAGGTCAAGCTGCTGGAGACGCGAAACAGCGAGCACTACTTTCGTTCGCTGACGGTAGGCGATTACGACCTTTCCGTCGGCGGCTGGGTGGCCGACAATCCCGATCCCGCCGAGTTTTACGAGTCGTTGCTGTCGTCGGCGCAGGTGTCGACCGGCGGCCAGTACCTCACCAATCAGGCGCGGTGGAAGAGCGCCGAAACCGATGCCGCGCTGGCCGCCTATCGCGCCGACCCTTCGCCCGCGAACCGCAAAGTGATCACGGCCATGATCGAGCGCGAGGCCATCCTCATCCCGCTGATCTACGGCGCGTCGACCGCCATCCGCAGCCGCAAGGTGAAGAACTTCCACATCGCGCCGTCAGGCCACGTCGACTTTGCTGACGTCGAAATGTTCTGAAGCGCTATTTTTTCTGCGCCGCGATCCAGCGCGTGATGCGCGCGTCGAGGACGTCCAGCGGAAGACTGCCGCCGGCGAGAACCTCGTCGTGGAAACTGCGGATGTCGAACTTTGATCCGAGCTCTTTCGTCGCGCGCGCACGAAGGTCGCGAATCTTGAGCTGGCCGAGCTTGTAGCTGCAGGCCTGCGCAGGCCAGGAGATGTAGCGGTCCGTTTCGGACTGGATTGTCGGCTCGTCGACCGCGTGCGACTTGCGCATGTAGTCGACGACCTGATCGCGGCTCCATCCCATGTCGTGAATGCCAGTGTCGACGACGAGGCGCACCGCGCGGAAAAGCTCCGAGCGCAGGCGGCCGTAGTCCGAGCCGGGATCCTGGTAGAAGCCGACCTCTTTGCCGAGTTGCTCCGCGTACAACGCCCACCCCTCCGTGTACGCCGAGTTGCCGCCGTGCTTTCTGAACTCGGGGAGGCCTTTCAGGGTCTGCTGAATGGAGAGCTGCATGTGATGGCCGGGAATGCCCTCGTGATACGCGACCGCCTCGTCGTTGATGAACGAGCGGCTGGCGAAGTCGGAGACGGCCACCGAAACGCGGCCGGGACGTTTTCCATCAGGCGTTCCGGTCTGGTAGTGCGTGGCCGCGGCCTTCTGGAACTCGGGAATCGCTTCGACGGTCACGGGCGCCGAGGGGATGACGTTGAACAGCTCGGGCAGCTTCGGCCGCATCTGTTTGATGTAGCGGTCGAAGTCGTCGACGATCGCTTGCGCCGAGGAGGGTTTGTATTTCGGATCGGATTCGATGTGATCGCGGAACGACGCGAGATCGGCGTAACCGTTCGCCTTAGCCAGCGCAGTCATCTCGCCGACGATGCGGTCGAACTCGGACAACCCGATGCGATGAATCTCCGCCGGCGAAAGGTTGGTCGTCGTCAACCGGCGAATCGCCGCCTGATAGCGCCGCTTCCCATCCGGCAGACTCTCGATCGACAGCGTCGAACGGCCGTGCGGCGCGTAGTCGCTCGCGATGAACGACGCGAACTGTTTGTACGCCGGCAGCACCTCGGTATTCACCGCCGCGGTGATGGCGTCCGCGAGCCGCTTCTTGTCGGCTTCCGAAAAATCGGCCGGCATCTTCTTGATCGGATTCAGAAACGGATTCGCGGCGATGATGCCCGCGCATTGCGCCGGAATCTTTTCCGCCACGAACTTGACGATGACCAGGTGATCTTTGACTCCCGCGCGCAGCACATCCTCGGTCTGCATCAACGCATTCGGGATCTGATGAAGCCGCGCGATGTAGTCCTCGTAATGCTTGACCGAGTCGAGCGGCACCGCGTTCGGCAGGTCGGCCAGCCCGGTATGAACGCCTCCCTGCGCCGTGACCGGCATCTCGTAATTCTTCAGATCGAAGTCGTCGACGTTCTCCTGCATGTTGCGCAGAAAGAGGTCGTGCGACGTCCGATCCTCCTCGCTGAACCCATCGGTCTTGATCGCCTTGATCTTCGCCAGATAGTCCGCGTTCATCGCATTCCGCTTCACGACCGCGGCCAGCGAGTTGTCGCCCAGCTTGTCGTTGTAGCGATAGTCGCCGACCGCCGTCGCCTGCGTCGGATTCAGCTTCAGACTGGTCTGCCAGAAATCCTCAAACAGCGCGTTCTGCGCCGCAAGGCGCCGCTCCGGCGAGTCGGCCGGCTTGGTCTGAGCGGTGATGGAGAGCGTGGCGAAGAGTGCGAGAGCGACAAGTTTGCGCATTCGCGGAGCGTAGCAGAGGTCAACCCTGCTTCACCCCAGCGTTTGTGCCCACTCAACGCGGTTCCTGTTCTCCTTGGCGCGGTAGAGCATCGCGTCGGCGGTGGCGATGGCGGTGCTGGTGTTGTAGTCGCTGGTCACGCAGACGCCGAGGCTGATGGTGATGTGGAGGCTGGGAGCGATCGAGGAGAGGTCGAGGCGCTCGACGGCGAGGCGGAGGCGTTCGGCGATCTCGTGGGCCTGCTCGGCGGTGGCCGAGTGGAGGACGACCAGGAACTCCTCGCCGCCGATGCGTCCGACCTGATCGGTGGCGCGCAATTCGGCGCGGCAGGTGTGAGCGACGCTTCGCAATACGGCGTCGCCGGCGGCGTGACCGAACGTGTCGTTGATCCGTTTGAAGCGATCGATGTCCAGAACGATGACAGCTGCGGCGCGCCCCTCACGTTTCGCAGCGTCGAACTCGATCTCGGCCAATGCCAGGATGTGCCGGCGGTTGGGGAGACGCGTCAGCTCGTCGGTCATGGCCATGGCGCGCATGCGGCGCGTGTTGACGACCTGACGCCAGAAAAGGATCGCCATCGCAGCCGCGAGCAGCGCGATCAATGCGCTGACGGCGATCTGCAGTTTGCGGCTGCGTTCCGCCTCGCGGAGCGCGACCGCACGCAGTCCGTTCTCGCGGGCCAGCGCACGATTTTCCCGATCTTTCTTTTCACTATCGAAGGCCACGCGCAGGCGGGAGGAGAGCTCGTCATTTCGCAGCGCAGCGAGCGTTTGAGCGATTGCGGTATGCCGCGCCTCGGCGTCGTACGCATTACGCCAGTCGCCGAGTTGTGCGTAGGCGAGCGCCGCTTCCTCCGCATTCTTCTCGAGGAAACGGACGTTCTTTTCCTGTTCGAAATAGCGCCGCGCCGCGTCGAGCTCCGTCAGTGCTTCGCGAAACCGTCCCAGCCGGCGATAGACCATGCCGAGGTACTGCTTCGCGCTGGCCGTCCCTTCGGCGTCGTGCGCTTTCTCATAGAACGCCACCGCCTCATCGAGCAGCGGCAAGGCCTCGGAAGCCCGTCCCTGTTTCATCAACGCCAATCCGAGCGCGCGCTTTGTGTACGCGACGTCGGAAGGGCGCTGGAGCTTTTGAAACATCGCCAGCGCACGCCGGAAATGAAGCTCCGCCGCCGCAAAGTCGCCTTTCGTTTCGAACGTACTGCCGATGTTGAAAAGCGTGTCCGCGACGTCGCTCGGCTGACCATGTTTCTCGTAATCGCCGAGGAGCTGGCGGTAGTACTCGATGGCGCGGTCGTATTGCGCCATGTGCACATCGGCATAAACATTGGCGATGTTCGAGAGCGCTTCGAGGCGCCCTTTCTCGTCGCCGAGCTGCGCGCTGAGGCGATAGGCGTTCTGCAGATTCACCAGCGCGTCCGCCAGCGCGCCGCGTGTGTACTGAAGGTAGCCGAGGTTCTCCACGGTCTCCGCTTCGAGTGCACGATCTCCGGCCTGACGCGCCAGAGCCACGGCGACGCCATACTCCCGCTCCGCGTCGACGTTCTTCCCCTCCACGATCAGAGCCGTGGCGCGGCAGGCGAGCAACTTTGCGCGAAGGTCGATGTTTCCCGCTTTGTCCGCAGCCGCCAGTCCAATCGCCACCGCTTGATGCGCCGCAGGCGGCGTGTCCGCCCACCTGCATTCGAGCACCTGCACGCGCGCGATGACCGCGGGATCTGAAGGCTGCTCGCGTTCGACGGAATCGAGCAGTTGACGCGACCGCGGCTTGTCGCTGGCGCGGATGCGCTGCGCTTCGTCGAGGATGGCGTTCAGCCGGGCCGTATCCGCGGCGTTGAGACGCAGGACTCCGGCCAGGCACACGAACGTGTACATCGCGAGCCGGCGAAAAGTCATGTGGGGCTAGTGTCTCACGCGTGTCAGGGCGTTCCGGCGCTCGTTCATCTATAGTTGTCCATCATCATTTCCGAAGACGACCGGCAGCAGCGGCTGAAAGATTGGTGGTGCGTTCTTCTGCTCGCGGCCATCGTCACCGCGCTTTTTTCGGACGTCCTGTTCCTCGGCAACAACTTCTACGTCCGCGATCTCTTCGTCTATCACTTCCCGATGAAGCACGTCGTCCGCGAGATCGTTTCGCGCGGCGAGTTTCCGTGGTGGAATCCGTACTTTGCATCCGGGCAGCCGATGGCTGCGAATCCGGCCTACGAGATCTTCTACCCGCCGCAGTGGCTGATCTTTCTAGGGCCGTTCACGTTCGGCTTCGCGCTGCACGTGCTCGCGCACGTCTACCTCGCGGCGATCGGAGCGTTTCTGTTTTTCCGGTCGATGGCGCTGCGGCGCGATGCGTCGGTATTCGGCGCGCTGACCTTCGCGCTGAGCGGCTTTCTCCTCGGCACGGCCACGAATCTGCCCACGTTCTTCGTCTGGAGCTGGGCCGGCCTCGCGGGATGGGCGGCGTTGCGCGTCATGCGCGGCGGATCGATCGCGCTGCCGTCGATCATTTTCGCGATGCCGATCCTCGTCGGCGAGCCGGTTTCCCTTCTGCAGCTGTTCGGATTGATGTTCATTCTGGCCGGATTGAAATCGGCGCCGCGTCTGGGGATGACGATCGCCATCTCCGCTCTGATCGCGGCAGTGCAACTCGTTCCGGCGGTCGACCATGCCCGCGATTCGATCCGCAGCCGCGGGCTGCCGTACAAAACGGTGGCCGATTTCAGCCTGCCGCCGGTGCGCGTCATCGAGTTCATCTCACCGTTCGCGATTCCGCCGGTGAATGCGCCGGGAGAAGAGCGGACGCATTATTTTCTGACTCTCTATTGCGGCCTGGCCGCGTTCATCCTCTTCGTGGCGGGCATCGCCACGCGACAGCGAGGCTGGCTCCTGGTCATGGCGATCGCGCTAGTTTCGTACTTCATGGCCCTCGGCGATACGACGCCGCTGCTACGCATGCTGTACGCGTGCGGAATCCGCTTCATCCGTTATCCGGAAAAGTTCATCGCCATCGGCATCGTGACGATGATCGGCTTCGCGACCTTTGCCGCGCAACGGCTGCTCGAGGGCGATACGAAATTGCGGCGCGCCGTCATCATCGGAGGAGCCGCGGTCACTGTCATCGAGCTCTTCTCGCCGGTCGCCGCGGCCGCAATCATCGCCGCGGCGTGGACGATCGTGTTCTGGCGCGTGGGAACGAATCGCGCCTGGCACCTCATCGTGATTGCGCTTCTTCTCTTCGACCTCGGCATCGTCGCCAACCGCGTCATGCTGCGGCATCCCGCGCAATTCTTCACGCCGCCGGAATCGGTGAATGCGTTCACCCGGCCGGTCGATGGCTATGCGGTGTTTCAACGCGGCGAGTGGGCGCGTCCCGACCTCGGTGCGAAGTACGACGCGTTTTCGCCCGCACTCAACACGCGCAACGCGCTCAGGCCGTACACGCCGGCCGCGTGGGGTATTCGCAACGCGCTCGAGCTGGACTTCGACGAAACCGCCCTACTGCCGACCCACGACCTTCTCGACTCGATGCAACGCCTCGGCAATTCCGGCTTCCCGCGCTGGAGCGAGCCGTTCATGCAACTGTCGAACGTTCACTACGTCGTCGACTACAACCCGCGCGGCAGCATTCAGTCGCCGATCATCATCCGGCGATTTCCCAACCAGGGAAGGTATTGGTTCGCGCGGAGTCTCGCGCCTGTCTCGGACTTCGAACGCGCGATTCACGGCCCGATCGCGAACGGCGTTGCGTTCACCGATTTGACGTTCACGCCGGCGCCCGCAACGGTCACTAACGTTGTCGAGTCATCGCATGCCGCCGACATCGATGTCGAAGCGGCCGGTCGCAGCTTCCTGGTGGCTACGATCACGCGCCACAAATACTGGCGCGCCACGATCGACGGCCAACCGGCTCCGCTCGTTCCCGCAAATATTGCGTATCAGGGTCTCGTCGTCCCGGGCGGACGCCATCACATCGCGCTCCGCTATTGGAATCCGGTCGTCGTGGCCAGCGCCGTCGTCAGTGCGTTGACGCTTTTGGCCGTGCTCGCGTCGCTGTTTTGGAAGCGGAGAGGTGACGCAGCCGAAATTCGCGGCGCTACAATTCCCTTCCGCGCATGATGTATTTGCTCGTCGCTCATCCAGGCCACGAACTTCTCCTTCACGGCTGGATTTCCCGAAACAAACCGGCCGTCCACGTGCTCACGGACGGCGCCGCACATTCGTCCGGACGCCTGGCATCGACGGCGGAGTTTTTGCGCGACGCCGGAGCACGCACGGGCTCGATCTTCGGCCGTCTTTCCGACGCCGAGGCGTACGAGATGCTGCTGGAGCGCAACGTCGCGCTGGTCTACTCGATCGTCAGCGAGCTCGCGAATGAACTGCAGAACGAACAGCCTTCGATCATCGTCAGCGACTCCGCCGAAGGCTACAACCCCGTTCACGATCTCTGCCGCCTCATCGCCGGGGCGGCGATCGCGATGGCCGGCGTCCGCACGAAACAATACGAGTTCGCCGTGGTCAATCATCCGCAGTCGTTCGATGCCGCGGAGATCGTCGTCGAGCTGGATGATGCCGAATACGCCGCCAAGATGGAACGGTCGCGCCGGCAGGCGGGTGCCTTGATCGACATCGACGACTTATTGAAGAAGCACGGCGCGGACGCCTATCGTTTGGAAGCTCTTCGCGCTGTCGCCGATTGGAGGGCGATCGACGAAGGCGAAACGCCGCTCTACGAACGTTTCGGCGAAGAGCGGGTGGCGGCGCATCGCTACACGAACGTGATCCGGCGGCGCGAACACATGCTGCCGCTGCGCGACGCGCTGTGCGCCGAGGTGGAAAAGCGCTCATGCGTGTTCTGATCGCCGGGCATTCGTTCGGCGAAATCGGCGGCGTCCAGCGTTACGAGCGCGACCTGGCGTCGTGGCTGCTCGCAAACGGGCACTCGCCGGTCATCTACGTCACGCAACTCGGCGATGCCGCGCGCCAGCTCGATGCGATGACCATTCCGGTCGTCGACGACCTGCGCATGATCACCGGTCCCTTCGACGTCATCCATGGCGACAGCGCCGTCGAGACGATGGCCGCGCTGCTCCACTTCCCGAATACGCCCGCGATCTTCGTCTGCCACGGCTGGGAAACATTGGCCGCACCACGCCGCGTTTTCCCCGAATCCTTCGCTACGTCGCCGTCGACGATACCTGCGCCGATCGCCTCCTGACGCGCGCCGGCATTCCGCCCGAACGAATCTCCGTGTTGCTAAACGGCATCGACGTCGACGCCTTTGTGCAGCGCGAGCCTCTGCCGCCGAGACCGCGCCGCGCCGTCGTCTTCGGCAATCTCGCGCATGAGCTGACGTTCCTCCCCGCAATCCGCGAGGCCTGCCGCCGCGCGAACCTCGAGGTCGACATGATCAGCGCCGCCGCCGGCACCGCCATCACGAATCCCGAGACGATCCTCGGCAACTACGACCTCGCCTTTGCTAAGGCCAAGTGCGCCATGGAAGCGATGGCCTGCGGATTGGCGGTGATAGTCGTCGGCGAGAGCGGCGTCGGAGGTCTTGTGCGCTCCGGCAACTTCGATCGGATGCGCCGCCTGAACTTCGGCATCCGCACGCTACAGAAGCCGATGACAGTCGAAACGCTTCTCGCCGAGCTCGCGCTGTACGACGCCGCCGATGCCCGCGCCGTCTCCGACCGCATCCGCCGCACCGCGTCGACGGCCGATCTGCACGAAGCGTTGTTGTCTGCCTATCAGTCGGTGATCTGCGAACACGCCGCCACAGCGATCGACCCGATCGAAGAAAGCCGCGCAGCCGCCGCATTTCTCCACGACCTCGCCGTCCGCGACCGCCACCGCGAAGGAACGATGTTCACGCTCGCCAAAGCCTCGCAGCGCGTCCTCCGAATCCCGCTCGTCGGCCCCGCCGCAACCCGCGCGCTGCGCTGGCTGATTCGACGGAACTGACGCGTGTTGGCCCATCGGGGCGACAGCTCAAACGGCCGGCGCGATGCGCTCGCGCCGGCCGTTCCAATCGCCGGTCAGTGTGCTGCCGCTGCGACAGGGGCTACCGCCTGCGTCGGGCGGCGGTTGCGCGACAGGTGCGGGACTACGCCGAGGAGGCGCTCGACGACCATGAGCTGCGCGCGGTGGTGCATCTCGTGCTCTTTCGTCCCCTGGATCATTTCGAAGCGGCTCTTCGGCGGCGCCCCGTTCGGCATCGTCACGAGCTCGTCGGCCTGCGGCTGCGGGATGCGCTCAACGAAGTCCCCCCACTTCTCGCCGTCGGTGCGGAGCAGATCGATGATCTGTGCCTTGGAGTACGGCAGCTTCTCGTGGATGGGCGCTTCCTTCAGGATCGTGCCGAAGAGCTGGAAGTCCTCGATCGATGAGATGCGCTCGCTGCCGTGAACGTAGTAATCGATCTGTGGGGCGGAAGCGATGTGCAGAAGCGTCTCCGCCACGGAACGGCTGTCGGGCGTGACGCGATAGCCATAGCTCTCCTCCGGAATGTCCTCGGCGACGATGATGGTGTTCTTACGTACGGTACGTATGGCGTTCGCCAACTGCTGCGGTCCGTAGGGATTCATGATTCCTTCTCCTTTTCACTTGCGAATTGCAAGCAGTCTTTCATGATCGCTTGCGGATTGCAAGTAGGTTCTGTTACGTTGAAAATGAAATGCCCGTGAAGAAGAAGAAGCCGCCTCGGCGTTCGTCGTGCCCCGTCAACGTCTCGCTGGAGATCTTCGGTGACCGCTGGTCGCTGCTGATCATCCGCGACCTCATGCTGCGCAGCTATCGCACGTACAAGGAGTTCCTCTCCTCTGACGAAGGGATCGCCACGAACATCCTGGCCGAGCGCCTGCAGCGCCTCGAGGCCGCCGGAATCATTACTACCAGCCGCGACGCCGAGGACGGGCGCAAGGTGGTCTATCGCCTGACTAGCAAGGGCATCGACCTCGCGCCTGTCCTGGTTGAGTTGGTCCTCTGGAGCGCGCAGCACGAGGAGACCGGCACCCCTCCCGCTGCGATCCGCAAGATGCGCGCAAAACGCGAGCAGTTTCTCGCCGAGATCCGCAGGAACTGGGAAGAAGGGGGGAACGCGGTATTCATCCCCGGCCCGCCGAAACGATCTTGACTCCTTCTTCGTCAACACCACATGCGATGGGCGACTCTCGCGGTTCTCGTGCTCGCGGCAACGGCCGTTGCGGCTGAGACGCGGGTCACGTTGACGGGCGTTGAGGGCAGCGCCGAGCTTTGTCGATTCCGGGCTGGCGACCGCGAGAAACCGATCGAGCGCTGGTTGAGCGCGCAGGCGGTGACATGCGTGGCGTCGGACGCGCCGCTGGCGTTTCCGCCGGGACTGTGGAACGTCTTCGCGCGGGCGCGCGGCGCGGTGTCGATCGATCCGATCGTCGTCGATGGCGCCGCGGCGCCCGCAAATCTCGATATCGCGCTCGTTCCCGCGGCGACGGTCGCGGTGCAGCTTCCGCCGGAAACGACCGGGGTGGTGTACGCGCCGAAGCGCGTCATCGCCTATCCGGCGTCGGAACGGACGACCGTTCCGGCGGGAGAAGAGCTCTGGCTCATTCTCCTGTCGAAGGGAGCGCCCGTCGCGGTTGTCCCGATCGCATCGGGAGCCGAGCGCGTCGATCCACGTCTCGTCGATGCACCGGCCGTTCTCGGCTGGATGCAGGTCTCCGAGGCCGATCGTGCGGCGCTGAAGACAGCGCGCGGCCTTCAGCAGCCGCATATCGCCATCACCGCGAACGGCAAGGAAGTGGTTGCCGCATCGCAGCCCAGCCCCGACGCTCTGAACGGTGCGTTCGTGCTGTTTCGCGGCCTCTCCGCTGGCCCGGCGGAGCTGAAACTCGATGGCCGCGGCTGGCTTCCATTTCGCCGCGCGGTCCGCGTCGCGCCGCAATCAGTGACGCTGATGCGCGAGCCGATCCCGGCCCGCGCATCGGCGACGATCATGATCAACTGGAGCACGGAAGGCGATCTCGCCGCGCTCGATCGTTCCCTCGGATCGTGCGAGCCGCCGAAAGAAACGCCGCGGCTCGAGCTCACCATCGCCGCCTGTCCCGAGCCAAAGCCCGGCAAGACGCTCGATCCCGAAACGTGCACCGTCATTCACAAAGAAACGCTCCGCAACGAGTTGAGGTTCGGCTCGGTCCGCGTCGATGACGTTGTACCCGGCACCTATCGCGCGGAGCTTCGATTTGGCCGCCTGCCGCCGATCGACGAGATGGTGGACGCGCCGCCGCTGCAGCAGCGTCCCGTCCCGCTGCAGGCCAGGTACTTCGAGGCCTACGGCAGTCTCACGCACGGCGGTGAACCGCTCCGAGAAGACGCACGCATCAACTTTCCGAACGACGGCGTCGGATTCGCGCTGCGCGATACCGGCGAGTATCACGCCGTGGTCAAGGAGAGTTTTCCGCTCGATTCGAAGATCGACGTGGCCACCTGCAGCGGCAAGCACTTCATCGTGCTCGCCGAGCAGGGGATGGACGTCTGGCGCAAGGTGCGATTCGACATCGATATCCCCGACAACGAGATCACCGTCACCGTCGCCGATACGTTCACGCAACTGCCGCTGGCCGCGGCGACACTCAACTACGTCGTGATGTCGAAGCGAGTGCCGCGGCGTCCTGTGCTCACGCGCGACGTCGGCCAGGGCGAAGCCGGCGCGGGACGGTTCGTCATCGACGCGGTGCCGCCCGAACGCGAACTGCATCTCACCGTGAGCTGCCGCGGCTACAAGAAGAAGGAGATCGATCCCTTCTCCATGACGAAGAGCGAGAAAAAAACCATCGACGTCGCTCTCGTTCCCCTCGGCGGATCGGAAGCGAAAATCATCTCCGCCCGCTCCTTCGAAGCCGGCACGATCTTCTGGTTCAACTCGTCAGGCGTGGAGACCGAGCGCGCCGATCTCGCGCCTGATGGAACGTTCCATTTCGAGCGGACGCATTATCGCGACGAGACCATGACCGTCGTCTCGCATTCGCACCCGCTCTGGATCCTGCGCGCCCCGCCCGTCGAAAAAGCGACGCCGTTGCAGGTGCGCTTCCCCGACTCCGCGCCGTCGCGCGATGCCGAGGTCACCATCGACAACATGCCGCCGCGAATGGTGACGCCGATCGGCGTCGCCATCGGCAACCTGCGCGTCCCCCAACCCGCTCTGGCCCACCACCTCGTCCTTCGCGACACCTCTCCGCTGCTCCGCGGCAGCGGCCCATTGCTCATCCCCGCCCTCGCGGAGACAGGACCCATCGACATCCTGCGGGGACCTTCTATTTTTCAACGCCCGCAACAGCTCCTCGACCCAACCCGCAACTTCGGCACGTCGGCCACGCAACGGCTCGAAGCAGGGAAAGCGGTCGTATTCGCTTCAGTGCCGAGGTAGCTGCACGTTCAGTTCGAGTGCACCGGCGCGGTGCCGTTGACCAGGAAATCGCGCAGGATCGCGATGCGATGTGCCATGAACGTGATCTCGATCAGGGAGCCCGGCTGGAATCGAGGACCGTCGGGCCCGGACACCACCCGCGACTCATCAAACATCTGGAAGGGGACGTTGACGAAGAACCGGCCCAGAACCGGATCACCGGCCGCCAAACTCGGCGTCACGCCATTGTGGCAGCCCTCGCATCCGCGCATGGCGACGCGAAGCATGAGTTGCTGCATGGTGAGATTGCTGCCAACCCGCTGCAATTCCGCCTGAATCCTGACATTGAAATCGGTTCCATCCGGTGTGCTGAGACCTCGATTGAAGCCGGAAAGCGGGTCGAATGCGGTCCGGTCGGCAAGCGGATCGCTTTCGGCCATGAGGTACGTCGTAGGCACGTGCATGTCGAAGAGATCGAGGTTGTTGACCGCCAGCGATCCCACCTGACTGACGAATGAATCGCGGAAGGCGCGCGCGACGTCAGACGTGTCGTGCCCGTCGAAGTAGCCGCCGAAGGGCACGTTCTCCAGCACGTCGGGGTTCATGCGCAACGTGCACGCGCCGCCGGCACAGCTCTTCGTCAGCCGGAACTGATAAAAGCGCGGGCGGTTCGCGTCGCCTCCGAACTCCAGAGTCCGGACGCCGCTCTGGTTGGCGCTGCCGTCGTAATTCGGCGGATCGATGACCGGAGCGTATCCGGCCGCACCGTTGAAGAAGAACGCTTCCAGTTGATCCCGCCGCGCCGAGGGAGATTCCTGCGCGCTGAGATTCGCCCAGAATGCCGCGGCGTTTCGACAGCCGCTGAGCCCGAGCTCGGGATGCGGGTTGGGAAGCACGGCCTCAAAAATGATGTGCAGCTTGTCCGTTTGCGTCGTTCCTTTTCGCGCGAAGACCATGCGGTACTGCCCGCAATTGGAACCGTCCGGCGGCGTGAGGTCAAAGCGATTGATCAGCGCGATCGGGATGTACTCATTCGGCGCGTAGGGCGACGACGCAAACGCTCCTTCGGCCGTCGGACAGCGCCGCGGGATTCCGTTGAACGAAGGCGTACCGTTGACGAGGAAATCGTCACAGTGAGGAGCGCTGGCGTCGAAAAGGCCAGGCTTCGGATTCTGCGTGTCGAACCATTGCCGGTAGAGCTGGCCCGATGTCAGTCCAGGGACGCCACTCCGCGCGACGAGCTGATCGAGCACCCGTTGGAAGGTGAAGTTCTGGAGAAGGAGCTGGTCACTGACGATGAAAGACCGCTGCTCGATCAGCGGGCCGAGCGGCGGCGGCGGTTCAGAAGCCCGCCGTCTGGTGGCGCCGGCAAAGAGTATAAGGGCCGTGACGGCAAACGCCGCGAGTCCAACGGTTTTCCACCGGCGCGATCCAAACGGCAAAGGTGTGACGAGCATTTTTTCGTCCTCCCTCGAACTTGCCCAGCCATTTTAAGAGCTGTTTCGTGCGGCATACTGGCCCGCATCGACGCCGCCGCGCTTCCTCGCGAGAGACTTACTTCTGGTCCGTTGGCGGCGTATCTCTTCTTCCAAATTAAACGACGATGCCATCCGCGCGCGAGAGCCAGCGCGTCGGTTGGAATGTGGGGATCGGCAGCGGTTCGATCAGCGGCGCGTTATCGCGCCAGAACGAGCGGAACTCCTTTTTCTGACCGGTTCGATAGAAGTTCATCAGATAACGGAGATCGCACGTGGCGAAGTCGGAGAACCACTGGTCGAGATCGCGGACGCCGACGTCGTGCAGGAGTTGCAGGCTGTAGCCGCATGCGGCGCGCTCGTAGCGCTCGATCTCAGCAAGCCGCGATTCCGGCAGATTCGTCTCGACTTTTCTTCCGATCTCGCGATCGGCAGCGCTGAGGTTCCATTGCACGGTGTGCCCAAAGAGATGGGCGAGAATGAAGACTGACTCCTCCGCGCTCAAGTCGTAGTCGACGCGGATCTCCGCGCCATCCAGATCGCCGGTAAACGGATTCGGAACGTCGGTGATGACCACCGGCAGCTCATATCGATCTTCGAGAAATTTCTCGAGGACGTTGAAGACCTCGCGGAACCGATCCTCGCTGATCATCGTGCCCATCTTACGCGCGCAACAACGAAAGCTCGCCAGGCCTCCTTACGTCCAATACAATACGTAAGGAGGAATGAGCCATGCCTGTCTCGACCATGACCAGCAAGGGACAGACGACCGTCCCGAAGGAAGTCCGCGAAGCGCTTGACCTCGAGCCGGGCGTGAAACTGCGGTGGGAAATCCACGGCACCCGCGTTGCGATCACGACCCAACGCCCGGCGCTTTATGAACTGCGAGGCTTCATCAAGCACGGCCCCGACGCGCTGACGGCTGTTGCTGAAGCGCGCAAGACGCGAGGCCGCGTCTAGCATGCGCAGAGTGGTTGCGGACGCGAACGTCTTCGTCTCCTTCTTCGTGGAGCGAAACAAAGCGCAGCAGGAAGCCGCTCTCATGCTCCTGGGCGCAGCCGAAGAGGGGAAGATCGCCGGCATCATCCCGCAGTCCGTCATCTTCGAAATCGCATACGTCCTGCAGAGCCAGTACAGCCTGACGCCGCGACAGACGGCAACGGTTGTCGATGCGGTGACAAAGTTCCCTGGCATGCAGATCATCGATGATTGCCCTTGGAAACGCATCCTCGAAATCTGGCCCGATTCCTTCTCCGGCCTCACCGAAGCGGTCATCGTCGCAGTCGCAACTACGAACCGATACGACTCCGTTGCGACTTTCGATCGGAAGCTCGCCAACAAACTGGCAAGCTTCGGCCTCACCGCATACTTTTGAGCTCCACACGCTTCCTCATCTCCCGCCTGAACGCTACAAGTATGTTGCAATGCGGGAAACCGCATTCGTTACGATCCGTATCAAGGGAACCCCATGACCGCGGCGCCTGTGGAAGAGAGTATTGGGCCGTACAAAATCGTCTGCAAATTGGGCGAAGGGGGGATGGGCCTCGTCTACCTCGCGCACGACGATGATCTCGACCGCGCCATCGCCATCAAGCTCCTTCCCGAGCATCTCGCCGGCGATGACGAACAGCTGGCGCGTCTGAGGCAGGAGGCGCGTACCGCCTCGTCGCTCAATCATCCGAACATCATCACCATCTACGAAATCGGCCAGCATCAGAGCAGCGCGTTCATCGCCATGGAGTACATCGATGGCCAGACGCTGCGCGACCTGATGTCGGCCGGTCCGGTGCCGGTGCGCAAGACGCTGCAGATCGTGTCGCAGATCGCCGATGGTCTCGCCGCGGCGCACAAGCGCGGACTCGTGCATCGCGATCTCAAGCCGGAAAACATCATGCTGACCAACGAAGGCGGCGTGAAAATTCTCGACTTCGGCCTGGCGCGGAGTTTCGCATCCGGCACCCTCGGCGTGAGCGACCGCAAGACCGATCCGGGCATGATCGTCGGCACGGTCGGCTACATGTCGCCGGAGCAGGCCAAGGCGGCCAACGTCGACTATCGCTCCGATCAGTTTTCGTTCGGCGCGATCCTGTACGAGATGCTCGCCGCCGCACCGGCCTTCCAGGGAGCGAGCGCGGTTGAGACGATGTTCATGGTCGTGCGCGATGAGCCGCCTCCGCTGTCGCAGGTCGCGCCGCAGGTGCCGGCACTTCTTCGCTGGATCGTGGAGCGTTGCCTGGCGAAGGATCCGGATGAGCGCTACGCCTCGACGCGCGATCTGGCGCGCGACCTTCAGCATCTGCGCGATCATCTGTCCGAGGCCGGCATCGCGCCGGTGCGCGAAGAGAAGGCGGAGGAGGAAGTCGTCGTTCCTCGGCTTCGTTGGCCGCTGCTTGCCGCCACCGCGATCGCGGCGCTTGTGATCGGCGCGCTGCTCACGGCATGGTTGCGGCGTCCGGCGCCGCCGACGATCACCTCCGAGCGCTATCTCACGTACTCCGGCAACGACTTCTCGCCGGCCATCTCGCCGGATGGAAAGCTCATCGCCTTCAGCTCGCGCCGCGACGGAACGCAGCGCATCTGGCTCAAGCAGATCGAGGGCGGCAGCGAGGTTGCGCTGAGCCAGGGTTCCGACGATTTCCCGCGCTTCTCGCCCGATGGCGCGTCGATCCTCTACGTTCATTTCATGGCGGATGGATCGTCATCGCTGTACCGCATCCCCGTCGTCGGCGGCGAAGCGCGCCACATTCTCGACGGCGGAACGAGCGGCGAGTGGTCGCCGGACGGCAAGCTCCTCGCGTTCAGCAAGAACGCGGTCGATGCCACCGGCCACGTTTCCAGCATCATCCTTCTGGCGAATGCAAACGGTACCGGCGTGCGCGAATTGCTGCGATCGGACATCGTGTCGCTTTCGCAGCCGAGGTGGTCGCCGGATCATAAGCAGATCGCGCTGATCGGTGCGTCGGGCCGCGTCGCGCAAACGATCGTCGTCATCAATGCCGACACGAAGGTCGCGCGAACGCTCACGAGTCCGCCGAAGTCCGGCGAGATTTCGGTGCCGGTGTGGACGGCCGACAGCCGCTCGCTGATTTACGTTCGCGCAGCCTCGGTGGAAGCCGTGGTCGGATCGACGGCCGACATCGTCCGCCACGATGTCGCCAACGACACGACGCAGGTCATCGGCTGGAGCTCGCACAACGGAACGCTGCTCGACGTGATGGGCAAAGGACAGATGATTCTCGACGTCCGTTCGCCGCGCGACAACCTGCGCGAGATCGATCTCGATCGTCCCGCGAACGCGCCGGCATCGGCCGTTCCGGCGGAGCGCTGGCTGACGCGCGGCAACAGCAGCGATCGCCAACCGGTCTATTCGCCCGACGGCAAGTCGATCCTTTTCTCATCGAACCGCAGCGGCAATCTCGACCTCTGGCAGATGAACCTCGGCACGGGCTCGGTCCGCAAGATCACCGACGACGCCGCGGAGGATTGGGACCCGTCCTATACGCCCGACGGAACGAAAATCGTCTGGAGCGCCGGCCGCAGCGGCAACCTCGAAATCTGGATGGCCAATGCCGACGGCAGCGAAGCGCACCAGGTTTCGCACGATGGCGTCGACGCCGAGAATCCGACTGCGACCGCGGACGGCCAATGGATCCTGTACAACTCCTTCAACCAGAAACACCTCGGCATCTGGAAGGTTCATCCCGACGGCAGCGGCGCATCGTCCGTCGTCAGCGGCCGCGACGTCGTGCCCGACGTCTCGCCCGACGGCAAGTACGTGGCGTTCCTTTCCGAGGGGCGGACGCCGCGCGCCACGGTGCGCGTCGTGCGCATCGCGGATGGCGCGCCAACGCGCTTCATCGTGCCGGTGCCGGCGCCGCCGCACACCACGGCGATCCTCGGACGCATGCGCTGGATGCCCGACGGCAAGGCAATCGCATACCTCTACCTCGATGAACATGAAGTGAACGGCGTGTTCCGTCAGGACTTCATCGCCGATCAGGACACGAGCGCCACGCGCAGGAAGCTGGCGGCGTTCGATCCCGAGCGAGCCACGGAGTCGTTCGGCATCTCGCGCGACGGACGCACGATCGCCGTGGCCGGATGGGAGCAGCTCTTCAGCCTCATGTCCATCGACGGCGTTCCCGGCGTGGCCGCGAAGCGCACGGACAAGAAGGAGAATTGAGCCGATGACGGAAAAGAAAGATCTCGACATGTCCCTTCCCGCGCCCGCGTCGTCGGTGGTGATGAAAGCGATCGACGCCACGACGTTCAGCGATATGGAGAGCTTCGTCAAAGATCTGGAAAGCCGCCCCATCGAGCGCCTGCTCAAAGACCTCCCCAACCTGGCCAAACTGCCGCCGGCGAAGGTCTCGCTCGTCTCCTATGTCATCAGCGGAAAATATCGCCAGGCCGACGAAGCAACCCGCGCGACAATCAAAGAAAGCATCCAGTCCACCGTGAACGGGATGGATTTCGACGAGCAACGTCAGCGCGTCGCCCAGATGCTGGAACGGCTCCGGTAGCAACGACATCGCAGGTAGGGTTTGACCGTGTTCGCGACTCTCCTGATCGAGAGGAGAATCGAGATGAAACGTTCAGCATTGGTAGCGGTCTTCCTGGTGGCGTCTGCGGTATCTGCACAGACGCCGGTGCGGATGTCGTGGCAGGAGTTCGCGAAGGATCCGAAGCGGGTGGCGAGCTTTCGCAAGGCCGTCGCCGTCATGAAGTCGCGCAGTACAGCGGATCCGAAATCCGCTGAGTACCGCGGAAGCTGGGAGTACTGGGGCGCGATGCATGGCTACTTCGGCACGACCTCACCGACAGGAACAAAAGAAGCGTGGATGGCGAAATACGGATATTCGCCGAGCTCTCCGTACTGGCAGAACGTGAAGAATTTGACGCCGCCGGACTCCATTGCCACGACGGTCTGGGCGCAGTGCCAGCACGGCACGCCGTACTTCTTCCCGTGGCATCGCTTGTATCTCTACTACTTCGAGCGCGTGCTGCAAAAGGCGGCGGGCGATCCGAATCTGCGCCTTCCGTATTGGGATTACACCGACACGGCCAATCTGGCGATGCCGAGGGAGTTCACGCAACCGACGTATGTCGACGCGGGCGGAAAGACGGTTTCGAATCCGCTCTACGAAGCGCGGCGCGCACCCGGCTGGAGCAGCGGCAGCAAGCTCGATGGCACGATGACGAACATCAATCGCGCGCTCAATCTCCCGAACTTCCTCGGCAGCGGACAGTTTCAGTCGACGATCGAAGGAACGCCGCACGGCGCCGTGCACTGCGCCGTCGCGCCATGCAAGAACACCGTGATGGGCGCGGTGCCGTATTCGTCGAATGATCCGATTTTCTGGCTGCACCACTGCAACATCGATCGCATGTGGGATTGCTGGCACAGCATCAGCGGCCACGACAATCCAAGCGATCCGAATTACCTGAAGCAGCAGTTTTCGTACGTCGACGAGAACGGGAACCTCGTCACGAAATCGGTCAACGACATCATCAACGGCGGCCTGGTCGATTACGTCTACGAGCGTCCAAGCAATTGTGCGCGTCCGGGAGCAGTGCTCTTCGCCGCGCAGAAGGTGCCCGCGGCGGCGACGATGAGCGCCGCCGAATTCGACAAGACCCGCGTCGCTCTGTCGCATTCCGTCGTCCTCGGCGCCGCAAAAGGCGTGGCCATCAACGCGCTTACGATGCGTAAAAGCGTGACGCTCCCCGAGAACAAGGAGACGAGATCGCCGAAGCTGTTCGCGATGTCCGCAGAGCCGATGGTTCCGGTGGAAACGGATCTCGTTCTGAAGAACATCAAGTTCGATTTCCCGCCCAACACGACCTACGACGTCTATCTCGAATCGAAAAGCAATCCGTCGAAGCGCGTGCTGGTCGGCTCGCTGAACTTCTTCACGACCACGGACAACACGCTGCCGGATCAGGTTTTCAACATCACCGATGTTCTTCCCGCACTCGGCAAGAGCGGGAAGCTCGATCAGGTCAACGTGGTGTTTGATGCGTCGACCGGCCGCATCGGCGGACCGGGCGCAGCCGCGACGTTCAACGCCAAGGCGCACCTCGTCGTCGGCGAAGTCGACTTCGTGGTCCGCTCCCAGCCGGCGGAGTAAGGCAGTCTTTCTGCGGAGGTGCGCGAACAACGCGCACCTCCGTTATCGAGAGTGATCGATTCGCCGCCGCTCGCTCGCCTTCACGATTTCGCTCATGTCCGATGTTGGCCGGATCTCGAAACTGTTGCCATACGTCAGCGCCGGATGCTGGCTCATGAGCTGGACCGCGTGATTCATGTCGCGGGCCTCGAGGACGAGAATGCCGCCGAGTTGTTCCTTGGTCTCCGCGTAGGGACCATCGGTCGTCGCTACTTTGCCGTTCTTCCAGGACAAGGTCAGCGCCGTTTCCGCGGGCTGAAGCGCTTCCCCGCCGGCCCAGTGCCCGTTGGCGCGAAGATGCTCGTCGTATTCGATGCACGTGTCGAACATGGCGTTCCGCTCGCTCTCCGTCATGCCATCGAATTTGCTTTTGTCGTAGTAACCGAAACAGAGGTATTTCACGGTTCTCTCCCCGTGTTACTTGCCTTCGCCTTGTTCCGGAGCGGGGAAGAAGAGAAGCTCGCGCACCTCGCCGGGCACGTCGCAGATGATGGCGCCCTTGCGCGCCCACGCCAGCGCCTCGTCCATGTTGGCGGCTTCCAGAATCCAGAAGCCGCCCATGTGCTCCTTCGTCTCCGTATAGGGACCGTCGGTGACGACGACCTTGCCGTCGGATTGCTTCCGCACCGTCTTGGCGTCGGCTGGCGGGGCAATCCCGCAGGCGAATTTCCTGACGCCGGCTGCAATCATTTCGCGGTTGAGCGCGTGGATCTCTTCCATCATCGCTTCCGTTACGACGGACGGGTCGAAGTTGTCGGGCATGTAGTTACAAACTAAATACTGAGGCATGAGTTCTTCTCCTTTGCCCTATAGTCGTCGGGAAGACCGGAAATCGACAGTCGCTCGAACTTTTATTTCAGCTGGCGAATCCGAGCCCGCAGAAACTGCCGCTCCGGCTCCTGTTGCGTCAGCGCCAGAGCTCTCTCATACGAGGAGCGCGCCTCGGCCGTCCTCCCCAGCCGGCGGTACATCTCGGCCCGGGCGGAATGCGCCAGGTAGTAATTCGCCAGTTCGCCCTGCTCCAGCACCGCGTCGATCTGCGTCAGACCGGCCTCCGGACCATCGCGCATGGCGATGGCCACCGCACGATTGAGATGGACGACCGGCGAAGGCTGGATCCGCACCAACTGATCGTAACGCGCAACGATCTCCCGCCAATCGGTCGCAGCCGACGATTCCGCCTGCGCATGGACGGCCGCAATCGCAGCCTGAACGGTGTACGCACCAAAGCGTCCCGATCTCAGCGCTCTCTCCACCAGTTCCACACCCTCGGCGATCTGTCCACGGTTCCAAAGCGATCGATCCTGATTCTCGAGCAGGATCAGCTCCCCGGACGGCGAGGTCCTCGCCGCGCGACGCGATTCCTGCAGCAACATCAGAGCGAGCAGCCCGATGACCTCCGCCTCCGGCTGAAGCTCGGCCAGCAGCCGTCCCAATCGAATGGCCTCGCCGGTCAGCTCGGCCCGCGTGACCTCCGTTCCCGCCGCCGCCGAATACCCTCATTGAAGACGAGATAGACCACCTGCAGCACCGCCTCCAGCCGCCCCGGCAACTCCTGCGGCCCCGGCACCTCATACGGAATCGACGCCTCCCGAATCTTCGCCTTCGCGCGCACGATGCGCTGCGCCAGCGTCGCCGGCGTCACCAGAAACGCGCGCGCAATCTCCTCCGTAGTCAGCCCGCAGACTTCGCGAAGTGTGAGCGCAACCTGTCCCTCCGGCGGCAAAGCCGGATGGCAGCAGGTGAAAATCAGCCGGAGCCGATCATCCTCGATCTCATCGTCCCCGACGCCAACGCTGTCGACGCGCGATTCCAAATGAGCAACGAGCTCTCTCTGCGCCCCCTCGAACCGCGCCCGCCGCCGGATGACGTCAATCGCCTTGAACCGCGCCGTCGAAATCAGCCACGGCCGTGGCTTCTCCGGAATCCCGCTCTGAGCCCACGATTCCAGCGCCGCAGCGAATGCCTCATGCATCGCCTCCTCGGCCAGATCCAGATCCCCGAGGAGCCGCACCAGCGTCGCCAACACCCGCCCCGATTCCAACCGGTAAAGGGCCTCAATCGTCTCGCTGAGTTGTTCGGGAGCAGGCTTCGGCATCGACGCAAGCTAGCAAACGGAATGGCTCGATACAACCGCGCTGGCGCTTCCGATCACACGACCGTCTCGTCAATCCCGACCCGATGAGACGGGTGTGTGGTAACACCGTCGATCTCCGGGTGTTAGTGGTCACAATAAATTCGATGCATTAGCATTGACCGGCGAGACGCGTGTGAACGTTGATGCGACCGAGTCCTCGGAGGCCGCGCGTGGGTGAGCGCACGATTAGGGATGTTGTCTTCGGGGGTTTGTGGGACATGTACGGCGCAAGGTGTTGACGTACAGCCCATTCCGATTTCAACTAGGTGAACCCTAAACCCAGAATCCTCCCTGACTCCCAATAGCGATCAGTCGATGCGATACCCGGGCTTTTCTTCAATCCTGAAGGGGAGGAACGGATTGTCTTCGGCGAGGCGCTGCTCGGCGATCGGATTGTACGCCCACGGATCATCGACGTAGGCCATGTCGAGTTCAATGAGTCCATCAGTCCTCATCGAGTACGCCATTCCAGCGCAGCGATCCGAACGCGTTATGTATTTCGCTAACATGAGCATGTTCTGAAGGAGGATAAGTCGCTTTCCAATGTAGTCGTGGGGTACTGCGATCCAGACGAAGCCGGTTCCTCGTTGCGTGGCCATGACGAGCGGCCGGAGGTTCGAGCGCCGCCGCAAGCTCTTATCAACCATGCCGATTCGAATTCGGGCCTGTTCCAGCTCGAATCGGTCCAAGAGTATGTACTCTTTGAGAATGCCGTAATAGGACCGCTCGTCGCCATTGTGATTGGTATGAATGAGTTCCGGCAATTCCTTGAGAAACCTCCGGATGTCAAAGCGGGAGCGATCCCGCCGGAAACGTGAGAACGCCTCGGCATTGCGCTCATCCGGGAGTTCGTTGGATGCGCCGCGCAGGAATTGTCCGACGATGGCCCGCTCGCTAAGAAGATTATTGAAGCGGACGATGTTCGCGCGGAACTCCAAGTAACTCGCGATCTCGCCCAATGTGATTAACGTACGGCACACATCGACGAGGTCTGTTGAGCGGATCACGTGAATCAGTCCGGCCGTCTTACTGACGTAATGGTTCGGCCTGGCGCGGTAGATAACTGACGGAGCCTCGTCGTACACGACGACCATGAACTTCCGTTTGACCTTCGCGGGCTCCAAATGGAACCGGTGCCCGCGCTGGTTTTCAATGAGGATCGAATCGTACTTATCAAGGAACGAGAGCGTGTCACGGACCTGCTTCGTCGCTAATTTGAGAACCTTGTCCTCGAACCAATTCGCCTCGGGCAGACCCGCCTGGCGCTCCTTCATCTGGATCGCGATCAACAGATCATCAACCCATACCACATGGTCCGCGAGTTCGAACTCCCCTTCCGGAAGCTTAAACTTATTCGAGGCGAATGAGAACTCCGGCAAGAAGATCGTTCTTGCGAGGGAGGCGATGCGTTTTTCAAGACTCATAGCGGTTGATCTTAGCGGTGACCTGCTGAGGGGGTGCGGACAAGCAATCTGGATGCAGCCCCCGCGGTTTTCGAGATCGCAGAACTCTCCGAATTGATCCAGTAGTTGCCGCGTGATGGTATGGTCCCGCGGACGAGGCGGCACGGCAGGCGGAGAGCGCACGCGCGTGTTTGTCCTCCAGGACTTGCAACCGCCACCGTCGCACGAGGACCGCGCAGGAGGCCGTTTAACCGTTACGGCCGTCGTCTACCTCGGCGGTACGCAACGCGCCAACCGCGGACTCCTCGAACACTCAGAGAGTCGACCAGAAAATGGAAACGCCGCCCGGTCTTTTGCCCGAGCGGCGTTAAGGAGTGCCATTTTGGTAGGCGCTAGCGGACTCGAACCGCTGACCCCCACCGTGTGAAGGTGATGCTCTACCGACTGAGCTAAGCGCCTGTTTGGGGTCTCTTCAACGAAGCTGCAAACCTTCCTATTTCGAGGGAGGGAGCGGCAGCATAGTCGGCGGGTGGGGCTGGCGTCAACGGCCTCGGCCACTCCATAATTCGCGCCCGATGACGAAGCGGATGTTGCTCATGCTGGCCGTCGTGATCGCGTTCATCGCGATCATCGGCGGGTTCAAGTACTTTCAGATCAAGAAGGCCATGGCGGGGATGTCGTATCAACCGCCGCCCGAAGCGGTCACGACCGTCGTGGCGCGGCAGGAGGAGTGGAACTCCACGCTCAAGGCCATCGGCACCGTTGCGGCGATGCAGGGCGTCACGGTCAGCGCCGATCTGCCGGGGGTCGTGGAGCAGATTGCTTTCGACTCCGGGCGACCGGTGAGCAAGGGGCAGATCCTGGTCGTGCTCGATGCCAAGCAGGAGCGGGCGCAGCTCGCGTCGGCGCAGGCGCAGGCTCAACTGGATCGGGTCAACCTCGAGCGCATGCGCGGGATGATGGCGGCGAAGATCATCCCGCAGGCGACGTATGACGCCGCGGCGGCAGAGGAGAAGCAGGCCGAGGCGAAGGTGGCGGAGTTGAATGCAACGATCCAGCGCAAGATCATCCGCGCTCCGTTCGACGGCGTACTCGGACTTCGCGAAATCAACCTCGGGCAATATCTCGCCGGCGGCGCGCCGATCGTTTCGCTGCAATCGCTGCGGCCGGTGTACGTCAACTTCAGCGTGCCGCAGCAGGAGATGAGTCACCTTGCCATCGGATCGGACATTGAAGTCGACGCCGGCGGCACTCCGGAGAGTGGCAAGGTAACCGCGTTCGGCGCCGTCATCGACGAAGCGACGCGCAATGGACAGGTGCAGGCGTCGTTCGCAAATCGCGACGGCAAACTGCGCCCTGGGATGTTCGTCGAAGCGCATTTCGCGCACGGCGCGAAGACCGAGGCCATCACGCTTCCGGTCTCCGCAATCAGCTATGCGCCGTTCGGCGACTCCGTCTTCATCGTCGAAGACGTCAAAGGGCCGGACGGCAAAACGTTTCGCGGCGTGCGGCAGCAGTTCGTCAAGCTCGGCGAGTCGCGCGGCGATCAGGTGGCTGTGCTCACCGGCGTCAAACCGGGCGAAGAAGTCGTCACCTCGGGCGTCTTCAAGCTGCGGCCGGGCGCGGCGGTGCAGGTCAACAACAGCGTGATGCCGGGCAACAGCCCCAAGCCGCGGCCGGAAGACAGCTAGATGAAATTCACCGATCTCTTCGTGCGCCGGCCGGTGCTGGCGATCGTGGTCAACCTGGTGATTCTCATCGCCGGACTGCAGGCCATCCGCTCGCTCAGCGTGCGCCAGTTTCCGCGCAGCGACATGGCCAACGTCGTCGTCACCACCGCCTACGTCGGCGCGAATGCCGATCTCGTTCGCGGATTCATCACCGCGCCGCTGGAGCGCGTCATCGCCGGAGCAGACGGCATCGACTTCCTCGAGTCGTCCAGTTCGCAGGGCGTCAGCACCATCACCGTTCACCTCAAACTCAACTACGACAACAACGCCGCGCTCACGCAGATCCAGTCGAAGGTCGCGCAAGTGAGGAATCAACTCCCTCCCGAGGCGGAAGCGCCGATCATCGATCTGCAGACGTCGGACAGCCAGTTTGCCGCGGCGTACCTCGGCTTCTCGTCGAAGGATCTCGATCAGAACCAGATCACCGACTACCTCGTGCGCGTCGTGCAGCCGAAGCTGAGCGCCATCAGCGGCGTGCAGCGCGCGGAGATTTTCGGCGACCGCACCTTTGCGATGCGCGTCTGGCTCAAGCCGGACAAGATGGCCGCCCTCGGCATCTCGCCGTCGATGGCGCACGACGCGCTGGCCGCGAACAACTATCTCTCCGCGCTCGGCCGCACCAAGGGGACGATGACCTCGGTCAACCTGGTTGCGAACACCAACCTGCAGACCGTCGACGATTTCAAGCAGCTCGTGGTGAAGGAATCGAACGGCACGGTGGTGCGCCTCGGCGACATCGCCGACGTGGTCATGGGCGCGGAGACGTACGACCAGGAGGTCAGCTTCAACGGCGAGACCGCGGTCTTCATCGGCATCTTCGTCCTGCCCACCGCCAACACGCTCGACGTGATGAAGCGCGTCCGCGAGGCGATGCCGGAGATTCAGGCGCAGTTGCCGGCGGGGATGAAAGCGGGCGTGCCGTACGACTCCTCGGCATACATCCAGGACGCCATTGATGAAGTGCTCAAGACACTGACCGAGACACTGATTATCGTCATCATCGTCATCTTCCTCTTCCTCGGCTCGATTCGCGGCGTGATCATCCCGGTCGTGGCCGTGCCGATCTCGCTCATCGGCGCGGTGATGCTGATGCTGATGTTCGGCTTCACGATCAACCTGCTCACACTGCTGGCCATCGTGCTCTCGGTCGGACTGGTCGTCGACGACGCCATCGTCATGGTGGAAAACATCGAGCGGCATCTGCACATGGGCAAGACGCCGCTGCAGGCCGCCGCCGATGCCGCGCGCGAGCTCGTGGCGCCGATCATCGCCATGACCATCACGCTGGCCGCGGTCTACACGCCCGTCGCACTGCAGGGCGGATTGACCGGATCGCTCTTCCGCGAATTCGCCTTCACGCTCGCCGGCGCGGTGATCATCTCCGGCTTCGTGGCGCTGACGCTCTCGCCGATGATGGGATCGAAATTGCTGCGGCAGGGCGACACGGAACGCGGCTTCGCCGGGATGATCAATCGGCACTTCGACATCCTCCGCGACCGCTACACGCGCGCGCTGGCGGGAACGCTCAATTACCGTCCGGTCGTGTTGACGCTGTGGGTGATCGTGGTCGCACTCATCTTCCCGTTCTACATGTTTTCGCAGAAGGAGTTGGCGCCGGCCGAAGATCAGAGCTTCCTCTTCGGCATCATCCAGGCGTCGGCGAATTCGACGATCGAGCAGACGAAAATCTTTGCCTCGCAGATCGAGAAGGTCTATCGCTCGCTCCCGGAAACCGAGTCGACGTTCCAGGTCATTTTTCCGACGGGCGGCTTCACCGGAATGGTGGCCAAACCGTTCAATCAGCGGAAAAAGAACACGTCCCAACTGGTCGTTGAAGCGTCCGCGGGCATGGCGAAGATCCCCGGCATTCGCGCGATCGAGATCCTCCCGCCGTCGCTGCCTGGTAATCAGGGCTTCCCGGTCGACATGGCCATCGTTTCCACCGAGGAGCCGGCGCGACTGGCGGAGTTTGCGGGACAACTCGTGCAGAAAGCGTTCGCCAGCGGCAAGTTCATGTTCGCTGACACCGACCTGAAGTTCGATCAGCCGCAGGCGCGCGTCGTGTTCGATCGCGACAAGCTCCGTTCCGAGGGGGTCGACATGACCCAGGCCGGCCGCGATCTCTCCGTCCTCCTCGGCGGCAACTACGTCAATCGTTTCAGCATCCAGGGCCGCAGCTACAAAGTCATCCCGCAGGTGAAGCGCAGCGAGCGCCTCACGCCCGATCAGCTGACGCAGATGTACATCACCGGCGCAAACGGCAAGCTCGTTCCGCTGTCGACGTTCGCGACGGTGCAGACGTCGACTGAGCCGCGCGAGTTGAAGCGCTTTCAGCAGCTCAACGCGGTGCGCATCCAGGGCGCGATCCCGCCCGGCGTCTCGCTCGATACCGCCCTCAGTTTTCTCGAAGACGAAGCGAAGAAGATCCTGCCGCGCGGATTCACCCTCGACTACGCCGGCGAGTCGCGCCAGCTGCGTACCGAGGGGACGAAGTTTCTGGGAGTGTTCCTGCTGTCGGCGATCCTGATCTACCTCGTGCTGGCCGCGCAGTTCGAGAGCTTCCGCGATCCCTTCATCATCCTGGCCGGCTCCGTTCCGCTCGCCCTTTCCGGCTCGCTGCTCTTCTCATTCCTCGGGCTGACGTCGATCAACATCTACAGCCAGGTCGGCCTGATCACGCTGGTCGGACTCGTATCGCGCAACGGCATCCTCATCGTCCAGTTCGCGAATCACCTGCAGCAAACCGGCAAGAACAAGCTGGACGCCGTCCTCGAAGCGGCCGGCACGCGCCTCCGTCCGATTTTGATGACCACCGCCGCAACGGTGATGGGCCATCTGCCGCTCGTCTTCGCCCGCGGCCCCGGCGCCGGCGCGAGAAACAGCATCGGCATCATGCTGGTGACGGGCATGATCATCGGCACGATGTTCACGCTGTTCGTCGTGCCGTCGATTTACGTGCTCGTGGCGCGCACGCACAAACGGATCGATGCGGTCGAGGACGAAGTCGCGGCCGATCTCGAGCCGGCGACGGCCGGATGACGAAGATCCGGAGTCTCGCCGCGGTCATCCTCATTGCGATCGTCGCCGCGAGTTGCTCGCAGGAATCCGAGGAAGAGTCGGTAGCGCTTCATAAACTGGCGACGGATGCGGAAACGTTCTTCCAGGCCCGCGACGCTAGCGCCAGCCTCGAAGGCCATCGTCTCGTGCTCTCGCTGGTGGGCTCGAATGCGGGACGATTATTGCCCGTTTCGGAGCGGCGGTATGCCGCCCACGAGGTCGCGCTCTGGGCGAAACGCAGCTACGTTTACGCCAACAAGGTCGATGTGATCTCGGTCGTTTTCGTGGAGCGTTTCTGGTTGCCGTATTACATGAACATACGCCAGCAGTTCGACTTCGCCGTCAAAGGGTTGGAGCAGGTTCCGATGCCGTCGTCCGAAAAATGAAACGCCCGGTCATCGCTGCGCTTCTTTTTCTCATTGCAGGAAGTCTCGCTGCGGCGCCGCCTCCTCCCATCCGGCACGTCTTCGTCATCGTCCTCGAAAATAAAGGTTTCGATACGACGTTCGGGCCGTCATCGCCGGCGACGTACTTGTCGCAAACGCTCACGGCTCAGGGGCAGCTGCTTCGGAACTATTACGGCATCGGCCACAAGAGCCTTCCCAATTACCTGGCGATGATTAGCGGGCAGGGACCGAACGGCGTGACGCAAGCGGACTGCCTGGTCTACATCAACGTTTTCCCCGGCACGCAGACGTCATTCTTCGGCCAGACCCTCGGCCAGGGCTGCGTCTATCCCGCGGCGACCAAAACGATCGCCGATCAGCTCACGGCAAACGGTTTGACGTGGAAGGGCTACATGCAGGACATCGGAGTCGGCACGCCGTGCCGGCGTCCCGTCCTCAATTTCGCGGACGGCTCACTGGGCGCGCGCTTCGGCGATCAGTACGCCGCGCGCCACAATCCCTTCATCTATTTTCAGTCGCTGCTCGACTCCGGCGATTGCCTGGCGCGCGACGTCGATCTCGAAGAGTTGCGGTCCGATCTCGCTACCGCGGCGACCACTCCCAACTACGCGTTCATCGCTCCGAACCTTTGCGAGGATGGTCACGACGCCCCCTGCATCGATGGCCGTCCAGGCGGCCTGATCACCGCCGATCTGTTTCTGCGCACGTGGGTGCCGCGCATTCTGGCGTCGCCGGCGATGGCGGAAAACGGACTCCTGATCATCACCTTCGACGAAGCCGGCGCGGGCGACGCAAGCGCCTGCTGCAACGAGCTGCCCGGACTGAACACGGTCACTCCCGGCGAATCCGGCCCGGGCGGCGGCCGCACTGGCGCGGTGCTGATCTCCCGCTTCATCCAGCCCGGCTCCGTCAACGACACGCCCTACAATCACTACGCCCTCCTGCGCAGCATCGAAGACCTCTTCGCCCTCCCCCACCTCGGCTTCGCCGCCCAGCCCGATCTCAAGGCGTTCGGCACGGACGTCTACAACGCGGGATTGACTCCCGTGCGCGGCAGGCCTTCGCGGCACTAACTGCTGGTTGACGGCGTGCGTTACGATTTGCTACTGAGGATTCCATGCAAGGCATTCACTACGTCACCGACGACAAGGGCCACAAAGTGGCGGTACAGATCGATCTGGATCAGCATGGTGAGCTTTGGGAGGACTTTCTCGATGCGCTCACCGCCGACGAAAGACGAGACGAACCGCGAGAGTCTTTCGATTCGGTAGAGCAGCGTCTGATCCAGGAAGGCAAGTTGGTTGGCTGACTACCGGATCATCCTCAGCCGCTCCGCCATCAAAGAGTTTGAAAATCTGCCAGGCAACGTCATCGAGCGCGTGCGCGCGAAAATCCGTGCGCTCGGCAGCGAGCCTCGACCATCCGGAGTGAAGAAGCTGCGCGGACGCCCTGAATACCGCGTTCGCGTCGGCGACTACCGAATCCTCTTCACCGTTGCCGATGATGAAAAGATCGTCGACATCAGCGCAATCAGTCACCGCAGCGACGTCTACGAGTGAAGCGCCTTGTCGGCAGACATTGTGCTGAGAGTAGCTCTGATGCGGCGAACGACACGAGCCTCTCTGATCACCATCGGCTCCGCGATCGCGGCCGCGGCGATCGAGCGCATTTTCTTCGCGGCGCCGAAGTGGCGCGGTGCGCTGTCCGATCACTTTGACGGCGAACGGTTTCATAACCGCGAGCGGGGGCGACAGACCGAGGGGTCGTTTCTGAAGTGGCAGGCGACTCGGGAGGCGGGTGAATGGCCGGAGCATCCGGAGGCGACTTACGGGCCGAAGCCGCCGGAGCGTGTGGATGGCGGGCGGCTGCGAGTCACGTTCGTCAATCACTCGACGACGCTGATTCAGATGGACGGCGTCAACATCCTTACCGATCCGGTTTGGTCGGAGCGGGTGTCGCCGGTTTCGTTCGCCGGGCCGCGGCGGCATCGGCCGCCTGGGATTCGGTTCGACGATCTGCCGCCGATCGATTTGATTCTCGTCAGCCACAATCATTACGACCACATGGATGTCGCAACGTTGCGAAAGTTCGACGCGCCGATCGTGACGCCGGTCAGCAATGCGGCGCTGCTCCGCAAGCACGGCATTCATGGCGCCATCGATCTCGATTGGTGGGAATCGACGAAACACGCGAACGGGATCGAGACCACCGTCGTCCCGGCGCGGCATTTTTCGGCACGCGCGATCAGTGACCGCAATCGCAATCTGTGGAGCGGATTCGTCGTCAGCGGCAAGTCGGGACACGTCTACTTCGCGGGCGATACCGGATGGGGCAATCACTTCGCTGAGATCGGACGCCGCTTCGCGCCGATCCGCGCGGCGCTGCTGCCGATCGGGTCGTACATGCCGCGATGGTTCATGCAGCCGGTGCACATCGATCCTGCCCAGGCCGTCGACGCGCACTTCGCCCTCGGCGCGCAGACGAGCGTGGCCATCCACTTCGGCACTTTCGCGTTGGGAGACGATGGCGAGTACGATCCGGTGCGCGATCTCAGTACCGCGCTCGCCGAAAACGGCAATCCGCCGTTTCTCGTACTCGATCAGGGAGAAGGACGCGACCTGCCATGATTCATCGCAGCATCGGAGCGGTTTCGCACGGCATCCTCGACTACGCGCTGGGCATCCTGTTGCTCGCCGCTCCGTCGTTCGTCGGTTTCGCCGGCATGCAGGCGAAGTGGGCGTACATCTTCGGCGGCGTGCTGCTGGCGATGGCGATCCTGACCCGCTATCCGCTCGGCATCATCAAAACGATCGGCCTCGGCGTCCACGGTTTCGTCGAGCTGCTGCTGGCCATCAGCCTGATCGCCGCGCCGTGGTACGGCAACTTCGCGCGCGGCATTCTCTCGCGCAATTTCTACGTGATGCTCGGGCTGCTGATGCTGGTGCTCTGGTTCCTCACCGATTTTCGGGGAGTGCGGGGCCGGGTTCCAGCCGCGCCAGTTGCCGGTCGTGGAGCCAGCCCAACGCCAGCGGAGCCAAAAGCGCCCCCACCAGCGCCGTAGCCATATCTTCCTGCGTGTCCCAGACGTCGCCCTGTGTGCCGAGGAACGCGTCACCGGCGCTGCCGGTAGCGACGCTGACGCGCCACTCCAGCAATTCGTACGCAGCGCTGATGGCGAGGCAGATCGACACGATGATGAAGTAGCGCCAGCCGCGCGTGCGCACGACGTCGCGGCGGATGAGCACCTCACGCGCAACCATGGCCGGCACGAATCCCTGCGCGAAGTGGCCGATGCGGTCGTAGTGATTGCGCGTGAAGTGAAACGCCGATTTCATCCAGAAACCGAGCGGCACCTCGGCGTACGTGTAGTGCCCGCCCACCATGAGGATGATCGCGTGCAGCGTGAGCAGCGTGAGCACGAGCGGCGTCAGCGGAAAGCGCCGCCGCAGCGCGAAGATCAGCGCGATGCCGATGATGGCCGGGAAGACTTCCAGGATCCAGGTGAAGTAATCGTGCGGATGAATCAGCGACCAGACGAAGACCGCGAAGAAGAGAATGAGCAGGACGCGGTTCGTCATTCGCATCTGTGTACATCCGCGTCATCTGCGGATCAAGTTTTATCCGCAGATGAACGCGGATTCCACAGCGCGGCGTAGCCGCAACCAAAGCATTTTCCCATCGAGAGTCCCTCTCCCCGCGTCTTCTTGCGGAGAGAGGGAGACACGAAGTGCGGGTGAGGGGCGTTTTACGAGGCTCAACCTGCCAAGCGCCGCCCCCTCATCCGCCTTCGGCACCTTCTCCCCCGCAAAAAACCCGCGGGGGAGAAGGACTCTCGATGTAACGAACGCGCGAGAACCATCAAAGAAAATCTTGGCGGCGCGCGCAGAATCGATGGGTTAGTAGTACAGAGTGGTTTACTTCTTCTTCGAACTCTTCTTCGACGATGATTTCTTCGAGCTCGACTTCTTCGACGAAGACTTCTTTGACGACGATTTCTTCGACGACGACTTCTTCGACGACTTCTTCGACGATTTCTTCGACGGCACTTTGCCGCCTTCGCGGCGCGCTTCCGACAATCCGATGGCGATGGCCTGTTTGCGGCTCTTCACCTTCTTGCCGGAGCTTCCGCTTTTCAGCGTGCCGTGCTTCCGTTCATGCATCGCCTTCTCGACTTTGTCCTGCGCTTTTTTCCCGTACTTTGCAGCCATGTCTTCCGTCTCCTTTCCTGTGCACAGAAAACGGTGCAAAGCGCGAGCCCGTCAATCGCGATCGACGTACGTGCTGCGCGCGAGAACGTTCGCGCGGCGCTGCGATGGAACTTCCACTTCGATCGTGTGCGTGCCGCGCAACTTCGTGTCGGGCTTGCGCACTTCGAGCTCGTAGTGGCCGGCCAGCGTTTTCTGCAAACGCTCGACGGCGATCTTCGGGAAGTGGAACGTCTTCGCGTAGAAGCCGCCGGTGTCGCCGGCAACCTGGCCAAGTCCCACTTCGAGCGAATGCGAATCGGCCTGCGTGAAATCGATGGAGAAAACGCTGGCGCGCGCGGCTTCGAGCGCCTGGCGAGCGGGGACGTACTTCGCTTCCATCATCACGCCGCTCGGCGTCAGGCGGCCGAGGCCCCAGCCGAAGAGGATGATCGACTTTGGACCCGGGATGGGACGCAGCGCGTTGGCGATGATGATCAGCGCCGCCTCGGGTGACGCCGCTTTGCGCAACTCCGCCGGATCGAGACGCCCGGCCAACGCCGGCATCGGCACGATGCGCGGCCATGGCGGCTGGCCGGTGTACAGCGCCGCCTGCATGGCGTCTTTGATGTGATCTTTGTTGTCGGTGAAGTCGAGATAGAACTTGAGGTGCGAGTCGAATGAGAAAACGGCGACGCGGTCCTGCGGATCCAGCCAGTCCAGCCAGTCGTCGGCGTTGACGACAGCCTGCATCTGCCCGGCCACGCGCGCGCTGTTCCGGGCGAAATCGGTCTGATAGAAAAAGATGAGCAGCCGTCCGCGCGGCGCGGGCTGGTCGAGCGAGGTGTTGATGTCGGCGATTCCGGAGTCGATGGCGGCGAGATCGCGCGCGGCCGCGGTCTCCGGAATCCATTCGCTCGATTCGACCACGGCCGGTTTGCCGTCGATGCGCACGCGGAAGTCGGACGCTTTCAATCCGGTGATCGGATCGCCGTGGTCGTTGGTGACGCGCGTGTCGACGATGATCCGCTCGACGGTGATGCGCTCCTGGACCTGGGCGGCTGCCGACGTGGCGACAAGGAGCGCCAGCATTGTCATCCTGAGGCTGCCGAAGGCACGGAGCCGCAGGCGTAGATGCCGGAGGACGCCGAAGGATCTCAAGCTTCCCAAGCTGCGTTGAATCCCAGCGGGTTTCAGCCGGAGTTGCGTATCTTGAGATCCTTCGCCGTCCTGCGCTGCTCCGGCTTCGCCTACGCAGCTCCGGCGGCTCAGGATGACAGGCTCGCGCATTCGCGCAGATTACCGCGCGGCGACCGGTTTCACGTTGTCGAAACGGTTGCGATCGATGCGGGTGAGGTAGGGATCGATGGCGGCGTACGACGGCTGTTTGGCAACGGTGACGGTGATCGTGTTCGCGCCGCTGTGGATCGGATGCGCTGCGAGATAGAGGATGTCGTTCGCCGAGGCGACGTCGGGGTCGGCGGCGAAGAGGCCGAACTCGATCGACTCGTTGACCGGCAACTCGCGTTCGTCGGCGCGCGATTTGTGAACGTTCACTTGCATCGTCACTTCGAAGCGGCCGTCGGGGAGGCGGCGTGAGCTGGCCGCGGTGAGAGTGAGGTCGTAAAGGATCACGTCGCGCGTCCATTCGTTGACGAGGGCGCGATTTTCAGTCGGGGTCACGGCTTCGATTTCGTGGAGGAGATCGTCGATCTTCGGCTGATGCGCGGGACCGCTTTGGGCGGCGACGAACGAGCGCAGGGCGCGGTTGAGAGTCTCCTCGCCGAGGAGCTCTTTGAGGGCGTTCATGACGATGGCGCCTTTGCCGTAGTAGAGGTAAGCCTGATCGGTGACGCGGGTCAGCGGCACTTCCGTTTTCTCGTCGCCGGCGCGGCCGGCCAGGTAGCGATCGAGCTCGAATTGCAGCGAGCGGCGAACCTGGCCGCAGCCGTAACGCTTGTCGAGGACGAGCAGTTCGGAGTAGCGCGGCAGCGACTCGATGATGGCGCTGGCGCCGTCCGCGACGGCGGGCGTGACGGAGTGGCCCCACCACTGATGGGCGACTTCGTGCGCGGTGCGGCGCGCAACCAGATCGATTTGCGATCGGTCGCGAGCGTCGATGAGAAAGGCGCGGCTTTCGCTGAGGAAAACGAGGCCGGGCATGGCCAGCCCGCCGAATCGCGCGTACGCGGGAGCTTCGGCGATGCGCAGTTGCGACTGCGGATACGGGCCGAAACTCGTTTCGAAGATTCGCAGCGAATCAGTTGCGGCGGAGAGAATTCGATCGACGTTGAAGCGGTGCGCGGGATCGTAGTAGACCTCGATCTGCGTCTTACCCGCGGCCGCGCGCGCGACGGCGTAGCGCGCCGAGGAGAAGATCAGATTGTTGTGAATCGGCGCGTCGGAGCGGTAGTGGAAAAAGCGGCGGCCGTTCGCGACGCGGTCGTCGATCAGCCGTCCGGGCGCGAGCGCGATCTGATCGGATGACGTCGAGAGCGTGACGTCGACGTTCGACCACTCGGCAGAGGCGTCATCGAGATCGCTCGCCTCTCCGGTCGATGGCGGCAGGCCGCGCTTCTTCCGTTCGATCGGATCGCTGATCTCGTAGCCGCGCCGGTAGCCGAGAATTGGAAAGCAGTGACCGGGCGTGATGAAAGAACCGTTGGCGGTGATCGACGTGTCCGCCGCGGTTGCGGTGAAACCGTGATGTTCGTAGGTCAGATCGAAATGCAGCGCCGTGTGCTGGTGTGGTTGCAGCGGCTGTTTGAATCGAACTTCGTACGTCGCAAACCGTTCGTTGCGAGTGACGTTTGCGTTCGGAATGGTGAGAGCGGTGACGCGCGCATCGCGCGGGACGGAGATGAGCACGTTCGTGATCGGCGTCGCGCCGTCGTTGATGAGATCGTAGTTGCCAGTTACGCGGTAGCGCCGTTCGTTCGGAAAGAGCGCGACGTCGGCGGTAATCGAGGCGATGTGCGGACGCGGCATCGTCGCGGCGGCGCGGTACGTCGTTTCGTAGCTCGCGCTCCAATCGAGCGACGCAGCGTTCGACGTCCAGCGATTGAGGATGTTCGTGTTGTAGAAAATGAACGAAGCGAGTGCGATGGCGATCGTCGCAAGGATCGCGGCGATTCGTCTGTCCGCGTTCTTTGCGATCGTGCGCAGTACGCTGCCGCTGCGTCGCCAAAGTGCCGAGGCGAGGAGCAGAAACAGCAATCCGATCGCCGTCCAGAGCGCCATGAACCAGAGGAATGGCGTGATCGAGGCGCCGAAGCCATTCATCTCCGTGTACTGCAGCGGCGGCGCGCCGGCGAAGGTCAACAGCGGATGCTCGATGCCGAGGGCGCCGCCGGCCTGGATGAGAACTCCGGCCACGAGGACGGCGAAGAGGCCGAAGTACTTCGAAGGGCTCAGCGTCTGGATCAACACCGCGGCCATGGCGAATAGCAGCAGCGGGATGCCCAGGATCGCGGCGAATGCGAACAGCAGCGCGGGATGAAAGGCGTGGAAGCCGCGCGCGAATTGGATGACGACTCCGGCGCCGATTCCGGTGACGATCAGGATGCCGATCATCGCGGAAAGCGCGAGCCACTTCGAGAGCACGAAGACGGCGTTTGATGCCGGCGTGGCGTTGACGATTTCCGCCATCCCCACGCTGCGCTCGCGCCAGATCAGCTCCGCGCTGTAATAGATGATGATGACCGTGGCTACGAGGCCGAGCGGCTGGCGCAGCGTGCCGAGGATGAGCGAGGTGGTCGGATAGAACGCGGCGCCGTACTCGCCGCCGGCGACGTCGGCGACGATTTCCATCGCCGCAAGTCCGGTCCACAAAATCGTCAGCAGGATGAAGGGAATGCTGCGCAGGACCGAGCGCAGTTCGATGCGGGTGGCGGCGATTAACTTCGCAGTCAATCCTGATCCGCCGGAGCGAAGCGAAGGACGGATCAGGATCTCCGGTGATACCGCGCCGGCCGTATCGATCACCACCACGCGCGCGGTCTTACCGGAGCTCCTGACGGCTTCGCTTCGCGAACCCGCAGGATTGACTGAATCAACCTTCGACTTCGCCAGCACGCGAAACGAGAATCGCTTGTAGACGACTACCCAAACGATCGCCGCGAACGACAGCCAGAGAATCCGGTTGAGAAGAAAGTTTCCGGTCAGCGAGATCAGTCGCGTATTGCGGAGTGCCGGAGTCCAGTAGCGCGTCTGTTCGAAGAAGGCCGACAGGCCGAACGGATCGAGCAGCGAGGCGCCCGCGGCATTACTCGCGCCTTGCGCCGATCCGGCCATCAGCGGTGAGTTCGTGAACGCGGCGGCGGCGAAGTAGAAGACGTAGATCGCCACCGCACCGACCACGCTGGCCAGCACGCTCCGCGTCAACGTGGCGATGCCGAAGAGCACGACGCCCGCGACCAGCATGCCGGGCAGCACGAGTACGAGCAGTGTCCAGAGGTACGGCGTCAGGGAAAACGGTCCGACGCGCGAGGCGTCGTGCAGCGGCAGAATCGCGGCAAGCATCATCCCGATCGCGGTGGCGCTGAAGACGGTGAATGCGGCCAGGAACGATCCGGCGAAACGGCCGAAGAGGTAGGGGGACTTTTCGACCGAGGTGGAGAAAACGATCTCTTCGAAATGATGTTCGCGGTCGCGCACCACCGAGTTCGCGCAGAAGATGGCGATGGCGAAAACGGCGGCCAGCAACACCATCCCCAGCGATTGGGCGATGTCATACGGCGAGTTGACGTGCACGTTGGCCGGACCGAATCCGGTCGCGGTCAGCGCGAAGCCGAATCCGGCGAAGAAGAGCGCCGCGGCGATGAACGAAATCTGCCGCGTGTGAAAGCGCCACTCGAAACGGATGATGTCCGTCAACACGCTGCATCCCGCAGCACGGAGAAATAGACGTCTTCGAGATCGGGCGCGACCAGCTCGCAGCCGGAATCCGGCGGCGAGTCGGCCAGCATGTGCACGCGCGTCTCGCCGCCGAAAAGGTGCGTGGAGATGACGGTGTGCGTGGCACGATATTCAGGAATGGCCTGCTTCGGCACGGCCTTGCGCCACACGCGTCCGTTGAGATTCGCGATGAGTTCCGCCGGCTTCCCTTCGACGAGCACGCGTCCGCCGGCAAGCACCGCCATGCGCGGACAGAGGTCGCTGACGTCCTCGACGATGTGCGTGGACAGGATGACCACGATGTTCTCGCCAATCTCACTCAGCAGGTTATGAAACCGGTTCCGCTCCTCGGGGTCGAGTCCCGCGGTCGGCTCGTCGACGATGACCAGTTTCGGATCGCCGAGAAGCGCCTGCGCGATGCCGAAGCGCTGGCGCATGCCGCCGGAAAACGTGCTGACGGCGCGCTTGCGAACGTCCCAGAGGTTGGTGAGGTTGAGCAGCGACTCGATCTGATCTTTCCGCTCTTCGCCAACGCCTTTCAGGATGGCGAGGTAGTCGAGCAGCTCGATGGCCGGGATGCGCGGATAGACGCCGAAGGTCTGCGGAAGGTATCCGAGTTTTCCGCGCAGCAAACGCGGATCGGCGCTGACGTTTTCGCCGTCGAACGTGATCGTGCCGGAGTCGGCCTCCTGCAGCGTGGCGATCGTACGCATGAGCGTCGACTTGCCCGCGCCGTTCGGCCCGAGGAGTCCGAAAAGTCCGCGATCGATGTTGAGCGTGACGTCGTTGAGAGCCTTGACGCCGTTTGGATAGGTCTTGGAAAGATGGGAGATGGCCAGCATGAAAGTTATCTGTACGGGGGTTCATCTTCGCGGTTTCAGATCAGAGGACGTTTCACGCGGGGCGCACGGAGAGGCGGAGAACCCCACGCTTCTCTCCGCCTCTCCGCGAACTCCGCGTGAACCGTTTCCTGTTCATTCATGGCAGCAACTTACAATCACGCAATGCGCAAGTTGATCGTCCTCATGTCCTTCCTCATCGCCGCCACTGCATCTGCCGCCACCTTCGACGAGATGTTTCTCGATCGGACGATGCGCGTGAATTACTTTCACACCGGCAATCATGGCGAGGAGTTGATCGCGATCGATTCGGTCGTGAACGATGGTCCGTGGTCGGGCAGCCGCACCCATCTCATCGACACGCTAAACCTCGGCAACTACTACTTCGAGGTCGTCGACCGCGATACGAATCAGGCCATCTATTCGCGCGGATTCGCGTCCGTCTTCGGCGAATGGCAGACGACGGATGAAGCGCAGCAGCGCGCCGGGACGTTTGCGGAGTCGGTGCGATTTCCGTGGCCGAAAAAGCCGGTGCAACTCGTGATCAAGAAGCGCGATGCGAACGGTGCGTTTCAACAGCTCTGGTCGACGCTGATCGATCCGTCGTCGCGCTTCGTGAATCCGTCGGAGCGCAAGCCGGCCGGACGCGTTTGGAACGTGATCGAGAACGGTGCGCCGTCGGAGAAAGTCGACCTGCTCGTGATCGGCGAGGGGTACACGGAGAGCGAGCTGCCGAAGTTTCACAAGGACGTCGAGCGGATGATCGGGAAATTGTTCGCGACGGAGCCGTTCAAGAGCCGCCGCAAGGATTTCAACGTGCGTGCGTTGGATTTAGTGGAACCATCCAGCGGCGTTCATCGTCCGCGCACGAACGACAACCGCCGCACGATGACCGGCGTGCAGTACAACATTTTCGATTCGGAGCGCTACGTGCTGACGCTCGACGATCACCGCATGCGCGACGTGGCGTCATCGGCTCCCTACGATTTCCTCGAAATCCTCGTCAATGAGAAGCAGTACGGCGGCGGCGGGATTTTCAACGACCAGGCTACGGCCTGCGTCGACAGCGCGTTCGCGGAGTACGTGTTCGTGCACGAGTTCGGACATCACTTCGCGGCGCTGGCGGACGAGTACTACACGTCGCCGGTGTCGTACGCGACGAGCGGCAGCAGCGAGCATCCCGAGCCGTGGGAACCGAACGTGACCGCGTTGCACGATCCGGCGAAGGTGAAGTGGCGCGATCTCGTCGATCCGTCGACGCCGCTGCCGACACCGTGGGACAAGGATGCGTTCGAGAAACACAGCCTGGAGATTCAGAAGGAGCGCGCTCACCTTCGCGCGATCAATGCGCCGGAGTCGGAGATGGACAAGCTCTTCACCGCCGAGCGGGCCTGGGAAACCTCATTCCTCGGCGGACAAAAGTTCGCGGGCAAAGTGGGCGCATTCGAAGGTGCGGAGTACGAGCCGCGCGGGCTTTATCGCCCCGAGGTCGATTGCATCATGTTCACGCGCGACGAGGTTGGCTTCTGCCGCGTGTGCAGGAAGGCGATCGAAAGGATCATCGATACGTATTCGCGGTAACTGCATTGCCGCGGAGCTACATCAGAGGATAGCGAGGGGTTGAGCGAAGCGATACCCCTCGTGAGCGGGATTGTGAGTGGTTTTCTGCCGCGTCAGCGGCAGTGGAACCATTCGCGCGAAACTTCTAGTGCCGCTGACGCGGCACGAATTCGGGGGCGCTTTCGGTTTCGAGGGGTGTTCGCTTCGCTCTCACCCCTCGCTACCTTCTGATGCCGCTCCGCGGCGGTGTGTTCATTTCCCCATCATCTTTTTGATCCGGCCCACCAGCTCCGTTCCGACGAGCGACTCGGCGGCGTTGAGCACGTTCTGGATCGAGTCGAGGACGTCTTCGCTGCCGCTCCAGTGTTCGCGGAGGATGCTGGCGTCGACACTGCCGAGAATCTTGTTGAGGACGTAGACACCGAAGACGAGGTCGTCGAGGTATCCGGCCGGTCCGACCAGCGCCTCGGGGATGAGATCGAACGGCATCACGTAATACGCGACGGCGCTGCCGAGGAGCACTTTGTCCTTGCCGTTGACGCGCGAGTCGGATGTGAGACGCCACAGGAGAATGAAGACGTCGGGCACAAGCAGCAGATAGCTGGCGGTCTTGCCGACCAGCGTTCCCTTGCTTTCCACGTAGCGCTGGATCGTGTTGCGGATGCGGTCGTAGAAGCGCGTGGCGCGGTCGCGCGGAAACTGTTCGTGTTCCGCGGCATCTGTGATCTCGCGCGCGAAGGCGGCGTCGGTCTCGGCCGCGGCGGCGTCAGCTGTTTCTTCCATTGATTTCCTCCGAAGATGGCGGGAGGTCGGCGCCGCCTCGCCCGAGGGTCACCGCCAGACCGCCGTCGATGATCCAGATTTTCTGGATGTCGGCGTCGATGAATGATGGCAAGAAGCGGTCCAACGAAACGACGAATGTGGCCGGGTCTTCGTAGCGGACGAGATCGGCCGGCAGGCGGTTGCGAACGATGCCGAAGAGGAATTGCGGGATCGGCAGCGCGCCGAATGCGGATGCCGAGGCGATCGGGACGCGCACGGTGTGGCCGATGGGTTGGATCTCGCGGATGTCGACGGTGAACGGCACGCTGATGAACTTGCGGATCGAACCGGAGATGCGAAGGAGTCCGTTGAAAAACTGCAGCTCCATCCGCTCGATCGGATCGACGCGAAAGGACGCCGCGAGCGCGTTGAGCTTCGCGCCGTCGACGCGGGCTTCGATGGTGTCCCAGGAGATGAAGCGTTGCATGTGGGGCAGTAGATTAGTGGATTAGTCGATTAGTAGATTAGGAAGACTCTGCCTGACCATTCATCTAATCCACTAATCCACTCGTCTACTAATCCACTGATTCCACTATCATTCGCCCCGCCTCATGCCGAAGCGCACTGACATCAAGTCCATTCTCATCATTGGATCCGGCCCCATCGTCATCGGACAGGCGTGCGAATTCGACTACTCCGGCACGCAGGCCTGCAAGGCGTTGAAGGACGAGGGGTACCGCATCATCCTCGTCAATTCGAACCCGGCCACGATCATGACCGATCCGGAGTTCGCCGACCGGACGTACATCGAGCCGCTGACGCCGGAGACGCTGGAGCGGATCATCGAGCGCGAGAAGCCGGACGCAATCCTGCCGACCGTCGGCGGCCAGACCGGCATCAACCTGGCCATGGCGCTGTACGAAAACGGCGCGCTGGAGCGGCACGGCGTCGAGTTGATCGGCGCGAATGCCGAAGCCATCAAGACCGCCGAGGACCGCCAGCTTTTCAAAGAGAAGATGGTGGAGATCGGCGTCGAAGTGCCGCGCTCTGCGTACGCGGCGAGCGTCGAGGATGCCGAGGAGTTCGCGGCAAATATCGGCTATCCGCTGGTGATCCGGCCGTCGTTCACGCTGGGCGGTTCAGGCGGCGGCATCGCGTACAACGTCGAGGAATTGCGTTCCGTGGTCGGCCGCGGACTGGAGCTTTCGCCGGTGCATCGCGTGCTGGTCGAAGAATCGGTCATCGGCTGGAAAGAGTTCGAGCTCGAGGTGATGCGCGACAAGGCGGACAACGTCATCGTCGTCTGCAGCATCGAGAACCTCGACCCGATGGGCGTGCACACGGGCGACTCGATCACCGTCGCGCCGCAGCAGACGCTGACGAACGTCGAGTATCAGGCCATGCGCGACGAGGCGCAGCGGATCATCCGCGCCATCGGCGTGGAGACGGGCGGATCGAACATCCAGTTCGCCGTCGATCCGAAGAGCGGACGGCGCCTGGCCATCGAGATGAATCCGCGCGTGTCGCGCTCGTCGGCGCTGGCGTCGAAGGCGACTGGCTTTCCGATCGCGAAGTTCGCGGCGAAGCTCGCGGCCGGCTACACGCTGGACGAGATCCCGAACGACATCACCAAAAAGACGCCGGCGTCGTTCGAGCCGACCATCGATTACGTGGTGGTGAAGATCCCGCGCTTCGCGTTCGAGAAGTTCCGCAAGACGCCGCCGACGCTGGGGCTGTCGATGCAGTCGGTGGGCGAGGCGATGGCCATCGGCCGCACGTTCAACGAGGCGCTGCAGAAGGGATTGCGCTCGCTGGAAATCGGCGTGGCCGGCCTGGAGACGCGCGGCTACGATCGCGACAAGGCGGAGACGCTGCTGCGCACGCCGCAGCCGGAGCGCATCTTCGCCGTCGGCGATGCTCTTCGCGCCGGGATGACGGTCGAAGAAATTCACGCGATCTCGTCGATCGACTGCTGGTTCCTGCGCGAGATCCGCAAGATCATCGAGATGGAATTGTCATTCCGAGCCGGCGGCGCCCCGGAGGGGCAAAGCGCGGCGAGGAATCCCCGGCTTGACAGGCAACTCCTCCTCGCGCTCAAACGCGAAGGTTTCTCTGACAAACAGATCGCCGCGCTCACGAACAAGACCGAGACCGACGTCCGCGAAGAGCGTCACGCGGCGGGCGTTCGTCCCGTCTACAAACGCGTCGATACCTGCGCGGCCGAGTTCGAAGCCACCACGCCGTACATGTATTCGACGTACGAAACCGAAAACGAAGCGGAGCCGACTTCGCGCCGAAAGGTCATGATCCTCGGATCCGGCCCGAATCGCATCGGTCAGGGGATCGAGTTCGATACCTGCTGCGTGCACGCGTCGTTTGCGCTGCGGGAAATCGGCTTCGAAACGATCATGGTCAACTGCAATCCGGAGACGGTGTCGACCGATTACGACACGTCCGACCGCCTCTACTTCGAGCCGCTCACGCTCGAAGACGTGCTGGAGATCGTCGATCTCGAAAAGCCCGAAGGGGTGATCGTGCAGTTCGGCGGACAGACGCCGCTGAAGCTGGCGAAGTCTTTGTCAGCAGCGGGCGTCCCGATGTGGGGAACGTCGGTCGAGTCGATCGACGTGGCCGAGGATCGCGAGCGCTTCGGCGCGCTGGCGGCGGAAAACGAAATCCTCGTCCCCGAAAACGGCACCGGCATGAACGTCGACGAAGCGCTCGAAGTGGCGCGCCGCATCGGCTTTCCGGTCGTCGTCCGGCCCTCCTACGTTCTCGGCGGACGGGCCATGGCCATCGTTTACGACGAGCCGAATCTGCGCGAGTACGTCGGTTACGCGATGGAGGCGGCGCCCGGCCATCCGATCCTGATCGACCGCTTCCTTGAAGACGCGATCGAGCTCGACGTCGATGCCATTTCCGACGGTAAAGACGTCGTCATCGCCGGCGTGATGGAGCACATCGAGGAAGCGGGCATTCACTCCGGCGATTCGACGACGGTGATTCCGCCGTACATCATCGGCCTGCGTGAACAGGATCGCGTGCGCCGCCGCACGGTGCAGTTGGCGAAAGCGCTGGGCGTCGTCGGTCTGATGAACGTTCAGTACGCGATCTACCACGGCGATCTCTACGTCCTCGAAGTGAATCCGCGCGCGTCGCGAACGGTGCCGTATGTGTCGAAGGCGACCGGCGTTCCGTTCGCGAAAATCGCGGCAAAGGTGATGGCCGGGATGTCGCTGCGCGAGCTCGGCCTGACGTACGAGCCGAAGGTGAAGGACTACTTCGTCAAGGCGCCGGTCTTCCCGTTCGGACGTTTTCCGCGCGAAGACACGGTGCTCGGCCCGGAGATGAAGTCGACGGGCGAGGTGATGGGCTCCGCCCCAACCTTTGGCGAGGCCTACGCGAAGTCCCTCCTCGGCGCGGGCATCGATCTGCCCCGCGAAGGGACGGCGTTTCTATCGGTGAACGACAACGACAAGCGTCCGGTGATCGTGCAGCTGGCGAAGGATCTCGCGCAGCTCGGCTTCCGCGTCATCGCCACGTCCGGTACGCGCGATTACCTGCAGAACAACGGCGTGGAGTCGGGCCTCGCGTCCAAAGTGCACGAGGCCGACCGCCCGAACATCGTCGACCGCATGATCAACGGCGAGGTCAAGCTGATCATCAACACGCCGCTCGGCAAAAAGTCGTTCTACGACGACACCTACATCCGCCGCACCGCGCTGCAACACGGCATCAGTTGCCTGACGACGCTGACCGCGGCCACAGCCGCCGTTGACGGCATCCGTTCGCTCCGCGAAGGGATCAAGACGATCACCACGCTGCAGGAACAGCACGCGCGGTAGTTTTTTCTTTCGCTACTCCTCCGCGAGAATCGTGTGCATCGCTACGCCTACCGTCGCGGAGCCGAGGATGAGCAATGCGAAGAGCACGGTCACCGAGAGCGACGCGGTTGCGTCCGCGCCGGTGGCGCCGAGGATCACGTGGGTCGGGGAAAAGTGGTTGATCCAGAGTTGCAGCGCGGCGGACTTCCACGTCAGCAGCGCGGCCCAGCACGCCGCGATGATCAGGTAGGCCGCGATCTGCAGGCGCGTGATCGGCAGCGACGCGCGCTCGACCGCCGTCTTCGATTGCAGCAGCCGCGCTTTCAGCCAGAGCACCGCAGGATCGGGGAGGATGTGCTCGCGTTCGTTGATGCCGGCGAAGGTGGCCATCCACGGCGCGACTTCGGCGGCGGCAGCGCATGACTCGCATGACGCGATGTGCGTGCGCAGCGATTCCGTCATGGCGTCGTTCGTCACCGCGTCGATCACGTTCGGCTCGAAGGGACAATGGGTATTCATCGCGTCACCTCCGGGGCCAGCCCCTTTTTCGTCAGCATTTCGCCGAGGCGTTTGCGGGCGCGGAAGAGCATGACTTTCACGCTCTTCGACTTCACGCCGATCGCCTCGGCGATCTCCTCGTGCGAGTTTCCTTCCACGTGCGCCAGCCAGAGCAGCGCGCGCTCCTGAGGTTTCAGCTCCGCGAAGACGCGTGACATATCGTGGCGGAGATCTCCGCGATCCGGCCTGGCCTCGGCGGGCGTCCACTCGAATGGCCGCTCGCGGTCGCGCTTCGTTTCGCGGAAGTGATCGAAGACCAGGTTTGTCGCCGTCTTGTAGACGTAGCGGCGCAGATGGTCCTCGTCCGCGATCGATGGATTGCTGCGCAGAAACTTGAAGAACGTCTTCTGCAGCAGATCGTCGGCCATCGTTGCGTTGCCGGTCATCCGATAGATGTACGACCAGATACCTCCGGCCGTCTTCCGGTAGAACGCCTCGAACGTTGCCTCATCCATCGGTCTCTCGGGCCGCTGCGGCGCCGCCGTTTTCACGGCGGCACCGAACGGCATTACACTCATCAGGGTACCTTCCAGTTGCACGATCGCCTCACGCCTGCGTTTCCGTCGAGTCGCGTCTGCCGATTCCATGGCTCATCACCTCGCGCGGCGACGGCGCGTCATCGCCGATCAACCCGAACCTCTGCGACAACTTCAACGAGATGAGCGTGGAGATGAAGAAGCCGATGCCGAGGCCGGCGAGGATGAAGCCGGGATACATGAAGCCGACGTTGCTGTCCGCGATCCAGATGGCGATGAACGCGGCGCCGAGCAGCATCAGGATCACGCCGCGCGATACGCCGCCGACGATCCTGTCGCGCGCCATGAGCTTCGGCATTTTGTCGATGCCGGTCAGGAACTGCTTGCCGGTATCGGAATTGAGAAAGTCGACGAACTCCGGGGCGTTGCTGAATTTGTCGATGAGGCGCGTCTGCACCTCGGCCTGCAGCGTGGCCTTGCGGTTTTTTGCGTGAACGCTGAGCCAGACGATGGTTGCGATCATCGCGAAGCTGCCCAGCGAGACGAATACGATCATGACGAATACGCCAGTTTCCATTGATGCCTCCAAGTACAAAGTCGGAGCTAATACGGCCCGGCCTGGGCATCGGTTAACGGCGGTCATCATCGAGACGGTGAAAAGGGATGCACCGCGGATGAGCCGTTACTGCGTCGTTGTCGTCGGTGGCGGCGCGGTCTCAGTCTCCGTCGTCGTCTGCGCGGTATCCGTCGGCGGCACTTCCGGCGTGGCGGTATCCGTCGGCGGGGTCTGTTGCAACGCCGTGTCGGTCGTCTCGGTCGTCGCCGTCGTTTCCGTGGCCGGCGCGGCGGGCGCCGGCTTCTTCTCCGTCAGCACTTCCTTCTCGAACAGGTAACCCCAACGGCGCATCCGCGACAGGACCATCCGCTGCCGGAATCGCAGACGCTTGTTCGGAGCACCAGGATTCATCAGCCTCGGATTGGGAAGGCATCCCGCCAATAGCGCCGCCTGCGACGGCGAAAGTCCGGCCGCCGAGGTGTGAAAGTAATGTTGCGCGGCCGCCTCGGCGCCGTAGACGCGCTCGCCCATCTCCACCACGTTCAGGTACAGCTCCAGGATGCGCTTCTTCGAAAGATGATTCTCCAGCGAACGCGCGATGAAGTACTCCTTCACCTTGCGCAGCGGATTGCGCGACGGCGAGAGATAGAGATTCTTGGCCAGTTGCTGCGTGATGGTCGAGCCGCCGTGCGTGACCTTTTTCTTCTCCCAATCCTTGCGGATCGCTTCCTGCAGCGCGTCGACATCGACGCCGCCGTGCTCGTAGAACGTATCGTCCTCGGCCACGAGCACGCCGCGCCGCAGGTACGGCGAAATCCGCGCGTACGACACCCAGCGATACTCGATCGCGTCGCTTTTTCCGGCCGCGCGCAACTCCGCCTTGCGCTGCTCCATGAACGCCGTCGTCGTTGGCGCATTGGTGGCCAGCGCGCTCACGTCTGGAAAGGTGATCCATTCGTAGCCGGCAAACAGAATGACGGCCACGAAGAAGATGAGCAGGATGCGCTTCATGAAGGAGCGTGGATTCTAGCGCTACGATTCGCGCGATGAACGCCGTCATCGTGCTGACCACCGTCGCCGCCGATTTCGACGCCCGTCCGCTCTCGCGCGAGCTGGTCGAACAGCGGCTGGCCGCGTGCGTCAACATCGTCGCCGGCGTCACGTCGATCTATCGCTGGCAGAGCGGCGTCCATGAAGACGGCGAACAGCTGCTCGTCATCAAAACCGTCGACGACAACCTGCACGATCTCCGCGAAGCGCTCTTCGCGCGCCATCCGTACGACGTGCCGGAGTTCGTGGTGCTGCCGATCGCGTCGATGTCAGACGCTTACGGTGCGTGGCTTGCGGAATCGGCGAACCGCGGCGGCAACGAGTAGCAGGCCGAGCGTCGTGAAGGAGATGTTGCGTCCTCGGGTAAACGACTCCGGCAGGTATTGCAGCTTCACGATGTGCCGTCCCTTCGGCACGAACACGCCGACGAACGCATGGTTCGCGTAATGCGTCTCGACGCGGCGGCCGTCGATGTACGCGCGCCAACCTTTCCACGCCGACTGCGACGCCACGATCCAGCCGTCGTTCTCCATCACCGCGTCGATCGCGAGGCCGAATCCATCTTTGTGCAGCGCCAGCGTTCCCGGCCCGTTCGCGATTTCGTGCGGCTGCAACTCCGGCACTTCGATCCATGCCATGTCCGCGAAATCCTTCGCCGCCGTCATCGCCTTCACGACCGGGCCGCCGCTGCGTTCGTAGCGGATGCGCCGCGGCACGAACGCGCGCGGGAGCACGCGCGTGTTCTCGAACAGCTTCGCGCTGCGGTCTTTCATGATCTCGCGCCACCCCTCGGTCAAGGCCACCGGCAGCGGCACGATCGCGTATTTGATGTTGAGGAACGACAGAAACGGCGGTTGCAGATCGCCGATGGCGTTGAACGAGACCGCCTGCGGAATCGACCAGACCGGATACGTGTCGGCCAGCCGCGCAAACGTCATCGCCTCGTAGCCGCGCGGATCTTCGAGTTGATAGATTGCCGCCGAGTCGGGGATCAGCACGAAATGCTCGCCCGCCACGCGGAACGGCTCTTTGCTGTCGCGCGGAATGGCGCGGATCAGCGGAATCTTCGGATAGAAAACATGCTGTGGAAGTGACGGATAAATCGATCCATCTTCGACGATGCGCTGCCCCAGGATGAGGATCAGGACGACCGGCAGCGCGATGCGAAGCGGCGTGCGCGCGAAGAGCAGAATCGCAACGATCGCTAACGGCAGCAACTCGGCGAAGGCGACGATGCGGATGACGTTCGGATCGACGCCGACTTTGATCTCGTGCGCCCACGCCGCGTACGTGCCTAGGGTGAGCGCGAGGGCGACGATCGCCACGATGATTGCCACTGGGAACGCGGACGTCCCGTCCGCTGTCGATGCTCGCGCATCCTTTGCGGGCGAGACGCCCGCGTTCCCAGCAAGGGCATCGATCGTCAGCCCCGCCAGAATCGATAGCGCGCACGACGCCGCAAACGCCAGTCGCTCGTTCAACGCCATGTTGAACAGCGGCAATTTGTGCAAAATATTGCTCACTGGCGGTGCGTCAAATCCTGCACAGAGACAAACCAGCGCCAAGCCGAAGAAAAACCATGTCTCTTTCCGCCGCCGCGCCACGAACGCCGCGGCGATCGCCAGCGACAGGACGATGCTGCCGGTGCGCGCCGTTTGCGGATCGAACTCCGAGGTGAAGGAATCGCGCCACGGCTGTCCGCCCCAGAATGGAAAAACGGTGTTGGCTGCGCGGCGCTGAATCAGCTCCGGCATGAACGGCCACGGCATTGCGCGGAAGCCGAGGCGCGTGTGGAGCTCGAGCGTCTGTTGCGATGCTTCCAGGAACGGCAGCAGGAAGATCGACGTCAGCAGCAGCGCGACCACTCCAGATCCACACGCGATGGCGATGACGCGTCCGATTCGTCTACGCGTTGTAGCGATCTCGAAGACTCCGTACGCGGCGCCGACCGCGGTCACGTGCAGCAGCGACTCCGGATGGCCGGACAGAATCAGCAGCGTCAGCGCGATCAGCAAAATCACGCCGCCGCGGACGCTCGCCTCCCGCACGACGAAGCGCACGGCGAAGAAAATCAGCGGCAGGTAGACCCACGATCGCGCCAGCGGCCAGCCGACGAAGAACGCGACGTTGCCGCTGAACATCCATCCCGCCGCCGTGACCAGCGACGCCAATTCGCCGCATTCGAGCGAACGTAAAAAGACGAACGCTCCGAAACCGGCCAGGAAGAACGTCATCGCCGCGGCGAAGGTCAGGCTCGGAGGCAGCGGAATGAGCATGCCGATGAGGTTGAAGGGATCGTAGGGAGCAGGTTGCGCGGCGCCGGCCAGGATGTCTCCGCAGAGCATGAACGGATTCAGCAGCGGCCACTGGCCATTGGCGAACGCCGTCCGCACCGCGCTGCGCCACGGAATGATCTGGCAGTAGAGATCGGAAAGCGTCCCGTTGTGCACTTTCGGGACGCCGAACTCCGCCGCGTACGCGTTCAGCGGCTCCGACATGAACGGCAGATCGATCGGCGCGTAGACCTTCCCGGTCAGCAGTGCCCGCCCCGTAAAGCAAAGAGGAAGAAGGACCAGCACGATCGCCGCCGTGCGCGACATCGGCTGCACGAACCTGCGCCAGCAGGCGATCAGCGCGATCGTCGTGGCGAGATAAAGAAGGATGGCGGCCAAGTTCGCGGAGCTATACGCGCAAGCGTTCTGAGCGTCAAGTGTGATCGGGGTAGGGAACTGGTTGGCCGCGGGCTCTCCTGATTGAACGTCAGTCAAATCAGCGGTCCCACAAACCAACAAGCAGCGCTTCCGCATCGAAAAGGACAGGCGACATGGCCAAGACGTTCCGACTCAAGCTCACGCTGCTCTTCAATCAGCGCATCGACGACCTCGGCGGCAACTGGCAGTACGCCGGCGCCAATGCAGTCGAAGAGACGACGAAGAAGACGGCGCAGCTGATCGCCACAAAACGCGAAAACGCCAACTGCTGCAACAGTTTTCCGGTGTCGATGCTCACCGCGACGGTGATGTTCGAAGCGGAAGCCGGAAAGGTTGCGCCCAACATGACGCTGCAAGGCGTCCACGACCTGACCACGAACAACGAAACCGGGAGCGTCAGTGCCGCGTCGCCGGAGTTCGCCGATCAGATCGGAGGCATGTTCACCTTCGACGCAGCAAAGGGCATTCTGACGATCTCTCCGCCGAGCTGATCAAGCCGGTTTTGTCAAATTTTCTACCCCTCGTAGCGCGGGAAGAGCGGTTGCGGCGATGGAGTTAGAGTCCTCCTAAACCATGGACTCCATCGTCATCCGCGGTGCCCGCGAGCACAACCTCAAGAACATCGACGTCGTCGTTCCCCGCAACAAATTCGTAGTCATCACCGGCGTATCCGGATCGGGCAAATCGTCGCTCGCGTTCGACACGATTTTCGCCGAGGGACAGCGGCGCTATGTCGAGTCACTCAGCGCCTACGCCCGGCAGTTTCTGGAGCAGATGGAGAAGCCCGACGTCGACTCCATCGAGGGCCTCTCACCCGCGATTTCGATCGAGCAACGGACGACGTCGCGCAATCCGCGCTCGACCGTCGGCACGGTCACCGAGATCTACGACTACCTGCGACTCCTCTACGCCTCGATCGGCGTTCCGCACTGCACGAACTGCGGCCAGGAGATCCGCCCGCAGACGATTCAGCAGATGGTCGACCGTCTGCAGATGCTGCCGGCGGGGACGAAGTTCACCATCCTCGCGCCGTACATCCGCGGCAAGAAGGGCGAGTACCGCAAACAGATGCTGCAGATGGTGAAGGAAGGCTTCACGCACGGCATCGTCGACGGCAAGGAAGTCGAGCTTTCCGATCCGCCCACGCTCGACAAACAGAAGAAGCACACCATCGACGTGCGCATCGATCGTCTCGTCGCGAAGGACGGCATCCAGCAGCGCCTGGCCGATTCGCTGGAAACCGCCGCGCGCGTGTCGAAGGGTCTGGTCAAGATCCTCTACCAGGAAGGCAACCGCGAAGAGCTGATGTCGCAGTCGTACTCCTGCCCTGACTGCGGCGTTTCCATCGGCGAGATCACGCCGCGCCTCTTCTCCTTCAACTCCCCTTACGGCGCCTGCCCGCGCTGTTCCGGCCTCGGCGTTCTGCTCGAAGTCGACGAGAAAAAAATCATCCCCGACTGGAACAAGTCGGTCGCCGACGGCGCCATTGCCATCTGGAAGGAAGGCGCCGAGAACTGGCGCCTTCGCCAGATTCACACGCTGGCCAAGCACTTCAAATTCAAGATCGACACGCCGTGGCATGCGCTGTCGGACAAAGCGCGCCACGTGATCCTTCACGGCTCCGACGAGAAGATCAAATTCCATTTCAGCGGATCGGAGAGCACGTACTCGTACAACGGCACGTACGAAGGCCTCGTGCCGATGCTGGCGCGGCGCTACAAGGAGTCGGACAACGACGACATCCGCGAGGAAATCGAGCGCTTCATGACGCCGATGAATTGCCCCGATTGCAAAGGCCGGCGTCTGAAGCCGGAAGCGCTCGCGGTCACCGTTTCCGGCCAGCCGATCGACAAAGTCGTCGCGCTGCAGCTCAAGAATGCGGACCAGTTTTTCAAAACGATCGAACTGACGCCGCGCGAAGAACAGATCGCCGGCAAGATTCTCAAAGAAGTCCGCGACCGCCTCGGCTTCCTCTGTTCCGTCGGCGTCGGCTACCTGATGCTCGACCGCAGCGCGGCCACGCTTTCCGGCGGCGAAGGGCAGCGCATCCGCCTTGCCACGCAGATCGGCTCGAAACTGATGGGCGTTCTCTACGTGCTCGACGAACCGTCCATCGGCCTGCACCAGCGCGACAACCGCAAGCTGATCGATTCCCTCGTCGAACTGCGCGACCTCGGCAACACGGTCATCGTCGTCGAGCACGACGAGGAGACGATCGAGACCGCCGATCACATCATCGACCTCGGCCCGCGCGCCGGCGTTCACGGCGGCGAAGTCGTCGCCGAGGGGACGCTGGAGCAGATCAAAACGTTCCCGTCATCGCTGACCGCGAAATACCTGCGCGGCGATGCGGCCATCGACATTCCCGCGATTCGCCGTCCGCTCGGCGAGAACGCGCTGGTCATCCGCGGCGCGCGGCAGAACAACCTGAAGAATCTCGACGTAACCATTCCGCTCGGCGTCTTCATCGCCGTCACCGGCGTGAGCGGCTCGGGCAAATCGACGCTCGTCAACGACATCCTGCACAAAGCGCTGTCGCGCCACTTCTTCGACGCGCTCGACACGCCCGGCGGGCACGATCGCATCGACGGACTGGAACACATCGACAAAGTCATCGACATCGATCAGTCACCGATCGGCCGCACGCCGCGCTCGAATCCCGCCACCTACACGCAGCTCTTCACCGAAATCCGCAACCTGATGGCGCAAACGCCCGAGGCGAGGATGCGCGGATACGGGCCGGGACGTTTTTCGTTCAACGTGAAGGGCGGACGTTGCGAGGCGTGCAAGGGCGACGGCCAGATCAAGATCGAAATGCACTTTCTGCCCGACATCTACGTCACCTGCGACGTCTGCGGCGGCAAGCGCTACAACCGCGAGACGCTGCAGGTCACGTACAAGGGCTCGTCGATTGCCGAGATTCTCGACATGACCGTCGAGCAGGGTCTAGAGACGTTCCGCAACATCCCGCGCATCGCCAACATCCTGCGCACGCTCGACGAAGTCGGCCTCGGCTACATCAAGCTCGGCCAGTCATCGACCACACTCTCCGGCGGCGAAGCACAGCGCGTGAAACTGGCCAAGGAGCTCGCCAAACGCGCCACCGGCCGCACGCTCTACATCCTCGACGAGCCAACCACCGGCCTGCACTTCGACGACGTCGCCAAACTCCTCCACCTGATGCACGGCTTGGTCGACCGCGGCAACACCGTCGTCGTGATTGAGCACAACCTCGACGTCATCAAAACCGCCGACCATGTCATCGACCTCGGCCCCGAAGGCGGCGACGGCGGCGGCTACATCATCGCCACCGGCACGCCGGAAGAGATCGCCGAAACGCCCGGCACGCCGACCGGGGAGTATTTGAAGAAGATGCTCGCGAAGCACTCGGCGAACATCGTCTAAAGAGTAGCCCGCCGGCATTTCGACACACGTGGGTATCCTCCTGTCACATACTTCTCGTATGAACGAGGAAGTCGGTTGCTTCAGCTCGACGAATTGGGACTACGAATGGATCGTCGTAAATCGAGCAACCGACTTGGGCAACGCTCTTCCAGCGGTCGGACTAGAGTTCAACTGCCGTGAATGCGGAGTCCCGTTACACATCTTTGGCGACACTGCAAATCACCCGATCGACCTGTTGCTGTTCGGGGTTTTTCCACTAAAGCTCCGTCGCCACTACATCCAAGCAGTTTCTGCTTTGACCCAAGCCGTGGAAATCACCATGTCGCTTTGCGTCGCGCAGGTTCTCGTGAACAAGGCCCTCGAAAGCGACGCCTCGAACGAAGCGACGGCTTCAGAACTGTCAGAATCTTTCGACAAGCGGCTGAGGAACATGACCTTCGATCCGCTTCGAAATCTCATAACGAAGCTAGCTGTACACAGTATCCGGCCCTCCTCGGTGGCAGAAGCGAGGCGCTGGATTGCTGAGATGAACAATCTTGCGCGAGACACAGCGTCTGCTGAGCTTGTGACCACGATTCCAGACCCAGAGTTGCGTGAGTGTGTCGAGCAGCTTCGTGCGCTCACCGTAGCCTCACTTCGAAACGACGTTGCCCATCATCTGGGTCTAAGGCCGACTGAGCAGGAAGTTGAAAAACACGAATCGCAGGTGAAGCCTGTTGTCCGTCTTCTCCTCAAAACGCACGGCCTGACACCATCCGGTGGGCAGCTTGTGGTCGGACCCGCTGGCTAACTGTTGCGTTTCAGGACTCTGTTCCTGAAGGAGATGCTAGCAAGGCACTCCACGATGGCGTTAAGCGCAACGGAGCACAGACGAGAGGGTCTGTGCCACATTGGATCGCGAGTTTTGGTCAGAGTGGAGCATTTACCGAGGGCTAATGTGGCACAGACACTCTTGTCTGTGCCGTGCAGCGCAGCCGCACGTTCGTAGCCTAATCACACGTTGGCCCCGTCGCTGATGACACCGGCGTCCAGGCGTTTGATCCGGCAGGATTCACGGGCCAGGTGAAGTTGCCGCTGGGGAGCGGTCCGAGCGTCGTCAGCAGATTGGTGAGCTGCGTGTGGAGCGTGTTCCACTGCTGCTGGATCTCCTCGTTCACCGTGCCGAACGCCAGATTCGTCAGCTCGCCCGGGCAGGTCATGTCGTACAGCTCGTACTCGAACTGTCCGCCAGCAACCGCCGAGGAGTAGTAGACCGCGTACTTCCACTGCGGGGTGCGGAGGCAGCGGATGTGGCCGGACAACGTATCCGGCTCGTTGAACGAGTCGTCGTACGTGTAGACGACGCCGTACTCGTGAACGGATTCGCTTGGATCGTTGATGATCGGGACGAGGCTCTTGCCGCGAAGCGTCGTCGTGGCGGGAGAGTTGACGATCTCCGCGATCGTCGGAACGAGATCGAGCGACGACACGACCGAGGACGTCACCGCCGGCTGCGGAAAAAGCACGGGGTTGGAGACGATCAGCGGGATGTGCATCGACTCCTCGTAGGCGTTGTACATCTTCTCCTGCATGCCGTGCGAGAGCGCCATCTCGCCGTGGTCGGCGAAGCGGAAGATGATCGAGTTGTCGATCAGGTTCTTCGCTGTCAGCGCGTCGAGAATCTGGCAGAAGAGCGCGTCGGAAAGCGTCTGCAGGTAGGCATAGAACTTCACGTAATTCGCCTGCTGCGCGGCAGTCAGCGGATGCGACGCGTTGTAGTTCGTGCGGAACGCGAGCTGGATTCCCGGCTTCGTCGTCAGATCGTCGGACAGATTGTCGGGAAGCTCGATGGGAAGCTGCTCGAACGGCGCGTCCTCATATCCGGAGCCCTGGAACTGGCTGGCGTAGAGAAAGATGTCGTGCGGATTCACCAGCGACACGACGAGGCAGAACGGATCGGTGCCGCTGCAGTTGTTGATGAAATCGAGGACGCTTTCCGCGGGGATGCCCGGCGCGGCGGGACCGCAAACGAAGCGCCGGTCGTTCTGACCCTTGCCGCCGCCGAGCGTCGCCGTGCCGCTGAGCGACGTGCCGGCATCGGGCGGATTCCACTGCTGCACGTTGTACGTCTGCGCCAGGTTGGCGATGTCGGCCTCGGTCCAACTCCCTCCGCTCATCGGAAACGAGAGATGCCACTTCCCCTTCCAGATCAGCGGATACGACGGATCGGCGGCGGCGAGGACCTGGGCAAGCGTCGGATCGGTCGGATTGAGTGCAGTGGTGAACGTCACTTCGACGCCGTTCTGCTGCGGGTACGTGCTGGTCATCATCGAGGCGCGGCTCGGCGAGCACTCGCAGGCCGCGGTGAATGCATTCAGGAACGTGAGCCCGTTCTTCGCCAGACGGTCCATCGACGGCAGGTTTTCCGCAGCCCATCCTTCCGGCCAGTGTTGCGCGTACCGTTGCTCGTCCGTGATGAAGAAGATGATGTTCGGATTGGTGAGCTGCGAGATCGGCATGACGTTCCTCCAAGCAGGAGGGCCGCGAAACATGCCTTTTCCTACCCCGCTACGCTGTCCTCCCCTTCGTTGACCGATCTCGTAGAATTGCGGCCGTGACGCGACCGATCGGGATTGACTGATGCCACTCCGCCGCCCGGGGCTTGCGCTCGTCGCCGCGTCGTTCATCGTGCTTTTTCAGGAGCTGACGCTCATTCGCTGGATGTCCAGCGAGGTGCGGGTGCTGGCCTACTTTCCGAACGTCGTTCTGATCAGCGCGTTCCTCGGGCTCGGCATCGGTGCGCTGCGCGCCGGCAAGCGGTCGCTGCTCTGGCTCTGGCCGTTGTCGCTGGTCATCACGGCCGCGGCCACGCTGATGATGGCGCGCATCGCCTTCACGAACCTCTCGCCGTCCGAGCATCTCTGGCTGCTCTACATGGACATCCCCAACGCGCCGGTGGTGAAGGACGTCCGTCCTCCGATCATCGCCGCGTTCATCCTCAGCGCGTTGTCGTTCGTCGCGCTCGGACAATTCGTCGGCGAGCGGCTTCGCGATTTCACGGAAGCCGGCAAGACTCTCTGGGGCTACGTCGCCGACCTGAGCGGATCGCTCCTCGGCGTGATCGCGTTCGCGCTCGCTTCCTTCACCGGTGCCCGTCCCGCGATCTGGTTCAGCGTGGTGCTGATTGCCGGCGCGTGGCTGTTCGTTTCGAAGGGATGGAAGGCGTGGCTGGTCTACGCGATCACCGCCGTCGCCATCGTGGCGTCGATCGCCTCGCTGGAGCGCTCGCCGTTCTACAGCCCGTATTACGCACTGCGCGCGGAACACTCTCCGAATTCGGGCGGCGTTTACATTCTCGCGAATGGATCGCTGCATCAGTACGCGGCACCGCTCACGTCGCGACGTTTGACAAATTCGTATGACCAGAGCATCGCCGCCGGTTATCCGCTGCCGTATCGCGCGCTGACGCATCCGCCGCGGCGCGTTCTGATTCTCGGCGCCGGGACCGGAAACGACGTCGTCACCGCGCTCGCCAACGGTGCGCAGGAGGTTGATGCGGTCGAGATCGATCCGGTCATTCTGAAGCTCGGCAGGACGGTGCATCCCGATCGTCCGTACGCATCGCCGCGCGTGCACGTCTTCAACACCGACGCGCGGGCATTTCTGCGGAACACGAAGAACCAGTACGACCTCATCGTCTTCGGAACGCTCGACTCGATGACGCGGCTCTCGGCACTGTCGAACGTCCGCCTCGACAACTTCGTCTACACCGTCGATTGCATGCGAGCGGCGCGCGCGCGTCTTTCGCCGGAAGGCGGCGTAGCGCTCTACTTCATGGTCGGAAACCGCGGCATCCACGAGAAGCTTTTCGCGATGCTGTCCGAGGCGTTCGGCAGGCCGCCTTTGGTTCGGCACGAGAACCACAAACTCTTCAACGAGATCCTCGTCGATGGTCCCGCCTTCGAGCATCTTCGGACACCGGAGATGGCGGCGGACATCCCGCGTTTGATGGAGAAGGCGGCAGAGGCTGCGGTTCCGACCGACGATTGGCCGTTCCTCTATCTCGACGCGCGGCGGCCGCCGGCGTTTTACATCTCGATCATCGCGGTTTTCCTCATCCTCGCGGCCATCGCCATCATCGCGTCGTCGCCGGAGCGCGTGCACGATCAGATCCGCAGCTTCGACGCGGAGATGTTTCTCTTCGGCGCCGCATTTCTGCTCCTCGAGACCAAACTCGTCACGCAGATGAACCTCGTCTGGGGCACGACCTGGGTCACCAGCGCCGTCGTCTTCGGCGCCATCCTGGCCACGATTCTCATCGGAACGATCGTCATTCAACTCCGGCCGATGCCCTACGGAATCGCCGCGGGCGGTCTGGTGATCGCCCTTCTCGCGACGTACCTGATGCCGCAGGAGTGGCTGCTGATCGAGAGCGTGACGCGGCGGCTGCTGCTGTCGCTCGTCTTCGCCGGCGCGCCGATCTTCTTCGCCTCGATCTGCTTTGCCAGCCGCTTCCGCATGCGGACCGAATCAAACGCCGCATTCGGCTGGAACCTGGCCGGAGCGGTTTTCGGCGGCCTGATCGAGTCGATGTCGATGGCCGTCGGCATTCGCGCGCTGACGCTCGTCGCGCTGATCGCGTACCTCGCGTCATTCCTGATCGCGCGGCGAAACCTGAGCATCGGCGCCGCCGTCCGTTAGCAGGCGAACGGTGGCCGCGCCGTGGGCAAAACCGTTCCGACTGCCGACCGGCATCGTTCTCGCTCTCCGATCAGCACGCCATGGCTGATGACGCGCCCGTGCGGCGGCCGATCCTCGGGATCCTGTCGATCTTCCTGCTGTTTTTTCTCTACCGCGTGTTCGCGGTGTACACCGTCCGTTCGGGCGAGTGCCGGCCGAAGGCGGTCGATCCGTCGGTGCGCATCCTGACGCGCGACGAGGCGGGCCGGGTCGTGTCGTTTCCGGAACGCGTCGGTTATCCGCAGCAGCAGCGGCCGCTGGTCGTGATGACGTACAACATCGAAGGTCACGACGAGTTGTATGACGGCGAACACGCCGCGAAGATCGCCGCGACCATTCGGCAGTTCAAGCCGGACATCGTCGGATTGCAGGAAGTGCACGACCACACCTGGCAGGTGCGCTTTCGCAATCAGTACGAGGAGATTCGCCGGCTGACGGGGATGAACGGCTACTACGGCCGCAGCTACCACAGCCTCGGCGGCGACTTCGGCAACGCCATCCTCACGCGCGGTCAGGTCGTCTCCGCGGTCGTGCATCCGCTGCCGAGCATCGGCGAGCCGCGCAGCGTGCTCGAGGCGGTCGTGCGCATCGACGGCGCCACGCTCAACGTCTACGTCGCGCACCTCACAGCGTGGGCGAGCCTCAATTCGAAGAGCCGCGGAGTGCAGTTGGAGTGTCTGGCCAAGCACGTGCGGACCAGCCGCTATCCGTACCTGCTGCTCGGCGATTTCAACGCGCCGCCTGATGCGGAAGAGGTGAAGAAATTCGCGAAGGAAGACGCGGCGCAGTTGTGCGGCGCGGACATCAAGATTACGCATCCGACCCTCGGCGAGCGGATCGACTACATCTTCGCCGACTGGGGTTGGCGCGAGGCTGGAACGCGCGCGATCGCCACCGGCGCGTCGGATCACTACCCGGTCATCGCCCAACTTTTCTGGAGCCGCAATTGACGAAAGAGACGAAGTCGAAATCGAAGTGGATCGAAAAACGCCGCGGGTCGCACGTCATCCGCGTTCCGCTGGTTCTCGTGATCGCGATGATCCTGGCGCTGATCGGATTGACGATCATGCTCTGGTCTGCCGAGCGCGGCGAGGACCCGCATCTGAACGTGAAGAATGCCGGCGAGTTCTCGACGCTCTTGCCGTCGATCGTCGGTCTGACGCAGTCGAGCATGGATGCCGGCAACAGGATCCAGCTCCTCGAAAACGGCGATCAGTTTTTCCCGCTTCTGCTGCGCGACATCTCCGCCGCGAAGGAGAGCGTTCACGTCGAGTCGTACATCTGGTGGAAGGGCGACATCTGCAACCAGCTCGCGCACGCGTTGGCGGACAAGGCGAAGCAGGGCGTCGAAGTGCGGCTCATGGTCGACGCCTCCGGCGGCCACAAGATGGACAAAGAGCTGCGGAAGCTGATGCTCGACTCCGGCGTGAAGCTGGTCCGGTTCCACCGCTTCTCCCTCGCCAACCTCGGCCGCATGAACAACCGCGATCATCGCAAGGAGATGATCATCGACGGCCGCATCGGCTACGTCGGCGGATTCGGGCTGGCCGAGGAATGGACCGGGCATGGGCAGGACAAGGATCACTGGCGCGATGCCGGCCTGCGCGTGGAAGGTCCGATCGTCAACCGGCTGCAGGGTGCGTTCAGCGAGAACTGGATCGAGGAGACGGGCGAGATCATGGCCGGCGAGAAGTACTTTCCGCACCTCGCCGCGACCGGCCCGACGCCTGCGCATCTCGCGTACACGTCGCCCACCGGCGGCGTCTCATCGGTGCAGGTGCTCTACTACCTGGCCATCAAAGGCGCCAAGCACGAGATCATCATTCAGAATCCGTATCTGCTGCCGGACGATGACGCGCTGCAGGCGCTGGCCGAGGCCGTCAAGCGCGGGGTTGATGTGCGGGTGATGGTGCCCGCGGCGGCGGCGACCGACAGCCCGATCGTGCAGCACGCCAGCCACCATCGCTACGGATTGCTGCTCGAAAAAGGGATCAGGATTTTCGAGTACAAGAAGACGCTGCTGCATCAGAAGGTGATCATCGTGGACGGCATGTGGTCGTGCGTCGGCTCGACGAATTTCGACCGCCGCGCGCTGCAACTCAACGATGAAGTGAGCATGGGCGTGCTCGACGCGGGACTCGCGTCGCAACTCAAGGCGGTGTTCGAGGACGATCTGAAGTTCTGCGAGGAGCGCCACTTCGAAGAGTGGAAGCACCGCGGCTTGTGGCATAAGGCCGAGGACGGACTAGCGTATCTGGCGAGCTCGCAATTGTGAGGCTGGGAACGCGGGCGTCTCGCCCGCTGTCGAACGCAATGTTGCCGAGTGCGGCGGGCGAGACGCCCGCGTTCCCAGGAATCCACTAATCTACTGCCTCCCATGGCCACACTGCCGATCGAAGGACGCTGGTCGATCAAGCCGCTTGCGAACGATGACGTCGCGTCGGCGCTGTCCTTTCTCCGGCGCGATCCGCTGATCAACGTCTATCTGATCTCGCGCATCCTCGAAGAGCGGTTCTCGTCGTCGACGCAGACGGTGGAAGTGCGGCACAACCGCGAGGTGGTGCTCGTCGCGTCATTGGCCACGAACATCGTCCTGGCCGGCGATCGCGCGCTGCCGCAGGACATCACGGAAACCGCCATCGCCGTCGTCGCGGAGCGCATCCTCACGCGCATGCTGCCGGTGCGCGCGATCATCTCGCCGGCGCACCTGGTGGAGATGTTGTGGCTGCGCCTGCGGACGCGGCTCGATCCGCCGACCGTCGTGCGGATGAATCAGCCGGTCTACGCGATCCGCGGGCGTCTCGATTATCCCGATCTGAAAGAGTCGCGCTACTCGACGATGCGCGATCTGGAGGCGCTCATCCCTTCCTGCGCGGCCATGCATCGCGAGGAGGTGGGCATCGATCCGATGGAGCGCGACGCGGCCGGATACCGCGAACGGATTCGCGAGCTGGTGGAGCAAAAGCGTTCGTTGATTCGCGTCGTCGACGGACAGATCGCCGCGAAGTGCGAGTACTCAGCGGTGACGAACGAGACCGTGCAGTTGATGGGTGTCTGGACCAATCCGCGCTTTCGCCGCCACGGTCACGCCCGCGCGTTGCTGCGCGAGGTCTGCGGCCATTGCGCGCGCAAGGGAAAGACGGTCACGCTCTTCGTCAACGACTTCAACCATCCCGCCATCGCTCTCTACGAACGCCTCGGGTTTCAACGCATCGGGATGAATCGCGCGCTGATCTGGTGATCTCGAAAGCAAGGCCTGAACATTGCACAATTCAGCGCCAGCCCGGTTCAACGCGGCCAAGAGACCGCGAACCAGGCCGGAGGTAGGAAATGGCCGAGGTCGGCACTGTCAAATGGTTCAACAACGATAAAGGGTACGGCTTCATCAAGCGCGATACCGGTGAGGATGTCTTCGTTCACCACAGCGCCATTCAGGCGCAGGGATATCGAACGCTGAATGAAGGGGAGCGAGTGGAGTTCGACGTCAAGCAAGGCCCGAAAGGGCTGCAGGCCGAAAACGTCCATCGCGCGGACGAGCAGCGCACCGCGTAGCTACTGTTCGCTAGGCCCGAAGCGCGCCATCACGAAGGCTCCGAGCGTGCCGCCCACCGCGAGCGCGGGAAGGGCTTGCCCCTGGCCTTTGAGCGTGAGCAGCACCGCCGCGAGTCCGCCCGCGACAAGGATCAGCGTCCGCAACGCTACGTCCTGAAGATCGAATCGCATGTTGTAAGTGCGGCGATTGGACGCGCCGCGGCGTGGGATTGTAGCCGATTGCGATTCGCACATAAAGCCTCCTCCGGAGGCGTTGCGTGTGCCGAGGTAGACTCCTTCACGTCTGCAGTGCGGAATGAGGAGATCGCAATGAGATGCAGAGGTTGCGGCGCAACACAGCAGCCCACGACGACCGACCTTCCGTTCAAGACGGGCGATCGCTCGATCGTGATTCTCAAGTCGCTGCCCGTTTTTCAGTGTGAGCGGTGCAGCGAGTATTCGATGGACGATCCGACGTTTCAGCGCGTCGAAGAAATTCTTGCGCGCGTCGATTCCGGTGCTGAACTCGAGATCATTCCGTTCGCCGCGTAGGCCTACATCCTCTCCGGCACCGGAATCCCCAACAATCCCAGCGTGGCCCGCATCGTCTGGCGGAAGACCTCGGCGCAGACGGCGCGGCGCTGGCGTTCGGCGGGGTCCTTCTCATTGAGGATCGGGTACTTGTGGTAGAAGCTGTTGAACTTCTGCGCCAGGACGAAGAGGTCGTGCGTGATGATCGACAGCTCGAGGGCGTCGGTGGCGCGGCGGATTGCGGACGGCAGTTCGGCGCTCAGGCGGACCAGTTCCCACATCTCGTCGGTCAGCCCTTCGTTGAGCGTGAGCGCGTCGAGTGAAGTCGGATCGAGCTTCGATTCCACGCCGCGCTCGGCCATCTTGCGGAAGATGTTTTCGACGCGAACGGTCGAGTACTGCAGGTAGGGGCCGGAGTCGCCTTCGAACGTCAGCGCTTCGTTGAAATCGAAGGCGATCACTTTGTTGCGGCCGTACTTGAGCATGAAGTAGCGGAGTGCGGCCACCGAGATTTCGCGGCCGAGTTGCTCGATGTCGTCTTCCGACAAACCCTCGCGCTTGCTCCCTTCGCGCACGGATTCCGCCGCTTTCGACTGCAGCGCGTCGATCAGATCGTCGGCTTTGACGCCGAGGCCTTTGCGGCCGGACATTTCGATGTATGGCTTCTTCGAGTCTTCGTCGGAGACATCGATTCCTAGCGCTTTCGCCGTGGCCGGAGTCAGCGCCACCATTTCGTACGAGTAATGAATCGAGTTCTCCGATTCGCGAACGTGGCTGAGCTGACGGACGCCTTCCTTCACCACTTTCTGCAGGTACGACTGGCGGACGTCGATGACGTTGACCACTTTTTGTGCACCACCGAAGTGCGGCGCGTTCGGATCGCCTTCGCCGCTCGTCGTCTCCCACAACACGTGGCCGTCGGCGTAACGCGAGAACTCGCGGAAGTTGAACGTGCGGTCGAGCAGGCCGAACTTCCAGAGCTGGTAGGCGATGTCCTTGCCGGTGTACGTGACCGTGCCGTTGGAGCGCACCAGGATCTTGTCCGGCTCGTTCATCCCCTCGAACTCGGCGCTCTCGTCCAGCTTCATCACCCAGCAGTCTTTGTGTTTGCCCTCGGTCTCCTGGATGACGGCGCCGCTGGCTTTGAGCAGCTCGAACGCACGGTCCCAGAAATGGAGCGCGATGATGTCCGACTCTTTCGGCAGGAGGTCGTAGGTAATGCCGAGCCGCAGCATCGTGGCGATGTGGAGCTTCACGATCGCTCGCGCGATCGTGGACGCGAATTCGAACGTGTCGCCTTCGTGCTTCTCGATCGCGTGCAGCGTGTCGCGCCGCCATTGCTGGGCGTCGGGATTGGCGGCGTAGTACGCGGCCATCTTCGAGTAAACATCCCAGCAGTAGTAATCGAAGCGAACGTTTGGGTCCTCGATCATCGCCCGCACCTCGGCCAGCGATTTCGGCTCGAGATGCTGGAAGGCGACGACGACGTCGGCCACCTGCACGCCGGTGTCGTCGATGTAGTTCTGCGTTTCGACGCGGTGGCCGAGCCACTTCATGCAGCGGACGTAGGTGTCGCCGAGAACGGCGTTGCGGAGGTGGCCGATGTGTGCGGCCTTATTCGGATTGATGTTGGTGTGCTCGACGATGACGCGCTCGCCGGTCGCGGTGGCGGGCGCCATGACGTTGCCGATGTGCGCCGCGGTGAACGCGCCGCGGTCGAAACGGAAGTTGAGGTAGCCGGCGCCTTCGACGGTCACCGACTGCACGAACATCGGCAACTGCAGTCCATTCACCATCGCCTCGGCGAGCTCGCGCGGCTTGCGCTTGAGCGCTTTGGCCAGTTCGAGGCAGAGCGGCGTGGCAAGGTCGCCCATGGCCAGCCGCGGCGGCGCCTGCAGCACGACGCGATCGACGGCGTGGCCGAAGAGCGTCAGCACGCGGCTGGTCAGTGTTTCGGTGAGTTGCTCGGTGATCTGTTCGAGGATCAAGGGTTACTCCGTTCCAGCAGCGACTCTCCCGTCATTTCCGCCGGCTTGTCGATACCGAGGATGTCGAGCATCGTCGGCGCGACATTCTGCAACGCGCCGCCGCCGCGCAGCGAACCGAATCGCTTTTTCTCATCGACGAGAATCAGCGGGACGGGGTTGGTCGTATGCGCCGTATGCGGCTGATTGGTGGCGGGATCGAACATCAGCTCCGCGTTGCCGTGGTCCGCGGTGATGAGCGCGACACCATCCATCTTCTCGACGGCCGTGAGAATGCGGTCGACGGCGACGTCCGTATCGTGCACCGCTTCGACCGCGGCCTTCATCACGCCGGTGTGGCCGACCATGTCGGGATTGGCGATGTTCATGATGATCACGTCAAACTTCTTCGATTCGATCGCGTGCACGACTTTGTCGGCCAGCTCGAAGACGGACATCTCCGGCTTCAGATCGTAGGTCGCCACTTTCGGCGACGGCACGAGGATTCGCTCTTCGCCGTCAGACTTCGTATCGGAGCCGCCGTTGAAGAAGAACGTGACGTGGGCGTACTTTTCGGTCTCGGCGATGCGGAGTTGTTTCAGGCCCGCGTGCGAAAGCATTTCGCCGAGGTGGTTGCGGATTTCCTGCGGCGGGAAGAGGACGGGAAGCGTCCAGTCTTCGCGATACGAATTCATCGTGACGAGATGCGCCTTCGGGCGGACGGCGCGGTGGAAGCCGTCGAAGTCATCATCCTTGAACGCCGTGACGATCTGGCGCATGCGGTCCGCGCGGAAGTTGAAGAAAACGACTGAGTCGCCGTCTTCGATTCGTCCGTGGTGCGCGCCTTCCGGCGTCAGCACGGCGATCGGCTCGACAAATTCGTCGGTCACGTTCTGCTCGTAGAAGCGCCGCAGCGTTTCCAACGGGTCCTGCGTCTGCGTGCCGACGCCGAGCGTCATCAGGTCGTAGCCGCGCTGCACGCGATCCCAACGCTTGTCGCGGTCCATCGTGAAGTAGCGGCCGATGATCGTGGAGAGATGCGCCTGCGGTTTGTTTTCGATATGCGCGAGCAAATCGCCGAGGTACTTTTCCGCGGATTTCGGCGGCGTGTCGCGGCCGTCGAGGATGGCGTGGATGAAAACATCCTTCGCACCCAATGCAATCGCGGCGTCGATGAGTCCGTGCAGATGCGTCTGCATCGAATGAACGCCGCCGTCGGAGAGCAGTCCGGCGAAATGAATTGCGCCGCCATGCTTCACGGCATCGACCAGCGTTTGATTCGCTTCCAGCTCGTGCCGCGAGACGGCTTTGCCGATGCGCACGATGTCCTGATCGACGATCCGTCCCGCGCCGATGTTCAGATGGCCGACTTCCGAATTGCCCATCTGGTTGCGAGGCAGACCGACGGCGCGTCCCGAGGCGTCGAGCGTCGTCCACGCACTTTCGCGGAACAGCCGGTCGAAGCGCGGCGTATCGGCTTCGGCGATCGCGTTCGATTCGGTTTCCTTGCGGCAGCCAAAGCCGTCGAGGACGATGAGGATCAGAAAGGGGCGGTCGGTCATTGCGAAGCGGGTCGCGACCATATCAAAAACACCGCGCTTCGCTCCGACTCCCCACTCCCGACTCCCCACTCCCTCGAAACTGCTACACTTTCGCCCCTTAGCGTTCAGCACTCGGGAGGGGCGGACCCATGAAGACCTGGGAGTACAAGATCATCAACGTCCGGTCGGAGAATTACTCGATGGATCCGCGGCGTGCCGAGGAGTTGAACCGGCTCGGGGATGACGGCTGGGAGCTGGTCAGCATCACCTCGATCAATTTCAAGACCGGTGCAACGGATCACATCGGCATGGTCTTCAAACGCGAGAAAGTGCAGCATCCCGCGTAACTGCTACAGTCCGGAAATCAATCGGAGTGAATCCCATGGCGAAGAAAATCCTCCTCGCGGATGACAGCATCACCATTCAGAAAGTCGTCGAGCTGACGTTTTCGGACGGCGACTACGAGGTGACCGCGGTCAACAACGGGGCCAAGGCGATCCAGAAGCTGGCCGAGATGCGGCCGGACATCATCCTCTCGGACATCATCATGCCGGAGAAGAACGGCTATGAAGTCTGCGAGTACGTGAAGTCGCATCCCGAGTACCGCAACATTCCGGTAATCCTGCTGACGGGAACGTTCGAGCCATTCGATCCCGACCGCGCCGACAAGGCCGGCTGCGATGCGGTGGTGACGAAGCCGTTCGAGTCGCAGAGTCTCATCCACAAGGTCGAGGAGCTGATCCAGCAGAGCCAGACCGCCGCTGCGAATGAGCCGGAGCCGGATCCTGCCGCGATCTTCACCGATGCGCCGGCGTTCCCGCCGTCGGTTGCCGCCGATCCGTTCACGCACGACAACGACATCTTCAGCGCTGCTCCCGCGGCGGCGTCATCGTTCGGAACCGACATGCCGTTCGACACGCCGACCGAACCGGCATTCGGCGGCGAAACGCGCGCATTTCCGCGCATGAGTTTCGAAGAGATGCAGCAGATGGCGAACGAGCCGGAAGCGCCTTCGACCGCCCCGCAGCCGGCCATGCCGGAGCCGCCACCGGAACCGCCGCCGCAACCCGAGGCTTCGCCGTGGGACGAGACGCCGGCAGCCTTCGGCGGCGAGACGCGTGCATTTCCGCGCATGAGTTTCGAAGAGATGGAGCAGATGGCCAATGCGTCTCAGCCGCTGTCGCAGCCGTCGTTCGAATCGACGCCCGCATTTGATGAACCGCCTGCGCCTCCGCCACCCGTTGCCGAGCCGTCGCCGTGGGATGAACCCGAGCAGGACGACGCCGCAACGCGCGCGATTCCGAAGATGAGTTTCGAAGAGATGCGGCAGATGGCCGAGGCTTCGCGTCCTGCCGAGCCGCCGCCGTTTGAAACGCTCGGCGCGCCCGCGCCGGAGCCCGAGGCTCCGGAAGCGTCGCCGTGGGATGAAGCGCCGGCAGCGTACGGCGGCGAAACGCGTGCGTTTCCGAAGATGAGTTTCGAAGAGATGGAGCAGATGGCCGCGTCGACGTCGTCGAGCGAACCAGCCTGGGCTCCGCCGACCGATCCATTCGCCGCGCCCGAGCAGACGGAGTCGCCGTTCGCTGCCGAGGAAACGTCGGAAGACGCGTTCCCCACCGCCGTCAATTCGCAGATCACCGACGACGTCGTCAATCCGCAAATCACGGACGCGGTTGTCAATCCGCAGATCACCGATGAGGTGAGCCCGGAGCCCACGACCGAGGTCAATCCGCAGATCACCGATCTCGCCAGCGATTTAACCGATGAGCAGGTCGACCGCATCGCGCGCCGCGTCGTGCAGTTGATGTCGGAGCAGGTCGTCCGCAACATCGCCTGGGAAGTGATTCCCGATCTCGCCGAGATGGTGGTCAAGGAGCGGATCCGGCAGCTCGAAGCCGAGGCGTGAAGATCTACACGCGCACCGGCGATACCGGTGAAACCTCGCTTTTCGGCGGCGCGCGCGTTCGCAAGGACGACGCGCGCATCGAGGCCTACGGCACGATCGACGAGCTGAACTCCGTCCTCGGCGTTTCCCGCGCGAGTTGGCCCGAGTCGCCGCTCGATGGACAGTTTCACGCGATCCAGTCCGACCTCTTCGACATCGGTGCGCACCTCGCGTCGCCGGGCACCTCGCGCTTCGCCGGACCGCCGGCAGAACGCGTGACGTCGCTGGAGCACGACATCGACGCGATGGAATCGGATCTCGCGCCGCTGAAGACCTTCATCCTCCCCGGCGGCACGCTCGCCGCGGCGCAACTTCACGTCGCCCGCACGGTCTGCCGGCGTGCCGAACGCCTGGTCGTATCGCTGAACGATAACGATGATGCGACGAAGGCGTCGATCACGTACCTCAACCGCCTCTCCGACTTCCTCTTCGTCGCCGCGCGCTTCGCGAATCACAAGAACGGCGTAGCCGACGTTCCGTGGAAGCGCTAAGCGCGGCGCACGCGCGCGACGATTGCGTCGAACGCGTCAATCCGAGCCGGGTCGTCGAGGGCGGCGCCGATCTCAGCGACCAATCCGCGAACGCGCTGCAGGTCAATCTCCTGTAAATAGAGCGACAGAAGCCGTTCAATATCGGACTTGTCGCGGTCGCGCCACGCGGCGGCTTTGTAAATGATCAGATCTTCGGGCCTCGCCACACGAATTCTCTGACCCGAGATCTCAATCTCGTTCGCCCGAGCCAGCGCTTCTTCCTCGAACGGCAACCACGCGAACGAAACTTCAATCGTCACGCCGGTGGCGTCATGCACTAAGAGAAGAACCTGACGTTCACGAGCGAATTCAAGGGCAGTGCTGATGCGGGGGGAGATGCCCTGACGCGCAAGCGCTACCACGACGTCTTCGAGAGGAGCTTCGCGACCGAGGACGGTGGCGTCGACGTCGATCGTCTGACGCGGTACGCCGGCCGCGATTACCGCGATGCCACCAATGATCATCGACGGTGCCGCAAGACTGTCCAGTGCGGCGGCGACAGATCGGATCGCTTCGATCAGCGGCTCGTCAGCGGCCATTGCGCCACCGCGCGCGGAGCTTGGTCCATGTGGCCCACACCTGCTCGTCCTCACGGTCTGTTACCGGATCGGGGCGTTCAAACGGCGATCCGTTTTGCTTTTCGTCGAACGCGAGCAGCGCCAGTGCCGACGCGAATGCCTTCTCGGCGCTCATCGGATGCCGGCGCGCTTCCGCCGCTTCTCGATCGGCGGCGGCGCGATGATTCGCCGCCCAGGTGCGGATGTCGCGTGGATCCATGCATCGTATTGTACGTTTGGGCCGCTCCCGTGTAAGAACCTCCTCCTTCGCCGACTACCTCATTCGGAGGACACTTCGGGTGATGGCGTCGCAGGATTTCGTCATCACCGTCGCGCGCAATGGCGATCATCTCTTGCACAAGCCACCGGTCAGCCGAACTTCGAAAATCTTCGCCGAGGACGATCGCCACTTTTTTTATAAAGTCGTTGACGCGCAGATCACGTTCGAAGTCGATGCTACGGGCCGCGCCACGAGCCTCGTGCTTCATCAGAACGGCGCAAACGTGCCGGGTAAACGGATCGAGTGATCGATTAGAATCCGCGTTCAAACAAAGGAGCCGTCATGAAGAAAATGATTCTCGCTTCGGTGCTGACTCTCGCCGCCTCAACCCTTCTCGCCGGCGACGGCAAGAGCTGTGAAATGAAATCCAAAGGCAAGTCGGTGAGTCTCAGCGGCGTCGTGGCCTGCAAGGGCGACGACTGCACGTTCAAGACGGCGACGACGACCTACGCCGTTTGTGAAATGAGCAAAGCCGACGTGCCGAAGCTCGCTTCCGCCGGCACGGTCAACGTCACCGGCAAGCTGATCACCTGCGAAGGCAAGCAGAAGCTGGTCATCGACAAAGCGGGCAAATAGCGGCCTCACACGATCGGTCTTCATGAGCGATCCGCGATGCGCCGTTCTGATCGTCGAGGATGACGAGAAACTCCAGGGTCTGCTCCGCACTCTCATCGCGCGGGAGGCGACGTCGATCGACATCGCCTCCGATGGCGAGCAGGCCATCGAGATGCTTCAGTCGGGCGCGTACGACATCGTCATCCTCGATCTGATGCTGCCGAAGAAAAACGGCCTCGTGGTCGCCGAGGCCATGTCCGCGCTTCCTCAGCGCCCGCACCTCATCGTCCTCTCCGGCATCGCCCGCTACCTCGGCGACCAACTCCCGCCCGGCGCGCTCGTCCTGCAGAAACCGTTCGAGATCGACAAGCTCGGCGAGGCGGTGCGCGGCATTCGCGCGAGCCTGCAGCCGTAGCGAATTCACCCGCGCGCGGAAGCCATGACACTGGCGACGGTCGACGTCAGCGTCGCTGCATCCATCGGCTTTTTCACGTATGCGTCGAAGCCGGCGGTGAGGGCGCGTGCGCGATCGTCGTCGCCGCGGTAAGCGGTCGCGGCGATTGCGGGCGTGTGACGTTGTGCGACTGCATCGCGGCGGCGGATCTCGCCGATCAGCGCGTAGCCATCCACCTCGGGCATGGCGATGTCGGCGACGACGATGTCGATCGGCAATCGCTCCAGCGCGTCCAGCGCTTCCGACGCGCATGACGTGATCGTCGACTCCGCGCCGGCGTTCGAAAAAATCACGCGCGCGAGCTCGCGGGCGTCGGCCTGATCGTCGACAAAGAGCACGCGCACGCCGGCCAGTTCGGAGCGCGAAGAGCGGAGATCTTTACCCGAGGCCGCATCCGACGACTCCGGAACCGATGGCAATTCGACGACGAACTGCGCGCCGCGATCGGCACCGTCGCTGAACGCGGCCACCGTGCCGCCGTGACCTTCGACGAGATGGCGGACGATGGCCAGACCGAGCCCGAGGCCGCCGTGCGCGCGCGTCGTCGACGCGTCGCCCTGCCGGAACGGCTCGAAAACGTGCGCGAGAAAATCGCGCGCGATCCCTTTGCCGGTATCGGTCACGATCAGGCGCACCGAGGTAGGCGTGTTCTCCAACTCCACCGTCACCTTGCCGCCGGCGGGCGTGAATTTGATCGCGTTCGTCAGCAGGTTCCAGATCACTTGACGCAGCCGATTGCCATCGCCGAGGACCGTGCCGGCGACGGTGGTGTCGGGAGCGATGATCTCGATCCGCTTCGCGGCAGCGGCGACGCGGACTGCGGTCAGCGAATCGGCGACGACCTGTCCAATCGACACCGGCTGAAGGTCGAGACGCAGCTTGCCGGTCGTCACGCGCGAAAGGTCGAGCACGTCGTCGATGAGCTGCGCCTGCGCCAGCGCGCCGGAGCGGATGCTCTCCACGCCCTGCAGCAATTCCTCTTTCGAAACGTCTTCGCGGCTGAGGATGCCCGACCAGCCGAGGATGATCGTGAGCGGCGTGCTGAGCTCGTGGGAGAGGATGGCCAGGAACTCGTCCTTGGCCAGATTCGCTTTCTGCGCATCGTCGTACAAGCGCGCGTGCTCGATGGCCATGGCCGCGCGGCGCGCGACGTCTTCGACGACGGGACGATCGCGTTCCGACAACGTGCGGCGCGAGTGACTCATCGCCAGCGTAAGCGCGCCGAGCGCCCGGTCGCCGGGAACGACGACGAGCGGCACGATGAGCGCGGAACGGATGTCGAGCGTGCCAGTAACGTGCTCGATCAACTTTGGCGCGCCGCTGGTGATCACGTCATGAACGAGGTCGCCGCAGATCTCGCGATCGACGTTGCCGAGGCGCTCCCACGTATCGTCACCTGTGCGCAGGTCGACGAAGCAGTAATCCGCGAGCACCGGCACACTCAGTTCCGCAACGCGCGCCAGCGTGGCGTGGTAATCGAGCGACGACGCCAGCACCGCGCTGGCCTCGGCCATGAACGTCGCGATGCGCTCCGCGCGCTTGCGGTCGGTGACGTCGAGCATCGCGCCGATCATCCGAACCGGCGTCCCATCCTCCGCCCGCGCCACGTAGCCGCGATCGAGCACCTCGGTGAAGCTGCCGTCGGCGCGCTCGAAGCGATACTCGTCGGTCCACGAAGAGCCGCCCTTCTCGATGATGCCGTTGATGCCGTTCACGACGCGCTCGCGATCGTCGGGATGCAGATGGCTGTCCCACCACTGCAGCCGGTTGTCGATCTGGTCGGGTGCGTAGCCGAACATCGTCTGCAGCGCGTCGTTCCAGACGATCGTGCCGTGCTCGGCGTCCCAGTCCCAGATCACGTCGTTCGTGGCACGGGCTACGAGCGCGTATCGCTCGTGCGCGCGTCTCACTTCGTCCGCGGCCTGTTCGATGTCGCGCTTCTCGGTGATGTCCTCGACAACGGCGATGGCGTGAATGCCGTCGCCGCGCAACATCGTCATCGTCACGCGTCCCCAAACGTCGGGACCGTCCTTGTAGCGATAGCGTTTGTCGATCGTGTAGCGCGTGCGCTTGCCGGAGAGCAGTTCCTGAAAAAGATCGGCGTCCGCGTCGTCGGTGAGATCGCGCTCATCGGTGCCCGTCACGTCTTCCTTCGCGCAGCCGAGAAGCGCGCAGAAAGCCGCGTTGGCGACGACGATGCGCCGCTGCGGATCGAGGACGACAATCCCGACGCCGGCACCGTCCACGACGGCCGCGAAGAGATCGATTGTTGGGGCAGGACCGCTGCTCACGCGCCGATTATGCATCGTGGCCGGGAAAGAGGCGCCGGCATGCTCTGCCGGCGCCCTCGATACGGTTTAGAACTTGTAGCTGACGCGCGTGTAAACGAAGCGGCCGTTCATCCCGAACGGGGAGTTGATCGGATAGAGAAATACACCTGCGCTGCCGACCTGCGCGGACCCGGACGGCGTGCCGGCGCGCAGATTTCTGTCGGGGAACGTATCGAAGAGATTCTCGGCGCCGACGGCGAACGTGTAGCGGTTCCAGCGGTACGAGAGCTCGAGATCGGTCAGCCATTTGGCCGAATACGTCTGGTCGTCGATCGCATTGATGGTCGCGCTGCAGAACTCGCCGTAGCGGCTCTCGCGCGCGGTGAGGTTGACGGCGCCCTGCGTGTAGCTCTCCATGAGCCGGGTGTTGTCGCGCGGCTGGCCGCATTCGGTTCGGCGAATCTCGCCGCGATCGAACAAGGTGGCGCCGATGGCGCGGAGCTGCGGCGGCGGATCATCGATGTGCGTGACTTGCGTTTTGTTGTTGCTGTATGCCGCCGACAGATCGATATGGCCACCGAGCAGCGAGCGCTGGTGATTGACGACGAGATCGTATCCGTTGGTGCGCGTGTTGATGGCGTTGGTGAAGAACCGCGCACCCGTCGCACCCAGGGGATTGAGGATCGGCCCCAGGGCCGACGCCGTGAAGTTACCCGTGAGAACGATGCGATGCTTGATGTCGATGTGAAAAAAGTCGGCGGTCATCTCCAGGTTCGACAGCGGCTGCCAGACCGCGCCGCCGCTATAGTTCCGTGACGTCTCCGGTCGCAGCAGTTCCGCGCCCAAAGCCACGGCGACCGGGCTGCTCACGGGAGCGGTCAAAACATCGAACGGTTCGACGTTGCCGGTGATGGAGCTGCGGATGAAGTTCGTGCTGGCTGCCGAGAACCACGATTGCCCGAGCGACGGCGCGCGGAAACCGCTGCTGACCGCGCCGCGGAAAATGAGCGGCTTGGCGGGCGTGTAGCGCAGCGTGAGTTTCTCGTTCGTCGTGCCGCCGAAGTCGCTGAAGTTCTCGTGGCGCGCCGCGATCCCGACGCGCAGTTGCGCGAGCACGTCGCCTTCGGTATCGACGTAAATCGCTTTGCTGTTGCGCGAGGCATCGACCTCGTTGGACGGACGGAAGCCCGGGAACACCTGCGAGCCCGGCGCAGACTTGCCGCCGGCCTGATTCAGCTTGCCTCCGTCGATGTAGGAATTCGGCTCGCCGGCGGTGATCTCGTAACCCTCACGCCGGTATTCGACGCCTGCGGCGACGTTGATCGGTCCCGCCAGTCCGATATTGAAGCCGCGGGAGAAATCGACGTTCGCGGTCGTTTGCCGGTCGCCGAGCGTGCCGGCATAGAACGAGGTCTGATTCCCCACCGGACCAAGCGAAACGTTGAGCGAGTGACGAACGTAGAAATCCATCTTGTTGCGGCCGTAGCCGGCGCTGGCGTCGTAGAACCACGAGCCGGCCTGGCCGCGCACGCCGCCGGTGAGCGCCTGGTCGGCGATTCGCGGCTCGATCAGCGGCAGGTAGCCGAGCGGATAGATCTGCGGCCAGTCGGTGGAATCGAGCGCGCGGCGATAGTTACCGCCCGCTGATCCGTGACGCAGATCGTACGTCCCGAACGCATAGAAGACCTGCTTGCCGTCCGCGCTGATCGGAAGATTGAGGTTGGCGAGCGACATGATGTCGCGTTCGTAGGCGTCGCCCCAGTGCGTGTTGGGTTGCGACACGGCGTTGTTTCCGGCGTCGCCCTTCACGATCTGATCGCGCGGATCGTCGAGCGCGCGATTCGTGTCGTAACGATCGCGATATTCGACCGTGGCGAAGACCGCGCCGCTGCCGACGTTCCATCCGCCGCTGAGGTTGGAATCGACCATCTGGCCGTCGCCGTGCGTCGTCCCTCCGCCCTTCACTTCCAGCTTCAGCGGCTGCGCGTCCGACTTCAGAACGAGATTGAGGACACCGGCGATGGCGTCCGATCCATACTGCGCGGCCGCGCCGTCGCGAAGGATTTCGACGCTGTCGATGGCCGAGGCGGGGATGGCGTTGAGATCGACACCGGCCGAGCCGCGGCCCACCGTACCGTTGACGTTCACCAGCGCCGCGACGTGCCGCCGCTTGCCGTTGACCATGACCAGCACCTGATCGGGACCGAGCCCGCGCAACGTCGCCGGACGGACGCTGTCGGTACCGTCGGAAAGTGTCGGCCGCGGGAAGTTGAACGACGGAGCGACCTTCTGGATGATCTGATTCGTCTCCGTCGACGGCGCCGACTCGATCTGCTCGTGCGTGATGATGTCCACCGGCACCGCTTTTTCGGCTTCGGCATTCACGGCGCGCGATCCGACCGTAATCTCCTGGCCGAACGAAACGCGCATGGCAAAGTCGACGGTCGTGTCGCCGGTTCCCAGCGTTGCCGTGGCCGTACGCGTTTGAAACCCCTGCAGCGCGGCGCTGACTTTGACGCTCTGCCCGGCGCGCGCGGCCGGCACGGCGATCTGATAGCGCCCGTCGGCATCGGTGATCGAGCTGAGGTTCAGCTCATCGATCGAGACGGTCACGCCCGGCAACGGCGATCCATCCGACGCGATCGTGACGCGCCCCCGAACCGCGCCGCCCTGCTGAGCCTGGATGACGATCGAGAAAAATACAGCCACAAAAATGCCGAGCCCGGACATCTTCCCCATAGTCGCTCCTTGTTTTGTGGCCGAAGTATAGCCGTCGTTACAGCCAGAAACACTTATCGGAACCAGTTTTCTACGGCCAGTCCGGCGACCCGGCGGAACTCACGCACGTTGTTCGAAACGACCGTCAGCCTGCGCGCAATCGCCTGCGCGGCGATCAGCGTGTCGAGCGGTCCGATCGGTGTGCCCGCGCGTTCGAGCTTCGCGCGGACACCCGCGTACGCGATCGCATCCTCGGACGTGAAGTCGATCAGCGTCAGCGGGCGAAGAAAATTCTCGATCAAGCGCAGCGTCTTCAGCGGCGACGCACTCTTCGCCGCGCCCGTGCGCAATTCCGCCTCGGTGATCACGCTCACCATCACATCTTCGCGCGGCGTCGACAGCAGGCGTCCGATGACGTGCTCGTTCTGCTTCAGCGCGTAGATGCAGGTGTCGGTATCGAGAAGAAACCGCATGACCGGTCAGAGTTTGCGGCGCTTGTCGACGGTTCCCTGCGCAGGCCGTTCAAAATCGTCGTCGATGCCGGCGAACGACTCGACATATCCCGCCGGCCATTCGTGCACCGGCTCGAGGATGACGGCTTTGCCCTGCCGATGCACCAGCACCTTGTCGCCGTCGAAGCGAAACTCCTTCGGCAGCCGCACGGCCTGACTTCTGCCAGTCATGAAAACACGCGCTGTCTGCCGCTTCGGAGAATTTCCAGCCATGGTAGATACCGATGATATCTACCAAGAAATGCTGCGTCAAATATTCACCGCGGCGCGAACTCGTCCAGCTTCCGTAACCGCAGCGTCGGATCGGATCCGAATGCTTGACGCAGCCAGCCGAGGTGGCCGGCGCCGAAGATGACCAGGATGCGGTCGTCGGGCGACGTCACCAGCTTCGTCACGTTGTTGAAGATGCGGATGTTCCGGCGGTACCACTCCGCCAGCAGGTCCGGACCGGCGTAGTCGCCCGGCTCGCCGTAGTGCGCCTCGAGATAGTAGAAGCCGACCGACTGCGCCACCTTCTGATCCGAGTTCATGTAGAGCAGCGTCTGAAGCACGGTGTGCGTCTGCAGATAATTGCCCTGCGCCTTCACCGTCTCGCCGATGTCGGCCATGTGCGCGTCGAGCTTCGCCGACTGTCCGTTTGCCTTCGCGAAATTGATGACGCGCTGAAACGGAAAATCGCCATCCGCATCGACGGCGTAGATGGTCGTGTGACCCATCTCCTTCGCCAGCCGCAGCCCGATTTGATCGATCTCGTTCGTGGTCAGCTCGTACTTGCCGGCGAGGTATTGCGCGTAGCGCTCGTCGAATTTTTTCTGCGAGTCGCTCTCGATGGCGATCTTCGTCGGCTTGAACGCCTTCAGCGCCGTCATCACTTCGGCGATCTCCGCCTGCCGCTTCGGCGCGAGGACGTCGTCCGCCTTCATGTTGAAGAGGTCATGTCCGGGATTGGCCATGTGATACGTCCCCAGCACCAGCACCTCGGCGCGCCTGGTTTCGTTCTGTGCCCGAGCCGGCAGCGCGATCGCAGTGATTGCGATGAGACAAAGGATGGTGCTTCGCATCAATGACCTCCTGAGAAACGTTAAACGGCGCGCGGCAAGGAAAGTTAGGCAGAACGGATACGACCGGACGAACGGTGGGGACGTACATCGACAAAGAGAAGGGAGATTCGCATGCCATTCGTCGTTCGCTTCGTTCCGAAATCGATGTCGTCGCAGCAGTATGACGAGGTCCTCAAACGCCTCGACGCTGCTGGCGCGGGCTCGCCGCAGGGAAGAATTTTTCACGTTGCCTTCGGAGATCCCGACGCGCTGCGCGTTTCGGACATCTGGGACACGAAGGAGAATTTCGAACGCTTCGGCCAAACGATGATGCCGATTCTGCAGGACGTCGGCGTCGACCCGGGCACTCCCGACTTCATCGAAACGCACAACATCAGGACGGGAAAGTAGGGGCGACGCGATCGCGCTGGCGCTCGTAGCGCCGACGGCTCGTCGGCTGGACCGCCAGCGGCTCGCTGGCGCGTCTTCGTTTCTTGCCGCCGAGCCGGCGACGGTCGAGCCGGCGGGCCTGTACGTACCGGAGACATGGTGGACGGGTGGCCGGAGACATGGTGGACACATTCACCGGCGATCAGCGTACGACAGAACCGGGGTTTCGCAGGTCGATTGTCCCGAGCTGTTTATGAAAGAAGT